>Ga0193726_1000051_pt1 | contig 230837 bp, 198 predicted proteins | sample H2c1metaG_FD_144928 | JGI IMG/M metagenome (GOLD analysis project Ga0193726, IMG submission 144928) | Soil microbial communities from a riparian zone of the East river system, Colorado, United States - H2c1 | ecosystem: Environmental > Terrestrial > Soil > Riparian zone | place: USA: East...
AAGCGCCAACATAGAACTTGTCTAATTTTTCTGAGTACAGGATATAAACGTACGGCATATAAAAAAGCCTCTTGAAATTATCAAGAGGCTTTGTGAACTGGCTGGGACTCGAACCCAGGACCCATACATTAAAAGTGTATTGCTCTACCAACTGAGCTACCAATTCAAAACCCATGTAAAACCAAGGATTTCCAATAAAAATCAATGATTTATGCAGCCGTTTTGTTTAACGGAGTGCGAAAATAAGGCAAAATAATATCTGGGCAAACTTTTTTGAAAAAAAACTCCGTTTTGTGAATAATAATTAATTGTATGTAATATCAAATAAATGAGCATCATCAGTTTATCATGTAATCATTGTAGTTAGTATTTAGGAAGTAATGGCGTAGAAAAGAGGGGTAAAATAATTTTTAACTTTTTATTGATTTTTTTTCACCGCTATAGGCTTTCTTAAAAACAATTGCATACTTTTACACCTCTTTATCAAAAAAAATTGTTAACTCTAACAAATCGATTGTTGCATATGTCTAAAAAACGATTTCTAAAAGCTATACTGCTTTTCATTATGGTATTGTCTATCCAGGTAGTCCATGCGCAGGTTAAAACTGTTACTGGCACTATAAAGGATGATAAAGGACAGCCAGTTCCGTCGGCTACTGTTAAGGCAGTGGGGTCAACCGAAGAAACAATTACAGATGCTGATGGTAAGTTCTCGCTTTCAGTTCCGGCAACAGTTACTTCAGTTGTTGTTTCAAGTGTTGGTTTTGGTCAAAAGACAGTTAGTGTAGATAATGTAAGCAATATTACCTTAAAACATAGTGCTCAGGAATTAGATACGGTAGTAGTACAAACAGGTGTTGGTACTACCAGGAGATTAAGAGATGTAACGGGCGCCATATCTCACGTAAGTGGAGCTGCAATTAAAAATCTACCTACACAAGATGTGGCTACTGCATTACAGGGCCGTGTTGCAGGGGTGGATGTTGTTTCTGCATCAGGGCAACCTGGTTCGTCTTCTCAAATCACCATTCGTGGCGTGGCTTCTTTAAACAATGCGAATCCCCTATATATTATAGATGGTGTTCAACAAACAAACGGATCTGGGACTACAGGTAATAATATCAATCCAAATGATATAGAAAGTATTGATGTGCTTAAAGATGCTTCTGCAGCAGCAATTTATGGTGCAGCGGCAGCAGGCGGTGTTATTATTATCACAACCAAAAGAGGTAAAGGTACCAAGCCTACTATCAGTTTTGATACAAGATACGGCGTAACCACACCGCGCCTTGTTCAGTTATTGGATAAAGATGATTTTGTAAAATATCAAAAGGATATAAAAAATAGCGATTACACAAATCCCGCAAATGCTGTTTATATCGATTCTTTAACACCGATCGATTGGAATAAAGAATTGTATAGAAATGGTAATGAACAAAACTACAACTTGTCTATTTCTGGTGCTACCGCGAATATCAATTACTTCTTATCGGGAGTTTATAATAATCAAAAGGGGGTATTTTTAGATAATGGTTCAACATTTGCAGGTGCAAGGATGAATACAGATATTAAATTGTCAAACAGGGTAAAAGTTGGAGAACAATTAAACGTATGGCAACGTAGCACAGCGCCTGTTAAGACGGCTGTTGTGAGTACACCTTTCCTTTCCGAACCAGTGTTTACTGGCGGTCCGGTTTTTGCACCTTCTGGACAAACTTATGGCGTGTATCCATTTAGTTACCATGGATTTAATCCTGTAGCTCAAATTAAATCAGCAAGTTTTGATTTTCCTGAAACAAATTTTCAGGGCCAGGTATATTTTGAATATAAGCCGCCTATCAAGTACGTAACATTTAAAGCAACCTTTGGCTATACCGATCAGACATACCAAAATAATTTATTTCAACAAAACTTGCAAACAAACGGGCAACCAAAGATCAATTCTGATGGAAGCTATTCCAATTCACTCTATAGGAATATCGGAAGCTATAAGCAAAGTTTGAATGCGTTCATTTTAGCATATGATCATACATGGGGTAAACATACTTTAAATCTTCTTGCAGGATACGAACAATATGCTAGCAAGATTGAGAATATGATAGGTGAAGTTCCTAATGTTTTGGGCTCAACTTACGGATTTATTAACTCCAGCTCATCATTGAACAACCAGGTTGTTACAGGTAATTATGATACTTACGGATTAGTTCAATCTGTTTTTGGCAGGATCAACTACGATTTTGATAAAAAATATTATGCTACTATTACAGTTCGCCAGGATGCTAACTATACGGCTTTTGGCCCGGGAAAACAATCAGGTGTTTTTCCTGCTGTTTCTGCAGGGTGGAATATTGATAAAGAAAAATTCTTTACAAAACTTAGTTCTTTATTCAGCCAGTTAAAATTAAGGGCGAGTTATGGAGAATTGGGTAATAGTGGTTTTACTAATTATGCCTTTGCAAATCTTTATAATCAAGGGCTTTCGCAGAATTTTTCTCCAGGAGGTAGTGCGCAAGTGTCGTATATAACATCAGCCCTGGCAAACAAGAACATTCAATGGGAAAGTACACATGAAACTAATATTGGGATAGATGGACAAATGTTAGATGGTAAAATATATTTCACTGTTGATTGGTACAATAAAAATACTACGGCACTTCTTTACAATGTTCCTATAGCACTAAGTTCGGGCCTTCCGCCAACAGGGGATCCTGTACAAGGTTTGATTGCACCAACTTATTTTGAAAATATCGGAAGTGTACGAAACAGAGGTTTAGAATTAGCACTTGGATATACGAATAGTGCAACAGTAGCTAATTCGGCTTTACATTATTCGGTAGGATTTACCGGATCTTTCAACCAAAACAAAGTAACCTCACTGGGTAATGGTGGCCTTCCTTTATATGATGGTAACAATGATTATCCATATTCTGGTGGTAATAGTATTTGGAACAGTGCACCTTTAACAAAGACAGAGGTAGGCCTTCCTTTTGGCCAGTTCTATGGTTTAAAGTCTGATGGTGTTATAGGCAGCGCTAGTCAGCTAGCTAAAGCACAGGTTGCTCAGCCAAATGCTAAATTAGGCGATCTGATGTACGAAGATCTTAACCATGATGGGATTATCGATACAAAAGACCAAACAACTATAGGGAATCCTTATCCTAAATTTACTTACGGTATCAATATTTCAGCCAGCTGGAAAAATTTTGATGTGTCAATGTTATTTAACGGTGCAGCAGGTGTTCAATTATACAACGGTGTTCTACCATATGAATTGGAAAGTGAGAACAATAGTAATGTTACTTCTAAGGTGTTTGCTGCGTCTGAATTTACTCATGATGGCATTACTAACGGAATAACTAAATACCCAAGAATTGGTAGTGTAAATGGATTGGGAAGTTGGATACCCGATAACAACGGCGGAAATGGTAACTATAGCCAACCGAGCAGTTATTTTGTAGAGAATGGCAGCTATTTAAAACTTAAAAATTTACAGATAGGATATAGTTTCTCTAATAAATTGTTACAAAGAGTAAAGATCAAAACATTGAGAATTTATGTTATGACAAACAATCTGTTTACAATAACAAAATACAGTGGTGTTGATCCTGAATTAGGAAGTCAATATTCTTCATTAAACCTCACACCTACCGGATCTGTAGAAGGAAGTGCGGATGGTACGGCTACTGCTAATCATGGAGGCGTTACCAATAGAGGGATTGACGGGCCAGGCAAATATCCAAATGTTAGGTTATATGCAGCAGGACTAGACATTACATTCTAAAAAACAATTCTAAATTATAGATACTCTAAAATATAGTACAATGTATAAAAAAATAATATTCATAATAGTTGCAGCAGTTAGTTTGACTAGCTGTAAAAAGGACCCTACTAACGTGGCTCCTAATAACGAATTGGATGCTACTTCCTATCCTAAAACAGTTGCAGATCTTAATAGCTTTTTAACGCCAGGTTATTCCAATATACGCACTGCTAGTTTATATGGCCAGCATTTTATGCCTTTTGTTCTTTCTGTTGACCATACTTTTTGCTCGCAAGCGGTTGGTAATCTTTTTGGAACACCGGGTGGTGGCCCATTGATCAATAATATTGGGGTCAATGATAATGCTAATGGAAGCATCTATTCTCAATTATACCAAGGTATTGCATACATGAACCTATGCTTTGACAGGATTGCTTATTACCAAAATGTTTATGGACATAGCCATGATGCTGAAGTAGCCACAATACGTGGACAGGCAGAATTTTTGCGTGCTTATTACTTTTTCCTATTGGAATGTTATTATGGTGAGCAGTACATAGATCTGAAACAGCCCGAAAATCCTAACATACTTGGCGTACCATTACCAACAGTAATTGCTACTACATATGCCGAAGCTAATCTTCCAAGAGCTTCTGCTTATAAGGTATGGACTCAGATAATAACTGATCTTAAAGCATCTGCACAAGATCTGCAAAGCACAACATATGCATCAACAGATGAAGGCAGGGTTTCACAATGGGCAGCATATGGATTATTAGGAAAAGCGTACGTTTTTACCAAAGAATACGATAGTGCTAAAGTGTGCCTGCTTAAAGTGATCAATAACGGTGTTAATTCTTTGATGCCATTCAATAAGTACAAAAATGCTTTCAACGGAAATTCTGCTAATGAATTTAACGAAGAATCTCTATTTGAAATCAATGTCGATAGACAAGAAGCATTGCCTGGTATTGTATTTGGCGCTTATCCAGCCAATCTTCAAAGTTTAACTACTGATCAGGGAGAAACATTTGCTCCTACTATTTTAAGCGGTACCGGTTTAGATGGTACAGGCGGCGGCGCAGCAAATATGGGTAATAATTATTGCCAGTATTTTGTTCACGATAAAAACCTTGCACGTTTTGGATTTAAATTACCGATATATACATATAGAACCAATCCATTGTATGTAGGTCCTGGTCCTGGTACTGCAGCTACGCCGCAATTGATCATGGATTCAACGTCATGGGCTAAATCTGACAGCGTAAGATCAAACCCTCTACTAGGAGTAGATCCTCGTCTTTTTGTATGCGCATTGGAGCCATGGGTTGATAGCTGCGAACAACCTTATGCCGCTTCTCAGCCAGGAGCAACTCCTGCAACGGCACCAGATACAATACCTGTTGGTAAAGCTTATATCATCCCATCAAACAGAACTTCTTATTGGGGATGGAGCTTTAAAAAATATGCTACTTTAGATAATAACCTTGCCGCTTACGGTGGTAATGATGCTGCCAATTTATATTTACTTCGTTTAGCTGATGTGTATTTATTGTACGCGGAAGCTTGTGAAGCAACCGGCGATAATCCGGATGCGCTTACATATATTAATAAAGTGCACGAAAGAGCTTATGGTGGTTCAACTGCTTATGATTATCTCAGCGTTACGTCACCTACATTAGCAAACCCTTCGGATGTTGATCTTGCTAATAATCCTTTACATTACGAAAGATATGTAGAGTTATTTGGTGAATGTGGATGGTATTTTGATGTGTGTAGATGGGGTGTCGGCGCTAACGAAGCCAGCTACTACGTTTATGGAACGGCCGACTATAATCCTGGCACTAGCACCGGCCCGGTTAATAGCATCATCGACCCAAGCAATTGGTCCACTACCAACAGCAGGGCATATCATTTCCCTATTCCATTAGCGGAAATTGAGTCAAACCCTTCTATTCAAAGGAACAACAATCCTTATTAATACTATTTGTTAATATTCATTTTACCAAGAAGCAATTGTATAAATTGCTTCTTGGTATTTATACAAGGTTCTAGCATGAAAAAAAATATTTTTGAAAAAAGCATTATAGCTTCCAACAGCAGCTTATTTATAATAGGAGTGTGCATCCTGTCATTCTTTTTAAGCTGTGCAAAAAAAAACAGTGCACCAACAATACCCTGGAATGGCAACCTTGTTGCCTATGCTCCGGTACCAGTTACAAAAGGTGTCTCAAAAAAAGTGTTTGTCCATTATATGCCATGGTTCGAAACCCCTATTACGAGTTCTAATGATGCCTGGGGAGAACACTGGACCATGACTAACCAATTTCCTCCTGCTACTATTGCATCTTATTATTATCCTTTGAACACATTATATTATTCAAATGGATCTTATATCAATGGGCCGTATGGTACAAGCGACACTGCTTTAATAGACTATCAATTATTATTAATGAAGCTTAGCGGAATTGATGGTGTGTTTATCGACTGGCCTGGAACACTTAACCATGCTGATTTTCAAAAAAATGTTGCCAATTCAAATGCCGTAATTGCAAGGCTTGCTAAGGTTGGATTGCAATATGCAATAGTATATGAAGATCAGAATTTACAGTATGTAGCGCCTTCTACACAAGCTAATCAAATAGCCCAGGCGCAAGCGGATATGCTATATATACAAAATAATTATTTTAAAGACACTGCTACGGCAACATATGCAACTTTGAATGGCAAACCATTGTTACTTGATTTTGGACCTTTCAATCCTCCTAATAGTCCGCTTAATACTAATGCTGAGTGGAATACTGTTTTCTCTGTATTTACTACTACTCCTGCATATGTTACGTATGAATATCAGTCAAATAAAAGTGGTTCAGCTGCGATAGGGGAATTGGCATGGGTTCAGTCAACAGACAATAGCCTAAGCAATGTAACTAGTTTTTATAATTATGCCTATAGCGGAACAAAGATCGCTGCTGCCTTTCCTGGTTTCAAAGCCTTTTATGCAGCGGGTGGTGAATCTGGTCCTACCTGGACAATACCTACAACAGGCGTGGGTACTGGTGCAACCACTTTTGCGAGTTCACTTGATTTAGCTATTCAGCAACCGGGCGATTATATCCAGGTAGTAACCTGGAATGATTATGGAGAAGGAACAGATATAGAACCAACAACACAATTTCAGTATAGTTACTTAACTACTTTGCAACAGCATTTACAGGTTCAGTCATTATCACAATCGGATCTTGAAGCAGTAGCAAAATTATATAAGCAACGTCTTTATAATATTTTGCCTGCATATAACCAATCTAAATTGGATGAACTTAACCAGGTATATTATTACATGGTAGCCCTTAAAATGGATAGTGCTAAAGGCATGTTGAATAATTTTTAATTGGATTAATTTAGCTGATGATACTATTAAAAAAGCGCTCGAATATTCGAGCGCTTTTTCTTTAAATATATAGGAGGTATAAATTATAATCCCAGTACTTCTTTCATACTATAGATCCCCTTTTTATCTTGTAAAAATTCAGCGGCTAGAACAGCGCCTGTTGCAAAGCCTGTACGGTTATGCGCCGTATGAATTATTTCTATATCATCGATAGCAGAATGGTATCTTACAATATGCGTACCCGGTGCCGGATCGATGCGTTTGCTGGTAATTAATAACTCATCAGCCTTTGGCATTTCATCGTTTACCCATTTGTGTTTGCGGTCCAAATTCTGCATTACCTGTTCTGCTAAAGAAATAGCTGTTCCACTTGGCGCATCTTTTTTCTGTGTGTGGTGGATCTCTTCCATACTAACCTCGTAATTAGTTTGCTTGTTCATTAAAGAAGCTAATTTTTTATTTAGCTCGAAAAATATATTTACACCAATGCTATAATTACTTGAATAAAGTAATGAGCCGTTTTTTTCTTCGCATTTCTTTTTTACAATATCCCATTGCTCTAACCAACCTGTGCTTCCGCAAACAACCGGTATGCCTGCATCTAAACAGGTTATTATATTTTGTAAAGCAGTATGCGGACTGGTAAATTCAATAGCCACATCACATTTCGATAAATTCTCTTTTGTAAAATCAGCCAGCGTAGCGATGTCTATTTTTAATCCTATGCTATGGCCCCTTTGTAAAGCGATCTCTTCGATAGCTTTACCCATTTTACCATAACCGATCAGTGCAATTTTCATTGTATTTCTTTTAATAACGTTTTCCTATTTTCATTACCAGGCTCAGGCCATCTGTATTAGCAATATAACTATGGCCTGGTTTTATTTCTATACTGATATCATCACTTACATCAAATGATTTGAGGTGAGCATCTACTGTGGCATCAACAACATTTAACCCCCAGAATAATAAAAAGAATAGCACAGAGTAATCTATATTTTGCCTGAATTCATTTCGGTAGGCTAATAGTGATTGTTGTGAGTATATTCTAAGGTCTGGTTCTATTAAAGGGTCATCTATCACGCCATTATCAGTTACAGATTGCTTGTATGCTTTTTTAAATTGATTGTAGTTCTTTAGATTGTATAGAAATATACCTGCTGTTGTTCCTAAAGCTGCGTATACGATCGGGATCTTCCAATATTTTCTGTTGTATGCTTGTCCCCACCCAGGTAATATTGCAGACCGGATAGTAGCAGTTCGAGGATTGAATTGCCGTACTCCATGGCTGTCGTTAGGATTTACCGTAAAGAGCTTAGCACTATCTAGTGGCGCAACGGCTCTATGGTGAAAAAATCTTTTGTTATTGATCAAAAAAGAATTGGTGTCTTTGATTGGGATAGCCACACTATCTCCTTTCACCTGGGCAATACTACTCAGTGAAAAAAAAATCAAAAAGAAAGGAACAAAAAATATGGATAGTTGTTTCTGCATTAACTCACTTTAATATTCAATTTATCCAGTAGAGCGTTCAATTCTTCTAAAGAATAATAATCAAAAGTAATAGCACCATTGCCTTTTTTGTTATGCACTAGTTTTACTTTTGTGTTGTAATGTGATGCTAAATTATCTTCTATCTTTTTATAAGTAGCAGGTAATTGAGTTTTTGCAGAATTTTTAACAGCACCACCACTACCTGTGTACATTTTTCGGACAAGGTCTTCTGTTTGTCTAACTGATAATTGCTTGCTTTTTATCTCGGAGAAAATAAATAATTGCTTATCTACCACATCAACATTGATCAATGCCCTTGCATGGCCCATGCTTATTACACCTGTACGAACTGCGATCTGTATATCCGGAGGCAATTTTAACAGACGGATGTAATTACCTACCGTGCTTCTTTCTTTGCCCATTCTCTCTGCTACTTGTTCCTGCGTGTAATCCAGCTCATCCATCAGGCGTTTATAGCTTAGTGAAATTTCAATGGCGTTTAAATTTTCGCGTTGTAAATTTTCTAATAGTGCCAGCTCTAATAATTCCTGGTCATTTGCCTGGCGAACATATACCGGTACATCTTTCAATCCTGCAATTTTTGATGCACGAAACCTTCTTTCCCCTGCTATCAAACGGTATTTGCCCGAAGCTGTTTTTGAAACAGTGAGCGGTTGAATGATATCATGGATCTTTATAGAAGCAGCTAATTCGCTTAAAGCAGTTTCATCAAAATCTTTACGCGGCTGTTTAGGATTAACTTCTATCTGATCAAGCGCAATGCGGTTGACGCCGGTTTTCTTTTCAACCACTTCCGGTTTTAATGTATCGGCGGTTGATTTCAGATCAGAATCAATATTCTGCAATAAGCTGCGAATACCTTTTCCTAATGCATCTTTTTTATTTGGAGCGTTCATAATTAATGTGCTGATGTGCTAATATGCTAGTGTGCTAATTGTGAAATTATTAGTCTGCATTTTTATTAGCAGATTAGCACATCAGCTGATTAGCTGATTATTTTATCTTCCTGATTAATTTTTGTAAGGTTATTTTTTTGCAGGATCTCTTTGGCAAGATTTAAATAATTGAAAGAGCCTTTGCTTTCTGCGTCATATAAAATAACTGGCTTACCAAAACTTGGCGCCTCACTCAATCTTGTGTTACGATGGATGATGCTGCTAAAAACCATCTCGTCAAAATGCCTGCGTACTTCACTCACAACCTGGTTGCATAAACGCAGGCGCGCATCGTACATGGTCATTAATATGCCTTCTATTTTAAGATCGGGGTTCAAACGGTTTTGAACGATCTTAACAGTATTTAATAATTTACCTAATCCTTCCAAAGCAAAAAATTCTGTTTGCACCGGAACTACCACACTGTCCGCAGCTACTAATGCATTCACAGTTATTAAACCAAGCGATGGCGAACAATCAATAACGATAAAATCATATTGATCTTTGATGGGGTCTAAAATTTTCTTCAGCACACCTTCACGATTGGGATAATTGATCATTTCAATTTCAGCACCTACCAGGTCAATATGCGATGGGATCAGGTCAAGATGCGGTATCTCAGATTTTAATACAACATCTTTGGCTTCTACCTCATTTACCATGCAATCGTACAGGCTTTGCGTAATATTATTAAGGTCAAAGCCAATGCCCGTTGTGCTGTTTGCCTGCGGGTCAGCATCTACCAACAAGGTTTTGTATTCAAGCACAGCTAAACTTGCCGCCAAATTGATGGCAGTTGTTGTTTTACCAACCCCGCCTTTTTGATTTGCTATTCCTATTATTCTTGCCATGGTAGCGCACCCGTTTGAGGGCCGTTTATTTATTATTTATGTAAAAACTGTGCTGGTGATCTAATCCTGCCAAAGATAATATAATGTATCTCAAATAGTAGTATAATGTGGCCCGTAGCTATCAGTTTTTCTTTAAATTGTGCATTGTTGCGAGTGGGTTGTGGACAACTCGGTTGACTAGCCGTAAATTTGACCAAGCAGACTAAAAAAGCCTCAATAATTACAGTATTTTAAATAAGATTAAGTCAGAAAATGATCACAATTATATCAGGAACCAACAGGAAAGGAAGTTATACAGAGAAAATAGCGCGCGAATACCAATTTTTGCTAAAAGAAAGAGGGATAGATGCAAAATTATTGTCATTAGTAGGGGTAAATTCTTATGAACGGGATGCCGCTTTTGAAAAGATCGAAGAAGAGATACTGATCCCTACCAGCACTTTTATTATAGTTTCTCCGGAATATAACGGCAGCTTTCCCGGCGCCTTAAAATTAATGATGGATACCAGCAGGATACATCTTTGCTGGTGGCATAAAACTGCTTTATTGGTGGGTGTGGCAACAGGCAGGGCAGGTAACCTGCGCGGAATGGATCATTTAACAGGCGTACTAAATCACATGAAAGTTATGGTGCATTTTAATAAACTACCCATTTCAGTAGTTGATAAATTGCTTACTGAAGATGGAAAGATCACTGATGAGCTTACCATAAAAGCGATCAATCATCAATTAAATGAGTTTTTTGGAGCAGAAAAAAAATAAAACCTACGCTCGATCGTCTTAGCTTTTACACAATCTATATAACTTATGCGTTCTCCACTCGGTGCTTTTATATTTATCTCTATCATGTTATTGATGGATACTTATGTTTTTCAGGCTGTTAAAACTGTTTGTCAAAATGCCTCTCCAAAAACAAAGGCAATAGTCTATATCGTTTATTGGTCTATTACTGTTTTAGCTGTTGCAGGCTTTTTATTATTTGTATTTACGGATGTAGACACGCTGCCAAGAAAATTCCGCACATATTTATTTGCTACGATCCTTGGATTGTTTATGGCTAAATTAATTGGATTCGTTTTCTTTTTATTGGATGACCTGCGCAGGTTGATACAATGGACAGCAGGTAAATTATTTTATGGTAATACTGAAGGCGATACCAGTGTAAGCGATGGCATCAGTCGCTCTGTATTCCTTAGCTGGCTTGGCTTAGCGGCAGGAGGCAGTTTGTTCACTACATTGGTATACGGCTATAGCAATAAGTACAATTACAAAGTAAGGAACGTACAATTAACCTACGATAATTTACCCGCAGGTTTTAAAGGAATAAAAATCTTACAGGTAAGTGATATCCATAGCGGAAGCTTTACAGATAAAAAAGCAGTGCAACATGGCGTTGATATGATCTTAGAACAAAACGCCGATATCATTTTATTTACGGGAGACCTGGTGAATGACAAGGCAACAGAAATGAAAGACTATATGGATGTTTTTAGCAGGCTAAAAGCTCCGATGGGCGTATATTCTACTTTAGGTAATCATGATTATGGTGATTATGTACAATGGCCGGTTGATGGCATAAGCAAAGAACAAAATTTAGAGAACCTTAAAAAAGTGCATGCTGAATTAGGCTGGCGTTTATTGATGAATGAACATGTGGCACTAAAAAGAAACGGCGATGAAATTGCCTTGATAGGAATTGAGAACTGGAGCGCTAAAGCGAGATTTCCTAAACACGGAAGAATGGACCTGGCTTATCCGGGATCAGAAAAATATCCTTTTAAAATATTAATGAGCCATGATCCCAGCCATTGGGATGCGCAGGTAAAACCAACTTATAGCGATATCGACCTAACCTTAAGCGGACATACGCATGGCATGCAATTTGGCATAGAAATTCCGGGATTTAAATGGAGCCCTGTTCAATATATGTACAAGGAATGGGGCGGTTTGTATGAAGATGCCAAACAAAAATTATATGTGAACAGGGGTTTTGGATTTATTGGTTATCCCGGTAGAGTTGGTATTATGCCGGAGATCACGGTGATCGAGTTGGTCTGAACCATTGATTGAAGTTGATTAAAATGATTTAACTGATTGAAGAATAAAAACCTAATCAACTCACTCAAAAAAATCAGGTTCAATCAATGGTTCAGACAAAATAAAAAATCCCATCAATTTAATTGATGGGATTTTTTGTGGAGAATACCGGATTCGAACCGGTGACTTCTTGCATGCCATGCAAGCACTCTAGCCAACTGAGCTAATTCCCCAAGTGGAGTGCAAATATAGAAGGTATAAATAAAAACCCCGAAATAAATTCGGGGTTGTATAAAGTAATGTTGAATTTAATTATCCTTCCCAAACCTCGCCTTTCCCTTCTAACCATAATTTCACTAGGTCTGTTGTGATCGATTTAGGTCTTTCTAATGGTAAGCCTAAGGCCCTGTCCCAGCAAAGGCTTGCCAATACACCCAAAGCTCTTGATACACCAAATAACACCGTGTAAAATTCATATTCTACCATACCGTAATGAACCAATAATGCGCCGCTATGGGCATCAACATTTGGCCATGGATTTTTAATTTTCCCTAAGGACTGTAAAATTGGCGGCACTGTTTCATAAATATTCCAAACGGTATTTACCAAAGGATCGTTCGGTAAATGTTTTTTACCAAATTCCATTTGTGCGGTAAAGCGTGGATCAGTTTTACGCAATACAGCATGGCCGTAACCTGGTACCACTTTTCCTTCGCTTAACGTTTTCTTTACATATTCTTCTATCTGAGCGCTGGTAGGTGTTTCCACGCCAAGCTGCTCTCTCATTTCAAATATCCATTTGATCACTTCCTGGTTAGCCAATCCGTGTAACGGCCCTGCTAAACCATTCATGCCTGCGGCAAAAGATAAATAAGGATCGCTTAATGCAGAACCAACTAAATGCGTTGTATGTGCAGATACGTTTCCACCTTCATGATCCGCATGGATCGTCATGTACAAACGCATCAATTCTTTAAATCCTTCATCTTCAAAACCCATCATGTGTGCAAAATTGCCGGCCCAGTCTAACAAACCATTTGGCTGAATATGTTCACCGCCCTTGTACTTACGGCGATAGATATACGCAGCTACTCTTGGTAAGCGTGCGATAAGATCCATTGAATCATCAAAAGTTGCATCCCAATATTCTTTCTTGTTCATGCCGGCGGCATAACGTTTTGCAAAAGTACTTTCTGTTTGTAATGCCATAATAGCGATTACAAATTGTGTCATTGGATGACTATTAATAGGCGTTGCATCAATTGTATCAAATACATGTTTTGGAACATGGCTACGACGCTGCCATACAGAAGTTAGTTCGTGTACTTCATCATCGTCAGGCAATTCGCCCAATAACATTAAATGAAATAAACCTTCGGGAAGCGGTTCTGTACCACCTTTTGCTTTTGGTAATTTTTGTTGCAATTCAGGAATGGTAAAACCACGAAAACGGATACCCTCTTGCGCATCTAACAAAGAAGTTTCAGTTACTAAACCGGTGATACCACGCATACCCTGATATACCTGAGCTAATGTTACTTCGCCAATTTTTTTAGTCCCATGATCTTTGATCAATGTCTTAATTTCCGCGCTAACTGCATCAGATTTCGCCTTGAAACTATCCTTCATTTCCACCATATAAAGTTGATTTTTTGTATTAGTTAGTTAGATTGCCCAAAAGATACATGAAATTACGATTCAACCTACTGTTTAACAAAAGTTTTATCGTAAAAAATGACTGTTCCTTACATAGAAAATGATAAATGGTAAATATGGAGTATTTGTGCGATATATAGTTTTGCCGGGAAGACGGGAAGGCGTTTTTAATTTATTGAATACAATATCTACATATGCCATTTTTAATGATAGGGACATTGAAATTTATAATAAAACCGATATGTAACTCCGTTAGTTTCAGATGACTTATTAATTGAGCTTGCCATAAAGGATTAATATTTTCTATTGCTTTTAATTCACAAATGATCTTATTGTCAACCAGCACATCTAATTGCAGCCCTTCATCAAACTCAATACCATCATATCTTATAGGTAATTTTACTTGTCGTTTGAAAGGAATATCTTTTTTATCCAACTCGTGACAGAGACAGGCTTCATAAATTTTTTCTAATAAACCTGGACCGAGTGGCTGTGCACTTTATAAGCAGCATTCATAATTTCTTTACAAAGAAATTCTTCTGTTTCATTTAAGATGTACATGGATTAATATTTAGGGTCAAAAAACGTCTTTCCGTCTTCCCGGCAAAAAAACAACAGAAGGTTTAAAGTTAGGCCTACCACTTGAATTATCATCATAAAAACCATCTTATCTTGCAGCTGAATGACAAAAACCGTTTTTGCTTTATTAAAAAAAGACCTGTTACTTGAATTAAGGCAGCAGCATACTTTCTATGGCATTTTGCTGTATGTAGCGTCTACTATTTTTGTTTTGTACTTATCGATCAGCAAGCCCGAAGCAGATGTTTGGAACGGCCTTTTTTGGATCATACAGCTTTTTGTTTGTGTGAACGCAGTAGCCAAAAGTTTTTTGCAGGAAGGCCGCGGACGAATGCTTTATTTCTATTCCATTGTATCGCCGGTTAATTTCATCATCGCAAAGCTTATTTATAATATCATTTTAATGCTATTAATGAGCGTGCTAAGCCTGGTTTTGTTCACCATCTTATTAAAGGATCCCGTAGATAATATGTTGCAGTTCATTGGCATTGTTTGTCTGGGGGGTATTAGCTTAAGTTTGGTATTTACATTGATGGCAGCTATCGCCGCAAAAGCACAACAGAATGCAGCATTGATGGCCATTCTGGGTTTTCCGTTGATCATTCCGCAGTTATTATTATTGATGAGGTTGTCAAAGACAGCTTTTGGTGAAATATTTCGTCAGGGTGCAGTAATGCAAATAGCTTTATTGTTAGTTGGGTTAGATCTGATGGTGATCGTATTAGCCGTTATATTATTCCCTTTTTTGTGGAAAGAGTAAGGCATTTAATATCGAATAAGTAATATGTAATATTTGTCCGTAAAGAAATCTTAAATATTAAATCTTACATATTAAATACTGTAGTTTTGCAAAAGTTTAATGTTATTTATGAGTAAGAATTGGTGGAAAATATTAGGTGTAGCATTATTGTTCTACACTTTTACAGCGGGTTTTTTGGTGAAGGTTCCTTACCTCGGTAATTTGTATGAGAGTATCAGGAACTTTTTCTTTCACGTGCCGATGTGGTTTGGCCAGATCACTTTATTTACTATCTCGCTGGGCTATTCTATTAAATATTTGAGCTCACAAAATATCAAAGATGATATCTATGCAAAGGAGTTTGCTAAAACCGGGATATTGTTTGGCATACTTGGGTTAAGCACAGGCGCTATCTGGGCCACCTATACCTGGGGCGAACCATGGAGTAATGACCCAAAGCAAATTGCTGCAGCCATCGCTATATTAATATACCTGGCCTACTTGGTATTAAGAGGATCGATGACTGATATTGATAAAAAGGCAAGGATCAGTGCGGTGTATAATATTTTCGCTTATTTCATTTATATCCCGTTGATCATGGTGCTGCCGAGAATGGTACAATCGCTTCATCCCGGCGGAATGGAAGGCTCTAAAGGCGGCGGTAATCCTGCATTAGGCGGAGATAGTTTAGATCCGCACATGCGCCTGGTTTTTTGGCTGGCAGTAACGGGCTGGGTTATTCTGGGGATATGGATAACCAGTTTGAAAATAAGATTGGAGCTGATAAAAAATAAAAATATCATTACTCAAGAATTCACCTGGGATCTGGATAAAGAAAACTTACATAAATAAGTATAAAATACTATCGATGCGTAAAATAATTAATAAGGCTTGTTTGTTTATTGGCGGACTATTGATCAGTACAATAGCTTTTGCTCAATACAGTACAGATACAACAAAAACTGCGGTAACTGTTACCACTACTGATGATGTAATGCGCAGCAATAATAAAATTTATGTAGTGATGGCCGTTTGTATCACCATTTTAGTGGCATTGATTTTGTACGTTATCCGCATTGACAGAAAGATCACTAAGCTGGAAAAAGAACAGTAATTTAGTACCACATACTCGTTTACATCGTTTATCGTTATATAGGTAGGATCTGGTGTTCAGTGATTTTTTATTCATGTATAAAAAAATCTTATGTCCGCACAACAACCGTATAGTTTTTTTCAAAACGTAGAAAAAAGTTTCGATAAAGCCGCAAAATTTACCCATTGGGATGCCGGCATCCTGGAACAGATAAAAGCCTGTAACAGCGTTTACAGAATGCGTTTCCCCATCAAAAGAGACAATGGAAGTATAGAAGTAATGGAAGCGTACCGTGTGCAGCACAGTCAGCACAAAACGCCGTGCAAAGGCGGTATCCGTTTCAGCGATGGCGTAAGCCAGGATGAAGTAATGGCGCTTGCTGCATTGATGACCTATAAATGCGCCATTGTAAATGTGCCGTTTGGCGGGGCTAAAGGTGGTATCAGAATTAACCCCAAAGATTATTCTGCTTACGAATTAGAAAAGATCACGCGACGCTATACATCGGAGTTAGTGAAGAAAAATTTTATTGGTCCGGGCATTGATGTGCCTGCACCGGATTATGGAACAGGCGAAAGAGAAATGTCATGGATCGTTGATACGTATCAATCTTTAAAACCCGGAGAGATCGATGCCGCGGGCTGCGTGACAGGAAAACCAATTACCCAGGGCGGCGTTCATGGCCGTAAAGAAGCAACAGGTTTAGGGGTATTTTTTGGTATACGCGAAGTTTGTATGATGCCGGATATCATGAAGAAACAAGGCTTGTCTATCGGCATTGAAAATAAAAAAGTAATTGTACAAGGCTTGGGAAATGTTGGCTATTACTCTGCTAAATTTTTTCGTGAAGGCGGCGCTAAACTGATCTGCATAGCAGAATTTGAAGGCGCTATTTTTAATGCCGATGGATTGAATGAAGAAGAAGTTTTTCAGCACAGAAAAAAAACAGGTTCTATCATTGATTTTCCAGGTGCAACCAATCTTAAACATACCAATGATGCATTAGAATTAGACTGCGATATTTTAATTCCCGCGGCATTGGAAAATGTGATCAACGGAGAAAACGCGCCACGTGTAAAAGCAAAAATAATTGCCGAAGCTGCTAACGGACCATGCACACCCGACGCAGACGAAATATTTACCAAGCGAGGAATTTTAGTAGTGCCAGATATGTATTTAAATGCCGGTGGTGTTACGGTAAGTTATTTTGAATGGCTGAAGAACCTCAGTCATGTTCGTTATGGCCGTTTAGAAAAACGCTTTACAGAAAACCTCAACACACATATACTTGCGCAGATAGAAGGGCTGACCAATAAACAAGTGAGCGAAAAAGAACGAACGCTCATTAAACATGGCGCCGAAGAAATTGACCTGGTGCACAGCGGCCTGGAAGAAACAATGGCAGCAGCTACAAGAGAAATTATGGAAATATGGCTGGCTGATCCTGCGATACCAGATATGCGTACTGCTGCTTATATAAGCGCCATCAACAAGGTAGCGATCAGTTATGTAGAGCTGGGTATTTTTCCTTAGGATTTTTTAAATGTAAAATGTAAAATATCGAATGTAAAATGTAAAAGTTGTTGAGCTTTAATAAATAAGGAATAAGAAACAAAAAATAAGGAATAAGGAAGTTGTGAAGTAAGATTATTTAGATCTGACTTATTGGTAAAATGAAAAGTTTTTAAGTTTGCAAATCCGGTAATCCATTAATCCGACGAATCCCAATTCAGACAATCTTTGCAAATCAAATCAATCAGAATAATCAACTTCAATCAAAGGTTCAGACAAAAGCAGGCAATTCATTTATCTCAACAAAATCACCATTCACTTTTTCAAACCCAAAACAAAAACTACCATTGGTTATTATTAGAAAGGGAACAGGTATGGTAATATGATAACGCAAAATTTGCTGCAGTACTTTTTCATTTAACGGTTCACTCATTGCTTTACATTCGATCATTAACCAGGGTTGCGCATTTGTATTATACACAATAACATCAGTGCGTTTTTTTAATTCGCCGAGCTTCAATTCTTTTTCAACTGAAATTAAACTTGCAGGATATTGTTTTACCTGGATAAGGTATTGCAAAAAATTTTGTCGCACCCATTCTTCAGGAGTTAGCACCGTCCATTGTTTGCGTACTTCATCAAAGATCAATTCTTTATCCTGCTCTTTTTTTATTTTAGGTTGATATGGAGGATAGGCAATTTTTATCATAAATTAATTGACAATTTACAATTGATAATTGACAATTAATTATTCAGCCTTATCATAATCTAATAATTAATTCGTTAATAGATAAAGAACCCTGGGAAGGGAATTTCACTATAACTTTGAGACATTGTCAATTATCAATTGTAAATTGTCAATTATTATATAAAGATGAAAACAAAAGAAGAAATAGTACGTAACTGGCTACCCAGATACACCGGAGAAAACTTAGAAAATTTTGGCAAGTATATTTTACTGACAAATTTTAGTAACTACGTTGACATGTTTGCCAAATGGAACAATGTGCCCATAATGGGTATCGGCAGACCAATGCAATGCGCCACAGCAAATGATATTACGATCATAAATTTTGGAATGGGAAGTCCCGGTGCAGCTACAATAGTAGATCTGTTAAGTGCGATAGAACCCAAGGCTGTATTATTTTTGGGGAAATGCGGTGGGTTAAAAAAACAAAATAAAATAGGAGATCTTATTTTACCAATAGCTGCCATAAGAGGCGAGGGTACAAGTAATGATTATTTTCCACCCGAAGTGCCTGCATTACCTGCGTTTGCTTTGCAGAAGGCTATTTCAACTACCATCAGAGATTATTCATGTGATTACTGGACGGGCACAGTATATACAACTAACCGTCGTGTATGGGAACATGATGATACATTTAAAGAATATTTGCAAAAAATAAGGGCCTATGCGATCGACATGGAAACAGCTACCATTTTTAGTGTAGGCTTTTATAACAGGATACCAACTGGCGCCTTATTATTGGTAAGTGATAGTCCGATGGTTCCGGAAGGAGTTAAGACAGAAGAAAGCGATAAAATTGTAACAGCAGAATTTGTTGAACAACATTTAAAAATTGGTATCGATTCATTAAAGCAATTAATCAATAATGGCTTAACGGTTAAGCACCTGCACTTCTAAGTAATAAGTCAGAAGTCAAAACCAAAAAGTTGTAATGCTTTTCACTTTTAGGTTTTGACTTTTCACCTTTGCCTTTAACTCCTTACTTTTGCCCATGCAAAATACTTATAGCTACGAACGATTATTCAGCTTCGCTAAAAATATATTTTTAAAGATCGGGTGTACAGATGCTACTGCTGAAGTAGCCACTAAAGTATTGCTTTCTGCAGATCTTCGCGGTGTTGATAGTCATGGTATTGCCAGGTTAAATGGTTATGTGCGTTTGTGGGAAGCTAAAAGGATCAATGCTAATCCAATAATTAAAATTGTTCACGAAACACCTTCAACGGCAACGGTTGACGGTGATAAAGGATTGGGCCTAAGTGTAGCGCCTGCTGCGATGCAGATCGCGATCGATAAAGCAAAAAATGTAGGTACAGGATGGGTGAGCGTAAAGAATAGTAACCACTTTGGTATTGCGGGTGTTCATGCGATGATGGCATTAGAGCACGATATGATCGGTATTGCTATGACAAATGCTTCGCCGTTAGTTTCACCAACTTTTTCTATTGAAAAATTATTAGGAACAAACCCAATAGCTGTTGCTATCCCCGCAGGGAAAGAGCCGGCATTCGTGGCAGATTTTGCTACGACTACTGCTGCCAATGGCAAACTTGAATTACTGCAATACAAAAATGAAGATGCGCCATTAGGCTGGGTGCAGACAAAAGACGGCGAGCCATCAACCAATTCATCCGAAGTAAAAAATGGTGGCGCTTTATTGCCTTTAGGCGGCGATAGAGAGCATGGCAGTCATAAAGGTTATATGTTAGGCTCTATCGTAGATATTTTTTCTGCTATTTTAAGTGGTGCTAATTATGGTCCCTGGGTGCCGCCGTTCCCTGCGTATGTGCCGATGCCGGAAGGTATGCCGGGCGAAGGTATTGGCCATTTTTTTGGTGCCATGCGAATTGATGCATTCCGGCCGGCCGATGATTTCAAAACTAATATGGATAATTGGATACAGCGTTTTCGTTCTGCCAAGACCGTAGCCGGACAAGAGCGCGTTATCATTCCCGGCGAGCCGGAAATTGAAATGCAAAATGATAGAATGAAAAATGGTATTTATTTGATGCAGCCTGTGGTCGACAATTTGAAAATATTAGGTGACAGTTTTAAAGTGGAATTATAATTTTTTGCACCCAACCTTTTTATAAACATAGTAGTATATGTAGATAGCTTATAATAATGAGCTTAAAAAAGTACAAATGAAAAAAATAATCCTTTTTGCAATTGCAGTAATCGTCTTTGCATCTTGCGAAAAAACATCCGATAGTAATGGTAATACAAATGGGACAGTTGCACGAGGCTCGATCGTTGCTACAGTTGATGGAGTAACTACCACTTATAACGGAACGGTTAGTGGTGTTATACAGGATAGTGGAACAGATATTGAATTGCAAGGCGCTACAGGTACTTATCCTAATTTGGGAGCAGGAATTATTTTAGATATTACCGGCCCAAGCCTTTCAGCTCGTACTTATACTGATACGATCGCTTCTTTACCCTATTTTATAAGTGATGCAGGAATTGGGTATATAGACGCTTTAGGAAATAGTTATTTTGATGCACCAAGCAGTGCGGGGTTTTCCACCATTACCGTTACTTCTTTAACAAGTACACAAATACAAGGCACATTTCAAGGGATAGTATTTGTAGGTGCTGATACCTCACAAGCTAAAAAAACGGTTACGAATGGTAAATTTAATTTATCTCTCAGAACACTCTAAAATACCAGTCCATAGCCGCTAACTAGCATTTATTTTGTCTAGAAATTATTTTTTGCCAACAATCCGCTATCTAATACTTTTGCACTCCCTTAATAAATTAGGGCAGCAATATGAAAGTAATGAAGTTTGGCGGTACCAGTGTAGGTAAGCCCGAAAGAATGCACGAAGTGGCAAAGCTCATCACCAAAGATGGCGACGACAAAATTGTAGTATTATCCGCATTAAGCGGAACAACAAATTCCTTAGTAGCGATCAGCGATGCTTTATCAAAAAGCGATCGTATTACAGCGAAACAAAAGATCGATGAGCTGGAAAAACATTACCAAAGTTTTATTACTCAATTAGTAAAGAAAGAGGCAACGTTGGCAAAAGCAAAAGCGATCGTTACAGAGCATTTCGAATTCCTTAATATTATTCTTAAAATATCTTTCAACGAAGCTTTGTATAAAGATATTTTGGCGCAAGGCGAATTATTGAGCACTAAATTATTTTCTACATTTTTAGAAGAACAAGGCATCGATCACGCATTGATCGCGGCGCTTGATTTTATGAGCATTGATGATAATGATGAACCTGCTTTAGATAAAATAAAAATAAAACTAGCGGAAGTTTTAGCACAGCATAAAGGCAAAAAATTATTTGTTACACAAGGATATATTTGTCGTAATGCGAAGGGTGAGATAGATAATTTAAAACGTGGCGGAAGCGATTATAGTGCGTCATTGATTGCTGCAGCCACCAATTCTACTGTTTGCGAGATATGGACAGATATTGATGGTATGCATAATAATGATCCAAGAGTTGTTTCTAAAACTATGGCCATTGCGCAATTGAGTTTTGAAGAAGCGGCAGAGCTGGCTTACTTCGGCGCAAAAATCTTGCACCCAACTTGTATATGGCCCGCGCAACATGCAAAAGTCCCTGTTAAATTATTGAATACTATGCAACCGGAAGCGGCTGGTACAGTGATCATGCAAGAAGCCGGTTCAAAAGGTGTTAAAGCAGTAGCAGCAAAAGATGGTATCATTGCTATCAATATTAAAAGTACGCGCATGTTATTAGCATATGGTTTTTTAAGAAAGATATTTGACGTGTTTGAAAAATATAAAACATCTATAGATATGGTAACGACTTCAGAAGTAGCCGTATCGGTAACTATTGATGATGCGTCTCACCTAAAAGAAATCACTAAAGAGTTGGAAGCATTTGGTACGGTTGAAATTGATACAGACCAAACAATAGTATCGATCGTTGGAAATGAGATCACAGAAACAAAAGATGTAATGCAAAAATTATTCGAATCGATCGCATCCGTTCCCGTTCGTATGGTTAGTTATGGTGGCAGTAAACACAATATCTCAATACTTATTCCAAGAGCTAGTAAAGAAAAGACGCTGCAATTATTGAATACAGGTTTATTCGGATTGTAAAGCCCCCGGCCCCGAAGGGGAGTTCTACATGGATTCTATTTTTTCACTGAAGCTCATATACATAGAAAAGCCGCAAAAGGAAACTTTGCGGCTTTTCTATTAAACTTATTTTTATTGCGAATATTATACTCTATGTAGTACTCCCCTTCGGGGCCGGGGGCTACTAAACGATCACCAAAGAATCTCCATAACTGAAGAAATTATATTTATCCTTAATTGCTTTTTTGTATGCTTCCATTACAAGATCATAGCCACCAAAAGCACAGGTCATAATTAACAAGCTTGTCTTAGGTAAATGAAAACCCGTAACCAAAGAATCTGCAATAGAAAAATTATAAGGAGGGTGAATGAACATATTCGTCCAGCCTTCAGATGGTTTCAATAATTTTTGTGCAGTGAAAGAAGATTCCATAGCTCTCATGGTTGTTGTACCAACAGAACAGATCCTTCTGCCTTCAGCTTTGGCTTTATTTACAATAGCGCAAGCTGTTTCATCAACGCTATAATATTCAGCATCCATTTTATGTTTGCTTAGATCCTCTACTTCGATCGGACGGAAAGTTCCCAATCCTGTGTGCAAAGTAACTTCTGCAAAACGGATACCTTTAATTTCCAGGCGTTTAATTAATTCTTTACTATAATGCAAACCTGCAGTGGGCGCAGCTACAGCACCTTCATGCTTAGCATATACTGTTTGGTAACGTTCTTTATCTTCTTCGTCCGGCTTGCGCTTGATGTATTTAGGTAAAGGTGTTTCGCCCATAAATTCTAACATCGCGCGAAATTCTTCTTCAGTACCATCCCATAAAAAGCGGATCGTACGGCCACGGCTTGTTGTATTATCAATTACTTCAGCAACTAATTCATCGTTCTCACCAAAGTATAATTTATTACCAACACGGATCTTACGGGCCGGGTCAACAATAACATCCCACAAACGGTTTGGCTTGTTCAATTCTCTTAATAAGAAAACTTCAATTTTAGCACCTGTTTTTTCTTTGCGGCCGTACATACGTGCAGGAAAAACTTTGGTGTTGTTAACTACCATCACATCTTTATCATCAAAATATTCGATAATGTCGCGGAAGTTGCGGTCTTCGATGTTGCCGGTTTTACGGTTAACAACCATCATACGACTGTCTTCTCTTTTCTTACTTGGATTTTGTGCAATGAGGTTTAGGGGTAGGTCAAATCTGAACTGGCTTAATTTCATGTTGTATCAATTATTTTTTAAAGTTGATAAACATGCCTTGTACTGTAAATTACAGAGATAATGTAGCCACGAAGGGCACTTATCATGTTACGGCATGATTTTTAAGGCTGCAAAGATACGCTAAAAAATCGGATTTTTAAATGCAAAATGAGATAAAAGAAAGGACTGCCAACTTACAGTCCCTTCATAAGGTACCTGAACTACTTTACTATGTCCAACAAGCGTGCCACGTATGGGTACCACTCGTCATAGTCCATTAATTGGACTTATTTCCCGGGATCGCAGCTATTAGTCTCTGGGTGTACTCGTTTTGGGGCGAATAGAAGACATCATCCGCTTTGCCTTCTTCTATGATCTTTCCTTTGTTCATCACCAAAATACGATCGCTGATATAGCGCACAACAGAGAGGTCATGAGAAATGAAGATGGAAGTAAAATTAAATTCCTTTTTCAGGTCGTTCAATAAATTCAATACTTGCGCCTGCACACTTACATCCAGCGCGCTAACACTTTCATCAAAGATCAAAAAAGACGGGTTGAGTGCCAAAGCACGGGCAATGCAAATACGCTGCCGCTGTCCACCGCTGAATTGGTGCGGATAGCGGTTAAAATGTTCAGCCTTTAAATTTACTTTTTCTAATAGTTCAATTACTTTATCCTGTTGCTGTTTATCGGTTGAAAATAATTGATGCACTTTCATAGGTTCTTTTATCGCATCGCCAATTGTTAGTCTTGGGTTTAAGGAACCATAAGGGTCTTGAAAAATTATCTGCAATTCTTTTCGCAAAGGCCGCATATCTTTTTTTGCTACTTGTGCAAGATCGGTGCCGTCTAAAATAATGCTGCCTGCTGTTGCAGGGATCAGCTGTAAGATGGTTCTTCCTAAAGTTGTTTTGCCACAACCACTTTCTCCAACAAGGCCAATTGTTTCTCCTTTAAAAACATTGAAGCTTACATTATCTACTGCAGTAAAAGCTGGTTTTCTTTCCCCGAATATTTTTTTTCTTTCAGCAAATTGAACTGTCAAGTTTTTTACTGACAATGCAATTGCTGATTGCTGATCGCTGATCGCTGATCTGTTGGGAACAGGATTTATTTTTTCGACAGAATTTTCATCAGCAAAAAAATCGCTTACTATCGGCAATCTCTCTCCTTTGGAATGCATTGCCGGCCTGCACGCCAACAACGCTTTCGTATAGGGATGTTGAGGGTTTTGTAAAACGTCTTTTGTTTTCCCCTGTTCTACAATTTTGCCTTTATACATCACTAACACTTTGTCGGCTATATCTGCCACCAGGCTAATATCATGCGAAATAAAAATTACGCCCATATTATTTTGTTGCTGTAATTCTTTTATCAACAAAACGATTGTTTGCTGCACTGTTACATCCAATGCGGTGGTGGGTTCATCAGCAATTAATAAAGAGGGGTTGCAGCTCATCGCCATGGCGATCACCACGCGTTGTTTTTGTCCGCCGCTTAATTGATGTGGGTAGCGGTCAAATATTCCGGCAGGATCAGGCAATTGTACTTTTTCGAATAAAGCAATTGTTTTCTCTTTGGCAATTTTTGTTGGCAATTTTTCGTGCAATTGTATTGCTTCCATTACCTGGTTACCACAAGTAAAAACCGGGTTTAAAGAGGTCATGGGTTCCTGAAAGATCATGGCAATATCCTTGCCCCTGATCGTATTTATTTCTTTATCTGAAAGCTGTAAAATATTGACCGGCTCACTGCCATTTACCGAAAACAATATTTTACCTTTTACTGTACCTGGTAATAATTGCAATAAGGACAACGCCGTAGCCGATTTTCCAGAACCGGATTCGCCAACTATGGCTACGATCTCTCCCTTTTCAACAGTAAATGAACTGTCTTTTACAGCATTGGTAGTAACGCCATCTGCAGTAAAATCGATCGATAAATTTGTTATTTGGAGGAGTGGGGCGCTCATTATCCTTAAAAATACTAAAAACTATTGCTAATCAGCAGACTTAGGTTTGACAACTTTCAAAAAGTTGTCAAACCTTTCAATGATAATTTGAATTGCTGCCTTAAATTTGCAAACTGTTTAATAATATTAAATAGCAGGTATTAAATATTAAATTTTTATGGGAAGGATATTTGAAGTAAGAAAAAGTTCCATGTTTGCCCGTTGGGATAAGATGGCTAAAAACTTTACCCGTATCGGTAAGGAAATAGTTATAGCGGTTAAGTCATCAGGGCCAGATCCTGATAGCAATCCGGCATTGCGCAGGTGCTATCTGAATGCAAGGGCCTGTGGTATGCCAAAGGATCGCGTAGAAGCCGCTATTAAAAGAGCAATGGGTAAGGATACCAGCAGCTATGATGAAGTGGTATACGAAGGTTATGCGCCTCATGGTATTGCTTTATTAGTGGAAACAGCTACCGATAATTCAACCAGAACAGTAGCGAATGTGCGCATGCATTTTACCAAAAGCGGCGGCGCATTGGGTACAAGTGGCAGCGTAGCTTTTACTTTCACGCGCATGGGTGAATTTAAAGTGAAGAATGCCGGTTTAAATATTGAAGACCTTGAATTAGAGCTGATCGATTATGGCTTGGAAGAAATTGGGGAAGATAGCGAGGGAAATATTGTTATTCGTGCAGCTTTTACAGAGTTCGGCAATATGAGTAAGGCTTTGGAAGAAAAAAAGATCGAAGTAATAACGGCCGAATTAACAAGGATACCAATGAATACCATGGAGCTTCCGGAAGATCAGGCACAAGACGTTTTAAAGCTGGTAGATAAGTTAGAAGAAGATGAGGATGTGCAGAAAGTATACCACAATTTGAAATAATTTTTAGGCTGACTGTTAAGATAAACAGCCAGCCTAAATTTTATTCTTCTTTCTTGTTTTTATTTGAGATCTCTGTAAAAGACCTGGCAGCACTTATAAAATCTGATGGCATAACAACTATTGTAGTCGTATTGTTATCAATACCAATTTCAGATAACATTTGCATACGCCTTAATTCCAATGCAATTGGACTTCCTTCCATTTGTTTAGCGCCCTGTGTTAGCTTTATCGAGGCTTCCAGTTCTGCTTCTGCCTTAACGATCCTTGCACGTTTCTCTCTGATGGCTTCTGCTTCACGCGCCATTGCTCTTTGCATTGCCTCAGGAATTTCAACATCTTTCATCTCTACCATTTCAATTTTGATGCCCCAGGGTTCAGTCGTCGCGTCTACAATTTTTTGAAGTGTGCCATTTATTTCTTCTCTTCCTCTCAATACTTCATCCAATGAATGCTGCCCAATAATATTACGCAAAGCCGTTACAGAAAATTGGTACACGGCTTTATTATAATCCGCCACTTTAATAATTGCTTTTTCAGGATCAACGATCTTAAACCAAAGAACAGCATTTACTTTAATGGTCACGCTGTCTTTTGTGATCGTTTCCTGTTGCTCAAGGTCTACCGTTTTAGTACGGATATCCACTGTTTTTCTACGGTCTACTAATGGGATGATCCAAAATAACCCCGGGCCTTTTATTTGATGAAATCTGCCTAACCTGAATATAATTGCGCGTTGGTATTCCTGTGCGATGCATAGCCCCCAAAAAAGAAACGCGAGTAAAATAACGGGAATGATGATAAAGATGCTCATAGAATAATTTTTGGAGTGTAAAAAAGATTATTGAAGATACAGAAACTAACTAATATCCACGTCAGCCTCTTCGGCCTGGAAAAGTAGTTGTAAAAATTCTTTTGATTTTTTGCTTTCAATTTTAAAAGGAATGATACTTAGAGCACAACCAAAAATAAACATACCAAAAGGGATCAAAAGCAAGGGAGAGATTTCGGATAAGTGTATGCTTGAAATTTTAATTATTCCTATAATAAGGATGGCTATGCAAACCATTCCAACTATCCCTAACCAGAAAGCTATAAATATTAATGTGAATAAAGCAGGCCTCATTTTTATGGCTATTTCAGTCTTACCATATGGTTTTGAAATAGATCCTGTGATCATTGGCAAAAATGAATTCCTATAATTAATGATTCTGTTTATGGAAAAAGTATCTTCAATAATTTCTCCTTCATAAGGCCTTATAGCTCTATTATCCAATGATAAAAAGCTAAGCCCCTTTCGTTTGGCAACCAAGTTTTCTGCAAGTCTTTTTTTTATTTCTTCCGATGATAATTTAGTGAGGAGGGTGTAATTTTCGAAGGGCAGGTATTTCATTATTGACGGGATGTTTCTTGTAGGATTGTCTTTTACTTCACCAATGCTTCCGCATGATAAATTTTTGCGATGGCATCTTTACATTCTGTCATGATGATCTTTCTTTTGAGCTTTAGAGTTGGCGTAAGCTCACCGCTTTCAATGGTCCATTCGTGTTCTATCAACTCAAATTTTTTAACCTGTTCTACATGATTAAAATCGTTATTGAATTTGACAATGATCTTGTTGTATAGCTCTAATACTTTTGGATTGTGCAAAGCTGCTTTAACAGAAGTGAATTCTATTTCATTGGTCTTCATCCAATCTTTTAAAGTGGTCATTGAAGGGACGATCAACGCGCCTACAAATTTTTGTTCTTCTCCTACCACCATCATCTGTTCAATGAAAGGAGATTCTTTCATTTTATTTTCGATCGGCTGAGGCGCTACATATTTACCACCGCTTGTTTTGAAAAGCTCTTTTTTGCGGTCGGTTATCTTTAAATATTTCCCATCTTCCAATACACCAATATCGCCTGTATGTAACCATCCGTCAATAACAGTATCGGCAGTTAACTTAGGGTTTTTATAATAACCCATCATAACACTTGGGCCCTTTACCAATATTTCACCATCTTCAGCAATTTTTACCTGTTGTCCTTTTATTACTAACCCTACTGTTCCGAATTTAGTACCTCCTTTTAACTGGCAGTTCACGCTTATGACCGGACTGTTTTCTGTAGGGCCATATCCTTCATAAACAGGGATTTTAGCAGCGGTAAAAATTCTTAATAACCTTACCTGGCAAGCTGCTCCACCGGTTACAACTGTTCTAACGTTGCCGCCCAATGCTTCGCGCCATTTGCTAAAAATTATTTTATTGGCCAAAGCGAGTTCAATATTGTATAAAAAGCCATTGCTTGTTTTGTTATCATACCGGTCACCTAAGCCAACTGCCCAAAAGAATAATTTCTTTTTGATGCCTGTTTGTTCGGCGCCTTTGGCCATTATTTTTTCATATACTTTTTCTAATAACCTGGGTACTGTGCAGAATATGGTTGGCCTAACTTCTTTTAAATTGTCGGCAATGGTATCCATATTCTCAGCATAATAGATCGATACGCCGCTGGTGATATAGATATAGGTAACCATGCGCTCAAAAATATGGTTGAGGGGCAAAAAACTCAATGCCCTGCCGTGCACATCATCTTTAAAAGGAAAGGTTTTTCTTGAATTGATAACATTCATTACCACATTCTTGTGACTCAGCATTACTCCTTTTGGCGTACCTGTTGTTCCTGAAGTATAAATTATGGTGGCGCAATGTGATGTTAAGATGGAATTTTTGATATCCCTTAATTTTGTAAAATGTTCGGGCTGAGATAAGTTGAGGATCTTTTTCCAGTAATCGGCTCCGGGTAATCTATCGAAGCTATATACCTTGAGTAAGCTTGGTACATGTTCGCGAATGCTGTTTACTTTATCTAATATGTCTTGTCCGCTGACGAAAACATATTTTATTTCAGCATCGTTAAAAATATATTCGAGCTCTTTTGGATTGGTGGTGGGATAAACAGGGCAAAGCACTGCGCCAATTTGCTGACAAGCTAAATCGAGGATAACCCACTCTGGCCTGTTTTTGCTGATGATCGCGATCTTATCCTGGTGCTCAACTTGCATGTCTTTGCCGGATATGCCCAAACTAAGTAAACCTGTGCTTAATGTATCAACTAATTCTTTTATTTCGGCTGTGCTATGTGTGATCCATCGGCCATTTTCTTTACCAGTAAGCATATCGCTTTTGGGAAATCTTTCAAGCTGGTATTGCAGAAAATCGAAAATTCTGGAATTTTTGTTCATACAGCAGTCGTTGACGATTAAGAAAATTAGTTCCGGCACTTGTAAGATAATCAAAAAAAGCAATCATAATAACATCGTGCGCACTCACAATAACGCAAAGACTGCTATTATATTATTGAGAAATGAAAATTTGTCTAAAAAGTTCTACAAAGACATGCAGCAAAGAGCGTAATATTGATCAGAAACAAAAAAATAAGTAATTGTAGCGCTAAAGACAAACGCCTGAAAATAAATTTCTTATATGAGGCTTAATGATAATACTGGCCGGCAGGAACCTTGAAAATTCTGCCCTTCTGTAAATTGTCAAAGCCTGTATATTCTGCAGCGTGATTATTGGTCCAGGTCTGGTAAGCGCTCAAATTTTGCGCCATGCCAAATATCCATTGGTTGTAGGCATCAAACAATCCCTGCTGTAATAATTGTTGCTGCCAGTCGAACAGCCTGAATGGAAATTTTGCAGCATAATCCTTGTTCCAATCGAGTATAAAGCGGGTACGTATCATCGTTAGTGATTCAGGATTAATACCCATTGTAGCCATATTGCTTTGCTTGTTTAAACAAGTAATAAAAGCGGTGGCGAATTTATTTTTTTTGTCTTTGTTCTTCTTGGTGAGGTCAGCATCAGCAAATATTTTTTCGTAGTTCTGTAATGTGATACCTTTCAACTCCGGTGTATAAGGACTTAAAGGCTCCATGTTTAAAAATATTTCTCCATAAATAACACTCCAGATATAATCGCCAACCATCGAATAGTACCTGCTGGCATTGTAATAATTTTTTGAATAAGAAGGATCGATCTCGATCCCTTTTTCCCATTGTTTGATGGCATCCTGATCTCCTTGTGAGCCAAGCAATTCTCCTAATTCATTATATAAAGCACCGCTTTCAGGGAATTTTTCGATTCCCCTTCTGTATAATTTTTCACAGTCTTTTGTAAGATTCAATGCGATATAAATATTGCCGGCTATCTGGTAAGACTGATCATCAGCATCCTTTCCGTCAATAACAGGTTTTATTGTTGCTAAAGCTTTGTCGTAATCTTTTTGCATGTAGTAATCAAACGCAAGGTCTTTTGCCATTTCAATATTGCCGGGATTCATGGCGATGGCCCTGTTCAATACAAGTACGGCATTACTAAAATCTCCCTGCATCATAAATGTCTTGGCAGTTTGCTGCAATTGTTGTGCATCTTGCGAAAAGGCGCTAAAGCCGACCAATAATAGGAATGTAAAAAACAGCGTAGACTTTTTCATTGAGGGTAAAGATAAAAAAAGAGGCGTAACAATGTCGCCTCTTTTTTATGATATGGTCTTATTAACTAAATATTAATCGTAGATAAGGTGTGTTAGCAATCCATCTCTCAGCTTAGGTTCAAACCAGGTAGATTTTGGCGGCATTACATTGCCGCTATCTGCAATATCAAATAGTTGTTGAATGCTTACCGGGTGCAGACTGAAAGCTATTGCCATATCTCCGCTGTTCACTCTTTTTTCCAGTTCGGCCAAGCCTCTTATGCCGCCAACAAAATCAATGCGTTTATCGGTTCTTTGGTCTTTAATATTAAATAAAGGATCAAGGATATTGTTTTGTAAGATGGTCACATCTAAAATTCCAATAGGATCTGTTGAATAGCTGCTGGTTTTTGAAGTAAGCCTGTACCATTGCTTGTTTACATACATTCCAAATTCATGCAATACTGCCGGAGAAAAAGCTTTGTTTGCTTTTTCAACAAAGAAATCTTTTTGCAATGCAATAACTAATTTTTCTTCGGTGAATCCGTTCAGGTCTTTTATTACACGGTTATAATCCATTATCTGCAATTCGTTTGCAGGGAATAATGTGGTTAAGAAAAAATCAGCGCCCACATTCTCTTCCTTTGTTAAACCGGTACGCACTTTAGCGGCAGAAGCTGCGCGGTGGTGGCCATCAGCGATATAGGTGCAAGGAACTTTTGTTTCAAATAAAGATGTTATTTGTTCGATGGTTTTATCATCGTTCACTATCCAGATAGTGTGTTGTATCTTATCCGGTGCAACAAAATCGTATACAGGGCTATGTGATTCTTTCCATTTAGCGATCAACTCATCAACAGCAGCTACATTTTTATAGGCCAAAAAAACATTGCCTGTCTGCGCTCCTGTTATTTTGATATGATTGATACGATCCAGTTCTTTTTCCGGGCGTGTAAATTCATGTTTTTTTATCAACCCGCTTTCGTAATCATTAACGCTGCTGCCGCAAACCAATCCCGTCTGACTTCTTTCATCCATGATCAATTGGTAGATATAATAACAAGGCTTTGTTTCACGAAATAAAATATTGCGGCTTACAAATGCATCTAAATTATCTTTTGCTTTCTCGTACACTTCCTGAGAATGAGAATCGGTTGTTTCTGGAAGGTCTATTTCACTTTTCGTAACGTGTAAGAAACTATTCGGATTATTTTCTGCTTCTGTTTTTGCTTCCTTGCTGTTCAATACATCGTAAGGAGGCGAAGCCACTTGCTTTGCATATTGAGCGTCAGGCCTTAATGCCTTAAAAGGAGAAATTGTAACCATGAGATTATTATATTGATGAACGTGTTAAAGTTTAAATCGGCTGCGAAAGTAAATCTTCTCAACAGATTAATACTTTAATATTCGATTTTATTTTGTTATTTACTTTTAGCGAAGCTTTTCATCGCATTCACTAATACCTCTACACTGCTGATTGGCAATGCGTTATAGATTGATGCCCTGAAACCGCCTACCAAACGGTGGCCTTTAATGCCTACAATATTTTGTTGCTTAACGTAGGCTAAAAATTCTTCTTCCAAAGAAGGGTCATTCATTACAAAGCAAACATTCATTTTGCTTCTGTCTTCTTTGTTTGCGGTACCCTTAAAAAGAGGGTTCTCATCAATTTCCTTGTATAATAAAGCTGCTTTAGCGTTATTTAATTTTTCTATTGCTGCAACACCGCCTTTTGCTTTTAACCAGCGTAATGTTAGCATACACACGTATATTGAAAATACAGGAGGCGTATTGAGCATACTTCCTTCTTTAATGTGGTTGCGGTAATCCATTATGGTAGGGATCGGGCGTTTGATCTTACCTAATATATTTTTATTTACTACCAACAGGTTAACACCAGCCGGTCCCATATTTTTTTGAGCGCCGGCATATATCAGGTCAAAAGCATTGAAGTTGAGTTCCCTGCTTAGTATATCGCTACTCATATCGGCTACTAAAGAATTACTTGTCTTAGGAATTTTTTGCCATTGTGTTCCGTAGATGGTATTGTTGGTAGTGATATGAAAATATTTTGCATCATTAGGAACTGCAAAATCTTTTGGTATAGTACTATAATTGCTTTCTTTTCCAGAACAAACGACATCAACTTTACCGAATAGTTTAGCTTCTTTGATAGCTTTAACTCCCCATACACCGGTATCGGCATAAGCTGCAGTTTCTTTATCATCCAATAAATTCATTGGTACTTGCATGAACTGTGTAGAAGCGCCACCATGTAAGAACAATACTTCATGCTCTGCATCAAGCTTCATTAACTCTTTAACCAATGCCTGTGCTTCGTCCATTACTGCCTGGAAAGTAGCAGTACGGTGACCGATCTCTAAAATGGATAAACCGGTATTGTTATAATTTACAACAGCCTGAGCTGCCTGTTCAAACACTTCCTGGGGTAAAATAGATGGCCCTGCATTAAAATTATGAACAATACTCATGTCGAAAAATTTAGGGTGCAAATATAACAAAGATGTCTGATGTATGATTTCTGATATCGGATATAAATGGCTACGTAATATCAGCAATCAGCAATCATATATCAGCAATTTATTCCTCTCTGCCGATCATACTGCTACTACTTTGCCATTGACTATTAAGCTCTTGAAATTCTTTACTATCTGCTGCGGAAAAATGTTGTTGAGATAATGGCCGCAGATCAGGCTGACCTGCATTTACCCATGCCGTATACCAAAAAGAAGCTACGGCGTAAATGGCTTGCCGCATTCTTCTTTCTACCATGCCGTTTAATTTTTTATTGTAGGCTATTGTATAGGCCGATGAATATTGCCGGATGATCACACCATTCCTGTTTTCAAAAGAATATTTTTCGTCCGAAGGAAATTCTTTTGAGAGTTGTTTTTCAAAGGTCAGTACAGAATCCGCTTCATTGGCGCTTTCCAGTACTCTTGCCCAAATAAAATCGCTCGGGTTATTGATATAATCGGCTTTGCCGATAAAAAAATCAAACTCTTTATCAGCCAGTAATTCAGGTATACGGCTTTCCCAAAAAGCATGTATGCCTACCTGGTCGGTCAGTTGTCCGTTATGATTGCTGTTAGTATGTAAGGGTACATGCGCATCAGCAATATAATGCCCTATTTCAACACTGTTTTTCATTATCCTGCTATAATCTTTTGCTTTGAAAGCTTGGGTGAGCCTGGATAACATTACCAATACGTGCCAGGGTACAATACCATATTTTAATAAAGTATCTTCTCCGTATTTTGCTACGGCATCATTCCATTTGTGCGGTAAACTATCGTAAGGGTAGGCGCCATAATGATCTATATCGATAAAATGGCGCGGCGCTTCATTCTTATCTATGTAACGCCTTTTATCGGGATCAACGGCATGCGCTGCAATAAAATCGATATTGGGTTTATATAATACCAACATCTCGGGAGGCAATAAAAAGACAGCGTAATAATTTATTTTCTGGTGAGCATAAAAGCCCCAGCAAAAACTTTTAAAAGAAAATAGGCAGCATGCTGCCAGTAGCAGTAGGCGTTTCATAGGATAGGTATTTAATAAGTAATATTTTATATTGAATATTAAATAAATAGATCAATATTCAATCTGCAATATTCAATTACAAAGATCTTTCTTCTTCTTCCTCAAGAGCAGTAACACCGCCACTTACAGCAAATTTCATAGTTTGTGCGGCACTGATATTGGTGATCGGTTTTATCCTGTCTTTCGATATGATATATACATTTCCTGCAACAGAATATGCCATCGGAATATACACTGCTATATAATCTTTAAATCCAAAATCAGACATATCATCCTGTGTAACAAAACCTACGCGCCATACATCGTTATCATCAACATTGGCTAATACGTTTTGCGTGAACTTCTTTTTTTCTCCTGCAAATGCTTCAAAAAAATCTTTTAACGTAGAGTAAATAAATTTTATGCCCGGTGTTCTCGATAATAATTTTTCAAAGCCGCTCACCAGTTTGCCGAAAATGTAGGAAGGTGAAATATACCCTACAAACAACACAATAGAGATCATAACAACAAAGCCTAAACCGGGAATATGAACTTTTTCTACTGCAGAAGGGAAAATGCTATGAATAAGGTTAGGTAAAAGTCCGTCAATGAAGTTAAAAGCTGCAGTAATTGCCCAGGCAGTGATACAAATGGGGGCCAAGACTAATAATCCCTGCAAAAAATATTGCAATAACATGTATGTAAACGACTTTTTCATAACTGAAAATTTAGTTATCAAAGGTAGTTCATTGCTTTTCTTTCCAAAAAATCAAAAAAACAACAAATTGCAAAAAAAAGCCAAGGAAACTTTGGTTACACAAAAAGTTTCCTTAGTTTTGTGTCCATTATGACAGTTTTAACAGATACAGGGGAAAGAATAAAGCAGAAGGCCGGCGACCTGTTCATGCAATACGGATTGCGTAGTGTGAGCATGGATGATATTGCCAATGCTTTGGGGATCAGCAAAAAAACGATCTACCAGTATTTTGCCGATAAGGATGAACTCGTTGATGCATTTATTACAGAAAAGATCAACCATAATCAATCTTGTTGTGAATTGGATAAAGATGCTGCTGAAAATGCGGTGCATGAAATATTCCTGGCAATTGATATGATGATGGAGATCATGAGCTCAATGAACCCTGCTTTACTTTTTGAAATGCAGAAATATCACCCTGCTGCTTTTGCAAGGTTCTATAAACACAAAAACGATTACCTGTTTACGGTAATACGGGATAATATTTTAAGAGGGATAAAAGAAGAATTGTTCAGGCCGGATCTCAACGTAGAGGTGTTAGCAAGGTTTAGGGTAGAAAGTATGATGTTGCCTTTTCAACCTGATTTTCATACCAAAACAAAAAATAATTTATTTGAGATCGAAGAAGAATTACTAATGCATTATTTATTTGGACTGGTTTCAGAAAGAGGTTACCACCTAACATTACAATATCAACAAGAAAGAAAAAAATTACACAGTGATGAAACGAAATAAATTTATACAGACGGGAAAGATCATAGCGCTGGCTTTATTAATAAGCGGCAGCTCAATGGCGCAAACAACTAATCAATTTTCTGCAAAGCAGGCAGTCGATTACGGTTTAAAAAATTCTTACCAGGTAAAGAATGCTTTATTGGATATATCCGAACAGCAACAACAGAACAGAGAGCTTACTGCCGCAGCATTGCCACAAATAAACGCCAGCGGATCGATAACAGATTATACAGATATACCTGTTACCCTGATACCGGCAGGGATTTTTGATAGTACGGCACCTCCTACAGAATATAAGGCATTCGCGTTTGGTACAAAATGGAACGGATCTGCAACAGTTTCATTAAGGCAGGTGTTGTTTGATGGCCAGGTATTTATTGGATTATCTGCACGCAGGGTAATAGTGGATGAAAGAAAACGCCAGGAGGAAATAACTGAAATAAATATCAGGACAAATATTTATAAGATCTATTACCAATTGGTTGCCAGTAAAACGCAAATTGCTTTATTGGATTCTAATATAAACAGGTTACTAAAATTAGATCATGATACAAAAGAGATCTACAAGAATGGATTTGCAGAAAAATTAGATGTAGATAGATTGTCTGTTCAAATTGCCAATTTGCAAACCCAGGAATTATCAACAAAAAATAATATAGCCAATGGCTATACCGGATTAAAAATATTAATGGGCATGCCTGTTAAAGACAGTCTGGTATTAACTGATACGCTAAATGACGATAAGATACGGGAAGGGGTATTAGAAAACAGTAATTATAATTATTCGGACCGTAAAGAATTTCAATTGTCACAATTAAATAACAAGTTAAATGAGCTCACTGTTAAAAGGTATAACAGGAGCCAGATACCAACTTTGTATTTTAACGGCGTGTATGGAAAGCAAGGATACAGCGCGGATAATAATTTCGATTTGTTAGATGCAAACAGTAGCTGGTACACTACATCATATGTTGGCGTTAATTTGTCAATACCGATTTTTAACGGGTTTTCTGCGAGAGCAAAAATTGAAGAATCAAAAATACAATTGCGCCAATCTCAAAATCAATTAGAAAATTTAAAGCTTAGCATTGATAATGATGTAGCGGTTGCTAAAAATAATTTTGCAACAGCCATAACAACTATGGACTTTCAAAAGCAAAATATGCAATTAGCTGAAACGGTTTACGATCAAACAAAAAAGAAATATGAAACAGGTACAGGCTCGTTAACTGATATTAATAATTCACAAACTGACCTGCAAGCAGCACAGTCAAATTATATCAGCGCATTGTATGATGCTATTACAGCGAAGATCGATTTTTTAAAAGCAGTAGGAAAACTTTAATTTAATAATAGAAGAAAATATAAATTTTATGAGAAATATTTTAACAAGATCAAGCCTGTTTTTTGTTGTCCTGGTAATGGTTGCTTCCTGCAAACATGGTGATGATAGTTTGGCAGGCAAAAAAGCAGAATTAGAAACCCTTAAAGCAGATCAGCAAAAGACAAGCGATAAGATCGCAAGTCTGGAAACCGAGATAGCAAAGCTGGATCCTAATGCAGCGCCTGACCAAAAGCCGAAGTTAGTAGCGATACAAACTTTACAGGCTACAGATTTTACGCATTACATCGTATTGCAGGGACATATTGATGCATTAAATGTAAGTTATATCACACCGCGTAGTGGTCCGGCTCAGGTGAAAGAGATCTATGTGCAGCAAGGGCAAATGGTGAAAAAAGGCCAGCTTTTATTAAAATTAGATGATGCTGTGTTAAAACAAAACTTAGTTGCTGCAACGCAGGGGTTGACAACTATAAAAAGTCAGCTGGCATATGCTAAAGATATTTATCAGCGCCAAAATAATTTATGGAGCGAAAATATTGGTACCGAAGTTCAGTTGCTTACTGCAAAAAATAATGTCACCAATTTAGAAGATCAATTAGCTGCCAGCCAGGAAAACGTAAAAGTTGTGCAAGAACAAGTAAATGCAACTTCTGTTGTGAGCGATGTCGATGGCGTAGCTGATCAGGTTACGGTAAAGCAGGGTGAATATTTTGGCGCCGCAGGTTCGGGCGTAATAAAAATTGTAAACAATAGCATATTAAAAGCGGTAAGCAATATTCCTGAAAATTATTTGAATAGTGTGAGTATAGGGAGTCCGGTTATTGTGAGCTTGCCCGATCTTAATAAAACAATTACTGCTAAAGTAACATTCGTAGGGGCTTCTATCGACCTGATCAACAGAGGCTATATGGTGGAAGCAAAATTGCCATCAGACCCTGATTTGAAACCTAATCAATTGGCGTTGATCAAAATAAAAGATTATGGTGCAAAAAATGCGATCGCAATACCATTGAATACTTTACAGAATGATGATAAAGGAAAATATGTTTTAGTAGCCAATACAGAAAATGGCAAACTAATAGCACATAAACGCCCGGTTGAAATAGGGCTGATAAATAACGATATGATCGAAATAAAATCAGGATTAAAAGCAGGCGATGTATTGATAACAGAAGGTTTCGGAAGTTTATACGAAGGGCAGTTAATTACAACTGGCGCTCAGTAAAAATGTAAAATGTCGAATGTAAAATATTGAATGTAAAAGTTGAAAAAATAACACAATTCTTCACACCCCTTCAGGGGACGGGGGTAAAATAATATTATGAGTTTAATAGAAAATATAAAGGATAAGTTCAAGGAATTTGGACCAACCTCATGGAGTGTTAGCAATAAGACATCCATTTACCTGGTGATGTTATTTGTAACATTAGCGGGGGTGTTTCAATTCGCCACATTGCCTAAAGAGCAGTTTCCGGATATTGTGATTCCTACTATTTATGTGCAAACCATTTACACCGGTAACTCGCCAAAGGATATTGAGAACCTTGTAACCAGGCCAATTGAAAAACAGATCAAAGGCATTACCGGTGCAAAAATTAAAAAATTCACCAGTACATCACAGCAGGATTATTCTGCCATCGTTGTAGAATTTGATACGCAGGTAAAAACAGAAATAGCGCTGCAAAAAGTAAAAGACGCGATCGATAAAGCGAAGCAGGACCTTCCGACAGATCTTACACAGGAACCAACGGCATTAGAAGTGAACTTAAGTGATCAGCCGATCATGTACGTGAACCTTAGTGGTGATTATGATATGCAGCATTTGAAAAAATTTGCTGATGACCTGAAAGATAAATTGGAAGATATCTCGCAAATTAACCGCGTTGATATTGTGGGTGCACCGGAACGTGAGTTTCAGATCAATGTAGATAATGACCGTATGCAGGCTGCAGGTGTTACGTTCGATGATATCGCCAATGCAGTAAAAGCAGAGAACCTTGATATCTCCGGTGGTTTGTTAACCGTTGGCGATATGAAACGTAACCTTCAATTAAAAGGACAATTTCATACGGCTTACGATATTGAAAAAGTATTGGTACGCAACACAGGCGGCGCACCGATCTATTTAAAAGATATTGCTGTAATAAAAGATACCACTAAAGATGCAGAGAGCTTTGCACGCTTGGATGGCAAAAATGTTGTTACATTAAATATCATCAAGCGTAGTGGAGAAAACTTAATTGAAACAAGTGAGGCTGTTCAAAAAGTAGTGAATGAAAGTAAGGGCGTAATATTCCCTACTAACTTAAAAGCAGTTATTACAGGCGATCAAAGTATCAAAACGGAAACATCTTTCAACGACCTGGTAAATTCTATTATCATTGGATTTATTTTGGTTTTGATCGTATTGATGTTCTTCATGGGCGTTACCAATGCGTTCTTCGTGGCGCTTTCTGTTCCGCTTAGTATGTTCATGGCTTTCGTGTTCTTGCCTGGAGCAGATCTGATCGTGGGTACACATGTTACGTTAAACTTCATTGTATTATTTGCTTTATTATTCGGATTAGGAATTATTGTGGATGACGCGATCGTTGTAATAGAAAATACACATAGGATATTTACAGGCGGCAAAGGAACTATTCCAATTGATGTGGCTACTAAAATGGCCGCGGGTGAAGTTTTTATCCCGGTATTAGCAGGTACATTAACCACATTGGCGCCCTTCTTCCCATTGCTTTTCTGGCCAGGGATCATCGGTAGGTTCATGGTGTATTTACCAACGATGTTGATATTTACTTTAGCGTCTTCATTAGTGGTCGCATTTATTATGAACCCTGTTTTTGCGGTTGATTTTATGAATCACCCTGAAGGAGAAGACAAAGAAGCGAAGAACCTTATTTTCAAAAAGCCAATATTATGGGCCATCCTTGCTTTGGGTATTTTATTAGATATCATGGGTGCGTCTTTTTTAGGCAATCTTTTAATATTTATTCTGATACTGATCGTATTGAACCGTTACATTTTTGACGATGCGATCCACGCTTTCCAAAACAGGGCATTGCCTTGGATTATGGGCCATTACGAAAGCTTATTACGCTGGGCTTTAAAAGGCTGGAGGCCCGTGCATTTATTATTAGGCACGGTAGCTTTATTATTTGCTTCATTTTTTATATTTTCTGCGTCTATACAAAGTGGTTGGGTAGGTATTACTTTTTTCCCGAAAGCAGATCCTAACCAGGTATATGTTTATTTAAAATTACCGGTGGGTACAAAAGTTGAATACACCGATTCAGTAACGAACATATTGGAAGGAAGGGTTAACCAGGTATTAGGAATTGACAGGTCGAAAGGAATTGCTAACCCTGTTGTAGAAAGCGTTATTAGTAACGTAGCGATCGGGGCAAGTGATCCAAGCACTGGGGATAGAAGTACAAGAAGTGAATTAGGAAGGATACAAGTTTCTTTTGTAGAATTTGCTAAAAGAAATGGCGTGAGTACTGTCCCTTACCTGGATAAGATACGTGCTGCAATGAAGGGGATTCCCGGTGCAGAGATCAGTGTTGACCAGGAAAGTAGCGGCCCGCCAACAGATCCTCCGATCAATATCGAAGTATCAAGTGATGATTTTGATAATTTGGTGAAGACGGCAGTAGGATTAAAGAATTATTTAGATTCAATACAAGTGCCGGGCGTGGAAGAATTAAAAATGGATGTTGATCTGAATAATCCTGAGATCACTTTAACTGTTGATCGTGAACGCGCATTGGCTGAAGGCGTTACGTCTGCACAAATTGGCCAGGCTATCCGTACAGGATTGTTTGGTAGAGAAGTTTCGAAAATTAAAGAAGGTAAAGATGAATATAAAATTCAGTTGCGCAATAATGAAATGCAGCGTAATGATCTTTCTAATTTGTTGAATATGCGCATTTCATTCAGGGATATCTCAAGTGGCGGACAAATAAAAAATATTCCGATCAGTGCATTGGTATCAGTAGAACCAACAAGTACTTTCGGAAGTATCAAACGTAAAAATCAAAAACGCCAGATCACGCTTATATCAAATGTACTAACTACAAAAGGCTACAATGCTACAGCAGTGAATGCGCAAATAGCTAAATACATTGATGATTTCAAAGGCAAAGCAGATGGCGTAACCATCAAACAAACAGGTGAAGGTGAGCAGCAGGCAGAAACGGGCGCTTTCTTATTAAAAGCCTTATGTATCGCGTTAGGATTGATATTATTGGTATTGGTATTACAATTCAATTCCATCAGCAAGCCGATCATTATCTTAACAGAAATTATATTCAGTGTAATAGGCGTATTCTTAGGATTCTCTATAACAGGTATGCAGGTCTCTGTATTGATGACAGGTTTGGGAATTGTTGGTCTGGCGGGTATCGTTGTAAAAAATGGTATCCTGGTAATTGAGTTTGCCGATGAATTACGCGGTCGCGGAATGAAAACAAGAGAAGCGGTAATTGCAGCGGGTAAAACACGTATCATACCGGTATTGTTAACCGCATTGGCTGCGATACTTGGTTTTATACCAATTGCAGTTGGTTTCAATATTAATTTTATTACTTTGTTCAGTAGCTTAAATCCACATATTTTCTTTGGTGGAGATAACGTGGCATTCTGGAAACCATTAAGCTGGACGATCATTTTTGGTTTGGCATTCGCCTTCTTTATGACATTGATCATTGTACCATCCATGTACCTGATCGCAGAAAGATTGAAACGCCCAATGCGCAGAATGTATGGCGGTAAATGGATCAGCATGATGGGAATACCTCCGTTGATATTCTTATTTATTCCGTTGATGATAGGAACAATGGTTAGTCATCAGATCAAAGTAAGAAGAAGAAAAGCAAGGTTGAATACCTCCGATGAAAAATTTGCAGGTAGTTGGTTCTAATTTTTATTTTTGAATTTTGATAAATGGAATAGGCTATGATCGTAATGATCGTAGCCTATTTTTTTGAACCAAACGTGCTGCTACTATTTTGCTTCACAGGCGTCGCACATTTCGGCCGCATATTCTTATTGAGCTTTTTAGCCAATCTTTTTAACCACTGAGACACTGAGTGCACATAGAATCACTGAGGAAAGATCTCAGTGAAACTTAGTGGCCTTAGTGTCTCAGTGGTTTATACTTAAAATATTTTATCTTGCAACCCAGATGAATAAATTTGATGATACATACCGGCACAAAGGCTTAAGAAAAAAATTAACGGACCTGTTAAAAGAAAAAGGTATTTCTGATGCCAATGTGTTGGCTGCGATCAACAATATCCCCCGCCATTTTTTCTTAGACAGCGCCTTTGATGAAATAGCGTATGAAGACAGGGCATTTCCTATCAGCGACGGACAAACGATCTCTCATCCTTACACCGTAGCGTATCAAACCCAATTATTACAGATCAAACCCCTGGATAAAATTTTAGAAATAGGAACGGGCAGCGTTTACCAGGCAAGTGTATTAGCAGAAATGGGCGCCAAAGTATTTACTATTGAAAGACAAAAAGGCCTCTACGAAAAATCAAAGAACTTTATTCTTAAAGCAAAATATCCCAACATAAAATTCTTTTTCGGCGATGGGTACGAAGGCCTGCCAACCTATGCACCATTTGATAAAGTGATCATCACTGCAGCAGCGCCATTCATTCCTCCTAAATTGATCGACCAGCTAAAGTCTGGCGGCAAAATGGTGATCCCTGTAGATGAAGGTGATCAGCAGCGTATGTTGCGCATCACCAAAAACGCCAATGGAACTACAACCGAAGAAGCGTTTGAAAATTTTTCTTTTGTGCCAATGCTTACCGGTAAAAACCAATAAAAATAAAATCCAAAAAACAACAATACAAATCCCAAATAATACGGACACTTTATAACTTCTAGTTTTGTAATTTGTTTAATTGTTTTCTGGAATTTTAACTGTAATGCTCCATAAGTAATAAAGATATCCCATGCGTTTTTTCTCTAAACTTGTAGTGATCTGCAATATGTGTTTCCTGATAGCTGTGCTATTGCGCGTTATCGAGAACCTGCGTAAAAAAAATATTTTATTTACCGGCAGGGTAATTTTAAATCCCGTCGAAAGTACTTTTGTTATATTAGGTTACGGTGCGATCATTGTCAATATTATTTTTAATTGTATTCTTCTTATCTTGTTTATATCGAAACGTAAACCGAATATCCCAAGCTGGATAGTTGTGTTTAATTTTTTACTATTATTGGTGCAGCTATTCTATTTCCTCGTAAAAGTGTAAAACATTCTTAATTACTAATTCTTAATTATTAATTAATCAAAACCATGATCGAAAATATTTTAAAAGACAGGCCGGCAAAATTATTCATTGGCTTTACAGCTTTTTTTGTGGCGAATGCCTTGATCGCTGAAAGTATTGGTACCAAGCTTTTTTCATTAGAAAAATTGTTTGGCGTACATCCGGTGAACTTTACGCTGTTTGGTCAAAGCGGAATGTCTTTTGTGTTAACCTGCGGTGTACTGTTATGGCCCCTGGAATTTGTAATGACAGATATCGTCAATGAATACTACGGCCCTAAAGCAGTTCGCAGAATGTCGATCACCGCAGTAATACTTATTTCTTATGCCTTCATCATGTATTTTTTATCTATCTCAATACCGCCAGCAGATATGTGGTTAGCGAGTAGTAGCAGGCAAGGGGTACCTAATATTCAAAATGCATACAATGCGATCTTCGGACAAAACATGCGCATCATCGTTGGTAGCCTTGTGGCATTCCTTGTGAGCCAGGCAGTAGATGTTACTGTCTTTCATAAAATAAAAAAAATCACGGGCCATAAATATTTATGGCTGCGGGCTACAGGATCGACATTGGTTTCGCAGATCGTAGATAGTTATATTGTTTTATTTATTGCCTTCAGCGGTATTTTTAGCTGGCAGCTGATCCTTGCAGTTGGTATTATGAATTACACTTTTAAAGCAATAAGCGCTATTTTGTTAACGCCGGTTATTTATGTGGTTGAAGGCTGGATAGAAAAATATGTAGGACACGAAACAGCAGAAAAAATGAAACTTTCTGCTATGGGAGTAGAGAGCGAATAAATTTTTAGTTGATATTAATTATCCGTTCTTTACCAAATCTATATCTTTATAATAACACAGGTATATGCTGATTCGGAAATTGTCTCTTATTGCACTAACAAGTTTTGCGTTTTTCTTCATTGTTCCAATGGCGAAAGCGCAGCAGGCTATTGGGCAAAAAAAAGATACCACAGCGCCTAATCCAGCTGTTCCAAAAGACACAACCACACACGTTTCTGTTGATACAACGATCAAGCATTACCATCAGCTACCAAAGGACAGTTTGATGAACCCAAACCCTCCCCAAAAAGATACTTTTTTTCTTGCAAAGAAAAGGGGCTTATTAGGTAAGCTGGGAAATAGTATTGCTACTGAACCTTCTCCTGAAACTGTTGTTAAGACTGTAAATCCTTATTTAAAATTTGCGGGTAAAACTATCAGGTCGATCGAATTTTTAAGTATTGGGTTTGATAGAAATATCAATGATACCACACTTATTAGAAAAGACCTTGGTGAACGGATCGGTGAAGCCTTTCACCGTACTACGCGGGTAAAAGTAATTCAGCATGATCTATTGTTTAAAGAAGGCGATCATGTGTATCCGTATTTGCTGGCAGATAATGAACGGCTATTACGGTCTCAGCCTTACCTGAGTGATGCACGGATCCTGGTAATAATGGATCCTGAAAGTAAGGGAGCGGTAGACGTTATCGTGATAACGAAAGACGTATTTTCTATAGCGGTTACTACTATTGATGTATCTCAAGGTGGGTTTAGCGGACTTCAACGTGGAAAAGTTATAGCGAGAGATGAAAATTTTACCGGTTCGGGTTCGCGAATACAGGGTGGTGTTTATTATGACGATCAGCGCAAAGACCAATTCGGTTATCTGGGAGAAATTATCAGGAGAAATATAAAGGGGTCGTTTATCAATTGGGATATGTCTTATAATAATTTCAATGGTAGTTTTAGCGGCAGCGGCAATCAGGAAACATATATCCTTAGCAATTTCGATAAACCTTTAGCAAGTGAATTCATGCACTGGACGGGAGGGTTGGACCTAAGTTATAGAAATAACCTCACTAGTTTATACGCTACAAATGATACGCCGGCAATTAGTAATAACCGCACCAAGTTTGAAAGATTATACAAGTACGATTATTATGATGTAGACGCCTGGTATGGTTATAATATTGGTAGCAGAAATTTTTTGTATACGAATGCAGAGGCCCGCTATCATAAATTTATTGCATTGCGGGGCATAGATAAACAGTTCATAACACTTCCCGATTCTGTTTATCAAAATCATTATGAATATGTTTCTACCAAAGCCGTACTGGGAGAACTAAGTGTATTTAAGCAAACGCTGTATAAAACAACTTTCATATATGGTTTTGGTTTAACGGAAGATGTGCCCGAAGGGTTTTCCGCTTCTCTTATTGGTGGCTGGACAGATGAAGTAGGTGTAGGTAGGGATACTGGTATATCTGAACAAAAACATGAAAGGCAAGCTCCATACTATGGAATAGCTACAGAGATAACCCACTTTACAAAAAAGGGTTCTTATTATGACATCACACTTAGGGAGGGGGGATATAGTAATCACGGTTTTCAGGATATAGGTGTTTTATTGAACGTGCTTCATTTTACAAGACTAAGAAAAATGACACCTACCTGGTTCAATCGTTTTTTTGTTACAGCAGGGTTTGCCAAACAAATCAATCCTGATACGCTGTTAACACAGCCTTTAATGTTACAAAGTCAATCATACGGCTTGCCCCGCTATAATTACAGCTCTTCCATTTTACCTACACAGGTCAGAACGACGATCAATTTTGAGGCTGATTTTTATAATAATGTAAAACATGCGGGCTTTAAATTTGCTCCTTTTGCATTTGCTGATGTAAGTGTGCTAACACCCTATAATGAGGAAATTAATCTTGATCCGAAAAATGTGTACCCCGAAGTCGGTATTGGTTTTCGTACCCGTAATGACAACCTTATTTTTGGAACTATCCAGGTCAAATTCTATTATTTTTTACATACAGATCCTAGTCAGCCGCCTTACATAGACGTAAGTACTAACCCAATATTTAGATTCAATAGTACTTTTATAAATAAACCGGATTTTGTGGTTGATAATTGATGCCCAAAAATAAATGCCTCGAATGTTACTTTTATGTAAAATTTGATCCATCTTTGCAATGCGAGGGGGTTACCCTAAAAAGTAAGTCCCTCCGTAGAAACGGAAGGACTTTAACGATTGCTTGCTATATGAAATTCTTAATTGATCTTTTCTAGGCTGATTCACAGCTTATTCTTAATATCTCGATCAGTGATTTACTGATCTCTAACGATTGATTGTTCCTTTAACGATTGCCTGCTTTATTACTTTGCATCTTTCTTTACCAAAGGTAAGGTGCATTTTAGTACCTTCATAGCCATAATAAGAAGGTTTTTATTATGCTAAAGGGGCCAAATAAACGTTAAAACGCTTATTGGTACTGTGTTTCGTGAAAAATAATTAATGATGCCCAACCGTTTTACAGATATTTTATTTCAATTAGTAAAGTCCTTAGAAAAGTCTGAAAAACGAAATTTCAAACTATATGTAAAGAGAAGCTCTGCTAATGAGGATCTGAAGATCATCGAGCTGTTCGATGCGCTGGATAAACTGGCAGATTATGACGAAGCTTTATTATTAAAAAGACTTCCCTCTATTAAAAAACCGCAGCTCTCTAATATCAAGGTCCATTTGTACAAACAATTACTGGCCAGTCTGCGTGTATTGAAAAGCACAGAAAGCATCGATCTTCAGTTAAATGAGCAATTGGATTATGCGCGTATCCTTTACAACAAGGGCCTTTACCAGCAAAGCTTAAAAATATTAGAGCGGTTAAAAGATACGGCAAGGTCACATTACAAATTCAATTTTTTAACACAGGTAATTGCCTGGGAAAAGAAGATCGAAACATTGCATGTTACAAAAAGTATGCGTGAAAGGGCCGAAAGCTTAGCGCTCGAGGCAGATGAAGTAAATGCACGTGTGGAAACTGTTGTTAAATTATCAAACCTTGCGCTGCAATTATATAGCTGGTACATTAATAACGGCCATGCAAGAAACCAGAAAGATGAAGAAGCCGTAAGAAAATTTTTGTTCACCAATCTTCCCAAAGATGCGCATGAACAAACGGGGTTTTACGAAAAATTATATTTGAGCCAATGCTATTGCTGGTACACATTTATCCGGCAGGATTATGTGATGTACTATCGCCACTCGCAACAATGGGTTGATCTTTTTGATGATCAGCAGATCATGATCAAAGTAGAAACAGGTTATTATATCAAGGGTATTCACAATTTATTGAATGCTCATTTTGATCTGCGGAATTATCAGAAATTTGATACAACCCTGCGCAAGTTTGAAAGGTTTGCAGAATCATCTATCGCTAATAAACACGATAACCATCGGGTGCAGACATTCATCTTTATCAACAGCGCTAAATTGAACCGTCATTTTATGCACGGCACTTTTACAGAAGGTTTAGCATTGGTTCCTAAAATAGAAGAGAAGCTGGATGAATACGCACAGTTTATAGATGATCACCGTATTTTAGTTTTTAATTACAAGATAGCATCCTTGTATTTTGGCAGCGGAGATTATAGCACAACGATCGATTACCTGCAAAAAATAATCAATGAAAATTTGGATATGCGTAGCGATCTGCAATGTTATGCAAGGTTGCTTCATTTGATGTCGCATTTTGAATTGGGTAATTTCGAGATCATGGATTCGCTCACAAAATCCGTATATCGTTTCATGTCTAAAATGCAAAACCTGACAGTAGTGGAAGAAGCGATGTTTAAATTTTTACGCGGATCTTTTCATATGTCCCGTCACCAGTTACGGCCGGAGTTTCAGAAATTTTTAGACCAGATAAAAAGTTTAGAGAAGAGCCGTTTCGAAACGAGGTCCTTTGCCTATTTAGATATTATCTCATGGGTAGAAAGTAAAGTGTACGAAAAACCATTATCGACTATTATCCGGGATAAATATTTACAAAGTAAGAAACGTATTTATAAATAGGAATAGTTTTTGCCGGCAAAACAAATAACAAACATAATTTTATTCCAATCTTAAAAATATAATAAAATGAAACGTTTAATTATTCTATCAACTGCTTTTATAGTAATGTTTTCTTTTTTATTTACTCCTGCAACAAAAGCACAAAATATTAAAGCAATGAATATAACGTATACAGATGGCGTTAGTACGCTGATAGGTTATGTAGCGTACGATTCTACCAATACAAAAAAACGCCCTGCGATATTGATCGCACCTGAATGGTGGGGTGTAACTGATTATACAAGAAACCGCGCTAAACAGTTAGCTGCATTAGGTTACATAGCTTTTGTGGTTGACTATTATGGCAACGGAACTGTTGCAACAAACCCTACAGACGCAGTTGCATTAGCAACGCCTTATTACAAAGATCCTGTATTAGCAAAAAAGCGTTTTGATGCAGCGTTAGCGATTTTAAAAACATATACTGTTGTTGACGATTCAAAAATTGCAGCAGTAGGTTATTGCTTTGGCGGGTCGATGATCTTTAATGCAGCAAAAATGGGAGAAGACCTGAAAGGCATTGTAAGTATGCATGGCGGATTAGTTGGCGTGCCGCCGGTTAAGGGCGTATTAAAAGCAAAAGTATTAGCTTGTCATGGTGCCGATGATCAGTTCATAAAAGAAACGGAAGTAACAGAGTTTAAAAAGCAAATGGATTCAGTTGGCGCTGATTATAAATTTATTGATTACCCGGGTGCAACACATGCATTCTCTAATCCGGAAGCAACAGCGATCGGTAAAAAATTCAATATGCCAATTGCTTATAATGAAGCGGCTGATAAAGGCTCTTTCGCGGCAATGACGGATTTTTTTGATCAGATATTTAAATAAAAAGTATAGTCAATTTTCCCTATGGATTTCTTATTGAGAAAAAAACGTGAATATAAAATTGGTAAGCCACTCGAGACAACAATAAACGAGCTAACAACTCTTTTTAATAAAAAAAAGAAATGGTATACATTATCAAAAACTATTAAAGAGAAAAAAGACGCGAAAGGGGAATATGGTTTCAAATCTGATTTCAAACTGTTTAATATGATAACTATAAGGCAAACCGTTTATCTAGAAGGCCAAATAAGGACAGATGAAAAGGGTAGTGTTATTGATATTACATTTTCGCCAAGCATTTGGACAGTTTTAATAATCTATATTTTTCCGCTGCTTAGTTTGAATATTTTGTTTGGTAATAATTCATTTTTTGGTAATAATATCAGTAAGGAGGGCGCTTTTTTGGGTTTGTTAATTTTTGAGGTGTTTTTTTTAACCACAGCTCTTATTCCAGTTGCTTTAGAAACAAGGAAATTTGAAAAAATAGTTAGGAAATTAAAAGATAACACATTGATTTACAGTTAAAAAATCTCATTTTCACCCTTTTTTAACAAAAACCATTCCTAAATACCCAAAAATCCTATTTTCTCCTTTATATTTCAATAATTAATTCATACCTTTGCCCTCCTCTAATTTAGAATTAGTGGCTTAACTGCTATTTAATCAAATTGGAGAACCTTCTCAGCACTAAAACGTTTTAATAACAAATATGTCTGCAACAAAATCACTAGCTGCTAAACGTATCAACTTCGGTAAGGTTGAATTACTAGCAGAAACACCAGATTTGCTTGGGATCCAGATCCAATCATTTAAAGATTTTTTCCAGTTAGAAACTACGCCGGATAAGCGTAATAACGAAGGACTTTTCCGTGTATTCAAGGAAAACTTTCCTATTACAGATACGCGTAACATCTTCGTATTGGAATTCTTAGATTACTTCGTTGATCCGCCACGTTACACTATCGATGAGTGTATCGAAAGAGGTTTAACGTACGCTGTTCCATTAAAAGCAAAGCTTCGCTTAAGCTGTAATGATGAAGAGCACGTTGATTTCCAAACGATCGTTCAGGATGTATTCTTAGGAAATATTCCTTACATGACACCACGTGGTACATTTGTTATCAATGGTGCTGAACGTGTTGTTGTATCTCAGCTTCACCGTTCTCCGGGTGTATTCTTTGGCCAGTCGGTTCACCCGAATGGTACTAAGATATACTCTGCACGTGTTATTCCTTTTAAAGGAGCATGGATGGAGTTTGCTACAGACATTAACAATGTAATGTATGCGTACATCGACCGTAAGAAAAAATTCCCTGTAACAACTTTGTTACGTTCTATCGGTTTCGAAACAGATAAAGATATCCTTGAACTTTTCGGCATGGCTGATGAAGTGAAAGTGGATAAAAAAATATTAAAGAACTACGTTGGTAAACGCCTTGCTGCTCGTGTATTACGTACATGGGTAGAAGATTTCGTTGATGAAGATACCGGTGAAGTAGTAAGTATCGAACGTAATGAGATTGTACTTGAAAGAGATACGGTTTTAGACGAAGAGAACATCGCTATGATCGCTGATATGGAAGTAAAGAGCGTGTTTATCCAAAAAGAAGAAGTTAGTGGCGATTACGCTATTATATATAATACATTAAATAAAGATACTTCGAACAGTGAGTTAGAAGCGGTGCAACATATCTATCGCCAATTGCGTGGTGCTGATGCTCCTGATAACGAAACCGCCCGTGGTATCATCGATAAATTATTCTTCTCTGATAAGCGCTATGACTTAGGTGAAGTTGGTCGTTACAAGATCAACCGTCGTTTAGGTTTGAATTTCCCTATCGAGAAAAAAGTATTGACTAAAGATGACATCATCGCGATCATTAAAACATTGGTTCAATTAACCAACGGTAAAAGTGAAGTAGATGATATCGATCATTTAAGCAATCGTCGTGTACGTACAGTGGGTGAGCAATTATACGCTCAGTTCGGTGTAGGTCTTGCTCGTATGGCTCGTACCATTCGTGAAAGAATGAATGTACGTGACAATGAAGTATTTACCCCGGTTGATCTGATCAATGCAAGAACATTATCTTCTGTTATCAATTCATTCTTTGGTACATCTCAGTTATCTCAATTCTTGGATCAAACGAATCCGTTGAGCGAGATCACGCACAAACGTCGTATCTCAGCGCTAGGGCCTGGTGGTCTTAGTCGTGAAAGAGCCGGCTTTGAAGTACGTGATGTGCATTATTCTCACTACGGTCGTTTGTGTACTATTGAAACGCCGGAAGGTCCGAACATTGGTTTGATATCTACACTTTGTGTACATGCTAAGATCAATGATATGGGCTTTATCGAAACACCTTACCGTAAAGTAGATCATGGTAAAGTGGATATGAAAAAGATCACTTTCTTGTCTGCTGAAGAAGAAGATACAGCGAAAATTGCACAGGCAAATATTGATCTGGATGAAAAAGGAAATTTCGTTGAAGACAGGATCAAGAGTCGCCAGACAGGTGATTTCCCGATCTTGGATAAAAACGAAGTGGAATACATGGATGTGGCGCCAAACCAGATCGTTGGTCTAAGTGCTTCCTTGATTCCTTTCCTTGAACATGATGATGCTAACCGTGCCTTGATGGGATCGAACATGCAACGTCAGGCTGTACCATTATTACGTCCGCAGGTGCCGATCGTTGGTACTGGTTTGGAAGGTAAAGCAGCACGTGATGCAAGGATCCAATTACACGCAGAAGGAAATGGTGTTGTAGAATACGTTGATGGTAACGAAATTCATGTTCGTTATAACAGAAGCGAATTACAACAACTAGTAAGCTTTGAAGAAGATCTTAAAATATATAAAGTAACTAAGTTCATCAGAACGAACCAGGAAACATGTATCAACTTACGTCCGGCTGTAGTAAAAGGCCAGAAGGTAGCTGAAGGTGATTTCTTAACAGAAGGTTACGCAACACAAGGTGGTGAAATGGCATTGGGCCGTAACCTGAAAGTGGCATTCATGCCATGGAAAGGGTACAACTTTGAGGATGCGATCGTGATCTCTGAAAAGGTTGTAAAAGATGACTGGTTCACATCATTGCACATCAGTGAATTTGAAACTGAAGTACGTGATACTAAATTAGGAGAAGAAGAATTAACACCGGACATTCCGAATGTTAGTGAAGAAGCTACTAAAGACCTTGATTCTAACGGTATCATCCGTATCGGTGCTCATATTAAAGAAGGCGATATCATTATCGGTAAGATCACTCCAAAAGGTGAAAGCGATCCAACTCCTGAAGAGAAGTTGTTACGTGCCATCTTCGGTGATAAAGCAGGTGATGCTAAAGATGCTTCTTTGAAAGCGCCAAGTGGTACAGAAGGTGTTGTTATCAATAAGAAATTATTCCAACGTGCTAAAAAAGATAAGAATGCTAAGGTTAGAGAAAAAGCTAGCTTAGATAAGATCGAAAAAACGCACGAAAAGAATGAACTTGATCTATTGGATCTTGTTGTAAGCAAATTGTATACTTTATTGAAAGAAAAAGTATCTGCAGGTGTTAGCAACAATTTCGGTGAATCATTGATCGGCAAAGGCGTTAAGTTCAATCAAAAGAATTTAGCTAACGCTGATTACTTAAATGTAAATCCATTAAACTGGACAGGCGATGCTAAAACGGATGATCTGATCAACGTTCTATTGCACAACTACAATATTAAATTCAACGAAGAATTAGGTCGTTATAAGAGAGAAAAATTCAATATCAGCATCGGTGATGAATTACCAGCAGGTGTATTGAAATTGGCTAAAGTTTACCTTGCTATCAAACGTAAGTTGAAAGTGGGTGATAAAATGGCGGGTCGTCATGGTAACAAAGGTATTGTTGCTAAGATCGTTCGTCAGGAAGATATGCCTTTCTTAGAAGACGGAACTCCGGTTGATATCGTACTAAATCCATTGGGTGTACCTAGTCGTATGAACCTTGGACAGATCTACGAAACTGTATTAGGCTGGGCCGGTGAAAAATTAGGATTGAAATTCGCTACACCAATTTTTGATGGTGCAAGTGTTGAAGAGATCGCTGATAAAATAGCCGAAGCTAAACTACCTACATTCGGTCATACTTATTTATATGATGGAGAAACAGGCGAACGCTTTGATCAGAAAGCAACTGTTGGTATCATCTATGTGATCAAGCTTCACCATATGGTGGATGATAAAATGCATGCCCGTTCAATCGGACCATACAGTTTGATCACGCAACAGCCATTGGGTGGTAAGGCACAGTTTGGTGGACAACGTTTCGGAGAAATGGAAGTTTGGGCACTGGAAGCTTATGGTGCATCTAACATTTTACAAGAATTGTTGACATTGAAATCTGATGATATCATCGGTAGAGCAAAAACTTACGAAGCAATTGTGAAAGGTGAAAATATTCCAAGACCAGGTGTTCCTGAATCATTTAATGTATTGGTTCATGAATTAAGAGGCTTAGGATTGGACTTAACCTTTGAATAATTTATAGAAAGTCAAAAGTGAAAAGTCAAAACCTAAAAGTTATTGGCTTTCACTTTTGAATTTTGACTTTGTGAAATTCATTAAAAAATATTAACTATAATAATATGGCATTCAAAAAAGAAAATCGTCCTAGATCAACTTTTTCTCAGATCACAATTGGTTTGGCTTCTCCGGATAGTATCCTGGAAAAAAGCTATGGAGAAGTGTTGAAGCCTGAGACAATTAACTATCGTACGTACAAACCTGAAAGAGATGGTTTGTTTTGCGAAAGGATTTTTGGTCCGGTAAAAGATTACGAATGTGCTTGCGGAAAGTACAAACGTATCCGTTATAAAGGAATTGTGTGTGACAGATGTGGTGTTGAAGTAACTGAAAAGAAAGTACGTCGTGAAAGAATGGGTCACATCAAATTGGTGGTGCCTGTTGTTCATATCTGGTACTTCAAATCATTGCCTAACAAGATTGGTTATTTGTTGGGAATGAGCTCTAAAAAATTAGAAACGATCGTTTACTACGAACGTTTTGTAGTAATACAATCAGGTATCCGCGCTGATAAAGGCCAGAATTTTGGTGATTTATTAACGGAAGAAGAATACCTTGATATTTTGGATACTTTACCAAAAGATAATCAGTTTTTATCTGATGAAGATCCGAATAAATTCATTGCGAAGATGGGTGCAGAAGCTGTGCATGATCTATTGCAACGCATCGACCTTGATCAATTAAGTTTTGATCTTCGTCACTCTGCAGCTAACGAAACATCTCAACAACGTAAAGCAGATGCCTTAAAGCGTCTAAGCGTAGTAGAAAGTTTCCGTGATGCTAATACAAGAATTAACAACCGTCCTGAATGGATGGTTATGCAATATATCCCGGTTATTCCACCTGAGTTACGTCCTTTAGTTCCTTTGGATGGTGGCCGTTTTGCATCATCAGATTTGAATGATTTGTATCGCCGTGTTATTATTCGTAACAACCGTTTGAAAAGATTATTAGAAATTAAAGCACCGGAAGTTATCCTACGTAATGAAAAACGTATGTTACAGGAAGCGATCGATTCATTATTTGATAATAGCCGTAAATCAAATGCTGTTAAAGCAGAAGGTGGACGCGCGTTAAAATCTTTATCAGATGTATTGAAAGGTAAGCAAGGACGTTTCCGTCAGAACTTACTAGGTAAACGTGTGGATTATTCAGGTCGTTCTGTAATCGTTGTAGGACCGGAATTGAAAATGCATGAATGCGGTTTACCAAAAGATATGGCTGCTGAATTGTTCAAGCCATTTATCATTCGCAAATTGATTGAAAGAGGTATCGTTAAAACTGTTAAGTCTGCCCGTAAATTGGTAGATAAAAAAGAAGCGATCATCTGGGATATATTAGAAAATATTTTGAAAGGTCACCCGGTAATGTTGAACAGAGCCCCGACCTTACATAGATTATCTATCCAGGCTTTCCAACCTAAATTGATCGAAGGAAAGGCAATACAATTGCATCCTTTGGTAACCACGTCTTTCAACGCCGATTTCGATGGTGATCAGATGGCGGTTCACGTTCCTTTGAGCAATGCTGCTATTTTAGAAGCACAGTTATTAATGCTTTCTTCTCATAACATTTTGAACCCTCAGAATGGTACACCGATCACGCTTCCTTCACAGGATATGGTGCTTGGATTGTATTACATCACCAAGGGTAAAAAATCTACCGATACTGAAAAAGTAAAAGGCGAAGGAAAAGCTTTCTATAATGCAGAAGAAGTGATCATCGCTTATAACGAAAAACAAGTTGACTTACATGCTCACATCAGGGTAAAAGCAAACTTTAGAAATGAAGATGGTTCATTAACATACAAACTAATTGAAACAACTGTTGGTAGAGTAATATTTAACCAACATGTTCCTAAATCAGTTGGTTTCATCAACTCTTTGTTAACTAAGAAATCTTTAAGAGAGATCGTAGGTGACATCATTAAATGGACCAACGTTCCAACTACAGCTAAATTCCTTGATGATATTAAAACATTGGGATACCGTATGGCATTCCGTGGTGGACTATCATTCAACATCAATGATTTGATCATCCCTGCTGTTAAGCAACAATTGATCGACAACGCAACAGTTGAAGTTGATGAAGTTTGGGGTAACTATAATAACGGTCTGATCACCAATAACGAACGTTATAACCAAACAGTAGATATCTGGAGTAGAGTAGATACAAGAATTACTGAAACGTTGATCAAAGAATTAGCGAACGATAAACAAGGTTTCAACTCTGTTTATATGATGCTTGATTCAGGTGCGCGTGGTAGTAAACAACAAATTAAACAGCTTGCAGGAATTAGAGGTTTGATGGCCAAGCCACGTAAATCCGGTTCATCAGGAAGTGAGATCATTGAAAACCCGATCTTATCAAACTTTAAAGATGGTTTGAATGTATTGGAATACTTTATCTCAACGCATGGTGCACGTAAAGGTTTGGCGGATACGGCTTTGAAAACAGCAGATGCGGGTTACCTAACCCGTCGTTTGGTGGATGTGGCGCAGGATGTTGTTATCAATGATGAAGATTGCGGAACACTACGTGGTATTGCAACTTCAGCATTAAAAGATAATGAAGATATTATTGAAGATCTTTCTGATAGGATCGAAGGGCGTACATCTTTACATGATGTATTCCATCCGGTAACTGAAGTTTTATTAGCACCGGCAGGACAAGAAATTTCTGCAGATACAGCTGATAAAATACAGGAAGCAGGAATTGAAACAGTTGAAATACGTTCTGTGTTGACTTGCGAAAGCAAACGCGGTGTGTGTGTAAAATGTTACGGTAAAAATTTGGCGAGCGGTTACCTGGCGCAAAAAGGTGATGCTGTTGGTATCATCGCTGCACAAAGTATTGGTGAACCAGGTACTCAGTTAACGTTACGTACTTTCCACGTGGGTGGTGTTGCGGGTTCTGCTTCTGTAGAATCTCAATTGCCTGCAAGGTTTGATGGTACTATCCAATTTGATGGTCTGCGTACAGTTGCAACTGAAGATGCTGAAGGTAAAAAGATCAATGTTGTTATCGGTCGTACCGGTGAAGTTCGTATCATGGATGTGAAGAACGATCGTTTATTAATTACGAACAACGTTCCTTACGGTGCTACATTGAATGTAAAAGATGGCCAGAAAGTTACCAAAGGGGAAGCGATCTGTACATGGGATCCGTTCAACAATGTGATCGTATCTGAAATTGTTGGTAAGGTTAAATTTGAAAGTGTGATCGAAGGTGTTACATTCCGTGAAGAAGCGGATGAACAAACAGGCCACAAAGAAAAAGTGATCATCGAAACAAAAGATAAAACGAAATTACCTTCTATCATCATTGAAGGTAAAGAAATGAAATCTTACAACTTACCGGTTGGTAGCCATATCGTTCTTGAAGAAGGCGATAGCGTTAGAAGCGGACAAGTACTTGTTAAGATCCCAAGAGTATTAAGCAAATTGAAAGATATCACGGGTGGTCTTCCAAGAGTAACAGAGTTATTCGAAGCAAGAAACCCGGGTAACCCTGCTGTTGTTTGTGAAATTGATGGTGTTGTTGCTTTTGGTAATATCAAACGTGGTAACAGAGAGATCATTGTTGAAGCAAAAGATGGTGTTGTTAGAAAATACCTAGTTCCATTAACGCGCCAGATCCTGGTACAAGATGGTGACTTCGTAAAAGCTGGTTCTCCATTATCTGATGGTCAAACTGCTCCTGCTGATATCTTAGCAATTAAAGGACCTTTCGCCGTACAGGAATATGTTGTGAATGAAATTCAGGAAGTATACCGTTTACAAGGTGTGAAGATCAATGATAAACACATCGAAGTGATCGTTCGTCAGATGATGCGTAAAATTAGCATTGAAGATGCTGGTGATACGATCTTCTTAGAAGGGGATACTGAAGATAAATTAGACTTTAACACAGAGAACGATGCAATTTTCGATAAGAAAGTTGTTACTGAATCTGGCGAAAGCACTAAATTAAAAACAGGTCAGATCGTTACATTGCGTGATGTTAGAGAAGAAAATTCTATTCTTAGAAGAAATGATAAAAAACTAGTTGAGTTCCGCGATGCACGCCCTGCAACATCTTCACCGTTGTTACAAGGTATTACAAAAGCATCTCTGGGTACACAAAGCTGGATCTCAGCTGCGTCGTTCCAGGAAACAACGAAAGTATTAAGCAGTGCAGCAATTAATGGTAAAACTGATCTAATGTTAGGCTTAAAAGAAAACGTTATCACAGGACATCCAATACCGGCTGGTACAGGTTTAAGAGAATTCGAAAACATGATCGTTGGTAGCAAGGAAGAATATGAATTGCTAATGACAACCAAAGAAGCGATGAGCTTTGATGAAGAAGAATAAAAAGCCCCTCTAAATCTCCCCGAAGGGGAGACTTTTTAAGAGCATATATTATAAGGAGCAAGATTATCTTGCTCCTTTTTTAATTAACAATAATATGTAAACGGTAGTTTATATATCAAATAGGTAAACTACATTTATAGTCTGAAAATAACATCGACCATGAAAAAGATCAGCATAGTTTTTAGCGTTCTTTTAATTGCCATTTTTTGTTGGAGCTGTACCAAACAGGTTACTTCTTTTGTGCCGGTAGCCACTCCATTTTATTATCCGGGCAATTATAATTTTACGAACGTAAATGATTCAAATCAGAAAAAAGTACTGCTACAGATTGATTCATTAATGGCTGCTATAAATGCGGGAAATACACAAGGTGTACCGGTAGATACAACTAATTTAAAAAGGATATTCAACAGTACATCAGCAGTAGGCTATTCATTGGCAAGCCTATCTATTCCTGCTGCGCAGACGGATATCTTAAATTATTTTGATAGTATTGGGCTGTTCAGTCATTCTGTTGTAAATGGCAGTGATGGTACAGCGGGTGTTGGTGCAAGTACATTGCAAGCTGGTGTTTCTTATCTTCAATCTGATAGTGGCTATGTATACAGCCAAATATCAAATGCAGTATTAATGGAAGGATTGATAGCGTATCAAATGGAGACGAATTATTTGTATGATTCGGTTAATACCTCTATTGATACGACTATTATGCAACGCACATGGGATGCCGCATTCGGCTATTTTGGCGTACCAATTAATTTTCCTACGGATACAACAGGATCTAAATACTGGGGACAATATGCGACTACTTTAAGCACTCCGCTTGGATTAGATAATACGATCATGACAAATTTTTTAATTGGCCGTGCGGCTATTAATAACAATTATATCATTGCCAGTAGTTTTGTTCCTAATACAACCAGTTATGCTGCTATTTCAGATGCTGATAATATTATTGCAGCAATGGATAAGCTGGCCGGCGGCGCTGCTATTTACGAATTGGGCCAGGCACAAACAAATGATTCATTACACGATGATGTAGTAGCACGTGCCCACTTATCAGCATCATGGGGGTTTATACATTCTTTAAATTACAATATAAGTAAGGCAAGAACGAATAATACTGCGCAAATAAATGCTATTCTTGCAGCCTATGGTACTGATCTTTATCGATTCAACTACAGCTATCATAATGTTGATAGTATTAAAACAGTGATCGGCAATATGTACGGGTTCACAAATACTAATTTTTAATATATAACGATCATAGTATCAATGGGCAAGAGCGATCTTGCCCATTTTTTATTGTTTCCCGATTGTGTAAATCCAATTGCTGATATCGTAACAACAGAACTGTTTAGATAGCATAATGTTGCATTTCAATTAACCCAAATCTAACTATTCTTAAAATAAAGACATGAAAAAAATCACTATCTCATTTTGTATCCTTTTGGCAGCAATATCTTTCAGCAGCTGTAAAAAATCAAGTCATAGCAATCCTACAAATACGGATACCACTATAAACTATACAGTTCCTACAACATATAATTTTACTCATGTAAATGATACAGCTCAATTAGAATTAATTGCAATGGCAGATCAGATCGTTGCTGCAATTAATTTGGGTAATGTGGTTGGCGGCACAGTTGTTAGTACACAACAATTAACTGATATGTTCAACAATGTGAACGATCGTTTCAATGATTCTGTATATAATTTAAATGGATCAGGTGTGAGCTTAGCTAACAACTGTCCGGCTGCTGCAAAAACAGATATCCTAAATTATTTTGATAGCATTGGTGTTTACAGTCAATCAACTGCAGTGGCAGATTCTGGCGTTGCGGGTGTTGGCGTAAGTTTAGCTAATAAAAAATTGTTGTTGTCTCCTACAGGTATTTTTTACAGCCAGGTAGTTAAAAAAACGATCATGGGGGTATTCTCTTACCAAATAGCAAATGCTTATATGGCAGATTCAATAAACAGTACTGTTGATACAGTTGTTTTAGCCCGTTATTGGGATGCTGCGTTTGGCTACTTTGGCGTACCCGTTAATTTTCCGACTAATTTAACAGGCTTAAAATATTTAGGTTCTTACTGTAACCAGGTAAATGCAGGGCTTAATTCAAATGCATCGATCATGAATGCATTTTTGAAAGGCCGTGCTGCTATCAGTAATAATGATATTGCTACTATGAAAATACAGGCAGGTATTCTGATCGCTACGTTCGATTCTTTAGATGCGGCAGCTATTGTGCAGGAAATGCATGAAACAAACACTAATATCAATGCCGGTGATGCGGTAGCTGCTTATGGCACATTGTCTGAATCAATAGGTTTTGTACGTAATTTAAAATACAATACAAGCGCTACAAGAGTGATCAGTAATACGCAATTTGCGCAGCTGGAAGCGTTATATGACAACGTAAATCCGGGCAACCCGAACCTATATAGTTTTGTAGGGGTAAATGCAGGATTGACAACAACACAGATCGAAGCAAAGACTGCCGCCATTGAACAATTTATTGATAATGTATACGGGTTTAGTTCTACTGAATCTCCATTGTTATAATTACTTTTGCCAATGCAAATGAATGTGGGGCGTACATTTGCGCCTCACATTCATATTTTAATTGAAATATTTATGAAACGTATTGTTGTATTATTTTTTGTTTGTGCAGTATCACTACTTGTAGCAGTGAATTTTTCGTGTAAGAAAACTACGGCCCCTACTGTTGCAGATCCTATATTATTAAATATTGGCAACAATATTATTTTGCCTAATTATCAATCGTACGCAACGGCTGTTAATTCACTGGATTCTTCGATCAGCGATTTTAATGCAAGTCCTGATACAATAAAATTGTCCAACGTACAATCGCTTTTTAAAAATGCTTATATAGCCTGGCAATCTGTTTCAGAATACGATGGCTTTGGCCCGGCAGCAAATAATCAGCCACCATTAAGCGGCCTTAATTTATTTCCGGTAAATACAACATTGGTAGATGGTAATATCAGTTCTGTCACTGCTATCAACATTAATTCTTTTGCCAATAAAGCCGCTAAAGGATTTCCTGCTTTAGATTATTTGTTATTTGGTGCAGATAAGGCCACTTTATTAATTGATTTTACAACGGATGCAAAAGCCGGTAACAGAAAACAATACCTGGCACTCGTATCGTCAGATATAAAAACAGAAACAAATGCTGTTGTAAACGCATGGCCACCTGCAGGAGGAAATTACATCAATACATTTGTAAATGGTTCAGGTACGAGTGTATCTAGTTCACTAGGACTATTACTTAATTCAACAGATCAGGATCTTGAAATATTAAAGAACTACAGGTTAGGTGCACCACTTGGCCTTGTATTTACAACAACCACTTCTCCTACACAAGTAGAAGCATATTATAGTGGCATATCTGCTCAGTTAGCGCTTACACAATTAACGGCCATTCAAAATATTTACTTGGGTACGGGCGCACATGGCAATGGCCTGGGATTAAGTAATTACTTAACACAGTCTACAGCTACTTATAGTACTTACAATGGAACTACATTGGATAGTACTATAAAGGCAACGCTTGCAGCAACAATAACTGACCTGCAGGGAATAGCTGATCCGCTTTCGGCCACTATTCAAACAAACCCTACATTGGCTACCGACGCTTTTAATAAAACACAGCAATTGGTTGTTTTATTAAAAACAGACATGCCTTCTTTATTAGGTGTTGCCATTACTTATGGCGATAACGACGGGGATTAATTATACATGCTGAAGAATTTTTTTAATAAGGTACTGCTTTCGTTCAAGGGCGAAAAACAGATAGCTCCATTAGCTGTTCTACGAATGGCATTTGGAGCGATCATGCTGATCAGTACGGTAAGGTTCATACTGAAAGGTTGGGTGTACGATTTTTACATTGCCCCAAAATTCTATTTTCCTTTTTATGGTTTTGAATGGGTAAAGCCATTGCCTGCAACAATGATGTATATTGTGTTTGGACTAATGGTGATCGCTTCTTTATTTATTTTGATCGGCTTTTTTTATCGCATATCTATCACCACTTTTTTTATTTGTTTTGTATATACAGAGCTGATCGATAAAACCTATTACCTCAATCATTATTATTTCGTCAGCATCATAACTTTTTTATTATTGCTGGTGCCTGCTCATCGGTATTTTTCTGTTGATGTGATCCGCAGGCCTTCTATAAAAGTTACACAGGTTCCCAGCTGGACGATCAATATTTTTAAATGGCAGCTACTCGTTATTTATTTTTGTGCAGGGTTAAGCAAATTGAATTACGATTGGATGGTACAGGCAATGCCATTAAAATTATGGCTTCCTGCAAATGCCGGTTTGCCGTTAATTGGCCCTTTGCTTACACAAACCTGGGTAGCATATTTATTTAGTTGGTTCGGAGCAATATTTGATCTGTCGATCGGCTTTTTATTACTTAGTAAAACCACAAGAAAAACCGCCTACATTTTCGTTGTTATTTTTCATGTATTTACCGGCTGGCTGTTTAAGATCGGGATGTTCCCTTATATCATGATCTTTGTTACCGTGATCTTTTTCTCCGAAGCATTTCATTTGAGATTGATCCAATGGCTGTCTGGTATCTTCAATAAAAGATCAGCGCAAACTGAAGATGTTCCCGCAAGATTGGTATTTTCTCCGCTTAAAAAGAAATTACTGTATTCTCTATTATCTGTTTATATCCTGCTGCAAATAATTTTGCCGCTTAGATTTTTATTATATCCCGGAACATTATTCTGGACAGAAGAAGGCTATCGTTTTTCCTGGCGCGTAATGCTAATGGAAAAAGGTGGCACCACTTTTTTTTATGTAAAAGATCCCGCAACAGGAAGAAAGGGTGAAGTGATCAATGAGGATTACCTGACGCCGCTGCAAGAAAAAATGATGGAAACGCAGCCGGATATGATGCTACAGTATGCGCATTATCTAAGTAATGAATATAAAAAGAAAGGCATCAAAGACCCTGTAGTAACAGTAGAAAGTTATGTTACATTAAATGGTAGCAGCAATCAATTGTATATTGACAGTACTGTAGATCTATCAAAAGAAAAAGAAAATTTTTTACCAAAAAAATGGATATTGCCATTTAAGAAAGACTGATTATAAATGAGAGCATCAATTGTACTATTACTTTTTTTTACACTATCATTTTTGCATGTTAGGGCACAACAAGTTGAAGTGTTGGATTCTGTAAAAGTAAGATCAGCCAGACAATCATTTGGCATCATCAGGTTAAATGATGTTGATGGCATGGGCATTTATGCAGGCAAAAAAAGTGAAGTGATCGTTCTAAAAGATATCACCGCTAATAAAGCCACTAATAATACACGCCAGATATATGGAAAGATACCGGGATTGAATATTTTAGAAAGTGATGGAGGTGCAGGACTGCAATTATCAATTGGCGGAAGAGGATTGGATCCTAACAGGACAAGCAATTTTAATACCCGTCAAAATGGGTATGATATAAGTGCTGATGCATTGGGCTATCCCGAAAGTTATTATACACCACCGGCTGAAGCAGTTGAAAGAATAGAAATTGTGCGGGGCGCTGCTTCGTTAGAATATGGAACGCAGTTTGGCGGTATGCTAAATTTCAGAATGAACAGCGGTGTTGATTCTGAAAAAGCGCAGCTTGTTTCGCGCTTAACGGGAGGGTCATGGGGATTTTTGAATTCAGCTACCAGTGTAGGCGGTACCGTTAATAATGTAAATTATTATACTTTTTATCAGCATAAACAAGGCGATGGATGGAGACCACATTCTCATTTTAATGATAATACCGTATACCTTTCGGCTATAATAAAGGCTACAAAAAGATTAGCAATTACTGTTCAGTACACAGGCATGGCCTACCTGGAACAACAACCCGGCGGGTTAAGTGATGCAATGTTTGCAGCTGACCCGCGACAATCTACAAAAGCACGAAACTGGTTTAAGGTAGACTGGAATTTAGGAGCAGTACTTTTAGATTATAATATTAACAGCCATTTAAAATTTAATTCAAGATTTTTCGGACTTGTTGCTGATCGTTCGGCGCTGGGTGTAATTGATGCTGTGCAGGATATTTATACTGATGGCCCCAGAGAATACCGCACCGATAGTTACAAAAATTTTGGTAACGAAAGCAGGTTGTTGTATACCTATAACATAAAGCAAAACCCTGATGTTCTATTAGTTGGAGCTCGTTATTACAACGGGTACACAGATAGACAGATAGGATATGGCAATAATGGTTCGGGTGGTACAAAGGCTGATTTTGCTTTTGATAAATCAACTCCATATGACTCCTTGAACTATTCCAGGTACACATTCCCAAGTCATAATATAGCTTTGTTCGCTGAAAATATTTTTCGCCTTACTACTAAATTGAGTGTTATCCCCGGTATTCGTTTTGAGAATATAGTAACAAAAGCCGATGGATTTTACAATATTGTTTTTGCAGACCAAAATCAAAATGTTATAGGATATACAGATAGCAGCGAACATAGAGTAAGCAACAGATCATTTGTGATAGCTGGTATTGGCGTAAGCTATAAACAAAATAATGCGACCCAATTGTATGCTAATATATCGCAAAATTATCGTGGAATTAATTTCAACGATATGAGTATTGTAAATGCAAACTATTTGGTTGACCCTAACTTAAAAGATGAAACAGGGTACTCAGCCGATATGGGAATAAGGGGGCATATTTCAGATGTTTTAAATTATGACGTGAGTGTTTTTACAATTCATTATGATGACAGAATAGGTCGTATACCTTCATTAACTGAAGGAAGCAAATTGGAAGTAACTAATGTATCAGCGTCAAGAAATATCGGCTTTGAATCATTTGCAGAAATAGATATCTGGAAATTATTAAAAGGTAACGATGCGAAAATGAAGCTGCTGCTTTTTTCTAATTTATCCTACACGGATGCAACATATGTGCATAGTCAAAATTCAGCTGTTGAAAATAAAAAAGTAGAGTTGGTGCCACCGGTAATTTTTAAAACAGGGGTTACTTTTCAGAAAAAAAAGTTTACAGCTTCCTGGCAATATTCTTATACGGGACAACAATTTAGTGATGCAACAAATGCTACTGCGCCAAGCTATATGGGTATTTATGGATTAGTACCATCTTACTATGTTATGGACCTTTCGGCAGACTATAGGTTTAATAAAATATTCGTGCTTTCCGGCTCCATTAATAATCTTACCAACAATAGCTATTTTACGCGCAGGGCAGATAGTTATCCGGGTCCGGGAATAATTCCTGCTGATCCGAGGGCTTTTTACCTGACCTTACAGCTTACATTATAGGCGCTGTTAAGCCTTTCCTAAAAATAACGCCCGATTTATTGCTAAACATTAGTTTGTAAGTATCTTGCCGCAAATTATTTATTGCATGAAAAAATCTCAGGTTATATTGAATGTTGTGTTAGCAGTAGCAGTGATCGTTTTGTTTTTTCTTTACTTTTTAGGAGGGAAAAAAGCCTGCCTGGCAAATGGCCGTGGAGAATGTTCCATCGTGAAAGATAGTGCTGGAGCAACCCGTCCAAGGATCGCTTATGTTGAATTAGATTCGTTGAATGATGAGGTTACTTTTATCAAAGAAAGAAAAACAGAATTAGAAGGTGAACAGACTGACATGGAAAATGATTACAATAATGCTTATCGTCAACTGGAAGCAGAAAAAAATAATTTTTTAAAAAGGGGAGCCGCTATTACACAGCCGGAAGCGGAAGCTTTTCAGCAAAAACTAATTCAGCAACAACAACAAATTGAAGCGGATAAGCAGGCGAGATCTCAGAAATTAGCAGAAAAAGGCTCTCAAGTAATGGAGGGCATTCAAAAAACATTGAAAGATTTCATAACCGGGTATAACAAAGATAAAAAGTATACTTACATTTTGGCGGTAGGTACAGGCCTGGATTATATGTTGTACAAAGATTCTACTTTAAATATTACCAGTGATGTTGTGAAAGGGTTGAACGACAAAATGAACAATCCCCAATAAACAATAATTCAATCAAATTATTTATCTTCATCCCGTTGCAAAACGGGATTTTTTATGCCGTAAACCTCAACAACCAATTATGGATAATATAGCCGCAGATAAAACAAGTTTTAAACCATCCTTAGGTTTATTTGATGCTACCATGATCGTGGCAGGATCAATGATCGGCTCAGGGATCTTTATCGTAAGTGCTGATATGCTAAAGGAAGTAGGCAGTGCGGGATGGCTTTTAACCGCCTGGCTGATCACAGGGTTTATGACATTGACTGCTGCCGTTAGTTATGGAGAATTAAGCGCTATGTTTCCCAAAGCAGGCGGACAATACGTTTACCTGAAAGAAGCATACAATCCATTGATTGGCTTTTTATATGGCTGGAGTTTTTTTGCAGTAATTCAAACAGGCACTATCGCTGCTGTTGGCGTAGGCTTTGCAAAATTCGGCGGTTATTTTTTCCCGGCGCTTGCCTGGGAAGATGCGAATACTTTTAAATTATTAGGATTGCACGTGCACTATGCACAATTAGTATCGATCATTTTGATCATCCTCTTAACTTTTATCAATACAAAAGGTATTGAAGCAGGTAAAATAATTCAAACGATTTTCACCTCCACTAAACTGATCTCTTTATTTGGGTTGATACTGGCAGGCTTTATCACTTTCAAATGGAATGTATGGCACCTGAATTGGCAAAATGCCTGGACGATGCAGCATATCACTAAAACGGATCTGGGGGCTATTAATTTTCAACCGCTACTGATCGGAGCTGCATTAGGCGCAATGGCCAGCGCAATGGTAGGAAGTATTTTCAGTAGTGATGCCTGGAACAATGTAACTTTTATTGCAGGCGAAATAAAAAATCCTAAAAGAAATATTGGACTGAGTTTATTTTTAGGCACATTGATCGTAACGGTTATTTATATTTTGATCAATGTTGTTTATTTGGCGAATGTGCCACTGGTCGACCTGGCATTTGCAAAAGATAACCGTGTTGCATTAAGTGCGTCAGATGCTATTTTTGGTTCGAGCGGCACTATCATCATTGCCGCCATGATCATGGTATCAACATTTGGTTGTAATAATGGATTGATATTAGCGGGCGCCAGGGTGTATTATACCATGGCAAAAGATCAGCTATTCTTTAAAAATGCGGGTAAATTAAATAAAAGCAATGTACCGGAGTGGGCGCTATGGATACAATGTATCATGGCCTGCGCCTTATGTGTAAGCGGTAAATATGGCGACCTGTTAGATATGGTATCTTTTATAGTTGTTATATTTTATGTATTAACCATTGCAGGCATTTTTATATTAAGAAAGAAAAGGCCTGATGCCGAAAGGCCGTATAAAGCTTTTGGCTATCCTATATTGCCTGCCATTTACATTTTAATGGGCATAGCTTTTTGTACTTTATTGATCATTTATACCCCACAATTTACATGGCCGGGGCTCATTATAACGCTAATTGGCATTCCTTTGTATTATCTTGCAGTCCGAAATAAAACAGCTTCAGAATAACCAATAGCAATGAAAAAAATATTTGTAAACGGCACTTTTGATATTCTCCATATCGCGCATATTCAGCTATTGAATTATGCTAAAAGTATGGGAGATTATCTCCATGTTGCCATTGATACAGATACGCGCGTAAAAGAAAAAAAAGGGGAGACAAGGCCTATTTATCCACAGGAAGAAAGGAAATTTTTTCTAATGAATTTAAAAGCGGTAGATAATGTTTCTTTTTTTTCAACTGACGAAGAATTAGAGAATACAATAAAAGAATATGCGCCTGATATAATGATCGTTGGCGGCGATTGGAGAGGTAAACCGGTTATCGGTTCACAATTTGCAAAAGAATTAAAGTTTTATGACAGAATTGAAAATTACTCAACCACAGCAACCATTCAAAGTATTATTGATAGGCGATAGCTGTGTTGATGAATATGTATATGGTATTTGCTCGCGCCTAAATCCTGAGGCACCCGTGCCTGTGTTGGATTATAGCAGGACCGAATTAAAACCCGGCATGGCAGCTAACGTGTATGAAAATTTAAAGTCCTTTAAACTGGATGTTGAATTTATTACCAACAAAGAAAAGATCGTTAAAACGCGTTATGTAGATCATAAATATAACCACCAGATATTGCGTGTTGACAGGCATGAAGTATTAACGCCATTACCAACAGCTTCATTCGATAAAAAATATGATGCGATCGTAATTTCTGATTACGATAAAGGCTTTATTACTAAAGAAAAATTATTTGAGATAGTAGCAAATGCACATTGCCCGGTTTTTATCGATACAAAAAAGAAAGTAGTACCGGATAAAAGCAATTGCTTTATTAAGGTGAACGAAGTTGAATTTAATGCTTTGATAAACCCTCCGGTAAATGTTGTCACAACTTTAGGTGAAAGAGGCTCCCGTTATAAAGATATCATCTACCCAACAGAAAAGGCAATGGTTTTCGATGTAGTTGGCGCAGGCGATACTTTTCTTTCTGCCTTAACTTATTTTTATTTATTGACAGGCAGCATCGAAAAAGCTATTCCTTATGCTAACAAAGCGTCAACAATTGTGGTGCAACATATCGGCACTTACGTACTGACAGAAAAAGACGTGGCAAAAATTTTAGAATAATTCAGATCATATACAATGACAAAAAATATTGATACAGCAGCAACGATAATAGTAACAGGAGCCGCAGGTTTTATCGGAAGCTGTTTGGTTAGTTTTTTAAATGAACAGGGTTACGAAAATTTAATTTTAGTAGACGAGTTTGGCCGCGAAGACCGAGAACTTAATCTATTGCACAAAAAATTTATAGTGCAGGTTGAAAGAGAAAACTTCTTTGAATGGTACCAAAAAGAAAGTATCAAAGTTGATTTTGTTTTTCACTTAGGCGCCCGTACAGATACCACGGAATTTAATTATGCCATCCACCAGCATTTGAATGTTGATTATTCTGAAAAGATGTGGAAGCTATGTACTGAAAATAATATCCCATTAGTATATGCTTCTTCTGCCGCAACTTATGGCGATGGTGCTTTTGGGTATAGCGATGAAGATGATACACTGGCAGAAAAATTGGTGCCGCTCAATCCATATGGCGTTTCTAAAAATGAGTTTGATAAATGGGTATTTAAACAAACCACGCATCCGCCTTTCTGGGCAGGCTTAAAATTTTTTAATGTCTACGGACCTAATGAATTTCATAAAGCAAGAATGGCGAGTGTGATCTTTCATTCCTTCAATCAAATAAAACAAAACGGGAAGGTAAAATTATTTAAGTCTCATAAAGAAGGATTTAAAGATGGTGAACAACTCCGCGATTTTGTTTATGTAAAAGATGTTGTGAGTGTTTGTAACTGGTTAATGCAAAATCAACCTGCATCGGCAATCTATAATTTAGGAACAGGTTCTGCAAGATCATTCAATGATCTTGTCAAATCAACCTTTGCCGGGCTTGGTTTAGAACCAAAGATAGAATTTATAGATATGCCATTGGATATCCGCGATAAGTACCAATATTTTACAGAAGCATTAATGGATAAATTAAAAGCAGCAGGCTATGCTGCTGATTTTTACTCACTTGAAAAAGGTGTAGAAGATTACGTTAAAAATTATTTAAGTCCTCACCTTTTTTATTAATAACGATGACAAAATTCCTCATTATTCGTTTTTCTTCAATAGGTGATATTGTTTTAACTACACCCGTTATACGTTGTCTTAGAAAACAGTTCCCCGATGCCGAAATACATTTCGTAACCAAAACGGCATTTAAATATATTGTTGATAACAATCCCTATATTAATAAGGTACATACACTGGGGGATAATTTTGAATTGATGTTGAATGAATTGAAAGCAGAGAATTTTGATTATATCATCGACCTTCATCATAATTTAAGAACACTTCGTGTAAAACGCTTTTTGAAAGGCGTTAAATCTTTCTCTTACAATAAATTAAATGTTGAAAAATTTATTTATACCAAGCTTAAAATAAACCTGCTTCCTAAAAAACATATTGTTGATCGAAATATCGAGACAGTAAAAAAACTAGGTGTTGTAAATGATGGGCTAGGGTTAGATTATTTTATTCCCGAAAAAGATGTTGTGCAAGATGCAGAGATACCAATGTCTCATAAATTTGGGTATATAGCTATTGTTATTGGCGCAACTATGGCAACTAAAAAGCTACCGCTACACAAATTAAAAGAGCTTTGTGCTGCGATCGATCATCCCATTATATTATTAGGTGGTAAAGAAGACCTGCCAACAGGATATGCTGTCTCACAATTGGACGACACAAAAATTTACAATGCCTGCGGCAAATTCAATTTGAATGAATCGGCAGATCTTGTACGCAAAGCAAAATTGGTCATCTCTCACGATACAGGCCTGATGCATATTGCAGCAGCTTTTCAAAGGCCCGTTATTGCTGTCTGGGGTAATACCGTTCCTGAATTTGGCATGTATCCATATTATGGCACAAGATCTCCGCAGGAATTTTCTAACATAGAAGTGAAGAAATTGTCTTGTCGCCCTTGTAGTAAAATAGGTTATGATAAATGCCCAAAAAAGCATTTTAAATGCATGGAACAGATCAACATACAAGAAATTTCAAGCCTCGCTATTAAATATTTAGGTAAGAAGTAATTACTTTACGGTTACTTTTTTAAATCCTGCTGACCGCAGAAAATTTTCCATCATCATATTTGCAATACCTGTTGCCTTGGGTAAAATATTTTGCTGCATAGCTGCAGTGATCATTTTATTGCGCAGTTTTATTTTTACGGCAGTTACTTCAGCGTCGGTCCAGTTCCCAGTTTCATTAAAAGTTTCAAAGTCTGACGGGTTGGTTATTACTTGCAAAATCTCAGCTTTTGGTAAAGTGACCGATGCGGAATCATCTTTCACATAAATATTACTCGCAGTTATTTTTGCCAGGTCCACACCAGCTAAAACTTTTCCTTTACCAACTAAAACCAGTTCATCATCCAGTAAATGAATAGGAGCAGATATGCCCGGAAGTATGGGCACAGTAAATTGTTTAACCGAATCAACAACAATTTCACTGTAGGCAGTGATCGTGATCAATTGCGACAGGCTATTTATTTCTTTAACAAGGATAGGTGTATTATCAATGATAACAGGCTTAGGTGAAAAAATATCTCCAAAGGAAGGCAGCAGCTTCATTCGCTGGCATACAAATACAATGACAAATATGCCCACCACTAATAATAAGATCCTGGTTAATAATTTAAGCAAAATGAATAGTTACTTTTTTATAGCCTAAACGCGTTAAAAAATTAGTAATAAATAAAGTGGCATTTTCTTCACCTGTATGTAAAATGCCTAACGAATCAACACTGTTTCTTATTTGCATTTCTGCCTGTATCGCTAAAGCATTTCTTTCTTCGCTTGTAAAAGGATCGCGCAATAATTCTTCAGATTCGTATTCCTTTTGTACATCTTCGGGCTTTATACTTAAGGATATCAATTTAGCGTGTGGTAACTGCAAGTCAATAGCCTTGTCATCAATATGTACATTATCAGGAGTGATGGCCGAAAGATCGATACCAGCAGTTAAAGTGGCTTTACAGCTCATCAATATTTTTCTGTCACCTAATTTGTACCATGTTTTATTATCATTGGCCTTAATGATCTTGGTAACTACGTATTGCGCTGTAGCAAGATCGCTCATTTGCTGCAACGCCATTACTTCCTGCATTTGATCCTGCAATTGCTGTTGTTTATTATGGCAGCCAAGCAATAATACAATAACTACCATTAAAAATATGACCCTGGTTGAAGAAAGCATAATAGCAAATTAGCCCGTTAATTTGTTTGTACGAAATTAATTATAAATTTGTATCCATGGAAAAAGTAGCGGTAATAGTAGCAGGGGGTAATGGCAGTCGTATGAATACAGCGTTACCCAAACAGTTTTTATTGATAAATGGCAAGCCGGTACTGTATTATACCATTAATACTTTTTTAAAAGCGTATGATGATCTTACTATGATTCTGGTACTCCCCGAAGAATTTATATCAGCCGGACAAGAAATAATCGATGCTTTTTTTGATTACAAGCGTATTAAAATTACCGCAGGCGGCACTACAAGATTTCATTCAGTACAAAATGGCTTAAAATTAATTACGGAAGAGAGCATCATTTTTGTGCACGATGGCGTTCGTTGTTTATTAAGTACCGATCTTATACAAAGATGTTATGAGGCGGCTATAGCTTTCGGATCTGCTATTCCTGTGATCAATTCAAAAGACAGTGTACGAATTATTACTGAAGAAGGAAATGACCCATTAGACCGGAACCATATCAAGCTGGTGCAAACGCCACAGACTTTTCATAGTAAGGTACTTTTACCCGCTTTTAAAATTGACTATAAAGATAAATTTACTGATGAAGCAACTGTAGTAGAAGCATTCGGATTAAAAGTAAATTTAATAGAAGGGGAAGAAAATAATATAAAAATAACCAAGCCTATTGACCTGACCTTTGCTGAAAAGATATTGAGTGAAGGAGAAAATAGCTAAGCTATCCTTTCAAATAGCGTAAAGGCCACGGAAGATCATTATAGCGAAGAAAATAATAGGGCTGATCCACTGCCCCGAACTTTTTATAGAACTCGGCAATACCCCTAATATCAGAGCCTTCGAAATCCAATGCTTTTACCTGACCGGAAAATTCTTTAATCAACTCATCGTACAAAAAATAATTCGCCTCCGATGTTCTTGCCTGCTTTGGGACTGCCGATAGTATATTGTATAATCTATTATTATCTTTTAACAATAATGCAATGGCGAGTAATTCATTGTGGGGAGATATAACTTTTTTTATTACAAGCATTTTTTTGCTCAACGCGATCCGGCAAATGTTGGCAAAAGCCGCATAATCCTTTTCTTTTACATGGGGCGTTCTTTTACTGTATTCCTTTATATGTGCATCGATCACTTCCATGTAGTTTTTAGCATCTAAATAGATCGGCATATTCTTTTTCGAATGCTTTAAGCTTTTTATAAATGTGGCTTTATAATTAGCTTCAATATCTTTATAAGGCTGGTCTAATGCTAAAATAAAATTAGCGCAAGGTTTTGTAGCAGCCCCCGCATCCGGGAAATTTAAAAAGATCTCTGCGAATTTAAATGTTGTTTTTGCAAGAGCTACAAACTGTTGTGTTGTATTTTCTGTAACAGGCTTTTTACTAAAAATGCCTAACTGCTGTGTGAAGGGAGGCTGGTATAAATATTTGATACCGTATTTTTTATTCCATGTCAATGGCATTACGGCTTCGTAATCGTTTAGTATCAGCGCATCCCAATTCTTTGCTATATTATCCAAATAAAAAGAATAGGCATAGATCAGACTATTGCCTGCATTTGCTATACAGTCATCCCATTTTTTTTTATCGATATCCTTATTGCTATAATATTTTATATCCATGTGCTTACAATTAATCAGCCAATGTTTGATAGGGTGCAGGAATAAATTTTCTTAATTTGATATTTTGTACATCGATACTAAAAGATATTCTTTTGAAAAAAGTATTCTGCTGAGCATCGCTTTTAAAATCACTATTGAAATCGCTACTATAAATTATTGGGGCGTAAATATTCAGGATATTTTTAAATAAGGATAATTGTATACCGCCGGTATATAAAAGCCTGTTCGTTTGTGGATTAGCGCCCCAGGCTTCTGCATAACTACCTACGTCAAAAAATAAGCGGAAAGGATTTTTGAAGGGGATCAGAAAATTTGGCAAAGTGGTATTGAAATTTAATGCAGCTACCCAATTATCCGATTGTCCTTGTAAAGTTTGATCCAGGTCGGACCGGAATTTTAAGCCACCCGTATTGTCTATTAGCAATTGTTGTGCAGCAATGCCTTGATTTGATATTGGCTTGTCAGGATTTGAATAAGAAGCGGTACGGCCTATAAAATAATCCCCATAAGTATAGTCGTCAGTTCCATTTCCCGCAGCTAGTTTTGGCTGGTATTGGTAAGAGTCGGTATTTTGTCCGCCTATATAACCAAACTTGGCGGCAAATGCACGTACACTTAAGCCGCCACCTTTTGCATAATTAAAGAAATAATTTCCTGTAAGGTTTAACCTGTAAAAGCCAGCTCCCTGCTGCAATTGCACCTGGTAATTATAAGGATATAAAACCCTGTAATTATCTACATTGAATGTGAGCTGATTTATATAGCGGGTAGAAGTGCTGCTTGAGACAGGGTAAAATATATCGCCGGTGCTATCTGTAACAACTTCAAACTTATCAAACAATTTTTCAGTTATTAAGTATGTACGAAAGTCTAGCCAACTAACGGTTGTGCTTCTAAGAGGATGCCTAAAATAGAATCGTATTGAAGGGACTACCTTATAAAAATTCTCAAATATTTTATGGCTGTTGGTATCCAGACTTTCTTTTAACGCAAATCTTTCTCCGTTTATACCTAATTCAATTTTTTGAAAAATTTTATCCAGGTACCAGGTATATTTTAATTGCCCGATACCATTCAGCTGATTACTGTTGGTAGCATATAATGGGGTTAGTATAAATTGAAATTTTGGCTGAGGCAGTGTACAATTTGTGATCGAAGTGCCGATCATTAACTTATCGTAATTATTATAGCCAACAACGGGTATGGCAAAAAGATGAAACTGTTTTTTTGTTTTTGTATTATCTATATTTCCACGTGAATTCAATAGTGCAAACGAGCTATCCAGCTTTTTGCCACTTACATCTTCTACTGTTTTTTGTAGATCTTCAGGATAAGGGTGTTTAAATTGCCAGCGATGATAATATTCCTGCATGCAACTATCAAATAATGGTTTGCCCAGATCATGCTCTAGTTTATTCATCCATTCATTCGCTTTTGTATCTGCTATTAAATGATAATTAGCCTGACTAAATTTATCCGATGCTGTTTCAATTGGCTGGTCTTTTTTTTGTTGGATGATGGTAAGCAATAAAAGCGAATCAAAATTAGGCATGTGTTTATTATGGCAGCCATTTTCTGTAGGGTCGGCTTTATTATACCTGCTTTCATAATAACTATTAATCCCATTATCCATCCATAAATGATCGTAGCCATTACTTGCAATGGTTCCGTAGCTCCAGGTTTCACCAATGCCATTTTCTATTGACTTGATCAAGGTTAATTCATCAGCATTTTGTGGTATGCTCGTAAGTGTAGGGTAATTTGTATTATTCGCAAACGATGGCGGTGTTTCAACTATGTTAACAATATTATAAGGGTACTCGCCCATCCATTGGCTTCTTGCTAATATTATGCTTTTTACCAATGACATACTTCTTTCCCAATTACTATTTACTGAAGGCAATAAATAAATATACAGGTTAATTATTTTTCCCGATTTGAGCTGCAGTGTATCCTGCGTTATATTAAACCGTTTATCAGCAAACCAAACAAAATCTTGTGTATTGTTTTGTTTAAAAGTTATGGTCTTACTTTCTTTTGCCGAAGGTGGTGGTTGTAAGTCCTTTGCTATTATTGCCTTTAAATTTTTAGGGTTGTATTCCCATCCTTTTGGTGTAAAGGAATAACGGTTATAGTAATATTTTTTTAATGATTCTATTTCTTCTTCAGTTTGCAATTCTCCCGTAGCCGCAACAACATAGTTCTTAGGGAGTGTTATAGTTACTTCATAATCGCCAAATTCATTATAATTACCGCCTTCATTTAGGTAAGTATTTATATGCCATCCTTTGCTATCATACACGGCAATTTTAGGATACCATTGCGTTATGGCAAAAGAGCGGTTCACATGTCCATTACCTGTAAAATCATAAGGCAGCTTTACATGAAAAGGTGTTTCAATTTTTGCGCTATCATTCGGCGCAATAGGTTGTGGTAAAATAAGTTTAATAAAATCCTGGTATTGCGGATGATTATCTGTTGCGGCAATTGTGCCATTTACGGTAAAATTTAGATGGTTGATGTAACCACGTTTATCATCATCACTAAAATAAAAATCAGTATGCCCGTTTTCTATTAACTGATCGCTGTAACCTGTACGGTCATTTTTATAAGCATTGGCCGATAGATTTATCCAAACAAAGTGAAGTGTATCGGGAGAATGATTGTAATACTCAATAGCAACCCTGCCATCTAATGTTTTAGCCGCATCGTTTAAGGTAACATCGATTGTATAATCAGCTTTTTGCTGCCAGTAAGAAAGCTGGCAATAAGCAACCGGAAGTTGAAAGCAATAAAGAAAAAATAGAACGAATAGTTTTTTCAATTCGGGTGTATTTCCTCAAATGTAAAATAAAATAGGATAGCAATTTTGAGATTGCTTATTTTCCTTTGCCTGCTATAATAATACTAATGGTATGCAGCATGATCTTAAGGTCTAGGCCAATAGATACATTCTCTACGTACATCAGGTCATAAGGCATGCGTTGTATCATTTGGTCAACAGTACTGGCGTAGCCATATTGCACCATTCCCCAGCTGGTTAAACCCGGCTTTACCTTAAAAAGATAATTGTATTCAGGATGTTGTAATTCGATCTGGTCAATGTAAAATTTACGTTCGGGCCTAGGGCCAACCAGGCTCATTTCTCCTTTTAAAATATTCCATAATTGTGGCAATTCATCCAGTCGCCATTTGCGCATTGTTCTTCCCCAGTTTGTTATTCGTGTATCGTCATCACTGCTCAATTGCGGGCCATCTTTTTCAGCTTCCTGCACCATACTCCTGAATTTGTAAATGGTAAATAGCTTGCCTTTAAAACCAACCCTGTCTTGTAAAAAAAACACCCTTCCTACAGAAGACATTTTTGTTCTGATCACAGTATATAATAAAATAGGAGCTAATCCAATAAGCGCAAATAAAGAGAAACCAATATCGATAAACCGTTTTATATTTTTTTGCCATCCCGGAAGCTGGCCGCTGTGTACGTCGATCAATGGTACACCCATGATATTGTTTGTTTGTACAGCCCCAGATAAAATATCTACAGCGTCGGGTGTTATCTTAATGTCCACGTCTTTATCGCTTAGCTGTTGTAATATATTTGTGAGCGCGGCACGTTCATTTTTTTCTACCGTAATAATTACTTCTTCGATAGTATCCGAAATAATGATATTGTTGAGTGCTGACAGCTCGTTATATATTTTTATATTTTCGGGCAGGTGAATATCATTGGTTCCGTTAATGTTTAGAAAGCTGCTAATGTTGTAGCTTGTTGTTCCTTTTGTTTTAGCAAAGGCTTCAAAAAACTGCGTGGCATTTTTGCCTGATCCGATCAACAGTACATTAAAGAAAACTTCTTTTCTTCTGAGCTGTTTTTTTACAATGGTTAAAATTAGTAAGCGCAGGAGATAGGTTACTACAAATACAGGAATAAGCAAACTGAAAAATTCGAGGTAATAATATTCGTTATTTACCTGCGGGTTCTTTAAAATAAAAAAGAATAACAATGCCACAGCGCCAATTAAGCTGATAGCAAGGGTTCTGAAGAATTCGTTTACCCTCGATTTTTCATAGATCTTTTCATAAGAGCCAATAAGAAAGTATAAGCTTATCCAGCCAAGTATATATAAGATCCCACCCAAATAAAAACCGGGCGGCATACTAAAAGGATATTGTTGGATGACGGTACGTAAATAATAAAAACATACCCATGTAATGATAGCGCTGATAATATCGCTAATAACATACCAGATAATATTTATGCGAGGTTGGTTCAAGTAATTTATTTTGAATGTTGAATTTTAAATGTTGCATTAGTATGCAATTCATTTAAAATTTAGCATTTAACATTTAAAATAATTTTCTGCTACAGTACATTGCCACTGGCAATTTTAGCTAAAATTTGATGTGCCACATCCATTGCTCTAAAGCCATCAACAACAGTTACTGCCGTGTTGGTATTATTGACAATAGCGTTGCGGAATTCTTCGAGCTCCATTTTTATAGCATTGCCTTCTTCAATTACAGGATTGGCAATAGCGATCGTTTTTTTACCGTGATTGGTATCTATATCAAACGTAAAAACATTTTTATCCTTATCCTCCGGTGTATTTAATTTAATGATCTCTGTTTTCTTTTCCAGGAAATCAATACCGATATACGCATCTTTTTGAAACAGGCGCATCTTGCGCATTTTCTTCATGGAGATACGGCTGCTGGTTAAATTGGCTACGCAGCCATTATCAAATTCAATACGCACATTCGCAATATCAGGCGTATCGCTCATTACGGCAACACCGTTGGCAGATATATATTTTACATTGCTTTTTACAAGACTCAAAATAATATCAATATCATGGATCATCAGATCCAATATCACACTGACATCCGTACCACGTGGATTAAATTGAGCCAGGCGATGCACTTCGATGAACATAGGCTCAAGTGTATGGTCTTTTAATGCCAGCAAAGCCGGATTAAAACGTTCAACGTGGCCTATCTGAAATTTGATATTGGCTTCTTTAGCCAGCTTCACTAATTCTCTTGCCTCATCCATTGTATTGGCCAATGGTTTTTCAACAAAAATATGTTTGTGTTTCCTGATGCCTGCTTTGCAAAGATCAAAGTGCGCAAAGGTTGGTGCCACAATATCCAGTGCATCACACAGGTCTATTAATTCTTCAGCATTCGTAAATCTTTTTAACTGGTATTTTTCACTTACCACAGCAGCATTCTCATCATTTGGATCATAAAATCCAACCAACTCAATGCCTGATATTTCTTTCCAGTTGTTAAGATGAAATTTTCCTAAATGACCTACTCCTAAAACACCTATTTTAAGCATATAAAAATTAACCCCAACCCCTAAAGGGGCCTTTTAATTATAATTATTTTTAGTTCTTCTATTTGTTAATTCCTTTTTGGATAAAAGAAAAGCCCTCCCCATGTTTATGCAACAAAGGCCCCTTTAGGGGTTTGGGGTTTTCACTTCATTCCAGAAGCCCATTTTGTTGAATTTTTCAATGCGTTGTTCACACCTTTTATCTGCAGGTATTTTTTTCAATTCTTTAATTATGGGGATCAAAAATTTCTTAAGGTTGTCAGCAGCTTCATCATAATCCCAATGCGCGCCACCTAATGGTTCAGCTATTTTTCCATCAACCAATCCAAAGCTGATCATATCTTCCGGGGTTAAACGCAGTTGTTCAGCAGCCATTTCTTTTTTATCCCAGCTGCGCCATAAAATACTGCTGCAGCTTTCAGGAGAGATAACTGTGTACCAGGTATTCTCTAGCATGTATACCCTGTCGCCAACACCAATGCCTAATGCACCACCGCTCGCACCTTCACCAATGATCACGCAGATCACGGGAACTTTAAGGCGCATCATTTCAAAAATATTTCTTGCAATGGCTTCGCCTTGTCCGCGTTCTTCTGCTTCTAAACCGGGGTAAGCGCCGGGCGTATCGATTAATGTAATAATAGGTTTGTTGAATTTTTCTGCAAGCTTCATTAAGCGCAATGCTTTGCGATACCCTTCGGGGTTAGCCATACCAAAATTTCTTATCTGTCTCATTTTGGTGTTGATACCTTTTTGCTGACCGATGATCATCACGGTTTCTCCGTCAAGGTCTGCAAAGCCGCCGATCATTGCCTTATCATCTTTTACATTTCTATCGCCATGTAATTCGATAAAGTTGGTGGTCATTTTATTAATATACTTTAAAGTATAAGGCCTGTCGGGGTGACGGCTCAATTGTACTTTTTGCCAAGGTGTAAGGTGAGAGGTCAATTCTCTTTTTGTTTCAACGATCTTTTTTTCTAAAGTGGCAACAAGCTTTGATACATCCGTTTTGGTCTTTTCTGAAGAGGCTTTTACTTGTTCTATCTGGTCATACAATTCTTTGATCGGTTTTTCCAATTCAATGAATTGCCTGTTTTGTAATTCTGGCATTGTAGTAGTTTACCGTTTAATAATTTAGAACCGTAAAAGTACGACTCTATGCACGTAAAAATTAAGTCTAAGATTTTTTAATAAAAGATTTGCCAATAAAATATAAAAAAACATATCTTTGCCGTCCCTAAAAATAAGGACAGATAATTAAGCTTATCTGAAGCTGTTTGAAAGGCTAACCGGGTTGGTAGTTCAGTTGGTTAGAATGCTGCCCTGTCACGGCAGAGGTCGCGGGTTCGAGTCCCGTCCAGCCCGCAAAAAAGCTCTGATAGTTCACTATCGGAGCTTTTTTTTTGCAAATCCGTTGATATTGGGCATTTAGTAATAATAACTTATAGCTATTTTCAATAATGTAAAAGCCTTGAAATGTATTTTTCAAGGCTTTGTTATTGCAAGTATAAATTTCTTGCAGAATATCTATCCGATGGCAGTTACATTTTTCGCTTCTTATTGCGGTTCTTCGGTGCCGTATACAGGCTACCCTGCTTAAATGGAGAAGGAGGGTTTGCCTGGTCTGCTAATGCGGTTTGCGCGCAACGAAAACCTATGGAGCTTGAAGATTGATCTTCATCCAAAAAGCGGCGTTCGCCAGGAGATAACCAGTAAGGCCTGTCGTTCCAGCCGCCACCTTTATATACCCTTGATTTATCACCGATCAAAGTTGTATTACCCGTATCGTAAAATGAATGGCTGGCAGAATCTCCATCCTGTACGTTGGTATCATTATTATGTTTGTAATTACGGCGGTTCTTCGTTTCCTGATCACTAACATCTACTTTTTTTAAATGCCCGGTAGAATCTCTTTCAAATTGTCCGGATGCATTTTTGTAGAGCTTTTGATTTTTATTGCCACGATAAGGATTATCCGGAACATCAGCAGGCGTTAGTGGCCTGTAGATATCTCCGCACCATTCACTAACGTTACCGCACATGTTATATAAACCAAAATCATTTGGAAAAAAAGATTTGACCGTAGAGGTGATCGCAGAACGATCATTTAAGCCACCAACCACACCCATATTATCACCACTGCGTTGTTTAAAATTAGCTAAGAATGCACCTTGCATGTGTTCAACCTTTGTATCGCGCAAACCAGTTGGGTTTTTGCTCCAGGAATAAACCTGTTGGTCAACATCCATCTCATCATCTAAACTACCACTCGGTTCTTTTTTCTTTTGATCGAAATTTTGCGTTGTTTGCCCGTATGCGGCATATTCCCATTCAGCCTCTGTTGGCAGGCGATAGCCGGGATTGATGATACCATCTTCCATTTTAACACTACGTGGCTTACCTGCTACATCCTGGATAGCAGAATTTTTTGGATTGGCTTTATTCTTGATCGCACCAGGATCGTTCAAATATGTATCGGTAGCAAAAGAACCGCTGGCGCCACCACCTTGTGTTTCTTTTTGTGTAAAGTCTTTTTTAAGGAAACCTTTCTTTTCTAATTTCAATTCATTTACCCTGTCTGTCCTCCAAATACAAAAATCTCTTGCCTGTAGCCAGCTAACACCTACAACGGGATAAAAATTATAGGCAGGGTGGCGGAAATAAAACTCAACATAAGGTTCATTGTACGCCAATTCCTCGCGCCAGCATAGGGTATCAGGTAAGGCTTTGTTCATTACTGCAGTATCACTTGGAAAGGTTTGATCTAACCAATTAATGTATTCGCGGTAATGTACATTGGCCACTTCCGTTTCATCTATGAAAAATGATGGTACGGTAATACGTTTTGGGGCGTTATTATTAAAGCCCATTACATCTTCCTGTTTGGAACCCATGATGAATGTACCGCCGGGAATATATACTAAACCAGGACCCGCTTTTGGAGCCTTGTATTTAGCCACATGAAAATTACCTTGATCTTTGTTATCATAGCTCCAGCCCGTCATGGAGGATTTATGCTTTGAGCTGCTTTTACACGCGGTTAAAGAGAAAGCCAGTATGATCAGGAGCAAGAAGTTGTTACGAGAAAATACAGTTAGCATGTGTGTCATTTTAATTAAAAGAGATCAACTCTTTACTTAATAAATAGAATAATGGGTACCCATTATCTTTTCAAAATGGCAAAGAAAAATCGCTTTTAATATTTCATAAAATGGTTAGTTTTTATGAATATGGCTTATAGTTAGGGTTTTGATAAGCTTAAACTATTTGGCGAATATACGATTTTTAGCAAAAAAACGTTCACGATGGTCGAAAATGACCTGCTTTTTAGGCTAAAAAGGAGATAGAGACCACAATTGGCGGCTATTTAACGTATCTGATTTTTAGTTAATTTAATGTTATATACATAAAAAGGGCAGCATTTTACTGCTGCCCAGGGGTATATCGTATAGGTAGATCCCGATCCGTCGATTACAAACCCATCTTCTTTTTTAGATTAGCGTCGATCGCATCTAAGAATTCTTCCGTGTACAGGTAGTGATCACCATGTTTTACTTTGTTGCCATGGATACAAACAGCCAGATCTTTGGTCATTTTACCGCTTTCTACTGTTTCGATACACACTTTTTCTAAGTTCAGGCAAAAATCGATCAATGGTTGGTTATTATCCAATTTACCACGGAAAGCCAAACCGCGTGTCCATGCAAAAATTGATGCGATCGGATTGGTAGAAGTTGGTTTACCAGCCTGGTGATCTCTGTAGTGACGGGTAACTGTTCCATGAGCTGCTTCCGCTTCCATTGTTCCACCGTCAGGTGTAACTAAAACTGAGGTCATTAAGCCAAGAGAACCGAAGCCTTGTGCTACCGTATCGCTTTGTACATCTCCATCATAATTTTTACAAGCCCAAACAAAATTGCCGTTCCATTTTAAAGCGCTCGCTACCATGTCATCGATCAAACGATGTTCGTAAGTAATGCCTGCTGCTTCGTATAAAGCTTTGAATTCATTTTGATAGATGTCTTCAAAAATATCTTTAAAACGGCCATCGTATTTTTTAAGGATCGTATTTTTTGTAGAAAGATACAAAGGCCATTTTTTGCTAAGTGCCATATTGAAACAGCTTCTTGCAAAACCAATGATACTTTCGTCTGTATTGTACATGCTCATGGCAACGCCGTCACCTTTGAAATTATATACTTCAAAAACCTGAGCTTCGCCACCATTTTCAGGCGTGAAGGTCATGGTTAATTTTCCTTTGCCTTTGATAACGGTATCGGTTGCACGATATTGATCGCCAAAAGCATGGCGGCCAACGATAATTGGTGCTGTCCAGTTGGTTACCAAACGTGGCACATTCTGCATTACAATTGGTTCGCGGAAAACAGTACCATCCAAAATATTGCGGATCGTGCCGTTAGGTGATTTCCACATTTGTTTCAGGTTGAATTCTTTTACCCTTGCTTCATCAGGAGTGATGGTAGCACATTTAATTCCTACGCCATATTTTTTAATTGCATTGGCAGAATCGATCGTAACCTGATCGTCCGTCTGATCACGGTATTCCATACCAAGATCGTAGTATTTAATATCCAGCTCCAGATAAGGAACGATCAATTTATCCTTAATAAATTTCCAGATGATCCTTGTCATCTCATCACCGTCTAATTCAACAACGGGATTTGCTACTTTGATTTTTGCCATTACTATAAATTGTTAGGTGTTTATTTTTAAGAATGGCAAAGGTATTGATTTCAAATAAAAATGGAGCAAACGATTGTTGCTCCATTTATTCAATACAATATGACCAGGCGACCTATAAATTTTTAATTATTTCATCAGCGAATTCACTGGTTTTAAGCAGTGTAGCGCCTTCTCTCATTAAATTGTAAAAATCGATCGTTACTTTTTTGTTGCGGATCGTTTTGCCAACGGAGTTAGTGATCATATCCGCCGCATCTCTCCAGCCCATATATTCCAACATCATCACACCGCTCAAAATAACGCTGGATGGGTTCATAGTATTGGTGTTGGCAAATTTTGGTGCCGTGCCGTGCGTTGCTTCAAATACTGCATGGCCGGTTAAATAGTTGATATTAGCTCCCGGGGCAATACCGATACCGCCTACCTGTGCTGCCAATGCATCACTGATATAATCTCCATTTAAATTTAGCGTAGCAATAACTGAATAATCTTGTGGCGCTAATAAGGCTTGTTGTAAAAAGTTATCGGCGATCGCATCTTTTACGATTACTTTTCCTGCGATAGCAGACAATTTCATTTCTTCATTAGCTACGGCTTCGCCACTTTCTTTTTTTGTTCTTTCCCATTGGTTCCAGGTGTATACATCGCCGCCGAATTCTCTTTCCGCTAATTCGTATCCCCAGTTTTTAAAAGCGCCTTCGGTGAACTTCATGATATTTCCTTTGTGCACGATCGTTAATGATGGTAATTTATTAGCTATCGCGAATTCTAATGCAGAGCGTATCAGGCGTTCACTACCTTCTTTACTCACAGGCTTAATACCCAATGAAGTTGTATGAGGGAAACGGATATTTTTTACACCCATTTCATTGATCAAAAAGTCTAATAGTTTTTGTGCCTGTGGCGTGCCGGTCATATATTCTATTCCTGCGTAAATATCTTCTGTATTTTCTCTGAAGATGGTCATCTCCACTTTTTCCGGTTGCCACATAGGTGAAGGAACGCCTTCGAAATATCGTACAGGGCGTAAACAAACATATAGATCCAGTTCTTGTCTGAGTGCAACATTCAATGAACGGATACCACCGCCAACAGGTGTTGTCAATGGTCCTTTTATCGACAATAAATATTCTTTAAAAGCATTCATGGTCGCTTCGGGCATCCAGCTTCCGGTTTCGTTAAAAGCTCTTTCACCCGCCAATACTTCCAGCCATTCTATTTTTTTTGAACCATGATAAGCTTTTTGGATAGCGGCATCAAAAACCCTTACAGATGCACTCCAAATATCCGGACCAATACCATCACCCTGTATAAATGGGATAATTGGATAGCTAGGAACATTTAACTTTCCGTCCGTCATTGTGATTTTTTCTGACATAAAAATTTATTGTAATTTATACTTTTTGAGTGGGGATGCTTAAAGATAATGGAAAATAGAAGGAATAGTCGCTAAAAAAATAAAAAATATTAAAAATTAATGTTACAATTAACCCATTCTTCATCAAAAATGACACCTTGGTACTTTTTATAAAAATTGATAGCTGGCTCGTTCCAATCTAAAACCTGCCAGGTAATGCCGGTGAATTGTTTGCCTTTTCCATCCTCTATTACTTTATCTACCAATAATTTTCCTAACCCTTTTCCACGGTATTTTTCTGTCACCAAAAGGTCTTCCAGGAATATTCTTTGTCCTTTCCAGGTTGAATAACGGGTATAACATAATGCAAAGCCTTGTACTGCGCCTTCCGCTTCTGCTACATAGGCCCACCAAACGGGGTTTGGTCCGAAACCGCTTTCTATAAAATGGTTAAAATCTACGGTTACCTGTTCAGGCGCTTTTTCGTAAATGGCCAGCTCATTCACCAATTCCATCATTCTTGTGCCGTCTTCTTTCGTTGCTTTTCTGATATTGATATCCATATTTTATTTTTTTGTCTGGTATTTTGTCTGAATTGGGATTCGCAGGATTAGTGGATTAATAGGATTTATTAACGCAAATTCCACAAATCAATTGAATCATAAAAATCAATTTAATCAATGGTTCAGACGTCTCCCAAATTAATTAACTTGCAGGTCATGCAACAATACTTACAATTACTACAGCATATTATAGATACCGGCAATGATAAGGCCGATCGTACAGGAACAGGCACCAGAAGTGTATTTGGTTATCAAATGCGTTTTGACCTGAGTGAAGGTTTTCCACTTGTGACGACAAAAAAATGTCACATGAAAAGTATCATTTATGAATTGCTGTGGTTCTTAAAAGGCGATACTAATATTGCTTATTTAAAAGAGAACAATGTAAAGATCTGGGATGAATGGGCAGATGAGAATGGAGATCTTGGTCCGGTATACGGAAAGCAATGGCGCAGCTGGGAAGGTGCGGGTGGAGTAGAAGTTGACCAGGTAAAAGATCTTATCCATCAGATAAAAACAAATCCTGATAGCAGAAGATTAATTATCAGCGCATGGAACGTAGCCGATCTGCCAAAGATGAAACTAATGCCTTGTCATTGTTTGTTTCAATTTTATGTAGCACCCCCCGACCCCCTAAAGGGGGAGAAAAGAGGCAGGCTTTCATGTCAGCTATACCAGCGCAGCGCAGACGTATTTTTAGGTGTGCCTTTCAATATCGCATCTTATGCATTATTTACAATGATGATAGCTCAGGTTTGCGAATTAGATCTAGGAGATTTTGTGCATTCATTTGGCGACGTGCATTTATATAATAATCATTTTGAGCAGGCGCATTTGCAATTAACAAGAGCGCCTTTTCCTTTGCCAACGATGAAAATCAATTCAGAAGTAAAAGATATTTTTGATTTTAAGTTTGAAGATTTTGAGTTGGTGAATTATGAATCATGGCCGGCTATTAAAGCGCCTGTTGCGGTTTAGGGAATAAGGAATACAAAATAAGGAATACAAAATAAGAAATAAGGAATAAGGAAGTTGAGAAGTATTCGGTTTTGTTATTTCTTAATAAATATCTGTAATAAAATATCCTATGGAAACTAAAAAATACAACCTCGAAGATAGGTTGGTAAAATTTGCATGTACGTGTTTAGACGTATGTGACTTACTTCCGAATACTAAAGTTGCACAAAATCTTGTTCATCAGTTATCAAAAAGTTCTACAGCAACTGCGTTAGTTTATGGGGAAGCACAAGCAGCCGAATCTCCGGCAGATTTTATTCATAAAATGAAAATTGTTTTAAAAGAAATAAGAGAGACTAGAATCAATCTTCGGATAATAAATGAAAAACCAATATTAATAGATGAGAAAATCAATATTGCATTTAAAGAAAGTAATGAATTAATGGCGATCTTTCTTAAAAGCATTGAAACTGCTAAGAAAAATAATATAAAATAACTCACCTTTTCCATCAATATGCGAATGCTAAAAAGAATTATAGTCTAAAACTTCCTTATTCCTTATTTTGTGTTCCTTATTTCTTATTATGATTATAAGTCTATTAGTTGCAGCAGCAGAAAACAATGCCATTGGTAAAAACAATCAGTTATTGTGGAACTTACCCAATGATATGAAGTTCTTCAAGAACACTACCTGGGGAATGACGGTAGTGATGGGCCGAAAAACTTTTGAATCTTTCGGCAAACAATTGCCTGGCAGAACAAATATTGTTATTACAAGAAATAAGGATTGGAAAGCCGAAGGCGCGATCGTTGTAGATACTTTGGATAAAGCTTTGGAAGAAGCAAAAAAGACAAACTGCAAAGAAATATTTGTGATCGGCGGTGGCGAGATATACAAACAATCAATGGATGTTGCCGATAAAATTTATATCACGAGAGTGCATGCAAGTTTCGATGCAGATACTTTCTTTCCTGCCATCGATGAAAGCAAATGGAAATTAGTTTCCAATGAAGATCATCCGATAGATGAAAAGCATGCATACGCATATAGTTTTCAAGTATGGGAACATATTTAAATGTAAAATGTTGAATGTAAAATATCGAATATAAAAGGTAAAGACCTTTGAAATTTGATGTTTCTTCAATTTTTACATTTTACATTTATTATTTTACATTTTACATTAAATTCTTTGTACACTCGTTTCCAGTTAGCAAAAAAATACCTGCGTTATTATTTTACAGCATCCAATGGAAGCGGCCATGGCGTGCACTCTCCGTTTGTATTTGATTTTATTACGAATGTGTTGAAAGATAAAAAACAATATAGCTGTTACAGAAAGATTGAAGAGCAAAGAAAGAAATTATTGACTGAAACAGCAATTGTTGAAGTAGAAGATTTTGGCGCAGGTTCTTCTGTTTTTAAATCGAATCATAGAATAGTAAAAAACATTGCGGCGACTTCTCTAAAACCAAAAAAGTATGCACAATTATTATTCCGGATAGCGCAGTATTATAAGCCTGAAACAATTATTGAATTAGGGACTTCATTGGGCATTACGACAGCTTATTTGGCTTCAGGAAATGCCGGATCAAAAGTTTACACTTGTGAGGGATCAAAAAATGTTGCATCGATCGCAGAAAATAATTTTGAAGAATTGGGATTGAAAAATATTGAATTGATCGAAGGGGATTTTGATCAAACAGTACAACCGCTTCTTTCTACACTAAATAAAATAGACCTGGCTTTTATCGATGGGAATCATCGAAAAGAACCTACGATGGAGTATTTTTTTCAGCTACTCCGGCACTCAACAAATACAACTATTCTCATATTTGACGATATTCACTGGAGTGCAGAAATGGAAGCGGCCTGGGTAACAATTCAGTCGAACCCGGCTGTTACACTAACGATCGACCTGTTTTTCATCGGGATCGTGCTGATAAATAATGATTTTAAAGTAACCCAGCACTTCTCCGTTGCATATTAATTTTTCCTATCTTCACGGCAATATCTACTATTTATGATAATTGGTGTATTAAAAGAACCAACTCCCGAAACCAGAGTTTCGCTACTACCAGAACATCTAACACTTCTGACAAAATGGAAAGTAGAAACATACATTGAGTCTGCCGCAGGCGTAACCGCTTTTGCGAATGACGATAAGTATAAAGAAGCCGGTGCAACCGTAACCAGTCGTGCCGAAGTATTAAAAAATTCCGATATCATTTTATCGTTCAACACTTTTTCTGATGCTGATATTTCCAGTATGAAAAAAGGCGCGATAGCTGTTGGGGTTTTTCAACCACTGTTTACGGCCAGTCTTATGAAAGAATGGGCTGGTAAAGGTTTGAGTGTGTTTAGTATGGATATGCTGCCACGTACAACGCGGGCGCAAAGCATGGATATATTAAGCAGTCAGGCTAATATCGCCGGTTACAAAGCAGTATTATTAGCAGCTAATGTTTATCCAAAATATTTTCCGATGTTCATGACAGCTGCAGGTAGTATCCCTCCTGCAAAAGTTTTAATTCTTGGAGCAGGCGTTGCGGGTTTACAAGCCATCGCAACGGCAAAAAGATTAGGATCTGTTATTGAAGTATTTGATACAAGGCCCGCAGTGAAAGAAGAAGTGATGAGCTTAGGGGCCAAATTCGTAGAGGTAGAAGGTGCTGCAGATGCAAGTAAAGCAGGTGGTTACGCAGTAGAACAAAGCGAAGAATTTATACAAAGACAAAAAGCAAAGATCGCTGAAAGCGTTGCTAAGGCAGATATCGTTATTACAACAGCGCAAATTCCCGGTAAAAAAGCGCCGATATTAATTACAACAGCGATGATAGAAGCCATGAAAAATGGCTCTGTTATCATCGACCTCGCTGCATCAACAGGAGGCAATACCGATCTGACAAAAAATGATACTACGGTTATTCATAATGGTGTAAGCATTGTTGGTAATTCAAGATTAGCATCTGATATGCCAAGTGATGCCAGCAAATTATACGGAAAAAATATCCTGAACTTTTTACAATTGATGATCGATAAAGACGGCAACATCAATTTGAATTTTGAAGATGACCTGATCAAAGGTTCATGCATTGCGCACAATGGTGAAATTGTAAATGACAGGGTTAAAGCTTTGATCGCTTAATTATTAAAAAAGATTTTTTATGAGACATATTCTTCAATGGGTATCGGACAATCAGCAGATCATCTACATAGTTATCCTGATGATATTTGTAGGTATTGAAGTGATCGGCCGTGTACCGAGTGTTTTGCATACACCTTTAATGAGTGGTGCCAATGCTATTCATGGTGTGGTGATCATCGGCGCGATCATCGTAATGGGTAAAGCAGAATCAGATAATTTATTAGCGATCATATTAGGCTTTCTGGCAGTTATTTTAGGAACGATCAACGTTGTTGGTGGTTTTGTAGTAACAGACAGAATGCTTGAAATGTTCAAAAAGAAAAAATAATCGGCGTAGGATCATACACGAATTTTATTCACTAATTACACGAATTAATATCTAATTCTCCAGCACCCCTTCAGGGGATGGGGGCAAAATAAATTACAATGGGCCTTAACTTACTTACCATTTGCTACCTGATCGGTTCGATCACTTTTATACTTGGACTAAAAATGTTGTCTAATCCTGCGACAGCAAGAAAAGGAAACTTAGTTGCAGCCTTTGGTATGACAGTAGCAATTTTAGGAACGATCTTTTTATACCGCAGTGCGGAAACAGGCCACCATCTTCATAATTTTATATGGATATTCGGCGGTTTGCTGATCGGAGGAATTGTAGGAACATTATCCGCAAAGAAAGTTAAGATGACCTCCATGCCGGAAATGGTGAGTTTATTTAACGGAATGGGTGGTGCTTGCGCCGCATTAATTTCTTTAGTTGAATTCAATCATATCTCAAGAGGATTATCGCAAATATCAATGGTGTTTACTGATATCAGCCTTATCAGACCAACAGTTTTAATTATTGTTATCGGATTGATCATAGGTTCTGTTTCTTTCGCAGGGAGCATGATCGCCTGGGGTAAATTAAATGGCAAAGTGAAAGATTATAGTTTCACAGGACAAAACATTTTCAATTTATTTTTATTGGCTATTGCGATCGGCGCAGCAACTTATTTAGTAATTGATCCTACACAAACATATTTACTGTATTGTATTTTGGGCTTAGCATTAGTGTACGGTATTTTATTTGTGTTACCGATCGGTGGTGCGGATATGCCTGTTGTAATTTCATTGCTGAATTCTTTTACAGGTGTTGCAGCAGCATGCGGAGGGTTCTTGTATAATAACAAAGTAATGTTGACCGGTGGTATTCTTGTTGGTGCAGCAGGTACATTGTTAACGATACTAATGTGTAAAGCAATGAACCGTTCATTGGTTAATGTATTGGTTGGTTCATTTGGCGGAAGCAAAAATACAGCAGCTGGCGGCGGGTCAAAAGACCAGGGCGCTTATAAAGAAATTAGTTTGAGCGATGCCGCAATGGTAATGAGCTACGCAAATAAAGTAATGATCGTTCCGGGATACGGATTGGCTGTAGCGCAGGCACAGCATACTTGTCATGAGTTAGAAAAAATATTGACCGAAAAAGGTGTTGAAGTAAAATACGCGATTCATCCGGTAGCAGGGCGTATGCCCGGCCACATGAACGTGTTATTAGCAGAAGCAGATGTGAGCTATGATGTATTGTTAGAAATGGAACAGGCCAACGATGAATTTAAAACAACAGATGTTGTATTGATATTAGGAGCGAACGATGTGGTGAATCCTGCCGCAAAAAATGATCCTGCTTCACCGATTTACGGTATGCCGATATTGGAAGTGGAACAAGCTAAAAATGTGATCGTAAATAAACGCAGCATGAAGCCCGGTTACGCCGGTATCGAAAATGATCTTTTCTTTCAACCAAAAACCTCTATGTTGTTTGGCGATGCAAAAAAAGTATTACAGGATCTCTGCGCCGAAGTAAAAGCGATTTAATTTTTGTATCGGCATTTGTTCATCTGGCAACATCGTTGTGTCACTCACTTGTACTGCATACCTTCGCGCGGCAAATACAAATTTCAAACATTTAAATAGACAGACAATTACATGTTACTCCATCACGTATTATTCTGGGTTAAACCGGAAACAACAGCAGAACAAAAAGCAGCTTTCGAAAAAGGCTTAGAATCTTTAACAGGCGTTCCAACAGCACAGGCTGTGTATGTAGGTACACCGGTTACATCGATCAACCGCCCTGTTGTTGATACAACCTATACGTTCTCATTAGTAATAATTTTCGATGACCTTGCAGGACATGATGTTTACCAAACCCATCCGGTGCACAAAGCATTTTTAGAAAGCTTTAAGCAATACTTCGAGAAGGTTGTTATTTATGACGCAGAATAAAATAAAAATATTTGTCGCTACCCCAATCACTTGTACGATCGTTAGATAAGATTCCCGGCTTCGATAAAGAAGCCTTCGAAAAAGTACATGCATCAGGCGAGCAAATAACTTCGGTGAGATTGAACCCGAAAAAAATATTCGATATTCAATCTTCCATATTACATACAGCAGAAAAAGTGCCTTGGAACAATTACGGTTATTACCTTCCTGTACGACCATCATTTATTACCGATCCATTAATTCATGCAGGCGCTTATTATGTACAGGAAGCCAGCAGTATGTTTTTGGAAGAAGCGTTAAAGCAGACAGTCGACCTATCTCAGCCAATAAAAATATTAGATCTCTGTGCAGCGCCGGGTGGCAAATCAACTTTGATACAATCCATTATTTCCGATTCCAGTTTATTGGTGAGTAATGAAGTGATCAAAACAAGAGCAAGCATCTTATCAGAAAATATTACAAAATGGGGCGCCACGAATGTAGTAGTAACCAATAATGATCCAAAAGATTTTCAGCGCCTGGAAAGTTATTTTGATGTGATCGTTGTAGATGCACCTTGTAGTGGCAGCGGCTTATTTCGTAAGGATCCGGAAGCGATCACGGAGTGGAGCGAGCAAAATGTACAGCTCTGCCATCAACGACAGCAAAGGATACTAGCCGATATATTGCCTTCTTTAAAAGAAGGTGGGATATTAATTTATTCAACTTGTTCTTATTCAAAAGATGAAGACGAAGAAATTTGCGATTGGTTAGTGAATGATTGTCACTTGGCATCTATTAAATATTTTTTGCATCCCGATTGGAACATTATCGAAACAATATCTGAATTGCACAAAGCCTATGGCTATCGATTTTATCCTGATAAATTAAAAGGAGAAGGTTTTTTTATAGCCGCTTTCAAAAAAAGTGGTATGGGTGAAACAGAAAGACGCGCAAATAAACCTCGTACCAAAACAGAAAAAATAACGGATAAGGAATTAGCCATACTTAAACCACTATTAAAAAATCCACAGGATTTCGCTTTTATCAAATTGAAAGAAGAAGTGTTAGCTATACCAGCCCAATTCGCGGATGAATTAGCCATATTACAATCTGCCTTATACATAAAAAAAGCCGGCGTAAAGCTGGGTACTATCATCCGCGATCAATTGATACCAGATCATGAGCTCGCTTTAAGTACAATTATCGCTGCTGATATACCAACACTGGCGGTTGACAAAGAAACAGCCCTTCAATATTTAAGAAGAGAAGAAATTAAATTAGAATCAGCCGAAAAAGGCTGGGTGCTATTAACTTACCAGCAATTACCAATAGGCTGGGTCAAAATTTTGTCCAACAGGGTCAATAATTATTATCCTAAAGAGTGGCGTATTTTGCACAAGTAATAATTGCTAACCAACAAAATTCCCCATCTTTGTAAAGACGAAATTTATTACCAATGAAGCATTTATTATTCTTGCTATTTTGTTTGCCATTATTTGCGATCGCACAAAATCAACCTTTGCTGATCCAGGGAACTTCTCCTAAATTATATGTAAACCATACAGTGGCTGCTAAGGAAAATTATTACAGCCTCGGGCGTTTATATAATATCAGTCCCAAAGAGATCGCACCTTTCAATAATTTAAAATTGGAATCGGGTCTATCACTCGGACAAACCATCATGATCCCTTTAACGGATAATAATTTTTTGCAAGCAGGAAATCCTGCCGCAGATGAAGCATTGATACCCGTGTATTATGTAGTGCATGAAAAGGAAGGGTTTTATCGCATCAGCGTTAATAATAATAAAGTGCCGATCGTTACCGTAAAAAAATGGAACAATGTTACAACCGATGGGGTGCCTACCGGAACACCATTGATCATTGGTTATTTAAAAGTAAAAAAAGAGCTATCTCTTTTCGCAACTACACCCGGACTAACACTTGACCAGGTAAAAGCTGCCATACAAGAACCGGCAATAAAACCAACAACTACTACAATTACAACAGTCGCAAAAAATGATAATGCAATGGCAACTGCTCCGGCAGTTATATCTGTTACAAAAACTCCAACGGTAGAAACGATCGTTACTAAAAATAATGTTCAACCACCGGAGGAAAAAGTGCCCGTTACAACAACTACACCTGCAGACAATGAAATGCCTTCGAGCTCTCAACCGATAGCAACACCTGCTGTTACCTTTAAACAGGATGAAGCGCATGCAGGATTTACAGGGTTTTACGGAGGTGTATTTAAAACGGATTATGATAAACACCCCGGCAAAAGCGGAACAGAAGATGAAAAAGGTGATGCCGCAATCTTTAAAAGCAATAGCGGATGGCAGGATGGGAAATACTACTGTTTATATGATGGCGCACAAGCAGGCTCGGTCGTTAAGATCGCGGATAATACAACGGGAAGAGTTATTTACGCTAAAGTGTTAGATGCTATGCCTGATATGAAACAGAACACCGGTATTATGCTACGCCTCAGTAATGCTGCTGCGCAAGAGCTTGGTGTTACTGATGTAAAATTTGATTGTACTGTTACTTACTATAAATAAACATGGATAATTCTTTTTCAATAATAGCTGATGTAATTAAACATCGCAGAAGTACCAAGCCGGCGCAGATGAACGGCAAATTAATTCCGGATACCCAGGTGCAACAATTATTAGAGCTGGCCGATTGGGCGCCAACACATGGCAACACAGAACCATGGCGATTTTTTGTTTACAGCGGAACTGCTATAAAAATATTCTGTGCGCAACACGCAGAATTGTACAAAAAAAATACAGATCCTGAAAAATACTTACAAGCCAACTACGATAAATTTTTGCATAACGGCGATACTGCTTCTCACATCATACTGACTGTTATGCAGCGTGGCGCTTTGCCTAAAGTGCCTGTGATGGAAGAAGAAGCGGCTGTGTCATCTGCGATACAAAATATTTTGTTAGGCGCAACGGCGTTAGGTATTGCATCGTTTTGGTCAACCGGCGGCATGGTGCATCATTACTCAATGAAAGAGCTGTTGCATTTGCGAAACGAAGATGTTGTAATGGGAATGATCTATTTAGGATACACAGATAGCGAACAGAAAGGAAGGCGTATTGTTCCGTTAGCAGATAAGATCAAGTGGAATAAATAATTTATTTATTTTCTGGGAAGCGATATCCTCTTAAAAAATCTTCAATCAGCATTTTCTTTTTTCCTTCTAATTGTAATTCGAGGATATTGATATAACCATCTGCGCAGGCAAATTGTAAATTTGTTTTTTTATCTGTTTTATTTTCACCCGGTCTGACGGTCCCCGTCTGACCGCTATATTCTTTTGTTACTTTATATATCTTCAGTTTTTTATCATCTAAAAAAGTAAAGGCTGCAGGATATGGAGCTAAGCCACGGATCAAATTATACACTTCGTCAACAGGCTTGTTCCAGTCTATTTTGCAGGTTTCTGTAAATATTTTCGGAGCATGTTTTTGTTCTTTGGTAAATGTCTGCGGCGTTTCTTTCAAAGAGCCATCAATAAATCCCTGAACGGTTTTTAATAAAAGTGCCGCACCAATTTCTTTCATCTCATCATGCAGCTCGCCTGCATTTTCATCATCGCGAATAGCGATCTTCTCTGCTAATAAGATATCGCCCGTATCAATTTCTTGTTGCAATTTGAAAGTTGTAACGCCTGTTTCTTTTTCTCCGTTGATGATCGCCCAGTTGATCGGCGCTGCGCCACGATATTGCGGCAACAATGATCCATGAAGATTTATTGTTCCTAATGATGGCATACTCCAAACGATCTCGGGCAGCATTCTAAAAGCAACTACAATTTGCAGATCAGCTTGTAATGATCTGAGTTCTTCTAAAAAATCAGGGGCCTTTAATTTTTCCGGTTGTAAAATATGCAGGCCTTTTTCTGCCGCATATTTTTTTACAGCACTTTGTTGTAATTCCATTCCGCGGCCAGCAGCTTTATCGGGCGCTGTTATTACGCCAACAATATTGCAGCCAGCTTCTACCAATTTATGTAAGGAAGCAACGGCAAATTCGGGTGTACCCATAAAAATTATTCTTGGGCCCTTTTTTTGTCCAAGTGGAAAATGCACAGTATGCTCCATATTCGGTGTAGGTATTTTTGCTTCGATCATTGTGTAGAAACTAGTTGTAATCTTTGTACAATAAATATTTCTTTCTTATCTTTTTAAAATCATCCAATGCCGGCTGCCAGCTTTGTTTTATTTCTGCTTCTGTCTTTCCGTCTTTTACCTGCTGCATCAAAATATCATTGCCCGCCAAACTATTAAAGAAATTCGTTTTCAGAAAAAAACTATCCTTGCCAGGAAACAAATGATAAGCATCCAGCAAATATTTCAATTGTATTTTGCCATCGAGTTTTTTTAATACTTCTTCTGTTGTACCTGATATGTTCCAGCCATAACATTGCCGGTAAAAACATTTGCTGCTTTTAGCGCCGGCATTTGGTTTTGGTGTGAATGCGTATAACGTATCAGGCAATGTTGGATGGCCGAATATTTCAAATGGTTTATCCGTACCACGCCCTTCGCTCAGTACAGTTCCTTCAAAAAAACAAGTCGATGGATAAATATAAATAGCCTGCATCTCTTTTAAATTAGGAGAGGGCATTACCAGTAAAACATATTTACTGGTATGATCGTAATTTTTACATTTAATAACAGTAAAGCAAGGTGGTGTATCTTTTGCAGGAATATTTTTATTTGCTTCCGGCGATAACCATTTTTCTCCCATCAACATAGTTGCGTATTCTCCCATCGTCATACCATACACTATTGGTACCGGCTGCATGCCCACAAAACTTTTAAACTTAGGATCTAACACAGGCCCATCAACATAAAACCCATTTGGATTTGGCCTGTCGAGTAATATAAATTGTTTGTGATTTTCAAGTGCGGCTTCCAGACAATATTGTAACGACGAAATAAAAGTATAAAAACGGATACCTACATCCTGCACATCAAAAACAATTACGTCAACGTCTTTCAGGTCTTCTGCAGTTGGTTTTTTATGGCTGCCATATAAACTCACAATGGTGATGCCGGTCTTTTTGTCTATCGTATTACTAAATTCTTCACCCGCATCGGCGTCTCCTCTAAAACCATGTTCCGGTCCGAATATTTTTACAATTTTTATTCCTTTGCTCAATAAGGTATCTACCAGGCTGGTATTTTTTACCATCGAGGTCTGGTTGGCAAATATTGCTACAGATTTACCTTTTAGCAATGGCAGGTACTGTTCCATACGCTCGGCACCGGGTATTATCTGGGCGCCTGCCCGATAAAAAGAGGCCATAGTTATTGCCAGCAATGCTATAAATAAGACTGTTTTCTTCAATTTTTACAGTTTGAATTAGTTGATAGTCAGCCGCTAAATTCCAACAATCCTGTTAATCGGTCAAATCTAATGTGCAGCCTGGTTTTTTAATTCGGACAATTGATATTAAATTTATAAATTGCCAAAAAAAGAAACAATGCCCGATAGGCTTGTCGGGACTGATAAAAGACCTATCAGTTAATTCTAAAAAAATTAAAATTTAAAACAATGGCTCAAGTAAAAGCAGGAGATCTCGTAAAAGTACATTACACAGGTAAATTAATAAATGGCGAACAATTCGATTCTTCTGTAGGAAGAGAACCATTGGAATTTACAGTAGGTGCCGGACAAATGATCAAAGGTTTTGATGATGCAATGCCGGGTATGACTATTGGTCAAAAGAAAACAGTTAATATCCCAGCTGCTGATGCATATGGCGAAAAGAATGACGATGCCATTATCGAATTTCCAAAAGAGAACGTACCACCGGATATGAAATTGGAACCGGGCATGCAATTAACATTAAGCAATCAGCAAGGCCAGCCTGTTCCTGTTGTTGTGGTTGATGTTAGAGAAGATGTGATCGTTTTAGACGCCAATCATTTTTTAGCCGGTAAAGAATTAGTGTTTGATATTGAATTGGTAGAAATAGCTTAGGTAATTAAGAATTGATATAACAGAAAGCAGTTTGCTGTAATAGCGAACTGCTTTTGTTTTATAACTGATAAATTATGATACAGATAAATGCTAATGAAGTAGCGGAGCGTTTTATGCGCTATGTAAAGATTGATACGCAGAGCGATCCTGAAAGCCAGCAACATCCCACAACAGCCAAACAAAAAGACCTTAGTAAATTATTGCATAAAGAACTGCTTGAGCTTGGATTGAAAGCGGAGACAGATGAATTTGGTTATGTGTATGCAACTATCCCATCTAACAGCGATAAAAAAAGTATACCGGTTATTGCTTTTTGTTCGCATGTTGATACAGCGCCCGATTGTAGTGGCACTAATGTTAAGCCAATTCTTCATCGTAACTACGATGGAAAAGATATTGTATTGCCTGATGACATTACGCAGGTTCTACAAACAAGTAAATCTGCTTATTTAAAAGAACATATCAATAGCGATATTATTACGGCAAGTGGGTTAACCTTATTAGGAGCTGATGATAAAAGCGGTGTGGCAGCTATCATGCAAGCGGCTGTTTATCTTGTAAAAAATCCTGCAATAAAACACGGCGATATAAAAATCGTTTTTACGCCCGATGAAGAAGTTGGTCAGGGCACAGCTAAAATTGATATGCAAAAATTAGGCGCTCAATTTGGTTACACATTAGATGGCGGTGAAGCAGGAAGTTTAGAAGATGAAACATTTAGTGCCGATGGCGCCAATATTATTATCAGTGGCGTGATCGTTCATCCCGGCTATGCAAAAAATAAATTGGTGAATGCATTAAAAGTAGCCGGCGCTGTTTTGGATGCCTTGCCAAAAAATGAATGGAGTCCTGAAACAACCGAATTGCGTGAAGGTTTCGTACATCCTGTAGGAATGAATGGTATTGCTGAAAAAGCAACTTTGCAATTTCTTGTGAGAGATTTTACGGTAAGCGGTTTGGCGAATCACCATGCAAGATTAAAAGCTATTGCAACAGAAGTGGTCAATAAATTCCCCAATGCAACAATGGAGTATGTGATTCGCGAGCAATACCGTAACATGAAAGAAATATTAGACCAGCATCCTCAAGTTGTTGCTTACGCAGAAGAAGCGATTAAAAGAGCGGGATTCAATATTATAAAAGAAAGTATTCGCGGTGGTACAGATGGCAGCAGGTTGAGTTACATGGGATTGCCTTGTCCGAATATTTTTACCGGCATGCAGAATATCCATAGCAAGCTGGAATGGGTCGGCACAAAGGATATGGCCAAAGCTGCCGAAACAATTGTACACTTAAGTATGATATGGGAAGAGAAAGCGTAAATTTGTAGCTCATCCTTTAATTACTGGTAATGAAAAATCAAGGAGCAGAATTGAATTGTGGTTTTTGTGATGCACGTTTATCATCTGTATTCAAAGAATTAAAAGGAACGCAGCTGCAAGAAATGAATGAACATAAATCCTGTGTTCATTTTAAAAAAGGCCAATCTATTTTTAATGAGAACGCAACGCCATTTGGTTTATACTGCGTTAACCAGGGTAAAATAAAATTAACTACGGCAGGTATTGACGGCAAAGAACAAATACTACGTTTATCTAAAGCCGGCGATATTTTAGGATACAGGGCATTATTATCAGGCGAGCATTATAACTCAGCTGCCATTGCATTAGAAGATAGTTCTGTCTGCTTTCTGCCAAAAGAAGTATTGTATTCTTTATTGGATGATAATAAGCTGCTTGGTTTTGAAATGATGAAATTATTATCCAACGACCTTAAGCAGGCAGAACAACAGATCGTATCCTTATCGCAAAAAAATGTTCGGGAAAGAACCGCCGAAGCATTGTTGTTTTTAAAAGCTACTTACGGATTATTAGAAGATAAAACGATCGCCGTTTCCTTAACAAGAGAAGAGATCGCAGATTTTGTAGGTACCGCAACCGAATCTGTTATACGGATCCTGTCAGAATTTAATACGGATAAAATAATTCAGCTCGATGGTAAAAAGATAAGGATCCTTGACCTGCCTAAACTCTTAAAGACTGCTAATATTGAAGATTGATGATAAAAGTCATGTAATTGGCTGCTATGCATCATAGTTAACCCTTCTCATCGCGGATAGCTTTGTATTCTAAAAGCTATCGTATATGTGTTTACCAATCGCCAAGTACAAAAGGATCATGATCGATCTTGAAACAGTTGTTTATCCTTCCTTAATTAAGCAAGTAGATGAGATATTGATCGGGTTTCAAAATGTTCCTGAACACCAATCTCCTGTTCAATTAGAAAAAATTCAATTAACTATTGACTTAAAAACAGAACTAAGCTCTTTACGCTCTTATGAAATAAGGCTTATTTTTCCGCAGGTAGTATCATTGCTCAATCATAAAAATGATATAGCTGCAGTCAAGATTGATTTTAACCAGGTAGCACAGCTCGCAAATTTTAAGGAAGAAAAGATCGAGAAATATTCTTACCAATTACAAGGACTAAACAATTGCCATGAAACCGTGATGGGCAATAGCAATATTGTAAGTGGAATGGTCGATATTTTTCTGGATGATATCCAAACGAAATTATTGCCCCTAAAACGTCAATGGGGTTTTATGCTGACAACACTTGCCAATGAAAGCAAGGGCTTAAACAGGCAATGTGGTAATACGTTGAACGCACATTGTGGCGGCAGCTGTAAAAACGAGAAAAAACTATTAGTTAATAATTAGTAAATGATCGGCGACATAAAAATCAGTAACTTTCATAAAAATTTATAACTATGGATTTATTGATAAAATTTTGGTGGGTGATCCCCATTTTGGTGATTATTCTTTTAGGGCTCTTTACTATTAACCAGGGCACTATCGGTGTAATTACCCGTTTGGGAAAATACCACAGCATAAAGATGCCGGGCTTAAACTTTAAAGTCCCTTTTCTAGATCAGATCTATAAAAGAGTAAGTATTCAAAACCGTTCGGTTGAGCTGGAGTTTCAGGCTGTAACCATTGACCAGGCGAATGTTTATTTTAAATCGATGTTATTGTATTCGGTTTTAAATGTGGATGAAGAAACGATCAAAAACGTGGCTTTTAAATTCATAAGTGAAAAAGACCTGATGCAGGCATTGATACGTACTGTTGAAGGAAGTATCCGGGCATTTGTATCAACAAAAAAACAAGCTGAAGTATTGAATGTGCGCAGGGATATTGTTGAAAATGTAAAAGAACAGGTTGATCTTACTTTAGAAGGGTGGGGCTATCATTTACAGGATCTTCAAATTAATGATATCACTTTTGATGAAGCTATTATTCAAAGCATGAGCAAAGTGGTTGCCTCAAACAACTTAAAAGCTGCTGCGGAAAATGAAGGCCAGGCTTTATTGATCACTAAAACAAAAGCAGCCGAAGCAGAAGGTAACGCTATAAAGATCGCCGCAGAAGCAGAAAGACAGGCTGCACAGTTACGCGGACAAGGTGTAGCGCTATTCAGAGAAGAAGTAGCGAAAGGTATGAGCCAGGCTGCAGAACAAATGAAACAAGCTAATTTAGATACCAATGTCATCTTATTTAGTATGTGGACAGAAGCGATCAAAAATTTTGCTGAGTTAGGAAAAGGCAACGTAATATTTTTAGATGGCAGCAGTGAAGGAATGGAAAAAACAATGCGCCAGATAATGGCCATGCAGCAAATGGAAAAACATTAATACAATTACTAAGTATAATAAAAATGCCGCAATATTGCGGCATTTTTATTGGCTAATTTTCAACCGAAGATTAACATTTTCTGTGCAATGATAAAATGTACTTTGCATATAGATTTTATGTTATAACTTATATCTTTAAACCACTACATTTGTCTTAAATCAACCGATCATGCTTACTACTTTATTACAAATAGATACCACCGGATCATCCTCAAAAACAACAGAGTCATTATGGAGCTTACTAGGTAAAGGCGGCCCGTTAATGATCCCATTGGGTATCTTGTTTGCACTGGCAGTCTTCTTTTTTATTGAACGCTTATTGGCGATCAACAAAGCCAGTAAGATCGATGATGGGTTCATGAACCAGATCCGCGACAATATCGTTAGTGGTAATTTAACGTCTGCAAAAAGCCTGGCAAAAAATACAGATAACCCTGTGGCAAGAATGATCGAAAAAGGTATTCAAAGAATTGGAAAGCCGATTGATACCATCGAAGCAAGCATGGATAATGTAGGTAAACTGGAAATGTATAAAATGGAAAAGAACTTGTCTATTTTATCGGTGATATCGCGCATTGCGCCCTTATTCGGTTTCGTAGGAACGATCGTAGGGTTGGTATTGTTATTGAAAGAATTTGCAACGATCACCAGCCCATCTGTAAGTCAGATCGCTGATGCGATGTACGTGAAGCTTATTACATCGGCAAGCGGGTTAATTATTGGGATGCTGGCATACCTGGGCTATAGTTACCTCGATACAAGAATAAATAAGACAGCGAATAGGATGGAAGCTGCCAGTGCAGAATTCATTGATATTTTACAAGAACCAACAAAATAATTTTTTTTAACCGGCAGGTGTTTTTCAATTTAACATCGTTGTGTTATTATAATCCCGAAAATCGGGACTCACTTCAACATTCGCAGCAACATGGGACTAAGAAAAAATCCTTTAAGAGATGGCAATCATTCGGAAGTAGATACCGGTCCGCTGAATGATATCCTGTTCATCCTTTTAATGTTCTTTTTAATGATCTCCACATTGGCTAACCCTAATGTGATCAAAATGAGTGTGCCAAGGGCTAAAAGCGATACTAAAACAAAGCAGACAGTTGTTGTAAGTGTCGACAAGGATAAAAATGTGTATGTGGGTTCAACCAAAGTGCAAATGGATTCGTTGGAATCAGCCCTAAGAAAATATATCAATCAAGGCGATAGCGTAAAACCTGCGGTAGTAATTAATGCAGATTCTGTTTCGCAATGGGGAACAATTGTAAAAGTGATGAAAATCGCCAGGAAGTTAGGAGCGACTACTTCAGCAACCGTAACAGGATCAGAATAATTATGATCACTATGAAAAAAATAGTTAGTTATATTACTCCGCTTGCTTTACTCTCTCTGGCCTGTTTTGTATTTGCTGTCATATTGTTTTTTATTCCCAGCGAACATGGAACCCATCAATATTTAGCAACGATTCTGTTTTGTATAGTTTCTGTACCGGCATTAATCGTTAATGCAATAATAAACTGGGCAGTTTCAGAACGAAAAAAAAGATTGCCCATTCAATTAGTAATAGCAATAGTGTTTATTATAATAAGCTATTTTATTATAAAGCAATTTTCATTTTAATTATTGCTGTACAATAACCATTCTTTCTTTTCCAAACATATCTTCTTTAATAATTACCTGCTCGTATGCTAAGGATGTAAAAAGCGCAGCTGTTTCTTTTGCATGATCTTCATGTGTTTCCAGGTAAATTTTCCCGTCAACATTTAAATGTTTTTTTCCAAACTGCGCGATCTTTCTGTAAAACAGTAATGGATCGTTATCCGGTACAAATAAAGCCAGGTGTGGTTCAAATGCCGTGACATTTTTATCCATTTTTTCTTTTTCGCTTAATGGGATATAAGGTGGGTTACTAACGATCACATCAAATGTTGGAAAATTGATCCAGCTTTTCTCATCCAAAAAATCGGAGTGAATAAATTCGATCACAGTCTCCTGGATCATGGCATTTTCTTTTGCTAATAATATGGCACCTTCACTTATATCTATTGAAGTAATGATCGCAGCAGGTAAATGCTTTTTTAATGCAATTGGTATACAGCCGCTTCCGGTACCAATATCCAATATCTTTGGAACGTTTTCTTCATGATTGGTGATGATCATGCTTACTAATTCTTCGGTTTCGGGTCTTGGGATCAATACATGCTCATCTACTTTCAATTTCATGTCATAGAACCAGGCTTCGCCCAAAATATATTGAATGGGTTTATGTAGTAATAGTTGGTGTAGCCTGTTATCTAATTCTGCCAGTATGGATTGAGATATTTCAAGATCGGGTGTTTTGATGATATCTGCCCGTTGCACGTCTGCCACGTTCTCAAATATCCAATCGGTCATAGTGGTGGCCTCACTTAAGGAGTAAATGCTTTGTGCCTGCTCCAATATTTTTCTGTAAACTTCTTTTAGCGTCATTTATACAAACTTACTGTTTTTTACTTTTTAGGGTTTATTTTTGAACAGATGAACCACTGAGACACTGAGAACACAGTAGAAACACTGAGGTTTTAACTCAGTGAAACTTAGTGACCTCAGTGTCTCAGTGGTTAAAAAAAATGATAACAGATCAAACATACATGCAGCGCTGCCTCGAACTGGCAAAACTCGGAGCAGGCAATGTTGCGCCCAATCCAATGGTGGGTACTGTATTGGTATATGAAGAGCGTATCATCGGCGAAGGCTATCACCAAAAATATGGCCAAGCCCACGCCGAAGTAAATTGTATCAATGCAGTAAACCAGGCCGATATTCACCTGATCCAAAAAAGTACTTTATATGTTTCGCTGGAACCCTGCGCACATTTTGGCAAAACGCCACCTTGTTCAGAGCTGATCATTGTAAAAAAAATACCAAGGGTGGTAGTTGGTTGCAGAGATAGCTATGAAGAAGTAGCGGGTAAAGGAATAGCTAATTTGGAAGCCGCTGGTGTTAACGTGACAGTTGGTATATTAGAAAAAGAATGCCTGGAATTGAACAAACGTTTTTTCACTTTTCACGAACAACAACGCCCCTATATTATTTTAAAATGGGCACAAAGCAATGATCATAAAATTGGCAATGCTGATCTGTCAAGGGTATTAATAAGTAATGAAGAAACAAACAGGCTATCGCATAAATGGCGAAGCGAAGAAGCTGCTATTCTAATAGGCACAACAACGGCTTTGCATGACAACCCTTCTTTAACAACAAGGTTTTGGCCCGGCAATAACCCAATACGTTTGGTAATTGATATGGATCTTAAACTGCCTGCTTCATTAGCCGTTTTTGATCGCGAAGCGAAAACAATTGTTTTTAACAGAAAGAAGGAAGAGCAAAACGATAATATAACTTACTATAAATTAAAAGGCAACGAAAATATTGTTCCACAGCTATTGAAAGCGTTATACGAATTAAAAATTCAAAGTGTACTGATTGAAGGCGGTACCAAAACAATACAAAGTTTTATCGATCTTAATTCCTGGGATGAAGCCAGGGTGATCACAAACCAGCAATTGCAAATCAATAATGGGATCGATGCACCAGATCTGAAAGAGGAACAATTATCTTTCGAAGAAAAAATACTCAACGACACTATCAATTATTATATCAATCCAAAAAGTAAAAATCAAAAATGATCATGGCGGAAAAAGATTTTTACTTAACTATTGATAAACCGGGGATGGCAGAATATAAAGATCGCGGCAGCAAATTTATTGCGTATGCCTATCCTATAGAATCTGTCGATGATTTTAAGAGCTACCTGCAAAGATCAAAAAAGGAACATCCAAAAGCTGAACACCATTGTTTTGCTTACCGCATCGGCACCGATGGAAATACCTATCGGGTTAATGATGATGGCGAACCTTCAGGATCCGCAGGCAAACCAATACTCGGACAATTAGATAGTAAAGAAGTGACCAATGTAGCAGTAATTGTTGTCCGCTATTTTGGCGGCGCATTATTGGGTGTTCCGGGATTGATCAATTCTTATAAAACTGTTACAGCATTGGCATTACAGGTCACACCCATTATTCAAAGGCAAGTAGAAGTTAGGTATGCCATTCAATTTGATTATACGAGGATGAATGAAATAATGATGGTATTGAAACAATATAGCTGTACTGTTATCAGCCAGGAAATGCAATTGTTCTGTGTCATCACAACAGGTATTCCAAAAAACAGGCTGACAGAAGTGCTATACCAATTAAAAGAATTACAAAATATTGAGGTTCATAAAATATAACAACTATGAATGTTGAGGTATTACGCGAATATGTTTTACAAAAGCCCTTAGTGACGGAAGGATTTCCTTTTGGTGAAGAAACATTGGTGTTTAAAGTAAACAATAAAATATTCTTACTGGTTTCCTTAGACGCATCGCCATTGCAATTCAATGTAAAATGTGATCCTGATCATGCTGTCGAATTAAGAGAAGAATATCCTGAAAATGTTTTACCGGGTTATCACATGAATAAAAAACACTGGAATACTATTATTGTCGATGGGCATTTATCTAAAAAACAATTACTGCAGTTTGTAGATGACTCATATAAGCTTGTCGGAAAATTTAAATAACCTATTAAAAATAATTATGCGTATTTTCTTTACTACCCTATTTCTAAGCGGGATCATATTATGCTCTTGTAGAAACAAGACCAGTTCAACGACAGTTGTTGCCGATTCGGTTATAAAAAATGAGTATATCGCTAAAGACACGCCAATGCTTACAAAGCCGACCGACTCAGTGAAAAAAGTTGTACCGGAAGCTATCGATCTCGTAAAGATTGATGCCAATACGTATAGCTTTTCTTTGGGCGATGACGGAACAGAAGGTAACCAGGGGATGGCTTACTATGAAAATGGAGAAATAAAAAAGATAACATTTACGGAGTTTGGTGAAGATGGACAATTTAGAATGACTTATTCCTTTTTGAAAAACAACAGTATTCTTTTGTGCGAAAAAGATTTTAGCTATCCTCAGGGAATTGATTCAGTTTTAACGGACAAAGATATGCACCTTGATAAAGACACTTGTTCATCTATCGATTATAGTGGAAATGAAATTGGATCCGGCAAAATGGATTCAACTTCTATGGGTGCGGGATACTTATCAGAAATAAAAAAGATCGTACCTTTTACATTGGGTAAGTAAATTATTTATTAGGGCTACCGCTTACGTACTTATTGCCCTTAATATAAAATCTGTAAGGTAGTAAGGCCGATTTACCCGCACCTTCTACACCGATACGTTTACTAACACCTATTTGTTTATCATCTACTACAAAACCATCATCTTCAATAAATATTTTATTACCTAGTAAGTTTAATCCTGAGTGCTGTTTGTTTATGCCTAAAACTTTGGCTGCATTGCCGGGGCCCTTTGAAAGGGTATTATCTAATTTTAATTTACCACTTCGGTCGAGCATGGTGTCAATTCCTTTAACCGGCTCTACACCTCTTATTAAAACGGCATCGGGCGTTTCTTTTTCATTGGTAACTACATTAAATAAATGATGCATGCCGTAACAGATATAAACATAAGATGTTCCTGCATTGCCATACATATGCTCATTGCGGGTAGTACGTTTACCGCCGAAGGTATGCGATGCCTGGTCCGTTATCGCGATGTATGCTTCTGTCTCCACGATCCGGCCGCTGGTTGTCATCCCGTCAAATTTCGTTACCACGATCTTGCCGAGTAATTCCCGTGCGATTTGCAGTACATCCTGGCGGTTGTAAAAATCAATGGTCAATTTCCTCAACTTATTTGTATTTTAGCTGCTAATGTATCAAAAAATTAAGTGTAAAACGATATGCTGAAAGAGATAATTATTGCCATACGAGCGTATCTGAAAGCGCACCAATTCATTGCAGATAATAAATTGTGGAAATGGATCATTATCCCGGGCATTTTATATGCCATATTATTTTATGCCAGTCTGCACTTTTTCTGGATCACTTCTAAGGGCGTTATTGAATATGGTTTAACCGAAACAGGCATCGGCCCATGGTTAATGGATCATAAAGAAAGCTTGTGGGGATTGGTATTCGTGATCGTTAGGGTAGGGGTTCAACTGATACTTTTCTTTTTTTACTTTTCTTTCTTCAAGTATTTATTTTTGATCGTTGGCTCACCGGTATTTGTTTATCTAAATGCCAAGACAGAAGCGATCATCGAAGGCAAAGAATATCCTTTCAACTTTGTTCAGTTTTGCAAAGATGTGTGGCGAGGTGTTAGTATTGCTTTTCGTAATATGGCCTGGCAAACGGTCTATTCTTTGAGTATTTTAATATTATCTTTTATTCCCGTGATCGGCTTGGCAACAGTAGTGCTGGCTTTCTTTGTTGAATGTTATTACCTTGGTTTTTCGATGCTGGATTATAGTTGTGAAAGAAGAAAAATGTCTCCATCGCGCAGCGTAGCTTTTATCAGCAGGCACCAGGGACTGGCTATAGGCAATGGTATTGTATTTTACATGATGCATTTATTTTTAGTGGTTGGCTGGGTATTAGCACCGAGTTATGCAGTAGTGGCGTCAACATTAAGTTTACACGATAAGAAAGGGAATTTTATCAGGATCCCGTCTTAAATAATTTATATGAGCAGTATTGTTTATTTAGTTCCCTGTGTTTTAGATGAAGCTGCTACGCAGACCATCCCATTATACATCATCGATGCGATAAAAGATTGCCAGGTTATTTTTGCTGAGAACGAACGTACTGCAAGGCGTTTTTTTAAAAGTATTTATAAGGAGATGGTGATCGATGACTATGAATGGCACACCATTCATAAAGCGGAAGAAGAGCAAAAAAATATTTTCAGACAAAGAATAACGGAAGGGAAAAATATAGCGATCATCAGCGAAGCGGGTTGTCCGGGTATTGCAGATCCGGGACAAATATTAATTGATGTAGCGCAACAAATGGATGCTACGGTAAAACCACTGGTGGGCCCAAGTTCAATATTATTAGCGTTAATGGCCAGCGGAATGAACGGACAACAATTTCAATTCGTCGGCTACCTGCCTATTGATAATGGCGAACGTGTAAAAGTCATCAAAGAATTAGAAGCAGAATCTCAAAAGAAAAATTGCACACAGGTTTTTATCGAAACGCCATACCGTAATAATCAACTGATAGAAGTATTATTAAAAACCTGCAAGCCAACCACAAAAATTTGTATTGCGGCAGAGCTAACCGGCGCCAACGAATATGTAAAGACAAAAACGGTGAATGATTGGAAAAAAGAAAAAACCGACTTTCATAAAAAGCCGGTCATATTTTTATTATTAGCAGTCTGAGGTATTTAATATTGAAGATTTTATATTTAATATTATCGGTGGCAGTTTTAATATTAATTATTCAATATTACATATTCAATCAATACTTGCCGTCTTTCATAGCAACAATGCTATCTACAATAAATGGCGTAACACCTCTCCAGGGTAAAGTGCCTACATATTCTTTATAATGAAGGTCAAATTCTTTACCGCTGTTTTCCATTAATTGTTGAGCCACGGCAGGATCTACTACAGAAAATTCAAATGTATAGGATTCAACGGAGCCCAATGATTGAGAGCGGAATCCCTGCTGGATCAATTTCCCTTCATAGGTTTTAAATACATAGCCTTTTTTAACCAGGTAATTTAGCTGTCCGGATTTAACACCTTCTCCAAAAACAAAATAGTAGCGGTAATAGATAAATCCTATTGATAGAAATAGTACTATTAAAAGTAGAATGGATACTGTCCTTCGCATAGGTGATTGTTTTTACAAACTTACCAATTTTATATATAACAGTTTGGTATTCTCAAATCAAAAAAGAAATAAGTAAATTGCATCGATAAGTATCAATTTATATTTCACATCTTTAATATATAACAATGAATATAGCCATTGTGTGTTATCCTACTTTTGGCGGTAGCGGTGTATTGGCAACAGAATTAGGTAAAGCATTAGCAGATAATGGCCATAATATTCACTTTATTACTTACCAGCAACCGGTAAGGTTAGGTGGTTTTCATGCCAATATATTTTATCATGAAGTAAGGGTGCCTGAGTATCCGCTCTTTGATTTTCCACCTTACGAAACAGCTTTAGCAAGTGCCATGGTAGATGTTGTAATGAACCATAACATCCAGTTATTGCACGTGCATTATGCCATCCCGCATGCATCTGCTGCTTATATGGCTAAGCAGATATTAGCGAAGCAAGGCAAATTCATTCCTGTTATTACCACATTGCATGGAACCGATATCACTTTAGTTGGCCGAGATAAAACGTATAGCCCGGTTGTAACATTTTCTATGAATGAAAGTGATATTTTAACAGCAGTATCTAACAATTTGCGAGACGAGACCTATAAAAATTTCGTGATCGAAAAAAATATAGAAGTGATCTACAATTTTGTAGATGTAAAACGCTTTAACAGAAAACCCGTAGACGCTTTTAAAAAACTGATAGCGCCTAAGGGAGAAAAAATAATTGTACACGCATCTAACTTCAGAAAAGTAAAAAGGGTAGATGATGTGATCAATACTTTTTTGTTGATCAATGAAAAGATCCCTTCGAGGTTATTATTATTGGGAGATGGTCCGGAAAGGCCATATGCCGAATCTATTTGTCGTGATTGCGTTGCGGTAGAAAGTATTAAATTTTTAGGTAAGCAGGAACAAATGGAAGACATATTGCCGATTGCAGATCTGTTCATCTTACCAAGTGAATATGAAAGCTTCGGGTTGGCAGCTTTAGAAGCAATGGCAGCCGAAGTGCCCGTAATATCTACCAATGCAGGCGGTTTACCGGAGATAAATATTAATGGCTATTCAGGATTTATGAGTAATGTGGGAGATATAGAAGATATGTGTAAAAATGCGCTGGCTATTTTTAAGGATGAAGCAACAACCAAACAGTTTAAAGCGAATGCTTTGGCACAGGCTATGAAATTTGATATCGGTAATATCGTTCCTCAATACGAGGCGTTATACCATCGCCTGATCAAATACTAACTTATCTTCTTCTTAACCAAGATTCAGGATTAAGATCGCTTGTTTCATTGCTGATATACAGATCAATGGCGCCAATGCCATCATCATTGGCCAATACTTTTCCTAATACCTGTCCTGTTTTAACGGCGTCGCCTTTGTGAACAGTTACATCGCCCAGGTTGCTGTAGGTGCTAAAATATTTACCGTGCTGGATGATCACGATCTGAATATCATCTGCATTTTTTACTGCAGAAACAACCCCATCGAAAATAGATTTAACAGGAGTTCCAATATCAGAACCGATAGAAGTACAGGATATATTCATCACTACTCCATTAGGCTCTTTATTATTTCCGTAATGCATTATTATAGCTCCTCTGTCAACCGGCCAGGGTAAATAACCTTTGTTTTTTTCGAAACTGGTATTGGTAAGCATATTTCCTGCATTCAACAAAACGCTTCCGGGATTTGGCGTTTCCACCTTCGGCTTAACTGTTGGTTTTACAATTGTTGTTGCAGTAGTATTAGTTGGAGAAGTAGGATTTGCTGCAGCTAATTTTTTTGCAGCTTCCGCATCCTTCTTGGCTTTTTCTCTGTCAGCAGCGGCTTTTGCCATGGCATCTCTTCTTGCGTCTTCCTGCGCTTTTCTAATGGCAGCTGCGATTGCATTGCTAACCTTGCGCATCTGTTTTTGTTTGTCTGCTATTTCATTGTTAAGCTCGTAGCCTTGTGCTTTCAATTTCTGAACAATATCATTTTTCTCTTTCTGTTGGTCAGCCAGTATACTTATTTCTTTGCTTTGTGTTTCCAGAACAGCACTCTTCTTTTCTTTATTTGCGGCTAACTCATCAATGCGCGTCTTTAATAATTTCTGTGTCCTGATGATATTCTCTCCCTGCAGCTCCCGGTAGCTCCTGTAATTTTTCAGGTAAGTAATTCTTTTGATCGCATCATTAAAACTTGAAGCAGAGAGAATGAAATTAAGGAAATCAACATTGCTTCTGTTCTTGTATGAGTAGATCATACTGTTGGTATATTCCTGTTTTAAAGTATCTAACAGGAAAGACATTTTTTTTACATCTCTCTGTGAAGAAGTGATATTGTTATCTATACCATTCAATTCTTTGTTTACGTTTTTCAGTAAGCGTTCCTGTTTGCTCAGGTTTTCATCAACGATGGCAAGATCCCTTCTGCTTACTTTGGTTGATTGCCTGTTCTGATCAAGCTCTTGCTGTGTTTGATCGATCTCGCTTTTTAATTGCTGGCGTTCTTTTTCAAGCTCTTGCTGATCTCCGCCTTTTTGTGCAGACGCTGCAGTGCCTAAGAAAACAGTCGTTAGTAAAATTAAAAAGATCCTGGTCATGGCTTTAGTTTGCAAGATTGCAAAAATACACTACTGAAGGGGATTTTAGCGCTGTATTAATTAACAATTTGTGTATAATTAACGTTTATTGCCGCTTATAATTTTGCGGGATAGAAAAGGAGATAGACAAATCTTTGTTAAACTCATATTGCTTGAAATTAAGCCGCACATCCAATTTGTTTTTTTCTGAAACGGTTATCTCGCGATAGGTAGCAAAATCAACATTTAGGTTATTATTGTTTTGATAATTATCATAAGTAATATCCGCGGTACGGTTACGATTGATATCTACGTCATCTAATTTGCTGTGTAGTACCAAAGTATCCTGACTATTCAGCGTTAACAAATGCTTAAAATATTTGCCTGCTGTTGCGAGCAAGATTTTATTATCAACCTGTTTGTAAGAAGTGATTGGCGTATTAAAATAAATAGGGTTGCCTACAAGCAGGTCCTGCAATGTTTTAAAATCAAAAGGGATTTCAGTTGTTTCCTGTAAATAATCAAGTGAGCGCAGGTGCGCTTCTTTATTCAGCTTATCTAATACAAACACGCTGTCTTTTGTTATTAAGATCCTGAAAGCTTCAATATTAAAAACAGTCGCATACATGGATACCCATATCTCACTATCTTTTATAATGCGCACATATGCTGTAATAGCTGGTTGCGAGCCTTTGCTATCTTCATAATCAACTTTTATTTTAGCAGAAAAAGTTTTAAAATCAATATGCCTTGCCTGGATGGCGCTCATTGTTTTGGTGATCGTTAAAATAGAATCGGCAGCTGATTGTCTTTTTGTTTTATCTTTTTTATCGATGGCGGTATGTATCGTTCTTGCAGAACGGCAACTAACAATAGCAATGCTTAGTAAAGCAGTTAAAAAAATTAACCCGATCTTTCCCTTTCTTCTATTTTGTGTGGTCATTATTGTTTTTTATTGTATGCAGATCAGGCTAAATTTTTCCTGTATGTCCAAAACCACCTTCTCCGCGAATGGTATCACTCAAATTCTGTACCTCAATTAGATCCGCCTTTGTAAATTTAGCTATTACCATTTGCGCAATGCGGTCTCCATGCTGGATGGTCTGCGGTTCTTTGCTAAGATTGATCAATATTACTTTTATTTCGCCCCTGTAATCGGTATCAATAGTGCCGGGCGTATTTAAACAGGTTAATCCTTGCTTAATGGCCAGTCCGCTTCTCGGGCGGATCTGCGCTTCATATCCTTCGGTTAATTCAATTGATAAACCGGTGGGTATCAAAGTGCGTTCCAATGATTGTAAAGTTACAGGCGCCGATAAGTTTGCCCGTAGGTCCATCCCCGCAGATCCTTCCGTAGCATAAGATGGTAAAGGGTTGGCCGATTGATTAATGATCTTTAAAGTAATTGGTTGCATGTGCGCAAAATATTAATTAATGTATGGTAACCGTTATAAATAACGCTATTTATTTTTTTGTAAAAGTACAGTTGCGTAAGCAACTAATCCTTCTTCCCTGCCAACAAACCCCATTTTCTCTGTTGTGGTTGCTTTAATGGATACATCTGTTGTTTGTAAAGAAAGTACACCCGCTATTGCCTGTTGCATTTGCGGCACATAGTCTTTTATTTTAGGTGCCTGCAGACAAAGTGTACTATCAATATTTACAATGGCATAGCCGGCTTCTTTGATAAGCAGAAAGGTTTTTTCCAATAAGATCTTGCTATCTATATTTTTGAAAGAAGCATCCGTATCAGGGAAATGAACACCAATATCCCCCAGGCAGGCCGCGCCTAATATCGCATCGCATATGGCGTGTAATAATACATCGGCATCGCTATGCCCTAATGCCCCTTTATGATGAGGGATCTTAACACCGCCTAACCAAAATTCGCGGTCTTCCACTAATTGATGAAAATCAATACCAAATCCGATGCGTAGGTTCATTGTAATAAATTAAAATTCAGTTAGGGCGGCAATATAAAAACAAAAAAGCGTCGCAGTATATATTGCGACGCTTTTTTTAAATGTATTTTCTCGTATGTTATTTATTCTGCTGATGGAGATTTACTATCATCATCGCTATTATTACCAAAATCAACCGCTAAGCTGAAACGGATAGTGTTAGACAATGGTAATCTCGTAATACCATTTCCTGAAGGGATCAGATAAGAAAAGTCAAGTCCGAATGTGTTGTACTTCAAGCCTGCGCCTAAAGTAAAATATTTTCTATTGCCATTGTCGGGGTTTTCGTAAAATACCCTGCCCTGAAAAGCAAATTGATTCTGGTACCAAAATTCAAGGCCGGTAGATATATCAATCAGCTTTAACTGATTAGGTCCGCTAAATGAACTGAACCAGCTGCTCGCAACGCTTTGTGTATGGTATTTTTCAAGCGCCGCACTATCTGATGTTGTAAGGGGACTGCTTACAACAGGAGGAGCAGGCACCAATAATTTATTCATATCCATTGATAAAGAGATCTTACTATTTTCATCAAAAACATGCGTGTAAGAACCGCCTATTCCTAAATTAGCGGGTAAATAATCTTTTTGAGAAGCATCGTCAGTATACTTGATCGGAGAGCCAAGATTGCTGATAGAAACACCCCAGTTAAATCCTTCGCCGCTTTCTTTAAGTCCGTGATGGTAATAAGCGATATCGGCCGCAACAGCAGAAGCAGCTTTGTAGGTCTGCCCACCATAAGTACCGCTGGCAAGATTTGAGTTGATATACCTGATAGCAACGCTTAACCCTGATTTTGGAGATAATTTTCTTGAATAACCTACATCAAGCCCGTATTCTTTAGGATTAAATGTATTTAAAAGATTGCCTGATACATCAGTAAACTGGATATTCCCTAAGCTGAAATACCTGAATCCAATAGAGATCGTTTGGTTCTCATCTACCTGGTAATAACTACCTAATGAAGCAAGGAAGACGTCATTTATCCCAAGGTCTTTAAACCATGGAGTATATGAAAGAGAAACAGCACCCTGGGCAGTTGCGAATGGTAATTTAGCCCTGTTCCAAAAGACTGAATTTGCATCAGCAGCTGTAGCAATGGCAACATCACCCATCCCGCCACTGCGGGCATCCGGGGAAATACGCAAAAATGGTACCGCTGAAGTTACTACGTTAATTTTGTCCTGAGCGCTTACAGTAGTTATCGTACATACTGTTGCTAATAATAAGCCTGTTAGTCTTAAAGCTGTTTTTTTCATGCCTTTCCGGTCTTTTTTAGGTAAAGATCAACTCAATATAAGAATGGTTTAATTTCCTCATTTAATATTACGCAAGCAATTCTAAGGCAATATAAAGAAGTGAGCAAAGTTATAACTATTAGTTAAATAACTAAAAAAAATATAAATCCACTATCCTTTTTTGACTCAGGTTTTGTTCGGGGCTATTTCTTAACATGGGCCTTATCTACCTGGATGCATTAAAAGGTATTTTCGCTGTTTCAGGCCGTTTTTTAACAAAAAGCAAAAATAAGTTGGGTTAAACTTGGTGTATATTGTATAAAGTATTTATATTCGCACTCACGTTCTTTCTTTAAATCTATAATAAGGTTATTTTTAAGTTAACTAACTAGCAAAAAACGATATGCTCATGCAAAATGTATTCTCTGGTAAAAGCCTACTTATCCTGGTAGTTGCTGCCATCTCTCTTAACGCTTGTACAAGTAATAAATCAGGTGTATCTGGTGTAACAGGGTGGAAGTATGATGATAAGAATATGGGTAATTTCCATGTAACCCAAATGAAATATCCTAAAGCCGGACCTGGGTTGGTTTTTGTTGAAGGCGGTACTTTTTTAATGGGAGCAAAGGATGAAGATGTTATGAGCGATTGGAACAATACACCAAAACGCGTAACAGTTCCTTCGTTTTTCATAGATGAAACTGAAGTTGCAAACGTTCATTATCGTGAATATACATATTGGTTGGAAAACACCTTCAACGGAGATTCTGCTATCATGCAAAGAGCTTTGCCAGATAGCCTTTGCTGGCGTGCAGAGTTGGCGTACAACGAACCATACGTAGAATATTACTTCCGCTTTCCTGCATACAATTTCTATCCTGTAGTAGGTGTTAGCTGGTTACAAGCGCGTGATTTTTGTCTTTGGAGAACAGATAGAGTAAACGAATTAGCTTTAGAAAAAGCTGGTTACCTTAAAAAAGACTTCACTAAAAAAGAAATGAAAGGCGGTGGCGCAGATAATTCATTCTCATTGGATACTTATTTAGCAGCTCCGGATATGATCGCTGGTAAATCAGCCCCTAAAAAATCTGACTTGAAAGATGTTAGTGGTAAAGTTAGAAAAACAGTAAAAATGGAAGATGGTATCTTGAACATGGGATATCGTTTACCAACAGAAGCAGAATGGGAATATGCTGCTTACGGGTTAGTTGCACAAAACCCTGCTCCTCGTAAATCAGAAAATGGCAAACGTGGTGAAGAATTAGAATCTAATCAACAAATATATTCTTGGAGCGCAAATCCTAATGGATTACGTGATAACAGAAGAGGTAACTGGCAAGGAGCTTTCTTAGCTAACTTTAAACGTGGTACCGGTGATAACATGGGTATTGCAGGTGGCTTGAATGACCGTTCTCCTATTCCTGCTGATGTTAAATCTTTCTTCCCTAATGCATTCGGACTATACAACATGTGTGGTAACGTTAGCGAATGGGTTGCGGATGTATACAGACCTTTAACTCCTTCTGATGCTGCCGATTTTAACTATTTCCGCGGTAACAGATTTACTAAATTATACAAAAACGGCACTGGCGAATACGAAAGAGATAGCAGCACAGGCCACTTAAAAAGAGTAGACGTTTCAGATGCTGAAACTAAAGATCGCCGTAACTACCAACGCAATAATGCACTTGGTTATATGGATGGTGATTCTTCAAGCAACGCATCTTACCAATCTGGTGTTACAACTTTGATCAGCGATAAATCAAGAGTATACAAAGGCGGAAGCTGGAACGATATGCCTTACTGGTTATCACCTGGCGCTCGTCGTTTCCTTGATGAAGATCAGTCTTCAAGCGCTATTGGTTTCCGTTGCGCACAAACTTTCTTAGGCCCTCAGGAAGGTCCTGGATTTAAAGAAGGTAACTTATTCCCTATACGTAAGCAGAATAAAAAGAAAGGATAATTTATACAATATAATAATATTAAAAAAGCCTCCAGATAATTCGGGAGGCTTTTTTATGTGAATGATATTTTGGTAATTACCGGTGACTATTCGATGAGTAAAAAATAATGACGCTACAATTTTTCTTTCAGTAAACCTTCGGCAAATTTTAATTGCTGCTCCATTGTAAGGTTGGTGTTATCTAACACCACGGCATCATCGGCTTTGCGTAAAGGGCTTATTTCTCTGTTAGAATCTATATAATCGCGCATTTCAAGGTTGTTCTTTACCTCTTCAATAGTTATGTTAGGGTTCTTTTCATAAAGCTCTTTAAATCTCCGTTCAACACGCACGGCGCTATCAGCCGTCATAAATATCTTGAGCTGGGCATTGGGAAATACGGTGGTGCCTATATCACGGCCATCCATTACGATCGCTTTCTTTTTCCCCATCAATCGTTGTTGCGCTACGGCAAATTCTCTTACTTCTTTAATGGCGGCAACTTCGCTTACTTTATCTGCAATGATCATATCACGGATAAGGTATTCAACATTTTCTCCGTTTAGATAGATCTCCGATTGATGAGAGGTTTCATTGGGATGAAATTCAATAGTGATATCAGCTAAAGCAGCTACTACCTGTTTATGATCTGTATAATCAACATGGTGGCGCAGGAAAAATAAAGTAATGGCACGATACATAGCTCCACTGTCGATATAGGTATACCCCAATTTTTTGGCCAGCTGTTTGGCCAAAGTACTTTTTCCGCAGGAGGAATATCCATCAATAGTGATGATGCTGTTTTTCATTACTGCAAAAATCCACTAATTATTTCATCCTTCAAAAAGAAAAAGCCCCCGAAAAATTCGGAGGCTTTTTATAGCTATTTTATTATTTTATGCTTCGGCAGATTTAGCGCCTTTCTTTTTTTCTGTGTCTTTCAAAGTGAATTTTATTTTTTCATTCTCTTTATCAAGATCAGCGATCAAGGTATCACCTGCTTTCACATTCATATTTAATATTTCTTCCGCTAAAGGATCTTCCAGGTATTTTTGAATAGCCCTGTGTAATGGCCTTGCTCCGAATTGAGAATCATATCCTTTATCCGCGATAAAATTCTTCGCTTCTTCCGATAGTTCCATTCCAAAACCAAGGTTAACCAAACGTTTCATTACACCTCTCATTAAGATATCGATGATCTCAAAGATATTTGCTCTGTCTAATGAGTTAAAGATAATTACATCGTCGATCCTATTTAAGAACTCAGGACTGAATGTACGTTTCAAAGCTTTTTCAATTACAGCCTTATTATTTTCATCAGCATTCAAAGTTCTTGCAGCTGTAGCGAAACCAACGCCATCACCAAAGTCTTTTAACTGACGTGCACCAATATTTGATGTCATGATAATAAGTGTATTCTTGAAATCGATCTTTCTACCCAATCCATCTGTTAACTGTCCGTCATCTAATACTTGCAATAAGATATTGTAAATATCCGGATGCGCTTTTTCAATTTCATCCAATAAGATAACACTGTATGGTTTACGCCTAACCCTTTCAGTCAGCTGTCCGCCTTCTTCATAGCCAACATATCCCGGAGGTGCTCCGATCAAACGGCTTACCGTAAATTTTTCCATGTATTCGCTCATGTCGATCCTGATCAAAGAATCTTCATTGTCGAACATATATCTTGCTAATGAACGCGCTAATTCTGTTTTACCAACACCGGTAGGACCTAAGAATATAAATGTACCAATTGGCTTTTTAGGATCTTTTAATCCAACACGGTTACGCTGAATAGCTTTCACTACTTTTTGTATCGCTTCATTCTGACCAACTACTGCATCTTTCAGATCATCTGCCATGCGGCGTAATTTTTCTGTTTCTTCCTGAACCATGCGTTTAACAGGGATTCCCGTCATCATGCTAATTACTTCAGCAATATCTTCTTCTTCAATAGGGAAGCGTTTGTTCTTGCTTTCTTCTTCCCAATCGTGTTTAGCTTTTTCCAGTTCTTCCTGTAAACGTTTTTCAGAATCTCTTAACGAAGCAGCTTCTTCAAAGCGTTGGCTTTTTACCACCTTGTTCTTTTCAAGCTTGATCTCATCTATCTTTTTTTCTAACTCAATTACTTCGTTAGGAACATTGATATTTTTGATATGTTTTCTTGCGCCCACTTCATCCATTACATCAATGGCTTTGTCTGGCAACAACTTATCTGTCATGTAGCGTTCGCTTAATTTAACACAAGCATCAATAGCTTGTTCGCTGTACGTTACATTATGATAATCTTCGTATTTGCTTTTAATGTTTGTTAAGATCTGAATTGTTTCTTCAACTGAAGGCTGATCTACAATTACTTTTTGGAAACGACGGTCTAGCGCACCATCTTTTTCAATATGCATTCTGTATTCATCTAAAGTAGAAGCTCCGATACATTGCAATTCGCCCCTTGCTAAAGCCGGTTTGAATATGTTAGACGCATCCAATGATCCGCTGGCACCACCGGCACCAACAATAGTATGTATCTCATCAATGAATAGAATAACATCTCTGTTCTTTTCCAATTCATTCATGATCGCTTTCATTCTTTCTTCAAACTGGCCACGGTATTTTGTACCCGCAACCAATGCAGCCAGATCAAGTGATACTACTCTTTTGTCAAACAACACACGGCTTACCTTACGTTGCACAATTCTTAATGCCAAACCTTCAACGATCGCAGTTTTACCCACACCTGGTTCACCAATTAAGATCGGGTTGTTCTTTTTACGGCGACTTAATATCTGAGATACCCTTTCAATTTCGATCTCTCTACCAACGATCGGATCTAAAGAGCCGCTTTCTGCCAGACGTGTAATATCTCTACCGAAATTATCCAGTACCGGCGTTTTTGTTTTTGGTGCATTCGCACCGCCGCGTTGCGCTTTTTGTTGAGAGCCGTATTGTTTTCTTTCTTCATCAAAATCATCTTCATTTTCTTCAGAAAATTCTGCTGCAGGTGGCGTACTTGTTACAAAGCCTAACTCATTTTTGAAAACATCATAATCAACATCAAACTGGTTTAAGATCTGTGTTGCAATATTTTCTTTATTTTTTAAGATAGATAACATTAAATGTTCACTTTCTACCACGGCGCTTTTACTCGCTTTAGCTTCAAGCACAGTAATGCGTATCACTTTCTCTGCCTGCTTTGTAAGCGGCAATGAATTGATGTTAGCAATATTTTTTCCTGTCTTATCTTTTACGGCCACTTCAATTTCTTTACGTAGTTCCTGCAGATCAATGTTTAAAGATTTTAATATTTTGATAGCGGTGTTTTCCTCATCGCGAATCAAGCCCAGCACTAAATGTTCCGTGCCAATAAAATCATTGCCCAATCTCAAAGCTTCTTCCCTACTGTAAGAAATAATTTCTTTTACTTGTGCTGAAAAATTGTTGTCCATGTTATTTGAGTTTAGCTTGTACAATAATAACGATTATTTCGAAGATAAAGTTTGTGGCTATACCTGAATGTTGATATGTTCAAAAGTTAAAATTTGCGGTAAAATATTGTATTATTACAAAGATTTCAAAGTGTTATTATAAAGATTTAAAAGAGATCGTTTACGCAGCTTCTTTCCTAAAATTACTACAATTTTAACTAATCTAACTGCTGAAAAACTTCCACATCTCTAAACAACAGAATTCAAATTTTCCTTTACTTTTACAAAGAACATCGGTCTAACTTTAAACCTTACATACAATGAATGTCAAAATAGATACCAAAGAGAAATTTACTGTTATTAAGCCACAAGAGCCAGCACTTTCTGCTAATATGACAGAAGAATTGGGCAATTTATTAGTTCCTTACCTGCAAAAAGACATACCTCATATTATATTAAAAATGACTGATGTTCAAAGCATTGATAAGGAAAGTGCTGATAAGCTGGCCAATCTGCAACAGCTTTTTTATGAGAATGACACTTCTTTCGTGATCTGCGAATTGAACGATAAAGTAGAAGAATTACTCGAAAAAGAAGAGTTATTTGACATTATGAATATCACCCCAACAGAAAGCGAGGCCTGGGATATATTGCAAATGGAGGAAATTGAGCGGGAGCTATTTAACGAATAATCGACTTTTAAATTAAGAATTAGGAATGAAGAATGAAGAATTTCTTCAATGCTTAGTATATTACAAACATTCCCAATCTTATGCGCATATCAATCCCTAATTCATCATTCTTAATTCTTCATTAATTGCTGGCACTTACAATACTTGGAAATAACTCGGCAATACCTGCATTTGACAGAAACCCTACTGCTCAGATATTGCAAACATTTGATACCAGTTATTTAATTGATTGTGGTGAAGGAACGCAAATGCAGATGGCTAAATATAAGATCCGCAGAAGCAGGATCACGCATGTTTTTATTTCTCATTTGCATGGCGATCATTATTTTGGTTTGATAGGATTGCTGAATAGCCTGAGCCTTTTAGGAAGAACACAAGACCTGCATATTTTTGCTCCGGCGCCTTTAAAGGATATTATCAATATGCAATTGCAAGTGGTGCATGGACAATTGTCTTTCACGCTTATTTTTCATGATCTTAGGGAAGAAGGATTAATAGTAGATGATAAAAGAGTAACCGTTCATTGTTTTTCTGTACAGCATAAAATTGAATGCTGGGGATTTTTATTCAAAGAAAAAAAACATCCGAGAAAGATCGATCCTGAAAGAGCAAGGTCTTATGAGATACCCGCCAGCTTTTATGAAAAGCTGCAGGAAGGCCAGGATTATATCAATAAAAAAGGAACGATCATTCCTAACGCAGAAGTTACCTTGCCCGGCATACCGGCTAAAAGCTACGCCTATTGTGCCGATACAAAGTATGATGAAACACTCATCGGAAAAATAAAAGGGGTAGACCTCTTGTATCATGAAACTACGTACCTGAAAAATTTAGAAAAGATAGCTGGAGAAAGATTTCATAGCACTACTATACAGGCGGCGGAGATCGCTAAAAGATCAGGTGCAAAAAGATTATTGATCGGCCACTTTTCTTCTAAATATGAAACGCTCGAAGAATTTCATATTGAAGCCAAAGAAGTTTTTGAAAATACAGAATTGGCTATACAAGGTGTTTGTTATAGAATATAATCCTTCTTAGAAATTACACTTTTGTAAAAAAGCCAATAGCTCCATCAGGAAGGCTACGCCTATATGGATAAATATCCCTCCGTAAATAGAGCGTGAATTATAAGCGATCACACCTAAAATAGTAGCACCGAAAAAAGCGCTGATACATTCTGCCATTGGTTTGCCAAAATGGTACACGCAATATACTGTGGCCATTGGTAAAATACTATCAACGCCTATGACTTCAATGAGCACCATTACCAAAAATCCCCTGAATACAAATTCAATGGCTACAAAGTTTAAACCATAGCAAAATTCAAATAATATTACGCTGATCCATTGGGGCAGCCCGTTCACAGCGCTAAAACCGGAATCGGTATAAAGTGGATAAAAATTTTTAAACCCATCTGTAAAAGAAGCTGCTATTAATAATGGCAGCATACATCCTAACATAATTAAATAAGGCTTTGCCTTAAATCGCTTTGTGCTAAAGCCATATAATCTTGTTGTTTTCCTGTCGTAATAGAACCAATAAATGAACGGTGGCAAAAAATACAAAAATGCACCAACAAAATAGGCCATGCAATCACAGGCGAACTGCATGTTTTCATGAACAGTAATATTATTTTCGATCCATTGGTAATGCCAGTAAAAAACTTCGTTTAATGTTAAGGCTGCAATACCTACCAACACAGGTATCCAGAATTTGCTTTGTTTAAAAATATGCCATGCATTATAAAACACGGCATACATTGTAAAGGCATAGAGATATGGTATCAGATAATATACAGCAACTAAAATAGGATAGCTAGAAGTACGTATGCGCACGCGCAAGATCGAATTTTCAAAATCAAACTGGTAATTGAAATAGATGGCAATGGCTAAAAAGGCCCACAGACTTAACACGTAAGTCATTTTAACATGGTATATCCAATAGTATTTTAGCTGGCCATATATTTCTTTCATTGCAGTAGGGGATCGGTTGGTTTAACTGAAAAAAATACGCCGGTTAAATGAGTTATCTTTTTTGAAGATAATTTTTTATTTGCTGGTGCACTCCTTTGCTCAAAGGTACCATTGGTAAGCGTAATACATTTTCTATCAATCCTAATTCATGTAAAAATGCTTTTACACCTGCAGGATTATTTTCGGTAAAAAGTAAATTATATGCTTCTACTAAAGTGTCATTTATTTTTTTTGCTCCAACAAAATCATGTTTCAATCCTAACCTAACCATATCCCCGAATTCTTTCGGAAAACAGTTGGCAGCAACGCTTATCACGCCGTCAATACCACAAGCCAATTCGGGCATAACAAGATCATCATCACCGCTAACCACTAAAAAACCAGCTGGCCTGTCGCGCAAAATTTGCATGCACTGCGGAATACTATTGCTTGCTTCTTTAATACCGCCGATATTGGCTACTTCATTGGCTAACCTGATGGTTGTTGCCGCTTCCATATTACGGCCCGTTCTACCCGGTACATTGTACAAAATGATCGGTTTAGGAGATGCCGCAGCCAATACTTTGTAATGCTGATAAATGCCTTCCTGCGAAGGTTTGTTATAATAAGGACTTGCACTTAAAACAGCTACTGCTTTATCAAGCGGATAGGTCTGCATTTCTTTAGCTACTTCTTTGGTATTATTACCGCCAATACCTACAACTACGGGCACACGGCTATTGACCTTCTCGTATGTAAAGTTGATGACATCAAATTTCTCTTCTTTTGATAGCGTAGGCGTTTCGCCAGTTGTGCCCAGGGAAACTATATATTCAACGCCATTGCCGATATTAAAATCTATTAACTTACCTAAGGCATTAAAATCAATATCCTCATTAGCTTTAAATGGCGTTACGATTGCCACACCAGTACCCTGTAATTGTTTTTGTAAACTCATTTTGTAATAGAAATTTGTGCGAAGTTATTGTTATGAAATCAAACGGTAAAACAAAAAATCCTCCATTTAGTGGAGGATTTGAATATCTTAATTAAAAGTATTTAGTAAGGTGCCCTCTACATTACCGACGCAGTTGCCTGTTTCAGTATTTCTGAATTATTTAGATAGTTCTTATCAGGGCTATAGATAAATAGACAAGTACCATTTTTTATCTTCTGGATGATCGGGATCTGAAGGGCAGGGGGGATTGCAGGACAACCCCAGCTACGGCCAATATAACCATGACTGCGAACCATACCAGCACCTACATAGTCTGCACCATGCATTACGATATTGCGTTTGTTAGCATTATCATTGATACCTTTTTCGATCCCTTCCAATTTTAATGAATAACCGTGCTCGCCATTATAAGTCCCCAATGTTTCGTAAAAGCCTAAACTGCTTTTATCGCTTGAAGGATCGTTAGAAAATTTTTGCGCAAATTCTTTTCCTGAATTCATGCCATGTGCAACATAGGTATTGAAAAGGACCTTGTAATTTTTCAGATCAAGTACATACAATCTTTTTTCTGAAGAAGCTTTACTGAAATCAACGATGGAGATCACATCGTAATTTTCCACCTTGCCTACTGCTTTCATGATATCAAGGCCTTCCAAAGCATAGTCGAATGCTTGTTTAGCCAAACCTAAAGAACCTAATTTAAGGCTATCGTAGATATTGTTCCTTTTCATTTCAGCAGAAGAAATAGTATTGATCTTGGCAGAAGCAATAACAATGCTATTACCCATTGGTTTTGATTTTGCAAAAACAAAAGGCATACTTAAGCTAACCAGAAAAAAAGAGGAGAAAGATATATAACTCTTCTTCAAAGTAAATTTTTTCATATTTCTACAAATAGATAAATAAGCAATCCCTGTGACTCGCTTATATAACGCAGAAAAGGGATTTTTAATATATAAAAAAGGTATTTTTTAACAAGCCAATCATTTATTGTTTTACCAATAAACCCTATCTAAACAAGCAAAAGTTTTGAACGGGGTGCAAATATATCACTTAATTTTATTAAGAACCAGCAATAGAGACAGAATTTTGTAAAAAATAACAATTAATTAGTACTTATAAATTATTGATAATCAATACGTAACGAATAAGAAAGCAAAAAGCCACATTGATCAATGTGGCTTTTTTGCTTTTAAGGTAAAATAGTTGTCATCCAAGCCCAGCTCAGATAACGGACCAAATCGTATTATTTGGTATCGTCGAGGGTTGTTGTAGGTGTTGTTGTGGCCGGTACAGTAGTGGCAGGCGCAGGTGGCGGTGCGGGTACTGTTGCAGATGTTGCTGCAGATGTTGCTGCAGGTGTTGTTGCTGGTGTTGTTGGTGTGACAGTACTCTGGTCAGCCTCTTTTAATGCCTGATTAGCATCTTTTCTTGCTTTTTCGTCAGCCGCCGCCGCATCTTCCTTGGCCTTTTTATCTGCAGCTACTTTTGCAGCAGCAGCGTCATCCTTTGCCTGTTTTTTTGCAGCTTCTTTTGCCGCATCGTCTTTTGCGTCGGCAGCTTTTTTATCCGCTTCTTCCTGGGCTTTCTGGGCTTTTTCTGCTGTTTCCTTATTTAGTTCTTGTTGTTTTCTGGCTACTTCTTTTGCATCCCTTTCCTGTTCCTCAGTTGATTTCCTGGCTTCTTCTTTTTGTAATTTTTCTTTTTGTTCAGCCTGGTCTTCAGCTATTCTCTTTTGCCTTTTTGCTTCTGCTTCATCGGCCTCTTTTCGTTGCCTTTCTTTTTCTTTAGCAACTTTTGCATCTGCCTCTTGTTGCTTTTCTGCCGCTATTTTGTCTTGTTTCGCTTTATCTTCAGCCGCTTGTTTGTCGGCTTTTTCCTTTGCTTTAGCAGCTTCTTTATCAGCCTTTTCTTTATCTTCTGCGGCTTGTTTAGCCGCTATTTTGTCTTGCTTCGCTTTATCTTCAGCCGCTTGTTTGTCGGCCTTTTCCTTTGCTTTAGCGGCTTCTTTATCAGCCTTTTCTTTATCTTCTGCGGCTTGTTTAGCCGCTTTTTTATCTGCTTCTACTTTCGCCTCTGCTGCTTCTTTATCAGCTTTTTCTTTGGCTTTAGCGGCTTCTTTGTTGGCCTTTTCTTTATCTTCTGCGGCTTGCTTAGCGGCCTTTTTATCTGCTTCAGCTTTGTCTTCCGCAGCTTTTTTATCAGCCTTTTCTTTTTCTTTTTTCTGTTCTTTGGTAAGTGTTTGCGCGTAAGAAGTAGCGTGGCTAATGGTAATTAACGCTGTAAGGATAAGTAAGGTAGAAATTATTTTTTTCATATTTTTTAAGTTTAAAGCATCGTTAAGGAAATTTATGAGATACTAAAGATAAGAAATGCCTATTATATCAGTACTACAGAAGGATAAAAAAAATCCCGCCTTTTGGAGCGGGATCGATTTATATATTTTATACGGTTATACCAGGTAACGCGCTATAGCGTTTCCATCGGCAGTTTCTAATAATGATTTGCCTACTAAAAATTCATCTACTTTTTGGGCGCAATCGCGGCCTTCTTTAATTGCCCAAACAACCAATGATTGTCCGCGGCGCATATCACCCGCTGCAAATACTTTAGGTATGCTGGTTTGGTAGCTTTTTTCGGGAGCCCTCACGTTTCCGCGTTCATCTAATTCTATTTCTAATTGTTCGATCAATCCCTGGTGCTGCGGGTGTAAAAAGCCCATTGCCAACAATGCTAATTCGCATGGAATATCTCTTTCACTTCCCTGAACTTCTTCAAATTTAGCAGCTCTGCCATCCACCATTGTCCATTCAAGGTCAACCAGTTTAATAGCAACTAAATTTCCATTTCCATCACCGATGAATTCTTTTGTTGCTACTGCCCAGCTACGTTCAACACCTTCTTCGTGAGATGAAGTAGTTTTTAATAACATAGGATAAGTAGGCCAGGGCATTTGCATGATACGTTCTGCCGGAGGCTTCGGTAATAATTCAAATTGCGTAACAGTGTTTGCTTTGTGACGATTAGAAGTACCAACACAATCACTACCTGTATCACCACCACCAATTACGACTACATTTTTTCCGGTTGCCCAGATATCTTCGCCTTCAACTGGCCTGTTGGCTACTCTTTTATTTTGTTGCTTTAAAAATTCCATTGCGTAGTAAACACCTTTCAAGTCTCTACCCGGGATGCCTAAATTTCTTGGAACAGTTGAACCGCCTGTTAGTAAGATCGCATGGAATTCACGGGATACATCGCTGATACTAACGTTAAAGCCTACATTAGAATTACATTTGAAAGTGATACCTTCTTCTTCCATTAATTTTATTCTTCTATCGATCACCCATTTTTCTAATTTAAAATCGGGGATGCCGTAGCGTAATAAACCGCCCGGTGCATCATCTCTTTCAAATACGGTTACTAAATGGCCGGCGTAATTTAATTGCGTTGCTGCTGCTAAGCCAGCAGGACCAGAACCGATCACTGCTACTTTTTTACCTGTGCGGATAGCTGGTTTTCTCGGTTGTACAAAACCTTTATCAAATGCTATTTCAATAATATGTTTTTCAATTTCTTCGATAGTGATAGCCGGTTGATTGATACCTAATACGCAAGAGGTTTCGCAAGGTGCCGGACAGATCCTTCCGGTAAACTCAGGGAAGTTGTTGGTTGATTCAAGAATATCGTATGCTTCTTTCCAGCTTTTGCGGTAGACAGCATCATTGAATTCAGGGATCACATTTCCCAGGGGACAACCACTGTGACAAAAAGGAACGCCACAATCCATACATCTTGCAGATTGCTGGTTTAGCTTTTCATCAGTAAAACGATTTACGAATTCGCCGTAATCATTACGTCTTTCATCTACCGGACGCTTGGTCGGTAATTCTCTTGTGAATTCTAAAAAGCCTGTTGGTTTACCCATCTTTGTTCGTTTTTAGTTCTTTGTTTTTTTAACCACTGAGACACTGAGTTCACTAAGTAACACTGAGTGCGAATTGTTCAGTATTGATATTCAGTTGCCCTGTGCGACGCCAATGCGGCTTAATAGTAGTACTAAACCCTGGCTAATAATTTACATTATTGAACGCCTGCTGCAGCCTTTTTTGTTTGTAAAACTTTTTTGTAATCCTTAGGGAATACTTTGATGAAATTCTTTAGCTGATTTTCGAAATCATCTAAAACAAATTTCGCTACTGTACTCTTGGTGAAATTATAATGGTTGTTGATCAGTGCGTACAATTCATTTTTATCGTCGTCTGCGATCGGATCTAGGTCAACCATTTCTTTGTTGCACAAAGTTTCAAAGTTGCCTTTGGTATCGTAGATATATGCGATACCGCCACTCATGCCTGCAGCGAAGTTTCTGCCGGTTGCGCCGAGTATCACTACTTTACCGCCGGTCATGTATTCGCAGCCGTGGTCACCAACGCCTTCTACAACCGCCGTTGCGCCTGAGTTACGTACAGCAAAACGTTCGCCCGCTTTACCCCTGATATAAGATTCACCTGAAGTAGCGCCATAGAACGCCACGTTACCGATGATGATATTGTCTTCCGGAACAAAGGTTGATGTATGAGAAGGGTACACAATTAATTTGGCGCCGCTTAAGCCTTTACCAAAATAATCATTGGCATCACCTTCCAATTCTAACGTAACACCTTTTGTATTGAATGCGCCAAAGCTTTGGCCGGCTGTACCTTTTAATTTGAAATGGATCGTGTCATCAGGTAAACCTGCGCCTTTATATTTTTTAGATATTTCGTTCGATAAAATAGTACCGATCGTTCTATCTAAATTGATCACATTAAACGAGGCTGTTACTTTTAAGCCGCTATCCAATGCCGGTTTTGCCGCCATTAATAATTTCCAATCCAATACTTTTTCCATTTCATGATCCTGCAACTCGGTATTGTAAATTGAACACATTGGTTCTGCAGGATCTTTATATAAAACCGGAGAAAGGTCTATTTTTTTATATTTCCAATGAGTGATATTTTCTCTCATTTCTAACATATCTGCTTGTCCAACCATTTCATTGATCGTTCTGAAACCAAGTTCTGCCATGATCTCTCTTAATTCTTCTGTTAAGAATTTGAATAGATTCACTACATGATCAGGGTTACCGGAGAAGCGCGCACGCAATTCAGGATCCTGTGTTGCCACACCAACCGGACAAGTATTCAAATGACATTTGCGCATCATGATACAACCTTCAACAACCAATGCAGCTGTTGCAACGCCCCATTCTTCAGCGCCTAATAAAGTTGCTATCGCGATATCACGTCCTGTTTTTAATTGTCCGTCTGTTTGTAAAACAACACGGCTGCGTAAACCATTTTTTACTAAAGTTTGTTGTGCTTCTGCCAAACCAAGTTCCCATGGTAAGCCTGCGTGTTTGATCGAGCTGATAGGAGATGCACCGGTACCACCGTCAAAACCTGCTACTAATACAACATCTGCTTTTGCTTTTGCAACACCTGCTGCAATTGTTCCAACACCTGCTTTAGAAACAAGCTTCACATTTATTCTTGCTGCGCGATTGGCATTCTTTAGATCGAATATTAACTGCGCCAGATCTTCAATAGAATAAATATCGTGATGCGGAGGAGGAGAGATCAGACCTACACCAGGTGTAGCATGCCTTGTTTTTCCTATCCAGTCATCTACTTTATCTCCGGGTAGCTGTCCGCCTTCTCCAGGTTTAGCTCCCTGCGCCATTTTAATTTGAATTTCGTCTGCTTCAGTCAGGTAATAACTTGTTACACCAAATCTTGCAGAAGCTACTTGTTTGATAGCGCTGCGCATTGAATCGCCATTAGCCATTCTTTCAAAACGCATTTCATCTTCACCACCTTCGCCCGTATTGCTCTTACCGCCTAAACGGTTCATGGCAACGGCCAATGTACTGTGTGCTTCATGAGAGATAGAGCCAAAGCTCATTGCTCCTGTAGCAAAACGTTTGTAGATCGCTTCTGCCGGTTCAACCTGGTCAATTGGAATAGGCGTGCGGTTATGTTTGAACTGGAACAAGCTTCTTAATGTCATGGCTTTTTCGCCCTGATCATTTACCAGCTTAGAATATTTTTTGAATGTTGGATAATCATTCAGTCTTGTTGAGTATTGTAATAAATGGATCGTTTGCGGGTTAAACAAATGCGCTTCACCTTTTCGTTTCCATTGATACAATCCACCAACAGGTAAACGATCAACCGGTATATCTTTTTTGCTGAATGCAAAACTATGTTTCGCTAAATTTTCTTTTGCGATCTCATCAAGGCCCATTCCTTCGATACGGGAAACGGCGCCGGTGAAATATTTATCTACCACCGTTTTATTTAAACCGATGATCTCAAATATTTGTGCACCCTGGTATGATTGTAATGTTGAGATGCCCATTTTAGAGAATACTTTCAACAAGCCATCATTCACCGCTTTGATGTAATTCTTTTTTAAGTATTCTACATCCAGGTCAGTTTCCATTCTGCCTGTCAATTTCATATCACGGATAGTAGACAATGCTAAATATGGATTGATCGCGGTAGCGCCAAAGCCCAACAAACATGCGAAGTGATGTACTTCCCAAACATCGCCCGCTTCAACTAAAATACCTACGTGCCCACGAACACCTTTGCGGATCAAATGATGATGTATCGCCGCAGTAGCTAACAAAGAAGGAATAGGAGCATGTTCAGAATCGATCGCTCTATCAGTTAATACAATTACTTTAAATCCATCTTCAACAGCATCTACCGCATAACGGCAAATTCTTTCTAATCCTTTTTTTAGGGAATCAGGATTGCCGTCAGCTCTGTAATACATCTGTAAAGTCTTGGCCTGGAATACACCGGTATCAATACTTCTGATCTTTTCTAATTCGTAATTAGAAAGCACCGGATGTTTTAATGCTACCGTATGGCAGCTTAACGGATCTTCTAATAATATATTGGCATTGTTGCCCATGAAGGTTGCCAAAGACATCACCAATCTTTCCCGGATAGGATCGATAGGAGGATTGGTTACCTGTGCAAACAATTGTTTGAAATAAGAACTTAAATGCTGAGGCTGATCACTCAATATCGCTAATGGAACATCCGTACCCATCGAACCGATCGGTTCTTTACCATGCAATGCCATTGGTGCGATCAATGTATCCAGATCTTCTGTTGAATAACCAAACGCTTTCTGGTATTTAAATATCTGATCATGTTCTAAATGGGTGAACATGATACGTGGTTCAGGTAATTCTTCTAAACGGATCTTGTATTTATTTAACCAGTCGCCATAAGGTTGTTGCGAGCAGATAGTTTTTTTCAATTCATCATCGCTGATAATTCTACCTTGTTCCATATCCACGACAAACATTTTGCCCGGCTGTAAACGGCCATTTTCTTTAATGATCGCAGGATCGATAGGCAAGGCACCGCTTTCAGAAGCCATGATAACCCTGTCATCGTGCGTTACGCAATATCTTGAAGGGCGTAAGCCATTTCTATCAAGGGTTGCACCGATAATTTTTCCATCTGTGAAAGAGATAGATGCCGGCCCATCCCAAGGCTCCATGATAGAAGCGTGGTATTCGTAAAATGCTTTTTTAACAGGATCCATTTTGTCATCACCATCCCAGGCTTCAGGGATCAGCATCATCATTACGTGTGGTAATGAACGGCCCGTCATGGTTAATAATTCAACGGTATTATCTAAACAAGCAGAATCAGATTGTTTGCCCGGAATGATCGGCAATAACATTTCCATTTCTTCTTTGGAAAAGAAGGGAGAAGTAAAACCTTTTTCGCCGGCTTTTAACCAGTTAAGGTTTCCCTGTAAAGTATTGATCTCGCCATTATGTGCAATGTAACGGAATGGCTGCGCCAATTTCCATGAAGGGAAAGTATTGGTAGCAAAGCGAGAATGCACCAAACCAAAGGCAGAGACAACTCTTTTATTAGTTAGATCAGAAAAATAATGACGCACTTGCGTACTCATTAACTGGCCCTTGTACACTAAAGTTTTATGTGATAAAGAAGCGATATAAAAACCTATCTCATCTTTTTTAGTAGTGTTTGCGATGATATGGCTGGCAGCATTGCGTAGTACAAATAATTTACGCTCGAAAGCTTCGGGCGACATATTATCCGGACAAGCAACAAACACCTGTTCCATTACCGGCTCTACTGTTAAGGCTGTATGGCCAATACCATCTTTATTTACAGGCACGGGGCGATAACCCAATACATCAATGCCTAATTTTTCTGCTGTTCTGCCAAATATTTCTTTGCACTCAGCGATCAATTGCTGGTCTTTTGGGAAAAAGACAACGCCTACGCCGTACTTACCACATTCGGGTAAATGAAAGCCAAGCTTAACACCTTCATCGAAAAAAAATTCGTGTGGAATTTGAATGAATATACCAGCACCGTCACCTGAATTCTTCTCACAGCCACATGCACCACGGTGTTCCATGTTCTCCAGGATCGTTAACGCATCAGAAATGTTCTGGTGCGATTTATTCCCTTTGATATGAGCTACAAACCCAATACCACAAGAATCATGTTCAAAGTCGGGGGAATACAAACCGGTGTTACTATTACTAACCATAATTATTATTTAATCAATAATGATGAAAAAATTATTCGTTTAGCAGCAACCGTAGTAAAAAAGACAATCAAGCAAATTTATTTAATTTTTGCCAAGAATCCAATAGCTGTAGAAAAAACTCCACACTACACCAGATACCCAAAAACATTGTCATTTTGACTCAGCGCTGTGTAATTAATTTGGTATTTATTTAGATTTTGAAGCAAGACCTCATAATCTTCTTTAGATTTTAATTCAATTCCTACTAATGCAGGTCCTGTCTCTTTATTATGCTTTTGCATATACTCAAAACGGGTGATATCATCGTTTGGTCCTAATACATGGTTCACAAATTCTTTTAATGCGCCCGGGCGCTGTGCAAAGCGAATTAAGAAATAATGTTTCAGACCTTCATATTGTAAAGACCTTTCTTTTATCTCCTGCATTCTATCGATATCGTTGTTGCCGCCACTTAAAACGCACACTACATTTTTGCCTTTTATCTGATCGGCGTAATCGTTTAGTGCTGCGATGGATAATGCTCCTGCAGGCTCTGCAATGATCGCGTCTTCATTGTATAATTTCAAAATGGTAGTGCAGATCTTTCCTTCGGCAACTAATTTAACTTCAGTCAATACATCTTTGCAGATCGCATAGGTAATATCACCTACTCTTTTTACAGAAGCACCATCAACAAAACGGTCAACGGTATCTAATGTAACAGGATGGCCGGCTTTGAATGCAGCCAGCATTGATGGTGCACCCTCAGGCTCAGCACCAATTATTTTTGTTTGTGGTGAAAATGTTTTGAAATAAGAACCAACGCCTGCGGCTAAACCTCCACCGCCAATTGGCACAAACAAATAATCTACCTGTGGTTGATCTTCTAATATTTCAATACCAACAGTTCCTTGCCCTTCGATGATCTTGTAATCATCAAATGGATGGATAAAGGTCATGCTATGTTCAGCCGTATATTGTTTGGCTGCGATCGCGCAATCATCAAAAGTATCACCCACTAATTTTATTTCGATGAATTGTTCACCGAACATTTTCGTCTGTGTAATTTTTTGATTCGGCGTTATCACCGGCATAAATACTACGCCTTTTACATTTAGCTTTTTACAGCTATAAGCAAAACCCTGTGCATGGTTACCGGCACTGGCACATACAACACCGCGTTGCAATTGATCCTGCGGCAGACTACTCATCAGGTTATAAGCGCCGCGTAATTTATACGAGCGTACCACCTGGAGGTCTTCTCTTTTCAAATACACATTACATTGGTATTTTCTTGATAAGCTCGAATTGAATTCTAATGGTGTTCTGTTCACCACATTTTTCAATCGTGCCGCTGCTGCTTTAAAATCCAGCCCCCTGTCCCCCGAAGGGGGGATCGAGGGTTGAAGTATGTTTGTATTGTTTTGCGTATTCATTTTAATTGTATTCGCGAAATTAATTCGAGATGTTAAATAACTCCCTTCGGGCCGGGGCCTATGCTACTGTGCTGATAGATTTCATGTCGGTCATTGCTTTTCTTAATACAGCACCAACTTGTTCAATTTGATGACCACGTAATTTTTCGTTTACTATGATGATCTCCCTGTTATTTACGCCATTGTCTTTTCCTGCGTTATAATTTTTACCGATGATATCAGTGTCAACCGTCTTCATGAACTCCGCTAATAACGGCACGCATGCGTGGTTAAATAAATAACAACCGTATTCTGCCGTGTCAGAGATAACGCGGTTCATTTCGAATAATTTTTTACGGGCGATCGTGTTAGCGATCAATGGCGTTTCATGCAATGATTCGTAGTAAGCAGATTCTGCTTTGATGCCTGCATCCACCATTGTTTCAAAAGCCAATTCAACACCAGCTCTAACCATCGCAACCATTAATAACCCGTTATCGAAAAATTCCTGTTCAGAAATTTTCATATCTCCTGCAGGCGTTTTTTCAAAAGCTGTTTCGCCGGTTTCTGCTCTCCATTTCAATAAATTCTTATCATCATTCGCCCAATCTGCCATCATTGTTGAAGAGAATTCGCCGCTCATGATATCATCCTGGTGTTTTTGGAACAACGGGCGCATGATCACTTTTAATTCATCAGCCAATTCAAATGCTTTTATTTTAGCAGGATTAGATAACCTGTCTAACATAGCTGTGATACCACCTTGCTTTAACGCTTCGGTAATAACTTCCCAGCCGTATTGAATTAATTTAGAAGCATAACCTTTATCGATCTGTTTTTCAACCATTTTATTGAAGCAAAGAATAGAACCTGTTTGCAACAAACCACAAAGGATAGTTTGTTCACCCATCAGATCAGATTTAACTTCTGCAACAAAAGAAGATTTTAAAACACCCGCTCTGTGACCACCTGTACCGGCAGCATAAGCTTTTGCCCACATCCAGCCTTTTTGTTCAGGATCATTTTCAGGATGAACAGCGATCAATGTTGGAACACCGAAACCGCGTACATATTCTGCACGAACTTCAGAACCCGGACATTTGGGCGCTACCATGATGACAGTAATATCTTTACGGATCTGCATACCTTCTTCAACGATATTAAAACCGTGAGAGTAAGATAATACAGCGCCTTTTTTTATAAATGGCATAATTGCAGTCACAACATGTGTGTGTTGTTTATCCGGAGTTAAATTAATAACAAGATCTGCAGTAGGGATCAATTCTTCATAAGTACCAACTTTAAAACCGTTCTCAGTAACATTCTTCCAAGACTGGCGTTTTTCTGCTATCGCTTCTTTACGCAATGTATACGATACATCAAGGCCAGAATCCCTTAAGTTTAATCCCTGGTTCAAACCTTGTGCGCCTGCACCTACGATTACTATTTTTTTACCTTTCAATGCAGTTACGCCGTCTGAAAAGTTGCTGCTGTTCATAAACTCACATACACCTAACTGGTTAAGTTTTTCTCTTAAGGGAAGGGTGTTAAAATAATTGGCCATTGTTTGTTGTTGTTTGCCCCCGTCCCCTAAAGGGGTGTTGCGAGGAGATTAGAAATATTATTATTTATTGTGTTTCTTATTATCTTATTATTTATTGTGTTTCTTATTATCTTATTAATTACGAGATGCTTTTCCTTGTCCCCCTTTAGGGGATAGGGGCAACCTTTACATCGTAAAAACTTCATCCTGCTTATTCAGGAATTCGTTTTCTTTTACTTCTTCGCTGGGCTCTTTTTTCTCAAACTCTTTTAGTTTTTCGTAGAAGCCTGTGCTTGTCTTGATGATGGCTACCCGTGCACTGCGTACAAATTCAATTAAACCATACTGCCCCAGTACTTGTAATAATTTATCTGTTTCTGCGCGGTGACCTGTTGTTTCAAAAACGGTAAAGTCTTTTCTGATCGCAATGGTTCTTGCACCACATTCACGTAACAGTCTTTCAACTTTTACTTTCTCCGTGATCATATCTGTTGATACTTTGTATAAAGCCATTTCCTGCCAAACAATTTCATCTTCGGTATTGAAATAAGCCTTTAGTACTTCTACTTGTTTTTCTATCTGGCGACAAACCTTTCTTACAACTTCTTCTGTTTCTACAACTAAAATCGTAAAACGGTGTATCCCTTCAATTTCTGAAGGAGATGTATTTAAGCTATCGATATTAATTTTTCTGCGAGAAAAAATAATAGCGATACGGTTCAGTAAACCGATCTGGTTCTCTGTATAAACCGTTATAGTAAATTCTTTTTTCATAATATTTTTATTTAGTAGCTACTATACGTAACCTTTTATAATCTGCGATCCATTTCCCATCTTTATATAAAACAGGTTTTAGTGTTTGTTGTACTTCATCTAAGATAGTATTGACGACAGATTCATTGATACCTTTTAAGAAAGCGCCACCAAACATTTTTATCCAATCTTTAATGCCGTTCTCTGTATCTTTTAATTCAGTACCTCTGTTATAATGTGCCGCATAGTTAACCCTGAATCCTCTTTCCTCTAGCAGTGTGGTGTATTCGCTTAGAGAAGGGAAGTACCATAATGGGGTTTCTGCATTTTTAGTAAAGCTGTGTGCGATCAAACTTTTTTGTAGTGCAGTAATGATACTTTCTACATTGTGTTTGCCACCCATTTCAATTACCAATCTTCCCGATCGTTTTAAATTGGTGTACATACAATCGATCGCGGCTTCTTTATTTAATACCCAATGTAAAGTAGCATTAGAAAAGATCGCATCGAATGGATCATCAAAATGAAAATCAGTGGCTGATTGCACTTTGAATTCCAATCGAGGGTATTCCGCTTTCGCTTTCGTGATCATATCCAAAGAACTATCGATGCCGATCACGGTTGCACCTGATCTTGCGATCAGATCTGCCAGGTAACCGGTACCGCAGCCAAGGTCGAGTATGCGCTCTCCCTTTTGAGGTGCTAATACTTCAACAAGGTCTTCTCCATACTTTGAAACAAAACCGTGTTTGTCATCATACAGATCAGCATTCCATTTTGTATCTATTGTTGATATGCTCATTTATTGTACTAATTTTTTAAGTGCCATCGCATAACCCAAATGAAGGGTCTCGTGGGTTGACACATATTTTATTGCATCCGTAATGTCATTTAACCTAACACCAAAACCGGTTGTGTAGGGTTGAAAATTATTGAAGACATTACTTCTAAAATCTGTTTCTAGTTCTTCCACCGTATCCAATGCGTGCTGTTTCAAAAAATCTATTTCCTGTTGTGATACAGAAACATGTGGTTTTGTTCCTTTTGCATATCGCTGGATGTATTCAACGCCCAACTTCATGTGCACATTCGATAATTGATAACAAAGCACTTGCTGTGTTGCGATAATATGTCCGAAATTCCAGATAATATTATTATTGAAATTAGATGGTACCTTATTCAATGCATCGATCGATAGATCGTTCATCAGGTTCAGGAACCTTATCCTTGTTTCTTTAATTATTTCTGTACTCTTTTCCATTCTATTTTAATCTTATTTCCGCAACGCTACATCCTTGTGGCACCATTGGAAATACATTATTTTCTTTACCAACCATTACTTCTAACAAATAAGCGCCGTCATGATTTAACATTGTTTTCAATGCTTCTCTCAGGTTAGCTCTTTCTGTTACTTTTTGTCCTGGTATTTTATATCCTTTAGCAACCATTACATAATCAGGGCTCGCGATATCAACGAATGAATAACGCTTATCATGAAATAATTGTTGCCATTGGCGAACCATTCCTAAAAACTCGTTGTTCAGTATCAGTATTTTTACATTCACTTCGCATTGCATAATAGTTCCTAACTCCTGTATCGTCATCTGCACACCACCGTCACCAATGATCGCAACTACTGTTCTGTCAGGGGCACCGTATTTGGCACCGATAGCAGCAGGTAATGCAAAGCCCATTGTGCCGGCTCCGCCAGATGTGATATTGCTTTTTGTTTCGTTGAATTTTGCATAACGGCAGGCTACCATTTGGTGCTGACCAACATCTGTTACGATAATGGCATCGCCTTTTGTTAGCTCATTCAAAAATTTCATTACTTCACCCATCGTCATCTTATCACTTGCAGGAGGGTTTAATTCGTCCTGGATGACAGCTTCTACTTCTTTTTTAGTGAAGTCGTGGAATTTATTTAACCAGTCAGTATGTTTTTTTGCTTCTATTAATTTGGTCAGCATCGGCAATGTTTCTTTACAATCGCCCCAAACAGGTACTGCTGCTTTTACATTTTTATCTATTTCTGCAGGATCAATATCTAAATGGATCACTTGCGCTTGTTTGGCGTATTTATCTAAACGCCCTGTAACGCGATCATCGAAACGCATACCTACTGCGATCAATACATCACATTCGTTCGTTAAAACATTTGGCCCGTAGTTTCCATGCATGCCTAACATACCAACGTTTTGCGGATGGTCTGTTTCTAATGCGCTTAAACCCAATATTGTCCAGGCAGCAGGTAAGCCGCCTTTTTCAATGAATGCTTTAAATTCTTTTTCTGCTTTGCCCAATATTACACCCTGGCCAAAAATCACAAATGGTTTTTTTGCTTCATTGATCAGCTTTGCCGCCTGCTCAACATATTCTTTACGAACGTTTGGTTTAGGACGATAGCTGCGGATGTGTTCACATTTTTTATAACCCTGGTAATCGAATTTTTGTAACTGCGCGTTCTTAGTAATATCTATTAATACAGGACCAGGGCGACCAGTCTCTGCGATATAAAAAGCTTTCGCTAATACAGCAGGAATTTCTGTTGCATCAGTAACCTGGTAGTTCCATTTTGTAACCGGTGTAGTGATATTGATCACATCCACTTCCTGGAAAGCATCCGTACCTAATAAATGTGCGAACACCTGGCCCGTGATACAAACCAATGGCGTGCTATCGATCATTGCATCAGCTAAACCCGTCACTAAATTTGTAGCGCCCGGTCCGCTTGTTGCAAACACAATACCTACTTTACCTGAAGCGCGTGCGTAACCCTGGCCGGCATGTATACCACCTTGTTCATGGCGAACAAGAATATGTTTTAAATGATCGTTGTAATCGTATAAGGCATCATAGATAGGCATGATAGCACCACCCGGATAACCGAAGATCGTATCAACACCTTCAGCGATGAATGCTTCTAACACGGCTTGTGCACCGGTTAATTCACCTACCTGTCCTTTTTTAAAAGGAAAATCTTTCGATGGTGGTGTTTTACCTGAAGTTGCTTCCGCTGGTTTGGCAGCAGGCTTCAAATCTTTTTTTATAGTTTCTGTAGTACTCATAATTTCTTTTTTTAATGTTCAGTGATAGATTTAATCTTCATCCGTAACACACCCTTCTGCGGCTGTTTTTACCAGCTTCGCATATTTATATAGAACGCCGCTTGTTGCTTTTAAAGCAGGTTGTTTCCAGCTCTTTTTTCTTTCGGCGATAATTTCTTCACTCACTTTTAATACCAGTTTATTATTTACTGCATCAATTTCAATGATATCATTATCCTCTACAAAAGCGATCAAGCCTCCGTTGAAAGCTTCGGGTGTGATATGACCGACGACAAAGCCGTGCGTTCCACCACTAAACCTTCCATCAGTAATTAAGGCAACCGTTTTACCCAGGCCTGCACCGATGATAGCGCCGGTTGGTTTCAACATTTCGGGCATACCCGGTGCACCACGAGGACCGATGTACCTGATCACCACCACATCACCCGGATGAACTTTACCGCTTTGTATTCCTGCGATCAGATCTTTTTCACCGTTGAATACTCTTGCAGTTCCTTCAAAACGTTCGCCTTCTTTACCGGTAATTTTTGCAACGCTTCCGCCTTCTGCTAAGTTTCCGTATAATATTTGTAAATGCCCGGTTGCTTTTAACGGCGTTTCCAAAGGCATTACTATTTTCTGTTCATCGAAGTTTAAGTTTGGTACATCTTTCAAATTCTCTGCAACTGTTTTACCTGTTACAGTTAAACAATCACCATGTAATAATCCCTTGCTCAATAAATATTTCATTACTGATGGAACACCACCAACTTTATGCAGATCTTCCATTAGGTATTTACCTGATGGTTTAAAATCAGCCAGCATTGGAACCCTGTCACTGATCTTTTGGAAATCATCCTGTGTCAATGGAACACCAACGCTTTTTGCTATCGCGATAAAGTGCAATACTGCATTCGTGCTTCCACCCAAAACCATCACAACGGTCATTGCATTTTCAAATGCTTTTTTTGTCATGATATCTTTTGGCTTGATATCTTTTTCTAATAATATTTTTATTGCTTTACCAACTGCCACACACTCATCTTGTTTTTCTTTACTCAAAGCAGGATTGCTTGATGAATAAGGTAAGCTCATACCCAATGCTTCAATTGAAGCAGCCATAGTATTAGCTGTATACATACCTCCGCAAGCGCCGGCACCCGGACAAGCATGTTCAACAATACCTCTAAAATCAGTTTCGCTTAAATTACCCGCGATCTTTTGTCCTAGTGCTTCAAAAGCAGAAACGATGTTAAGGTCTTCACCTTTATAATGTCCCGGTGCAATGGTGCCACCATACAACATAATAGAAGGACGATTTAATCTACCCATCGCCATGATAGAACCCGGCATATTTTTATCACAACCAGGGATCGTGATCAAGGCATCATAATACTGTGCGCCTGCATTTGTTTCAATGCTATCAGCAATTACATCTCTGCTCACTAAACTATAACGCATACCATCTGTACCCATGCTGATACCATCACTTACACCGATCGTATAAAAACGCAGGCCTAATAATCCTGTATCATTCACACTCTTTCTTACAACTGTTGAAAGATCGTTCAGGTGCATATTACATGGGTTACCATCCCAGCCCATACTTGCAATACCTACCTGCGCTTTCTTAAAATCTTCTTCTTTGAATCCGATCGCATAGTACATTGCCTGTCCGCCCGGTTGTGTAGGATCCTGTGTTAGAGTCTTGCTGTATTTGTTAAGTTCCATTGTGGTGTTTTTGCCCCCGTCCCCTAAAGGGGTGATTTGGAGATTATGTTTTATTATTTATTTTTCATTAAACTACTTGCTACTATTTAATTCCACTCATTGCCTGACAGCAGTGTTCTTCAATTCATTTACCCAAACACCCCTTTGGGGGATATGGGGGCAAACAAAAAGCCCGTCTCTTTTTGGAGGCGGGCTTTTTTATAATTAAGTTTTTATACTACATATAAATTCCTCCTCCAGAGATAGGTATAATAATGACAACGACAACAATGATAATTGCTGCTATGTTTGTTATGCCATTAAGTATATTGCCTTTCAACATGTGGAAGAGTTGTAAAACAAATATACTACTATCTATTAAAAAAACAAAGAACTTTTTCAGGTACGATGTTTGACGTTAGATGTACGATGTTGAAAATTATATTATTTCAAAACATCGTACGTCGTACATCACACATCGTACATTGTATTATTATATGATCGTTGATTTTCTCAACTCAATATTTTCCTTATTAACATCCCCTGTAATTCTGCCACTTACATATTCAGTGATCAATTCACCAACTGTAGAAGTGAAGTAGAAATTAACGGGATCGATATCTTTGGTTACGAATAAATTAGATATGGTCCATTGAACCGCTTCTCTAACTTTTGCCGCTTCTTTTTTCATGTCGAAATATTCCAGCATCATGGCGGCAGATAAAATTGAACCCAATGGGTTCGCGATATCTTTTCCGGCAGCTTGCGGATATGAACCATGGATAGGCTCAAATAAAGCAGTAGAATTACCAACTGATGCACTAGGTAACAAACCTAATGAACCGCTGATCACGCTTGCTTCATCACTTAAAATATCACCAAACAGGTTTTCTGTAAGCATTACATCAAATTGTTTTGGATTTTGGATGATCTGCATGGCTGCGTTATCTACAAATAAATAATCAACAGTAACATCGCTGTAAGTAGGAGCGATCTCTTGCACCACTTTTCTCCACAACCTTGAAGTTTCTAAAACATTTGCTTTATCAACCAGTGTTAATTTTTTTCTTCTTTTTTGCGCCATTTGAAAAGCTAAATGAGAAACACGTTCGATCTCAGCTTTTGTATAAATACAATCATCAGAAGCCCAGGTGCCTTCTTCATCTTTTTTCTTTTCTCCAAAATAAATACCTCCGGTTAACTCACGAAAAACAACGAAATCAACATCTTCTAATTGTTTATCTTTTAACGGAGATAAATGGTGTAAAGCAGTGTAAGTAGTGATCGGACGAATGTTTGCGAACAATTGTAATGTCTTTCTTAATTTAAGCAAACCTTGTTCTGGTCTAACTTTAGCAGTAGGATCATTATCGTATTTAGGATGGCCGATAGCGCCGAATAAAATAGCATCACTGTTTAAACAGATCTCAATTGTTTCATCAGGCAGAGGATTACCTGTTTTATCAATTGCATCAGCACCCATCAAACCATAAGTATATGTAAACTCATGACCAAAATGCATACCTACAGCGTCCAATACTTTAATTGATTGTTGCGTTACTTCCGGTCCGATACCATCTCCTAATATTACTGCTATATTTTTTTTCATATTCAAACCCAAAAGGGCCTTTTGTTTTTAATCTGTGTTAGAGATCAGTTATTAATAAGATTATAATGTCTTTTCGAATGTTTCGATTTCTGTTTTCATGTTCAACAGGTAATCGATATCGTCGTAGCCATTTAACAGGCATGTTTTTTTGTAATGGTTGATATCAAATGTTTCCTGTTCGCCTGTCGAAACGATGGTGATGGTTTGTTTGTCAACATCTACATTCAATTCTGCCGCAGGATCTTTTTCTATTGCGGTGAATATTTTATGTAAGAATGCATCGCTTACCGTAACAGGCAATAAGAAGTTATTTAACCCGTTATTTTTAAAGATATCTGCGAAGAAGCTGCTCACCACTACATCAAAGCCTGCGTCTTTAATGGCCCATGCCGCATGCTCACGACTTGAACCACAACCAAAATTCTTTGCGGCAACCAATATTTTTCCTTTGTAGATAGGGTTATTTAAAACGAAATCCTTTTTAGGTTGATTATCGTCATCATTTTCATAACGCCAGTCTCTGAATAGATTTTTACCAAAACCATCTCTGCTGGTTGCTTTTAAAAAACGTGCAGGGATGATCTGGTCCGTATCGATATTTTCGATATTAACCGGAACCGTTGAACTTTTAATGATGCTAATTGCTTTACTCACTTTTATTATTTTGAATGTTGTATTTTAAATATTGAATTATCAGTTATCCATTAGTTTAAAAATTCTCTGACATCACCAACCTGTCCTGTAATAGCCGCTAATGCTGCAGTTAAAGGGCTTGCCAACATTGTTCTTGCATTCGGGCCTTGTCTTCCTTCGAAATTTCTGTTCGATGTGGAGATGCAATATTTGCCTGCAGGAATTTTATCTTCGTTCATCCCTAAGCAAGCGCTACAACCCGGCTGACGTAATTGAAAGCCTGCGGTTTCCAATACTTTATCGATGCCTTCTAATTTCGCCTGTGCTTCTACTTGTTTGCTGCCTGGCACTATCCAAGCTACAACGCCGTCTGCTTTGTGTTTGCCTTTTACAAATTCAGCTACCATTCTTAGGTCTTCGATGCGACTATTAGTACAACTGCCGATAAATACGTAATCGATCTTTTTGCCTTTGATGTTTTCTCCCGGTTGCAGATCCATATAATGCAAAGATTTTTCGAAAGAAGGCTTTTCGCTTTCTTCTACTTCGCTTAATGCCGGTACATGTCCGCTTACGCCAATACCCATTCCTGGGTTGGTTCCGTAAGTGATCATAGGTTCAATATCTTCTGCTTTGATATTTATTTCTTTGTCAAACTTTGCATCTGTATCGCTGAACAAAGTTTTCCAGTAAGCTAATTTCTTGTTCCATTCTTCACCTTTTGGTGCAAACTCACGCCCGTGTATATACGCAAAAGTTGTTTCATCCGGAGCGATCATACCACAACGCGCACCCATTTCAATACTCATATTACAGATCGTCATTCTTGCTTCCATAGAAAGCGCACGAATAGCAGAACCTGCAAACTCAACCGCATATCCTGTAGCGCCGCTGGCAGTTAATAAAGAGATAATGTATAGCACGATATCTTTACTTACTACACCGTTTTTTAATTGGCCATCAACGTTAATACGCATTAGTTTTGGTTTGCTTTGCATTAAGCATTGTGTAGCCAAAACCATTTCCACTTCACTCGTTCCGATACCAAACGCGATATTACCAAATGCGCCATGGGTCGATGTATGGCTATCTCCGCAAACAATTGTTTGTCCGGGTTGTGTGATACCTAATTCAGGTCCGATCACATGAACGATGCCCTGGTAAGGATGTCCCAGTCCATATAATTCGATACCAAAAGCATCACAGTTATCTCTTAATGTTTGTACCTGTATCCTTGATAATTCTTCTTTAATAGGCAAATGCTGATCCATTGTTGGAACGTTATGATCAGCCGTTGCAATAACTTGTTTAGGACGAAAAACTTTTTGTCCGCGGTTGCTTAAACCTTTAAATGCCTGCGGGCTCGTTACCTCGTGTATAAAATGCCTGTCGATATATAATACCGAAGGCCCTTCAGGGATCTCTTTTACGACGTGCTTTTCCCAGATCTTTTCAAATAATGTTTTAGCCATTTGTCTGAACCGTTGATTTTTGTGATTTGATTGATTGAACTGATTCGAATACTTTAATTTCTTAGCATGCATGTAGCGTTCAGCCTTATGCATGTACCGACTGATGTGCTTTACCCAGCACTGTAAGGTCATCGTCCATCACCTCTTTTTTGCTATCGGCCACTTGTAAAAACAGCTGATACAAAACATCGATATCATTGCGATCGAACTGGAAGCCTAATTTTTGAAAACGGTGTGCGAGTGCGCTACGGCCGCTTCTTGCAGTTAAAATAATTTTAGATCCGCCTGCACCAACTTCTTCCGGATCGATGATTTCGTAGGTAGAAGTATCTTTTAAGAAACCATCCTGGTGAATACCTGATGAATGTGAAAATGCATTGGCACCAACAATTGCTTTATTGGCCTGAACGCTCATTCTCATGGTATCAGAAACCAATTGGCTCATTGGATATAATTGTTGTGCATTAACATCAGTGTAAGCGTTTAGGTCTTTATGTTTTTTAATGATCATCACCACTTCTTCTAATGAAGTGTTGCCGGCTCTTTCGCCGATACCATTGATGGTACATTCAATTTGTCTTGCACCGTTCATGATACCTGCAATTGAATTTGCAGTTGCTAAACCTAAATCATCATGACAATGACAAGAGATAATTGCTTTATCGATATTCGGTACATTATTCACCAGGTAAGCGACCTTGTTTCCGTATTCAGTTGGCAGGCAATAACCAGTGGTATCGGGGATATTAACCACGGTGGCACCGGCTTTGATCACGGCTTCGATCACTCTCGCTAAGTATTCATTATCCGTTCTGCCTGCGTCTTCTGCATAAAATTCTACATCGTCTACAAAATTCTTTGCCCACTTTACTGCTTGTATCGCCCTTGCTAAAATATCTTCCCTGTTAGAGTTGAATTTTGATTTGATATGAAAATCAGACGTGCCGATACCTGTGTGGATACGCGGCCTCTTTGCTAATTTCAATGCGCCTGCTGCTGCTTCGATATCTTTTTCTACTGCACGGCTCAATCCGCATACCGTGGCATTTTTGATGATCTTTGAGATCTCAGTTACAGAGGCAAAATCTCCCGGCGAAGAAATAGGAAAGCCCGCTTCGATTATATCAACCCCAAGGTCTTCTAATTTTATAGCGAGCTCAATTTTCTCTTTAGTGTTTAATTTACACCCAGGGACCTGCTCGCCATCGCGAAGCGTTGTGTCAAAAATGTGTATCTTGTTGTCAGCCATAGAAATTTATTTAATCAATCAGGTTAATTATTTTTGCACTTAACTGCTTTTCACCCTTTTATAGGGCAATTGACTCAAACGAATGTAGTGTGATGCAAACTAGCGGGGAAACAAATATATACCTGTTTTTACGCTATATAAAGGTACAAAAAAATAGTAAAACACTTATCCAGTAAGGATTTTAAAGATTACAAATTACGATGCCCAACCGCCATACAGATGCCTTATTTCAGTTAATAAAATCGCTTGAAAAGAGCGAGAAGCGGAATTTTAAGCTTTATATCACCCGAAATTCAGGTTCGGAAGAGCTAAAAAGCGTACAACTCTTTGATGCTCTGGACAAAATGGATGAATATGACGAGGCTGTTCTGCTAAAAAAGAACGAAACCATTAAAAAACAACAGCTGAGTAATATGAAGGCGCATTTGTACAAACAAGTACTATCAAGCCTTCGGCTGATAAATGACGATAGAAATATTGATATAACCCTCCATGAACAGATGGATCATGCCCGTATTTTATACAATAAAGGGCTTTATTTACAGAGTTTAAAGGTGTTAGATAAGATAAAAGAGCTGGCCAGGTCGAGAAATCAGCTGACTTACCTGCAACAAGTGCTGTTCTTCGAAAAAAATATTGAGTCATTATATATAACACGTAGTATTCAGAGCAGGGCTGAGGAGTTGAGTATTGAAACCGACGAGATCAATGAAAGTTTATCATTGGCTTCGCAGTTGTCTAATTTATCATTACAATTATATAGCTGGTATATCAGGCATGGCCATTCCCGCAACGCGAAAGAAGATGCGCAGATGCAGTATTTTTTTAAGGACCGTTTAGGCAATAGCGCCAACAAATGCAAAAGCTTTTACGAAAAATTATATTTGTACCAGGGACATTGCTGGAGTTCTTTTATCCGGCAGGATTTTTTAAACTATTATCGCTACACGCAAAAATGGGTCAATATTTTTGAAGACGAACCGTACATGATCGAGATCGAAACGGGGCATTACATTAAGGGAATGCACAATTTAATGGGCGCGCATTTTAATTTAGCAAACCATCAAAAATTAGAAGAAGTTTTAGAAAAATTCGAATTGTTTTGCGATAGTGATATTGTAAAGGATAATATTAATAATAGAGTACAATGTTTTGTGTATAGAACTATTTCTCAATTAAATAAACATTTCTTAGAAGGAAGTTTTTCCGAAGGATTGGAATTGGTGCCGGAGATCGAAATGAAATTGAAAGAATACGAGTTGTACTTAGACAGGCACCGTATTTTAATTTTATATTACAAGATCGCCTGTATGTATTTCGGCAGCGGCGATTTTGAAAAAGCTGTTGATTATTTAAATAAGATCATCAACTGGAAAGTTGACCTGCGCACGGATCTGCAGTGCTACTCAAGGTTATTGCATTTAATAACACACTACGAATTAGGCAATGAGGAGATACTGGATCATTTGATAAAATCTGTATATCGCTTTATGGCGAAGATGCAAAACCTGAGTGTGGTGGAAGAAGAGATATTTAAATTCTTGCGCAACTCATTCCACGTCTCCGTAAAAAATATTAAACCTGAACTGGAAAAGTTATTGGTGAAATTAAAAAAGCACCGCAACAATCATTTCGAAACAAGGGCTTTTTTATACCTTGATATTATTTCCTGGCTGGAAAGTAAATTAGAAAATATTCCTGTACAGGAAATTTTGAAAAGAAAATTTGCGAATAAAAGAAATTTGACCAATCATTAAAAAGAAAAGCTTCGATCATTTGATCAAAGCTTTTCTTTTGCTAGTTCTTTTATTATTTGTTAGGCAATGCCGGAGCTTTTCCATTTGCATTTCTGTGTATTTTCCCTTTAAATACATCTTCAAAATCTATGAAAGGGTAGATATGATATTTGGTAGCATCATCATCAAATACTTGTTTCAACGCGGCTAATTTTTCCGGGTATTTTTTTGCCAGGTCATTGCGTTCGTTAAAGTCTTTAGTAAGATCATATAATTCCCATACATCATTGTCGTAATTTTTTACAATTGAATCTTTTTCATTGCCTGTCAGGTCAAAAAAATCAGGACGGTGGTAAGCTTCTGCTTTCCAGCCATCTTTATAAATGGAGCGGGAGCCAAAGATGTAATAGTATTGTTCCGTATGTCTTGTAGGCGCTTTTGCATTATCGAATGAGTAAACTAATGATGTCCCCTGCAATGTATCCTGTTGAATATTTCGGATAGATTGGGCAGGTTTGATACCAACGAATTCTAATGTAGTAGGAAACAGATCTGTCACATGTCCGTATTGATTACGAATGCCGCCTTTGTCTTTTATCCCTTTTGGATAATAAACGATCAAAGGATTTCTTGTACCGCCTTCTGCATTGGCATCGCCTTTCCAGTATTTGAACGGCGTGTTTGCTGCTTGCGCCCAGCCAACAGGGTAGTTGGTTTGTTTTCCTTCTGGTGTTCCAATTTCACCTATACTGGCAAGGTTTTCTTGTACAGCTTGTGCATCAGTAAGTCCTTTGCCAAATATTTGTCTGTTGATATCACCATTAGAAGTACCTTCTTTACTGGCGCCATTATCTCCAATAACAACAAATATCAATGTGTTATCTAATTGGTTGATCTGTTTTAAATAGTTGATCACTCTTCCTACTTCATAATCTGTGTAAGTCAGATAACCTGCATAGACTTCCATGAATCTTGCATATAATTTTTTCTGATCAGGAGAAAGTGTACTCCATGCTTTTACATAAGGATTGCGTTCGGGTAGTTTTGCATCAGCAGGAATAATTCCTTCTTTTTTTTGATTATCGAAAACCTGTTGCCTGAATACATCCCAACCCGCATCAAATTTCCCTTTGTATTTATTACTCCATGATGTATCAACCTGGTGTGGTGCATGTGTTGCGCCGGGAGCATAGTATAAAAAGAATGGCTTATCCGGAGCTGCAGCTTTTTGTTTTGAAATATAACTAATGGCTTTGTCAGTTATCTGTTCGCTTAAGTGGCGGCCATCCGGTGTTACATGCGTATTGTCTTCAACAAGGTCTGGTTGATATTGATCTGTTTGAGATCCTAAAAAACCAAAGAAATGCTCAAAGCCTTTACCGCTTGGCCAGCGATCGAACGGACCAGCATCTGTTGCATCTTCATCTGGCGTTAAACCATATTTGCCAACTGCAAATGTGTTGTAACCGTTTTCACGAAGCACTTCAGCAATGGTGCCATCCTTTGATGGAATTCTTCCATCCCATCCCGGAAAACCAGCAGACAACATCGTGTGAGAAAAACCGCCTTCATGAACGAAATGATGATTACGGCCTGTCAATAATGCGGCACGGGTTGGAGCGCAAATACCCGCAGTATGAAAGTTCGTATACCGCAAACCGTTATTAGCTAAAGTGTCAAAGTTCGGAGTGCTGATAACACCGCCAAAAGTACTGGAAGCACCAAACCCTACATCATCTATCAATATCCAGATAACATTCGGAGCTCCTGCCGGAGCTTTTACCGGATTGGGCCACCATTCTTTAGATTCAGCCAATGTTTTACCAACGGTTCCTCCATAAGGTTGCGGATCGTTTTGTGCTTTTACCTGCGTAGATAACAATCCACCCAACAGTAGTATCAGCAGCATTTTTTTCTTTGTCATATTTATTTTTTATAGTAATTGAAATGAGAACTTATGATCTATTAATACTATTTATTTAGCAAGCCATTGTTGTATCAGCCAGGAACAAACTGTTAATAAAAGAACAGGGACCAGAAAGATCAAAATGCTTATTATGATCTTTTTCAGAAGCGATAAAAAACTAGAAAACTTCATAGCCGGATTTTTACGATTATAATTCAGCAATTAATTTTTTATATCTTTCACGCACCTGAATCCTAAATTATTTCCTGCACTATTTGTTTCTCCCTTACCACGGCTGCCAGCTTTATACCGAATACAATACTGATCACTACAAATAAAGGAACCGCCGCGTTGCACATGTTTAACCGTATTTGGTTCATCCGGATCGTAACTATCTGTAGGGCCTTGTGGATTAAATTCGGGAGAACGCTGGTAATAATCAGGGCGATACAGATCATTGCACCATTCCCAAACATTCCCATCCATATCATACAAGCCAAACGGATTTGGCGGAAATGACATTACAGGAGCAACGCCGGCATAACCATCTTCGGCAGTATTATGATCAGGAAAATTTCCCTGGTAAATATTAGCTACCCATTTACCTTTTGGTTTTAATTCGTTGCCCCAGTAATATTTGCCTGGTTGCCTGTTAGCACGTGCGGCAAATTCCCATTCTGCTTCGGTAGGTAATCTTTTGCCTGCCCACTTTGCATATGCAACAGCATCTTCATAACATACCTGCACAACTGGTTCGTTGTCTTTTCCTTTGATAGAACTTGTTGGGCCTTTTGGATGTTTCCAGTTTGCACCTTTTACATAAATCCACCAAACAAAAGGATCGTCTAAAGAAACAGCATGAGCAGGCGGTGTAAAAACTGCAGAACCTGCTACTAATTTATCGGGGTCCACACCAGGATAATCTTTAGGATCTAATGGGCGTTCTGCAACAGTGATATAATGTGTAGCAGTTACAAATTTTTCAAACTGCCTATTGGTAACTTCGTGTTCATCCATTAAGAATGGTTTTACTGTTACGCTATGAATAGGTTTGCTATCATCAAAATCGTTACTACCCATTTCAAAAGCTCCGCCTGGGATCGCTACCATTTCTGCTGTACTGCTATCGCCTGTTGTTATATTGTTGGTTCTTGCTAACAATGCTACAGAACGTGAAGGCATTCTGCACAATGATTGCCCCTTACTGCAAGCAGGACATCCAATCTTTTTAGGAGCTGTTGTATCAACCGATGTGGTTGTAGTAGTTGCATTCTTTTGATTGCACGAGGTCACTAGCAGAATAAAAAATAGCGATGGGCTTATTAATTTCTTCACGTTTATTTTGCTTTAGCGATTGCTGTATTGATATCATTTTTATCGAAGGTTAACCCTGATCTCTTCCAAACTATTTGTCCGTCTTTATATAAAAGTATTGTTGGTACAGAAGGCACTTCGCCTAATTGCGCAACTAATTGCGGATTGTTATATAATTCTAACTGTAGTAATTTATAAGAACCATCGTTTTGCAAAGAGTCAACAATAACTTTTGCTTTAGCGCATAGGCCACAATATTTTGTTCCTATTTCTACCAATACAATTTTATTGTCGTTCAGCGTTTTGTTATAATCTGCTACGGACAGATTATTTTTTACCGATGTGTAGTAAGCGTTACCTCCACCTATCCAGGCAGCGATACCACCTTTCAATTCATACACTTCTTTATAGCCATTTGCCAAAAGCTCTTGTGCCAGTATATCAGGACGGCTGTTTTGTATCGCGTAAATAAATACCGGTTTTGATTTGTCTAGGTTTTTTAAACTATCTAAATGATTGGCATCTTTTAAATTAAGATAGCTGGCGCCACTGATATGGTTAATAGTAAACTCTTCCGGTGTTCTCACATCAATGATCTGAGGAGCTTGTTGCCTGTTTATTTTTGCTGCAAAGGAATCTACCGAAATAAGGTTTGGGTTTCCTTGCGCAAAAGCAGTTGTTAGACAAAGAATACCAAGAGCTGTTGTGACGAATGATTTTTTCATAAAATGGTTTTAATTGATGGTTTATTTGATTGTTAATTCACCGATAGCGATCCCGCTTTCACCGGCAACGGAGTATAATAAATATAATTTTCCTGCATCTTCAAAGACGTAAGGATCGCGAAGCTGTCTTGCTTCGCCATAATATAAGCCTGGTTTAGAGGCTACGATCGGCGCATCAGCGCCTTCATATTTTTCTGTAGGAATAGCAACGTCAATAGGAGCGGAAGGTGTCCATGTGTTCCAGTCGTCGTTTAGAATAATTTTAGATACTACAATTCTTTCAGGAGCATCACCAACCTTGCTATAAAAAACAAGCAGTGTATCGCCAATTAATTTAACTGCCGCGTGCCTTAAATAATTGTCTTTGTTTTGAATTTTACTAAAAGGATTTGGTCCTTGCGTAAATGTTTGAATGCCATCAGGTGATTTACCTAGCTGCCCCGCCCTTGATATAGAATAAAAGTTTCCGTGCCATTTGAATACACGGAAATAAGAATAACCTAATACTATTGAATCGGCTTTGAAATGAATGCCGTCTTTAGAAGTAGCTCTTAAAGAGTATTGTCCTTTATAAATTCCTTTTTCGATCGGGCAGTGAAAGTACAATACGAATTCTTTGTTGACACTGTCGATCAGCACATCAGGCGAAGCCACATGTGTGACTTCGTCTTCTGAGCTTTCTGCGCCTTCATGCTTAATGCTGAGGGCTGAGTTTGGTAAACCGTATTCGCAGGTCTTGCAATCGGTAATTTGTAAAGTGCCGGGCTTGTATATTTTCCATGGCCCTTTTAGGTCATCTGCGTAAGCGAGACGAATGTATTTTCCTTTGTGATGCGCAAAGTATAAATAATACTTGCCTAATTTATTTTGTACCCAATCCGGCACTTTTATTAAGGATGGCCCGTTGATATCTTCTCCGTCACTACTGTCTAATAAAGCAGGAGTAATGATGGGGTTATTTTTAAATCTTTCAAAAGAAATAGTCTCCTGTGCACGCACAGATAAGCTACTTATTAAAAGGATCGCTGCGAAATATAAAACCCGGACTTTCATGTTTATTTTATTAATGGGTTAGTGAGTTATGCTATTGAAAATTCTTCTTCTTTTACTTTTTGATGAACAACTTCATGTTCCTGGATATCATCACCAACTCTTGGGCCGTGCTTAGATAATTCGCTTCCGTCAACTTTAGATTTGAAAATTGGCCATAAAAATTGTGCGTACCATTCTTCTTGTTTATAAAAAGCGATGCCATAGCCTTTAGGGAATTTACGCGTGATAATACCTGTGCCGAAAATGATATCCCATAAAAAGAACATATTGCCAAAGTTTCCTTTGTAATAACCAACACCGTCATCGGATGAATCTGCATGATGTGCGTGGTGTGTAGCGGGAGTAGAGATCAATCTTTCTAAAACCCATGCAACCGGATGTAACACTTTGTATTTGTATAAAGGTTTATCCCATGCGATACTTGAGTGAGCAGCTAATGTGATAATAGATTTAATTACTGTAACAAATAAAGCTGCAGGGCCTAAGCCTAAATAAACCAATGCCGCAACTAAATAAATTTGTGAAAAGAAAACAGTGTACAAAAAGTTCTGGCGACTAGCCATTGCCATACCCATATATGGTGCAGAATGATGCGTACGGTGAAAGCGCCATAATAAAGGCAATTGATGGTGCAGGCGGTGGTACCAGTATTGCGTAAGATCATCTGCCACAGCAATTAAAAAAACGGCACCCCAAAACGGCACCCATGAAAATACATTATCCAAATGTGGCAATGCAAATGGCAATAGTTTTAAAGCGAAGAATGCAGTAATAGGCGCCAATAAAACTTTAGGCGCTATAAAACAAACAAGGTCAACAACGCGTTCGTGCTTTGTCCATTTGTTATCGTATAACCCTAATCCAAATTCAGCAATACCTAATACGATGGCGATAACAAAAAAGCCCCATGAACGTAAATAAGTAAATACGGGTTGAACAAAATTAAAAATGCGCGGTGTTTTAATGATCACCTGGGTATGTGCATTATTGATCCATGGTGTTTCTCCTGTATGGTGAAACCAGAGTACTAATGCCAGTACTGGTAAAGCATAAATAAAAAGACTGATAACAATATCCCTTGTTATTCTTTGTGGTGTTGTGTTGGTGAGTGACATAATGGTATTTTTTATTGATGATTAATATTTGTTGATCTATCTGGCATGTTCAATGAACCATAACCCGCCGGCCAGTATAGCTAACGGAACGATAAAAATGATAAAGCCGATAATGATCTTCTTTGTCAGGATTTTTACATCTAGTAATTGCATAGTCTATTATTTTAGTAGATTAATAAGTCATAAAATATCCTCCGGAGATTTTATCCGGAGGATTGTTAATTTATTTTATTGGCCCTTGCGTATCACTTCCGTTTGGATGATGCGCTTTCTTATTATTTACATCATACCAATCGATCAAAGGATATAAATGATTGATAGTAGCTTGTTCGTCAAATAATTTTTTTAGCTCGGCTAATTTTTCCGGGTATTTTTTTGCCAGGTCATTTCTTTCATTGAAATCTTCGTCAATGTTGTATAGTTGCCAAACATCATCGTCAAAGCTTTTATCAGCAATTGGCGCTCCCTGAGAAAAATCATAGTCTACATTATCCGGACGGTGAGGTGATTCTGCTTTCCATCCATTGGCATAAATAGAGCGGTTGCCAAAAATATAATAGTACTGTGTTGCGTGTCTTGAAGGAGCTGCTGCATCATTGATAGAGTAGGCAAGCGATGTGCCTTCAATACTATCTTGTTTGATACCCCTGATATAACCAGGTTTTTGAATTCCGGTTAATTCTAAAGTTGTAGGTAAGATATCTATCACATGTGCATATTGCTTACGGATACCTTTTTCTTTAATGCCTTTCGGATAAAAGATGATCAAAGGGTTATGTGTGCCGCCTTCTGCATCTGCATTTGTTTTCCATTCTCTGAACGGAGTGTTAGCTGCTTGTGCCCAACCTAAAGGATAATTAGTTTGCGCTCCCGGAGTACCAATAGAATCAATATCTGCCAGGTTTACTTTTAAATAATCAGCTTCAGCAGTAGTTCTGATAGGATTTGTTTTGGGTTCTATTGTTCCTTCAAGTGTACCTTCTTTACTTGCTCCATTATCACCGATTAGTACATACACAATCGTATTGTCTAATAAATTATTATCTCTTAAATAATTTATTAATCTACCAATTTGGTAATCTGTGTAAGTAAAATAGCCTGCATACACTTCAAAAAAACGTGCAAATAATTTCTTTTGATCTGCTGTCAAGGAGTTCCATGCTTGTACACGCGGATTACGTGGAGGTAATTGCGCATTTGCAGGAACAACGCCTAACCTTTTTTGGTTGGCTAAAACCTGTTCACGAAATACATCCCATCCCTGATCAAATTTTCCTTTGTATTGATCGCTCCAGTATTTATCTACCTGATGCGGTGCATGAGTGGCGCCTGGCGCATAGTATAAAAAGAAAGGTTTGTTAGGTGCAACTTTTTCCTGGCGTGTTAAATAAGCAATTGCTTTATCAGTGATCTGCTCATTTAAATGTCTTCCATCAGGAGTAACATGCGCCTGGTCTTCTACCAGATCAGGTTTGTATTGATCTGTTGCCGAACCTAGAAATCCAAAGAAGTGATCAAAACCTTTTCCTGTTGGCCAATGATCGAAGGGGCCTGCATCTGTTGCTTCTTCATCGGGCGTTAAACCGTATTTACCTAAGGCAAAAGTGTTATATCCATTGGCTCTTAATATTTCCGCTAATGTTCCATCGCTGGAAGGGATCCTTCCATCCCATCCGGGAAATCCTGCAGATAAAGCTATATGAGAAAAGCCGGCTTCATGTACAAAAGAGCTATTACGTCCGGTTAATAATGCAGAGCGGGTTGGGGCGCAAATAGCTGTTGTATGAAAATTCGTATAACGTAAACCGTTATTAGCTAAACTATCGAGCGTTGGGGTATGTATCAATCCGCCAAAAGCGCTTGATGCACCAAAGCCCACATCATCTAACACGATCACTACAACGTTAGGAGCTCCTGCAGGAGCTTTAACTACAGGCGCCCACCATTCTTTTGAATCGCCTAATGTTTTACCAACAGTACCCTGATAGGCTGGCTGGTCCTGCGCATAAGAATGTTGTGCCGACAAACTACCCATCAATAGGGCAATGGAAGCGAGTATGTTTTTCTTATTCATTTTATTTTATTTTTTGTTTTGAAATGATTGTTTGATTTTTTATGATTGATTACCATCCCGGGTTTTGATAAAAATTTGGATTTTGCCCTGCATATAGATCGATCTCCGTCTGCGGTATTGGAAACAACGTATCTTTTAATGTGGCAGCAGCTTTTGGATTATTCAACATGCCATGAACTGCGTTCAGGTAATATTGTCCCGCAGGTAAACCATCTTGTCCTGATCTTCTAACCAGATCAAACCAGCGTTGAGATTCTTGTATGAATTCTTTTCTTCTTTCCAGATAAACAGAATCACGGAAGTCTGCCTGACTTAAAGCTGGCGTTAGATCATGTGTATGATCACTATAATTTCCACCACCAGTGTAAGTGCCGTAAGCTCTTCCTCTAACAATATTGATGGCCGCATAAGCATCGGCTGTAGGGCCTCCGTTCAATTCATTTAAAACCTCTGCCTGTAAAAGCAATATCTCTGAATAACGGATCACAGGAAAATTAACACCGCTTAATGCTTGTGATGTAATAGGTGATACGGTAGAATCGATATACTTAGCAAAATTGAAGTATGGCCATTTTACCCAGGCAGCACCATTTTTTAAGGAGTCATAAAAAGTAACTTTTCTTCTTTGATCTGCGATGTCGAATAGGTTAACGACAGTAGTATCTGAAGGAATATCACCTGTATAAGTAGTAGTAGAAAAAGTACTAAAATCTCCGGAGCTTAAATTTTGTGTACTGTTTACAGAACCGCCATTATATTTAAACTGTGCAGAAAAAATATGTTCTATTCCATTTTTGTATGGTGTTTGAAAAACATGTGAAAATTGCGGGAACAGGTCATAGCCGTATGCGCCCGTCGGAATTGCTGATGTAAAAGCTGCACTCGGAGAAAGCGTTGCTAATATCTGCGTTTCTGCATTTGTCCAATCGTGGCGTGTTGCATATACTTTAGCAAGTAAAGCATGAGCAGCTCCTGCGGTAGCACGACCAAGATCGGCGGCACCATATGTTGCAGGTAAATTGCTGGCAGAATCAAGATCTATTATTATTTGGGTATAAACAGAATCTTTAGGTGCCCTGCTTACTAGTTCAGCCGCAGCTTCTACGCTTCCCGCATCATGCAATACCAAAGGAACTGCGCCAAACATACGCACGAGGTTAAAATAATACAATGCTCTTATAAACCTTGCCTCTCTTACTAAATTAAGCGCATTATGTGTTGGGTCTACAAATTGTGTCGGCGCTATATTAGGTATGTTATCAATTGCGATATTCGCCTTATCAATACCCCAGTAAAGCTGCGCATATATTTTATGTACACGGTCATTCGATGAAATATAAGTAGCCGTACCCAATGCCCTTACATCGGGGTTTGTATTAGATGGGCTATAGACCTGATTATCACCTGTGTTGTCTATAAGCAGATTTAAATCACGGCCATAGATCGGAAAATCAGCGTTGATATCTGTTGACAAGGTGCTGTATGCTGCAGTTACAGCAGCTACTGCATCCGATTGTGTATGATAAAAATTAGCTGCATCGATGCTTGTCTTAGGATTTTCATCCAGTTTGCTGCACGATATTAATGAGCTTGTCATTAATACAAATGCTGCAGACTTTATTACTATATTTTTCATTGTTGTCATTTTTTAATTTTCTAAAAAGTTACATTAAGGCCTGCCAAAAATGTTCTGTAATGAGGATAAACACCCGCATCAATTCCCGGCAAAAGATTGTTTTGATCGTAATAGTTTGCTTCAGGATCTAACCCCGAATAATGAGTGATCGTTAACAGGTTTTGTGCAGACACATATAACCTGATCTGTTTAGCATGAATTTTTGAAGCAATACTTAAAGGGAATGTATACCCAAGCGTGATATTCTTTAACCTGATGTAAGATCCATCTTCAATATAAGTGTCCTGTAGTTGCACAACTGGTGCATTTACTGCTTTAGGATATTTGCCATTCGGATTTCTGATCGAGTCATATCTGTCTAACAATACAGCTGATGCATTTCCTGATATAGTGGTTTTTTCTAACTGTTGCTGTTCAAGGTTAAATATTTTGTTGCCAAAAGAACCTTGGAAAAATACATTAAGGTCAAAACCTTTATAAGTAAAAGTATTTGATAAGCTTGCTGTGAACTTTGCTTGTGCACTACCCAGGTTATGTTTATCATTCGTATTAACTATTCCATCTCCATTAATATCAACATATTTTCTATCACCTGTTTGTTGTGATACGCCCGCTAGTTTTGGTGCAGGGTGTGCTCCATAAACATCGTTTGTTGTTAACAGGCCGTTAGTACTATATCCCCAAAAAGTTCCAATGGGCAAACCAACTTTTATAATTTCGGGAGACACTTGTCCGGTTGCTGCAGTAGGTTGAAATGACTGACTTGGTCCAAGGCTTAATACTTTATTGGCATTGGTTGCATAAAGAAAAGTTGTTTTCCAGTCAAAGTCTTTCGTCTTAATATTATCTGTAGTTAAAGAAAGTTCGATCCCTTTGTTTTCCAGACTTCCAATATTTTCAGAAGCAGAAGAATAACCAGTAGATAATGGGATAAGTCCACCGGCACTTACGAACAGGTTAGTGGTTTTCTTATAATAAGCATCGGCAGTTATGAGGATGCGATTTCTAAATAATCCGATATCAACACCTCCGTTGTACTGCGTAGTAGTTTCCCATGATAGATCGGGGTTACCCAGCTGAATTGACGAAAGGCCTTGAGACAGGTTATTGCCGAAAAAGTAAGTGTAAGGGCCACCAACTAAAGCAGGTGCAGTGTAAGGAGTAAAATTAGCATTACCCGTTTGGCCGGCTGTTAATCTTAGTTTTAGATTGTTAACCACCTTTGAAGCTTTTTCAAAGAAGCTCTCATCAGAAACGTTCCATGAAACGCCTATAGAAGGGAAGAAGCCATATTTTTTATTTGGCCCTAAAACAGAAGCGCCATCTTCTCTTCCACTGATACTTACATTGTATTTGTGCTTATAAGAATAGTTAATTCTTCCTAAGAAAGATTGAATGGTATTGGTTTGTTCTGATGATGCATTTGTTATTGGCGTACCATAACCAAGGTTGTTGAAGGTAAATGCATTAGTAGGGAAGTTATCTGCATTCGCTACAACCGATTCCTGGTTTTGCTGTTGTATCGTATATCCTGCTAATAGATCGAGGTAATGATTTTCTTTAAACACATGGTTATAACTAAGTGTGTTTTCATTTAGCCAGCTGGTTGAATGACTCACACCAACAGAAGCAGAGCCGTTCACACCCGCACCGGTTGAGTTGCCACCAGGGCCACCCGGTGATGCAGTAAAATTAGGTGAATAATAGTTTTGCTTCGCATTAAGGAAATCTGCACCTGCTGTAACTTTCAATAACAATTCTCTCGTTAGTTTATATTCCGCAGAAAAATTTCCTAAGAAACGCGTAAGGATCGTTGTATTGATCGTTTTCGCAATGTCCTGCAGCGGGTTGGTGGTGTAAGGCTGTGTTGTGCTATTTATATTGGAGAAAAATGGATCAGCCTTTGTATAATAGGTTCCATCAGCATTATAGATAGGGTGTAACGGACTAACTCCTAACAAAGTAGTAAACCCATTACCCGAATTTAATGCATTAAAAGGACCGGTCAATTTGTTTTCGGTAGAGTTACTTCCAAAAACATTGGCAGAGATCTTTAGTCTGTCTGTTGCGTTTTTTTCATAGTTAGCGCGGCCAGAGTATCTTTCAAAATCACTATTTAAGATAATACCTTGTTGTTTGAAATAATTTCCTGAAATGGAATACCTTGATTTTTCATCACCGCCATAAATAGTAAGCTGATGGTTTTGTACAGGCGCATTGGTTTGAATAGCGGCATCCTGCCAATCTGCAGTTTGGCCTGTAGCGCCCAATGAATCTATTTTAGCTTTTGTTAAAGCGCCGGCTGCTGTTTGTAATGTAGGAGTAGCTTTATAAATATCATCGTATAGGCTCGCCCATTGCGGACCATTCATCAAGGATAATTTTTTATCAACCTGTTGAATGCCGTAAGAGCCTGCATAAGAGATATTGTTGCTTCCTTTAGTTCCTTTTTTAGTAGTGATGATCACCACACCGTTAGCACCGCGCGAACCATAAATAGCAGTAGCCGATGCATCTTTCAATACATCGATCGATTCAATATCGCTTGGATTGATGGTTGCCAAAGCATTCACCGTTACGCCTGGGTTAGAGCCTGTATTGGCAGCGCTGTTGTTATTGTAATAAATGAAACCGTCAATAACATACAGCGGATCATTACCAAAACTTAAAGAGTTACCACCGCGGATCCTTATGCTTGAGGCAGCACCCGGTTGTCCTGAGCTTTGTGTAACGGTAACGCCGGAGACTGTTCCCTGTAAGAGATTGTCTGCAGAAGTTACCGGCCTGTTTAAATTTTCTTTCGAAACTGATGCTACGGAACCGGAAACATCTTTTCTTCTTTGCGTACCATAACCTACAACAACAACATCCGATAACTGGTTAGGTGCATATTTAAGTTCTACATTAATAGATGCCATGTTGCTGCTATCAACAGTTACTAACTGTGTTTGATAGCCAACAAAGCTGATCAATAGTGTAACAGGAAGTTTTTTATAAGTTGTTTGTTGAAAATTCCCTTTATTATCTGTTACAACCGTATTGGTTGAGCCATCGATGTGTATACTGGCACCGGCAATAGGTGCCTTTGTTTTCTGATCAGTGATCGTTCCTTTAATAGTATTGTTTTCCTGTGCCTTTGCAGATAAAAAGCCAGTCACGAGAAAGAGGCTAGTGAAAGCAAAAAGCTTCACCATTTTATGAGCGTTGATTTTACGCATAGTTTGATTTAGTTTGTTAGTTACTTAATCAGCCTATTGTGTAAAAAAATCTCGAAAAACGCTTACTGCTTTTCTCTTATATTTGTGCTTACACAATAAGGCCGGCAGCAAGTGCTTAATGCACTCTGCTGCTAATTACCCAAAGCCTTTTTTGTTACCGGCCAGAACTGCTACAACAGTTTCTGGCCATTTTTTTTTCAACAGGGTTTATATATTAAGGACCAGCACGGTTATTTGCCGGTAGATTATTTATTGATACAGCTTTGCTGTGGTGTATATATGTCTGCATTGTATTAGAAAAAAGTTAGAGAATTAATAAAAAGAAAACCTTGCTGCAAGGCTTAGCAACAACAGCAGCAGCAACACGAGAATGTAACTGCCATCAGGCAATTAAGTGCTGTAGTAGTATGTCGAATAGATAATAACATATATGTTGGTTGATCACTTTGTATTTGCCTGGATGATTGATACAAAACTCCTGAAGGCGATTTGTATCAATCAAAAAAACAGAAACTGAAATCAGTAACGAATGCAAACGTATAGTTAATTTATTAGTCTACCAAAATTATAGACTATATTTTTTAAAAATAAAAATGCCGACTTATTTGAAGTCGGCATGTACAAAAAAATAAATATATGTTATAAAATGCGGGTTAGCACTTATCTAACGCTTGCAGTATGTCATTTAGTATGTCATCAACATATTCTAACCCTACGGAAATACGTATCAATCCGGGTGTTATGTTAACCGCGGCTCTTTCTGCATCGGTTAATTTAGCGTGCGTAGTACTTGCAGGATGCGAAGCGATACTTCTGCTATCACCCAAATTTGCTGTTAGTGTCAGCATTTCTAAGCTGTCTAAAAATTTTATACCACTTGCCAAACCACCTTTTAATTCAAATGCTACAAGCGCCCCGCCGTTCTTCATTTGCTTTTTTGCAATAGCATATTGCGGATGACTCGGTAAAAAAGGATATTTGGTAAAACTTATTTTTGGATGATTTTCCAAAGCTTTTGCAATATGAAAAGCATTAGAAGAATGGCGCTCCATACGAACATCCAATGTTTCTAAACTTCTGCTTAGTACCCATGCGTTAAATGGCGACATAGCAGGACCAGTGCTTCTGCAGAATAAATAAATATTATGTATCAATTCTTTTTTGCCTACGATCACGCCGCCCAATACTCTTCCTTGTCCATCCATCCATTTTGTAGCAGAATGCACCACAAGGTCTGCACCATATTGTATCGGCGTTTGGTTAACAGGTGTTGCAAAACAATTATCTACATTTAAAATAACGTTGTGTTTTTTTGCCAGCTTGCCTGCAAATTCCAGGTCGATAATATCTAACGCCGGGTTTGTAGGTGTTTCCAAATAGATCATCTTCGTATTTGGTTTGATAGCAGCTTCCCATTCTTCAGGCTTTGCAGCGTCAACATAAGTAACTTCTATTCCATAATTAGGAAGGTATTTATTTAGGATAGTAACAGTGCTTCCGAAAATAGCATTACACGCAACAAGGTGATCGCCTTTTTTAAGCAAGGCCATGAAAGAAGCAAATATTGCGCTCATGCCTGATGAAGTGGCATATCCAGCCTCAGCACCTTCGAGTATTACCACCCTGTCTGTAAATTCTTTTACTGTTGGGTTACTAAAGCGGCTGTAAATATTATCATCTGTTTCATCCGCAAAAGCCGCACGCATATCTTCCGCATTATCAAAACTGAAACTGCTGGTAAGAAATAGGGGAGCCGAATGCTCCATCTCGTTTGTCTGCTCCGTTCTTGCACGGATGGCTCTTGTAATTGGATGTTGTTCCATGTTGTAGTATTTAATTTATATGTCTCTGTTTTAAATATGAAATACAAAATAAGGGATAAGAAATAAGGAAGTTATAAATATTTTATAATGCAAGTAGTCTAATACTGTTCAACTTCCTTATTTCTTATTTTGTATTTCTTATTCCTTATTTATTTTTCTTTTACCACTAATCCCCAGGTAATTTTTGCTCCTGCTCTGCGTAATGTTTCTGCTACCGAACAATATTTGTTGATCGATAATTCGCATGCTCTTCTTGCTTTATCTTCATCAGGTCCCAATAAAGTAAAAAGCATATGGATATTTGTCCATAATGATGGTTCTTTACCTTTTTCTCTTTCACCTTCAATACTGATCGAAAATCCTTTGATCTCCTGTCTTTGTTTTTTTAGTATAGAAACAACGTCAATTCCACTACAAGCGCCAAGGCTAATCAGCAAGCCTTGCATTGGGCGAATGCCAAAATTAACGCCCCCTGTTTCAGGACTTGTATCTAAACGTACGATATGGCCGTTTGAATCGGTGGCTTCGAAGCCGGAATCGCCTTCGACCCTGTTTAAATTTATTTTGATCATTTCTTACTTTTTTTGCAAATGTAATTCATGCAAGCCTTTACTTTGCATTTTCAACAGATTCTGATTGATGGATTATTTTCATTACAAACATAGGTTTGAGCTGGAAAGTGGGGAATCACTACCCGAAGTTACGATAGCCTACCATACTTACGGCACTTTAAACGCCGATAAAAGCAATGTTGTTTGGGTTTGTCATGCCCTGACAGCCAATGCAGACGTGGCTACATGGTGGGAAGGCGTTGTGGGCGACAACCACGTTATCGACCCAAAAAAATATTTTATTGTCTGTGCTAACATACTAGGTTCATGCTACGGAAGCAGCGGGCCATTAAGTATCGATCCTGCTACGCAGAAGCCCTACTACAGTAGTTTTCCGCAAATTACCATACGCGACATGGTAAAAGCGCATATTTTACTCCGTGAGCACTTACGAATTGAGAAAATATTTTTGATAATGGGCGGCAGTATGGGAGGATACCAGGCTCTGGAATGGAGCGTAATGGAAAAAGACCGCGTTGAAAACCTATTTATATTAGCTACTTCTCCGACAGAAAGTGCCTGGGGCATCGCAACACATACGGCTCAACGTTTATCAATTGAAGCTGACAGCACCTGGAAAGATATGTCGCCTGACGCCGGAAAAAAAGGTTTGAAAGCGGCCCGTGCAATAGGAATGCTCACTTACCGCAATTACGGTATCATGGTAAAACACCAGACAGATCCAGATACAGAAAAGCTGGATAATTATAAAGCCTCTTCTTATATCAATTACCAGGGCGATAAATTAGTACAGCGTTTTAATGCCTATACTTACTGGCTGCTTACAAAAAGTATGGATAGCCATCACTTGGGCCGTGGCCGTGGTGGAAAATTAGAACCGATATTGAATAGCATCACACAAAAAACATTAGTGATCGGTATTAGCAGCGATATACTTTGTCCGTTGATAGAACAAAAATTTATTGCCAATAATTTACCAGATGCAACATTGATAGAAATAGATTCTACTTATGGGCATGATGGCTTTATGGTTGAATCAAAAATAATTTCGCAACACTTATCAGAGTGGCTGGGTGATCCGCCTTTTTTACTGGGCTATGGAGCAACTATATAAATAAAAAAAGTCAGACGATTTAAGTCTGACTTTTTTTATGCTGATATTATTTTAAGACTAGTAGTTGTTAGTTTCTACAGAGCTTATGTTAAATGAACCTGTAACATTTTTTGAAGCTAGTGTAGTATCTCCTTGTAAGTAAAGTACGCCACTGAAATTACCTTTTATATTAGGAAGAACCGCATTAGTAACAGTTATGCTAAAAGGTTTGCCGTTAGCATTTCTATATGAACTGTCCGACCAATCTTGATGCGGTGTGAAATAAATATCTAGTTCTGTAGAATCATCAGACTGATAAGTACGCTTAGTTAGTGCAAGAGGATTATCTAAACCATCATACGAATAAATATCAGCTTCAAAAGAATTTGCTAATAAGCCTACAGAATCTTGTGCATAAAAATAGCTATAACCACCAGGAGTCGTTTCTCCATAAGCTCCAAAATTGAATGTGTAAGATTTACCATCAATAGAGGCTTGAATTGTACCTGAACTAAGGCCGCTGCTTGATTTTTTGCAAGATGTAAAGATTAAACCTACTGCTGCAATAAGAAAAATTTTTTTCATGTATAGTGTTTTGATTTAGCGCCTACTCTAAACAGTTTTCGGCTATCCTGGTATAAGTATAAAGATTTACGTATTTTATTGGTTTTCAGGCATTAGGCCTACTTGATTAATTACTGCGAAAGTATAGGATTGAAGAAGAATTTCAAAAAAAATGTTAACAATTCTGTAACTAAAATTAATTAAATGGATTACACCTTTAATGTGTAACAGATAGAATTGCTTTTCAAAGGTGTATTGGTACTGATCAAAATAACTAAAATAAGCATGGTGCAACTATTTAATAAAAAAGGCCAGACTTAATTGTCTGGCCTTTTTTATTAAATTCTTTTACTAATTCTTACAGACGGCTAAGTGTAAATTTACCATTAGTAACTATTTTAGCAGTTTGTGTTGAATCCTCAGATGTGTACAGAGGTCCGCTGAATGTTCCTTGTATCAAGGAGCTTGTAGCTGAAGTAACAGTAACGATAAAAGGATTGTTTGCTGTATTGTAATCCCCAAAATAACCACCACCATTCGGTTCTAAATAACCAGATGCATAGGTAGTCGAATCTCCGCCCGAATGATAGGTTTTAACCAAGAACTTATCGCTTTTATATGCACCAGCTTCTAGGTCAAAATAATCTCCTGCCGGATCATCAGCTTGTATGCTGAAATCTGAAATATGCACGCTATCAGAGTTAACGTAAAATTCTGAATAAGCGTATGTATCAATATTAAATGTATCCGATACCCCATCGATAGTTGCTGTCATTGTGGTTGTTACTACCTGTGGAGTTGAAGAGGTAGATTTTTTACAAGAAAACAATGTTAACCCTATTGCTGTAAAAAGAATTATTTTTTTCATAATGTAGTTTTTGAAATGATTTGTTTTACGCTTTTGATCATATCGGCATAACGGTATAATGTAAGCGGATTAATACTTATTGTCTTGTACCGTTAAATTTACCATTGGTAATAACCACTGATGATTCTGTGGTATCGTTATTCTCATAAACGGTTCCCTGGAATGTTCCCTGAACCTGATTGCCATCGAATGTGGTAACTTTAATAGTAATTGGAGCGTCTGATACCTTGAGTGTGCTTCCATAATAATCGTTACCACCGGAGGAATCGAATTCTAAGTATGCGTTATACAATGAATCACCTGTGCCTGATAAATAAGTTCCTGTTGTAAGGGGTTTTCCTAGTGTTTGAAAATACACGTCCAAGTAACTAGTAGCAGAATCCTCAGCACTACCATCAAAATAAGATTCGGTTGTGTCTATTCCTGTATAGAAATCAGGCCTAGTATTAAAAACATAAGATTTACCATCAACAGTAGCTGAGATCGTGTTAATGGCAACAATATTACCCGGGCCGCTACTTTTTTTACACGAAAACAGCACAAGTACAATTGCTGCTGCAAAAATCATTTTTTTCATAATAAGGGAGTTTAGTAAACAATTAGAAATTGAGTTATTAGGTTTACACCGAAAATATAGATTTATTGCGGATTTTCAAATAGTTTATTCGACAAACAAATGAATTAATTTATAACTTATTTGTGTAATACGATCCCAACAGCTTTCCAGAGTGTGTTAGTACTTGTAAGAATTACTAAAATGCCCACCAGAATGAACATTGTTTTTAAAGGAAGCTTACCGACTAATCTTGCAGCAATAGGAGCAGCAATCAACCCACCAATGATCAATCCGGCGACTTCTAATAAAGGGATATTTTTCAACAGGATAAAAAACGTAATAGAACTAGTCAATACTACAAAAAATTCTGCCAGACATACGGAGCCGATCACATAACGCGGACTTTTTCTTTTAGCCATTAATGTACTTGTAACAAGGGTTCCCCAACCGCCACCGGCAAATGCATCCATAAACCCTCCGATCGACGCGAGCCAGCCTGCATTTTTTACTTTATCTGTATTTTTTCTTTTTGAAAATGCTTTACGCATTATATAATAACCCAGGTAGATGGTATAAATGGAGAGTGGTATCTTAACGTAGGTAGAATATTTTTGACCGTAATAAGCCAATGCTGCACCGATCAAAGCTCCGATGGCACCGGGTATTACCAATGCCATAAATAATTTTTTATTGATATTGCCAAAACGGTGATGGCTATAACCCGATACACCGCTGGAGAAAACCCTTGCCGAATGCACCCTGCTGCTAACGATTGCCGGCGGTACGCCATTGGCCAATAAAAATGTAGTGGAGATAGTGCCGTAACCCATGCCCAATGAGCCATCCGCCATTTGTGCAATGAAACCCGTTAATAACATTATTAAAAATCCATTGATCGTATGTTGTGGCAGGTTCTTAATTTGTGTAGTAACATCTGCAAAAGAAAAGTAGGAGGCCAACCCATATCCAACAAGTAAAATAGTAAAAGCCAGTAAGCACCACAATACGATCCTCGTCCACTTTTTTCCGTGCTGCTCATGATCATCTTTATGATTGATTTGTTTTGCTACCAACACTTTTGTCAGGTCATTCAGTTGTTTTACTTTTTCGTTGAAGTCGCCAGTCATGCCTTGTCTTATTGTTTGAATGTTATCTAATACGTTGTCCATTTCATCCGGTATCATTTCATCGATCACCTGTTTTAAACGTTTGGCGATCGTGGGTGATTTTCCGTTGGTTGAAATGGCAATTTTAATATTCCCTTTTTTTACGATGGAGCTTAAATAAAAATCACATAGCTCGGGTTTATCAGCTACGTTCACCAATTTATTTTTTTGCCGGCAGTCTTTGCTTATTTGTTCGCTTGTAGCAATGTCGTTAACAGCGGCGATCACAATATCAATAGCATCCAGATCACTGCTATGATAGGCTTTTTGTTGCAAAGAAATGTTGGGGTATTGTTTAGCGAGCTCCTGAATTGTATCGCTAATAGTAAGCGATACTAATTGGATAGAAGTGGCAGGAGAGTTTTGTAGTACGGCAGTAAGTTTTTCCAATGCAACATTACCGCCGCCAATTATCAGCAGCCGAAAATTTTGCAATTTTAGAAAAAGCGGGAACAGGTTATTTCCGCCCGATATGGTAGTATCCTGAGCCATTTAGCGGCGCAAAGATAATATTATTGGGATAAACCCATTAAATATGTAGACTAATGACTATTTGAATCGAAAAATGCCCTAATTCAGGGTTCAGATCAGCTGATATAACCTTTTACGTATTCCTGGGTCAATTTTTCCTTTGGACGTAGCAGGATCTCTTCTGTTGGCCCAAATTCAATTATTTCACCCATGTATAAAAAAGCGATATAATCTGATAACCTGCGTGCTTGTCTTAAGATATGCGTAACCAGCACCAATGTGTATTTATCTTTTAACTGTAAAAAAAGCTCTTCAATTTTTTGTGTTGAAATAGGATCTAGTGCAGAAGTTGGTTCATCACCCAAAATAATTTCCGGTTCAACAGCTAAACCACGTGCAAGGCATAAACGTTGTTGTTGCCCGATGGATAATCTTGCTGCAGATCCGTTCAGGCGATCTTTTACTTCGTCCCATAAACCGGTTGCAGTAAGGTATTGTTCAACAATTATATCCAGGTCTTTTTTCCTTGTAGTACCATGTAATCTTGGTCCGTATGCGATATTGTCATAAATGCTCATTGGCAATGGAAAAGGGCGCTGCGAAAGCAATCCCATTTTTTGGCGCATGCTTGTTACTTCGATATCTTTTCCATAAATATTTTCTCCATCCACTAAAACCTGTCCGTCGATCTGCACATCTTTATTGCGATCTAATAAACGATTGAATGTTTTTAGCAAAGTTGTTTTACCACAGCCCGATGGGCCGATAAAAGACGTTAATTTTTTATCAGGTATATCGATGTTGATATTCTTTAAAATATGATTTCCCCCAATGTGAACATTCAGGTCCTTTACACGTATATGCGGTGAGTCAAAAGTCATGTTATATTTTATGCTTTGATAATTTTTTACTGAAATATTTTGCACTTAAACTTATTATTAAAACGATGAAAGTTAATATTAACGCCGCTGCGTATGCGCGGTTTTGTACTTCTTCGATCGGACTGCTCAATTGAAAAAAGATGGCTAGCGGTAAGGTTGCTGTCGGTTGTCCCAACGAAGTTGGAATACTATCTGTATAGCCTGCCGTAAATAAAACAGTGGCCGCATCACCGATCGCTCTGCCGAATGATAATAAAATAGCAGTGATGATCCCAGGGATCGCTTGCCTTAAAAATATTAAAGAAGTTTCCCATCGTGTAGCGCCTAATGCATAAGTAGCATCCGATAATTCTGTTGGTGCCAAACGGATCACTTCATCCATCGCCCTTGCTAAAATTGGTATCACCAGTAATGTAACAGTAATGATACCGGCTAATAAAGATGCCCTTAATCCAAAATAAACCATGATCGTAAAACCAAATGCGCCGTACACGATCGAAGGAATGCCAAATAATACATCGAACGTAAGGCGTGTGATATTTGCGATCCATGAATTTCTTTTGGCGTAAATATTAACGTACAATACAACGGGGATGCTGATCAGTAAACCTAATAAGGTAGCGCCGATGCTGATATATACCGATCCGATGATCGCATTTAAAATGCCTCCGCCTTTACCGATATAATAACCGCCTTCAGGAACCTTACTAATAATATCCCAGGTAAGTGATTGCATGCCTTTTGATGCGATCGTCCATAAGATCATGATCAATGAACCTGCGATGATCAGCGTAGCAACTATCATTAAACTCTTAAAAAATGCAGATTCTATTTTTCTTCTTAGTTGCATACTAGCTTCTATTTTCTATTCTATATAATATCAACCTTGAGATCGCGTTGAATATAAAAATGATAACAAATAATATTAAGGCCGATAACATCAGTGCAGATTCGTACATTGGTATCGACATCATATCGCCATAATTATTTGCGATCAATGCCGGTAATGGATATACTGAATCAAATAAGGAATGAGGTATCATTGGTAAATTACCGCAGACCATCAGTACTGCTAATGTTTCACCGATGGCTCTTGATATACCTAATACTGTTGCAGCAATAATGCCGGGGATCGATTTTTTTAAGACCACTTTTCTGGTCGTCTCCCATTGCGTTGCGCCCAGCGATAAAGAAGCATCTTTTAATTCGTTGGGTACCGTATCAAATACTTCCAGCAAAATACTAATGATCAAGGGGAATACCATTACAGCTAATACAACACCGCCTGCAAGTGCACAATATCCCGAAGAATAATCTACAAAATGTGGCGCCAAATGATCCCCGATGTATGGAACGATTACTAACACGCCCCATACGCCATATACAACAGGCGGTATGCCAGATAACAGATCGATCAAGGGAACTAATATTTGTCTTAATCTATACGGGGCATATTCTGCAATATAAATAGCGGCTAATAATGAAAGGGGTAATGCGATAACAATTGCAATGATCGTTACCGCCAATGATCCTACGATGTAAGAGAAAAATCCAAATTCATTTTTAAATGGTTTCCATTCTGTCGAAGACAATAAATGCCACAAAGAAGAATCACCTAATATTGGCGCAGACTTATAATATAATCCATAGCCAATTAATACTACTGTTAAAATAGAGAACAGGCTAAGTACTAAAAATAGATTAGCACTTATCCTGTCCTTTATCAATCTTGCCTTATAACTCATTTAAGCTTGTTTAATCCTGCATTTATTTTAGCGGGAGAAAGTGTTATATATCCTTGTTCAGGAATAAACTTTTGTCCGTCAGTTAAAACGTATTTAATAAATTCTTTTACTGCTTCAGTTTTAGGTGCTCCTTTTGTTACAAAATAAAGATCTCTTGCCGGAGGCGAAGGATATTTACCTGAAGTGATAGCCGCAACGATCTGGTCGATAGTCCCATAAAAATTTTCATCCGGGTCTATTTTACCATTATTGTTTAGATCGATCGGTATAGGAATAACACCGTTAGTAGCTTGTTTTGTATTCTGGTCGTAAACATAAACAATATTGTTGAATCCAATACCTAAAGGATCTTTTTTTACTGCTTGTGCTAAACCCGGATCGCCATACACAGCAACACCTTGCAGGTCTTCCTGTTTTTTACCAAAATAATTTGCCCAGGTTTCTGCGGCACCTGCCGCATCAGAACGTGTATACACATGGATTGGTGCATTGCTTTTTTCACCTGCCTGTGCCCATACTCTTGCATCGCCGGTGATAAAAATATCATTCAATGCATTCTTTTTTATTCCTTTTGCTAATAGGTCTTTCAAATAAGGATTAGACGCGCTGATAACCGGAACTACTGCATCTTTTGTTACTGCAAAAGGGTTGGCGCCTTTTTTAGTTTCTTCGGGTGTCAGGTTACGGGATACCAATCCGATATCTGTAATGTTTGATAAAACATCGGTGATACCTTTTCCTGCACCACCTGCAGAGATATCGATCTTTACATCAGGATGGATCTTTCTAAATTCTTCTGCCCATTTTACCGTGATCGGGTATAATGCAAATGCACCCGAGATACTGATCGTTCCTGATAATTGATCAGGACGAGTAGGAGATGGTTTATATGAACTGAAGGTTACCCAGCCTAAAGCAAGAAACCCTGCTATCAATATTGACTTTTTCATAATAGTAGTTTTGTTTTGGATGTTGATTAATAATGTTGGCTGCTACAATGGTAGCAGCCAACATTTATGTAGAAATTAAAAAGCTAATTGTAATTGAGCAGTTACAACATTGTTGTTTTGGATAGCCGGTATTTTTCCTTGTTCTGTTCTCCAGTTATAGTTAGCTGTTAGCTTAACATTTGGATTGAAGTAATAGTTAGCTCCAAAAATGAAGTAAGTGCTTGCATCGCTAACTGAATGTAAACCAGTGAATTTCGGATTAACTTCTGGACTGTAAGTATCGTATTTGAAAACAGCTTGCAATTTTGGCAAAACATAATAAGCTACAACTGCGTACCAGCCCTGGTGAATCGCAGGCTGAGGTTGAGCTACATAATGTCTGTCATTACCATCCTGGCCACGGATAAATTCACTTCTGATATACAATTTTTTGTAAGTCAAAGTACCTTCAACGCCCCATCGAGTGCGAAGCTGATCTTTACCTGCGCTCGTTTTAGCGAACTTGTCATAACCATCATAGTATGAACCACCAAGTGTTAAGATACTAAAAGGATGCACCAATAAACGGCCAGAGAAATCTTTTGATTCATTGTTATCCGGTTCATTGATACCTGCACCATTGAATAAACCTGCGTAGTAATCAATTAAGTAACCTTTTTTTAGTTTAACTAAGCTACCACTGATCTGAACACCTAAGTCACGACCATTTTGGTTGCCAAGAGAATCGACCAAACCGTTCAGGCCATCTCCTTTTCTTGCTACAAGTGCATTTACAACTTGTGATCTGTCAACAGTTTCCAAAGTTTTATCAGAGATATTATTTTCTGAAGAGAAAGGAACCAAGAACTGACCTGTAGTCACTTTTAGGTAGTCGTCAAATTTATATGCGATGTAGGCATCCAGTAAAACAGGAGAAAGGAAAGTGTTTGCTGAACTTGTTGTACCACCAGCTACAGTAGATGAAGTACCACCAACGAAATCTACCTGAACACCATATTCCCACTTGCGAATTGTTCCGCCCACGGATAATCTTGCTCTTCTGATATCTAACCCATCAGGTTTATTTGCTTTTGGATAGGTTTGATAACGAACCTGCGTATAACCGCTTAATTGAAACGCAGGGGTATTTAATGAAAGAGGAAATATTTTTGGTTTCGGTGCGCTTTGTTTAGCGATAGCCGCCGCCGCGCGGATAGAATCAGCATCTTGTTGTGTGATCGTTCCTTTTGCGATCAGTATGTTTAATACGTCATCAGTTGTTTGCGCCGATGCTTTTACAGCAAATAGCAAGATAAAAAGCGAAATAGATAAAAATTTAATGTGTTTCATTAGTCTATTAATTTAGTATAGTTTATGTGTAAAAAAAGGTAAATAGTTGGTCTGGTAAAATCTTATATGTCCCCGTTGGGACAGCAGCAGCATGTTGAAATGATGCGAATAGTAGCTTGAGCGCTATTTGATTTGAGTAGTGTCATCGTTCGTTAAGTTTAGCCTACTAATATAGTGGACTATTGTTTGATTGGACAAAAATAGGGGGTTTGTATTACCCCACCAAATTAATGGACTATTTTTTTAGAAATGTCAAAATGATGACATTGTACATATATATGTAATAAAAATCCCGAAGCTGACTAGCTTCGGGACGATTGTAGTTGCAATTGTTTTACATGCCTAGCAGGAAGTCCTTCAATAAAGAGCCATCAGCGTTGATGACCATACTTTTTTTCTCCAGCTTTAATTGTTGCTGAACGGTAGCAGGTATAGGGATGGTTTCACCAATAACAGGCTCAACTACATCATAAAATTTTACAGGATGGGCCGTTTCCAATACAAGGCCTTTTTGTCCGGGATGGCTTTGCTGGTATTCTTCTAAAGCTAAATAACCCACTGCTCCATGAGGATCCAGTAAGTATTTCGTTTTTTTATAAACGGATTTCAAGGTTGTTTTTGTCTGCTCATCTGATATACTAACGCTGCTCAATACTTTTTTAAGATCAACGAATTTATTATGGAACAATTCCAGTATGCGGACAAAATTGCTGGGATTACCTACATCCATGGCATTGGATATTGTCGCTACCGCTTTTTTAGGCTGGTATATTTCTGTCTTCATAAATTCAGGAACGATATCGTTGGCATTACATGCTGCAATAAAATGCGTAACAGGCAAGCCGGTGATATGTGCTAAAATACCCGCGCAGATATTTCCAAAATTTCCGCTTGGGACAGAGATCACGGGCGGATGCTGTTTATCAACCCATTGCTTGTAAGCAAAGAAATAATAAAATTGTTGTGGTAACCAGCGCGCCACATTGATCGAGTTAGCAGAGGTTAAAAATAATTTGGAGGTCAACGACTCATCCATAAAAGCTTCTTTAACCATTTGCTGACAATCATCAAATGTTCCCTTCACTTCTAAGGCATGGATATTTTTACCGAGCGTAGTTAATTGTTTTTCCTGTACAGAGCTTACTTTTCCTGAAGGATATAATATCACTACCTCAACACCCGGCACATCGTAAAAACCATTGGCAACAGCTCCACCGGTATCGCCGGATGTTGCTACCAATACAATTACTTTTTCTTTTCTATCCTTAACAAAATAACCAAGGCAACGGCTCATGAACCTGGCACCTATATCTTTAAAGGCTAATGTAGGGCCATGGTATAATTCCAACGCCGAAATATCATCCGTGATCTTTACAACAGGAATATCAAAGTTTACCGTCTCTTTTACAATACGGCGCAACTCAGCTTCCGGAATAGCATCCCCAACATATGGTTTGATCACCTGAAATGCGATCTCTTCGTTCGAGTATTTTGTTATATTGTCAATTAGGTCTTTTGGTACTGTTGGTATTGTTTCAGGAAAATATAATCCCTTATCCGGCGCTTGGCCGTTAATGGTAGCTTCTTTGAAATCTACTTTAGGAGATTTTCCGTTGGTGCTGTAATACTGCATTTGTTAATTGTTGCCCCCATCCTCTAAAGGGGTGTTGGGAAGATTATGTTTTATTTTACTTTTTGGTTTTGACTTTTAACTTATTACTTAACTATTAGTCAATAATAGTAACGCCTGATTTATTGATCGTAGTAACGTAAGTATAATAAGGCAAACCGATATTGTCGTAAATTTCCTTCATCACTTTTTCAACTATTTCAGCCGTGGCTTTATCTTTGCTCAGCATAAAAATTGACGGTCCAGAACCTGAGATACCGCCACCTAATGCGCCGGCTTCTTTGCATTTGCTTTTTACTGCGTCGAAACCCGGTATTAAAATACTTCTTACCGGTTCGATAATTACATCTTCTAATGAGCGGCCGATAAGGTCCAGGTCATTTTGCATAAAGCCTGCAACCAATCCTGCAATATTTCCCCATTGGCGGATCGCATCTTTTAATAAAACTTCTTTACGTAATATTTGTCTTGCATCAGCCGTACGTACTTCGATCTGCGGATGAACAATCGTTACAAACAGATCGGGACAAGGTATGCTAACTATATCCAGTGGATGAATGCTGCGTATCAATGTAACACCACCATAAATGCAAGGTGCCACATTATCTGCGTGCTTAACACCCGATGCCACTTTTTCTCCAAACATTGCGAAGCGGACAAGGTCTTGCTTAGAAAAAATATTGCCCAATAAATGATTGGCCGCAACAGTAGCGCCGGCAGCACTTGCAGCGCTTGAGCCTAAACCGCTACCCGGTTTAATTTTTTTATGTATCGTAATTTCGAAACCGATATTTTTATCCAGCTCATTGATCATTTCGATCAAAGGAGCACCCGCTGTATTTTGTGTTGGGTCAGATGGTAAAGGATAACCATCGGCGCTATGTATAATAACTTCTCTTTTGTCAAGCAGCTTCACTTCCATTATATCATTAGGTGCGTGTAAACACAAACCCAATACATCAAAACCACAAACCAGATTGGCTACAGTTCCAGGTGCTAAAACTTTTACAGCCCCCGGCCCCGAAGGGGAGTTATTCAACGAATCTATTTTTTTATCTTCTTTCATTCTCATTAATTATATAACGATCAATCGAGTATTATACTTTTATAAAGTCCCCTTCGGGGATTTAGGGGCTTTCTACGCTCTCGACGCTCTTATAATATCAGCAAATACACCAGATGCAGTTACTTCCGCACCGGCACCGGCACCTTTCACCACCAATGGTTGATCTTTGTATCGGTCGGTAAAGAATAATACCACATTATCTTTTCCGTATAAATGATACAGATCTTGTTGCGGTGTGATATGTTGCAATCCTACGGATGCTTTACCATTTTCGTATTTAGCAACAAATTTTAATTTGCTGCCGTCTTTTGCAGCGGCGTCATATATTTTTTTGAAATGTGCTTCGTTCTTTTCCATTGATTTGTAAAAATCAGCAACAGAACCCGTCATGCATTCTGCAGGCATAAAGCTGTTGTTAGTGATATCATCCATTTCAATTGCCTCGCCAGATTCGCGTACCAATATCATTATTTTGCGCATTACGTCTTTACCGCTAAGGTCCAAACGAGGATCAGGCTCTGTGTACCCTTCATCCTGTGCTTGTTTTACAACCGATGCAAAAGATTTTGTTCCATCATAATTATTGAAAACAAAATTCAAAGTACCGCTCAATACCGCTTCGATCTTATTTACTTTATCGCCACTGCGTAACAGGTCATTTAATGTTCCGATGATCGGCAAGCTGGCGCCTACATTTGTTTCGAATAGGAAACTTGTATTGAATTCTGTCGCCAGTCCTTTTAATTTTTTATAATAGCTGTAGGATGATGAGCAGGCAATTTTATTACAGGCCACTACAGAAATGCTTTTTTGCAATAACTGATCGTAATAAGTAGCTACTGTTTCATTTGCAGTTACATCCGCAAAAATAGAGTTGCGCAAATTTTTAGATTGGATGGTCTGTACAAAGCTTTCCATATTCATTGGTTCGCCTGCTTCTAATAATTCTTTCCAATTGTTCAGGTCGATGCCATCGTTATTGAACAACATTTTTTTGCTGTTCGCCAATCCTGCGATATTTATTTTCAACCGAAGGTTATCTAATAAATATTTATGCTGATGCGCCAATTGTGCTACCAGCTTGCTTCCTACATTACCAACGCCCGCGATAAAAAGATGTACTTCTTTATACACTGTTTCAAAAAACTCTTCGTGTAAAACGTTGATCGCTTTTTTAACATCGTGTACAGAAATAACAGCAGAGATATTTCTTTCAGAAGAACCCTGCGCAATAACGCGAACGTTAACGCCATTACGACCCAACGTGCCAAACATTTTACCGCTGATACCGGGATGGCTCTTCATATTATCACCCACCAATGCAATGATCGAGACTTCTTTTTCAACGATCAACGGGTTTACTTTTTTCGTTTCTATTTCGTACGCAAAAGTGTCATCGATCGCCGCTTTTGCTTCATCGCCATTGGCTTCGTCAACACCTACACAAATAGAATGCTCAGAAGAACTTTGTGTAATGATGATCACATTTATTTTTTTGCTCGCTAAAGCTTCGAATAATCTTTTAGAGAAACCAGGAATACCTACCATGCCACTGCCTTCTAACATCAGCAAGGCTACTTTATTGATACTTGAGATACCACGTATGCTGGTGCCGTTTTGTGTAGGCTCCTGTTGTATCACCGTGCCTGCATCTTGCGGGGCAAAAGTATTTTTTACCCAAACCGGAATGCCTTTCGTCATTACCGGTTGAATGGTTGGCGGATAAATTACTTTAGCGCCAAAGTGAGATAGCTCCATTGCTTCCTGGTAGGATATCTGCGGGATTATTTTTACATTTTTTACTAAACGCGGATCAGCCGTCATCATGCCCGATACGTCTGTCCATATTTCTAACACATCAGCATTTAATGCACCGGCTAATATTGCAGCAGTATAATCTGAACCGCCTCTGCCAAGCGTGGTACCAACACCGTTAGCATCCGAAGAAATAAAGCCCGGTAAAATAAACAGGTTGGCTTTCGACGCCTTAAAGAAATCGGCTATCTTTTTATTGGTAACAGCAAAGTCGACCGTTGCCGATCCAAAGTTTGAATTAGTAGTGATGATCTGTCTTGCATCCACCCATTCGCAAGCGCCCAGATCTGATTTTAATTTTGCCGCGATGATCTGAGAAGATAACAGCTCTCCGTAACTAACAATTCTATCCTTAGTACGTTCTGATAATTCGCCTAACAAAAAGATACCGTTACAGATATCTTCTATCTCGTTACAGGTTGTTTTAACCCAGCTTAAAACACTGCTTTGTTGTGTAATGGGAATGAGCTCTTTTACAGTCTGCAAATGCCTTTGCTCTGCTTCCTGTAATTTTACTTTATATCCTTCATCGCCTTTTGCAGCAAGGGCGCTGCATAGTAATAAAGTATCTGTGATACCGCCTAATGCCGAAACTACTACGATGGTTTTTGTTGCTGTAGATTTATCCTTTACAATTTCTGCTACCTTACTGATGTTTATTGCATTTGCGACTGAACTGCCCCCGAACTTTAAAACCTGCATGATCGTTATATTTGAATGTATTTATTTAATGTATTGACAAAGATATTCATTTGATGAAAATAGCTGTGAGCCCAATGATAATATGACATTTTTTAACCCTTAACGGGTTGCAATAATAGCAATAATAGTGGTAGCTTTTGCAGTCGTAATGGAACTTACAATCGTTGGGATGATATATGAATTATTTAGATGTACCACTTTTTGAGATTCTGAGCGCTAAATTATGTAAATAACTTCTAATCAGGGGAAATTATTCAACATTTTTGAAGTATTTTTGAGCGCATTCATCGATTGCAGCCAATTTATCACTCTTTTTTTAAAATTTATTGAATATGGATCACCAGTCTTCCCGTGGGTTGCAACAATTTAAAAATTCTGTTGGTATAAAGTTTCAATTGTATAACAGCTTATTTACTTCTTTGCCTTTTCACCGTATTGAAAAAACAGGTATTTTATTATCACTATTGCTGAACATTTGCGAAGATGGGTATAGTCAAAAGCAAAGTCCGACTGAGATCATTGAAGAATTTTTTGTAAAACATACTTCTTACACCGATCAAAAAGAAAAGCTCGACCTGTTGTTCCGCTTTATTCAATTTGTTGAAAGACAGATCGTATTATTTGATGCATTGGAAGATGCTGCCTTTAAAGATGTGCAGGATCTTGGTGGCGTGGGTTCTTTAAAGCAATTAGAAAATGATGTTATTTTATATGATAAGGGCGATGAGCTAACGGCGAAACTGAAAGATTTTGCGGTTAGGTTAGTACTAACGGCGCATCCTACACAATTTTATCCGGGCTCTGTTTTAGGTATCATCAATGATCTGTCGAAAGCATTGGCAGAAAATAATGCTACGCTGATCAATATGTATTTGTTACAGTTAGGGAAAACGCCTTTCTTCAAAAAGATCAAACCAACGCCTTACGATGAGGCTGTGAATTTAATATGGTACCTGGAAAATGTTTTTTATCCTGCTGCCGGCAGAATAACAACCTTTCTTAAAAAACAATTTACCGAAGCGATCAACCCAAATAATCCCATCATGTTCATGGGCTTTTGGCCGGGCGGCGATAGAGACGGAAATCCTTTTGTTACTTCTGAAACCACATTAAAAGTTGCCGAAGCATTGCGCGGAGGCATTTTAAAATGTTATTATTTAGAGATACGCCGCATCAGGCGCAGGTTAACATTTAAGGTTGTAGAAACAATATTAAATGACCTGGAACATGAATTGTACAACGATGTATTTATTCCGGGAGAACGTACGCATTTAACGAAAGAAGATATCGTATCTAAATTGTTGAAAGCAAGAGAGGCGCTGATCTACCAAACAAATGGTTTGTTCCTCGACCTGATCGATGGGCTGATCAATAAAGTAGAATTGTTCGGATTGTATTTTGCCACATTGGATGTCAGACAGGAAAGTACGGTACACGGAAATATATTAAATGATATTGCAGCTAACTCTGATTTTTTACCGAAAGGGTATGCAGACTTTGATGCAGATAAAAAGATAGCGGCGCTAACAAGCGTGACCAAACCAATCAGCGGACTAACTTTAAAAGAACCATTATTCAACGACGGATTAGAAACTATCAAAGCAATCAAAACGATCCAGGGATATAATGGCGAATTAGGTTGTAACAGGTATATCATCAGCCAGAATAACAGCGCATTGAATGTGTTGGAAGTGTATGGCTTGTTTTTATTGTGCGGATGGAAACCGGAAGAATTAAGTGTTGATATCATTCCTTTATTTGAAACGGTGGATGATCTGCAGAATGCTGCTGAAATAATGAAAACATTATATACCAACAAAGCATACGCGGCGCATTTACAAAGAAGAGGAAAACGCCAGACGATCATGTTAGGTTTTTCTGATGGTACAAAAGATGGCGGTTACTTAATGGCCAACTGGGGAATTTACAAAGCGAAAGAAGAGCTGACAACGATCTCTAAAGAATATAATATTGATGTAGTGTTCTTCGATGGCCGTGGCGGCCCGCCGGCAAGAGGTGGCGGTAAAACGCATAAGTTCTACTCATCCATGGGTAAAAATATTTCTGATAAAGAAATTCAGTTGACGATACAAGGGCAAACAGTAAGCTCAAATTTTGGAACGATCGATTCTGCACAATTCAATTTAGAGCAATTATTGCACGCCGGTATATCAAATGATCTGTTCAATAGCAGAGAGATCACTTTAGAAAAAGATGAAGACACTTTGTTGCAGCTTTTGGCTAATGAAAGTTTTACTAAATACAATACCTTAAAGAACCATCCATACTTTGCTGATTACTTAACACAGATCAGTCCGCTTAAATTTTACAGCGAGACAAATATTGGTAGTCGCCCGGCAAAAAGATCGGCTTCTGCCAAGCTATCTTTAAAAGACCTTCGTGCCATCCCTTTTGTGGGTGCCTGGAGCCAGCTGAAACAAAATGTTACCGGCTATTATGGCGTAGGAGCAGCTTTGCAGGAAATGGATAAAGAAGGGAAATTTGAGCAGGTTAAAACATTGTACAAAAATTCGATGTTCTTTAAAACCCTGATCGATAACTGCGAGATGGCAATGATAAAAAGTTATTTTCCTTTAACAGAGCATTTGGCAAAAGACCCTAAGTACGGAGAGATCTGGGGAATGATACATGATGAATATGAGCTCACAAAAAAATACGTTTTCTTATTATCAGGAAAAACAGAATTGATGAGCGAGTATCCGGTAGATCAGATGTCTATTGCAATGAGGGAAAGAATTGTATTGCCTTTGTTAACCATCCAGCAATTTGCTATCGCAAGAATAAGAGAGATGGATGATGCAGGTATTGTTTCTCCATTGAAAGAAACTTACGAGAAATTAATTATGCGTTCTTCTTTTGGTATTATCAATGCGGGAAGGAACTCAGCGTAGTTTATAGTTTTATTTTTAAAACGTTAATAAAGATCGGGTTGATTTTTATTAACGTTTTTTATTATAGTTTGAGATCGTCTTTTGATTGAATTTTACTAGATAGGATATAGAATTGGAATTGAAGAAAGCATACTTATTTTAATCGTAATGATACCTACACTGAAGAATATATAATTTATCTTTAGAAACAGCATATACCAATCGATGCTCGCTATCAATACGCCTGCTCCAATAGCCGGCATATTTTCCTTTCAAGGGCTCGGGTTTTCCAATACCGGTAAATGGGGTACGAAGACAATCTTTTATCAATTCGTTAATTCTCTTTAATATTTTTTTATCCGTAATTTGCCAATAGAGATAATCATCCCAGGCATGGGTTTGCCAGCTTAGCTCCATTATTTTTCTAATAAAGATTTTTTAACAGACTTTCCTTTTTTCATTTCCGTAATAGCCTCATCTAATCGTTTCCTGTTCTTATCGGATTTTATAAGATGCATTGTTTCATTCCAGGAATTGTATTCATCCATAGATAACAATACGACGTTCTTGTTTTTACTCCTTGATACAATAACAATATTATTGTCATCTGAAACACTATCAAGGCTTTCCTTCATTTTTTTTCTAAATTCTGTATAGTTTAATACTTCCATAAAATATGTATATAAGTACAAATTTAAGTACTTATTTCCGTACTTCAAAATTTAACTACTGCTACAATAAACAGCTGATTATTAATGTTTTTCTTTATCTTGGGATAACTAAAATCCAAACCAATGTTACTACTAAACGAGAACCGCCAACAATTAGATGTTGAGCAACTAAAAAAGAATTTAGTTAATGGTATCAAAGAAGATCATTCTTCCCAGGCAGATATCGAAAAAGCATTGAGTGATTATTATGCGCAGGCTTATGCCAGCGAAGCAAAGGAATATAAATTTGAACCGGCGGCTTTGCAAAGTCAATCCTTTCTCGATATTGGTAAAAAGATCTTTGCGAAGATCCAGCATTTTATTTGCGGCGTTTTAACCAGCGGTTCAAATGCGACACAGATCGTTGACGTGGTTTTAAAATCTTTATCAAGTATTATTCCCGGTGGTGTTATTGTTGAATTTATTGTGCAGAAGGTTGTCAATTATATTGTAGGAATAGGAGTGGACAAGCTTTGTGCAGTTCCTCAGGCATAATGTATAAAATGCTTTAGATAAAGTAAATGGAATTGAAAAGCTCTTGTCATCCTGAGGAAGGATCTGATCGTCAATCAATCATTCTGCAACAGAAGAATAGGATGCTTCGTTCCTCAACATGACAAAAAAACAAAAGCCTTAACAACAAACTATTAACGCTTTTGAATTGTAGTTTTCTGGAATATTATGCTTTCAGGTCTGCCTTTAAAAAATTAAGCTGACCTAAATGATAACTTTGATGATTCGTTCTTCCCAACAAAACAGTCAGTTTATTGCGTGATGGATCAAGCGCAAAATCTTCTGCAGAAACTTTTGTGTGCTTGTCTAACCAGTCATAGGAAGATAGCGTAGTAAAATGTTCGGTCAGGGTTGCATTTACTTTTTCCCAGTATTGTTTTAGTTCAGCTACCGTAAAGGCAAAAGCCTTTTTATCATCTGCATTGACCTGGAAAGGTGTTTCCAGCTGCGGATATAATTTGTCGCCAAATCCTAATAATGGAAGCAAAGAATCATTCGTTGCGGTAAGATGCCCCAATAAATAGATCGCCCTGTTACGGCCCGGTGCTACTTCATTCAGATACGCATCGTCATTGTATTTATTAAAAAAACTGGTGACAGCTTTGTTTTGTGATGTCCATGAGTTGATCACTTGCTTAACCATTTGTTCTGTTGCCGAAGCGTTGATAGTTTGTGTTTGCATAAGTTGTTTTAATTGGATGATTAGGATCCTATTTTATTTAATGTTTGTATGTCTTCATGCGTTAATTCTACATCCGTAGTTTTCATATTTTCTTCCAGGTGTGCAACACTTGATGTGCCCGGTATCAATAGAATGTTTTTTGAATGTTGCAATAACCAGCTAAGCGCTACCTGGTGTACTGTTGCCTTATGTTTATCAGCGATCTTTTGTATGGTTTCTATAGCGGCTACATTGCCGGCATTTAACGGATACCATGGAATAAAAGCGATATTTTGTTCGGCACAATATTTTAAAACGGCTTCCCATTTGCGGTTATCAACGCTGTACATATTTTGCACAGACGCAACTTTAAAATATTGCTGCGCTTTTTTTATCTCATCTACATTTACTTCAGATAAACCAATATGTTTGATCTTCCCTTCCTGTTGCGCCTGTTTTAAAAACCCGAAAGTTTTTTCAACCGGAACTTTTGCGTCTATGCGGTGTAGTTGATACAGTTCAATTGCTTTTAGCTTCAATCTTTTCAGGCTTCCTTCCAAACCTTTTTGTAGAAATTCAGGACTACCATCCTGTCCCCATTGATCAGGCCCCGATCTTGTTAAACCACCTTTGGTAGCGATCACAAGGTCTCTTGGATATGGATATAAAGCTTCGGCGATTAATTCTTCCGAAACATACGGGCCGTAGCTTTCGGCGGTATCTATAAAATTTACACCTAATTCAACCGCACGTTGCAAAACCTTTATGGCTTCTTCTTTATTTGCCGGTTGTCCCCATACACCTTTGCCTGTAATGCGCATAGCGCCGAAACCTAATCGGTTGACTTTTACATCGCCTTCAATTAAGAAAGTGTTTTCTGCTGTAATAGTGTTCGTGCTCATATTATTTTTATTTTAATTTTAAAGGAATTTTCTGCTAGTATGTTGCATCAAAAATGAGTCCAATAATTATAAAGTAGTAACACCGCCATCCAGCATTAACTCACCACCCACCATAAATTTAGAATCGTCGGAAGCCAGGTAAAGAAAGCCTTCTGCAATTTCTTCTGAAGTACCCAAACGTTTTAGCGGAGTACCACTTGCGAAATGAGCTTTAGTGCCTTCGATCTCTTCTTTAGTGCCACCGTTTCTTCCGAAAATTGGCGTATCAACGGGGCCGGGAGATAAAATGTTAATACGTATTTGCCTGTCTAACAATTCAGCAGAAAGTGTTCTTGCTAAAGAGCGTACTGCTGCTTTGGTAGCGGAGTAAGCGGCCAGTCCTGCAAATCCTTTTGTATTAGCCGCAGAAGAAGTGATAATAACAGAAGCGCCATCATTTAAGAACGGCAATGCTTTTTGTATGGTGAAGAATACACCTTTAAAATTTACATCGCTTGTTTTATCAAACATATCTTCTGTAAAATCTGCCAAAGGTGCGGCTAAAAATATCCCGGCATTTACCACCAGCACATCTATTTTGCCAAATGTTTTTTGAATTGTTTTGTATTGGGCATCAATATTTTTCAGGTCTGATACATCGCTTACTAAACCTAATGCACCGTGGCCAATTTGTACGATCGCACTGTCTACTGTTGTTTGGTTACGACCTGTAACGGCAACTTTTGCGCCTTGTTGTGCAAATAATTTTGCTGTTGCCAATCCCATACCGCTGTTACCACCGGTGACTACGGCTACTTTATTTTCTAATTTTTTCATGTTGTTTTTATTATTGATATATGTAAGTAATTCATTAACCAGCACAAACGGGTGATCAGTTCTTTTGCGCTAACAGAGTACAAACCTACAACAATTAATCGAAATATCGAAAAGTATCGATTAATTAATTAAATTTTTTTAGACCTCAAAAGGACTTAAAAATTTAATATACTCTGCAAACACTTCTTTATTGGTCATGTACTTTGTGCAGCGGCCGTCTTTTTCAGCGATCAAAAGATCGGCGTCTACTAACTGCTTAATATGGTGAGACATAGTAGATTGAGCGAGATCGAACATTTCAACAACCTGCATGCATTGCATCCAGTTCTTTTCTTTGTTGATGGCTTCCATAATTTTTAAACGATATGGATCGCCCAAAGCTTTTGAGATCTTTTCGACCTTTTTTATATCCAGCTTCTTATTCATACTGCAAATATATCTATTTTTTTCGATTCGATTTTCTGCTACGCAGGATACAAATAAAAAAGCGTTAACTAAACCTCCCGGCTGTTAACGCTTACTAGCTATCAGAAAGTACTGTTTCCTGGGATATATCTTATAGAACAGCGATCAATCCTTTGATGATGGCTGCTAATTTTACTGCTTCAAATACCCTTGGTTCTGAACCACCTTGTTGCAATACCGATTTTTCGTGTGAGGTAACGCACATTTCGCAACCATTTAATGTAGAGACCACCAGGCTCATTAATTCAAAAAATTCTTTGCCTAAGATCGGGTTCAGCATGATGCTCATCTTGATACCCGCCTGCATCGTATCATACGCCTCTTTTTCTTTATGCATAAAATGACGAAAGCGGTAAAACACATTATTCGTATTCATCAGCGAAGTACAGGCAAATGTTTCTGCGATCTCTGCTTCAGTTGCACCGGCTTCCGTAGCTAAGGTTGCAAAGCTGTTTTTTAATTCAACATTTTTTTCGTTTGCTGCAACAGCTAAGGCCAACAATAGCGCTTCTTTTTTATTTAAGTATTGCGTATTGCTAATTACATTGCTGACATTGATCTTCAGGTCCTTAATATATTTCGATTCTGTGTTCAATAAAGACTGGGTATTTAAAGATGGGGTATAATTATCCAGCTTTAATTCTGCTAACAGGTTAGTGAATGTTTCGTTTTGTATGGTGGTTGTGCTCATGGTATTAATTTAATTCTAACTGTTTAGTTAATGTTTCCTGGCCCTGGTTCCAGTTACAAGGACAAAGCTCATCTGTTTGTAAGGCGTCTAACACACGTAATACTTCCTGCACGTTACGGCCAACATTCAGGTCATACACACTTACCCAACGGATAATGCCTTGCGGATCGATGATGAATGTTGCACGATAAGCGATCTTTTCTTCTGTATCTAAAATACCCAATTCTTCTGCCAAAGATTTTGATGTATCTGCGATCATGGGGAATTTTAATCCTTTAAGGTCTGCATGATCTCTTCTCCACGCTGCATGTACAAATTCAGAATCAGTAGAAGCGCCTAACAATACCGTATCGCGATCCTGAAAGTCACCGAATTTTTTATTGAACTCTGCTATTTCAGTTGGACAAACAAACGTAAAATCTTTTGGCCACCAGAACATTACTGTCCATTTGCCATCTTTGCCTGCGTAGTCATTTGTTATGTCAATAAACTCTTTTCCTTTTTCGATCGAGACCACTGCTTTCTTTTTAAAAGAAGGGAACGTACTTCCGATCGATAATACTTTGTTGCTCATATGAATGGTTTTAGATTTTTTAAAATATTTTAATAGAGCAAAAATGAGGCTTTTAATTGATAGTTTTAATTGATAGTTTCTATTATGATATAGATAAAATCTATATATTTTAACTATATCATAATGCGTACCTTGATAGTAACTTAATCTTGGAATTTTATGCGAAAAATATATTTCATTGTATTTATTATAACCTCTATTACAATACAGAACACATGGGCTCAGGCGGCTTCTGGTAATAGGATTTTTTCTGAAGACACTGTGCTGCATTTTCATGAAAGATTTGTATTGAGTTTGTTGGATGAATATGATCAGCCAGGAAGATGGTTATTTTTAAATATTGATTCTTGCGCAGAAAAGAATTGGCATGAAGTGGTAAATCCTGTGGAACTTATTAATAATTATGCTGTAACTTTTAAAGGATTAAGTCGCTATAATATTTTATTCGAAGTAGGAGAATCTTTTATAATAGAAGCCGATAATCACAGAGAGGATTTTTGGTCCAGTGGTGATCCGTGCAGAGCTGATACCCTTTATGGGACCAATTCTTCGCCCTATTATGTTAAAGGAATAAAAATTAATATGGAGGTTTATAACAAACTGCATAAACAACCAGTAGGACAAATACTGCATACATACTTTGATAGCCATGGAAATTTTAAAAAAGAATATAGCAGCATATTGTATGAATTAGTAGCCGTATGTTATGTAAATAATATAAAAGTAATTACCTATTCAAATGGTGATGCTACCTACACCATATTTAAATAAAAAGAGTATAAGATTCCGTAGGGATTGCTCCGATGGAGCAATTGGAGATTGATAAAATAATAAACAGACAACTTAAGGTTCAACAAGTTGGAGCTCATTAACATCCTTGTCTACTTTTATCCATTTTGAACTATCAATAATTACAGGAGCTTTTTTTACCAGCATGAACAAATTAGAGATATGATAAACCTCAACCGTTCTTTTACTATAACCGAAAGCGCCTATATCCTGCATTTGAAACTCAATTGTTTTGAAAGATGAGTTTTTATTTTGATACAATATTGTTTGTGTCTGCCAGGGAGCTGAAGCAAAAATAATTTTGGTTGGACCGATAATTATTACCGTTAACAAAGCGATACAAGGCACAATAAATTCTATGATCGTTTTTTGTTTATAAATGATACCGAATAAATTCCAGATAGAAACGATAGGAGCGAAGATCAACATGCCTTCATAAATTAAAAGCCTCAGTAAGCTATTTTTAATTTGGAAAGAGGTAAATCTATCTAAAAGAAAAAGAATAAATATACAAATGAAAATGATGTTTAGAATGATGGCAATGATCCTGGAAGCTTTCATGCGATAAATATAATTAATTTTCAATGCTCAATGCTCAATTTTCAATGTTCAATTTTTAGATATCAAATATTTGAGATGGCTACAACTGAGCATTGAGCATTGAAAATTGAGCATTGAACATTATCTACGCTTAGATAAAAGCTCAACAATGGTATGCAGTACAAGTGTGCGACGCAACGATGCTGCACAGAACTTCAATGCCGACTAAAAAAATAAAAACTACCTTTGCTTTTCTATCAGCCAGGCTATCGCTCCGAGTGATCGGAGAGGAAAGTCCGGACAGCAAAGGGCAACACACCGGTTAAGCGCCGGCTTCCTGAAAGGGAAAGAGAAAGTGCCACAGAAAATAACTGTCCCGCTTAGGCGGGATGAGGGTGAAAATGTGAGGTAAGAGCTCACGGAAAATATAGGTAACTATATTTTCGGGTAAACCTTGTGTGCTGTAATGCCATGTAAACCAGTGTTTGAGGGCGGCTCGCCCGAGCTGGAGGGTAGGCAGCAAGATTGTAACAGTAATGTTGCAGCCAGATAAATGATAGCCATCCCGCTTCGGCGGGATACAAAATCCGGCTTATCGGCTGATAGTATTTTTTTAACGTACGATGTACGATGTTGGATGTACGATGTTGAGGTGTATAAATAATTTTTACATCGTACGTCGTACATCACACATCGTACATTTTTTTTACAGTAGCTGCTACTATCTTATCGATCGGCAACGAAACCGTATCTGCAGAAAAATCATTCCAATCAATAAATCGTACTGTTTCTATTTGTTTTGCTTCTTCGTAAATTTTTAATTGTGCTTCATCAAAATCAAAGGGCTTGTTGCGTAGCGGAGCTTTTATTGGTTCTAATGCTTTTACATAATAGTAGATAGCGATGATCTGGTGTTCTGCATTAAAAGCGCTTTGCTGATAGAAATCTGTTGTGTAGATATGATCGCCTATTTCAACTTCCAAATTCATTTCTTCTTTGAATTCTCTTTTAAGACAATCTCTTGTCCCTTCGCCTACTTCTAATCCGCCGCCGGGAAATTTTGTAAAATAATTGCCGCGGATATATTCATCACTTACTAAAACCTGCCTGGCTTCGTTGATCAGTATTCCATAAACTCTTACGCTTATATACATAGGGAAGTTTAAATATGTACGATGTGTGATGTACGACGTACGATGTAAAAGAGTTGTATCATTTACAATTTACCATTAATCATTTACCATTAATTTCTACTTCTCCTTTGAACACTAATTCTGCCGGCCCGCATAACCAGATATTTTGAAAAGTATTATCATCCATTTTATCAAATTCAACACTTAAATGCCCTCCGGGGGTTTTTACTTCTACGCGGTTAAAGCCATTGTCGTTATGTGCCGAAACCAAGGCTGCTGCTGTAACGCCGGTGCCACAGCTGAGTGTTTCATTTTCAACGCCACGTTCGTAAGTGCGTACGAAAATAGTATCGTCATCAATTGTTTCAACAAAATTTACATTGATGCCTTCGGTTTTGTATTCATCACTGTAACGGATTTCGCGACCGGCCTCAAATACATCGACCACTGTTGCATCAGGAACTAATTTAACGTAATGTGGAGAGCCAGTATCTAACACCATCCAGGAATTATGTTCTTCTACATTCATCACGTCTTTCATTTTTAAACGAACTTTTTGATCACTTTCTATTTCTGCTGCATGTGGCCCATCGATCGCTAAAAAATGATAAGGTTCTTTATGGATGCCTACATAATGCGCAAACATTACCAGGCACCTGCCCCCGTTACCGCACATGCTGCTTTGATTGCCATCGGCATTGTAGTACACCATTTCAAAATCGTATCCTTCTTTTTCGCTTAGTAACATCAGGCCATCGGCGCCTATACCGAAGCGCCTGTCGCACATGTTTTTTATTTGATCAGCCGTTAATTTAGGGATCTGTTTTTTTCGGTTGTCAAAAATTATAAAATCATTGCCTGTTCCCTGGTATTTATAAAATGGTAATGTCATGATCGATTTAAATATTTGCGTTAGTTATTATTTCTAAAGAATGTTGTATTAATTTTTCAACAGCAGCTGCGCCATCTTTCGAAAATTCTTTTGTAATGCGATTGGCTACTATCACGTTCAGACTTAAACAATGGTGCCCCATCAATTTAGATAAACCATATATCGCCGAAGACTCCATTTCAAAATTAGCGATTTGGTGGTTGCCAAAACTAAAACTTGTCAGCATATCGATCAGATCCGGATAAGCGAGGCCCAATCTTAATACCCTGCCTTGCGGCCCGTAAAAACCCGGACAGGTCACCGTTATCCCCTGGTGATAATTATTTACAAAATGCTTCAACAAATTTACGCTAGCCATGGTAATATAGGGAGATATATTTCCTGCGATCAGTTGCGTGTGTGTTTGAAAGGCTTTTAGTAAATACCTTTCTTCCTCATTATTTCTTAAGCGATAAAAATGTAATACATTATCTAACCCTAAGGCATAGGTGCCGGCTACAAAGCTATCAACGGCTATATCTTTTTGTAAAGAACCCGATGTGCCGAAACGGATAATGTTTAATTGCGTGAATGTTTCTTTTATGGTGCGGGTCTCAAAATCAATATTGGCCAAGGCATCCAGTTCGTTCATCGCTATATCGATATTATCGGGACCGATACCTGTGCTTACGCAGCTGATCCTTTTTTTGCCGATATAGCCGGTATGTGTGATGAATTCGCGGTGCTGATTTTTGTATTCTATAGTGTCGAAATGTTTGCTGACTTCTTTCACCCTATCCGGATCACCGACGGTAATGATAGTGGTTGCAATTTCTTCAGGACGGCAGTCTAAATGGTAAATAGCGCCCCGGCTATTTAGGATCAATTCAGATGCTGCAATACTACCCATGGCATGATTTTGAAGAGGTTATAGTGCGATTTCAGGCCACAGTGGCAGCACCGAAATTTTTATTTTTGTTTAAAAATACCTTATTTTCGCAACTCTTTAAAAAAGGTCCTGTGGCCGAGTGGCTAGGCAAAGCTCTGCAAAAGCTTCTACAGCGGTTCGAATCCGCTCGGGACCTCAAAAAGGATCACATTTTGTGGTCCTTTTTTGCTTTTACAGAAGAAATGAAGCTTCTTTATTTTAAGTTGTTCAGCTTGTAAGTATCGGTCCCTTTTGCTAAAACAGCCTGAGGCTTTGCGGAGTGCCATACTATTGGCTCATCATAGTTGCAGGGGATTTTAATTTCATATGCCGGCGTAGAGTATTGTATAATTATCCCGATCCTGTCACAATCACCTTTGTTATCCGAACCATGCCAGGTCAGCCCATCAAAAAGAAAGAAATCTCCTTCATTAATATCTACCGTAACCAATTCAGCTTCAGGGTTAATATTTTTACAGAACTCCAAAGCCGTAGCGTCATCGTTAATATTTAATTGCTGTGGTATTGTGTCTATTGTATGTGATGTTGTTATTAAGCTTAAAGAAGAAAGGAAGGAAGTGCCTTTTAATCCTACAAAAACAGAAACACCTTTCCAGTGCTTATGCTCAATATCTACATGCCATCTGTGTTTCTGATTTGGTTTTCTGTGGGTTGTTGATACTCCCCATATAATTATGTCTTCTCCTAAAATGGAAGCTATTTTATCTACGATAAATGGATGGTTGGCTATTGCTCTATATTCGGGAATAGTTGTGTGCATGCTTTTGAACCAGGGACGGGCATCCAGTTCTTCTTTTGTTGCTGTACTGATCTTGTCCCACGCTGTAAAATCCGTAAGCGCTTTATTATGTATCGATGTGGCCACTTCTACGCCAGATGGTGTTAATAGGGAATATTTACCTACCCATCCATTAGATCTAAAAAAGTCCACTTCTTCTGTGGTAAGATCTGTTTTTGAAACAGATGTTTCAGGAGCGAATGCTGAATTAAGTGTGTTCATATTTTAAATTTACAGTAATGGATATTATCAATAAAGAACTATAAATATAAAGCAAACTATAAAGACCAGCAAGTAGTGCAAGATTTAAAATTATACTACCTTTAGCGCCATTATGCTACCAAAATATTTAACCAAGGTTGGCCTTGCTGCCTGTGTTCTATTAGTTATTTCCTGTTTTTTACCGTGGACCTATTATGCGGATCTTGATCAGAATTTTACAGGATTTTATTCCTGGCAAAATAATTACGGTAAGCCCGGCTATTTTTTAGTGTTACTAACAGTGCTCATATTTATTTTTATGCTGGTACCTAAAATATGGGCCAAAAGAGCCAATCTTTTTTTATCGGCATTGGCAGTAGGGTACGCGATCAAAACCTATATTTTGTTTACGTCTTGCTACAACGCGTATTGCCCGGAGAAGAAAATAGGGATTTACCTGATGTTTATTTCAACGATCATGATGCTGGTATGTTCTGCATTTCCTGATCTGAAACTTGAAGAAAAGTCAAAAGGCAAAAGTTAAAACCAAAAAGTTAAGAAGAATAACTCTAAATATAAAACCCAAAACTATCAATCGGTTTTGGGTTTTGTTTTATTGTATTTTGGAATTTACTGCTAATTCTTTTTCACTTCCTTAGCCCATGCATCCTTTAATGTAACTGTTCTGTTGAACACCAGTTTATTAGGAGTACTGTCTTTATCTAAACAGAAATATCCTTTGCGAATAAATTGATAAGGCGTTGTTGCATCAGCTGTTTTTAGAGAAGGCTCAACATACACATTGTTCAGCACCTGGAATGAATCAGGATTTAAATATTCTTTAAAATCTCCTGTCTGGTTATCCGGTTCTTCTACTTTAAACAAACGATCGTATAAACGTACTTCAGCGGTAACGGCGTGAGGTACGCTAACCCAGTGTATGGTGCCTTTTACACTAACGCCACTGGTATCGCTTCCACTTTTACTTTCAGGGATATAGGTGGCGTGTACTTCTGTAACATTGCCGCTAGCATCTTTTGTAAAGCCTTCGCATTTTACAATATAAGCACTCTTTAAACGAACGGATGCGCCCGGCGCTAGACGGAACCATTTTTTTGCCGGTACTTCCATAAAATCTTCGCGCTCTATCCAAAGCTCTTTGCTGAATGGGACTATCCTTGTCTCGCCGGATTCTAAACCGCTTTCGCTGTTAAATTCTTCTGTTTGTCCATCAGGATAATTAGCGATAATTAATTTTACCGGATCCAATACCGCCATCACTCTTTGTGCGGTTTTATTTAGATCTTCCCGCAAACAAAATTCCAGCAAACTAAAATCGATCAGGTTATCTCTTTTTGCAATACCGATCCTGTCGCAAAAATTTCGAATGCTTTCTGCCGTAAATCCTCTTCTTCTTAAACCGCTGATGGTTGGCATACGCGGATCATCCCAGCCTTGTACATGTTTATCATTTACCAATTGCAATAATTTGCGTTTGCTCATTACCGTATAGGTCATGTTCAAACGGGCAAATTCATATTGTTGTGATGGAAAGATGTTTAGCTTTTCGATGAACCAATCATACAATTGATGGTGCGGAATAAATTCCAGTGTGCAAATGCTATGCGTGATATTTTCAATGCTATCGCTTTGTCCGTGTGCAAAATCGTACATCGGGTAGATGCACCATTTATCTCCCGTACGGTGATGGTACGCTTTTTTAATTCTATAAATGATAGGATCGCGCATGTGCATGTTGGGTGCAGCCATATCCACTTTTGCGCGGAGCACTTTTGCACCATCGGCAAATTCGCCATTCTTCATTTTTTCAAACAGGTCCAGGTTTTCTGCAACGGACCTGTTTCTATAAACGCTATCCATACCCGGTTCGGTAGGCGTACCTTTTAAAGTAGCAATTTCTTCGGCTGTAGAATCATCTACATAAGCCAAACCTGCAGTAATTAATTTAACTGCAAGCGTATATAACTGATCAAAATAATCCGACGCATAAAATTCATTGGCCCAATTAAATCCTAACCACCGCACATCTTCTTTTATACTGTCTACATATTCTGTCTCTTCTGTAACAGGATTGGTATCATCAAAACGGAGATTAGTTTTGCCGCCATATTTTAAACCAAGTCCGAAATTCAAACAAATGCTTTTGGCATGGCCGATATGCAAGTAGCCATTAGGTTCCGGGGGAAACCTGGTAAGCACAGTTTTGTATTTGCCGCTTTTCAAATCATCTTCAACGATCTCTTCAATAAAATTCAGGCTCTTTTCTTCACTCATCAGTTTAATTTTATGTTACAAATTTAAGGTAAGAAGCTTATAATCCCTGTTGGATCTGATGCCGCTTACTTCAAATTATTATTCATACTTTTAATAAAACAATTAGCTATGGCTCCTTGGATCATATACGCATTACTGTCTGCATTGTTTGCAGCATTAACCGCCATATTTGCAAAAGTGGGACTTACAAATGTTAACTCAGATGTAGCAACTGCTATAAGAACCGGGATTATTTTGCTGATTACCTGGGGAATCGTGTTATTCAGAGGTAAAATAAACGATATATCTGTATTATCAAAAACTAATTGGATCTTTTTATCCTTATCGGCGGTAGCAACGGGGTTGTCGTGGCTATTTTACTACAGGGCTTTGCAATTGGGTGAAGTATCACAGGTAAGCGCTATAGATAAGGGTAGTATTGTGTTTGCGATCGCATTGTCCTTCATTTTCTTGAAAGAACCAATCACCCCTAAAATTTTAATTGGCGGCGGATTAATATTTATCGGGATGCTGGTGATCATATGGAAATAAGATTTAATGGTTAACCATTAAACTCCAGGCTCACCTTTTTTATATCAATAGATAATTGCTCGATAAAATTGAACTGATCTACTATTGATTTAAATTCTGACAGCGTTTGCTTTGTTGTTGTTTCTAAAAGATTTTGTTGCAATTCTTCCCTTCTTTCTTTCATCAGCTCATCAACCTTTTGCGTAAGGGTATTTTTTTTATCGATATTGATGATCGTTTCTTCAGAAGCTTGCCCTTGCAAAATAGCTATCGATTGATCAAATCGTTTGATCGTATCATTGATCACCGGTAAGAAATCTTCGGAGCTGTATTTTTCTGCCAAAGGATCGGCATAATAAGAAAGTGTGGCCACGTGCGATGTAAGCATATGGTTCAGCACAACAAAACGATAAACGACCTTGCTATTCTCTTGTTTATTTTTTGGTTCAGCTAACATCCTGGAAAAAGCATCAGACAAATTTGCCAGGGATAAAAAAGCTCCTTTACGACTTAATTTATATTGTGTAGTAGTAACCGGAATGCCGATGTACGCATTGGAGATACGTTTAAAATAATTGGCATTTTCCGTCAATGCCTGTACCATGTAATTTTTTATTTGCCCTTTTTCCCAGGTTGGTATCAAAAAGAAATTAGCCAGAAAAGCGATCGCAAAACCTATCGCAGTATCTATTACACGGTCTGCCAAAATATTTTGTGTTGTAGCATGACTCAGTAAATGAAACAATATCATGATATACGGCGTCATCAAAAAAATACTGGCGAAATATTTTGTTCTGATCAAACTATAAGTGCCGATCATAAAACAGACCATCAAAATAAAAAGCGCTGTATCGTCTTTTACAAAATATAAAATGACAACACCGATAACTGCCCCCGCCAGTGTACCTAAAAGGCGCTGGTAACTTCTTTGCTTGCTTAAGCTGTAAGCGGGTTTTAATATTACAACGATCGTGAGCAATATCCAGTAGGTATGCCCGAGTTTATGTTCTACCGGTAAAAATTTAGAAATGATATAGCCTACTAATGTAGCAATGCTAATTCTAACAGCATGCCTGAAAGTGTTAGAAGTAAAAGATAAATTATCTTTTAAAAGTTTGGTATCAATAACTGTTTGAGAAACAAATTTCTGGTATTCAGAAGCAGCGGGTAAATCTTTTACAAGCGCCTGATCATAGGTAGTATATAAATGTAGCTCGTGTATGCGCGTAACAATATCTTCGATACCCGTTAAAATGTGGCGGAGGTTTATAAAGCTTTCAACATTTTCCGGCGTGCGGTTTGCATCGCGAAACTCTTCGAAGTAGCCGTGCAGCTCCTGGAAATGTTTTAGCAACAGGCCGGTTTCTATAGACGCTTTGCCGCGTTTTACCGCCAGGCCAATTTCATCCAGCTCTGTAGCAACTTCCAAAATAAAATTTTCAAAGCGTAAAAGGATATCGCTGTTTTCAAAAGTCTTTTGTAAGGCTTCATAATCCTGGTAAGATGTCATTACTCTTTCAAAAAGATCGATCGAATCACGAAATATGAGCCTTAATATTACTCCTTTATCAGTCGTATCTTTTACAATATGTCCTGTTTTAAATAATATTTCGCGGACAAGGTTTTGTTTTTCCTGAACAGCAATTTGTTGTTCCAGCATTTGCTGGTAGCTTTTTTCGTAGTCTACATTTTTATCATAAAAAGAAGCCCTGATGCGTAAATAATCGGATGTGGCTAAAATAGAATTCCCTAAAACCTGTTGCGCAATTTTGTATGGCCTGATATAATAAAGTAGCAAGCTCATTAGCATGTACCACAAACCGCCCGCAAAAATGTATAAAGCATTGTACACAACCAACCATCCTGTATTTTTTCTTTCAATGGTCAATACCATTACCATTAACACTGCTACGCCAATAGCATTCGCCCTGCTGCCGTATACACCGATCATAGAAAAAGCAAAACAAATACAGGGAATAACAACGCCTAAAACGATCGGATGGGGAACAGCAAATCCTGTAATCAATGCAACTAAAAAGCCGATCGTACAACAAGCCACCATACTGTTAATGCGGTGGGGAATTGGCCCGGGCGTATCAGCAAGACTAACGCACATGGCGCCTACTGCCACTACAATGCCGATAGGTAGTAAGTTAAAATAGTAACAGATCACTGCGGGTAAAATAATGCCAGCGGTCATGCGAACGCCATCACCCAGTGAATTACTATTAATAAAGATTCTATATTCTTTGAGAAGGTCCATCAGAAAGTCAAAAGTCAAAAGTGAAAAAGTAAAAACTAGCGCATTAAAATACTTGTAGGTTTTGCCTTTTTACTTTTGCCTTATTTTACGTGTTTTGCTTAATAAAAGAATCGAAGCTGTTGAAGCCGATCATTTTGTTCGAAATGAAACCTTCGGCATACCTAACGCCGATCATCTTCCCTAACATTTTGGCGCGGTATAAAACACTGTCCATAAAATCAGGTGTAGAAATATATGTTTGCGGTTCATTCAGATCAGGATTATGAAACTGTGTTCCGTAAGCTTTTACAGCATCAATTTTTTGATCCATCACTTTGGTGATATCAATAACGAAATTTGGAGCGAGGTATTTGTCTTGCAAATAATTAAAAACATATTTGGGCCGCCATATATCTTGTGTGGCGCCATTATCTGTAGTAACGATCTTTCTTAAACCCGATAAAAAAACAGCATCTGCAATAAGCCTTGCGCCTTTTCCATGATCAGGGTGGCGATCATCGGGTGCATTGCATAAAACAATATCTGGCTGATATTTTCTAATAGCGGCAATTATTTTTCGTTGGTGCGCCTCGTCGTTTTGAAAAAATCCATCGGCTAGCTCTAGATTTTCTCTTACGTCTAATTGTAAAATTTTGGCTGCTGCTGCAGCTTCAGTTTGCCTGGTTTCAGGAGTACCTCTTGTACCAAGTTCGCCTTGCGTTAGATCAATAATGCCCGTTTTTTTACCATTTAATTTTTCAACCAATAAAGTTCCGCCACAACTAAGTTCTACATCATCGGGATGAGCACCAAAAGCGAGTATATCTAATTTCATAAATGGTTAATTGTTAATGGTAAATGGTAAACGAAATGATACTATACAGCGATCATTCATTCAATATTGTAAATGTAAAAAAATAAGATGAGAGTGAAGGTTTTATACGAGAGATAATACAGGTGTGCGTTAACCATTTATAATTTACCATTAACCATTAGCTACGGTATCCATACATGCGCTGGACTTCCAATACTATTTTTTCTATTGGGGCATCGTCGCCGTCTCTATCGTAGGGCTGTTTTAAATTGCTATCGAAGAAAAAAGCTACTGTCTGGTAAAGTCTTGCGGTCATCCCACCTTTGTATCCTTTAATGATATTGTAACAGTTGTTGCCGGTTTCTCTGTTGATCAGCTTCATTAATATTTTCCCCTGGAAGATCGACATATTACTAAGTGGGTCGGTAAATTCTGTTCTTAATTCTTTTTCTCTTGTTTTAAGATAAGCTTTTTGGCCCTCTTCGGTTGGGATCTTTGCCAGGTGATAATTAATATCATTTATAATTATCCCGCAACGTTTTGCATAAGGGTAAGTAACATAAACGGCATTGCGCAATTCGGTCCAAGCTTCCATTGTTTTTTGTTGCCGCGCACGTTTAAGATATGCCGCTTCTTCGGTATCCGCATCGTATTTGGAATAGAGAAAACAATCAGGAAGGTATTCAAGGCTCATGGTATCGCCATTGTATATGATTGCAGGAACGGTAACGCTATTATTTGTTGCCTGCTGAGCAAAGCACGACTCGCTCTTTGTAAAAAGGCAGATTACAAGGAGAAGGATAATATTAAAAGATTTGTATCGCAAAAGATTTGCCATCGCTTGTGTGAAATTACGATATCCTTTTTATACTAATACTTGTTTTAAGTAACCCTTAAGTTAGCCCTTATTTGGCGGGGAAAATGTTAATGTGCGAAAAGAAACATGTAAAACAACGCAACAGCAATGATTATCAATGCAAAAGCGCTTGACGCAGAAGAGATATTGGCCCTTTTTCTAACACTCATTAGCAGGCCAATGGCCATTATCACCAGGCCGATCCAAACGAGGTTTATATAAGGGAAAACATAGGCTTTTACAGTAACAAAATCTATCATCTTGTCAGACTCTTTAACACCTATTTTTATTTTATGTTCATCGGTAACGCCCGCAAATTTTATGAATAAGTTTTGTGCGTAAACGGTATCGTCAATTTGATTGATGCCAAAACTATCCACCATGATGACCGGCGTTGATGCATACTTCATACTATCGGGCCCGGTGATAGTTATATGCGCCATCAGCATAGCGCCATTAGGCACGATGTCGAATTTATTTTGTTGCGGATTTTTTTCAATGCCGTTCAATACCATAAATCCTTTTGAATAAAACAGGGTATCGCCTACAGCCACTTCACGTATTTTAAACTGGGCAGTATCTTTATTTTTATCAGGATCTAATGTGTAAGAAATGTAAGTGAATACATCATGCGTTAAATAATGTTTGGTATCCGGGTTGCTGCTCATACCATTGTTTTTCATGAGGTAAACATCCGGGTTCACTACAAAAGATTCTTTTAACTCATTGGTTGCGGTATCTTTTCTTTCAAATAATAAGTGATAATAATGCCTTCCTTTTTCTGTCGCGTTGCTATCGCCAAAATAAGTAACAGTATATGGTCCCATACCCGTAGGTACATCACGGAGAAGGTTAAGGTTTTCTAACGGGTTATCCGCCTGCTTGGTTAAAGGATCAATGCCCATCGGGATAATAAAATTTTTGAACTTATCCTCGCTGATTATTTTTTTATTGGCTGAAGAGATCAGCATACCAACCAGCATCAATGCAAAACCAAGATGTGCAACAGATCCGCCGGCTGCTTTTATATTGCCATTCAACCCGCTCCAGATATAACTTGCATTGGCAATGAAAGAATAGATAACGGCAAACAAAGCGATGTAGATAGCAATTAAAAATCCTGAACCTTGTTTGGTATAATTGATCGGGTACAATAAAAACAATAAACCTGTTATGATCAAAGCGATAACAGTAGGCACTAGCAGCTTCTTTAAAAAATAAGCGGTAGCTGTATTTTTGTATTTTAAATATTGTGTGATTGCTGTCAGTATGCCGATGATGATAACAACCAGTATCAATACTTTGTTGTAACCAAATTCTATATCTTCCGGCGGTGCCCAATGCGTACCAAATACTTCATTAAAAACAGGTACCGATGTTTTGGCAATGATGAACATGGCAGACAAGAAAAATATCAACGAACCAATGAACATCCAAAATTCCCGTGAATCAGTCGTTTCTTCCCTTTGATCTGCCGGTATTTTTTTAAGGTTGGCAAAAAATAATACAATGGACAATGTTGCAAATACACCAACAAATGTTAGTATCAAAATATTCATTGCCTTGCCGGCTTCTGTAAAAGCATGTACCGATGTATCTCCTAAAATTCCGGTGCGCGTTAAAAAAGTTGAGTATAAAATGAAAAGGAAAGACAGTATCATAAACGCATAGCTAGCTCTTAATGAGTGCGTGGTCGCTTTGTAAATGACCATCGTGTGCAGCCCGGCTATCATTATTAACCACGGAACTAAAGAAGCGTTTTCAACAGGATCCCATGCCCAGTAACCACCAAATGATAAAGATTCGTAGGCCCATTTGGCACCCATCATTATGCCCACGCCTAAAACAGTAGCACTAAATAAAGCGTATGGTAGCGCCGGTTTTACCCATTCTCCAAATCGTTTGGTCTGTATGCCGGCATAAGCAAATGCAAAAGGGACAATTGTTGACGCGAACCCTAAAAATAAAATAGGAGGATGGATCACCATCCAGTAATTACGCAATAAAACATTTAAGCCAATACCATCTTTGATCAGGCTTAAATAGCCCGGCATGCTAAAAATAGGGCCGTTAATTTCATCACGGGTCAATACGAACGGACTGTTGCCAATTTTTATAGCAGAAATATAAACACCCATTATCATCATCGCTAAAAACACCTGCGCAAAACTTATCACTGTCATTACAGGCGCTTCCCAATCTTTACTTTTGATGATAAGGAAGATACCTAAAGCGCAATGCCATATCGTCCATAATAAAAAACTGCCGCCCTGGTCTTCCCAGATACAAGCCAGTAAATATTTAAATTCTAATTCTCTGGATGTGTGTTTGTAAGCATAGAGGTATTCCAGGTAATGGTTAGAGCAGATATAAAATATACAAGCAAAGGTTGCTAACACTGCTACAACTTCTATGGCAAAATTTATTCTTGCAAAACGTATCCAGGAGGTCTTTTCGAGAAGGTCAGTTTTTCTCGATGCAATAAAATAACCGATGGTAGCTAAAAGAGAAGCGGTAAAAGAAAGCAGTACAAAAAAATGGCCTATCTGACCAACTAACAAATGTTCACCTTCGAATTGCATCTAAATTATATTAGTTGATAATGTAATTACTGCTGAAATAAAAATTAGTAATTTTTATTTGCGACTGTTTTTTCTAATTCTTTTTTATCGTCTTTGTATTTGCTCGGGCATTTTAATAATATCTCGCTGCATTCAAAAACATCGCCTTGCATTCTGCCTTTTAAAACAACCCTATCGCTTTTTTCAAGATCAGTTGGTTTGGTATTGTGGTACACCACTTTTGTTTTACCTCCTAAGCTATCCACAACAGAAAATCCCAAATAATTAGGGTTCTTTGCCGGGTCATAATCAAAGGGAACTGTTTTATCTACCGAGGCTATCAAATGCACAAACTTTCCCTGTTTTTCCCTGGCAGAACTGATAGTATCATACGTAGAAAAATCTGCCGATACCATCGTCAGTGCACCAATTGCCATGGCAATTACAACCAATAAAACAATATGTGTTTTCTTCATAAAGAAAATTTCGCTGCAAAGGTAACGCAAACCATTGCTACATTTAAATTTGTTTGGTTAAAATTCGAGTACATATTCGCTGCTATTTGGTAGCCATATCTCACAAAACCAACTCAATACTTTATATTAATAATTATTTAATGTCTCCTGATTATTCAACAATATTGTACATTTGTTTCTCTTGATGATAGAATTAAGATTATTCTTTATATTAATTAAATTTATCAAATGATCGATCTCTCTAGCTTTGATCCCAATTCAGTTGGCAATCCTAACAATAACATCTTCGGACTTCCTTTTGCCGAAGAAGATGCCAAGCTGGTTATTTTACCAATTCCATGGGAAGTTACAGTAAGTTATAACGGCGGTACAGCCCGTGCCCCCGAACATGTTTTCAGAGCCTCTTTACAGGTAGACCTTTTTGATCCAAGTGCAAAAGATGCGTGGAAGCAAGGTTATTACATGCGCGATATAGATAAAAAAGTATTGATGAAAAGCGACTACCTGCGTAAAGAGGCAGAGCTGTATATCAATTATATTTCTGAAGGGCAGATCGTAGCAGATAATAAATTTATGGCCAAGGCATTGAAAGAATTAAATGCCGGCAGTGAATTTTTAAATGCCTGGGTGTACGAACACACAAAAGACCTGTTAAATAGCGGCAAGCTAGTCGGATTGCTAGGCGGAGATCATAGCACGCCGTTTGGTTTTTTTAAAGCCATAGCAGATAAGCATGGTGATTTTGGCATTCTGCAATTTGACGCGCATTGCGATCTTAGGGTTGCGTATGAAAATTTTAAATATTCGCACGCATCGGTTATGTACAATGCGCTGGAAGAAATTCCTCAATTAAAAAAATTAGTTCAGGTAGGCATCAGGGATTATTGCGAAGAAGAATGGAACTATATTGTCAATAGCAAAAACAGGGTAGTTACTTATTTTGATAAAGAACTTAAAGACAGGCAATACGATGGCCAGGTGTGGAAAGTTATTGCTGATGAGATCGTGAGCCATCTTCCTGATAAAGTGTATATTAGTTTTGACATTGATGGATTAGATCCAAAGCTTTGTCCGCATACAGGTACGCCGGTACCGGGCGGTTTAGAGCTTGACCAGGTTTTTTATATCTGCAAAAAAGTATTGGAAAGCGGCAGAAAGATCGTTGGCTTTGACCTGAATGAAATAGGTGTTAGTCATGATGAATGGGATGAAAATGTTGGGGCAAGGTGTTTATTCAAATTGTGCAACCTGTTGATGATGAGCAATTCTTAATTTTGAGTTTAATTGATAAATAACCCGCCCTTCCATTTTTACGGAAGGGCATTTTATTAAAAAAATAATAGCATGTTCACGTTCATTCTCAAAGAAAATAAAGCGGATATCGAAATAGTGATAACGAGAATACTACTTGCTGTTGCCGGTGTTATTTCATTGTTCTTTGGTAACTATATGATCGGGTTAGCTACAGCCATTATATTATTGGCCATATCTTATTTTGTAAAAACAATTTCTAAAAAGTTCAGGATCAGTCGCCCGGTACTGTTAATAGTGGCAGCCATTGTTTTATTTATTGGGACGGGCTCTTATATCTTTTCGGGCATTTTATTGTGCTATGCTCTATTGCTGCAGGTCTTGCAAAAAAGGCCGGAAGTATTTATAGACAAAAATAAAATAGTGCTGAAAAAAGTATTTATGAATGAAACGTATGAATGGACAGATTTCAATAATATTATTTTAAAAGACGGATTGCTTACACTTGATTTTACAGATAATAAATTATTGCAATTATACATAGACGATCGTAAAACAACGATCTACGAAAACTTTTTTAATTCTTTTTGTAGCGAACAATTAATTGTTGTTAAATAGCAGTACTCAGCCGAAATGTGCGACGCCACCCATGCTCAATAGTAGCATGCTGTCCGGCTCAAAACCTCCTTTAATTTAAAATTAACAAACTACAACAAATTGACGATTTTTGCAGTATGATCTTAGCAGAAAGCCCATACTTATTATACTCTGATGGCGAGGGAAATATTTTCGAAGACCTATCGCTCTTCGCAACCGGCCGCACCGGCTGGGATGCGGTTCCTGTGCCGGAAGACGAGTGGATAGAAATTCCTGAAGGCGGTTCATTGTACGAATTGCCGGGCAGAAGAGGCATTGGTATTGATGTAAAAACAGGCGATATGCGCTTGTGCGAAAAGGGCTGGGCTGTTGCGGCATTTATTCCGCCGGCACATACCGGTTTATACATTGCTGCTTATGAAACGATGGCCGATGCGCCAACATTGCCTTTGTTCTGTTACACAGCAGCATCCTGGTTCAATGGTAAATTTTATGTGCCTGCTGTAAGAATTGAAAATGATATCAGGCAAGAGAGTGAAGGCTTTGATACGGCAAAGATTGAAAGTGGCGTTACTAATTTACTAGCAGCCTATCCGCATAACCGTTTAGTAAAACATTTGGCAGAAAATTGTTGTCTCACTTATCATTGTCCGGCTGCAAGAAATTTTTTCCTGGGTAGATGGGAATGTCCTATTCCTTCTTCACCTGCTTGTAATGCGAATTGTGTTGGCTGTATTTCTTTTCAGCCCGAAGAAGAAACGATCGTTAGCACACAAGACCGTTTAACTTTTAAACCAACTGCAGAAGAGATCGTCGAATTTACAGTGCCGCATTTAGAAAGTGCGCCTTATCCGATCGTTAGTTTCGGTCAGGGTTGTGAAGGCGAGCCATTGTTGATGTGGGAAACGATCCGTGAATCTATTAAAGAAATCCGTAAGCATACCACAAAGGGAAGCATCAATATCAATACAAACGGCAGTAAACCCGATGCTGTAAAAGCATTGTGTGAAGCGGGTTTAAACAGTATGCGGGTGAGTACGAATAGTGCAAGAGAAAAAATATACACGCCATACTATCGCCCGAATAATTACAAATTTGAAGATATTATTGAGAGCTTGAAAGTAGTGCGAAGCTTTGGTGGTTGGACAAGCATCAATTATTTTGTTTTTCCGGGGATGACGGATAGTGTGGAAGAATACGAAGCGTTGCGTAAATTAATTAGAGAAACAGATCTGTGCATGATACAATGGCGCAACTTTAACATTGATCCTGATTGGTACATGGGTAAGATCGGTGTGGCAGAAACAGGCGAGTGCATGGGTATCAAACAAATGATGGAGTTGATCCATGAAGAATTCCCGAATTTAAAGTTTGGTTATTTCAATCCATCAATGGAAAGGATCAAAGGAAATTTCGAAGCTGATTTTGCGCATTAAATTTTTATTTTTTAATGAAGAGAAATAATCACTGGGCGGTTTTTGTTTCAAAAAATGCCAATAAAGATCTGTTCATACAACAATTGTTGGACAAGAAGACCGAAGGTGAGTTAGCTATATTTAATGATCGGTCTTCGATGTTAATGTCTGATCTTTCGATAATAGAATTGATCAACGAAGAAGAGATCCACGATCGTGTTGAGGTAGATAAAACTAACAATAGACAGCTTCGTTCCCTATCAAGCGGCGAACAAAAAAAAGCACTCCTTGCTTATTGCCTTTCTAAAAATCCTGATTGTATAATTCTAGATAATCCATTTGATAATTTGGATATTGCTTCACAGGCATCTCTGGGTGGTTTACTAAAAGATGCAGGAGATCATGCTAGTTTAATTCAAATCATCAATCGTAAAACAGATGTTTTGCCGTTCATTATAAATGCGGTAAGTATCGATGACAAAAATAAAATCACTTACCAAAGCGTAGAAGAATATTTGACTCAGCAGAAAAACGAATCAATTGTTTTTCCAAATGATGTTCCGAAGCCCCTACATGACTATGAAATCAAGAGCGATGCCTTAGTTGTTTTTAATAAAGTAAATGTTGCGTATAACGGGCGTCCAATTGTAAAAGATATTTCCTGGAAAATAAAGGCAGGAGAGTTCTGGCAATTGATCGGCCCCAATGGTTCAGGCAAATCTACTTTGTTAACGATGATAACAGGAGATAATCCAAAAGGGTACGGGCAAAACCTGACTTTATTCGGCATGAAAAAAGGAACAGGCGAAACCGTATGGGATATCAAACAGAACGTTGGTTATTTTACGCCATCGATGACCGACTTGTTTAGTAAGAACCACACGCTGCAGGGAATGGTCGTATCAGGATTATTTGATTCTATCGGATTGTATGTAATTCCTGCAGAAGCGCATTTGCAAGTAGCGAACGAATGGTTGCAGCTGATCGAAATGGATCATTTGAAAAATATATCTTTTAGTAAGTTGTCTTTGGGCCAACAACGCCTGGCATTGATCGCGCGTGCGATGATCAAACACCCGCCTTTATTAATATTAGATGAGCCTACTTCCGGATTGGATGATTATCATGTATCGTTGGTAACTTCTTTAATTAATAAGATAGCGGCAGAAAGCAGAACAGCGATATTGTATGTGTCACATCGAAGAGAAGAAGGGTTGGAGCCGCAGTTTGTTTTTGAGCTGACTACTGATAAAAACGGATCTACAGGGAAAGAAATAAGAAACACAAAATAAGAAATAAGGAATAAGGAATAAGAAAGTAAGTAGCTCTTGTATCGAAAGAATTATTAATTACTAATTCTTAATTATTAATTAACCTCACAGCGTCTTTCGCAAAGTAAGTCGCGATCAGATCTGCGCCTGCTCGTTTGATGGAAGTTAAACTTTCGATGATCGCTTTATCCTCATTTAACCAGCCCATTTTTGCAGCAGCTTTTATCATCGCATATTCCCCGCTCACATGATAAGCACTTACTGGAACGGTTACAGCATTTTTTATTTCGCGTACAATATCCAAATAAGCCATTGCCGGTTTTACCATTACAATATCAGCGCCTTCTTCCACATCCATCAACGTTTCTTTGATTGCTTCCGTTCTGTTAGCGAAATCCATTTGGTATGTTTTCTTATCGCCAAAACCCGGACTGCTATCTAATGCATCTCTAAAAGGACCGTAAAAACAAGAAGCATATTTAGCGCTGTAGGCCATAATACCTGTCTTGGTAAAATTATTTATTTCTAATGCTTCGCGAATTTCTCCGATGCGGCCATCCATCATATCGCTTGGTGCAACAAAATCTGCTCCCGCTTCTGCATGACTGATACTCATTTGTACCAATGCATCTACTGTTGGGTCGTTTACTATTTCGTTGTTTTCTACAATACCATCATGTCCGTAAATTGAGTAAGGGTCAAGCGCCACATCAGTCATCACGATCATTTCGGGAACAGCATTTTTGATGGCTTTAATGCTGCGTTGCATCAAACCATTTTTATTCCATGCTTCTTTGCCGGTATTATCTTTTAATGAGTCATCGCATTTTATGAAAAGCAGCACACTTTTAATACCAAGGCTCCATAATTCTTTTGCTTCAACAACAGTTAGATCTAATGAACGTCGATAGTATCCGGGCATTGAAGGAATTTCAAATTTCATGTTCTCACCTTCGTCAATAAATAGCGGCGCTATAAAATCGGAAGGAGTCAGAATAGTTTCTGCTACTAAATTTCTTATCGAAGGATTAGTTCTTAGTATTCTATTTCTTCTCTGTAAAAACATAATTTTTATTTCTGATTTATAATGTCTGATTTCTGATTTGTGGTATTGGATTGTTTAAAATCATATATCAGAAATCATACATCAGCGATACTTAGCTTTTATTGTTTTATCTGTTGCAGCAAATATTGCAGTTAGCTCATTTGCTTCAATAATTAATTTTTCGACTTGATCACCTTGTTTTAATCCAGAATCTCTTATTATTTCTAACCAATAATGAGATTCATCCGCTTCCTCCAAAACTATTTCAATTTTATTAATAAAATCAGCTTTTGATTTAGCTCTTGCAGTTGCTCGATAATTTGCACCTACTGAACCTGCTGATCTAATTAATTGTTTTGCTATTTCAAATCCTGCGGCATTCCGTGGCAAATTTTCACATAACTTAATTACAGAAATGTGAAATAGCTTTGTTCTATCTCGCAATAGTTTAGCATCCATGTTTTCTTATTTAGGGTACGGTGTATTTTTGGATTTCTGATATATGATTTCTGATTGATGAAATTAAGACATTTAGCTTTAGTGCAAATCAGAAATCATATATCAGCAATCAGAAATTATTCTTAACAACTATTAGATTTGCGGGCCCATTCGTCTTTATCTATTTCTTTTGATTCGATGTGTAACCAATCTACAGGATGTAAACAGGCTTGTAATAATTTATCTTCTTCGCTTCCTTTTTCCGGTTGATAATTATATTCAAACCTTACAGTTGGCGGAAGGCTCATTAAAATACTTTCGATCCTACCATTTGTTTTTAATCCGAATAAAGTACCGCGATCGTGAACTAAATTAAATTCTACATATCTGCCTCTGCGTATTTCCTGCCAATGTTTATTTTTTTCTGTGTAAGCAGTATTTTTTCTTTTTTCAACGATCGGGATATAGGCTTCTATAAATGAATCGCCACAGCGTTTTGCAAAGTTTATCCAAAAGTCAACATCTTTATTGTCATCCGGCCTTTGGTAATCATAAAAAATGCCGCCAATACCTCTGCGTTCATTGTTGCGGTGAAAATTTACAAAGTAATTATCGCAGGTTGCTTTGAATTTTGGGTAGAAGGCTATATCGAATGCATCACAGGCATTTTTATAAGTCTGGTGAAATTGCTTAGCATCTTCATTAAATAAATAATAGGGGGTAAGATCTGTTCCGCCACCAAACCATCTGTCTATCACTTCATCCTGTTCATTATACAATTCAAACATCCTGTAATTGGCATGAACCGTAGGAACAAAAGGGTTTAACGGATGTATCACCAAACTTAATCCGCAGGCAAACCATTTAGCGCCATCAATTTTTAATTGTGTGCGCATGGCATCCGTTACCTCTCCAAAAACTATCGAAGTATTAACGCCTCCTTTTTCAATTAGATTTCCGTTTGCAATTATCCTGGTCTTGCCACCACCACCTTCAGCTCTTTCCCACGCGTCTTCTACAAATACCGCTTTGCCATCTGCTTTTTCCAAAGCAGTGCAAATACGATCTTGCAGATCGTGCACGAAATCTATCCAGGTGTCTTTTACCATAGAATGCAAGTAAAAAGTTAAAAGTCAAAACCAAAAAGTATTTGTTTCAGCGAATTCTACAACTTCCTTATTTAATCAAAACGATATTCTTTCACCGCATCAACAAAAGCCCTTGCGTGATCAACGGGTACATTTGGTAAAATACCATGACCAAGATTTGCAATATGGCCAGTTGGCCCAAATGCATCCAACATTGCTTTTACTTCTTTCCTGATAACAGGTATCGGCGATAATAATTTTGCAGGATCATAATTTCCCTGCAACGTAATATTCTTGCCTGCAAATTGTCTTGCTGTCTGTGGTTTAATGCACCAATCGATTCCTAAACCTGCAGCGCCTGTCGCCGCCATTTTATCTAATGATTGCCATGCACCTTTTGCGAAGATGATGGTTGGCGCCATATCTTTCAATGCAGTAACTATCTGACGAATGTATTGTAAGGATAAAATTTCAAAATCTTCCGGGCCTAATAATCCGCCCCAGCTATCAAATATTTGAATCGTATCGGCGCCAGCTTTTACTTGCCCTTGTAAATATTTGATCGTTGTATCGGTGATCATTTGTAATAACTGGTGCGCTACTTCCGGTTGTGTGTAACAGAATGTTTTTGCTTCATCAAAAGTTTTAGAGCCCTTCCCTTGTACCATATAACATAATAATGTCCATGGCGCACCTGCAAAACCAATTAATGGAACACGGCCATGCAATTCTTTTTTGATCATTTTGATGGCATCGAAAACATAGCCCAGGCTTTCATCAACTTCCGGTACGCGTATGCGTTTTAGATCGGGAATTGTTTTGATAGGGTTGGGCAATAATGGCCCCTGGCTTTCTATCAACTGTACTTCTAAACCCATTGCCTGCGGCACCACTAAAATATCAGAAAATAAAATTGCGGCATCTACACCAATTATATCAACAGGCTGAAGCGTTATTTCACAGGCTAGTTCTGGTGTTTGACAACGTTCAAAAAAACCGTATTTTTTTCTTAGCACCATATATTCCGGTAAATACCTGCCTGCCTGGCGCATCATCCATACGGGTGTTCTTTCCGTTTTTTCTCCGCGCAATGTTCTTAATAATAGATCGTTCTGTAATGTGCTCATGTAGTTAATGGTGTAGTGGGCTGATCATACATAGTAGGCGATCGCTTTTTCGAGCAGATCTTCTTTGCCATGCTTATCACTTAGTACTATTTTATTTTTGGTGTATTTTTTTATGGTGCTTGCAGTTGTATTGCCGATAGCGAATAAGGTTGTTTGCGGACCAACTTTATTTACTGTAAAAAAACTTTCTACGGCACTCGGACTAAAAAACAAAATACCGCTGTATTTTTTAGTTATTTTTTCGTTTATCTGGAATGTTTTGTAGACCTCGATTTCATTTACTTCAATTTTATTTTCAGTTAATTTTTGCGGCAATTCATGCCTGCGCTGATCGCCGCAGAAGAAAGCTACCTTGCTGATATTTTTTTCTGCAATGATGGCGCCGGCTAATTCGGCAGCGCTATCTGCTGTACCTACTATTGATCTGCCATCAAATTCTTCCATCACTAATTTTTGCGTGGCGGTACCGATGCAAAATATTTTCCAGTCTGCCGGTTTCTTGTCTAAATAATTTCTTACTGCTTCAACGGCATTCATACTTGTAAAAACAATGGTCAGCGATTGGTTGGCCAATTCATTGATCTGTTTTTTTAATTTAGCATTGATGATCGGCTCTGTACGGATGAATTCAACAATATCAATAGCAATATCATGCCCCTTCGCTTCTTTAAGGAGCGAGGCGTTTACAGGCCTTGTACATAATATGGTTGTTTTATTTTCCGCCATTGCGAATGCTGTCTGCTATTTTTTGTCCGCCGTTATTTAATAATTCACGTGCCGCATCAGTTCCTAAGTTCCCGGTATCTTTTATTGATATTCTTTTTTCGATCGCTAACTTATCTTTTCCATCAACCGATAAAATATTGCCTTTAAAGATAAGCTCATTATTTTTTATTTCCGCCAGTGCACTGATAGGAGTAGAGCAACCGCCTAATAAAGCCCGTAAAAAATCCCTTTCAATTTTTGTGGATAGCGCAGTATCTGCATCATTGAATTTTTGACAAGCCCCAAAGGAAAAATCATCTCCTTCTTTACAAGCAACGGTGATAGCGCCTTGTGCCGGTGCCGGTAACATCCAATCCAGCTCTATGGATTGTTCCGGGCGGAGCTCGATCCTCTCTAAACCTGCTGCTGCAAAAATTGCACCGTTCCAATTGCTATCCGCTACTTTTTTCAATCTTGTATTGACGTTGCCGCGAAGATTTTCTATAATATGATTTGGATAACGGTTTAGCCATTGTGCTTTTCTGCGAATGCTGCTGGTTGCAATGGTCGCAGCAGAGTTGAGATCATTCAGAAAATCAATATTGCCTTTATACATAAAAAGATCTTTGAAAGAGGCGCGTTTTAAAACGGCTGCCTGTACAATTCCTTTTGGCAATTGTGTAGGCACATCTTTCATGGAGTGAACGGCGATATCGATGGTATCATTTAGTAAAGCGATATCTAAGCTCCTGGTAAAAATCCCCTGCACGCCCATTTCGTATAAAGGAGTTTGCAGATCAATATCGCCTTCGCTTTTTATATGAACTAATTCAGACTCAAATCCATGTTCAGCTAATAATTTTTGTACATGCACGGCTTGCCACACGGCCAATTGACTTTCTCTTGTCCCGATGCGGATCAATTTTTTCATGACGATTAATTATTTAAACCCGGAGCAATAAAATCGTTGATGGCTTCAATATACTGGCAGCCATGTTGATTTTGTACACGAAGCTTTGCAGCCATACCATTGATTACTTTCTGGATCTTTTCCGGTGAATTGTCAGGAGCTTCAGTCGAGGATATATCTTGAGCAGCGTTCGTGTACAATTTGCAGGCATGCATTCCTTGTAACTTACTCTTTACTGCTTTTAGTACAGGTACGTTCTTGCGCATTTCGTGCCATAGTACAAACTCTTGTATATGTTCTACAATAATTGCTTTTGCCTTTGGCACTTCAGCTTCCCTTTTTTGCAGGGTAACATCTTTTATTTTTGATAGCTCATCAACATTGATCAATGTAACGTTTGATAATTGTTGCGCAGCTATTTCAACATTGTATGGGATCGATAGGTCAATGATCAGTTTTTTGCCGGCATTTTCCAAATGAGACTTTAGGATAACCGGTTCATTCGCATTGGTAGCTACTAAAATAATATCGGCGTTTTTTACTTGCGCAGCAAGATCGTTCATCGATGCAGATGATAAACCCAACTCAGCAGCTAACTCAGCAGCTTTATCTTCTGTACGGTTAATTAAGGTGATATTTTTTGTGCCCAGATAATCTACCATGTTTTTGCAGGTAGTGCGGCCTATTTTCCCGGTTCCTAATAAAACGATCTTTTTATCGGCAATAATAGCAACCGTCTCTTTTATATATTGTACTGCAGCAAATGAAACAGAAACTGTTCCGCCACTTAATTCTGTAGTAGTTTTTATTTGTTTAGATGATTGCAAAACACCGTTTACCAATCTTTCTAAATAACAACCGATAAAATTATTTTCTTTTGAAAGCTTTACGGCCAATTTGATCTGGCCAACAATTTCATAATCACCTAATATCTGGGAATCTAAACCCGCAGCTACATTGAATAAATGTTCGATGGCTTTATATCCTTGTTTGATATAAGACATCTTACGAAATGTTTCTAATGAGCCTTCTGTTTGTGTAGTTAGTAATTCACATAATGTAGAAGCATCTTCTGCAAAACCATAAATTTCTGTACGGTTGCAAGTTGATACAACAAACAATTCGCTTAAACCATATTGGGGAGCTAAAGAAAGTAGTTGAAGGTATTGGTCTTTGTTAATAGCAAATTCTCCGCGAACTGCAGCATCTGTTTTTCTATAATTAACGCCAGCGATGAAAAATTGTGATATCTCGGTTAGTGGTTGCTGCATGTTAAAAGTCAGTTCTAAAAGCTGGTTACAAAATTAACTTCCGGTATTCGTGTTTTCTAATTTGTATGTCATTGGTTTGTCATTTCTATAAACCCGTCTTGACCAGCGTTTAAAAAATCAAGTTCAATTTGACGTACGCATTTATAAAGTGGTTGGTTTTTGAATTACTGCCGTGTATTAAGCCTAATCATAATATAGCAGCTATTTTGCTGCATCATATGATATTTCTAAACGTTGAAATGCCTTACAGGGTTGCTTTTCAGAGCGTTTAAAAAATATTTGATCATTTGTTGCATAAATGAATAACAAACTATTTGCTTTATCCTTTCGTACATTTAAAATCTCTTTACACAATTGTAACAATTTCTCAGAAGTCTGGGGTTACATTTGCAAAACAGTCCATAATATGAGTGCAATTAAACGAGGAATAGTATTGATGAATCTGGGTTCACCCGATTCTACAGAAGTAAAAGATGTAAGGCGTTATTTGAATGAATTTTTGATGGATGAACGCGTGATCGATACGCCGTATGTTGCAAGGCTATTATTAGTAAAGGGATTGATAACACCAACACGGGCGCCAAAATCTGCGGACGCTTACAAAACCATCTGGACAAAAGAAGGATCACCATTGATCGTCTTCACAAAACAATTGCAGGCAGCATTGCAGAAGCTGGTAGAAGAACCTGTTGAAATTGCCATGCGCTACGGAAGTCCTTCGCCGCAAGAAGCATTTGACAATTTGCTCCGCAAGCATCCTGATCTCGAAGAAGTAATAGCAGTGCCACTTTACCCGCATTATGCGATGTCTTCTTACGAAACAGCGGTGGAGCATGCTAAAGAAACCTACAAAAAGAATAACTACAAATTCGAACTGAAATTTGTTGCGCCTTATTATAATGATGCAGATTATATCAATGCATTGGCAGATAATATGCGTCCATACTTAACAAAAGACCACGATCATATTTTATTCAGTTACCATGGGGTGCCGGGAAGGCATATTAAAAAGAGCGATATCACAGGTAACCATTGTCTGAAAGTATCAGATTGTTGTAATGTTGCTTCACCCGCACATGCACATTGTTACCGACATCAGTGTTTTACAACAACAAGGCTGGTGACAGAAAAATTAGGTATCCCGAAAGATAAATTCAGTATCTCTTTTCAATCCAGGTTAGGAAAAGGATGGCTGGAACCCTTTACAGATATACGTTTGGAGCAAATGCCAAAAGAGGGCATCAAAAAGCTACTGATCATTTGCCCGGCTTTTGTGAGCGATTGTTTAGAAACTTTAGAAGAGATCGAAGATCGCGGGAGAGAAACGTTTTTACATGCAGGAGGTGATAAATATACCATGATCCCTTGTTTAAATACGAACCAGCTATGGGTGGCAACTTTGAAGAAATTAATAGAAGAAACGGTTTAAATTTGTCTATGTACTATATCAAAGCGCTCCATATCATTTTTATTGTAACCTGGTTCAGCGGGATGTTTTATATACCCCGCCTGTTTATTTACAATACAGAAGCAGGCGATAAACCTGAAATTGAAAAAGAAATTTTACGCAGGCATTTTTCTGTAATGACCAAAAGGCTATGGTATGGGATTACCTGGCCCTCAGCTATATTGACTTTGATCTTTGGGCCATTATTAATGTTTATGGATGGCTGGTACCGGGTGCTTTTTCAGGAAGCCGGCCAATGGTTATTGATAAAGCTGGTATTCGTGTTTTTTTTATACCTATATTTTTTCTCTCTCCATAAGATATACAAACAGCAGATGCAAGGTATTTTTCGCTATACTTCTCAACAATTACGCATCTGGAATGAGGTTGCCACTATCTTTTTGATCGCCATTGTGATGCTCGCAGTGGTAAAACAAGCGATGAGCCTGGTTTGGGGAATAACCGGACTGGCTTTATTCATCATTTTACTGATGGGCGCCATCAGAATTTACAAGATCATGCGCTCCAAAAAATAAGAATGGCTGTTTTAGCTGCTTCCCATTGGTTCTGAACTACTTAGAGGAAGCAAAAAGATTTCCAAGATTTGAATTTGTATAGTATCTTTGCTGCTCATTTTGACAGTATAACTATGTTATTTACTCCTTCCATAATGTCTATGTGCAATTATTGCAGTATCAAGGTCTATTGTTGTTAACCTTAACTGTTTATAATGTCCAAATGCACCATGTCTCTCTACTAGATTTTAAATAACGAAAAATGATCAATCCTCTTCAAAATAACACATCGGAATTACTCCATCAGTCAAGTGGACTAAGCATCGCTGAGTTCATTAAAGTCTTGGCAGACAAATATCCGGGTCAGGTTACCTTTTCTTCCAGCTTTAGTTTTGAAGACCAGGTGATCACACACGAGATATTACACAATAACCTCGACGTAAAAATATTCACACTCGATACAGGGCGCTTGTTCGCAGAAACTTATTCTGTCTGGAACAGCACCAACGAAAAATATAACACACATATTAAAGCCTACTATCCTCAGGCAGAAGAGCTGGGAAAATTTGTAGCAGAAAAAGGCCCTAATTCTTTTTACGAATCTATAGATAACAGAAAAGGCTGTTGCTTTATCCGCAAGGTTGAACCTTTAAGAAGGGCATTGGCAGGAAACGCTATCTGGATAACAGGCTTGCGTGCAGAGCATTCTCCCGACAGGCAAAATATTCCATTGGTTGAATGGGATGAAGCGAATCAGATAATCAAATACAATCCAATATTACATTGGTCAACTGAAGAAGTTAGAAAACATATCAACGATAACAATGTCCCATACAATCCTTTGCACGACAGAGGTTTTGTAAGTATCGGCTGCGCGCCATGTACACGCGCTATCAAACCGGGAGAAGATTTCAGGGCCGGAAGATGGTGGTGGGAAGATGCGGCCAACAAAGAATGTGGCTTGCACGTTCACGGTGATGTGGAAGTGAATGCGGATGTTGAAAAAAGTGCGTTTAACGTTTAATAACAGGAAAGAACAAATCAAGAATATGAGTTTACAGAGATTAGATTATTTAGAACAGTTGGAGTCAGAATCCATTCACATTTTTCGTGAAGTAGCTGGTCAGTTTGAAAGGCCGGCTTTGTTATTTTCAGGCGGAAAAGATTCTATCGTGATGGTGCATTTGGCATTGAAAGCTTTCCGTCCGGGAAAATTCCCTTTTCCTTTGGTGCATATCGATACGGGGCATAATTTTCAGGAAGCGCTTGACTTCAGGGATGAAATGGCCAAATCAATTGGCGAAAAACTAATTGTGCGTAATGTAGAAGACACGATCAAAGCAAAAAACTTAACAGAACAAAAAGGGAAATTCGCGAGCCGCAATGCTTTGCAAACCTTCACTTTGTTAGATACTATTGAAGAATTCAAATTCGATGCTTGTATCGGTGGTGCAAGAAGAGATGAAGAAAAAGCAAGAGCGAAAGAAAGAATATTTTATGTAAGAGATGAGTTTGGTCAGTGGGATCCGAAATTACAACGCCCTGAATTATGGAACACGTACAATGGCAGGATCAATAAAGGTGAGAACGTTCGTGTGTTTCCTATCAGCAACTGGACAGAACTTGATATCTGGAATTATATCCGCAGAGAAAAAATCGCATTGCCTTCTATTTATTTTTCTCATGATAGAGAAGTATTAGAATACCAAGGGCAATACATTGCTACATCTAAATTCATACAGATAGATCCTGAAGACAAAATCTCTGTAAAAAAAGTAAGGTATAGAACGGTGGGTGATATGACTTGTACTGCTGCGGTAGAATCAAGTGCATCAACATTAGATGATATCATCACAGAAATTATAGCCACCAAAACCAGCGAACGCGGCGAGACAAGAATTGATGACAGGGTAAGCGAAGCGGCAATGGAAGACAGAAAGAAGAACGGGTATTTTTAGCCCCCATCCCCTAAAGGGGTGCAAGGCAAAAGTTTATAATGGAACAATGATTTTTAACCATTAGTATTTTATAATAAATACTAATACAAACCAGTTTCCCCCTTTAGGGGACAGGGGCATGGATATTTTAAGATTTATAACTGCAGGAAGTGTTGATGACGGAAAAAGCACATTGATCGGACGTTTATTGTACGATAGCAAATCTATCATGATCGATCATCTGGAAGCGATAGAAAAACAAAGTAAAAATAAAGAAGACGGAGAAATTGACCTGGCTTTGTTAACTGACGGACTTCGTGCAGAAAGAGAACAAGGTATCACTATTGATGTGGCGTATAAATATTTCTCTACGCCAAAGCGTAAATTCATTATTGCTGATGCTCCGGGGCATATTCAATACACGCGTAACATGGTTACCGGTGCATCGAACTCAGACCTGGCAATAATATTGGTTGATGCAAGACATGGAGTGATCGAACAAACTCGCCGCCATTCTATTATTGCTTCTTTATTAAATATCCCGCACGTAATTGTAGCGATCAATAAAATGGATCTTGTTGAATATTCTCAGGATGTCTATAATAATATTGTGATCGATTATGCAAAAGTTGCAGAAACATTAGGATTGAAAGATATTACCTACATACCTATCAGCGCATTGAACGGTGATAATATTGTAGACAAGTCAGATAAATATCCTTGGTACGAAGGAAGATCATTATTAGATATTTTAGAAAACGTAGAGTTAACGAATGATATCAATTATGACGATCCGAGATTTCCTGTACAATATGTAATTCGTCCGCAAACGGAAGACCTGCACGATTATCGCGGCTACGCCGGAAAAGTGATCAGCGGTGTTTATAAAGTAGGCGATAAAGTAGTAGTACAACCTGCAGGAATTGAAAGTACGATCAGTACTATTGAAATTGCCGGTAAAGAAGTGGCGGAAGCATTTGCACCACAAAGTGCGATCCTTCATTTAAAAGATAAAATTGATATCAGCCGTGGTGATATCATCGTCAATAAAAATAACCAGCCTAAAGTTGAGAATGAAATTGAAGTATTACTGTGTTGGATGGCTAACAAACCATTAGTGGTTGGCAGTAAATATTTATTACAAATCAACAGCAGGGTAGTAAGAGCGGTGATAAAAGATATTGAATACAAACTCAATGTAAATTCTTTGGAAAAAGAACCGGCTCCTGACCAGGCATCATTAAACGATATTATTAAGGCAACTATAAAAACAGCTTCACCTATTCCTTTCGATTCTTACAAAAAATTAAGAGTGAACGGTGGTGCCATATTAATTGATGAAACAAGCAATGTTACTGTCGGCGCTTGTATGATTCAGTAATGTTGTGTTGAGTTTTAAATTTTGAATGTTGAATGCAACATCACTATTATTAATTCAACATACAAAATTCAATATTTAAAATAATAACATGAGCACAACATCATTTATAAAAGACCTGTACGCACAGCATTTAAAAGGTGATACTACATTTCCTGATAAAGAGCTAGCCAAAGAATTCATTGATTCATTCTTTGAATTTTTATTTATCCCTAACAAACAAAGAAAGCATGCGGTAGCTGACCTTGAAAAAGAATTCGAATCTTTTAAAAGTCATTTATCTACTTTGATCTATGATGTTGTAGGGGATGGCGATAAAACACAAAAATTCACCGATACATTTTTTGTAGCAACGCCTACGATCTATACCTCTTTATTAAAAGATGCAGAAGCCGTATTGAAATTCGATCCTGCTGCCAGATCAATTGAAGAAGTGTTGGTAGCTTATCCGGGATTTTATGCAACAGCCGTATACCGTTTCTCTCACCAGTTATGGATACAAGGCGTAAAAATATTACCAAGAATGTTCTCTGAATATGCGCATAGCAAAACAGGCATCGATATTCATCCCGGTGCAGTAATTGGCGAATCATTTTTTATTGATCATGGAACGGGTATCGTAATTGGCGAAACAGCGATCATTGGTAAAAATGCAAAAATATACCAGGGTGTAACCTTAGGGGCATTAAGCGTAAGTAAAGTGCAGAAACAAACACAAAGGCATCCGACTATTGAAGATAATGTGATCATTTATTCAGGTGCAACAATTTTGGGTGGTGATACCGTAATTGGTCACGATAGTGTAATTGGCGGTAATGTTTGGCTTACAAACAGTGTGCTACCCAATTCAATCGTATACCATAAAAGTGAAATAACAATCAGAGATAAAAATCCTTTGCCGGAAGCATTGAATTTTGTGATCTAAACTTTGTCTAAACCAACTTAAAATAATATTCTTCAATGAAAGCAGATAACATTTTACAAACCATCGGCAATACACCGCATGTACGCATCAATAATTTATTCGGAAAAGGTCCGGAAGTTTGGATCAAATTAGAAAAAACAAATCCGGGCGCAAGTATCAAAGATCGTATTGCTTTGTCAATGATCGAAGATGCAGAAGCAAAAGGTTTGTTGAAAAAGAATAGTGTGATTATTGAGCCCACTTCAGGTAACACCGGTATTGGTCTGGCATTGGTTGCTGCGGTAAAAGGATATAAAATAATCCTTGTAATGCCCGAAAGTATGAGCATTGAACGCAGAAGACTGATGGCCTTATACGGAGCTGAATTTGTTTTAACACCACGCGAAAAAGGAATGAAAGGTGCGATAGAAAAAGCAGGCGAATTAGTAGCTTCAACACCACATGCCTGGATGCCACAACAATTTGATAATCCTGCCAACGTAGCGGTACATAGAAAAACAACTGCAAAAGAAATATTGAAAGATTTTCCGGATGGGTTGGATTATTTGATCACAGGTGTTGGTACAGGCGGACATATTACAGGTGTTGCTGAAATTTTAAAAGCAAAATGGCCAAAATTAAAAGTGTTTGCTGTTGAACCTGAATTATCTCCGGTGATCAGTGGCGGCGCTCCCGGCCCGCATCCTTTGCAGGGTATTGGCGCAGGGTTTATTCCATCTATATTAAATAGAGATATTTTAGACGGCGTGATACAAGTGAGTAAAGACGAAGCGTTTTCATACGCTCAACGCATCGCAAAAGAAGAAGGTATTTTAGTAGGTATTTCTACAGGTGCTTCATTAGCCGCTGTTGCAAAAAAACTAAAAGACATTCCTAAAAAATCAAGGGTACTAACATTTAATTACGATACTGGAGAAAGGTATCTTTCTATTGAAGGACTTTTCTAAATAATTAATAATTAAAAATTAGTAATTAATAATGTTTTCAATTAATAAGTTTCTTTTGAATAGGAGAAATTATTAATTCTTAATTACTAATTATTAATTAAAATAAGAATGACGACAACCAACACAAATACAAAAGGCAAAGTAATTCTGGTAGGCGCAGGTCCCGGTGATCCTGAACTTATTACGATGAAGGCTGTGCGTTATTTGCAACAGGCAGATATTGTATTGACGGATAGATTAGTGAGTACAGATATTATTAAGCAATACGTAAAAGAAGCGGCAGAAGTGATCTATGTTGGTAAGCAATGCCGCAGAGGTTATTCAACACCACAGGAAAGTATCAACTCCTATTTGGTAGAATACGCTAACCAGGGAAAATTAGTAGTGCGCTTGAAAGGCGGCGATGTATCTATCTTCTCTAATATTTTAGATGAATTGGAAACATTAGTGGCCAATGAAATTGAATACGAAATAGTTCCCGGTGTTACGGCAGCATTAGGCGCCGCTGCATATGCAGGCATTCCGTTAACGGCAAGAGAGCATTCAACAGCCGTTCGTTTTCTTACTTTATACAAATCTGATATTGTTACAGCTGCATACTGGAAAGAACTGGCGGCTACTACTGATACATTGGTATTTTATATGTCGAGCGAAACGTTGGGTAGTGTTGTTGAGAACTTGGTAAAAAATAATATTGCAGCCGATAAATTATTAGCGGTGGTTGAACAGGCCACTACACCATTACAAACGGTTCATGTAACAAGTCTGTATGATTACGCCACCACATTAAAAGGACAAACATTTATTTCTCCTTCATTAGTGATCATTGGTAAAGTGGTGCAGCTGCATGAAAAATTTGCATGGCTGGCAAATAGCGGGAGTAAAGAACATTATTTTAAGCCTGTCGGAAAAATAGAAAGCGCTACAAAAGAACAAGCAAAAAAAGCTTCATAAAAAACTAACTGAACTAACAAACAAAAAAGGACGATGTTATCTGAATCAAAATTAAAAGCCATTAAGGATTTTATCAGCTCATTAAATAAAGACGAGCAGATATGGGCCAGCGGCTATTTAAACGGCATTGTATTTAATTCCGGCGAAACAACTGCAGCAGTAGCAGGTACGAGCGCTGATGTAAAACCATTGGTAAGCAAGATCACTATTGTGTATGGTACAGAAACAGGCAATTCAAAAAAACTTTCTACAGAATTTGCCGGCAAGGCAAAAAAAGTTGGCATTAATGCCAAAGTGATTGCCATGGATCAGTACCGGTTGACTGATCTTCTGAAAGAAGAATATTTTTTGGTTGTCGTTGCTACACATGGCGAAGGCGAACCGCCTGAAGCAGCCAAAAAATTCTACGATCATGTGATGCAGGATAATACTAAACTGGATAAATTAAAATTCAGTGTGCTGGCATTAGGCGATACATCCTATCCACTGTTTTGTCAGACAGGAGAAGATATTGATAAAAAATTTGAAACAGTTGGCGCTAAAAGAATTGCACCATTACAAAAATGTGATGTTGAGTTTGAAGAAGATGCCAACAAATGGTTTGGCGCCGTAATGGCTGCTTTGACAAGTAGCAGCACACCTGCAACACAGGTAACTACTTCTGCAGCAGCTGGCCATGGCGCAGCTTCTGTTAAAAAAACGGGCAAGCTTACTTATGAAGGCCCCATCATTACGCATATTAATTTAAATGATAAGGGTTCTAATAAAGAAACTTATCATATTGAAATTGCTGCTGAAGGATTAGAATACCAATGTGGCGATTCAATTGGTATCGTTCCTGAAAACAATTCTCAGATGGTAACAGATATTATTGCCAAAACAAATATTGATGGCAATAAATCGGTGCTGTTCAAAAATGAAAAGACAACTATTTACGAGTTGTTGAAAAGAAAAATAAATATTGTTTACCTGACGGAACGTTTAGTAAAGCAATATGCCGATACAATGGGACATGCTATTCCTGTGGGAAGAATGGATCTGTTAGACATAGTTAAGAAATACCCGATCAAAAATATCGGTCAGTTCGAAGATTTTCTGGTTACACTAAATGCGATATCTCCAAGATTATATACCATCGCATCTTCTCCTGCAGCTCATGAAGGCGAAGTACACGTGGTTGTTGCGAAAGATGTATATATTAATAATGGCGAAACAAGATTTGGTTTATGCTCTGATTATTTAAAGAATTTAAAAATTGGCGCTAAACAAAAATTCTTTATCCAGGCTAATAAAAGGTTTAGACTTCCGGCAGAGGATAAAGATATTATTATGGTTGGTCCTGGTACTGGTATCGCGGCTTACCGTTCTTTCCTGGCAGAAAGAGATGCAACAGGTGCTTCAGGAAGAAGCTGGTTGTTTTTTGGAGAGCAACATTTTGCCAGCGATTTCTTATACCAGACAGAAATACAAAACTGGTTTGAAACAGGTGTATTAAATAAGATCAACTTAGCTTTTTCCAGAGATCAAAAAGAAAAAGTGTATGTACAAGATAAAATGCAACAAAACGCAGCTGAATTGTACGAATGGTTAAGCAGTGGCGCATCTTTTTATATCTGCGGAAAAAAAGATCCGATGAGTACGGATGTTGAAAATACATTATTAAAGATCATAGAACAATACGGCAATCAATCTCCCGAAGGAGCAAAAGAATATTTAGAACAATTGAAAGAAGAAGGGCGTTACGAAAAGGACGTTTATTAAAATCAAATTCAAAAAATTATTAATTATTAATTACTAATTCTTAATTAAAAAGCCATGAGCGAAAAAAATAATTTATCTGCGATAGAAAAGATCAAAGTAGCCAGCGATGGCTTACGTGGTTCTATTAAGCAAAGTCTGCAGGATGAAATCACCGGTGCTATCCGTGAGGATGATAAAGCCGTAATTAAATTCCATGGCATGTACGAGCAGGATGACCGCGATAGAAGAGAAGAGCGTGCTGCAAAAAAATTAGACCGTTTATATACGTTCATGATCCGCTTGCGTTTGCCGGGTGGATTTTTAACAGCTGATAAATGGATCGCTGCACATAATATTGCGGGTGAAAATTCTACGGGTGTTATTAAGATCACTACAAGACAAACGATCCAATTACATGGTTTGGTGAAATCAAAAATAAAACCAACCATCCAGGCTTTCAGCGAAGCACATTTAGATTCTATTGCAACCTGCGGCGATATTAACCGTAATGTTACTTGTGCTTCTAATCCAAAAATGTCTCCGCTACATGCAGAAGTTTTTGCTTACGCAGATAAGATCAGCGAATTGCTAATGCCGAAGACAAAAGCGTATTACGAGATATGGATCAATGATGAAAAGATCGTAGATAAAAAAGACGAAGAAGATCCGTTATACCAGGACCGCTATTTACCAAGAAAATTCAAAATAGGCATTGCTATCCCGCCAAACAATGACTCAGATGTGTTTACAAATGACATCGGTTTGATAGCGATCATCGAAAACAATGTTTTTAAAGGTTTCAATATTGCCATCGGCGGCGGTTTGTCAACTACACATGGTAATCCTGATACCTATGCAAGATTGGCTACAGTAATAGGTTTTACCGATACAGAATTTAAAACACTAAAAGCTGTTTACGAAGTGTTGACCGTACAAAGAGATTACGGTAACCGCAGCGATAGAAAATTGGCCCGGTTAAAATATACAGTAGATAAATATGGTGTTGATTGGTTTAGGGAAGAATTAGAAAAACGCATCGGCTTTAAATTAGAAGCGCCAAGGCCTTATACTTTTACAGAAAGACAAGACTTGTACGGTTGGGAAAAAAGCGAACAAGGGCTTTGGTACTACACGGTATTTGTTGAGAATGGAAGGGTGTTAGACGACGAAAAGATCGCGTTAAAAACAGCGTTATTGGAAGTGGCTAAAACTGGTAAATCAAATTTCTTGTTCACCGCAACACAAAATGTGATCATCAGCGATGTAGCGGAAAAAGATAAACCTGCTATTCAAAAAATACTGGCACAATTTAAAATAATAGAACATACAGAAAACGCATCAGCGGTTCGTAGAAATTCTATTGCCTGTGTGGCATTGCCTACTTGTCCGTTAGCATTGGCAGAAGGGCAAAGATATTTGCCAACACTTATTTCCAAGATCGAACCATTGCTTGAAAAGCATAAGCTGGCAGACGAAAATATTATTGTCCGTATGACCGGTTGCCCGAATGGCTGTGGCCGTCCGTATGCTGCAGAGATCGGCTTTGTAGGAACAGCACCGGGAAAATACAATATGCATTTAGGCGGCGATAACCAGGGCGAACGTTTGAACAAAACATACAAACAACATTTGGATGAAGCAGCGATCTTATCTGAACTAGACGGTCTATTCGGCACTTTTAAAAAAGAAAGAAAAAAGGGTGAAAGCTTTGGAGATTTTGCTAATCATAAATGGGTTTCGGATAAAAAATAATTAGTCGTATTAAAATAAAAAAAATGGAGCAACAGCTGTTGTTCCATTTTTATTAATTTACCGGGTATAAATTGGTTTTCGTAAACCTTTATGTATACCTTATTTTTGCAACCATGAAATTTTTATACGTAATTCAATACTGGCGGGAAGCGCTTTTTGTTAGTTTTTGTCTGGTGGCCTTAGTGCAGCTATTTTATTATAGTTATTTTTTTACGCGGGTAATGAGCTATAAACCCGGAGCAAAAACTACTTCCCAAACACATCCTGTTTCGGTAATTATTTGTGCCAAGGATGAATCGCTTAACCTGGCTAAACATTTACCTTTTGTATTAGAACAACAATACAAAACCACGCATGAAATAATTGTGGTAGATGATAATTCTTTTGATGATACCAGGTACCTGTTAAAAGATTTCGAAGATAAATACCTGGCGCTGCTGAAAGTATTGGAGCTAAAACAAGAAGCACAATTCATTCCCGGTAAAAAATTCCCGTTAAGCATGGGTATTAAAGCGGCAAAATACGAGATCGTGTTATTAACTGATGCAGATTGTACACCGGCTTCTGATCTGTGGATCGATAAAATGCAGGCTACTTATGATGATGCTACAGAGATCGTTATAGGCTATGGCGCTTATCATAAAAAGCCGGGCTTATTAAATAAGATAATACGTTGGGAAACATTTCACACTGCGTTACAATATTTCAACTACACACTGGCGGGGATCCCGTACATGGGCGTTGGCAGAAACCTGAGTTATAAAAAAGTATTATTTTTTAAACACAAGGGATTCTCAGCACATAATAATATCCTTAGTGGTGATGATGACCTGTTTGTGAATATGGCTGCTACTAAAACAAATACAAAGATCAGTATTGATAAAGATACTTTTACCATCAGCGAGCCAGCTAAAAAATTCGGAGAATGGGTAAAACAAAAGAAACGCCATAATAGCTCGGGCAGGTATTATAAACCGATGCATAAATTTTTATTATCGTTGTATTCCTTTTCACTGTTCTTCTTTTATCCCTTATTTATTGTAAGCTTGTTATCGCAATTCTGGATAGTAGCGATAATAATTTTTGCCGGCAGGTTCATACTGCAGGCGATCGTTTTATACAGTAACATGAAAAAATTAGATGAGAAGGATCTTTTTGTATTCTTCCCGTTCTTTGATGTGTTCATGTTCTTCTATTACCTGATCTTTGCATTTTCTGTAGTAAGAAAACCAAAAAGATTGTGGAAATAATTTTCTCTTACAAGTATGGATATCGTTAGCAAATATTTTAGTGATTTTTCCCAGGCACAGCTTGCACAATTAGCTGCACTAAAAGAATTATACACTGAATGGAACGAAAAAATAAATGTTATCTCGCGTAAGGATATAGACAATTTTTATGAGCACCATGTCTTACATTCCTTATCGATCGCTACACAATTCGAATTTAAAAAAGATATGCAGGTGATGGATCTTGGCAGTGGCGGCGGTTTTCCCGGCGTACCATTGGCCATCTTTTTTCCTGAAACACATTTTCACCTGGTAGATAGCATTAATAAAAAACTGAAAGTGGTAAATGAAGTTGCTACAGCGATCGGCTTACAAAATCTAACCACACAACATACCCGCGCGGAAGATATCAAAGACAGAAAATTTGATGTAGTAGTATCCAGAGCAGTAGCACCTTTAAAAGACCTGTGGTTCTGGAGCAAACCTTTATTAAAAAAAGGCGGCAGTCCAGGTGGTCTTATCTGCCTGAAAGGCGGCGATCTTAGCCAGGAAATATCTGACAGCCAATGCAAACCAAGGGTATGGGAAATAGAAAAAATATTTCCTGAGCCTTTTTTTAAGGACAAATATTTATTGCAAGTGCCTTATTAATAACGAGGAGGTATCTTATCAATACTTAGCATTGAAAAATCACTAAGCGTCAAATGCGAGTAATTTTGACTGCAGCGTAGTCCAATATTTATAGAAATAAATTAACACAGAAGTGGAACTCCGTAGGGATTCAACCAGCAGTTAAACCCCTACGGAGTTTTTATCACGAGACAAATGTTACACTATAAATATTTTAGTCCTACAGACTAAATATAAAAAGCCTCCAAATTATATTTCAGAGGCTTTTATAACTAAAGTTAAAATTATTTTTTCGAATACATCACTTCTTTCACTACTCTCACTACTTTATCAACGTTTGGAAGGTAAGCTGCTACAAGGTTTGGCGCATAATGCATTGGCGCATCCGCGGAAGTAACCCTGCGGATAGGTGCATCTAAATAATCAAATCCTTCCTTTTGTATGCGGTAAGTAATTTCAGATGATACAGAAGCAAACGGCCATTGTTCTTCAACAATTACCAAGCGGTTTGTCTTTTTTACACTTTGTAAAATAGTGAACCAATCCATCGGACGAATAGTTGCCAGATCAATAACTTCTGCTTCAATGCCTTCTTTTGCCAATTCTTCAGCTGCGTTAAGCGCCACTTTCATCATCTTATTAAAAGAAACGATCGTTACATCTTTACCTTCGCGTTTAATGAAAGCTTTACCGATCGGTAAAATATATTCTTCTTCAGGAACATCACCTTTTTCACCATAACAAACTTCACACTCCATAAAAACAACAGGATCATCATCACGGATAGCTGCTTTTAATAAACCTTTACCATCGTATGGATTGCTAACAGAAATAACTTTTAACCCGGGAATGTTTGCATACAAAGCTTCAAAAGCTGTAGAGTGCTGTGCACCTAACTGGCCGGCGCTGCCACCCGGTCCGCGAAATACGATCGGACAACCAACCTGGCCGCCGCTCATTGCCAACATTTTAGAAGCTGTATTTAATATCTGATCTAAAGGAAGTACCGCAAAGTTCCAGGTCATAAATTCAACGATCGGGCGTAAACCATTTTGTGCCGCACCCACAGCGATCGCTGTAAAACCCAGTTCAGCAATAGGCGTATCAATTACTCTTTTTTCTCCAAATTCATCCAGCATACCCTGACTTACCTTATAGGCACCATTGTATTCCGCTACTTCTTCTCCCATTAAAAAAACCCTTTCATCACGTCTCATTTCTTCCTGCATCGCTTCGCGTAATGCTTCTCTAAAGGCTATCTGTCGCATTGATTAAATTTAGTTGTTATCGGTTATTATCTAAAGTACCGCAAATTTATTCTATCGCAGCGATACGAACAAATTAAACCCCCAACCCCCTGAAGGGGGCTTTGTTGCAGGGTTATTTGATGTTTATAAGACTATTTGGCCAGGCATCAGTAAACGATTAAGCTTCAGTGGCGTCGCACATTTCGTCATTTTTACTAATATTTAGCATATTTTTTACTACAGAACTTTCTTTTTTTAAATATGAAGCTTATTCTCATTACCAAAGCTTTTTATCAATAAGAAACTTCTTTATTTTATCATAATAAACAGGGCCAGTGGAAATTATTGGTTCTCCTAAATGCTCTGGTTTTGGATTAAATATAAAGATAGCTCTGAATGGATCTTGTGGTCTATTGGATTTATTTGTAAAGCGTATTTTTAAATAATCAATCAAAGTATCACTTTGCTGTAAACCATTTCTATAGTTAACTCCGTAGATTAAGGATTGTTGTAGGTTGTTTAATGTAAAATCATCATTAAAGGTATAATTAGGATTAGATGTAGCTATAATGAATTCATATCCATCGTTTTTTATGGATGGATAATCTTTACTTAGCAAAATGAAAATATTTGTGTCTTTAAGATTATGAGCTAAATATTCATTATTGCCTTGTATCGTAATGAGAAATGATACTTGGTCTTTATTATATTTTATTGTTCTTGGATTATTTTGTCCTTGAGGGCTTGATATAACAATCGACGGCGTTTCTTCAATAGGGATAGCTTTAGTAACGATAGTATCAGAAGTTCTATGGACATTCCCGTTATTATCTATATAAAGTTTAAAATAAGCTAAGCTGTTATTATTACTGCTCTTAATAGAGTCCTCTATTTCTTTCTTATCAGCTGTTCTTATAGAATCTGTGATATGTTTATCAAGGGAAGTTTGGACTTTATCATCACAGCTTTTATAAAGGGTAAGAAGTAGTATCAATACTATGATAGAAATATCCGTAATTAATTTACAGGCATTAAATTTCTTTTTTCTAAATTCTCTAATTAATGCTAATATCGGAACAATACTGCCAAGGAAAGCTATGTAATTTGTAACATTAAATATCGGGTCGGATATCAGTAGGGTTATCATTTCTATTTATCTCTTTATTTCAGTACAATTTAACATAATTCACAACTATCACGCTGGCCTCATTTTAAAAGCGTTAAGAAATTTTACTTGCTTGGCGTAAAAAAAATGAAATTGATGTTACAAATGTCAATATTTAACTGAAGTTAGTAAGTCGCACAAAAGCTAGGATATATTCAGCAGTCGTAACTAATTTCATTTTAGCCACGCAAGTAAAATTTTAGCTTTTAAAATGCAGCCTTGATCTTTTTTGTATCAAGACAAAAAAGTAAATGAACGCTAAAAAATATTCTCAATAACAATAGCAGAAGCACCACCACCACCATTACAAATCCCCGCCGCTCCATAACGTGCATTATTAGCTTTCAACACATTGATCAGTGTAACAACAATTCTTGCGCCGCTGCAACCAAGCGGATGGCCAATAGAAACCGCACCACCATGCACATTTACTTTTGAAGGATCTAAATGCATGCGCTTGCTGTTTTCAATTCCAACAACGGCAAAAGCCTCATTCAGTTCCCAATAAGCAATATCAGACATCTGTAAACCCGCTTTGGCAACAGCTTTCGGCACAGCGATCGATGGAGTTGTAGTGAACCATTCAGGAGCCTGTTCTGCATCAGCATAAGAAATAATTTTAGCAATAGGCTTTAATCCAAGCGATTCCATTTTTTCTTTACTCATTAAAACCAATGCCGCCGCACCATCATTCATCGTTGATGCGTTAGCGGCAGTAACAGAGCCATCTTTTATAAAAGCAGATTTTAGTTCCCGTATCTTATCAAACTTTACATTAAAAGGCTCTTCATCTTTAGAAAATAAAATAGGATCGCCTTTGCGTTGTGGAATTGATACCGGTACAATTTCATTATCAAATTTTCCTGTATTAATTGCAGCCTGGCTACGCTTATAACTTTCAATAGCAAATGCATCCTGGTCTTCTCTACTAACGCCGCAGGTAGACGCACATAGTTCAGCAGCATTGCCCATCGCTTTGCCATCGTACACATCCGTTAGTCCGTCTTTTGCCAAGCCATCAATGAACTGCGTATTGCCGTATTTGTTTCCCCAGCGAATGCTATCTGCGTAAAAGGGAACATTGCTCATACTTTCCATACCGCCGGCTACGACAATACTGGCATCGCCTAAAGCAATGCTTTGTGCAGCTTGCGTGATCGCTTTCATTCCGGAGGCACATACTTTATTCACAGTGGTACAATTGACTTCATTTGGTAAGCCGGCAAATTTTGCAGCTTGCCTTGCAGGCGCTTGTCCGAGGTTGGCTTGTAGTACACAGCCCATTAAAACATCTTCCACTTGTTCGGGTTGTATACCGGCTTTTTCAACAGCGCCTTTAATAGCGATGGCACCTAATTGGGTGGCAGAAAGATCTTTTAAAGAACCTCCGAAACTGCCGATCGGCGTACGAACTGCGGAGACAATATATACTTCTTGCATATAGCTTATTTATACTACTAAGTTACTGAATGTTTAGGGTATGTACGATGTTGGATGTATGAGGTACGATGTAAAAAAACAATTCAAGTTTTGGATTTTGATTATTTGTGATTTGGGTTTTATTTTTTATGTCAAGCATAAAAAAATCCCTCACATTTTTGTGAGGGATCCAATATAGTGTGTATTGAAGATATTAATAATCTCTTCCACCGCCACCGCCAGAACCGTATCCGCCGCTGCTTCTACCGCCGCCGCTTCCACCACTTCTGCCGCCACCGCCGCCGTATCCGCCGCCGCTACTTCTACCGCCGCCGCCGCCGCCGTAACCACCGCTACCGCCGCTTTTCTTGTAGCCACCGC
>Ga0193726_1000052_pt1 | contig 227272 bp, 208 predicted proteins | sample H2c1metaG_FD_144928 | JGI IMG/M metagenome (GOLD analysis project Ga0193726, IMG submission 144928) | Soil microbial communities from a riparian zone of the East river system, Colorado, United States - H2c1 | ecosystem: Environmental > Terrestrial > Soil > Riparian zone | place: USA: East...
ACGACCGGGCAGCGCGGCTTCTTCACCGACCAGACTGGCGTGATTCGTTACGCCATCACTGGCGCGGCGACGGTTGCCAGCTCCCCGATTTAATAATCGGGCAGCGATTACCTGGAGGGAGGCCGAGAGGCCTCCCTCTTTTTTTTGTTGTGGTCCTTTGGAAAGTTCTGAGATGTGGGGAAGTGGAAATTCTGTTCAAGGGAAATAGAGCGGCAATCGGATTTTGAACTACTCTGACACCATGGGTACGCGAACCAACACCAACCTCGATTTCCTGCGGGCCTTCGCGGTACTCCTGGTAGTCGTTGGCCACCTGACCCGATTCTTTGACGTGTCCCGCCTGGGCCCGATTTCCTGCATGGGTTTAGGGGGCCTAGGAGTGGCCATCTTTTTCGTGCACACGGCGCTGGTTCTGATGCTTTCGCTGAAGCGGGAGGCGGGTAATTCGCGGACGTTGTTTGTACCGTTCATGATTCGGCGATGCTTCAGGATCTATCCGCTGAGCATGCTGGTGGTAATGGTGGTGGCGATTTTTCATCTGCCCCAGGCGACGATAGGTGCGGGCACATTCGCAGGATGGAATTTCGACGGCAGCGATGTCCTCGCGAATCTGTTTCTCGTGCAGGACCTTTCCTTTCGCGTCCCCATACTGGGTCCGACGTGGAGTCTCTCTTTTGAGCTGCAGATGTATTTGTTGTTGCCGGCAATGTTTTTATTTCTTCAGCGCGTCCGGCCAATGTGGCAACTCGGTGCGATTTACGCGCTAATAGTCGGTTTGTGCACTACGACGGTTCATTATTCCAGCACCAGGAACCTGGCTTTCTTTGTGCCGTGCTTTCTGGGTGGAATAATCGCCTATCAATTGCATAGTCAGGTGGGAGCAAAAGTTCCGGCTTGGGTGTGGCCCGGTTTCGTAGTGGTTTTGGGGACCGGATACCTCACGACCTCGATGAGCCGTTTCGATGAGTGGGCCGTTTGCCTTTTACTGGGACTGGCGATCCCGGTCTTCGCGCAAATTTCCTCGCGCGCTTTGAACGCCGCCAGTGCCACGATTGCGAAATACTCCTATGGCATTTACCTAAGCCATTTCTTCGTGATCTGGCTGGCGTTCGAGAAGCTGGCTGGTCATTCATTGGCACTTCGAGTAGCCGTTTTCGTGAGCCTGGCCGCGGCGCTGCCGGTGATGTTGTATCACCTGATCGAAGAGCCGCTGATCACTTTCGGAAAGAGAGTAGCCTCGCGATACATTAAAGACCGGCAGGCCCGCTACTTGCCGCAGGACTTGCCGCTGCGCGGGGAAGCGTTCTAGATTTAAGCGCCGGTTAACGTTTCAATCTTTCGACTCCCGCTTGTGCGTCGAGGTTTGCTGGGTCGGCCGCCAGCACGGTTTGGTACTCAATTTTCGCCTGCTCCAGTTTCCCTGTATTTTCCAGCGTCTGGCCAAGCTGCAAATGGGCGGAGGTGTCTATCGGAAATTTGGCGATGATGCGGCGCAGGACGGGTTCCGTTTCCTCGTAGCGGCCCTGGCGCGCGTAGGCATTGACGAGATCGTGCATGGATTCGAGCGTGCTTTCCAGTTTCACCGCCTGTTGAAGTTGCACAACAGCCTCGTCGAGTTGGCTGGTCTCAAGCAAAGCCTCGCCATACCAGCGGTGGGCAGCGCCGTTCAAGGGCGCAAGCGTTACGCCGGCTTTGAACTCCTGCAGGGCCTGGGGCATGCGGCCGATTTTCTGCAGCAGCAATGCGTGGTTGAAATGGGAGTCGCCCCATAGAGGTTTGGCGGCCAGAGCCTGCTGGAACAGCTCCTCGGCGTCGGCGTAGCGGCCCACGTGCGTGTATCCGATGCCCAGCGCGTTCATGGTGACAATGTTGTCGGGCTTTTGCGCGAGGGCCACTTGCCACTCGGCAATGGCACGATCGACTTGCATGGAATCGTAATACAAAGCCCCGAGATTGCTGCGAATGATGGCCGCGTCGGGATTGGTTTGCAGAGTGCGGGTGTACAGCGTGAGGTCGTCGCGCCAGATCGTATTGCGGTGAATTACCGCGGCCAGCGAAACGGACACGACGGCCACACATGCGGTGGCCATGGCTCGGCGGAGAGCTGTTGCGGAGTTCGGGAGCCGATCCCAGAGGGTTATTCCCGCCCAAGCGATGAGCCAACAGAATCCCACGGAAGGAAGGTACAGATAGCGTTCAGTGAAGACATTGGTGGCCATCCAGCGGGCGTTGAGCATGGGCGCGATGGTGATACCCATCCAAAAAATGCAGAAGGCCGCGGCAGGGGCGCGTTTATGGAGGTAGAGGATGGTCACGGCGGCGAGAGCAAAAACGCAGATACCCAGAATCACAGGCAATTCCGCGAGGGACAGGCTGGGATGAAAAACGTGGAATGCGGACAGAGGCGCGGGCCAGAAGAGGTATTTCACGTAACCGCCAACCAGCGCGAAGGCGGAGTAAATCGCTTGCGGCCAGGTGACTTTAGGCCGCTGCAGTACTGGCGCCAGGTGGCCAAAGAGGGCTATGCGCAGCAACAAATAGCCTGCGGCGATTACAAAAATCGGAACGTAGCGAACGATTTTGGATTTGATTTGCGTAGTGTCATTTCCGGGACGCACGAAATGTTCGTATACGATGGCCAATGGTGCGAACATCAGTGCCGGCTCTTTGGAGAGCATGGCCAGGGCAAAGCACGCCACCGTTCCGAAATAAATCTTTACGGCGCCGGTGTTGAGTTGGGTGTATAGCCAGAACGCCAGCAGCACGAAAAATGTGACTTGCAGTTCCGGTAGCGCGGCGATCCAGTTGACGACCTCGGTGTGAATAGGATGGACGGCGAAGAGTGCGGCGGCCAGCCAGGCGACGCGGCGGTCGTTGAAGAGGCGGCGCCCTGCGGAAAAAACCATGATATCTACTGCCGCGTTCACGGTCATGTTGAACAAATGAAAACCGAAGGGAATGTCGCCAAACATCTGCCACAAGATCAAATAAGCGAAGGTCATCAGCGGGCGGTAGTAATTGGTGAGGCCGGCGGCGCCGATGAAGGACCAAACGGTCGAGCCAAATATTTGCGGCAGGTAGTGCCAGCTTTTTACATAAGGGTTTTGCAGAATTTGCTGTTCATCGTCGTAAACGAAGCTGTTGAAGAGCGTATTGCCGTAAGCCACCAGCGACAGGAGTATGAGGAGACCGATAAGTGCCTGGTCGGACGGCAACTTCGACAGCCAGTGGGTGGAAGCCTCGACGGCCGGCGATGGTTGCGGGCGTGAGCGCTCGGGCTGCATGACGTCCGGGGGTTGGGCGGAAGTGGTCATCTAGTTCATGGGCGTCGCATCTGGCCGGAACTTCCGGATTGATTTTAGTTTAGTTAGCTCCTGTTGCGGCGCTCGATCGCGGTGATTTTCGCGTGCCCGTTCTATAACCGCGATGCTTCAACCTGCCGGGATTAGCGAGGCCTTGTTATACTTCCGGTGTGAATATCGCGGAGTTTCGATTTGCGAGGTTGGCCGCCATGGGTGCCGCAGTTCTTATTGGCGGAGCCGGCTGCTGGTCGGCCTGGGCACAGAAAGTGGACCCCCTCGAGCCGATTCGGCGGATGGAGCGCCGGTATCGCGCGGCCAAGACACTGCAAGTTACTTTCCTAGAGCGCTATACAGAGAGCGGCCGAACTACGAGGGTGGAATCTGGGGTGGCCTACTTCCGGCGGCCGGGGAAAATGCGGTGGGAGTATGCGGCTCCCGAGAACAATTTGTTTCTGATTGACGGCAAGAATGCGTGGTTCTACGTACCTGCCGATCATACGGTGACGCGAGTGCCGGCAAAGCAAAGCACGGATTGGCGGACTCCGCTGGCATTGTTGGCGGGGGAGACGAAGGTTTCGAAGGTGTGCGCCAAGATTGAACTAGCCGCGGATGAAAAGCCGGAGGGTTCGCAGGGAGTCGTCTTCCGATGCAGGCTGCGCGATGAAGGCACGAATGGCGGTCCGAAGGCGTCCACAAAGGAATCCGATCAGACTCAGGATATGGTGTTGCTGGAGGTAGGGAGCGACACCGGAGAGTTGTCGCGAATCGTGATTCGCGACAAGGGCGGCGTAGGGATCGAGTTTCGTTTTGAGAAGTGGCGCGACGATCCGGTGGTGGCCGAGGCGTTATTTCACTTCGAGGCGCCCCGAGGAGTGGCGATCGTGAATGGGGAGCTGCCGGTGGAGCGGGGCGCGGGAAAGGAATAGGAAAGCGACGAGGTAGCGCTTAGCTGATGTTTTCGATATTTCCGCGCCCTTCGGAACCACCGTCTTGCGTGGAGCAGAAGCGCAAGGGTAGGCCACCCGCCGAGCTTTGTGGCACACAACGTCATTGCGCGTCCGACGAATGGGTTCTGGCGCTGCTACCTTGCAACACGCCAATCAGGAGATTGGCGCTCCTGCGGGTGGCACTGCCTCGCTGGGGCCATTTCCGGGAAGGAACGCCCATCCATCCCTGCTAGCCACGCGTACATCTTACTTGGGGTAAACTGAGGGTCTATGGGGGAGTTTGTCTGCCGCGTGGCGGATGCCAACGGCCGGGTATTTTCGCACGTCGAGGCCGCAGGCACGCTGGACGAAGCACGCCAGAAATTGGCGGACCGGGGCTTGTACGTCTACTCGGTAGAGACCCGCGGGAGCCTGGTGGGTTTGCTGAATCGCCGCACCCAGCGGCAAGTCGGCGGCTCAGACTTCCTGATTCTCAATCAACAATTCAATACGCTGGTTAAGGCCGGGCTGCCGATTCTGAAAGCGCTGGACCTGCTGGCCACTCGAGCGACCACTCCTAAACTGCGGCCGGTCATCACGCAGATCCGGGACCGGGTGCGCGAAGGCAAATCGTTGTCGGAAGCCATTGATGAAGCGGGAGTTTTTTCGAAAGTGTACTCGACGGCGATTCTGGCCGGGGAGAAAAGCGGAAATCTTTCGGGAGTTCTGGACTACTACATCGCGTACCAGAAGGTGAGCACCGGCGTTCGCAAAAAGATTCTGGCGACGCTGGTTTATCCGGTGTTGTTGATTGTGGTGGCTACCGTCATCGTGACGTACCTGGTGACCAGCGTGGTGCCCAAGTTCGCGGTTTTGTATCGCGATTTGGGAGTGGAATTGCCGGCGTCCACCAAATTATTGATGGCCATGACGGTAGATTACCGCTACGTAGTGCTGGGCGTCATCGGGGCGATTTTCGTCGCGATCATTGCCGTGTTTGCTTGGTCACGTACGGAAGAAGGTGGGGCGGCGTTCGACCGCTTCAAGTTCAAGTTGCCGGTGATTGGAGACACGCTGCTGAAATTTCAGGTGGCGCAGTTTTCTCGCACGCTGGCGACTTTGCTGACCGGCGGCACTACGCTGGTGACCGCACTGCAAACGGCTTCCGATGCGTTAACCAGTAAATTGCTGCGCATAACCATCTTGCGGGCGACGCAGATGGTGCGCGAGGGCGAATCGCTGCACGGCGCGCTGGCCTCGCGCGGCGTGATGCCGGAGATGGCGCTGGACATGATCGAAGTTGGCGAGTCCAGCGGAGCTCTGGGACCAATGCTGACCAGTATTGCGGAGTTTTACGAGGAAGAAGTGAGCCTGCGCCTGGGAGCGCTGGTGTCGATTATTGAACCGGTAATCCTGATTTTCATGGGCATACTGGTGGCATTCATACTCATTTCACTTTATCTGCCTATATTTTCGTTTTCAGTGACGGGCGGAAAGTAAGACCATGGCGACTACAGACTATACAAACGTAACAGCAGCACTGGCAGGCACGGCGGACGAGCAGCACGAACGCGAACACGCCATGAACCTGGCGAAGCGCTATCGCTGCAATTTCGTGGATCTGCGCGAGCAGCGCATCGACCCGGAACTGTTTCGAACTATCCCCGCAGACCTGATGTTCCGCTACAACTTCGTGCCGCTGGAAGTGCACAACAATTTGCTGTCGATTGCGGTAGCGGACCCCAGCCAGGTTTTGTTGAGTGATGAATTGCCGCTGTTGCTGGGTAAAAAACTTTCTATCAAGGTTGCGACGCTGCATCAGATCAGCGACCTGCTGAAACGCACCGAGCAGTCGCAGCGCGTTCTGGAGCAGGCCACCGAAGCGTTTACGCTGCAGGTTTCGAAAGACGACGAAGAGAGCGACGAGACTATTTCGGGTGACCGGCTCACCCGCGATACCACCGTCAGCCCGGTGGTTCGATTGGTGGAAACGGTAATTTTCACCGCTCTCGAGCGCAGAGCGAGCGACATCCACATCGAAGCACGCGACGCCGAAGTGGCGGTAAAGTACCGCATTGACGGCGTTTTGCAGCATGCCATGCAGCCCATCGCGAAAGAGTGGCATTCCACGGTAATTTCGCGCATCAAGGTTTTGAGCGACCTGGACATCGCCGAACGGCGCGTGCCACAGGACGGACGCTTCCGCGTGAAGTACAAGGGCCGCTTCATTGACCTGCGCGTTTCGATTATGCCGGCGAGCCACGGGGAAGATGCCGTGCTTCGCGTGCTCGACAAAGAGACGCTGTCTGAAAAGTTCCAGAGCCTGAGCCTGGACGTCGTGGGTTTCTCGCAGGACGAAATGCGGCGTTTTCGACGCTATATCCGGGAGCCTTACGGCATGGTGCTGGTGACCGGACCGACGGGTTCGGGAAAAACGACCACGCTCTACGCGGCGATCAACGAAATCAAGTCTGACGAAGACAAGATCATCACCATTGAAGATCCGGTGGAGTATCAGTTGCGCGGGATTACGCAAATCCCGGTAAACGAAAAGAAGGGACTGACCTTTGCGCGCGGGTTGCGTTCGATTTTGCGCCATGACCCGGACAAAATCATGGTCGGCGAAATCCGCGACCAGGAAACCGCGCAGATTGCCATCCAGTCGGCGCTGACGGGCCACCTGGTGTTCACCACGGTGCACGCCAACAACGTGACCGACGTGATCGGCCGTTTTATCAACATGGGTGTCGAGCCTTACAATTTCGTTTCGGCGCTGAATTGCATCATGGCGCAGCGGTTGGTGCGCATCATCTGCATGAATTGCCGGCGGCCCAAGAATTATACGAACACCGAGTTGAAGGAAGCGGGCCTCGATCCGGCGATGTGGAGCGGCGTTACGCTGATGGAAGGCGCGGGATGCCTGGAATGTTCCGGCACCGGCTATCATGGACGCACGGCCATCTGCGAATTGCTGGACCTGACCGACCGCATTCGTGAAATGATCGTGGACCGGCGGCCGACTTCGGAAATCAAACGTATCGCGCGCGACGAAGGCATGATTACGCTACGCGAGAGCGGCCTGGGAAAAATTCGTGACGGCATCACCAGTGTGAAAGAAATCAACAAGGTGACTTTCGTTGAATAGCGCGGCAGCGTTTCGCCAGGGAATCTACAAAAGTGAACTGGTCCGGCGCGTGACGCGCTGGTTGGACGCGACCCCGCACCCGCCGCTGGCGATAGAGATCACGCCGGAGCGAGTGGCCGCTGCTCGTTACGGCAGGACCGGGGCGTTGGACGGTTACGCGGTGGAAGCGCTACCTCCGCGCGCTATCGTGGCGTCGGCGGTGGAATCAAACATTGGGAATGCGGCAGCGGTGAAGTTGGCGGTGAGCAATGCGTGTATCCGCTTGCGGGCGAGAGATGAAGATGTCGCGTTGATTCTTCCCGACCCGGTCATCCGCGTCTTCGTGCAGCATTTCGATGAATTTCCGCGATCGACTCAGGAAGCAGAGCCGATGTTGCGCTGGAAGCTGAAGAAAAGTGTGCCGTTCGAAGTGGACGAAACGCTGATCTCGTTTATGCGGCAATCTCCTCGTGAGGAGGGTGTGGACATCGTGACCGCGCTGGCGCGATTGCGCATCATCCGCGAATACGAAGCGCTGGCAGAAGGCGCGGGCTTGCATCCTGGGGTGGTTTTGAGTTCCTCACTGGCGGCCATCACGTTGCTGGACGATCACCGGCCAACCTTACTGGCGCGGGTTTCGGCGAACTCGCTGACTACTGCCATTGTCCGTGAAGGCGTGCTGTGTGGGTATCGCTGCACGGAGCTCCCGGCTCAGGGCGACGACCTCACGCCTCAAATGTTGCTGGAAGAAATTTATCCGGTGGCAGCGTTTTATCAGGACACCTGGCGCGAGGGCGTCCAGGCCGTTTGTTTGACGGGGCTGGGCGCACGATTGCCGGAATTTATTCCACCCTTTGAAGAAGAGTTCAAGTGTCATGTCGGTTCGTTGCTGCACGCGGCAATTTCCGGCGGACGCGTTCGTGACGATGTGCGGCCGCTGGCTGACCGGGAACTGGAAGGACTGGTCGGCTGGACGATGCACCGCGGGTAGCGATTGCTGCAGTGACGGGAAAGGCCAAAGCTGGTTCCTCACCCGCCTGGAAGAGGCGGCGGGTTGGGAATGGCAATTTTTAGGTGGGAGAGAGAAACGGTAAAAAATGCAAGTACGGCTCAATTTAGCGACGAAAGCGCAAGAAACACACCGCCGTTTCATGGTGACGGCTGGTGCCGTGGCTTTGATCGCAGGAATTTTCTTCCTGGCGCTGGGATGGCACGTGTACTCGGTGCGCAGCCAGGATGCCCGGATGCGCGCGCAGACCGAAGCCACCAACCGCAAAATTGCGGAGCTGCAGGAGCAGCGCACCGCGCTGGAACGGTTTTTCGCGGAGCCGGAAAATGCCAAGCTGCACGATCGCGCGGCGTTCCTGAATTCGCTGATCGACGGGCGCAGTTTTAACTGGACGCAGATGTTCATGGACCTGGAACATATTTTGCCAGGCGGCGTGCGGGTGGTGAGCATTGAACCCCGGCAGGTCAAAGGCCACGTGGAAGTGAAGCTGACGGTGGGCACATCGAACGACGACGCCAAGCTGAAATTTCTGCGAGCGCTGGAATCATCGCACCAGTTCAGCACGGTGGAGTTGTTGAGCGAAAAGCCGGCCAAATCGCAGGGCGCCGGCGACCAGAAACTTGTCGAGCTGAACACGATTTATTCGAGGAGCTGATGAAGCGCAATGTGACATTGCAGAAGCGGGTGGTCATCGCGGTGCTGGCTGCGCTGGTGCTGGCGGACGTCGGACTGGCGGCTTACAGTTGGCAACTGACATCTGCGCCGCAAACTCCCCAGCAGGAACTTGCGCTGCAGACCAAGCAACTGGAAGTGCTGCGTGCGGATATCAAGCGAGGCGATTCCATCCGGCAATTGACGCCGGCGATCCAGCGGGACTGCGAACGGTTTGAGCAATCACTTCTGCCGAAGACCAGCGGGTATTCGTCAGTTTCCGCGGAACTGGATAGCGTAGCCAAGAAGGCTGGCGCACAGATTGAGTCGCGGGACTTCAAGGAGAAGGAAATCCCCAATCGTTCCATAGAAGAAGTGGCCATCGACATTACCGTGAACGGTGAATATACCAGCGTGGTGCGCTTTCTGAACGGGCTGCAGCGCTCGCAGAATATTTACGCTGTGGATGGCCTAGCGCTGGCCAGCGACACGCAGAACCAGGGAACCAACGGGCCCATCAAGGTAAGCGTGCACATGAAAACTTATTTCCGGACAGTTTAATGAAACAGAAGAACCAATTGGCATTGCTCGGCGGGCTCATCGTTATCATGGCGCTGGTGTGGTATTTGAACCGCAGCAAGCCGGAAGTGGTGGCCGGAAACGCCACGGCGTTCCAAAATTACCAGTTGCTGGCGGTGGAGAATCCCCAGTTGCATCGCGAAAAGATGGAAGCGGCGCAGGAAACGGAATACCACAGCCTGGGCAGAAATCCATTTAGTGAAATCGCGCCACCTCCGCCGGAAACACAAGTAAAGAGGACATCCGTGCATGTGCCGCAGGGACCGATGCCTCCGCCCCCGCCACCTCCCCCGGCGCTACCCGGCAATATGAAATTTTTTGGTTATGGCACGGTGCCAAATGGAACGTCGCGCCGGGCCTTCTTGTCGGACGGCGATGACGTGTACATCGTGGCGGAAGGCGACACGCTGCTGGGGCGCTTCCGCATCGTGAAAGTCACCAACGCCAATCTGGAATTCGAAGAAATTGCCACGGGGCGCAGGGCGACCGTAGCGCTCGCGCAGGATGAAACGGCACCTCCACCAGCCTAATGAAAGTTTTGCTCAATACGTCGCATGAAAAAGTCGCGCGCCACCCGGCGCAGGCCGGCCGGCGTGCCGAGCGCGGCTATGCACTGATGATGGTGGTGTTTTTTGTCACGCTGCTGCTGATCGCCAGTATGGCCGCCGCGCCTAGTATCCTGCAGCAAGGCAAACGCGAAAAAGAACAGGAAATGATCTGGCGCGGCCAGCAGTACGTCCGCGGCGTGAAATTGTATTACCGCAAGATGGGGCGCTTCCCAACTTCCGTCGACGATCTCACCAAACCTAAAGTCGGATCGCTGCGCTTCATGCGGCAGGCTTACAAAGATCCGATGAATAACGGGGACGGTACCTGGCGGCTGATTTACGTGGGACCCGCGGGACAATTAATTGGGAGCCTGAAACCACCGCAGACTTTGCAAATTCCTGGGGCGGGCACGGGGCTGGGCACCCCGGCTTCGGCGCTTGCCAACGCCAGTGCGGGGCAGCGCTCGACGGGGACGGGTTCATCCAGTTTCGGATCTTTCGGAAATAACGCCGGGGGATCTACTTCCGGTTTTGGCGCGTCGGCCGGCACGGGTAACAACCCGCCGACGGCCACGGCACCGGCAAACGGAGAAGGCGCCGCACCCGCCGCGGGACAACCGGGTGCTGCGGATGGTTCGCAGCCAGTCGCCGGGGATGCCAGCGGGGCAGCCAGCGGCGATGCCATGTCGACGCCGCAGGCAATTACACCCACGGAAACGCCGACCATCATCGGCGGAAACATTATTGGAGTGGGCAGCAAAATCAGCGGGCGGTCGGTGATCGTCTACGACAAAGCGAAAAATTATCACCTGTTTGAATTTATCTGGGACCCCTCGAAAGATGCGACGATTGCGGGGCAACCTGCGCAGACCGGACCGGGCCTGGGACAAAATATTGGTACCAACCCGAGCTCCTTTGGGCAGCAACCGGGTGCGATGAATCCGAGTAACGGTCAGCCTGGCGCACAGCAGCCCCCCCCTAACACACCCAACAATACCCCGCCTGCCACGCCGCCGCTCGATGCAACCCCCGCCCCCGCGCCGGAACCTGAACCACAACAATAGTGGGGTGAATTTCTGCGTGATCGAGAACCGCAGGCAATTCTCTAGGATTCGCGGAAACAGCAGGTTGCTCACCCGCCTGGAAGGGGCGGCGGTTCGGGATGACAATCGGCGTGGTTGCGATTCGTGCGGAGTTGCGATGCACACCAGTGCAGATTTTTCGGCTAGCGATTTCCAGGTTCTTCACCACACATTTAGTTTTGAAACACGCGGGGGTTAAGTTGGGGCGTTCAGCTTTGGCGTGAGTGTGGGCAACGTGACGGGCGCCGGCACTTTGCGTAGGTCGTAGCTGCGCTTGACGCGGCGCACGTAAGACATCGTTTCCGGAAAGGGCGGCACGCGGCCATATTTCTGCACGCTCTGCGGGCCTGCATTGTAGGCCGCGAGCGCGAGGATCAAGTCGTTGTCGTAGCGGTGCAGCAGCTCGCCGAGATAACGCGTGCCGGCGTCGATGTTTTCGCGGGGATCAAAAATATTCTGTACTCCGAACCGCGAGGCAGTGCCGGGAATGAGCTGCATTAAGCCGCGGGCGTTTTTGTGGGACACCGCTTTGGGATTGTAGTTGGATTCAATGGCGATGACGCTGGAGATTAAGTCGGCGTCCACGTTGAAACGCTTCGATGCGGATTGAATGAACTGACCGAATTGCGCATTAGCGCCCAGCGCAGCGGGCTTTACCGGGACGACGATGGGGGTAAAGACTTCTTCCGGCTCGATGGCCAGCACTTCGCTGACGGGCACTTCTACAAAGCCGCCGTTCATCTGCAGGCGGTATTTGTCGCCGATGATTTGATAGCCAGTAACGCTAAGGCGCTGGCCGCTTCGCAGTACTACGTATTCTGCGCGCAGCGCCGGCGCGAGGAATAATGCCAGCGCCAGAAAAAAGAATGTGCGGCTTACGCGCATGTCGCGGTGGCCTCGGTGAGCGCGAAAAGCTCGATGGCCGCCGCTACGCCGTCGTCATCGTTGCTGCGAGTCTGGTGCCAACCGAAGGACTTAAGTTCCTCAACACAATTGGCCATGACCACGGGAATGCCCGCGAAACGCAGCATCTCCAGGTCGTTGTGATTGTCGCCGATGGCTAGAATTTCTTCACGGCCGATGCCGCGAACTGCCGCCCATTCTGCGAGTGACGATCCTTTGGAGCAGTTCGGCTTGATCACATCGATCATGGCGAAATCTTTTTTGGCGTAAATGGTGACGGCCAGGGTGAAATCTTTCGCGAAAGGCGCGGCGCGCAATGTGGATTCGATAGCGCGCACGGAAGCAACGGTTCCAGAGAACATGACCTGAATGGGATCCTCGGTGAGGCAGGTTTCGAGCGGCGTGGCGAAGGCGATGAAATCCTTGTTGCGGGAATAATAGCCAGCGCGCAGGGAATCGTCGGCGTTGAAGCGCTCGATCATGACTTGTTCGGCTCTGGGACGATCGAAAACCGCGGCGGCGGCGTCGCGCCACGGCAGCGTGAGCTGCAAAACATCTTTGGCGATGGCGCGCGGCAAGACGTGGCGGACGTGGGTGTGACCGTCATTCGAACGAATAAGCGCGCCGTTGTTGACGATCATGGTGAGCGGCGCGGCAATTTGTTGCGCGACGGGCAGTGCAAAATCGTAACGGCGACCAGTGACCAGAGCTACTTCTATGCCGCGGCGCGTGGCTTCAGCGATGGCCGCGTGGTTGGCGGCGGAAACCTGCCAGCGGCTGTTCAAAAGGGTGCCGTCGATATCGAGAGCGATGAGGCGAACCGGCATAGATTAATTATATGCCGGAATGGGGCGGGCTCCGGGGGCGACGGCCTGGGGCGATGCGTAAACGGCAGGGTGTTTTGGCTGTGTTAGACTCGGCGTCGCAATTTCACAAAGGTAGTGGAAAATGGCAACATTCTGAATGAGAGATAATTCCTGGCCATGAAAGCCTCCGATTGGGAATTCAAGCAGCGCGCCGTGCTGTTCGGGTTGATCTTCGGGCTCCCGGGAATTCTGTACACAGTTGATCAGCAGAATGTCACAGCGGCGGTAGCCAATTGGCTGGCACCAGTGATGCACCAAGATGCGGATGCGATGGCGCGCGATCTGTTTGCAGCCGCCGCGGTGGTGGTGGCCTTGGCGGCCCTGGTGCGCACCTGGGCTTCCGCGTATCTACAGTCATCGGTGGTGTACGCAGCGGAAGTAAAGACGGCCGCCCTGGTGGCCGATGGCCCGTACCGGCAAGTGAGAAATCCGCTGTACTTCGGAAACGTGCTGATGGTCGTCGGGATTGGCTCGATGATGAGCCGCGTGGGGTTCGTGCTGGCGTTTGTGGCCATGCTGGTGTTTTGTTACCGGCTTATTTTTCGAGAAGAGGCGGATTTGCTGGCGAGCCAGGGTGAACCGTTTGCCGCCTATCTGCGCGCCGTGCCGCGTTTTTTTCCTTCGTCATGGCCCCGCATACCACCCGCCGGGAGCACCGCTAAATGGTCCGCCGGATTTCTGGCGGAGTTGTGGTGCTGGGGATTCGCATTGGCGCTGGCGGGATTTGCAGTGACGCTCAAGATGGCGGTGTTTGTGGCAATTCTGGGCGCGAGCGTGGGGCTGTTCTGGGCTTCCTCATCCGCAATGCAGAAAAAATCAAACGTCCAGGTGTAAAGCCGCTGCAGGATTCAGAATTCAATGCCCACGGTAAGAATCTATTACGACGACGCGTTTGCGAAGAAGTTTAGCGCGCAGGTGCTGTGTTGTGAGCCCGCTACTGGTGATGAATCGGTCGCACCATCAAAGTGGCGCGTGACATTGGATCGCACCGCGTTTTATCCGACTTCCGGCGGCCAGCCGAACGATGTGGGCATGCTGGGAGGCGCGACGGTCACGGATGTTAGCGAAGAAGAGGACCAAATAATTCACGTGGTGGATCGTGCGGTCACCACGGGGGCGATTGAAGGAAGGGTCGAGTGGGCGCGACGCTTCGATCATATGCAGCAACATAGCGGGCAGCATTTGCTGTCCGCCGTATTTCACCGGCAATCAGCGCTCCCGACAGTGTCTTTTCATCTGGGTTCAAACATTTGTACGATTGATTTGCACGGTCCCGAACCCACAGTGGAACTTCTGGAGAGGGCCGCGAGAGCCGCAAACGAAATTGTGTATGAAGATCGCGCGGTGAACGTGAAGTACGGAAGGGCAGAGGAGTTGGTCGCTGCTGGAGTGCGTAAAACTGTGGAGCGCGCAGGAGTGTTGCGGGCCATCGAGATTGAGTCGCTGGAATTGCAGCCGTGCGGCGGGACGCATGTGCGACGTACCGGGCAGATCGGCATCATTCAAATTCGGGGCGTTTCGAAGATTCGGCAGGATTGGCGCGTGGAGTTTGCGTGTGGGCAGCGAGCGGAAAAACGCGCGCTCGAAGATCTCGCGATGCTGAAGGCCGTAGCACACCGATTGAATTGTTCGGTGGCAGAAACGGCGACTGCCGCGGAACGTGTGGTGGCGGAACGCGATGTACATTTCAAGACCGCACGCGCGAACATGGAAAAGCTGGCGGGCCTGGATGCGCAAGCAGCGGTGCAGACGAGTGAGCCTGGCACGGAGGGGCTGCGTATTGTTACGCGCGTGTTTAGCGGCGTTGCGCCGGAGTATGCACAGGCATTTGCGCGCGAAGTGGCGCAGACGGAGAAAACCATCGCCCTTGTGGCGCTTACCGAGTGTGGATACGTGTTTTTTTGGCAGCATCCGTCAGCAGGAAAGGAAATGAATGTTTTGTTGGCTCACGCGCTGAAGCGTGTCACCGGGAAAGGCGGCGGATCACGCGATTCCGCGCGAGGGCGGCTTGCGGAGCCGTCGCGCACCACCGAATTGATTGATTTCGCGGCGGAACGGTTGCGTTGCACTTATTAAGCTGGGAAGGGACTTCGTGGCAACGGCGTCACAACCTGCGAAATACATCACCCAAGAATTGTCGAAGGATACCTGGCCGGACTTTGTAAAACTGTTTTCGCAGAAAAGCGGTTGGAACCATTGCTGGTGCGTGCATTTTCACCGGCTGCGCGGCCTGCCTAAGGACAAATGGCTGCGTACGCGAGAGGAAAGAGGCGTGCGCAATCGGCGGGAGCAGAAGGTTTTGGTGGAGAGCCGCCGCTCGCACGGAATACTGGTTTATATGGATGGCGAGCCGGTGGGCTGGTGCCAGTATGGCCCTCGCGAGGAGCTGATTCGCATCGATAACTGCGACAACTACCGTGGGCTGGCGCCCGAGAATGAGAGAGCGCGGCTATGGCGCATCACTTGTTTTGTGGTGGATAGAAAATTTCGCCGGCGTGGGGTGGCGCGCGCAGCGCTCGAGGCGGCATTGGCTTCCATAAAAAAACACGGCGGAGGACTGGTGGAGGCCTTTCCGATTGCGAACTGGGAGGGTGGGTCGTTTGGCAACATGTCCACTCACGGAACGGTTTCGATGTTCGCGAAGCAGGGATTCAAGAAAATCGCCGCCTACGGAAACGCCAACGTGGTCATGCGAAAACGAGTGTGAAGATGCCGAGAGGCTTCGTGAACAAAATGAAATTGCGCAAAACTCGCCAGGGTGCCTGTTTAATTGTGGCTCTTGTTTGGAGCCTGACCTGGCAGGCAGAGCGTTCGTTTGGGCAGGACGTTACACCGGTGCTCACCAGCGAGCACGGACCGAATTCCACGGAGCAGCTGCGGAAGCATTACGTGATTCTCATTTCGCTGGATGGTTTCCGGTACGATTACGCGGAAAAATATCATGCCGAGAATATTCGCGCGCTGGCTGCTGCGGGCGCGTTCGCTCCGCAGGGAATGATTCCTGCGTATCCTTCGCTGACATTTCCCAATCACCTCACGCTGGCAACCGGGCTTTACCCGGAGCATCACGGGATTGTGGCAAATAATTTCTACGACCCTGCTAGGAAGCGGACGTATCGGCTCGGAGATCCGGCGACGGTCACGGATGGAAGTTGGTATGGAGGCACGCCGATCTGGGTGCTGGCCGAACAGCAGGGTATGCGGGCGGCATGTTTTTTCTGGCCGGGGTCAGAGGCGGAGATTCAGGGAGTGCGGCCATCTTACTATTTGAAGTTTGATGACCAGATTCCCGATCGTGCGCGCGTGCAGCAGGTGCTGGCGTGGCTGCGGTTGCCGCTGGAACGGCGGCCGCATCTGATCACACTTTATTTTTCAGAAGTAGACCATGCCGGGCACGAGTTTGGTCCGGACAGCGAACAGGTTGGTGCGGCGGTACAAGTCGTAGACAAGGAAGTTGGAGTACTGCGTGAGGAAGTGGCGAAACTAAATTTGTCGGTGGACGTGATCGTGGTTTCCGATCACGGCATGGCTAAGGTACAAGGCGACTGGATCACGCTGGATCAGTATTTTCCGGATGCTGGAGCTTTCGAGAAAATTGTTTCGCCGGGATTGTACGCGAAGAGCGATGCGGATGCGCAGCGGGCGTACGAAGCTCTGCGAGGAAAGAGCGATAAATTTGACGTTTATCGCCGCGGGCAGATGCCGCCGTCTTTACACGACGACGGAAATGCGCGGTCGGGCGACCCCATCATCGTCACCGATGGGCCTTATCTGGTGCGCTTTTCCGCGGGCGGGCAATCCACTGTTTCGAGCATGATGACCCCCAATCCGCGGCATGAAGAAGTTGGAGCGCATGGCTTCGACCCGGCGCGGGTGCCGGAGATGAAGGCCAGTTTTTTCGCGGCGGGGCCCGATATTCGCAGCGGCGTTACGCTCGAGCCTTTCGAGAATGTGAATGTGTATCCGCTGATCGTGAAACTTTTAGGATTGGATATTTCGCATTTGAAGACTGGGGCGATTGATGGCGACTTGCGCGTGTTGGCGCCTATCTTGAGGGATGAGGCCGCAGAGGAATCGAAAGCGAAGACGGTCGCGCCTGGGAACTAATTGAAGTACGTCAACGCGGAGATTTCGTCCAATTACCGAGAAACGAGATGCTGCAGTTGCTGCAAGTCCGCTGGCGAGACATCGGAGATGGCACAAAATTCCATTCCTGCAGCACGCCACGCGAGCCAGTTGTAGCCCTGGCGCGAACCGGAACGAAGGGCCTGTTCGCCTTCGTGCGCTGGTTGGACAAACACGCTGATCAAATGTTTTCTGCGGCCGTAGACCAATGCGGCGATGGTGCGGCCGTGGACTACGTCGAGGCGGCCACCCTGCAGCGGGAAACCATCGCTGGCGAGATCCTGTACCGGTGGCGAGAAATCCAGCTTGCCGTTAAACCAAGGCTTCACGGTGTGCTGATCGGTGGAAAGGACATCCGTAAGATGGCCGGGTTGCAGGGAGCGCAGATGGGCGTCGACGATTTCCGCGGCGACGACGGACTGATAATTCTCCGCGCGCAGAGCGGGAACGGTGCGCCATCCGGCATAGGTGAGCAATAAGAGCGCTGCTGCAGCGGCCAGCCAAGCAAACTGCAGGCGGCGACGTGGCATCACTAGCGGGTGAGAAGCTCGCGGTGCCCCAGACGAGTGAACGTCAGCGAGAACTTTCTGACGCAGGGTGGCAGGTGCCGGCTCGTTTAATTGTGCACGCTGGATCGCCGAGATGAGTGATTCCTGCGTTTCCAGCGCCGTCACGCACTCCGAGCAATTCTCCAGGTGGCGTTCGAATTCCGCGGCGCGCACGGCATCGAGTTCGCCGTCAAGATAGGCGTGAACGACGGTACGTGACTGTTCACATGCCATGAGCGGCCTCTTCGCGCGCCGGGGTGGTCAACGCGAGCTGCAACTGGCGGCGTGCGCGTGAAAGCGCGGACATTACCGTGCCAATGGGAGTGGAAGTAATCGTGGCAATCTCCTTGTAGGAGCAGCCTTCCAGTTCACGCAGGACGAGCATTTCGCGCTGGCGTGAGGGTAGTGATTCGAGCGCGCGAGTGAGGCGTTCGCGATTGCTGCTGGCAATGGCCAGCGATTCGGGCGAAACGCTGGCGGTGGTGTGCAGCTCTTCGTTGAACTCGGTCATTTGCTCCACCTTGCGATTCTTCTCCAACCAGCTGTAGCAAGTGTTGCGCACAATCTGCAGCAGCCAGGCACGTGCGTCCCCTCCATGAAAGCTGAGGAAGAAGCGGTACGAGCGCAACATGGCGTCCTGCGCGACGTCCTCGGCGTCGGCGCGGCTGCGCAAAAGCCAGCGGGCCAGATTAAATGCGGCATCCAGATGCGGGAGCACAAGCTGCTCGAAGCGCACCTGATCCGGCGGGTCCAGCACGTCCGCACCCTTCCCATGGACAGGATTACTCAATATGGTTAACCGCCTCGGCTGGCATTTTATTCCATTGTTCGCTGAGATTTCTCAAAAATAAAAATCATACGGCAAGGGAATAAGCAGGCAGACGGAGCGGTCTAGAGAGATGAAACATGTCCGCGAGCGGCACGGGATTTTTACCCTCTCCGGCCCGCGCCGCTTGTTACGAACGTGGATTCATTTGCGAAGAGATTAAAGAGCGGAACAAAGGAGGATTCATGTTTGAGAAGAAGAAGGACGAGATTTTGCACGATCATAACCACGATGGAGTGGACCGGCGCGGATTTTTGAAGTGCATGGCGTGGGCCGGGACCGGGGCTTTGTGCGTGATGCAGGGTGGAGTGCTGAAGTCGTATGCCATGAGCAGGATTGCGGAGATGAATCTCGCGGACCTGGGCGGGGAGCTGAGCTTCGCGCAGATCAGCGACAGCCACATGGGATTCAACAAGGCGGCGAATACGGATGTGGCGGGGACGTTGAAGGTGGCGATCGACAAAATCAACGCGCTGCCGGTGGCGCCGGAATTTCTCCTTCATACCGGGGACATCAGTCATTTGTCGAAGCCGGAGGAGTTTGACGCGGTGGCACAGATCCTGCAAAGCGCGAAGGCCAAGGACGTGTTTTACGTGCCGGGTGAACATGACGTGTTGAATGATGACGGCAAACAATATCTGGAGCGGTATGGCAAAGGGAGCAAGGGAAATGGCTGGTACAGCTTCGATAAAAAAGGCGTTCACATCGTGGGACTCGTGAACGTAATGAACCTGAAAGCCGGCGGCCTGGGCACGCTCGGGAGCGAGCAACTGGAGTGGCTGGCAGACGACCTGAAAGCCCTGAAATCGAGCACGCCGATTGTGGTGTTCGCGCACATACCATTGTGGTCGGTGTATCCGGAGTGGGGCTGGGGAACAGAAGACAGCGCGCAGGCACTCGGATACCTGAAGAAGTTTGGTTCGGTGACGGTGCTGAACGGGCACATCCACCAGACGATGCAGAAAGTGGAAGGGAATGTGACGTTCCACACGGCATGTTCGACGGCGTTTCCGCAGCCGGCGCCAGGCACAGCGCCCTCGCCGGGCCCGATGAAAGTGCCGGCCGAGCAACTGCGAAGTGTGCTGGGAATCACAGACGTGAACTTTGTGCGCGGGCAGCACGCGCTGGCGGTGGTGGATTCATCGCTGGCTTGATCAGCGGTTGATTTAGAGCGGCAGTTTTCAAAATTATAATCTGAAAAAAAGGAGAAAGGTCATGAGGAGACGTGTGTCTGTTGTCGTTGCGGTGGCGGTGCTGACGGTGGCGGGTTGGAGCGCTGGAGAACGAAGCGTTGTGGCGGAGGCCCAGGGGACCCCCAATGCGTCAGTGGCTCCATCTCCGGCTCCGGCAACGATGGAGGTGAAGATCGACAATTTCAGTTTCGGGCCGACGACGATCACCGTGGCGGTGGGAACCACGGTGACGTGGACCAACCGTGACGATATTCCCCACACGGTGGTGAGCACGGCCGGGGTGTTCAAGTCCAAGGTGCTGGACACCGACGAGAAGTTTTCTTTCACGTTCAGCAAGGTCGGGACGTTTGCGTATTTCTGTTCGGTACATCCGAAGATGACCGGCACTGTCGTGGTGCAGTGAACGCGATGAGCGCGCACCCTTTCGATCCAAAAGCCATGGTGCTGGCGAAGCATGCGCAGCACGTTGTGGTGATTCATTTTCCAATTGCGTTGTTTCTGACGGGAGTGGCGCTGGATTTTGCGGCGCAATGGACGAAGAAGAGTGCGCTAGGCGTGGCCGCGTACATCAATTTGCTGCTGGCGGCCATCGCCACGGCGCCGGCGGTGGCGACGGGGCTGATCGCATGGCAATGGGCGCTCGAAGGGCAGCCGCTGAAGGGAATTCTGCTGCTGCACCTGGTGTCGGGACTGGCATCGGCTGTTTTGATCTGGGCGGTGTGGAGCATCCACTGGCGGGCCAAGCGTCGAGGAGCTGGAGGCTTGCCAAATTACCGACTAGCGATGGAGGCCGTAGCGGTGTTGCTGGTGGGTTTGACGGGGCACTTGGGTGGATTTTTAAGCGGTGTGAATCAGTGATTTGAGAATCTAAAAAAGGAGAAGAGCAATGAAGAAACTTTTGAGTGGCGTCATGATTCTGGTGTGCGGAGTGACGACAGTGGCGGGTAACGGCGCGGCGTTTCCGAAAGAAAACGTGAGGGCGTTTGTCGCTGAGAAGCTGGATGTGACAACACTTCCAGCGGCTATTCGGCCGAAGCGCGAGAAGAACCGCAAAACGTTCGGAGACTATGGCTACGTGATGTCGCAAGCGGGGGACGAGGTGGAGCTGGTGGAGGAGATGCCGGGCGGGCCGCAAATTAATATTCGGATACTGGAACAAAACAACTCGGGAATGTATGTGTGCGTGGAGCGGCCGAGTTCCAGCAGCGACGCTTCGCGAGTGCAGCGGGTGGTGTTCTTGAAATTGAAGGATGGTGGCACACGCCTGAAGGGTTCGGAGACGTTCAAGGAATTCGAGCGCTGCCCGGTGATTGGCGCGGACCCGGATGACGGGCCGAGCTCGTACGGTGGGTGAGCGTGGTATTCAGCGGGCGTTTCCTGTGCCAGTCGAGTGACGTTATGATGTGCTCTCCACGGGAGAGCACATCATGCTTTGGGAAGCGGCAAAGAGTTTGTTCCTGATTTTGAGCGCGCTGTTTCCCATCGTGGATCCGCTGGGCGGGAGCCCGATTTTCCTGTCCATGACGCGGCAGTATTCGCCGAGCACGCGGCGGGCGCTGTCGTGGCGGATCGCGATCAACAGTTTTTTCCTGCTGGTGGGCTCGTATTTTATCGGGACGCACATACTTTCGTTTTTCGGGATTTCGCTGCCGGTGGTGCAGGTGGGCGGCGGGCTGATCGTGATCTCCACGGGCTGGAATCTGTTGAAGCAGGGCGGCAACTTCGACGACAAAGAAGTGGCGACGAATGTGGTCCCGAAGGATCCGTACCGCGACGCCTTCTATCCACTGACGCTGCCGCTGACGGTGGGGCCGGGGTCGATTTCGGTGGCGATTACGCTGGGCGCGAACTCTCCTCATCATCAGGGGATGAATCTGTTGAGCATCCTGGCGGCGATTATTGGCGCGGCCCTGCTGGCCGTCAGCATATTTCTTTGCTACGGATTTGCCAACCGGCTGGGGCGGGTTATCGGCACGACGGGTATGACGGTCATCCTGCAGCTGACTTCTTTTTTGCTGGTGTGCATCGGCGTACAGATTTTATGGAACGGGGCGAGTGCGTTGTTGACGGCGCTGCCTTTGAATTGGCGGTAAGAGGCCATTATTTAAGCGTCGTGCTTTTTGGAGGCGACAAATCGGAGGAGCTTGTTGCGCCTCTGCTGTGCGTATGGTAGCGTCCCGCAGGAATAGCAGCGCGTGACGCTGCGGTGATCCGTTCCCGCTTCGCCAAAGGCCAAAAAATTGCCCGCAGAAATATTGCGCATCAACGCGCAATCCCCGGAACAGAGCATGCTGCGTTACGCAGCAGATTTCCTGGGACACGGCCGCGTAGTAGCGGTTCCAACCGATACGGTGTATGGACTGGCCGCCGATCCATTTAATTTGTCCGCGATTGCGGCCATATATCGGGCAAAAGGCCGGCCCGAATCCCGGGCGTTGCCGATCCTAGTTAACTCTGTCCAACAGGCCATGCTGCTCGCTAGAGACGTTCCCACGAACTTTTTACGGCTGGCCGACGAATTCTGGCCGGGGGAACTCACCATTGTTGTGGATGCCGCGCACCGCTTGCCGCTGAAAGTTACGGGCAACACGGGGCGCATTGCCTTGCGCTGGCCACGCAGCGCCGTGATTGCCGGCCTCATCGAGGAGGTCGGCGCTCCCATTACAGGAACGAGCGCCAATATCTCGGGCCACCCGTCGTGTACCAGTGGCGTGGAGGTTCTGGAGCAGCTTGGCGCGTGCCTCCCGCTGATTCTTGACGCTGGCGCGCTGGGTTCAAACTTGGCGTCCACGATCATCGTACTTCGCGACGACAGCTGGAAAATCGTGCGCGAAGGATTGATTCCCACCGCCGATATAGAAAAGTTCCTCAGCAAGAGCTGAACTTCACGACGCGGACTCACGGGTGTACCTGTGGCATTCCCACATCAGGAATGCTATGCTCACAACTGACTCATGTGGCAGTCACACAGGAGGAGGCATCTCTTGTCCGAAACGAAACTCGACTTATTACAGGGCACGCTCGATGTAATGGTGCTGCAGACGCTCGCCACACTGGGCGCTCTGCATGGCTACGGAATAGCGCGGCGCATCGAGCAGGTGAGCGGCGACAACGTACTGCTGAATCAGGGCACTATCTATGCGTCGCTGGTCAGGTTGCAGCAGCGCGGGTGGATTACGGCGGAGTGGGGCACGTCCAGCAACAATCGGCAGGCCAAGTTTTATTCCATCACCAAGAGAGGCCGCAAGAATCTCTCTGAGGACGTAGCGCACTGGCACAGGTTGTCGAGCGTGATGGGACGCGTGCTGTCCATGAACCAAGACGGCGGTGACCGATGAACGGCGGCGTGCGTCAATTTGTGCTGCGGTTGCGCTCGCTGTTTCGACACGAAGAACTAGATGGTGAACTCAGTGCCGAGATAAATGAGCACCTGGAACTGGCCATCGAGGAAAATATCCAGAAGGGCATGTCACCGGAAGAAGCTCGGCGCCAGGCGCTGATTTGTTTCGGCAGCAGGGAACGAGCCAAGGAGGAGCATCGGGAGTCGCGCACCTGGCCGACGCTGGATGAGTTTCAGCAAGATCTGCGTTATGCCTTGCGCAGTTTCAGGCGCGACCGCAGTTTTGTTCTTGTCGCCATACTTATCCTGACGCTGGGTATCGGCGCAAATATCGCGGTTTTCAGTGTCGTGAATACCATTCTTCTGCGCCCGCTGCCGTTTCACAACTCCAGGCAATTGGTCTTTATTTCCGGTGCTGATGGCAAGAGTGGTATGTCCAGCATTACCTACCCAGCGGATGCCTACGAGGAATACAAGAGGCAGAATCAGTCTTTCCAGGATGTGACCGGCTACTTCGCTTTTTCCGCCAGCAACAACGTCAAACTTACGCAACATGGCGACTCGCTGCCGGTCTCGGGAATCCCGGTTGTACCAAACTTCTTCCCAACGCTGGGTGTGCAACCGATTCTCGGCCGCTCCTTCACTCCTGAGGAGGGCCAGAAAAACAGCCAGCCAGTCGTTATGCTGAGCCATGCATTCTGGCGGCGTCAGTTCGCTTCCAAGCGCTCCATCATCGGGCAGCCCATCACGCTCGACAACAAACCGATGACGGTAGTGGGAGTGCTTCCTGAAACTTTCGATTTCGGCTCGGTGTTTTCTCCCGGATCGAGAATTGACATCTTCATGCCGGCAATTCTTGACGACATGCGCGATTGGGGAAATACCCTCGCGCTTATTGGCCGATTGAAGGCCGACATTTCCGTGCCGCAGGCTCAAGCGGAAGCCAACATTGTTTTTCCGCGCCTCCATTTCAGCCAGAAGCATCCCGAGTGGGGCGGCGATTACACCGGGGCCCTCACCGAATTGAAGGAATACGTTACCGGGAGACTGCGCCGATCACTTGTTGTGCTGTGGTCAGCGGTTGGACTGATACTGCTGATTGTCTGCGTGAATCTGGCGAACCTGCTGGTGGCTCGAGCAGGGGCCCGCGGCAAGGAATTCGCCATGCGGCGGGCACTGGGGGCCGGACGCGGCCGCCTGCTTCGCCAGCTGCTCACCGAAAGCCTGCTACTCTCCGCGTTCGGAGCGGTGTTCGGTCTGGGCTTGGCTTTCGGTATCGTGCAATATCTAGCGCATCAGGACGCCATAGCTCTGCCGCTGTTGAGCAGCCTGCGTATTGATGGCGCCGCGCTCGCGTGGACCGTGGCTATTTCTTTGGCGGCTACGGTTTTCTTTGGGCTGATTCCCAACATAAAAATTTCTTCTGGCAACCTGCAGGAAGCACTGAAAGATTCCTCGGCGGGCATGACCCAGGGAAGAAAACACGATCGCATGCGCGCAGTGCTCGTCGTATCAGAAATGGCCTTGGCGTGCGTACTGCTCGTCGGAGCGGGTTTGCTGCTGCGCAGTTTTCTGCACGTGCTGGACGTAGACCTGGGTTTCCAGCCCAGCCGCGCCGCCGCCATTACCGTCGACTACGACGATGGAGGAAAACCTGAAAAACGCAGCGCCATTCTACAAAACATTCTTGGACGCATAAGAGCGATTCCGGGAATTGAATCCGCCGGCATTGCGGACAATTTGCCGCTGGATCGCAATCGCGCCTGGGGCTTGTCGGCGAAAGGGAAAGATTTTCGCAAAGGCGAATTGCCCGGCGCATTCGTTTACCTCACCACGCCAGGGTATCTGGATGCCATGGGCATGCAGTTGCGCAGGGGGCGGGATTTCACGTGGGCGGACGCTCCCGCCAGTGAACTCGTGGTGATCCTGAATGAAACGGCCGCCAAATATCTGTGGCCAGACCAGGACCCGATCGGCCGCACGGCGATGGTCAACGGCAAAGAGGCCAGGGTGGTGGGGGTCATCGCCGATGTACGGGAAAGCAGCCTGGAAGGCCGGCCCGGCTGGCAGATGTATCTGCCGTCCACGCAGGCAGGGCCGGACGGCGCGGAGCTGGTGGTCCGCACCAAGCTTCCACCAGAGGCGCTGGCCGCCAGTGTGATGACTACGCTTCGCTCTATCAATCCGGCGCAGCCGGCCACGGAGTTTCGCACCATCCAGCAGCTGGTGGATCGCTCTGTTTCGCCACGGCGCTTTTTTGTTTTGCTGGTTAGTTTGTTTGCCGCGCTGGGATTAATTCTGGCTTCGCTCGGAATTTATGGCGTCATTTCTTATTCCGTTTCCCGGCAGACCCAGGAAATCGGTATTCGCATGGCTCTGGGGGCCACCGCTGGAAATGTGCAATTTGCAGTAATCGGCAAGACATTGCGCCTTGCGCTCACCGGCGTCGCTCTCGGGACCGTCGCTTCCTTCATGGTGGCAAAAGCCATCGCCTCGCTTTTGTTTGCCACTGACCCATCCGATCCACCCACGTTCGCCGGCACCATCCTTATTTTGAGCATAGTGGCTATGGTGGCCGGCTATATACCGGCGCGGCGGGCGTCTAGCGTCGATCCCCTGGCGGCGTTGCGGGTTAACTAAGGGTGGCCCTGCGGGCGATTAGGTTCGCGCGATGTTCGACCTTGTAGCCATCTTCCACGGGCTTTAATTTCACCCGAAGCAAAATCTATCGACCACCTCCCGGCTTGGTCGGAACACGAATCTTGCGAGGGCGCGTCATCGTCGAAGTCGAACCAGGGTTTGGCGATGACGATAACTTTCGAGTCCGCAGAAAATCCTTGTGGCTCAAAAACCGCTGCACAAGACCGGCCAAAATGTTTGCTGAACGCATCCGCCAAGAGCGAACTGCGGGAGATTACTCCGGAATGGGCGTCGTAGGTTCGCGTATCATCTCGTCCGAGGTCCGAGCCCCACTGCCATTGTCTCTGAGAAAACAGCACGTGACCAGAGGGCGACCAGACGATGAGTTGCAGGCTGTTGCCATGCAATTGTTTGGCGGGTTTAACGGTCAACACTACTCGGAAGGGTGACTTTTCTGGCCCGGCCACAAACAGTTGCGAGGTGCTGGAACATTCCGCAACACCGCCCGGAGTTCCCAGTGAAATGCTTTCTGCGTAGGCGCGATAGCGCCCGTCGCGGGAGGCCAGCGTTTTCGTTCGCACGGTTTGCGAGCCCACGTATTTACCATTTGTGGAGTCGAAACAACTCGCGTAACTGCTCTTCGAGTCCAGCTTCACTGGCGAATTCGCATCGGAGTTAGTGCCGTGTTGACCGACTGTGTGGGAGAGCGGCTGGCAGACGCCTCCAGCTACCAAGAGGAGTGCTCCCAGTAACGGCGTTGCCGTGCGTTCAAAACAGTATGTGCTCATAAACACCCTTCCGGAGCCTCTTGCACTTTGAGGTATAACGCGGTATATAACCTGCTCTCCTCGCGAATTTTATACTTAAAATAAGTATGCTTTTGGGTAAATCGACGGCACGCCCCGGGACCCCGTGGATAAAATTGTCATCAATCAGGATGAGCTGGCCGATTCGCAGATTGAGCCGCAACAGCCATCTGGCATTGAGGCCAAACTAGCTCCCGCCATTCCCTGGTGGACGCGAGCAACGCTGGCTCCATTTGTTCTGGTTTTACCGTTGTTGTGCCTGGTCTCGATTATTCTGCGGGTGGCATTTCGCAGCCAACCTCCGCGTACCCGGCATGCCTGGACGGCGTTTCTCTCTACTCTTTTGATCGTCAGTGGAATCCTCACTTCGATGATGACCGTAGTGGTTTTTTCGCTGGGACCGATTCCCGCCATCGAGAGCAGCGGTCTTGCCGATCTTGACGAGCGCACTGATTACCCCAAGTTGCCTTCAGCCACGTCTTTGTCGGGCGCGGATGTGTCACACAATCTCAAAAGTCTTGTGGCGGTGATTTCTCCTGCTGCTCAATCGCTTTTCGGCAAGCGCGAAATGTTGTCGGCGTCCTTCGGTGCCGGCATGCTGCTGCAATCCAATGCCGCGGGATATTTATTCGCAACTGCGAGGCACGTGGTAGGAAATTCGCCGGGCCTCGCGGCAAAAACTCCTCACGCCATGCTTTCGCTCGAATCCGGAGTGTGGTCGGCGGCGGAAGTCATCGCCCTTCATAAGGACCTCGATTTAGCGCTGGTGTGGGTTTCGCGGCATTCCGGCGAAACGCCGTTTGTTCAGCCTATCGCCAATGCCAAGCAAGGTGAAGAAATCTTCGTCATCGGACACCCTGAGGGATTGAAGTTCACGCTGAGCACGGGGATTGTTTCGCGACTGGAAAATAGTATTTTGCAGGTCTCCGCGCCGATCAGCCCCGGGAATAGCGGCGGCCCGGTTTACGATCGCAACGGAAACTTGGTGGGCATCGTGAGCTATACGCTGGATAAAACTCTCCGACCTAACGCGGAAAACCTAAACTTCGCGATCGCGGCTGATGCGCTGCTACGCGACGTTGGCTGGGAATTTGCGAAAGATGGACGGCAGCACCTAGTGGATTTTTGGAAGAGTTCGAAAACTGCGCAGGGGGGTCAAGAAGCTACAGCCTCGGCGGCTGCGCAGCACGCGGCGAATTAGTACGCGACTCACGCGAGCACGGTCAGCGCGAGGAATTGTGAATGCTAAACTTTGAGGGCCTATGGCGAACATCAATGTTACGGTTTACGATTCGACAGAAAACAAGCGCGTGCCGGTGGAATTGCCGAATGACGCGCCCTGCAACAAGATTATTGCCGTGCTGATTCAAAAGTTGCGCCTGCCCACCAATGGGCCCGATGGCGCGCCGCTAAGTTACAAATTTCATCACAAAAATTCAGGCCGCCAGATTCTGGATTCGCAAACTCTTGCCGAAGCCGGAGTGGGGGACGGTGACATCCTGCGATTGCAACCGGAAATTACGGCCGGCTGAATGCCCACTTCCCACCCAGGCGCCACTCCCGGTGTGACCCCCAGCGTAACGATCGATTCGCAGGATTTTCGCGAAGACCGTTATAGCCGTCTGCGGCTGATTCCCTGGTGGGATCAGAACAAAATCGCGGCCGCTAAAGTTTTGGTGGTCGGAGCCGGAGCGCTCGGCAACGAGATTCTAAAAAATCTTGCGCTGCTGGGCTTCCGGAACGTGGTCATCGTGGATCTCGACCGCATCGAAGAGTCCAATCTGTCTCGCGCCGTTTTGTTTCGCGCCTCCGACGTGGGGAAGTACAAGGCCGCGGCGGCCGCCAGCGGATTTGAAGAGCTTGCCGGTGGGGCGCAGGCTCGCGCGGTCGTCGGAAATATCGTGCACGGCTGCGGCCTGGGACTGTTTGGCTGGGCGGATCTGATTCTCGCGGGGCTAGACAATCGCGAAGCGCGGCTGTGGATCAATCGTAGTGCATGGAAAATGAATCGTTCCTGGGTTGATGGCGCCATCGAAGGCATCAATGGCGTGGCGCGGGTTTTTCTGCCGGGCGCGCCTCCCTGTTACGAGTGCACTCTTGGCGAAGTGGATTGGCAGCTTCTTGATCAACGCATGTCCTGTAATCTTCTGCTGCGCGAGGCCAACACTGCCGGGAAGGTCCCCACCACGCCTACGATTTCGTCCATTATTGCCGGGATTCAGGTGCAGGAAGGGGTGAAGCTGTTGCACGCTATGCCCACGCTTTCCGGCCAGGGTTTTGTGTTCGAGGGACTGAATCACACGTCCTATCGCGTGAATTACACGGCCAAAGAAGATTGCATGAGCCATCACACGCTCGAGCGTGTGATCCCGCTTCCTGTGCGCTCCAGCGAAATGCGCCTGGTCGATTTGTGGGAGCGGGTTTGCGATGATCTCGGTTCTCGCGAAGTGACTGTAGATCTCAGTCGTGACGTAATTCACAAGTTTGTTTGCGCTACGTGTGGCGGCGAAGAAGAAAAGTTTGTGCCTGTCGGCAGCTTGTCCTTCGAGCAGGGCCGCTGCCCCAAAGATGGGCAGATGCGCACGGTCAAAACGATTCATTCGTTTACCGGCACCGAAGCGTATGGCCAGCGGGCTCTCAATCAACTCGGGCTGCCGCTGTTCGATGTTTTCACCGCACGAACCGAGGATCGGGAAATTGGTTATCTTATCGCCGGAGATGAGCAGGAAATCTTGGGCCCGCTGGCGGGCTGGTCCAAATGAGTTCGCACAAATCCAAATCCGTTTCCGCGCAACCCCACGTGTTTATCAGCGGGGAAGTGTTGCGGCAGATTCGGCAGCACGCGCGCTCCTCCAGTAAAACGGAGGTTTGCGGAGTGCTGATCGGAGACGAAGGCCGCAACGCCGGCACGATCAGAATCGCGGCCGGCATCCCCGGACTGAACGCCGCACAGGCGGGTACGCACGTAACATTTACGCAAGATACCTGGGAGCACATTTACAAAATCAAGGACAGCAAATTTCCCGACGACCGCATCGTTGGCTGGTATCACTCGCATCCTGGTTTTGGCGTGTTCCTTTCCGACCACGATACTTTCATCCACAAGAATTTCTTCTCTTCGCCGCTACAGGTCGCATGGGTCTACGACCCGCACAGTGATGAAGAAGGCTGTTTCGGTTGGATTGGTGATCGCCTCGAGCGCTTATCCGAGATTTCGGTGGAAGATGGCAAAGGCGGTGAAGGAGCGGGAGAAACCGGCAAGCCTGAGCCGGTGATCATGGGCGATGGCGACGAAGACGAGGAAGGCGTGGCGGAAGTCGCCGAGACTGTCAGCACATCTCCGGTATGGCTTCGGCGCGTGGGCTCGGTTCTGACACATCTTACTTTATTGGTAGTGGGGTTCCTGATCGGCTGGTACCTTCCCCCGCGCGTGTTTCTTGTGCCGGTGGACGCTCGCACTGGCCAACAGGTGGGAGAGCCCATTGATCAACGCACTTTAGAGCGCCTTCTCAGGGAGCGTGAACAAGCTGCGCAGCAAAATATTCAGGGCGAAGCCAATACGGAAAAGGGTAAAAGCCCGATCGCAGACCAAGGTGCTCTGAAAGCCGGAGACAAGTCCCCCGCGGAAAAATCAAACGGACAAGCGGCGGACAAAAACAAGGACCCTCATGCTCCCTGAGAATCCCAACCAGCCCATCAAGATCACTCTTGAAGACCTGGCCAGCGTGGAAGCCCCAGTCCTGGCGGCGCCGAGCGGAGAATCCAAAGCCGGACAGACTCGTGTTTACGGCAACGTGGGTGATTCGGCCGAACCTCAGGTGCAAACGCCGGAGGAGCGCGACAGTATTCTTCTTCAGGGCTGGTTTTATTTGGGGCTCGCCGGATTCCTGGGCGCGTTTCTTGGTTGGGCGATGAGCGAGCACTCTTTTATTGACGGGGCGGGCCGCAGTTGGGGAAATTTCGCCATCATCCCTCTGGTTATTACTCTGGAGTGCGTGGGCTTTGCCATTGCGGAAAGCATTGTGGAGCGCTCCGCGCGAAAAGCGGTCATCCGCGGGCTACTGGCGTTGCCTTTGGGAATCGTGCTGGCGTTTGCGTTTGACATCGGCGCGGAGGCCATCTTTGCCATTCTGGTGAACATCGTGGCGGCTGCCGGAGTGCACACCAATCACAATCCGGCATTCTGGATCGTGCGCGGTGTCGCCTGGACGGTATTCGGAGCTGCCGGTGGGGTGGTTTACGGAATCGTTGGGCAATCTTCGAAACAGACTCTTTACGGTGCGCTCGGGGGATCGCTCGGAGCGCTAGTGGGCGGACTTCTTTTTGATCCGATCGCCATGCTCACCAAGGGAGGAGCGACCAGCCGGGCTGTGGGCTTCTCGCTGCTCGGTATGGCCACTGGTATTGCCATCGGCCTGGTCGAAAGCGCGATGAAGGATCGCTGGCTGTACGTGACAGCCGGGCCGCTGGCGGGCAAACAGTTCATCCTTTATAAGCCGCGCACCATGATCGGCAGCGACCAGCATAGCGATATTTATCTTTTCAAGGATTCCAGTATTCAGCCGCAGCACGCGGTGATTGAGATCGCCGGCGCGCGTGTGCAGATTCGCGCGATGGGCAGCGTTTTCGTGTCCGGCGTACCGACCAAGTTGATGGTGCTACAAAGCGGCAGCCCCTTGCAGATTGGCCGTTACGCATTTCGCTACCAGGAGCGGCAGCGTAAGTGAACTCGGTCTGCCCTTATTGCCGCACGGAATTTGAGGAAGCGCCGCTGGAGTGTCCCGGCTGCGGTACACCGCATCATTGCGAGTGCTTTGCGGAAAACGGCGGATGCACGGTGTTCGGTTGTTCGGCCGCGCCAGCCGCGGAAACAAAAATCAGCGTCGCGCAAGCGGAACTCGCGAGTCCACAACGGCCTCCCACTCCCGCGCCGGTGGCTCCGCGTCCCGCGGCATGGCTCGGCAGCGGATCGGTGCTGGGATCTATCTCGAGAAATGAATTGCCCGTGGAAGCGCAGGGATTTTCCGGCGCAACAGCGACTCCGCCGCCGCCTTTGCTGCAGTCCGCCAGTGCAGCGCCGCCGCCGCCGATGCCTTCGCCGCGCGGGGTATATGCGCCGCTAACGCCTGCGCAGCTGTTCCCGCCGGCAGCGCCGAAGAAGCGGGTGCAGTTTGTGCTGCTGGCCGTTTTTCTGGGGATGTTTGGAGCGCATAATTTTTATGCCGGGTACACCAAGAAAGGCTTTATACAGGTATGCTTCACCGTTCTGACCTGTTTTTATGCCGCTGTGGTCAGCTGGGTGTGGGCCATCGTGGAAGCATGCATCGTCGAAACCGACGCCGACGGCGAGCAGTTCACTTGATTGGAGGCACTAATGAACTACTTCGTAAAGCGCGACATTCAGGAATACGGCCCGTATACGCTGTCGGAGTTGCAGCGCTACACCTCCAGCGGCAATGTCCTACTTACCGATTTGTGCCGCAGTGAAGGAATGACGGATTGGGTGCCGGTTTCTCAAGTGATCGGTAACATCCCGGTCGCAGCTCCATCGTCTGTATCCTCAGCCGCGGCCACCGGGTTTACGGTGTCTCCCTACCCGCCGCCGCCCGCCTTGCATTGGGGAGTGGTGCTGCTTCTGGCCATTGTGACGTGCGGAATTTTTGCCTGGGTGTGGGTGTTTGTGCAGGCGGCGTGGGTGAAGAAAGTGGCTCCGGCGAGCAAGGCGCTGCTGTATTACGGAATCGCGGTCGGCTTGATTCTGCTGGCTTCCGGGTTGAATGTTTATCAGGCTGCGGAAAGCTTGCCGCGCTCGGGCATGGGGGCGCTCTTCAATGTGGCCGGGTGGATCATGTGGCTGGTGGCGTCGTTCAATATGAAGACTTCCATCGAGGAATATTTTTCCACGGCGGACCCCATGCCCAGCGCCATGAACCTCAGTGGAGTGATGACATTTTTCTTTAATGTTTATTATTTTCAGTACCACTTCACGAAAGTAAACGAGGAAAAGAAGCGCCAAGGAATTTACGTATGATGGCCACAAGCTCCGGACAGAAGGCTCACGCGGTGGCGGCGAGTGTCGCCGTTGCGCTGACTGTACTGTATCGCTTTCCGCCGGAGTTTTATCATTTTTATCCGCAGTGTCCGGTATTTCGATATCTGCACATATACTGCCCCGGGTGCGGCGCCACCCGCGCTCTCGCCGCGCTTCTGCACGGCAGGCTGGTCGACGCTCTCCACTACAATGCCTTCGTCGTATTTCTGGTGCCGCCGGTCCTGTATGTGCTCTTGAAAACCTATCTGCGTACGATACGTGGAGAGACTTCTGTCTGGCCTGAAATTTCACCCGCGGCAATAAATGGCGTGCTGCTGGCAGGATTTTTGTTTCTGGTCTTGCGGAACGCCATGTTTATGGCGCTCTAGGAAAATTATGCTATCACCCAGATTTCGTAGGCTAAAGCTCGATCACGAAACCATCGTCGCGCGCTTTGCGGGATGGCCGATTATTGAGCTGACCGGAACCGCCGGCATGCCGCCGGAGGCTTATCGCTTCGCGTATCGGCTCAAAGGGCTATATGTTGGACCCACAGGCGAGATTCTCGAGCGCGACACGCATCATCTGGAAGTAAATCTATCGCTGGGTTATCCGCGGCGCGCTCCGCAATGCCGCATGCTCAGTCCCGTGTTTCACCCCAATTTCGACGAAGGCAGTGTGTGCATCGGCGATTTCTGGGCCGCTTCGGAGGGTCTGGATGATCTTATCGTGCGCATCGGGCGCATGATCGCTTATCAGGAATACAACACCAAGAGCCCGCTGAACGGCCTGGCGGCAAAGTGGGCGGCGCAACATCCGGAACTTCTTCCGATTGACGCGCGCACCATCGCGCCACCGAAAAACGAGGCAAGTACGACCGCACAAGCGAAAGGCTCCACAGTTGCTCCGCCTCCATCATCTAACGAATCCCTGTCCGTGGCCGCACAAGGCGAGTCTTCATTTCTTTCCATTACGCCTGACGACTTGGGCGCTGCTCCAGAGAAGTGATTTCTTCACCGACGTCGCTGACCATAGAGAATCGTGAGGCCCGCCGTTTGTTTTTCGCGATATTCATCGTCATGGGAAGTTGTTTTGCCGCTGCTGCGGGCGCCAGTGCCGCGGACCAAACGCTGCAGCCCGGCGTCGTTCTACCCAAAGTCACAACGCTCAAGCAGGCCGAGCAGTCCTACGCGTTGTATCTGCCGTCAGATTATTCCGCGGCGAAGTCATGGCCGATCATTTACGTCTTCGAACCTGGTGCACGCGGCCGCGTGCCGGTGGACCTGATGAAGGACGCCGCCGAAAAATTCGGCTACATCGTGGCGGCGTCAAACAACTCGCGTAACGGTTCCTGGAAGCTGGAGTCGGAAGCGGCTGAAGCAGTATTCCAGGATAGCCACACGCGCTTGTCGATTAATGAAAGGCGCATCTATTTCGCGGGATTCTCCGGCGGATCTCGGGTGGCGGCGACATTGGCGCAGCGTTGCAACTGTTCCGCAGGCGTAATCCTCGCGGGAGCGGCGTTTGAACCTGATGCGAAACACGCGCAGAATGCGTTTCCGGTTTTTTCTGCCATCGGGTCGTTTGATTTCAACTACGGCGAAATGATCGCGCTGGACGAGGCGTTGGAAAAACTGAAGACACCGCATTTTCTGCGGCGCTTCGAGGGGCCACACGAGTGGCCGGTGGCGTCCGTTTACGAAGAAGCGCTAGCGTGGTTGGGGCTGGAGGGGATCAAAAGCGGCCGCGCGGCACGCGACAACAGTTTTATTTCCTCGCGGTTGGGGCTGGAGAATAAACGCGCAGAGGAATGGGAGAAGTCTGAACCGTTCGCGGCATGGTTCGAATACCGGCAGGCCGCGGAAACTTTTGAGGGACTGGCGGATGTCACGGAACTTCGCGCGCGGCAGAAGTCGCTGGAATCCTCAAAGGTGGTACTCGACGCGGCCAAACATGAGAAGCAGGAAATAAAGGAACAGCAGGAGATCAGCGCGGACGTCTATAACGCGATGGGAGCGCTCGCCAACCGCGACCCAGCAAACGATTCGCCGCAGGCTGCGGTGCGCAACGATGTGCTGCAACAAATTCTGACACTCAAGAATCGCGCCGACCACGAAAAGCGTCCGGAGAAAGCCCGGGTGCTGAAACGCGCACTGGCGGGTGTTTTCGTCACGGCCATGGAGTCAGGACAGGGGCGGGTAACTGCCGGCGACTCGCGGCGTGCCAAAGATTATTTTGAACTCGCTGCCGCAGCGATGCCTGATTCGGTATGGGCGTTGACCAGCCTGGCCACGGCGCAGGCCGCTGAGGGCGACAAGAAGGGTGCAATCGAAACGCTCCGCCACGTGAAAGAGAAGTGGACCGACGGCCAGGCTTTCCTCGAGTGGCTAAACGCACAAGCAGCCTTCGCAAAATTTCACGAGACCGCGGATTTCCGGGCCTTGTTGCAGTAGTAGCAGCGTTGCGCTTCCAGCGGTCTATCGAGGCGAGATGGGAGGGTGATAAGTGACGGTTGGGGCTCGGAAGTGCCAAGTGAATGGCTAAGAGCTGATGTGTGCGGCCAGCGGACCGGGGCGTCTGGCAGCGATACGGCGCTGTGCACCCCGCGGTATGACGATTGGTCGCGAACCTGCCGGGCAAGGTTGGCCTTCGTGGCCGGCCAGCAAGTGCTTGATGAGCGCCGTTATGCTGTCGTGCTTTTGGCCGTTGAGGTCGGCGTCTTCGAAGAAGTCGAGGTCGCGAGAGCGACGGATTCTTCTAATTTCGCTCAGGACGTAAATGGCTTCTTGATTGAGTTTTTCGAGATGTTGGCAGTAATTTTCAGAGGGCACGGCGCGGATTATATAAATTTAATGAAGCTGCTCAACAGTACTTTGGTACTACCAATGGCCGCGACCGTGAGTTAGAGCTTTCCACTGCATCGGTTCTCGACAACCGGAATTAATTACCGGAAACTATCGTCAGAAATCGCGTCTTGCATCCTCATCTCCGCTCCAAGTTGCTACAGCTTCCTCTGACATGTGCGAATTCAACCCTGCCTGTATAATGCGGCGCAACGAAAGCGTCCGAAACACTCTTAACCGAACGGGCGTAATTAGCCATGCAATTAGAGGCAGCTAGGTGGAGGGAAAATGCCGACTACTACGAAGTTTGATCTGGGCGGGGCGGGAATTCCGGGGATGCCGAATTTCCGAGGGGCACTTTCTGGCATCGTACGGGTGGTTTTGATTGTAGTGGTGCTGCTGTTGTTGATGTGGAGTACCACGTCCATTCCGACCGGAAATGTCGGCGTGCTGACGTTGTTCGGCAGGGTGACCGGGCAGACGCTCGCCGAAGGTATCCACCTGATCAATCCGTTAAAAGCTGTCGAGAAGATGCCAATTCAGACGCAGTCTCTTAAAGAGAGTGCCAACGTACCCTCCAATGAAGGACTGATCCTGGCGCTGGACACCTCGCTGCTTTTCCGTCTGGACAAAGACAAGGCGGCTTTCGTATTTCAAACCGTGGGTAATAACTATGTAGAGAAGATTGTGGAACCCACACTGCGCGCCGCCATACGCGCGGCCACTTCGGCGCACAGCGCCAATGCGCTATACACGAATGCGCGCGAACTGGTGCAACAGCAGATTCAAGAGGAACTCACGGCGCAACTGGCCCCGCGCGGCGTGATCGTGGAAAACGTGCTGTTGCGCGACGTACAGTTGCCGGCCATGCTCAAAGGCTCGATTGAAGCAAAGCAGCAGGCCGAGCAGGATGCGCTGCGCATGAGTTTTATTTTGCAGAAAGAGAAACAAGAAGCGGAACGAAAACGCATCGAAGCGCAGGGGATTTCCGACTTTCAACGCATTGTGGCCACCGGCATCAGCGCTCAATTGCTGGAATGGAAGGGCATTGAAGCGACGGAAAAACTGGCCACCAGCAACAACGCAAAAGTTGTGATTATCGGGAATCCGAAGAATGGTTTGCCGCTGGTGCTGGAACCGAAATAACCAGGGAGGCGCTAGAGAATATTTACGGCCCGCGCCGCGATGAGGACCAGGATGGCCAGGGAAATGAGTGATTGCGCCATCATGCCGAGCTTGGCGCCGCGTGTCAGAACGGCGGTGTCCGTTGGCGAGAAGGCCGTGCTGGTGTTGAAGGCCAAAAAAAGATAATCAGTAAATTGCGGAGACCACACCGCACTTTTCTTTTTCCCGCCCTCGGAATCGTCGTCATAATCTTCTCCCCTCTGCAACATTTGAGGGAAAAGAAACGCACTGTTTAGCATTCCTTTAGAACCTGCGCGTTCGTGGGGTCCGCCGCCATCCACTCGCCAGTACCATAAGGCAAAGACCAGAATATTTGTGAGCCACAGTCCCACGGCGGAGCGTAATAAGGCTTCCGGTTGTTCGCGATGTTTTGGGAGTCCCTGGATAAGAAACGCAATCGACAGAATCATGGAAGCGGTGATCACGCCGTTGGCGATCAGGGTCAGCACGCCGACCAGCTTTTTATGGCCGTGCCAGTGTGCGACGATGATGGGGACCAGCAGAAACAAGACGATGGCCAGCAGCAGCCACCGGGGGCCGACGGACAGGCTCTCGGGTAAGCCAAGGTAAAGCGCAGCATCGGCGAGGACGGCGACGATAGCGGGCCAATGAGCGAGCTTTTCGGTGTTTTTGGTCATTGCGTGACAGGGGTCGGCGATTTTCGTCCTGAAAAAGTATACGCGGAAAATGCGCTCGCACTGCGCGGTTTCTGTTCGATTTCGTAAGTCAATATCCCAAAACCGACCGCATTCCTCGATTGTCAATGCGGTCATCTGTGCCTAAAGGCAATCCTATCAGGCATGCCAGCGGCCGCAGCAGTTTGGCAAGGTGGGGCTCAGCGTGCTTAGTTCTTGGCGGGCATTCAGGGCTGAATTTTGAAAGTTGAAGAGGAGGTCGTCAATGGGGAATCTGTTGACCAACTTGCGTCACGCGGCTCGCGCTTTGCGCGCCAACCCGGGGTTTACTGTGGTCGCGGTGCTGACTCTGGCGCTGGGCATCGGCGCGAACACGGCGATATTTTCGGTGGTGTACGCCGCGCTGCTGCGGCCGCTGCCATACCACGAGCCCGGCAAGCTGTATTCCCTGGGGGAAACGCGGGAGCAATTCACCGACATCCACGTGTCGCAAGCGTCCAATCCGGATTATCAGGACTGGTGCAAGCGCGCGAAGAGTTTCGTGTCCATGGCGGCGTATTCCGGCGATGCATTCGCATTGAGGATCAATGACGAACCGCAAAATATCTTCGCAGAGCAAGCGACCGCCAGTTTCTTTTCCACTCTTGGCGTGAAGCCTATATTGGGCCGCGATTTCGTCGATAGCGATGTGCAGACCGATGGGCCGCACGTTGTCATCCTCAACTATCGATTCTGGCAAAGCGATTTCGGCGGTGATAAAAACGTCATTGGCCGGGTGATCCAGTTGGACAACACTCCCGCCACGGTCATTGGCGTGCTGCCACGCAGTTTTGAGTTTGCGCCCGCCAATTCGACGCCGGTGTGGGTACCAATTCATTTGAGCGGCGACCCTATCACGCGCCGCAGTTTGCGATGGATGAATGTCATCGGGCGGCTGGCGCCGGGGACTTCCGCTACACAGGCACGAGCGGAGATGGATACCATAACCGCGCAGTTGGTGCGTGAATATCCAAAAGAAAATGGCTCGACGATTTTTGTGATGAGCCCACTGCGCGAGACGATCGTCGGACAGGTGCAACCGCTGTTGCTGATACTTCTAGGCGCGGTAGGGTTCGTGCTGCTGATTGCCTGCGCCAATGTGGCCAATCTGCTGATGACGCGGTCCATTGGCAGGCGAAAGGAATTTGCAGTGCGCGTGGCACTGGGGGCCAGCCGCGGAAATATTCTGTCGCAATTGCTGACGGAGAGTTTACTGCTGTCCTTTATTGGCGCGGTGCTGGGACTGTTTGGCGCGCAGTGGGGCATCAGCCTGTTGCTGGCGGCGATGCCCGAAGCGCAGATGCAATCGATGCCGTATCTGCGTGACGTGGCTACCAACCTGCAGGTGCTGGGATTTTTGTGTGCGGTGACACTGCTTACGGCCCTGGTTTTTGGCCTGGCTCCAGGGTTGGCGACCGCTCAAGTTTCGGTGAACGATGCGCTGAAAGACGAATCACGTGGCGGCACCAGCACGGGGCAAGCGCGCCTGCGCAATGTGATGGTGATCGCAGAAATTGCGCTGGCGCTGGTGTTGCTGGTGGGCGCTGGATTGATGGTGAAAAGCGTGCGCGCTTTGATGGGCCGCGACCCGGGCTTCGACGCGCAAAACGTTCTGTCTTTTTCAGTCAACCTGCCGGGGAGCAGTTATCCCAACGACAAGGATGATCAGGATCAAAACACTGCCGCCGATCGATTCGACAAAAAATTCAGCGACCGACTGCGCAACGCGCCGGGTGTCATAGACGTGGGCGCGGCCACCACGATCCCCATGACCGGCAACCGCAGCTCGATTCGCTTCGTCGTGGAGGGCCGAACCACGGCCACCGGACAGGAAGACGAAGCGTCGATCATAACGGTCACGCCGGGATATTTCTCCGCGCTGAAAATCCCGCTTCGTTCCGGGCGCATGTTCAATGAAGTAGACAAGCCCAAGGCTCCCCCGGTTTTGATTGTGAACCAGGCTTTTGCACGCGCTTACATGGGCGGTGCGGACCCCGTCGGCAAGCGGATTCGATTTACGTACAGCGACAAAAATCCCTACATGCAAATTGTGGGAGTGGTCGGAGACACCGCGGTGACAGATCTGGCGGAACCGATGCCTGCGGTGATTTACACCGCCAACCAACAGGGGCCGTCTACTTTCCTGGGCTACATGGTGCGTACTGCGGGAGACCCCGCCGCGTTCGTGGGAGCTGCGCGCGCCGCGCTGCATGACGTGGATGCGCAACTGCCGATGATCCAGCCGCAAAGCCTGGACCAAATTGCCAGCCAATCGCCGTCGGTATTTTTTCGGCGCTATCCCACCTATCTGATTGGAAGTTTTGCGGCACTGGCCATGACCCTGGCTATGATTGGTCTTTACGGATTGATTTCCTACACCGTGCAGCAGCGCACGCGAGAAATCGGCATTCGTGTGGCGTTGGGAGCCGGGCCGCGCGATATCTTCGGAATGGTGATTGGCGAGGGACTGCGCGCGGCGCTCATCGGGATCTCGGGTGGAGTCATCGCCGGACTGGGGCTGATGCGATTGTTGGCCAGCGTGCTCTATGGAGTGAAGCCGAGCGACTGGATTACGTTCTCGGGAGTGGCGCTGACTCTTCTGGTGGTGGCGCTGCTGGCGTGTTCCGTGCCGGCCAGGCGCGCGATGCGCGTGGACCCGATAGTGGCGTTGCGTTACGAGTGAGGAGGATAGAATAGACGTTGCGAGAGGGTCTGCGGCGAATGCATAACGTTTGGCGGGATTTGAAATTCGCAGCGCGCATGCTGGTGAAGAACCCTGGATTCACCGTGGTAGCCGTCCTGACGCTGGCTCTGGGCATCGGTGCGAATACCGCAATATTCAGCGTGGTCAACGCCGTATTGCTGAAGCCGCTGCCGTTTCAGGATGCCGAGCGGCTGATTTTTGTCAGCCAGACGATGGTCCAGAATCAGGCCACCGGCGTGCCGGTTTCATTCACAAAATTTGAGCAGATTCGGCAGCAGAACCACACGCTCGAAAAAGTCGGAGCCTACTATCCACTGACATTTAGTTTGGTTACACAGCGGGAGCCGGAAGCGGTCAACGGCGCGCGCGTGTCGGATGATTTTTTCAGCGTGCTGGGAGTTGCACCGGGGCGCGGGCGCGACTTCCTCGGAGAGGAACAGCGCTTGGGAGGAAATGAGGTCGCCGTCATTTCCGACGGCTTCTGGCACAGTCATTTTTCCGCGGACGAACGAATGCTGGGCCGAACGGTCACGCTGGATGGCAAGAGTGTGACGGTAGTGGGAATTTTGCCGGCCACGTTTCGATTTCCGTTGCAGTTTCCAGAGCCAGATGTGTGGCTCCCGCGAATTGAAGAAAACACCAATCTTCGGCCGGAACAAATAAGGTCAGGCGCAGGGTATCTCGCGGTAATCGGAAAACTGCGTCCCGGGAGCAGCCTGGCGCAGATGCAGGCGGAACTGAAGACCATTGATGGGCGCTATCGCGCTCAATTCGGCAGCTATGTGGATGCCACGAAGCTGGAGCTGGCGGCAACTTCACTGAAGGACAGCCTAGTGGGGGGATTGCGGCCGTCGCTGCTGGTGCTGCTCGCGGCGATTGGTTTTGTGTTGCTGATTGCGTGCGCGAATGTGGCGAATCTGTTGATGGCCCGCGCCACCGCGCGTGAACGAGAGATCGCCATTCGTAAAGCGCTGGGCGCTTCCAAGTCGCGGCTGGTTGCACAACTATTGTGCGAAAGCCTGCTGCTGTCGTTTGCAGGCGGACTCGTGGGGGTTTTATTCGCTGAAATGCTGCTGCCCGTGCTTCGTACCATGCAACCGGGAGCCTTTCCGCGGGTGGAACAGGCCGGACTGGACGGCGGCGTTTTGGGTTTCACGTTTCTGCTTTGCATCGTGACGGGAATTGTTTTTGGAATTGTGCCTTCATTGCAGGCGGCGGATAGCGGATTGCAATCTTCGTTGAAAGAGGGCGGCCGGGGCTCTTCCGCGGGGAGGGCCGGAGGACGACTTCGTGGCCTGCTGATCATTTCGGAAATTGCGGTGGCGCTGATATTGATGACCGGTGCCGGACTGTTGATAGAGAGCTTCGCAAAGCTGATGCACGTGGATCCGGGATTTATCTCGAAAAACGTGACCACATTTCCCATCACGCTGCCTCCAAACCGTTACGGCGCAGCGCCGCAGCAAGCGCAGTTCTATCGCCAACTGGAAGAGAAAATAAAAAATGTACCGGGCGTGGAAGGTGTCGGTGTGACCAGCTACTTGCCGCTGTCCGGGAGCGCGCGGGTGGTTTTCTTTTGCGCGGAGGGACAGACCTGCCTGGGCATCGGAAAAGATCCAACTATCGCGGTGCGGCAGGTCACGCCCGGATACTTCGGCACAACCCACACGCCATTGCTTCACGGGCGAGCGTTTGCGGAGACGGATGTTGCCACTGGACCAGCAGTGGCCATCGTCAATGAAACCACCGCCAAGCGTTACTGGCCGGGACAGGGCGCGATTGGGAAGCACGTGGCCAATTCGCGGGACAAGATCCCCCGTGAAATCGTTGGCATAGCCGCAGACGTGAAATTCAACACATTGAATACCGCGAATTCGGAGGAGATGTATCTGCCTATGGACCAGAACCCGTGGCCGGCCACAACTCTACTGGTGCGTTCAAAGGGTGATGTGGCGTCGCTGGTGGCCGCGGTGCGCGCCAAGATTGCTGAAGTTGATCCCACGCTGCCGGTCACCGGGATACTGAGCATGGACGAAGTGGTGGCCGCTTCGGTGGTGCAGCCGCGGTTGATCATGCAGTTTGTTGGCGTGTTCGCAGGATTTGCGCTGCTGCTGGCGGCGCTGGGGATTTACGGCGTCATGGCGTATTCCGTTACCCAGCGGAAGCAGGAGATGGGTATTCGCGTCGCGTTGGGTGCTACGCGCGCGGATATTTTCAGATTGATTGTCGGGCATGGAATGCTGTTGACCGCGGGCGGAGTTGTTGTGGGCATCCTCGCTTCGCTGGCGTTGACGCGGTTGCTCTCCAGCCTGCTTTTCAACGTGCGGGCGATGGACGCGGGAGTGTTTGGTGCGGCGGCGCTCACGTTGGCTTTTGCGGCGCTGCTCGCGTGTCTGGTTCCTGCCAGACGCGCCACGCGTGTGGATCCTATCGTGGCGCTCCGATACGAGTAACGGCTTCCAATTTTGCGAGAGCGCGACTTTTTATTTTGGTGGCTGTGGCGAAGCGTTGAGAATAATTTGCAGTGGCGCAATGTGGTCGGGCTTGAAGTAGCGGTTCATCAGAAAGCGCTGGCCGTCTTTGGTGACGTCATAGGTGAACAAGTCGGTGGAAGAAATTTGCGCGCGCCCGTGACTCTGAAATAACCGCGTGGGATTGCCGGCGGAGAACGTGCCTTCTTCGTTGACGGCCACCGCGGTCACCGTGCCATGTTGGCCGATATAGAAAATTTCCTTGCCGTCGCCTCGCCAGCGGGGCTCTGATCCGCCATCCCGCGAAACTTGCCATTTGCCCACCGCTCCGGGAAAAGTGGTTACATAAACCTCCCAATCTCCGGTTTCATTGGAAGCGTAAACCAGCCATTTGCCGTCGGGCGAGATTTGACCGTTGGTTTCGCTGGCGTTGGTGGCCAGCAGCGGAGTCAATTTTCCATCAGCTACGTTTACCAACCCTAAATCGGAAGCGCGCTGCACGGTCTGAAACGAGCATAGAACTTGCTGGTCATCAGGCGACCACGCGTTGGGGACGATGTCGTTGTTGGTGGCAATGTTGTCCTGTTTAAAAATCGATTTCACTACACCCGAGCCTTGTGCTGACTTTACAAGAATCGACAGTTGCGTGGCGTTGGACCGGAAGGTTATCGAATTGCCATCCTGCGACCAGATAGCCGAGACATCTTCCGCCGGGTCAAAGGTGAAGCGCGATTGTGTATCGTGACGAAGATCTTTGAGCCAGATATCCACGTTATTAACTTTTGTGTCGGTGATATCCACGGCCACGCGGCTGCCATCCGGCGACAGCGAAGGATTGGCGAGCACGCCAGGCTCCCCGACGCGCCCCAGCTCCTTGCCGGCACGATCAAACCACGTCAGCACCGACATCGAGGCCCCTGCGGTGGGGTTGTAAACTACCGTGCCATTTTCGGCGACGGTGAAGGCGCCCCAGTAAGTGGAGGGCTGAAAACCAATTTCCTCGGTAACGACTCGCGCTTCGCCGTTAATCACCTGTTTAGACGTATCCAGTTGTACCTCGCGCAGCGATTTTTTCTCTCCTACGAAAAATAAATAACCATTGGCATAACCGGGATTGGAACGCGAAAGAAGCAGCAGCTTTTTCTCTTTAGCGGCAAGAGAGCTCATGTAGATGCCGCTGATGCGATCATCAGTGGCGTTGGTAAAATTTCCTGCCCAGAATAGAAAATGGTCGCCATCAGGGAGAAATAATGGCCAGCGATGCGACCCTTCGGTAGCGCCCCCCATGAAGATTCTGTCCGTCAAGGCCCTGGCATTGCTGCCGTCGGCATTCACCGACCACAGCCAGCCGGCAACACTAGGTGCATAGATGATCACGCCACGGCGGCCCCAACTGCCGCCGCGCGCGGAAAAAGCGCCGGCCAGCACCTGTGTGGAGCCGCCGGACACCGAAATTTTCTTGAGTTTGGCGTCGGCGAAAAATCCTATGTAGTTGTTGTCGGGGGACCAGAACGGATACGTCGCGCCTTCGGTGCCTGCGAGCACGGTCACTTTGGAAGAGCCCACCCGTTGCACGTGCAAAACATTTGCGCCGGTGGTTTCGTCGGGCGAGACAAATACCAACATCCGCCCGTCAGGCGAAATGGCGAGATGACCAACTTCCGTCTGCAGGGGTATGGAAAACTCGACGCGTTCAATAGATTGCTGCGGCTGTTGGTGGGACTGGTAAAAGACTGAAACCAATATCCCCACGGCCAGAGCCGCGCCCGCCGTCATCATCCACCAGCGTGACGGCAATGTTACGGTCCTCACAACCGAGGAACTGGCGTCTGTACCTGACAGCGCGCCCAGCGCGAAGCCCAGATCGCGAGCGGACTGGAAACGGTTGCCGGGATTTTTCTCGAGGCAGTGCCGCACGATGCGATTCATTGCCGGAGATACTTTGGCCTGCAGCGGGTCTAGTTCCGGAGGATCTTCCTTCAGGATGGCGTTCATGGTTTCGACACTGGAATCGCCTTTGAAGGCGCGGTCACCGGAAATGGTTTCGTAAAGGATGGCGCCGAGGCTGAAGATGTCCGAGCGGTGATCGACCAAAGCGCCGCGTACTTGTTCGGGAGACATGTAACCGACGGTGCCCATCACGGTGCCTGGGGTCGTCAACTGAGGAGTAGTGATGGTCGCGCTTGCGCCGGTGCCGCTCGCGAAGGCGTGCATGACAGCCTGCTTGGCGAGGCCAAAATCCAGAATCTTCACGCGCTCGTCGTTAGTGATGAAAATGTTTTCAGGTTTCAGGTCGCGATGGACGATTCCTTTGTCGTGCGCGGCTGCCAGGCCATTGGCAAGTTGGAGCGCGTAGTCGGCGATGCGACGCTGCGAAAGGGAAGAGCCGGTCATGCGCTCGCGCAGAGTGTGGCCCTCGAGAAACTCAGAGACGAGGTAATGCGTGGAGTCCTGCGTGCCGACGTCGTAAATGGCCAATAGATTGGGGTGGCTTACGGTGCTGAGCGTGCGGGCTTCCTGTTCGAAGCGCTGGAGGCGGTCCGCATCGGAGGCAAGAGCCTCCGGCAGGACTTTGATGGCGACGGTCCGCTCCAACCTGGTATCGCGCGCCAGGTACACTTCGCCCATGCCGCCGGCGCCGATGGGCGAGACGATTTCGTAGGGACCCAGCTTGGTGCCGTTGGGAAGGGACATCGTTCGGAGAATTATATGCGCGGAGCCGGGCTTTAGAGAAGGACGAGCGATGCGATGAGTTCAGTGATGACTTCTAATGCAGCACTTCAGTTTGGCGTTCCAGTTTCGTCTCGCGGATTTTCGCCAGAACATTCCGCACCATACGGTCGCAGCACGCTCCCAGAAAAGCAAAAGCCTGCCGGGTTTCCACGCTGGCGTGGGTGTATAGCTTTTTCCGCAGGATGGCCCTGGCGCGATGCAGCCTGACTTTTACGTTTTGCTCCGTAATTCCCAGCGCCTCCGCGGTTTCGGTGGTGCTCAATTCTTCCACATCACGCAACATCAGGACAGTGCGCTGCGGTTCCGGCAAGGCGTCGATGGATTGCTCCAGCAAAACGCGAATTTCGGAATTGGCGGCCTGCTGCTCGGGATTCGGAATGGGTGATTCGAAGCGATCCATACGGTCTCCTTGGTCTTCTGACATTGCGCCGGCCTCCTCATAGCGCTTGCGCCCGCGCAAACGTGCCAGCGCTTCGTTCACCGCGATGCGCAACAGCCACCCGCCGAATTTGCACTGCCCGGAGAACTGGGCGAGATGCTGGTAAGCGCGCACGTACGCGTCCTGTACCACATCTTCAGCTTGGACATCGTCGCGCAGAATCGCGCGCGAGGTGCGATACAGGCGCTGGTTGTGGCGCCGCATAATTACTTCAAAAATGGATGTCTCGCCAGCCAGGACACGCGTGACGACCTCTTCGTCGGTCAGCCCCTCGCGCTGGGCAGCCTGCATCTCGCCAGTATCGGCCATCTGCACCCCTTGCCCAATGGAGTTTTATTCGGAAGAAAGGATACATACAAGTTTCGACGGGAGTTTCCTCAAGTCTGTAACCGAATCTTCCTTTGGACTCCTTACTTGTGGAAGCGAAATGCCTTCGCAAGGATTACTGATCATCGAGTTCGAGTAAGTTTACACGGAAAGCACTCATCAATTTCGCTTCGTTTACGTTTAACAGGAGGTACCGGGGCCGCCGTCACAAGAGCAAAATCTAAGAGAGAAATAATGAAACTGTCGAAGTCTGGAATAGCTTCTGCTGTAGCACTATTTGCATCCATGGCATTCGCGTCACAGATAAAGGCGCAGCAGCCACCTACGGACGCAAATATTGGCGCAATCGTACTGGCTGCGAATCAGATTGACATTGATTCGCCAAACTGGCGCTGTCTAAATCCAAAAACACCGACGTGCGTGCTTTCGCGGAGCAGATGGTTACCGACCACAGCGCGCTGGAAAAATCGGTGGTTGAACTGGCCGGCAAGTTGCATCTGACACCGGTGGATAACAATACCAGTAACGGTCTGAAGAAACAGTCGGTGGAAACCACCGCGAAACTGAAGAGCCTGAGTGGCGCGGCATTCGATAAGGCCTACGTGGATAACGAAGTTACGTATCACAAGGCAGTGACTGAGGCGGTTGCCACGGTGCTGATTCCCAATGCGCAGAATGCGGAGCTCAAAATCTGCGCTGGAAGGCGCTAACCCGCTGTTCCTCGGGCATTTCGAGCACGCTCGCAAGATCCAGGCGAAGTTCTGCCGAGTAACGGGATTTGAAGGAGGCAGGCATATGACCGCGAAGCGGCCGTCGAGCACGCCATCGGCAGTCTTGGTTGTGTTGATCGTCGCCATGCCGCTGCTGGCCATTTCGTGCTCGACGGGTTCGCAGCCGTCCGCTGCACCGCAACCCGCAACGTGGAAATTCGTGCTTACAAGTTTGTGCCTGAGAATCTCACCGTCAATGTTGGCGATACGGTGGAATTCAAAAACAGTGACATCGTGCCGCACACCGCGACATCCACGCGAACGCCGGCGACCTTCAATTCCGGGCGCATCGGCGTAGGAGAATCCTGGAAATACGTGGCAGGAAGGAAGGGCATTCATGATTACGAATGCTCTTTCCATCCCAATATGCAGGGCCCAATAATCGTCCAGTACGCTCCCTCGCGTTTGCAGCTACTCCCTTGTTAGAATCACACCTTCTTTTCCTGTTGCAGGGATCGAGGACAACTGCATGCGCACAAATGTACGCCGAGTTCTTCCGATACTATTCGTACTCTTTTCGCAAAACCAAGCGCTCGTCGCTGAAGCTCAGGGACAGAAGACTCCCGCTCAAGAAGCTGGCATTACCGCGCGGGAAGTCGAGAAGCGCATTCAGGAACATGTTGGCGTGCCCTGGCAGCAGGAAACCGTGGACACTTTTAAGGCTGGAGATCCCGACACTCGCGTGACGGGAATTGCCGTGACGATGATGGCCACTTACGACGTGCTGGAACGGGCCGCGGCTTCCGGAAAAAATCTGGTGATCACCCACGAGCCCACTTTTTACAACCATCTGGACCAGTTCGAAGAGATTCCTCAGAAGGAAAACGATCCGGTTTTGGCGCAGAAACTGGCTTTCATCAAAGAGCACCACCTGATGGTGTGGAGATTTCACGATCACTGGCACAGGCGCAGTCCCGACGGCATCGAAGTTGGGATGATTCACGCGTTGGGCTGGGAGACGTTTCAGGACAAGGAGCATCCGTATTTTTTTACCATTCCCGAAACGACGCTGGAGAAGCTGGCTGCGGAATTGAAGAGTCGCCTGCAATTACACACCATGCGAGTGGTCGGCGATCCAAAACTGAAATTGACACGTGTGGCGCTGTCCCCGGGCGCCGCGGGCATGACCCGGGAGATTGGCGCCCTGCAGTTGCCGGAAATTCAATTGTTGATTACGGGAGAATCACGCGAATGGGAGACTGTGGAGTACGCCGCGGACGCCGTCAGTGAAAAGAAAAACAAGGCGCTGATCGTATTGGGCCATATCCCTTCTGAACAGGCCGGAATGGAAGAATGCACGCGCTGGCTAAAAACTTTTATATCGGAAGTGCCCGTTGAATTTGTGCCGGCCAAACAGCCGTTCTGGTGAGGCAGTTATTCTTGCGCGGCGACTTCTTCGGTTTTTCCGTCGTGCGGCGGTTCCGCTAGAAGTTTCGAGCACATTTCCTCGTAAACATCGCGCGCCCTATCCAGGGCTTCGAGAATGCTGTCGCAAATATTGTTTTTTCCAACGTGTTCTTCGAATTCCGCCTGCTGCATGAAAAGCGCGGGTTGCTTGAGGGCTCCGCACAGGATCACAGCTTTGTGAGCGCTATGAACTACGTCGGCGAAATGCTCCAGCATTTGCAGGCCGGTGGCGTCGATGGCGGTCATATTGCGCAATCGTAAAATGATCACGGGAGGCAATCCCGGTAATTGCTGGATTACGTCTTCCAGTTTGTCAGCGGCGCCGAAGAGAAATGGGCCGTGGATGCGATACACGGCCACATACGGCGGAATATCTTTGCCCTGCAAGCTGTGGCGCCTGCCGTGCTCCACATACTCGGGAGTAACGCGCGAAACGGTGGTGGTGCTGGTGACTTTGCTGATGAACACCAGCGCGCCCATGATCATCCCCGCTTCCACCGCGACGGTCAGGTCCGCGAACACCGTCAGCAGGAATGTCAGCAACCACGTGCCTACTTCCAGTTTCGGGAGCTTCAGCAGTCCGGGGATCTCGCGCCATTCGCCCATGTTGTAGGCAACCACCAGCAAGATGGCGGATAAGACTGCCAGAGGAACGAATTTTGCCAACGGCGCTGCAAATACGACGATGAACAGCAGCGTCAGCGCGTGCGTCATCCCTGCTACAGGGGTTCGCGCGCCGGACTTTATATTTGTTGCAGTCCTGGCGATGGCTCCGGTCGCGGGCAATCCGCCAAACATCGGTGAAATAATATTGGCGATACCTTGCGCGACGAGTTCGACGTTAGGGTTGTGCTTGTCGCCGCTCATACGGTCGGAAACGACCGCGGACATCAGCGATTCGATGGCGCCCAGCATTGCGACGGTAATGGCGGGGCCGATCAGCGGACGCAGATGCGTGAAATGAAAGGCCGGAATCACCAGCGCCGGCAGCCCGGCGGGGATACCTCCAAAGCGCGTGCCAATCGTTTCCACCGGCAGTTTCAAGATCCAGACCAGCAGCGTACCCACAAAGAGGACCACGATGTATCCGGGCAATTTTCGCAGATACCGTGAGCAGAAGAGAATCACCACCAGCGCCCAGATGCCCAGCATCGTTTCTGTAAAGGAAATGGTTGTGAAGTTGCGCGCCAGTACTTCCAACCGGGCCCAGAATTCTCCCGGTACGTGATCGATCTTCAATCCGAAAAAGTCTTTGATCTGCGTACTGGCGATGATTACAGCGATGCCGTTGGTGAAACCGACGATTACCGGCCGGGGAATAAATTTCACGGCCGTCCCCAGTCCCGTGGCCCCCATGATGACGAGGAAAACGCCAGCCATGAGCGTGCAAAGATATAGGCCTTCGAGGCCGTACCTGGCTACGATCCCCGCCACTACGACGACGAACGCGCCAGTAGGGCCGCCTATCTGCGTGGAGGAACCGCCGAGCGCGGAAATTAAAAATCCCGCGACGATGGCGCAGTACAGTCCCAATTGCGGTGGCACTCCCGACGCGATCGCGAAGGCCATCGCCAGTGGAAGCGCCACCAGTCCCACAGTTATGCCTGCGAGCAAGTCCGCCGCAAAATGACGCCACGAATAATTCTTGAACGGCAGGACGGACTTTGGGGCCCAGTCTCTAAACTCAACCATGGTTTTTCATCAGGCCGTTCGATCGCGAGCATCTAATTTCAAGGACGCGTTATGAACTGTACGTGTTTGCAGTTGCACGGATGTACGCGCATGCAAGGAACTATTCTTTCACCTGGGTCATGCGCACTGATTAATTTTACATTTTCCGATTCCAAGGGGTTATCAAGCCGGCGTTGGCTGTTACCCACACTGCTACAAGAACGCGACGGACGTCATCGGCACGACTGCTTCGACCTTCGTTCCCGTCGCCGCGGAAGTAATACGGAATTCGCCTCCCAGCTCACGCACTCTTTCACGCATACCGGCTATACCGACGCCGGGTTTGTGCGGCTGGCCGTTGGCGGAGACAAGTCCCTTTCCGTCGTCCTCGACAGACAGTGCCGCGCTACGATCATCGATGCGCAATTGTATTTTTGCTCGCTTGCTTCCCGCATGGCGGTGAATGTTCGTCAAGCTTTCCTGCAGCACGCGAAATAATACCAACTCCACCGCTTGCGGCAGGCGGTGGAAGCTCGCGGGCATTTGCAAGTCCACCTTGATTCCGCTACGCTCCGCGAATCCTTCCACGTACCACGGCACTGCTGAGGCCAGGCCAACTTCTTCCAGCAGCGGCGGATGCAGCAGATGCGACATGGTGCGCACTTCCGCGGTGCATTGATCGATCAATTTCAACGACCCTGCGAGCGCCTCCATGCGATCGTCACCTTTGCATTTGTCAAGGGTCACTTCGCTGGCCATTTTGATAGCCATAAGGTACTGTCCGATGCCGTCGTGGAGTTCGCGCGCGACACGCCGGCGCTCTTCATCCTGTGCGGAAATCACGCGAACTGAAATCTGCTGCAGCTCAGTGTTCACTTTTTCCAACTGAGTTCGCCGGTCTTCCGACAAATGAGCGGAGGTAACCATGGCATGCACTTGCGGAATCAATCTCGGGAGGGCGATGGCGGTGATCACCGAGGCAAACGCGGTCACCAGTTTTACATCACCCGCCAGCCAATAAAGCGGTTTCCAGAGCACCACGATTTCCATGAAGTGAGTGAACCCGCAGGCCACGATGAACAGTCCGAATGCCAGAAACATCCAGCTGAAGGGAACTTCACGCCGTGTTCTCCACACCAGGTAGACCAGGGTGCAGGAAATTGCCACGTAAGACAGCCAGATGACTCCATCCGTGCCGATATTCAGGCCTATTAATTGTTTGTTGTTCAGGTAGCAGTAGGAGTGCGGCAGAAATGATGCGGAAGAAAGCATGCCGCGCAGCGCCATGGGAATTATGGCCAAGGTGGCCGCGCTCAAGGCCAACGCGCCCAGGAGGCCGCCGGCCAAGAAATCTCGACCAGGAGCGGCAGATGTGTTTTCCGGAGCACTCATGGTCCCCCCGCGGTTGAAGAGCGTGCGTTGTAATTCTATACGAAGAAAAATACCGCAATCACGCGCCAGGCAGTATCGTTGGAAGGGCGGAGACTGCGCAATTCGCCAACATTAAGAGCACTAGTCGAGTCGAAGCAAGCGAACAAGCGAATAGAGAACCTGCAGGGAATGAGGTGAGCAAATCGCCAGGACCGAGCTCACGCCGGACGCTTTGCGAGTCGAGACTGCGTCTTCGCAACCAGGTGTCGAGAAGAGCGCAGTGGATCGCGCAAATCCAACTATTGCGACTGTGCTACGCCTGTGACCGGCGGCTTCTCAAACGTGAAGGGCTCCGCGAGCGTAAATTCCACACGAGTGTTGGGCTTCACGTCCACTTTCGGCGCAGCGAAAACAGCGATCACTGGACCGGCAGCCGCTCCCGCAGGTCCCGCTAGACCTGTGGCGCTGCCCATGTGGCTGACTGAATCTTTTTCCGCTTTACCCTTGGCTGACATAGCGCCTTTGTCGTTGGTTTTTATGTCACTGGCGACTTCCAACCTCCGACCGTTCACGACCAGGCTCACCAGCTCCAAGCTGACTTTAGCTTTTCCGTGAACGTGACCACCCTTTTTAGCGTCGGCCATCCTTACGTGCGCTTCGGTTCCGCGTGGGATGACCACCAGATCGTGAACGAGTACTGAAGGGTCGACGATGCCGGTGAACATATCTCCGGTGTGTTGCTTGCTGGAATTAATTTCGTCTGCGATGCGTACGGAAATCTTAGTGTCGGGAGGGAGTGTGACTCGTTCGCCTTCGGCGGGAACACCGGATCTTCTTGCGGCATCATCGCGACGGGAATCATCAGCGTTGGCGGCTGGCGGCTGATTGTTCTGCTGCTGCCCGTTGTCTTGTGGGTAGTGTCCGACCGTCGCGTTCAGTTTCGCCTGCGTGGCGGGCTGAGCGGCGGTATGCTCAGCCACGCCCTCTGCAAACAAGATGAGTGCGGCCGCGGCGATAAAAGCCGGTGAAATGTGTCGCTTCACTATTCCTCCTCGAAGATTGTTGAGCTGCAGTTCTTCCAACCGGCTGGAAACTTTGCTGCTACTAGGATGTAGCTGGGCGGTAAATCGTGTGCAGTGTGGTTGTTGAGCTGTCAACGCGTCGTCTGTGCTGTTGGGCCGGCAGCGGTGCGGGCGGATTTCGGACCGCCCAGCAAGCCGCCAAGTTGAATTAATCCACTCGATAACGCGTGCTTCATGGCCAGCGAACTCTCTACGCCGCACGTGCATCCCGGGCATTCGCGCCGGACCATGGCCGCGGCCTGTTCGGCGTAGGCTTTCGATCTGAGGATATTTTTCAGGCTATCACGCAATACATTTCCAACGGGCTTCAGGGGATAGCATCCGGTCAGCACATCGCCGTTTGAAAGGACAAATACCTGCAAATATCCGAGCACGCACGGCGGCTCAGCGGTCAGGTCGTTTTTGTAGTAGTCCGTAACATAGTCGACTTCGTAGCCGGGGCGCTTCAGAGTGCTGCGCAAAAACTCCGCGATTTTCGCCACTTCGGGTTGCCCCGGCCACAGCGAGTCGATATCCGCGTCCTTAAAGAAGAACAAATTCCGGCTCAGAATATTTACTTCCACTTCCGCACCCGCGCTTTTGGCCACGTCCGCCAGGCGCTCCAACTCCGTCGCCGAGATGCGGTTCATGGTGACCGAAATGGCCACTTTTTTGTCGCGTAGCAAGCGGATGCCTTTAAGTCCCAGGTCAAAATATCCGCGGATTCCACGAATCTGGTCATTTGTCTCTTTGAGGCCGTCGATGGATACGCAGACATGAGTGATTGGCGACTCGTTGATTTCACGGTGAAGTTTTTTGATCAGCAGGCCGTTGGTCTGCAAAATAATGCGTTTGAGCGGGGAAGTATCGGCCTGGGCCAGAACCTGAAACAAATCCCTGCGCAGTAGTGGCTCGCCGCCCGTTAACCGCAGTCCACGAATCCCCACCGCGCCGATCTGGTTTACTAAATCTATGGCGCGCTCGGTGTCCAGATGATCCTGCCAACGAGATTTCCAGTAATCGCAACTGATGCAGCGCGCCTGACAGTTTTCGGTGAGCTTGATGTGCGCGGATAAGGGTCGAATAACTTCTGGCAGCAGCTTGGGAGCGAGTTGACTGCCCATCCAAACACGCGGGAGATAAGTGGCTTCAGCTAACATCGGGGACTCCGTAGGCAAGGGCGTTCGCTAGTGGCCGCGCACACGCTTCATTGTACTGCTCGCCGAAAAATCCAACAACTCAGCCAGTCCTGGTTCCCACAACATACACCGAGCCATGCTCATTCAGCCGAAAGTACCACACTCGATTGGGCGCCGCTCGCGCTGTACGCCGTCACTTTCAAACTTGGTATTTTGGCAGCGGACTCGCTGCCATGCATAACGCTCAGGCTGACCTTCGCTGTCTGAGTATCTCCGGATGAAAAGTCCACCACGGAGGCGTTCAGCACATTCCCGGTATCCACGGAACAATCCAGATTCGGCACGCCTGCTACAGAGCAGGCCAAAAACGCCGCACCAGCGGTCGCCGACGCATGCAATTGCAGCATCACGCTGGCTCTGCCTGCCGTCATTTTTAGCGGGCCCGCCGTCATTTTCGGCGCCTCTGAGTTAGCCGCCTTATAAATGCGCACGTAGTCCGCAACCATTTCTGCCGTGCCCGGCGTTGAGCTGTCCGGCGGTCCCGGCCAATCTCCGCCAACCGCGAGATTCAGCAAAAAGTAGAACGGTGCGTTGAATACCCAGCGGGCTTCCTTCGGCACATCGGTTTGAGTGCGAATGAAAAACGGTTTTCGCCAATCATCCACATACACCTGGATCATGAACGGGGACCATATCGCGCCGTAAACGTGACAGACGGCGTCATCAACCCGTTGTTCGCGCGGGAACGAAGAAATCTGGGTCAGACTGAAATGGCCACTCTGCTCAGCACTGGGCCCATGGATAGTGGACTCGACTTTGGCGGGTCCTAAGCCCTCTCCAGACCCGCCGGTAGCAGGGATATTTTCCATGATGTCGATTTCTCCACCGGCAGGCCAGTGGCCCGCTGTACCCAGCATCCAGAATGCAGGCCATAGTCCTGCGCCCACGGGAAGTTTTATGCATGCTTCCATGCGTCCGTACTGAAACTCTTTCAAACCGACGGTTTTAAGGCGGGCGGAAGTCCACGTTCCGGCGGGCGCCGGTTCTGCGCTAATTTTCGAAGCGCGGATGACCAGGTGACCTTGACCATCCTGAAATGCGTTGGGACGTTGGCGGTCGCACTCTTTGGGAGCGGTCGCGGCTGCTGATCCCGCGCCCGCAGCCGTACTTTGCGGCGCACTCGCCGCGCAATAAATTTCAAGTTCGTGATTTCCCCAGCCTGTGCCACCGACATCATATGTCCAGTTGCTGGCGTCCGGTGGAGAGCCTTTTGTCGGAGAATTGAATTCATCACTCCACGTTGGATTGCCCCACTCCTGTGCCAGCGTCGAAGATGGCAACACAGAAGGAAGAAGCACGAAGGCCACGTAACCAGGTACCAAAAATAAAATCCCCCGTTTCACACGTTCAACGTTCGACTTCAACATATTCTCCTCAAATGTTTTCTGGCGTATCATTCCACTTCCCTAACACCTTAGAACCTTCCCTCCCATTCGTACTGTCCCAAGTCTGTACCTCGGACCAGTAGCAACGTCGTAATCACAATCATAAGCTCTTGCCCATTCGACGCCGCGTCCAAAGGCCATTTTTGGGAAGCGGCGCCCTCTTGGACCCCGGTCCCCGAGATCACCCGAAGTAACTGAAAAGTTGCCGTCACCGATCGCGTGTCTCGGTCCGCGAACTTTTCTACTCGAAGGAGGGAAGATGCGACAAAATATTTTGAAAGCTGGCATCGCTGTGACGTTTGGATGTCTGGCCATCGGCATGTACGGGGGTGCGCAGTCCGCTGCTGAAGCGCCAGCTGGATTCGACGGCCAAACGAACGGCGCCCTCTCGCAGACGGACATGAACGCTGCCGCGGGCGTTTTCTCGGAAATAGACACGCCGGAAAAAGGTCTCGGCCCGATGTATAACGGGGTCTCCTGCGCGGAGTGCCATCAGAACATGGCGATGGGAGGGGGAGCGCAGGCCCAGGTGCTGCGTGCCGGTCATACATCGCGCGGCGAACATTTCCACGACAATTATCTGCACGATTTCCGTCGTCGTCGCGATACCAACGGCAGCTCGGCAACTTTCACCGCGGCCTCTGCGGTACTCAGCAACGGCGACATGATTCCCGATCGCTCGCTGATCAATCAGCGCGCCATCTGCGCCGATGCGCAACCACATGCTACGACCAATGACAACACCAGCACTGGCCGTATTTCGCTCAGCGTGCTGGGTGACGGATTCGTGGAGGCAGTGCCAGATGCCACTTTTCTTGCGCTCGCCAAACAGAATCACGGGGAAACCGTGATGGTTCCTGTTTTGGAAACTCCCACCACCACAGAAGTCGGTCGCTTCGGCTGGAAAACACAGCACGCGAGTCTGTTGAGCTTTGCCGGCGATGCGTACTTCAACGAGATGGGCATCACCAACGACTTTTTCCCTGACGAGATCACCACGGTGTGCGAACCGCCGGGTGTACCGCACCCCAATGACGTGGATCGCGATCTCGGCTCGCTCGCGGCTTTCATGCGCGCCACCAAAGTTCCGTCACGTGGGCCGATTACTCCTCAGGCGAATCAAGGACAGGCAATTTTCGCCGCCATCGGTTGCGCATCATGCCATGTCAGCACGCTGGTTACTGCGCCCGCAGGCACGGCAATTCACGGCGGCGCTTACGTGGTGCCTGACGCACTGGGCGGAAAACAATTCCATCCCTTCGGAGACTTCCTGCTGCACGACATCGGTACCAGCGATGGCATTCAGCAAAATGGTCCTGCGGATACCGCCTACAAAATGCGCACGTCTCCTTTGTGGGGACTGCGAACCCGCACGCAGCTGATGCATGACGGCTCGGTTACGACCATCGAGGAAGCCGTTCAAAAGCACAGTCATGAAGCCGCCGATGAAGCACAGCGCTTCAGAAATCTCTCACCGGCACAAAAACAACTGGTGTACGCCTTCCTGCGTTCACTGTGACACTCTAGGTGATTACATCGTTTATGAGCCGAGGGGCTGCGGAACACCCCGCGGTCTCGATTGGTTCCGGCAACAAAAGTATCCTACAAATGGGGATTCGTGAGGGTTACCGATGAACGATGCAAGCCAATGTGTAGATGAAGCCCGCGCCGACGCACACTCTGGAGTGCCAGACTTGCCGCGAAAATCAAAAGGTCCCAGCTCTTCGCGCCGAGTTTTTCTTGGTCAGGTTGGCGGGGCAGCGGCAGCGACTGTGGCCGGGGCAGCCGCGCTGGCGGGTCCGCCCGCATCCGCCGCACCCGCGCAGCAGCTGTCCAACAACGATTTTGCGGGTAACAATAACAACAACGGCGTGCGGCAACGACCGGTTAAATGTTTCGACGTGCGCGTTAACGCTGCGCAAGCCGAACTGAATCTGCGTGTCCCAAATCAGGTCAGTAACGGGGACGAAAACCGTTTCCCAAATCGCATTGGCAACTATTCCAAGGGGTTGGTGCACAACGGCATCGGAGAGGTGGATCCTGGTTCCTACGCCAGCCTCCTGCGCGCGGTAAGCAGCGGGGACCATCGGGTCTTCGATCAAATTCAAATGGGCGGCACCAGCCTGCTGGTGGACCCGCAGGCAGGATTGGCGTTTGATCTGGAAGGCGCCGACTCTCACGCGCTCGCTATCGGCACGCCGCCATCTGTCGCCAGCCGCGAGATAGCCGCCGTAGCGCTAGAAAATTACTGGATGGCGCTCTGCCGCGACATTAATTTCACCCAATACGGCAACGAGCCTCTTACCCAGGCGGCCATCGCGGAATTAAATTCACTACACGCCTTTCACGGCCCGAAGCCCGTCACGCCACAAAATCTGTTTCGCGGATTCACTCCGGGGGACGTGGTCGGACCGTATGTTTCGCAGTTTTTGCTGCAGCCTTTCAGCTACGGGGCGATTCCCATTCAGCAGTTGTTTACCACCTACGTGCCGAACGTGGATTACATGACCGATCAGGCTTCCTGGCTGGCCGTGCAAAACGGCCAAGGACCGTTCGCGCAAAATCAAATAGACGCTAATCCCCAATACATGCGCAACGGCCGCGGACTTGGCGCTTACGTGCACGTAGACGTTTTGTTCGAAGCGTACTTCAACGCTTGCCTGGTGCTGGTAGATCGCGGCGCTCCTTTGGACGCCAACCATCCGTACACGGGTTCTCGCACGCAGACCGGTTTCGGAACCTTCGGATCTCCACACCTGAAAACGATTGTCGCGGAAGTTTCCCAGCGGGCGTTGAAGGCGGTGTGGTATGCGAAGTGGTTCGTGCATCGCCACCTGCGGCCTGAAGAGTATGGCGGTCTCGTGCACATGACAAAAACTCACCAGGCCAACTACCCGATTCACAGCGATGTGTTGAATTCGGATGCCGTGGCGCGCACATTCGCGAAACATGGCTCGTATTTTCTACCGCACGGTTTTCCGGAAGGCTGCCCGCAACATCCTTCGTATGGCTCGGGCCATGCGACGGTTGCGGGAGCGTGCACCACTATCGTGAAGGCATGGTTTGACGATCTGGCGCCAATTTCAGCCGTCCCCGGTTTGCAGGTGGTGCAGCCGACGGAGGATGGGCTTTCGCTGGTGCCTTACGGCGGCAGTGACGCCGCGCAGATGACGATCGGCGGGGAAATGAACAAGGTCGCTGCCAATATCGCCATCGGCCGGAATCATGCGGCGGTGCACTGGCGCTATGACTATGTGGACTCAGTAGTCCTCGGCGAAGCTGTGGCGATGTCTATGCTTCGCGACATGGCCCACTGCTGGAACGAATCCTTTGCAGGATTCTCGTTCACCAAATTCGACGGCACGCGAGTGACAGGGCTCGGGAAAAATACCTAGGGTGGGGAACCGTTGGCACTCGCCGCCAAGGAACTTCAGCTGCTCCGTTATCTGATCCATCATCAGGGCCGTGTCGTGCCCCGCGAAGAATACTTCAGGAAGTGCCAAAGTATTTGCAGACCGTCCGCGGCAAAGGTTATCGCTTCACGCAAGCGGACTGACGCTGGTTAATTTCGCCTTACCTACTCATCTCGATTGTCATGTCTCCTGACTGATGGTACGGTGAGTTACGATATCCATGTGCGGAAGTTTGGGTGCTCTCCAGCTCACTGGCGCCCACCTGGTTCCGAGGCGCCAGTGACGAAATACATTCTGTTAGTGGACGACAGCGAAGTGGTGCGCATCGCAACACGCCATTTCCTCGAAAGCCGGCCGGGCTTCGTGGTTTGCGGAGAAGCAGTTGATGGCGCCGAAGCTCTTGAAAAAGCCCGCGATCTCAACCCAGATTTGATAATTCTCGATCTGGCGATGTCGCGCATGAATGGATTGCAAGCTGCCCGGAAGCTGCGCGCCGCCATGCGCACGGTTCCGATAATTTTGTTTACGTGGTATGCCGATGCCATTCAGGCTGCGGATGCCGCGGATGCGGGAGTCAGCGTGGTTATCTCGAAGACCAATCCCGCTGCGCTGCAAAAACACATCAACAGCCTGGTTGCTGCTACCTAGGGCGTCTCACCGAAAGCCGAGCTTCAGCTTAGATCCAATTCCACTTCGTCCACATAGCACCAGCCCCAATTTTCGCCCGGCTCGATGGACTTCATGATGGGGTGCTTCGTGCCATGAAAATGTTTGGTGGCATGCTTGTTTTTTGAACTGTCGCAGCAGCCCACGTGCCCGCATTCCAGGCAGAGGCGCAGATGCACCCAGGTATCGCCCATCTTCAGGCATTCTTCGCAGCCGCGAGTGTGCGGTTTTACGGGACGTATCAAACCAAGATGCGTACAGTCAGGCATGAGAGCGAGCCTCCAAAAAAATTATACTAAATGAGGTTGTCGGTTACACGCCGGCAGCTTGAGCCACTTCTGGAAGTGGCGGCAGTGGCAGTCGCACCGCGATAGTTGTGCCATTTTCGCTGGAGCGAATCTCGAAGTGTCCGCCCATGTCACGGATGCGCTCACGCATGCCGGCCATGCCTACTCCCACCAGGCGGGTGCCGTCGTGAAAGCCATCCAGCATTTCCCGGGGAATGCCGCATCCTTTATCGCAGATTTCCGCCACGAGGTTCTCGGCATCCAGATTTATTTTGATTTCCGCTACCTGGCTTCCGGAATGGCGGTGAATGTTTGCCAGGCTCTGCTGCACGATGCGAAAGAGGGCATTCTCCAGGTCCTGAGGTAGCCGGCCAATGTCGTCCTGTATCTCCAGTTGAACTCGTATTCCGCTGCGCTGTGAAAATCCGTCTACATACCACGAAATCGCGGATGCCAATCCCACTTCGTCCAGCAGCGGAGGGTGCAGCAAGTAGGAAATCGTTCGGATCTCCGAGGTGCACAACTCCGCCATCGTCAGGGAATCGGTGACGCGCGCAGTGTGCTCTTCGCCAAGCTTGGCGGAGTCGTGCATCAGCGCGCGTAAATTCATGAGGATACCGGCCAGATATTGTCCCGCGCTGTCGTGCAGTTCGCGGGCAATGCGGCGGCGCTCTTCATCCTGCAAGGCCATTAATCGGGAAGAAAGTTGCTGTAGCTGCGTCGTCCGCGCCCGCACTACCTGCTCCAGGTTGGCCTGCGCGCGCATCAGGGATTGTTCGATTTGCTGGTGGGCGGCGATCTTTCTCGCGCCTTCTTCCCGTGCCGTTCGTTCGTTTTCGTACGCTTGAGTCACGCGCAGCGCCCCGGCGGTGAATTCCGCCAGCCCGGTCATCAGCCGCACGTCCTCGGCATCAAATCTACATTCGTCATCGTGTGAAAGAATCCAGATAGTTCCTGGATTCTGGTCTCCGAGACGGATGGGGATGACCAGGCCCTCGACGATCTCGATACCGGCGCCATTCAAATATTCGAATCGTCCCGAAGGATGGTCGAAAAGTTGCGGAGCATTGAGGTCCAGGGTCACGCCACTGGGACTGAAGTTTCGGGGCGTGGTGCCGCCCACATGACTACTCCATTCTCCGGCCAGGTGCGTCCACCGGAAAACCTGTTCTCCACCTGGTAGAGTTTCAAGCATGCTCAGGCCTGCAGTTCCGGCGCAGCACAAATCCAGGGCGGCACTAAGCAGGCTATCGATTAATTTATCCGGGGAATCCGCCATGGCCTTGGCGAGCGAACGCAACGCCAGATTTTCCTGGAAAGAATTCGCCTTACGCCGCCGCCGTGACCGCAGCTTGTAGGTCACCAGGACGTCTTCCAGCGGTGCAGGCCCGGAAGTAAGGGCCTGCGTAATTTTCGATAACTTGCCGGCTCGCCTTTGAGCTCTGCGGCGTCCCATACGGGGAATGTTCACGGAGCCCTCCTAACGTTTCGTTGTATTTCGCCGAGAAGCCGAGTCTAACACTCCTGCTAGTCTGGCTCCCGCTTATTCAATTTGCTCGACTTCGGTCGGCTGTCCTACCGTTCTCGAACGCGTTCATAAGGTCCCACGCAACGCCTCTCATGCTAAACTCCGCGCTTTACCGGGGAATTACCGCACCGTGAAAATCAGACATGCTCTTGCTCTTATGATCGCGCTCACGTTGGCATCGTCTTCTTCTATTTCCGCGCAAACTCCAACAAGTTCCCAACCGTCCGAAAAACAGAAGTCGCTGTGGGGCAAACTCGAATCCAGCATCTCCGAGGTAGATCGCGGTCTTGACGGCGTACTCGGTGTGGCCATCGAGGACCTCACGAGCGGGCAGAAATTTCTGCTGCGTTCCGATTCTGTATTCCCGCAAGCTAGTTCCATAAAAATTGCGGTGCTCGCCGAACTGTACCGCCAGAATCAGCAAGCGATTCACGGCACGGCCGGCAGGGCGAAGCTCACGGACATGTACGTCATGCAAAGCACTGACCTCGTGGCCGACAGCGACATAATGGGCGGACTGACTCCGGGCGTGACGCGCATTACGAATCGCGACCTGGCCACCATGATGGTGGCCGTCAGCGACAACTCCGCCACCAATGTGCTCATCGACCGCGAGGGTATGGACAACGTGAATGCGTTGCTCGATTCTCTCGGGCTTCACAACACCCGCTTGCGCCGCAAGATGATGGATATTAAAGCTGCGGCTGAGGGCCGCGAAAATATTTCCACGCCGCAGGAAATGATGGCGCTGCTGGAAAAGATTTATGAAGGCGAAGTGTTAGATAAGGAAAATACGGCGGGTTTCTTCACAATGTTGGGGACGCACAAGAGTGGTTTCCTGACGCGGGACTTGCCGGACAACATTCAAGTCGCCAATAAACCCGGTGAACTGGAAGCCGTGCGCAACGATTCCGGCATTGTATTCCTGCAGAATCGGCCCTACATCATTTGTGTGATGACCACTTATTTAACCCGCGAACGTGACGGGGAAGCGGCCATTGCCAAAATCTCCGCCGCGGCTTATGCGATGTTCGACAGACTGGCGCGCTCGTCCGAATACGGCCGCGTCATTTCGGAGCGCAACTCCGCGCCTAAGTAGATCAGGGTTTGGGAGCCAACGTTCCCAGAGCGCAGCTTGCGTTCCTGGGGGCGTAAACGATGTCGTCGCCTCGGGAGCCGGTAATGACGCGTCCGGCCAGATTTACCGATCCGGAGCCTTCGACGTTTCCGTCAGAGCGTAGCAAAACCACGAACGGTCCCGCCGGATTTTTCATTTTCACTTTGAGTTGCCCGTCCGCATCCTCAACATCGTAAGGCATGGCGACGTGGGCTTCACCGCACTCCACGGTCGCCGAGTCGATGCGGAACTCCATGCTCAAGCCGCTCGGTCCCGTGTAAGTTCCGGCCATGCGGAGCCCAAACGGTTTCTGTGACCCTTGCGGCGCCGACGGATCCAAAATCGCCGATAACCCGGCAACCAACCCCACCAGTGGTTTTCCCGGTATGATTCCAATGTTGCACCGCTCTGTTTTCGGGGCGGTGCGCGCCTCCACCCGGGCTCGTTGCGGTGCAGGCGGCTCATACGTTGTGCTGGTATGTTGCTCCGAGACGGAGTACTCCATCCCGTTTTGATGGACGGCGTCCGCATTGTAATTTGGGACGTCGGCGGCCGCAATTTGCCTTTCCTGCGTGGTGGTATGCGTTTGCGCCTCGTAACCGCCCGGACCTCCGCCGACGGTAGTCGTTCCTACAACCACGCGTCCGGCGACTTCCACGGGTCCCGGTCCTGCGAGCTTGCCGTCAGCCCGCAACGTTGCCGCCAGGACTTTTGGCGCAATAGCAACCTTCACCAATATTTTGCCGCCGGATCTGTCCACAGTGTAGGCGGCATTTTGCGGCACCAACGTTCCACAAGTGATGCTTGCGCCTGCTTCCGAAAATATGATTCTGGCGTCCGCAGCCGAAAAGTCTCCACTAATTCGTAGCCCTGCTGGGCCAGTAGAGGCAGCTGGAATATCATTTCCCAGCACGCCGCCAACAACGCGGCCAAAAAGATCATTCAGTCCGGTCTTTATGCCCTGTCCCATGCATTCCATTTGGTCGCGGCCGGACTCCAGGCAACGACGGGCCGCCACGCTTCCGGGGTCGTTTTTCATTCCATTGGATGAGCCGCCACCTGCGGGTGACTTGGCCGACGCCGAATTTGCCACCAGCGCATCTGCCGAGGCGCGCTTTTGCTCCGCTACTTTGGCTTCGTATTTGGCGTTGTCCGCTCCGATGATTTTCGCGAATTGTGTTTGCAGGCCCGGAGAAAGAAGCGCCTGCCATACAGGAATGCCCTTGAAGCCAAATCGAGGATCGTTGCGGCTGTAGCGATAGGGTGTGTTGCCACTCAACGTTTTTTCCGTACCGTACGGACCAGGGAAAGCCGCGTCAGCCGCCTGCCCTACTTTGTAAGCTGCCGTGGCGTACGCTTGAAGAATCCGTTGTTCGTCCGGCATGTATCCGCGAATTTCGCGAGGTCCCGACAGAGTGGCGATGATCTCGCTCAATTGATAAAATGCGCCCATCTGGCGCAGAGTGGTTTCACGCGGATCGTTGGTCTTCATGGCCTGAAGGACCTTGTCCACCGGCGGCATTTCGGCGAGATACGGCGGATTGAGTGGGCCGCCAGGAGCGCTGCCGCCGCCACCGGGTTTCAGCTTGCAGGACTTCAACTGCGCTATCGTGTCTGCGCGTGGTTTGTTACCCTCCAGACTCTGTCCGCCAGGGATGTCCACGCGATACATGCAGACATCCTGCCCACCCACATTGCCGCAACGGTGGATCGTGATGGTTATGCCAGCGCAGTCGTAGGGTGTTTCCAGTTGCGGTGCAGCCTGCTGTGCGTTTACGGCAGTCGCGGCCGTGAGCCCCAGCATCACGCAGGCGATGGTTTTGATTTTCATGGCGTGGACGTCTTATTTTTTCTTCCTCAGCCGCGTCAAGAAGCCGTCGGGCGGGCCATTCAGCGAATCATCTTCCACGGTGAAGACAGTCTTGTCGCCTACACAAGTCAACGTCACCGTTTTTCCGCTCTCCGTGTACGTGCAGGTGGTGGTGGCCGGGCCTGCAGACATGTAAGCTTTGCCGCCGGACTTAAACTCCACCTTTATCACGCCACCGTTACCTTCGTAGGTGTTGCCTTCCACTTTGCTGCCACAGCCGGTCGTTACACCCAGCGCGCCGATTACTGCAAACGCAATCGCTTGTGAAAAAGTGTATTTCATTTTCATGAGACCGCCTCCTGGCCGCCACATTTGTTTGCTTGGCGGTCGAACCTGCCGGGTGATGGAACGTGTTCTGATTTCGAGGGGGACTTTCGCCGTGCAATCTAACAGTTCTGGCTCAGGGGCGCAATAATTGAGTTTGTTGCACGCTGAGCCAAGTATGAAAACAAAAAGCCGCACCTTGCGGTGCGGCTCGATGGGCTTCAAACGCTCCCGACGCCCCCACGCCGAATGCACGTGTGGGGAGTCTGAAACTAAAACAGTGCGGTGGGCCTGCGCTCCCATTTCTTACTCTTGTCCTTGGCGATGCCTTCCACGTCTTTCACGTAAGCTCCCGCTTGCGTGAGTATGTGGTGCAGATCGTTGCCCAGGCTGATAAACGTAAAGCCTTTGTCGAGAAATTCGCCCACGCGCGCCGTTCCAAACAAAAATATTCCCAGGATCACGTTGTTCTTGCGTGCTTCGGCGATCAGGCTCTCCGTCGCTGCGCCCAGTTCGGGCGAAGTGTACATCAGCGGGAACTCATACTTTTCGTACAAGCCCATGGACATGCACAAATCGTTCTGCCCCAGGAATAGAATATCCACGCCAGGCACCGTCGCGATTTCTTTCATGTTCTGGATGCACGAAGCTGTTTCCACCTGCAGCGCGACGATCAGATTATTGTTTGCTCCGCCCGCGTAGCCCAGCAGACCGGCCTTGTTCATGCTGCGCTGGGGAAAATAAACGGAGCGGGTGCCGGCGGTCGGATATTTCGTGCAGCTGACCGCCTGACGCGCTTCTTCCGCGGTGTTGATGTAGGGGACGAGCACGCCGTCGGCGCCCAGATCGAGCGCCTGTTGAATGCCCGGCCGGTCGTTATAACCACCAACGCGCACCATGGACTTTGCGCCGCCGTGGGCAATGGATGTCAGCATGGCAGACAACTTCTCGTAGCCCATCGGTCCGTGCTGAGTGTCCACCAGCAACCAGTCGTAACCACTGTGCGCCAGTTGCTCGGCCACCGTGGGGCTGTGTGAATTCAAAAACAATCCCAACTTGGGCTTTCCGTCACGCAATTCCTTCTTGAACTCCGCTCCCGTAACCGCTTCGGCCATCGCCAATCTCCTTCATATGTTTAGTCTTTGCGCTAAGTGTCCGTCTGGAAATTCGCCACAGTGTAGCAGTTCAACGCACCGAAGGTCTCGACTGCGACAGTCGCGAATTAATACTTTCGTTCAGGGATCAGCGGTCAATTTGGCCAGAAAGTCAAAATCGCCGCTGGGTGACAGCGCCAGATCGCCTAAGTCTCGGCGGTGTACAGACACCGCATCCCCAAACCACATGGGCAGATAGGGCAAATCGTCGGCCAGAATCTTTTGTGCCTCGCTGCACAAGACCTTCCGTTTTTCGCGGTCCATTTCTACACGGATGCGGTCCGTCAGAGTGTCCACGCGCGGATTGCGGTAATGCCCGCGATTGGCGCCGTCAGGCGGGAAATGCTTTGAGGAAAACACAAATTCGAAAACGTCGGGATCGTTATTGGCGCCCACCCAGCGTAGCAAATTTATCTGAAAATTACCTTTGATGGAGTCTGAAAGTAGCGTGGCGATCTCGAGTGGGCGAACTTCCAGTTCAATGCCCGCATGGCGCCACTGTTCCTGAAGCGCTGCTCCAATCAGACGCGCTTGCTCTTCCGTGGAGGTCTTCAGCAGCACGTGCAGACGCACGCCATTGGGGGCTCGCGGAAAACCAGCGGTGTCCAGCAGTTGTTCGGCGCGCGGCACATTCAACGAATATTGCGTTACCTTAGCCTCGTAGGCCCAATGATTGGGCGGCAAAATACCCGTGGCGATGCGTGCCTGGCCGTGCAGCAGATAACGAATCAGCGCCTCACGATCGGTGGCAAATGCGAGTGCCTGCCGCACCTCGCGCCGGCCCACGACCGGGTCTTCCATATTAAAGCCGAGATAATTCAGGTTGGTTCCCGGGCGCTCAGACACTCCCAATTCTGCTCGCCGCGCCAATACCGGCACCATATCGGGCGAAAGGGAACTGATCTCCAGGTCCGCCGAGCCTTTGCGAAGTTCCAAGGCGCGCACAATGGCGTCGGGAACGATGCGCGCACGCAAGCGGGTAACGTTGGGCACGCCGTCAAAATAATCCATGTTGGCCGCCAGCACCACTTCATCATCCTGCGCCTGGCTCACGAACTTGAACGGCCCGGATCCGATCAGTTTGTGTGAAAAGTCGGTACCGGCGTTCGCAGGGACGATTCCAATTGCCGGACGCGACACGCTCCACAAAAACGAAGAGTACGGTTCCTTCAAGTGAAAAATAACCGTGCGTGCGCCTGGCGCTTCCACGCCGGCGATCATGCGAAAGCCGCCGCGTTTGGGCGAACGATTCGCGCTGTTGAGAACAAAATCAAACGTGGCCTTCACGTCCGCCGCGGTCACTTCGCTGCCGTCGTGAAAACGTGCGTCCCGGCGTAGATGAAACACGTACGTCAAGGGATCCGGCGTCTCCCACGATTCCGCGAGGTCTCCACGCAAGTTCATTTGCTCATCTCGGGCTACCAGCGAGCTGAAAATCAATCCGTCGAGATGTTGTGATTGCCCATCGGTGGCAAACCGCGGGTCGAGGTTCACGGGGCTCGACTCGATGAGCAACACCAGCGACGAGCGATCCGCGGGCGCGGTGCGCGAGCATCCTGCGAACACAGCGGTAAGCGCCAGGCAAGCACTTATCAGCGCCAGGAGGTTATTTCGTTGGCGGCGCATAAGAGATTTTTCCAAGAATGGCCGGGCCTCGCGCTCCGGTGGCGGAGAAAACGTTTCCCGGCCTGCGATGAAACGTTTGGTAGGCCAACATCGCAAAGGCAAAGGCCTCCTTGGCCTCTTCCGGCACGCCTACACGCGAGGACGGAATCACCTCCACGCCAGGCAACGCCGCGCTAAGTTGCGCCAGGATCAATGGATTCTTTGCTCCGCCGCCGGAAACAATCAACTGATCGACCTTCACTTTGGAAATCACGAAGCGGTTCAAGGCATCGACCACCGACAAGGCCGTGAAAATTGTAGCGCCGCGGATCAAATCATTGGACGTCGCGCGATGACGGCGACCGAGCGCCAGCACCTTGTGCAGGTATGCCGTTCCATAATATTCCCGTCCCGTAGACTTCGGCGGCGCAACTCGCAGATAAGCATCGCGCATTAACTCGTTGAGTAGAGCTGGAATCGCTTGGCCTGACTGAGCAAGCCGGGCATTGTCGTCAAATCTTTGCCGGCCGCGAGAAAAATGCATGACGAGCGCGTCAATCAACATATTTGCCGGCCCGGTGTCGAATGCGAAGACACTCTCGAGCGAAGCTCCGGCCGGAATGACCGTAACGTTGGCGATGCCCCCGAGATTTAGCGAGACGCGCCCCAGTTTGGCGTGGCTATATAGAAGATAGTCAGCGTAGGGTACCAGAGGGGCGCCCTGCCCACCGATGGCGATGTCCGCCGGGCGAAAATCGGCCACGGTGTTGACTCCGGTCTGCGCGGCGATTACCGCAGCTTCGCCAATTTGCAAAGTGGAAGCTACGCGCGCGCCTAGATAAGAAACCGCCTGGCCTTGATGGAAAATGGTCTGCCCGTGGCTTCCCACCAGATCCAAAGAAGAAATTGACGTGCGGAATCGCTGGCAGGCGGTGACAGCCGCATCGGCAAAAAGAGCGCCGAGCCGAAAATTCAGATGACTCAATTCGCCCGCGGTAATCTTGGTCTGTTCGGCCGCGCGCAAAATCTCCGCGCGTACCAGCGGTGGAAATTTCACAGCGGTGTGGTTCAAGAGGCTGGCCTTTACACGCGGCGGAACGCCGGAAATTCGCGCCAGGGCCACATCGATGCCGTCCGCGGAAGTGCCGGACATCAATCCCAGCACCAGCATCCCGCGATTTTTCTTTGGTGCGCTCATGAGACCTGCTTTTTCAATTCCGCCAATAAATTTAAGGCGTCCAGCGGCTTTAATTGGTCCAGATCGGCGCCGCGCAGCCGATCGATGACCTCGCGGTCCAGCGCGGTGAACAACACTTGCTGCTGTCTGTTGTGATTGCCGTTCCCGTTGGCGCCAGGAGAAAGCGTTTCGCTCAGCTCGTGCTCGTTCTGCTCGTGCTTCAAAAGAACTTCGCGCGCGCGGGCGATCACGCTACGCGGCAGTCCGGCCAAGCGGGCCACCTCGATTCCGTAGCTCTTATCGGCGCTGCCGGGTTCCACTCGGCGGAGAAACACAATTTCATTGGGCGTTTCTTTTACCGAAACGTGAACGTTCTTCACCGCGCTTAACAAATCAGCGAGTTCCGTCAGTTCGTGATAATGCGTTGCGAAGAGAGTGCGTGCCCCGGTGTGTTTCTGCAAATGCTCCACGACCGCCCAAGCGATGGACAATCCGTCAAACGTCGAAGTCCCACGCCCTACCTCGTCCAACAACACCAGGCTAGCCGGCGTGGCGTGGTGCAGGATCGCGGCCACCTCGCTCATCTCCACCAGAAAAGTGGAGCGTCCGCGCGCCAGATTGTCGCTGGCTCCGATGCGGGTGAAAATTCTGTCGGTGATCGGCAGCTTGGCTTGTCGCGCTGGAACAAAACATCCCATCTGGGCCATCAGTACAATCAGCGCCGCCTGCCGCAAATAAGTCGATTTGCCGCCCATGTTGGGGCCGGTGATCAACAGCAATTGTTGCCGTTGAGATTCCAGGTACAAATCGTTGGGAACAAATCTCTCACCGCGCTGTCGCAATAATTCTTCGATGACCGGGTGCCGGCCTTCGACGATCAACAATTCGCCGGTGGCATTGAACTCCGGGCGCACGTAGGCACGCTCCGCGGCAAGTTTCGCGAAGGAAGTCAGCACATCCAACTGGGCCACGGCTCCCGCCGTTACCCGCAGGCGCGCGGCATGCCTGGCCACGCCAGAGCGCAGCTCCACGAACAATCGCGATTCGATTTCCGCGATGCGCTCGTCCGCCGCCAGAATCTTGCGTTCGTACTCCTTCAACTCCGGCGAAGTGAAGCGCTCGGCGTTCACCAGCGTTTGCTTGCGCTCGTAATCGGAAGGCGCGGCGTGCAGATTCACTTTGGAGATTTCGATGTAGTAACCAAAAATGGAGTTGAAGCGGATCTTCAGCGAGTTAATGCCGGTACGCTTTCTCTCACGCTCTTCCATCGCGGCAATAATCTGTTTGCCGTGCTGACTCAGATTTCTCAGTTCGTCCAGCTCGCCATCAAACCCGCTGCGAATCATTCCAGGAGCGGTCGCCAGCGCCGGCGGCTCGTCGGCGATGCCGCGTTCTAGCCGCTCGCGCACGTCAGTCAGCTCATCAATGTCGCCATGAATCTTCCGCAGCAGTTCGCTGCCGCCCGCGGGAGGCGGAGTCAGAAAATTCTTAAGCACAGGCAATTGTGCCAGCGATTTCCGTAGAGCCACCAGTTCGCGGGGAGTAGCGAGTCCCAAGGTGATGCGGCTGGTAATGCGCTCCAGGTCCAGAATGCCTTTCAGCTCCTTGCGAATTTCGCCGCGCACCATGGTTTGTTGCACCAGATGGGTGACAGCGTTCAGGCGGCAATCGATCAGTTCCGCTTCAATTAGCGGCCGCAACATCCAGGAACGCAGCAGGCGCGCGCCCATCCCAGTAACGGTCACGTCCATAGCGCCGATTAGCGTGGTCGGCCCCACGTGGCTGCTTTCGTCCGTGAAAATGGGATGCACGAGTTCCAGGTTGCGCACCGAAACGGGATCGAGCGCCAGCGCATTGTGCTGCTCGTAAAAACGGACGCCATCCAGGTGACGCAGCGCTTCCACGCTATGCGCATCATCACCACGTGCGGAGTTTTCACGCAGGTAATGGATAATTGCGCCGGCGGCGGCCAGCGACTGCGGATGGCCGTCCAGGCCGAAGCCGGTCAACTCGGCTACCCCAAATTGCTCGCGCAGAATGCGCTCGGCGTAATCGTGCTGGAAAATCCATTCATCTAGTCTCGACTCCACTCCCCCGGCACCATCCAGCAGGGAAGTCTTACCGGTTTCGAACAGCTGTTGCGGGCGCGGGAGGAGTGTTTCGCGCGGCCGCAGCAACTGCAATTCGTCGCGCAGCGCCTCCAGTGAACCAGGTCCGCTGAATTCCGTGGCCTGAAATTCCCCGGTGGAAAGATCGACGTAGGCCATGCCCATGGTGTTGCCGGAAGGAGCCTTTGCTACCGCCGCAAGAAAATTATTCTCTCTGGCATCCAGCACCGCGCCATCGGTCGCCGTTCCGGGGGTGATTACGCGCACCACTTCGCGACGCACAATTTTCTTGCCTGGGCCGGGTAATTCCATCTGATCGCAGATGGCAATCTTGAATCCTGCGCGAATCAGCCGGGCGACATAGCCATCCGCAGCGTGGTAAGGCACACCACACATGGGGATGGGTTGGCCCTTTTCTCTATTCCTGGAAGTAAGCGTAATTTGAAGCTCACGCGCGGCGATGATGGCATCTTCGTAGAACAATTCGTAGAAATCGCCCAGGCGGAAAAGCAGCAGCGCGTGCGGATAACGCGATTTGATGCCCTGATATTGCTGCATGAGCGGCGTTGTGGCTTCGCTCATGGCCATAAGCATATCCGCGCAATCAGTGAGTAGGAATTTCTCTCGGACAACGATAAACTGCGTTCATTCACTGGTGAATTCCAACTTGGGTCACCAGAAAAGCGTAGTCCAGCGCAATCTCCCGCAAGTAATCGTATCGGCCTGAAGCTCCGCCGTGTCCTGCGCCCATGTTTACCTTGAACAACAAGCAGTTGTTGTCGGTTTTTTTGGCCCGCATCTTGGCCACGTATTTCGCGGGCTCCCAATACATTACCTGGCTGTCATTCAGACCTGCTTTTACCAGCATGGCGGGATAGGCGCGGCGCGCCACGTTGGTGTACGGGCAGTATGATTTCATCACCCAGTAATCTTCGGCGTTCTGGGGATTGCCCCACTCTTCGTATTCGCCGACCGTCAGCGGCAGGGACGCGTCCAGCATGGTGTTGAGAACATCCACAAAGGGCACGTGAGTAATCACCGCGTGAAACAGATACGGCCGCAGATTAGCCACCGTGCCCATCAGCAGCCCGCCTGCGCTTCCGCCTTCCATGACCAATTTTCCAGGCGATGTATATCTTTTCGTAATGAGAAACTCCGCGCAGGAAATAAAATCGGTGAACGTGTTCATCTTCTCGCGCATGCGTCCGCCGTCATGCCAGGGTTTTCCGAGTTCACCGCCGCCGCGGATGTGAGCAACGGCGAACACTACCCCGCGATCGAGGAGACTGAGCCGGTTGGAGCTAAAGGTAACCGGCACGGAAATCCCGTAGCTGCCGTATCCGTAAAGCAGCAGCGGCGCGCCGCCGGTGCTTTCCTCCGGCCACCGCGGTTCGTGGGCAAAGGCGTCGCGCCGGTAAACCAGTGAAATTGGAATGAGCGTGCCATCTGCGGCGGTGGCGTGTACTCGTTCGCTCACGTAGCGTTGCGGTTCGTAGCCACCCAGCACGGGCTGAGCTTTCAGCAAAACACGCTCGCGCGTAGGTATGTCGTAGTCCAAAACAGATCGCGGGGTTACAAATGATTCGTACTGAAACCTCACTTTGTCGGTAACAAATTCTGGATTCGCGCCCAGTGATGCGTTGTAGGCCGGTTCGGTGAACTCAATGCAATGCGCATGTTCCAGATAATTGGCGCCGAGTTCTTCGACGGTCCCGGGACGATTCCGCAGGCGCACAACGCGCAGGTATGGCAACCCGCTCTCGCGCTCATCCAGCACCAGATGGTTGGCAAAGGCGTGCACGCCGCTCAACATTACGGCCGGCCGGTTGGGAATTACTTGGCGCCAAAAGCGGCGCGCCGCATCCTTCACAGAGACTTCCATCATCCGGAAGGTGCGCCCGCCAGAATTGGTGCGAATGAAAAACACTCCGCCATCCGAGTCACCCGGGCTGCCTGGCACGGATGTCGCCGCCCAGTAGTGATGATCGACGTAGTATTCGTGATTATCTTCGCGGGGGTCGAGCAGCGAGAACGTTCCGGCCGGATACTTCGCGGACAGGAAACTTACCTCGCTGGTTGTGTGACTTGCGCAGGTAAGCAGCAGAAAACTTCCGCTCCTGGTACGCTCCACGGCGATGCGGAAGCGCTCATCGCGCTCTTCATACAGCAAAGCAGGTGCTTCGGTAGAGCCCAGTACGTGTCGGTACAAACGGTAGGACCGCTTGGTGATGTCGTCTTCCTCGGTAAAAAACAGTGTGCGATTATCCGCTGCCCAGGCCACGCTGGTGACGCGCTCGAAGCGCTCGCCAAATAGTTCGCCGCTCGCCAAGTTTTTCACTTGCAGCGTGTATTGCCGGTAGCCGGTGGTGTCCGTGGAATAGGCCAGCAGCTGGTTGTCATCGCTCACGTAAAAGGAACCAAGTCCCAGGAAGGAATGGCCCTCCGCCAGCGCATTCAAATCGAGCAATACCTCTTCGGGGGCTCCTGGCGTGTCGCGCTGACGGCAACGCACGGCATACTGCTTGCCTTCTTCCGTTCGGGAGAAATATCTGTATCCGCGCAGCGGATAGGGCACGGACAAGTCCGTCTGCAAAATGCGCCCTAACATCTCCTGGTAAAGCCTTTCCTGCAGCGCTTCGGTAGGCTTCAGCATCGCGTCGGTGTAGGCATTTTCGGCCTTCAGGTATTCGATGACCTCGTCGCTCTCTCTATTTCGCAACCATGCGTAATGGTCCACGCGACGGTCATCGTGAAGGATCGCTTCCACAGGCTCGCGACGAGCCATGGGCGGCTCGGGAGCGGCAGCGGCAGGGATGGCCGTGACATTCGGCAAAATCGTCGTCGCGGTTTTTGCGTCAGCGGTCATTGGCCTCGTTTGTGCTTGCGGGTCGTCAGACGTCTCAAGCCCAGGGCACACGCTTGAAAGTTGTTTTGGCTTCGTCCGCTATACTAGCGGAACTTCGCATCCGTAGAAAGCAGAGCTGACTATTAATTTCTAAACAAGTATTCGTAAACCATGGCGAATGGTTAAAATGATTTGCCATGGCTAACGAAACTGAAATCAAACTCAAGATCCGCGACGTCAAGGCCCTACAGCGTATCCTCAAGCGTATGGGAGCTAAACCGGTAGGCTCCTCTACGGGCCGCGTTCACGAAGAAAATCAAATCTTCGACACCCCCGATGGGGGCCTTGCCAAGCACGGGCAGCTGCTGCGGCTGCGCACCGAGACCGCCGTGGGCCCTTTGGCGAAAAAGCGCGCCGGAAGTGAAAAATCGGGGAAGAAATCGGTGGCCAGAGCTGCCGGCATCCCGGCTCCCACGCGACAGATATTGACCTTCAAGCGACCGACTGCGCAGCAATTAGCCGCGCCCTCCGATCGCTATCCCGCTCCCGGCGTGCACAAGATTCGCGAGGAAATCGAAGCGCAGGTGAGCGACTCTGCGAATCTCACCAAAATCTTCGAGGGACTGGGGATGCGCGGCTGGTTCCGCTACGAAAAGTACCGCACCACTTATCAGCTTCCCGCCAGCAAGTCTTGGGCCCGCGGTCTGCTCATTGAACTCGATGAAACACCTATCGGCACATTTGTCGAACTGGAAGGACCGCCTCACGCCATAGACCGGGCCGCGCAGGAACTTGGCTACACCAAAAGCAATTACATCCTCACCAACTATCTGAGTCTGTACGTGGAAGACTGCCGCCGGAAGGGAGAGCAGCCGCAAAATATGCTGTTCTCCAAGAAATCGCGATAAAAAGTCGGCAAAATTTTACTTTCGCGCAAATTTTCGCCCGCAAGGTTCATTCTTTGCTTGACTTGCGGCGCTCTCCGGCTTATCACTGCACCTGACGTTTTCGCGCAACTATTAAATTATTTTAAGAAGCGCGGAGGCCTGTTTTTGCGCATTTGGGTCACCAGTACGGAGCGACTTCTCTCTCGATGCACTTAAGCGGCGAACTCGAACCTGAACCTGGCGGCGTCCCCGCGGCTTCAAGTCGCAACCAAATCTTCGTGGCGGCTACACGTCCTGTCTCCCGACGGGCCGTGGCGCCGGGTGTCATCGCGGAGTACAGCGGGAGGGTTCTCGGGGGCTAGCGGCAAGTCCATTTTCGCTAGGATTTTGCCCGCGGCCCGCTAATGGCTGGCGGGTTTTTTGTTTTCGTCAACTGCAACAGTGCCAGTCGCAGGCAACAACAAAAGGAACAAGTCATGGAACTCTACGCCACTGAACTAATGGGCTCCAAAGCCTACGACGCCCAGGGCAACTACGTGGGGCGCGTTCGCGAGTTTTTCATCGAGCCCGCCGACCAGCCCAATCGCGTCTCGCATTTTCTGCTAGCCCGCGGTCATTTCCCGCCGCTGGTGGCCCGTCACGACCAGGTGGCCTCGGTAACCGTCGGCGAGATTCGCCTCAACGTTGGCGAACGCGCTCTGGAGCTCTACGAACCAAACGAATCGCTACTGGCCGTGCAAAAAGATTTGCTCGACCAGCAAATCATTGACACGCGCGGCCGAAAAGTCGTTCGCGTCAACGATGTAGACCTCGTGGAGCTGCGCGCCAACGGCAATACCGAGTTACGCCTCACGCAGGTGGATGTGGGGCTGCCGGGGGCGGTCCGGCGGCTGCTGCAAGGCGTTGTTTCTCCCAACATGATTCGCCGGCTGCAGAGAAATCTGCCACAAAGCTCGATCCGCTGGGAATTCGTGAATCTCGTCGAACCCGATCCGCTTCGGCGCGTGAAGCTCCGCATTACCCACGAAAAACTGGAAGATCTGCATCCTGCCGACCTGGCCGCCATCATGGAAGACCTGTCGGCCGCCGAGCGTCAGGGCATCATTGCTTCACTTGACGAAGAAACCGCCGGCGCAGTTCTCGCCGAACTCGACGAGCGCCTCACCACGCAGATCGTAGAAAAACTTGATCCCGGCAAAGCTGCGGACATCCTGGAAGAAATGGCTCCTGACGCCGCGGCCGATGTTCTGGCTGATCTTCCCAAACGCACTTTCGATGAAGTGCTCGAAGAGATGCCTGGCCAGGAAGCGCGAGAGGTGCGCGAGCTTCTCGAATACGATCCGAGCACAGCAGGCGGGATGATGAACCCCGATTTCGCGTTTGTGGGTGAAGCCACAACGCGTGAAGAAGTTGTAGTTTGGATGCGCGATCAGGATTTGAATCTGGACCAACTCGACACCGTGGTGCTCCTGGATAGCGACGCGCAATTTGCCGGCACGGTGACCATCTCGCGCTTGTTGCTGGCCGAGTCTGGGCAAAGTATGACGGAATTACGCATGGAACCTTTGCTGAATCTCGAAGCCACCGCGGATGACGACGAAGTTTTCGAGCTATTCGACAAATACAATCTGCGAACGCTAACCATCGTCGATGAGCACAAGCACCCCGTCGGCGTAATCACGGTGGACGACGTCGTCTCCCGGCTGGTCAAAAGCCAGTAGCAAAATTACGTTTTTGTTTGAAAAGGGAATCGCCCAGCAGCAATGGATTGGACCTCCATCTCCGAACGCTTCGCCTCCGTCCGTGCCGGCGGCACGGACCTGCAGAAGCGCATCCGCAGCCTGCGGCGCCGCCTCACGCTGCTCCTCGCGGTAGTGGGGCCGGGGCTCATTACCTCCAACGTGGACAACGACGCCGGTGGAATTTCCACCTACACGCAGGCCGGAGCGCACTACGGTTACGCGCTGTTGTGGTCGCTGATTCCCATGACTATCGCGCTGTACGTCACCGAAGAGATGTGTGCGCGCATGGGCGTCATCACCGGCAAGGGCCTCTCGGATTTAATCCGTGAGGAGTTCGGCTTCCGCCCCACTTTTTTTGTGATGGTCACCGGATTTCTGGTGGACCTCGCCAACGTAGTGGCCGAGTTTGCGGGCGTGGCCGCGGCGATGGAAATTTTCCACGTGAGCAAATACATTGCCGTTCCCATCGCCGCGCTCATTGTGTGGTTTCTGGTGCTGAAGGGCACCTACCGCCAGGTGGAAGTCATCTTCTTCGTGGCTTGCGGCTTCTACGTCACTTACATTATTTCCGCGGTGATGGCCAAGCCAGACTGGCTGCTCGCCGCCCGCTACACGATCATTCCGCACGTGGAATTCAGCTCCAATTATTTGCTGATGCTTACCGGCTTGATTGGCACCACCATCGCACCGTGGCAGTTTTTCTATCTGCAGGCCGGGTTCGTAGAGAAAAAAGTAGGCCCGCGTCAATATCCGCAGGCTCGCGCGGACGTCCTGGTGGGCAGCATCAGTTGTATGGTCATCGTTTTCTTCATCATCGTTTGTACGGCGGCCACCCTTTACGCCACCGGCCAACGTGACATCACTGAGGCGAAAGACGCCGCTCGCGCCTTGATTCCGCTGGCCGGACGATGGGCGGGCTACCTGTTCGCTTTTGGATTGCTGAACGCTTCGCTCTTCGCCGCTTCGATTCTTCCGCTCTCCACCGCGCACGTCATCTGCGAAGGCCTCGGCTTCGAAGCCGGCATTGATCACAAATTCAAAGAGGCGCCGATTTTTTACTGGCTCTATACCATTCTCATCGTCGTGGGGGCGGGTGTAGTGCTCCTGCCGCACGCCCCCTTGTGGAAAATCCTGATCTTCTCGCAAGTAGGCAACGGCTTCTGGCTTCCTGTGGTCGTAATTTTCATTTTGCTACTCGTAAACCGTCGCGACCTGATGGGCGACTACGTCAACACGGTAACCTTCAACGTCGTGGCTTGGACCACCGCCATCTTCATGATCGGATTGGCGCTGTTCCTTTCGTATGCCGGGATCTTTCAGTCGTCCGCTCCCTGAAACAATTCGTCCCCGGGCTACAGCCATTCCCCGAGGTTCCTACGCTTATCGCCCTATCGAGGCTTAGCGTTACAGGTGGTAAAAGTGGGCGTCCTCGCCAGAACCAGCCAGAACCGGATTGAGCACGGATTAGTCGATAAGCCTCTAAATTTCTACAGATACACATACGGAGGCATCAATGAAGCTTGTTCTCGGCACCATGTTCGCCCTGCTCCTCGCGGGCTCAGCAGCCTATGGGCAGGAACCAGACAAAGACAAACCCAAGGAAGAACCGCAAAAGCACGAAGAGCCTCGCAAGGGCGAGCAACCTGCCAAGGGTAAGCAAGACGAACCCAAGGAAAAACCAAAGCAGGAGCCAACACGTCGCCCGGACGCCAAGCCCGCGCAGCAAAACGATCGCGCCCAGCAACAGCAACAGGAAGAGCGCAATCGGAATCAGCAGAAGACGGTGCAACAAGACCGCGCCCAGGAACAACAGCGCGCGCAGCAGACGGAACAGCATCGCGACAACGATCACGGCAATAACGGCGGTCATGGGCGACGCGTTCCGGAGGCAAAGTTCCGCGCCAGCTTCGGCAGTGCGCACCATTTTCACGTGCAACGCAGCAACGATCGCCGCTTCAATTACGGCGGCTACTATTTTACCTACACCGAAGCGTGGCCCGGTGACTGGGACTATAATGACGACGTGTACGTTGACGAGATCGACGGCGAATATTACCTCATCAATCCCCGCCATCCTGGCGCGCGCCTGGTGGTAATCATCGCGGACTAGTCCTAGGGACTTAAATTCATTCCTACCCCACGCGCCGCTGTGGCCCGTGGGGTTTTGTTTTCCCGTCGATTGCTAAGCGGTGGACCTTGAGCGTTCCGGCGCCCAATAATTTCATTGTCTGGTGACCTGCGCCAGCGGTACCATGCGCAAGTTGAAAAATGGTTCGTGATTACGACCAAGACCTCTTTACACTTCCGCGGGAGCAAAAAATGAAAACGGGTTCGAAATCGATAATCTGTGTAGCTGCCTGCGGGCTTCTTCTTGCCGGCTGCAAAAAAGAGACGCCCAACACCATGAGCGCGACCGCGCCAGCATCGGCCGCCAACGCGCCGGCAGCCACGTCGCCGTCCGCTACCCCCGCACCCGCTACCGACGGCTCCTCTGCCGATACCACGGCCAAGCTAGCGGGCACCCAATGGGCCATGAAGCAGGACGAAATCAAGAACGATCCAAAAGGGCAGTGGGCCATCGCGGCTAGCGCTTCTTCCACTTACCAGGATGCTCAGGGTAACTCTTCCTGGTCCGCCAACCAGGCTACCGGAGCTCCGAACGTGGACAAATACGTGGACGACGGACACGCGTGGACTACGAAGACACAGGACGCCGGCATTGAGTGGCTCGATTTGAAGTATCCCCGGGCAGTACACGCCGAAGAGGTTCGCGTGCGCGAATCGTTTGGGTCTGGCGCGGTGATCAAGATCGAAGTTTTTGATGAGCAGGGAGGTGCGCACACCGTGTGGGCCGGTAATGATCCGACGACCGACCTCAACTATCTGATGGTGAAGTTTCCCAAAACCACCTTTAAGATCGATCGTGTGAAAGTGACACTGGCCACGAATGTGGTGCCGGGATGGAATGAGATTGACGCCGTACAGCTGGTCGGTTCTGACCAATAGCGCGCCGCTTCATCCGCAGTGGCTGCCATTTGCACGAAACCGGATTGCCCCGTTGCGCGTCCCATGGGCATCCCCGCCTACGGCACCGCGATTCTGAAACCGAACGATCATCATGAATCGCGGAGTGATATTGGGAGAGAAGAGCACCGAAGCGAATTCTTTGGGAGGCAAGCATGCAGAAGACAACCGTTGTAGTGACGTTGCTTTTCGGCCTGTCCACAGTACCCATTTTCGCACAACAACATCCGGGAGGAGGTGGGGCGCCGCGCGGTGGTCAGGCCCGCGCGAGCGGTCCCGCGCATGTCGGCGGCGGGCACATCCCGGCTCACGGACCTACGCGAACAGCCGCACCGCCCAAGCGCGGTAACGCAGGTCGTGGTCAGGAGCCGTCTCGTGCCACTTATCGCGATCAGCAGGGCCATCCGGAAGCGCCTCACGTTCACGCTGAAGGCGATCGCTGGGTCGGTCACGAAGGCGGCCATAACAATGCCCATTACCACCTCGACCACCCGTGGGAGCACGGACGATTCGGCGGCGAAATCGGCCGCAATCACATCTACCGCATCGAAGGCGGTGGTCGCGATCGCTTCTGGTTCGGAGGTTTCTATTTCAACGTCGCGCCCTATGACTACGATTACACCAACGACTGGCTGTGGAACAGCGATGACATCGTTCTTTACGATGATCCCGACGATCCAGGCTGGTACCTGGCGTACAACACGCGCCTGGGAACTTACGTACACGTGCAGTACCTAGGCAACCAGTAAAGCAAGCCGGTGAATTGTATTTCGTGAGCCCGCACGCGGAATTTTGCGTGTGGGGCTCACAATCAAATGGGCTAGAGCCTCTACCGTCAGTAGTTAAGAAACGGCAATCTCTCCACAACTCACCGTTTGCATAGGCACAAATCGTGTGCTAACTTTGCGCGGTAAAGGGAATTCGCCCGGAAACCCTCGGTCGGTCACCGTGCCAGATACCAGAACCCACTCCTCACCGCATATTACCGCTCCGCTAGGCCTCGGGCCGATGAGCGTAGAGGAGTCGGGATTGCTCAGAAATCTCGATCTCTCGCGTTTGCCTCGGCACGTCGCCGTCATCATGGATGGCAACGGCCGCTGGGCGCAGCGCCGGCATCTTCCGCGCATAGCCGGCCATCGCTCCGGGACAAAAACCGCTCGCACCACGATTGAAACTTGCGCGCGCCTGAATATCGAAGCTCTCACGCTCTACGCTTTCTCCGTCGAAAACTGGCGCCGGCCCAAAGTGGAAACCGATTTTTTGATGCAGCTCTTGCGCGAATACATTCGCAAAGAGATGCCGCTCATTCAGCGCAACAATATTCGAATGCGCTTCCTCGGACGAATTGAGGAACTGCCGTTGGCGGTGCAGAAAGATGTGCGTGATGCCACCGAGCGCACTGCTTGCAATACCGGGATGTTTCTGTGCATCGCCTTGAATTATGGCGGGCGGGCGGAAATTGTGGACGCCATGAACGCCATCCTGGCGCAACGCGATTCGCGCAATGGACATAACGGACAAAAGGGCCACCCGCTCAATGGCAATGGTCACGCTTTGGGTTGTCAAAAAAACGCCAATGGTGATGCGCACGGCAAGGAACATGCCGGCCGCATCACCGAAGAGCAGCTTTCCGCCTATCTTTACACCGAAGGATTGCCTGATCCGGATCTGCTGATCCGCACCAGCGGAGAAATGCGGGTCAGCAATTTCCTGCTATGGCAAATCGCCTACGCCGAAATGTTCGTCACCGACACGCTGTGGCCGGATTTCAATCGCGCCCGCCTGCTCGAAGCCCTCATCGAGTTTCAGAAACGCGAACGCCGTTACGGTGGCATCCGCCCGTCGACATCTGCAGAAGATTCCCAGCGCACCGCCGAAAAATAGTCAAGATCCGTCGAGTGGTCATATCTCGAGGCTAGCGGTCTGGCCCAAAAAAAATGCCTATCCTCGCAAGGATTCCCTAAGGACAGGCACCTTTCCGCAAATTATTATTTTTGCTGGCGGCTACTTTACGGTCACTTCTCTGGCCAGATGACTGGCCACGACTTCGCGCAATTCAGCTCTCTTCTTCGCCGCCTCGAAAGCGGCCTCCCGGCTGCCATAATGCTTCACCACCACTGAAGCGCCCTTGGCGTCGAGTTGATCCAGGGCCGCATAATTGGGATAGAGCAGCCCGATAGCTACGTCCCAGTCGTGCGGATGGTCGATCACCGGATTCACGAATGCCTTGTACTCCACAATCAGCCCCGCTTTTTTGTATTCGTCGTATAGCGGCTTGATGTGCTCGCGAAAATCTTTCCAGAAGGCATCGGCTTCCCCGGGTTTGACGGAGTAATACGTGACGCGCCATACCGGTCCCACATCGTAGTTGGGGTTTTGCGCGAGCGAAACGCTCGCCATCAGTAACGTAGCCGCAAACAGTAGTGTCGAGAATGCTCTGCGCATAATTTCTCCTGAAATTTCAAATTTTGTGCTGGGGCCTGGGTCCGACTGCCGGTGAGAGAGGGCGCGAATCTAACATCGGCTCCACTTATCGTCAAGGATAGTCTCCTGGGCGATATCTTCCGGGCCGCAATGTGATGTAATGTTCCCGTTCTTACTCAGGGGATTTGCCTTTCATGACTTGGAAAAGAGTGGCAACTGCCGCGGTTCTAATTCCCGTGGTCGTTGGCCTGGTGTTGTTTGCGCCGTCTGCCATCGTGGCGATAGTGCTCGCGCTGGTCATTTTGCTCGCGCTATTCGAATATTTCGCGCTCGGCGAGGTGATGGGCCATCGTGCTTACCGTTTCTGGACCGCCACCTGCGCCCTGGTAGTCCTCTATCTGCAATGGCTGACCACCGCGTTGCGCTTTGGTGAATTTGGCAGCATCACGCAGCCCGCGCACCTCGTGTGGCTGCTCCATCGATTCATCCCACGCGCAGAAGACAGCATTTTTCTTTTCGTCGTCGGCGTCGCCATCGTCACGCTGGCCAGCAAGCGTCCCATCGTGGAAGCACTGCCCTCCGCAGGCATCAGTGCCAGCGCGTTACTACTGATAGCTTTTCCACTTACGTACGCTGTTCGCTTGCACGCGCTGGGCAGGGAAGGGCCCCGTCTGCTTCTCTTTGTCCTGTGCGTGATCTGGGCTAGCGACACGGTCGCCTATTTTGCAGGGCGCGCCATCGGCAAGCATCCATTTGCTCCGCATCTCAGTCCCAAGAAAACGTGGGAAGGCGCGGTTGCCGGATTCGCCAGCTGTATCGCAGTGGGTTTGGCTTTCGCCCACTTTGTTTCCGTCCCATTGACGATGCTGCTAGGCGCAGCCGCCGTCGGCAACGTTGCTGGACAAGCGGGTGATCTGCTGGAATCCGCATATAAACGCAGCGCAGGCGTCAAGGACTCAGGAGCGCTGCTTCCTGGACACGGCGGCATCCTCGATCGCATCGACGCTCTCATCCTCGCCATTCCGGTTGTCTGGTATTATTTTATCTTGCTGTATCCGCCCACCGTATAGTGGGCTCCGGTCTCCGAACCAGCGATGCGTGTGGCCGCGCCAGTTCCGTTTACCGGAAAGAGAGTTCGTGACTCATCTATCCATACTCGGTTCCACCGGCTCCATTGGCCGCCAATGCCTCTCCGTCGTGGAATCGCTTCCCGGTCAATTCGTAGTCTGCGGACTTGCAGCCGGCAGCAATCTCGATGAACTAGTTACACAAATTGAGCGCCATCGTCCTAATGTTGTTTCCGTAGCTGACGCGAAGAAAGCGGACGAGCTCGCCGAGCGCCTGCGCGCAAAAAAAGTCGCCCCGCTGCCCAGTATCCATCACGGGCGCGAGGGCATGCTTACCGTTGGCACGCTTTCCCGATCAGAGGTCGTGGTTTCCGCCGCCGTTGGCGTGGTCGGTCTCGAAGCCACTTACGAAGCGGTAAAGTTTGGCAAAACGGTTGCGCTCTCCAACAAGGAAGTGCTGGTCGCCGCCGGTGAATTGGTCATGGCTGCCGCAAAAAAGGCTGGCCGCGAATTGCTCCCAGTGGACAGCGAACACAACGCCATCCACCAGTGTTTGCGAGGTGGAAAATCTGCGGAGGTCCGACGCCTGGTGCTTACCGCTTCCGGAGGTCCATTTCGCAAAACGGCGCTTGCGGATTTCGATTCCATCACCCCCGAGCAGGCTCTAGCTCACCCTAATTGGCGCATGGGCAACCGCATCACCATTGATTCCGCCACCATGATGAACAAAGGCTTCGAAGTTATCGAGGCCCGGTGGCTTTTCGGCGTGCGGCCCGAACAGATCGAAGTCATCATTCACCCACAATCTACCGTGCATTCCTTCGTCGAATTCGTGGACGGCAGCATTCTCGCCCAGCTTGGCCCGACGGACATGCGTATGCCCATCCAGTACGCGTTAACCTATCCCGAGCGTGTCGCATCCAACCAAATAGCCCTAGATTGGAAGAAGTTGAAGCGCCTGGATTTTGCCAAGCCGAGTAGTCGGCGGTTTCCGTGCCTGCGTCTGGCGCGCGACGCCATGAAAAAAGGCGGGGCATTGCCGTGCGCCCTGAACGCTGCCGATGAGATTGCGGTGGCAGCATTTCTGGATCGGCGTCTTACCTTCAACGGTATTGCGGAAGTGATCGAAGCAGTTCTGGCGCGCATGCCGAGTACAAGATTTGAAAATATGGCGGACGTGCTGGCATCGGACGGGGAAGCGCGCCGCATGGCTAAAGAAGAAGTCTCACGGCTGTCAGTAACCGCCGTAGCATCGTAAAGCTATTTTGACGAGCTGGGATGAACTCGCCGTCGTAGAATTAACGTAGTGAAGCAGGGAGAGAAGAATCCGTATGAACCTGATCCTGGGAATGGCGCTGGTACTTGGTTTGATGATCATGATCCACGAGTGGGGTCATTTCATCGTGGCGCGCATGTTTGGAGTTCGCGTGGACGTGTTCTCCATTGGCTTTGGTCCTCGTCTCTTCGGATGGAAGCGGGGTGCCACGGATTGGCGCGTCAGCGCTTTGCCTTTTGGCGGTTATGTACGGATGGCCGGCCAGGACATGTCCGACGTGGACGCCGGCGAAGCTCCCCCCACCGGTTCGTCCGACGAGTTGATGAGCAAGCCCCGCTGGCAGCGCGCGTTAATTTCTTTTGCCGGCCCGGCCGTCAACTTGATTTTTCCCGTTCTGGCGCTGGCGGTATTATTCGTAGCCGTGGGCGTGCCGCATTCCGCTTACCTCGACCAGCCCGTGCAGGTCGTGGCCTTGAGCTCCAAACCAGCTACGCCGCTTAGCCCGTTTCAACCCGGGGACAAAATTCTTTCACTCAATGGCGTTGCCAATCCCACGTGGGAGCAGTCGGCCAAAATCATTAAAGAGACCGCGCCGGGCGCGACGCTTACCGCAGAGGTAGAAAATAACGGTGCACGTCGCACGGTGCAGGCCCCTCTGGCCGATGCTGCCGCCGGCGACCGCTTGCTCGGGTACGCTCCTTTGGCACCGGTTTTGGACGAAGTAGCCGGGAGCAGCCCCGCGGCGCACGCGGGCTTGCAAGAAAGCGACATGATCCAGGCCGTGGATGGCCAAAAGATTCAGTACTGGGGACAATTTGTCGAACGGGTGCGCGGTTCGGAAGGCCAGACCGTGCAACTGGAATTGTTGCGCAAAGGTCAAGTCGTTCGCACGCAGGTAACGCCGATCGCCGGCGCGACAGAGTCGGGTGAGAAGGTTTATCAGGTGGGCGTGGCTGTCCGCGATAAGACTTCTTACCGCCGGGAAGGTCTTGGCGAAGGTGTGCGTGATGCCTTCATGATGACTGGCCAGCGCATTTCCGAGACTCTCGGAGTAGTCGGCCAACTTTTTAGCGGGCGCGTGTCTGTAAAACAATTGCAGGGTGCCGTAGGGATTTCGCGTGCCGCCGGTGAAGCCGTTCGCAAGGGCGCGCTCGCGGTACTTTCGCTAATGGTGTTGATTAGTGTAAATCTCGGCATCCTCAATCTTCTGCCCATTCCCATACTCGACGGCGGCAACATTTTGCTGCTGGCCATCGAAGGTGGCTTGCGCCGCGACCTGAGCATGGCTTTCAAAGAGAGATTCGTGCAGGTTGGATTCGTGTTCCTCTTGGTGGTATTCGCTTACGTTATGTACAATGACGTGATGCGAATGCTGCCCACGCACTCGTAAATTTTTCGCACGCGCAAAGTCGGAGGCACTGCATGGCAGCATCACCGTCGCACCGTGTCTCCACCGGCGAACGTATCAACACCGCCGAGACCACCGGTAATCTCCAGAAAATTCTAGCCGAGCGCGGCATCCGCATGACCAAGCAGCGCCGCGTCATCCTGCAGGTTATGGATGACGCGGAGCAGCACCTGGACGTGGACCAGATTCTTGCACGTGCGCAAAAAATTGATTCCGGCGTACACCTCGTCACCGTGTATCGCACGATTGACCTGCTGAAAAAACAGGGCCTCATTGACGAGCTGGATTTGCTGCACCTGCGAGGCGACCGCCACTACTACGAAAGCCACGGCCCGCGCGATCACATTCACGTAGCCTGCCTGCGCTGCGGAAAAGTTCGGGAATTTGAAAGCCGCCTCTACGAACAATTGAAGGAACAGATCGCTCGCGACTTCCACATGAAGGTAACAATCTCTCGCACCGAAGTGGGCGGCTACTGCGCCGAATGTCTGGCCGCCGACCCCTCGGCTGGCAAGCCAAAGGCTCTCAGCCAATCTGCTGCCTCAGAACCAGCGACGCATAACGCCCATTGTGCCCGCGAAAATCAGCGCTCTCACTAGTATTTTTCTATGTTGACTGCTTAACCAGCTCCCAGATTCTGGCCAGGTGATGGTCGTCGTGCTCGGCGACAAAATATAAGTGGTCCACTAGCCGCATCGGGGTTTTTAGTCTCGGGTGTGGAATGGCTCGCGCGAACAAGGGGTGTTCCAATGTCTCCACACATCCCAGCAGACTTTTCCTCGCAGTACGGAATGCCAAAAGAATTTCTTGAAGTGAACGGGCATTGTGGTTGGATTCGTGCGTCTTTCGATTCTGTAAATCTGCCGCAGTGAGTTGCTCGCATCCCGCCATGTAGTCGTGCACCCGCGCCAACCATAGCGCTTCCAAGTCCAGCAAATGCCCGGCGTGCTCCTGAGCGGACCATTTTTCCTGGGCTTTATGAACCACTATTTGTGGAGAGCGTCGGCTCAGCGTTTCTTCAAGGCGCGCAGGAGTTCCGCGAAGACGCGAGATCAGACTTGGGCGCAACTCCACAGGAAAAGAAAAATCAAATTTTCTCTCGAACCATGGTGGCAACTGGGGCATAACTTGTTCGGGCACGGGCATCGGACCATTAACCCGCCTTCCGTCTCCTCAGTCGATTGAAGAAGCGGTTCGCGCCGGCAATATCCCGTTTAATCTGTTCTCGCAATTCTGCCGCGCCGTTGAACTTTTGTTCTTCGCGCAGGCGCTTCCAGAAACGCACCTCGATGCGTTTCGCGGGGATTTCTCGGCGGAAGTCGAGGAGGTGAGTCTCCACGGTGAGCGCAGTACCGTTGAACGTCGGGCGCATTCCGATGTTTGTTACCGAGCGGTGGCTGCGCGATTCGCCCGGGAAACAGGTGCGCGTGATGTACACGCCTCGCGCCGGCAACAGCTCCTGTTCAGGCACCAGGTTGAGAGTTGGAAAAGTAAATTTGCTTCCGGTGCCCGTGCCGCTGACTACCTCACCGGTGAGCACAAATGGGCGTCCCAGTAAGCGGTCGGCGTGACTGACATCACCTTGCGCAATTTCGCGCCGAATAATGGTGCTGGAGACAATTTCTCCGCGATAAACCACCGGCGGAATAATTACCACCTCAAAGCCAAGCCCCTCACCAAGTTCGCGCAGAAGATTCACGTTGCCAGCTCCGCGATGACCGAAACGAAAATTTTCTCCCACTAAAATCGCTGCTACGCGCAAATCGCCTACGAGAACCTGTTCGACAAAGTCTTCGGGCGCCAGACGCGCTAGTTCCATGGTGAAAGGCAGCACCACCGCTGCTTCCACTCCCAGTACGCTGAACCAGCCGATGCGCTGGGCATTGGTGGACAAGCGCAACGGCGCGGATTCCGGGCGCAGTACTTTCAACGGCGGCGGATCGAACGTCAGCGCCGTGGAGACGGCGCTGACTTCCAGCGCCCGGGCCGTCGCGGCGCGCAGAATCGCCTGGTGCCCGAGGTGCAATCCGTCAAAATTTCCAATGGCCAGAACGCTGGCTCTTTTCGGTGAAGAATAGTGCGCGTTCCATGCGGCAGCAGAAGCAAACGTACTTACCCCGGCAGTACGCTGGGGCGACATATTCATGGCAGTCGCAGCGCTGTTAGCAGGCTCTTTATCTACCGACAAATCAAATTGTAATCCGTCATAAGCGAGTTGCACGTTGGGGAAACCCAGGTCGCGCAGTCTTTGATTTGTCTCGGCGTGCGACAAATCGTGCGCGATGTGCGTAAACCACGCGCGTTTGGGTGCAAGCTGCTTCACCAGAGCCAGCGCTTGTTCCACGGTTTGATGCATGGGATGAGGAAGGTCGCGCAGCGCGTCGATAATGAGATCGTCCAGGCCGCCGAGCAGCGCCATGGAGGTCTTCGGTAAGGCGCTGAAATCGGTCAGGTATGCGGCTTTGCCGAATCGGTAGCCTAAGACTTCCAGGTCGCCGTGAACCAGCGGTATGGGAATGATCCGCACGCCCAGCAATTCGAATGGCCCGCGCACCTCGTGAAGATCTACGGTAGGCACAGTGCTCAGCGTGGGCTTTCCGCTAAATACATACGCGAATGCCTGCTTCAGGACGGCGAATGTTTCTCCGTTGCCGTAGACCGGCAACGCCGCGCCCTGCCGAATATTGAAGGGACGAATGTCGTCGAAGCCCATGATGTGGTCGGCGTGGCCGTGGGTTAGCAACACGGCATCAAGACGGTCCATGCCGGCACGTAAAGCCTGCTGGCGGAAATCAGGAGTCGTGTCGATCACTACGTTTTGCCTGCCGGAGGAAAGCAGCAGGGAAGGGCGCAGTCGCTTGTCGTGCGGATCGGGTGAAGCGCACACGCGGCAGTGGCACCCTGGAGAAGGCACTCCCATGGATGTGCCGGAGCCCAGTACGGTAAGTTTTATCGGTTCTTTGGTTGCATCAAGGGACATGGAGAAGAAAGATTCGCGGACAGGTGTTTTCGAAAGGCGATGGGGAATGCAGATTCGATTTGCGATCTCTCAACGCCAGCGCAACTATCTTTTCGCGCCGACTTTGGCCTGCTGCGCTACTTTGGCGGCCTGCGCTGCCAGCGCTTGGTTCACTTCCAGAAAGGTCATCTTTAATTTGCCGAGCAGATCCATCAGCAAATTCTCTTCCTCGGGAGCGAGGTGGCCCTTGGTTTTTTCGTGCAGCACATCCAGCATGTCAATCAACTCGCGTGCCGCTTCTGGATCTATCACCGGTTGACCAGTGCGCGGATCGGCGTAGGCGCCCAGAACCATCGCAGCATTGCTGCCAATCATTTGGATCAAATTCTGAAACGCCGGTGAAGCTTTGGGCGCATCCGCGGCCGGCACCGCCGCCGCTGGTCCTTCGGGCGCCGGCGCAGGAACGGGACTACGCGCCGCCTCAATGGCCGCTTCTCGTTCGGCCTTGCGTTCTTCGGCTTCGACTACATCTTTGCGAATCTCGCCCTCGGACGTGAATGGACGGCGATCAATTACTCGGAAAGCTTCTTCTTGTTTGTTGTCAGCCAATGTAGTCCTCTGCGGGTGATGTGACTCTGCAGTTTATCACGCCCGCCTGTTTTGGGCATGGAGGGCCAGGCCGATTGGCGGCGCCAAAAGAATGATGCCGGCCCGCTCGGTTATTTTCGGGACACTTGTCAAATTTTCCGGCTCGCCGTACAGTGGAAAGCCGCACCGGCGATTCTGCGGACACGTGATGTCTTCCCCTGCAAAAAGCACTCCGAGATTGCGGCCCGCTTTGCGGACTAAAGGGCTAAAACGGCTGGCCGCGCGCCCCAAGTCGTCGCGGCAGAGGGCTACCACCAAACTGTCGGCTGGGGAATGGTTCACGAAGCTGATCGCGGTGCAAAAACGCTTGCGCGCGCCGAAGGGCTGCCCCTGGGACCGAGAACAGACTCACGCCACGCTGCGTCCCTTCCTCATAGAGGAAGCTTACGAAGTGCTGGACGCGCTCGATTCCGGAGACGATGCAAAATTCGCCGACGAATTGGGCGACCTGCTGCTGCAAGTCGTGTTGCATTCGGAAATCGCACGCGAACAGGGGCGCTTCAGCGTCGCCGATGTAGTGCAGGCCATTTACAACAAGATGGTGCGCCGGCATCCGCATGTATTCGGAAAAGTTCGCGCCAAGGACTCCGCGCAGGTGCTGCGAAACTGGGAGCGCATCAAGGCCGAAGAGCGCCTGGCCGTCCAGCAATCGGCCCAGCCAGGCGCGCCGATAAACGACACCGCCACCGCAACCGCCCCTACGGCTGAAAAACCAGTGTCGCTCCTCGACGGAGTTTCGCGCGGACTGCCAGCCATGCTGCAGGGCCTGCAGTTGACGCGCAAAGCCGCGCGCGCCGGTTTTGACTGGCACGATGCTGACGGCATCTTCGAAAAATTGCGTGAAGAAATGGCCGAGGTGCGTCACGCACTAACCGAGAAGGACGCCGCACGAGCGGAAGAAGAACTGGGGGATCTGTTGTTCGCGGCCGTAAATCTTGCGCGTTTCGTGAAAGTGGATCCGGAGATTGCGCTAAAAAAAGCCAACACGAAATTTCAGCGCCGCTTCGAGGAAATGGAACGCGCCATGGAGCGCTCCGGCTCTTTTACCGACTTGCCGAGGGAGCAAATGGAAGCATTGTGGGATGCGGTGAAGCTAGGGGAAAACGAGCGCCTGGAAGGCCGGAAATCCGACGGTGGCGACGCTGCGGGCGGGAAGTCTTCAAAGTTGAAGTTGGCGGCTGCTCCTTCGCGATGAGCAGCGCCATCGTAGTGCGCAAATGTCAGGCCTTGGAGGAATTTCAGCTTTGCCTGGCATTGCAGATGGAAATCTGGCAGGAGGCGGAACTGGAGACCGAACCGGTCACCGCCTTCGTGGTTGCGGCGAACACTGGCGGCCAGGTTCTCGGAGCGTTTGACGGCGAACGGCTGGCGGGCTTTACACTGGCGGTGGTGGGATTGCGTGATGGCGTCCCGTACCTGCATTCTCACATGACCGGCGTACACAGCGATTACCGCGATCGCGGCGTGGGCCGTGCCCTCAAGCTGTTTCAACGCGAGGAGGCTCTCAGCCGGGGCATACGGCTGATTTGCTGGACATTTGATCCCCTGGAATTTCGCAACGCGTATTTCAACTTCAACCGACTGGGAGCCATTAGTCGCAAGTACCTGCCGAATTTCTATGGCATCACCACGAGTCCTTTGCATCGCGGCATCGCCACGGACCGCCTGTTGGCGGAGTGGCATCTCGAATCGCCGCGTGTGGACGCCGCAGTGGCCGGGATATCGCAGTCTGGCCCGCAGTATGCGGTAGGGGTGGACATACCGCCCAGCCACGGTAAATCTTCAGGGACGGAGCAAAATGGGCAGCAGGTTACTGACCTGCAAGGTCGCCTGCGACAGGAGTTCTCGAAATATTTCTGCAAGGGATACGCCGCCGTGGCGGTCCGGAATGATCCAGTGGCGCCCGCTTACCTGCTAGCGCCTTGGAGCGATTTCTAAGGAAGAGCCACTCCCGTTCTCAATATGAAAATAAACGAAATCACGCTGCGCGAAATTCATATGAAGCTGGTCGCACCATTTGAGACCAGCATGGACCGCGTCGATTCCCGCCGAGTGCTGCTGGTGGAGGCCAATGTCGACGGAGTGAGCGGCTGGGGTGAGTGCGTCGCGGGGGAAGACCCTTTCTACAGTCCGGAAACCGTCAACATCGCGTGGGTCGTCCTGCGCGAGCACCTGTGGCCATTGATCAAAGACAAGAGCTTTGGTGCCGCTGCCGAAGTGTGGGACCTGCTCGCGCAAGTACGCGGGCACAACATGGCTAAAGCATCACTTGAAGCCGCGGTGTGGGACGCACAGGCACGGCAGAAGAACCTTCCCCTCTGGAAATTACTGGGCGGGACACAGCAGGAGATCAATAGCGGCGTCTCCATCGGACTTAAAGAATCACTTGAAGAATTGGCGGTGGCGGTAAGAAAGGAAGTGGACGCCGGCTATCAGCGGATAAAGATAAAGATTAAGCCCGGAAAAGATATCGCGCTGGTCCAACGACTGCGCCAGGATTTTCCGGGCATTAAATTAATGGTGGATGCGAACTCCGCGTACTGCATGGAAGACTGGGCGCTGCTTAAGCAAATGGATAGCTATTACTTGATGATGATCGAGCAGCCTCTCGGATGGGACGACCTGCACAGTCACGTGGAGTTGCAGAAGAAACTGGAGACGCCGATTTGCCTGGACGAGTGTATCCACTCGGAAGAGCATGCGCTGGCGGCGGTGACGATGGGCGCTTGCAAAATAATCAACATGAAGCTAGGGCGCGTCGGCGGATTCACTCCGGCCAGGAGGATTCACGACATCTGCCAGCAGCACGGAGTGCCGGTATGGTGCGGCGGCATGCTAGAGACAGGAATCGGCCGCGCGCACAATATTGCGCTCGCCACACTTCCCAATTTCACCCTGCCCGGAGACGTATCGGCCAGCAAGCGATACTGGCATGAAGATATAACTGAGCCGGAAGTCACAGTCTCGTCCCGAGGGACGATCGCAGTGCCTCAAGGCCCTGGAATTGGTTTCGAGCCGAAGCGCGAGTACATCGAGAAACTCACCACGCGAGTCGAACGGCTTAATTAGAGTGATGCTCGAGGTTCATAGGTAATGACCACGGCTTTAGCAAAGATGCCGCTGCGAAGCGGTGGAACGCACGCTCGCATTGCGGTGGTCGCCGGCGACGGCATCGGCAAGGAAGTTACTCCCGAGGCGTTGAAAGTTTTGCAAGCGGTTACGGCTGCGCATGGCCGGGCAATCGAGTTCGTGGAATTCGACTGGGGCGCTGACAAATATCTGCGCGAGGGTATCAGCCTGCCGATTGGCGCAGTGGAGATGCTGCGGGATGAATTCGATGCCATATTGTTCGGCGCACTCGGCGATCCCCGAGTTCCGTCCAACCAACATGCCGCGGACATCCTGCTTGGTTTGCGGTTTAAATTGGATCTTTATGTGAATGCTCGCCCGGTGGAACTGCTTCATAAGCGCCTCACTCCTCTGTCCGGGCGTACCGAGAATGACATTCGTCTTATGGTCTTCCGCGAGAACACGGAAGGTCTCTATGTTGGGGTGGGCGGATTTTTCAAAAAAAATACTGCTGATGAAATTGCAGTTCAAGAAGATGTGAACTCGCGCAAAGGTGTAGAACGCATCATTCGGTATGCATTCGAATACGCCAAGGCCAAGGGACTGAAGCGCGTCTGCATGAGCGACAAGTCCAACGCCATGACCTTCGCGCACGATTTGTGGCAGCGCGTCTTCAAGCAAGTTCGCCAGGAATATTCCGATATCGATTCGCGGCACTTGTACATTGACACGCTGGCCATGGAACTGGTGCGTGATCCCAGTCAATTCGATGTCATCGTCACCTGCAATCTATTCGGAGACATCATCAGCGACCTGGGCGCGCAACTTGCCGGCGGATTGGGACTGGCACCCTCTGGCAATATTCATCCGGGCCAGACTTCTTTGTTTGAGCCGGTGCACGGTTCCGCGCCCAACATTGCAGGTAAGGGCATCGCAAATCCACTGGGTTCCGTGCTGGCATCCGCCATGTTGCTGGAGTTTTTGGGCTGGAGAACGGAGGCGGCGTTATTAAACCAAAGTGTGAAGTCGGCATTGGCGGAGAATTACGTGACGCCGGATTTGGGCGGTGACCGCAAAGCAGGGGAAGTCGGCGATTGGCTGGCGAAGCTAGTCAGCAGGCGGAAATAGAGTCGACCTGCCGACAATCAAACCGTCACTTTAAACCGCGCCAGCTGTAATTTGGACACCTCCAGTAATAATTTAGCAGCCACCGCACACGGAATTCCTTGAAGTGAAGTCGAGATTAATAATCACGACGAGCAATTGGGTTGCAAAGCGTTGCTTTAATAGTCTGAGATTTCCGCCGGGCGACTCGAAAATTGTTGAAGTGTCGGCGTTCCGACATTTAAATCTAATTCCAGTTATGCAAGGTCGCGGAATGGGAAAAAGTGGATGCAGGACAATCTCGGTATCGCGTAAGGCCACCGTCCGATCGGTTTACTTGAACTTCTATGTCGACGCTCCGACATTCAAAGTTGTTCGTTAGGCCGGTACCGGTGAGCGGAAAGTATGTTTAAGTAGAGGATTAACTACGGCGGCGCACGACCGCGGCTATCGAGAGGCCTAAAAGAAAACCGCCGACGTGCGCCCACCAGGCCACTCCACCTTGTGCAACTTCTCCCAGGCTGCTCACTCCTGCGACGAATTGCAGAAAGAACCAATAGCCCAGGATAAACACTGCCGGTATGGGCACCAAGAAAACGAATACCAAGGTGAGTATGCGCGAACCGGGGTAGAAAACGAGATATGCGCCCATCACTCCGGAGATCGCGCCACTGGCGCCCAAGGCTGGCAAGGAGGAGTTGAGGTTGAACAGCACATGGAGCAAGCCGGAACCGACCCCGCACACGAGGAAAAAGAATAAATACGCGGCGTGTCCGAAGGAATCCTCGACATTGTCGCCGAAAATCCACAAGAACAGCATATTGCCCGCAAGATGCGCCAAGCCGGCGTGCAGAAACATGCTGGTGAGCAACGGCAGAAAGGCCCCGTGAAAGTCGATAGTGCCAGCCAGGAACGCCGGAAAGCGCGCCGGAATCGTGGCATTGGCCATCAGGAAGGCTTTGAGGAGATGTGGCGGGAGAGTTGTCTGGTAAATAAAGGCGCCTACATTGGCGCAGATCAACAAAATATTTACGACGGGCGGGGTCCTATGAGGGGTCTGGTCTTTTAGCGGGATGAACACGTTGGCGGCGTCAGAGTAAACCACATACGCTGCAAATAGGAAGTTAGCGGCGAACTAATTTTTTCGGAACGCGGAGCGCCCGTGCACAAGCGTTTAGCCAATTAGAAGCCCACATAATCGAGTTTAATTTCGCGCAGGCGTTGCGCCGCCGCTGCGAGTGTGATAATTATTCAGGTTCCGCGTGCACGTGAAATCGCAGCTGAGGCACAGCTCAGCAGGGAAGTCCGGCGCGCCACGAACTTCATGCCCGCCCGGGAAACGGAAGCCATTATCTTAAAAACTTTTCCGCTGGGCGAAGCCGACCGGCTGGTGAGTTTTCTCGGGCGATCGTCGGGGCGAATGCGCGGAGTAGCGGCTGGAGCGCGGCGCATCAAGAATCGTTACGGATCGACCCTGCAACTGTTGTCGCATGTGCAGCTGTGGTACGTGGAAAAAGAAACTCGCGACCTGGTGCGTATTCAACAATGCGAGCCGCTGGCGTCCTTCAACAAGGCCCAGAGTGACTATTTCCTGAGCACCGGGATGGCAGTGGTCAGTGAAGTTGCGGAAACAGTGCTGCCGGAACGCGAGGTTTCGGAGGCGATGTTCCGCCTGATCCTACTGAGCGCGCAGGAAATTGAACGAACCGGCGAATGGGCACTACCGCTAAGTTACTTCGCGTTCTGGACCGTGCGGCTCGGCGGTTGGCTGCCGCGGTTTGATCGCTGTGGTAATTGCGGAACGCCATTCGGCGCTCAAGCTGCATACTTCGCGTCGTGGGAGCCGGGATTGTGGTGCGACAAGTGCCGGCGCTCCGGGATGTTCGCGATGCACGAAGGGGCACGGCGATTGGCGGAACGCTTTACCGGGGAACGCTTGGACCGCATCACCGCGTCTGCAGCGGTAACAGTGGACATTCGGGAGTTGCGCGAGGCGGCGCTCGACTGGATAGAGCATCATACGGAAAGAAAACTGGCGACACGAGAGCTCTTGGAGAATAGTTGAAACTTAAAGTAAAACTTGACAAACGAAACGTAGGGCTTAATTTTCAGGATCTGATTCTGAAACTGTCGCAATTCTGGGCCCGGCAAAACTGCGTGCTGCAACAGCCTTATGATGTAGAAGTAGGAGCGGGTACCATGCACCCGGAAACCTTTCTGCGGGTGCTGGGACCCGAACCCTATCGAGTTGCTTTCGTGCAACCCAGCCGGCGTCCCGCCGATGGCCGCTATGGCGAAAATCCCAATCGCCTGTACAAGCATTCACAATTTCAGGTGATTCTTAAGCCTTCGCCGGCGGACGTCCAGGACATTTACCTGAAGAGCCTGGAAGCAATCGGCATTGACTTGCGCGTTCACGACATCCGCTTCGAAGAGGACAACTGGGAATCGCCAACGCTTGGCGCGTGGGGAATTGGATGGCAGGTTTTGCTGGACGGACTAGAGATTACGCAGTTCACCTATTTCCAACAAAGTGGCGGAATTGACCTGGATCCCATATCCGTGGAGCTCACGTACGGTTTGGAACGCATCTGCGCCTTTCTACAAGGTGTGGACAGCGTGTACGACCTTCGATGGTCGGCTCATATGACTTACGGGCAAATTCGTTTGGCGGAGGAACAACAGCTGTCTGTCTACAGTTTTGACAAAAGCGATGCCGCGGCCATTAGAGCAGAGTTTGATCTGCACGAGAAGCAAGCTAAAGCGCTACTTGAGGATTTCGCGGACACCAAGGGTGAAGCGCGAATTCGATATCCGTTACTCGCCGCGTACGACCATTGCTTGAAGTGCTCGCATCTCTTCAATCTGCTGGACGCGCGCGGCGTGATTTCGACTACAGAGCGAGCGGCCTTGATGGCCAGGGTTCGTGGCGCCGCTTGCAAGACTGCGGCGGCGTACCTGGAGCAAATCGGCGGCCCAGCTAAGCGGCGGGAGTTGCGCTCATGACCGCCTTGGCTACCAGCAACGAGAAAGCCGTAAACAAGAAACTTCAAGTAAAACCTGAGAGAAGGCTTGAGCTGGTTTTTGAGATCGGCTGCGAGGAAATTCCGGCGGGAATGTTGCCGCGCGCGGAAGATGAGCTCAAGACCAACATCACGAAGCTTTTGACTGCGGAAAATCTGATAGAAGGAGTGACCGTAGAGACATTCAGTGGCCCGCGGCGCCTGACGGCTTGGGTGCGAGGATTGATTTCCAAGCAGGCGGACGTGACCAACGACTTGACCGGTCCTCCGAAATCGGTGGCGTATGACGTCGAGGGATTTCCCACCAGGGCGGCGTTGAGCTTTGCGGAGAAGCAGGGCCTGCCGGTGGATGCTTTACACCTTATTCAAACGCCAAAAGGCGAATATCTGGCGGCCAGACAGGTCAAGAGAGGCCGTACCGCGGAGGAAATCTTGCGCGACATACTACCGCGCACAATCCACGACCTGACGTGGCCGCGCTCGATGACCTGGACGGGAATTGATGGCGCGAGATTCATTCGGCCGATCCGCTGGATACTGGCGGTGTTGGACGGCAAAGCGTTGCAGTTTTCTTTCGGGGGAGTGACCTCGTCAGATACGACGCTGGGTCACCGGTTTATTGGCAGAGGCCGGCTTACGATTCGCAGCTTCGGGGAATACGAGAAAAAACTGGCCTCCAACGGGGTGATCTTACGGCCGCTGGCACGGCGCGAGAAAATTGAGCGGGAGCTCGCGCAACTTGCGCGCAAGGGTGGCTATCAGGTCCACGAAGATGCTGTCTTGCAAAACCTCGTGTGTTACTTGAATGAGTATCCGAGCGTTATAGAAGGCGATTTCGATAGCAAGTACTTGAACCTGCCGGACGAGATCCTGGTCACCGTAATGCGTGACCATCAGAAATATTTTGCCGTGGAAAACAAGCAGGGCGAACTGGCGCCGAAATTCCTGGCGGTGATTAATCTGGCGCGAGACGCACGTGGATTGGTGCGCGCCGGACATGAGCGGGTGCTGCGGGCGCGATTCGCGGACGCGCAATTCTTCTGGGCCGCAGATCAGAAGAAGCAACTGGTCGAAAATCTGCCGAAACTTGAGCGCGTTACCTATGAGTCGCGGCTGGGCAGCTATCGGGACAAGGTCGAACGAGTACGCTCCATCGCGCGCTGGCTGGCAGAGCAGTGGTACAGCAGCGGAATGATTGAAGCGCACGTTGCCGAAGCCGACCGAGCTGCGGAGTTGGCGAAATGCGATCTGGCCACGGAGATGGTGCGCGAATTCCCCGAATTACAGGGCATTGTAGGCGGGTTGTATGCGCGCGCACAGGGCGAGCCTGACGAAGTGGCCGACGCCATCTACGACCATTACCGCCCGGTGGGCTTGACGGACCCCATTCCACGCAACGTCACCGGTTGTGCGGTAGCGTTGGCAGATAAACTGGATTCCATTGCCGGATGTTTTCTGGTGGGCGTGGTGCCCACCGGCTCCAGCGATCCGTATGCCTTGCGCCGGGCCGCGCTGGGGATCGTAAAAATCATCCTGGAGCGTAGATTGCCGGTATCGCTATCGCTGGCGGTAGGGGCGGCGGCCAAAGCATTGCTCGTCCACAAACCGAAGAAGGGTATGAGCACTGAACAGGAAGCGCAGGTGTTGGACTTTATTCTCGACCGCGCAAAATTCATCTTGCGGGACCGCGACGGCTTTGCGTATGACGAAGTAAACGCCGTGTTTCGCGCGGGCGCCGAGGATTTGGTAGACGCACAGAAGCGACTGCTGGCGTTGAAAGCTATCCGCAAATCGAAGAATTTTGAGCCGCTGGCGGTATCATTCAAGCGGGTGCGCAAGATACTGGAGAAGGCGGACCTGCCAAAGGACGGCATGCGCCACGTACAGGTGGAATTGTTTGATCACGACGCCGAGCGCGGGCTGTATGCAGCCATGCGTGAGGCCGCCGCCAAAGTGCAGACAGCCAAGCGCGAAGGGAAGTACCAGGAGGCATTAGAGATTATCGCGGGTCTGCGTAAAGCGGTGGACCGGTTCTTTGAAGAAGTGATGGTCATGGCGGAGGATGAGCGTATCAGGGCGAACCGCGTAACGTTGCTGTCCGATTTGCTAAAGGAGTTCACGACGGTGGCCGATTTTTCCGAAATCGGGTCCGAGGAGCGGAGATAGCATTTTGAAGTGTTGGTGGAGATATTGCGAATTGGCAAATTCCGCAAACAATGTCGACGCTCCGACAGTTAAGGGGCGACTTCAGATGGATGCGGCAAATATTAGAATTTAACGGCGCGAAAAACGTCGACGTTCCGACAAGCGAAGTGATGGTTTAACGACCGGATCTTCAGGGTGCAATCTTTGAGCGAATGCTCTTAGGCAGCGAACGCAGTCTTAAAGTTTAGCTTCAACTGATTTGCGAGTGAAAATTCTACGTCGAGGGTCACAGTGAAAAAATGGGTGTATTTTTTCGGAGCGGGCAAAGCGGAAGGTAACGGAGAAATGCGCGAATTGCTGGGAGGCAAAGGTGCCGGCCTGGCGGAGATGACCAAGATCGGATTGCCGGTTCCGGCGGGATTCACAATCTCTACCGAGGCTTGCGAGTACTACTACAAGAACGGCAAAAAGTATCCTTCGGAGTTGAAGAAGGAGGTCGCGGCACACGTAGCGCAACTTGAGAAAGTAACCAAGAAGAAGTTGGGCGATCCCCAGAGTCCACTGCTGGTCAGCGTGCGCTCTGGTTCGGCGCGGTCTATGCCGGGAATGATGGAGACGGTCCTCAACTTGGGGCTAAATGACCGCAGCGTGCAGGGCTTGGCAGGTGCCACGAAGAACGAGCGGTTTGCCTATGACGCGTACCGCCGGTTTGTGCAGATGTATTCGACGGTGGTCATGCAGATGTCCAAGGAAGATCTAGAACATCGCCTGAGCGGGTTGAAGGCCCGGCTGGGCGTTAAGGAAGATACCGCTGTTCCGGCGAGCGGATGGAAAGAATTGGTGGGCGAGTACAAAAAACTGTTTAAGGAAAAGACCGGCAAGGACTTTCCGGACGATCCGATGGACCAGTTGTGGGGCGCGATAGGTGCGGTGTTCGGCTCCTGGATGGCGGAGAAGGCTGTCACCTACCGCCGCGTGGAGAAAATTACCGGTGTGCTGGGCACCGCCGTGAACGTGGTGCAGATGGTGTTTGGAAACAACGGGGAAACCTCGGGAACGGGTGTGTGCTTCACGCGCGATCCGAGCTCTGGCGAAAAAGTTTTCTATGGCGATTACCTGGTGAACGCCCAAGGTGAGGACGTGGTAGCTGGAATTCGCACGCCTACGCCGCTGCGTGAAATGGCTAAAGCGATGCCTAAGGTGTACGGGCAACTCGATAAAGTTCGAGTAAAACTTGAAAATCACTATCGCGACATGCAGGACATGGAATTCACCGTTGAAGACGGAACTTTGTACATGCTGCAGACGCGAACGGGAAAGCGCACGCCCGCAGCGGCGTTTCGCATTGCCGTGGATATGGCCAATGAGAGGTTAATCAGTAAAGAAGATGCTATCCAGCGGATTAAATCGGAAGATATCGAACGACTCTTCTATCCGGTGATTGACGCCAAGGTGGACAGGAAATCTCTGGAAGCGAGAATCCTGGCGACAGGCATCAATGCGGTGCCGGGAGCAGCGGTGGGCAAGGTAGTTTTCTCCGCGCAAAAAGCGGAAGAGTGGGCCGAGAAGGGCGAGAAAGTAATTCTGGTGCGACGCGAAACGAGCCCTGAAGACGTGGGCGGGATGGCTGTCGCGCAGGGAATTCTAACAGCCACTGGCGGAAAGACCAGTCACGCGGCAGTCGTGGCGCGTGGTTGGGGCAAGTGCTGCATTGTTGGGGCTGAAAAACTGCAGATCGATTACAAATCGCTGTCCATGGTGGCTGGTGGAAAGACCGTGAAGGAAGGGGATTGGGTCACGCTGGACGGCAGTGAAGGCGTGGTGTATTCGAGCGAGATGCCTCTGGTGGTGCCGGAATTGCCGCAAGCATACGCCACATTGATGAAGTGGGGCGATGAAGTGCGGCGCTTGCGTGTCCGCACCAATGCGGACACTCCGCAGGATGCTCGAAAGGCCCGGGAGTTTGGCGCGGAAGGCATCGGGTTGTGCCGCACCGAGCATATGTTCTTCACCGACTTTGAGCACCCGGAGAAAAGTCACGAGCGGCAGCGCGCCATCCAGGAAATGATCCTGGCGGAGACGCGTGAGGCACGCGTGAAGGCTCTGGACAAGTTGCTGCCATTTCAACGACGCGACTTCGTGGGCATCTTTCAGGCGATGGATGGATTTCCGGTAACCATTCGACTGATCGATCCACCGTTGCACGAGTTCGTGCCGCACGAGCGCGCCAAACAGCAGGAGTTGGCGAAGGATCTGGGGATTAACGCCGAGATCGTCGCTCGTAGGGTCGAACAGTTGCACGAGTCTAATCCGATGCTGGGACATCGCGGCTGCCGGTTGTCTATCACGTATCCAGAAATTCTTGAAATGCAGGTTCGAGCGATCATTGAAGCAGCCATCGAATGCCAACGAGGCAGGGTTAAAGTTTTACCTGAGATAATGCACCCGTTGGTTTTGGACAGAAAAGAACTATTTCTTCTTGAGCAGGCCACTCGGCGAGTCGCTGACGACTTAATCACAAAAGCAGGCGTGAAGTTGCCATACCTTGTGGGCACGATGATTGAGTTACCACGCGCGGCGCTAATGGCGGCGGAGATTGCAGAGGTCGCAGAATTCTTCTCCTTCGGTACCAACGATCTGACTCAAACGACCATGGGACTTTCCCGCGACGACGCTGGGCGATTCCTTCCGGATTATGTGGATGAGAAGAAGGCCGGAGTATTTGCGGCAGATCCATTTCAATCGCTCGACGTAAAAGGCGTAGGGATGCTGATGCGCTGGGCCACGGAGCGAGGCCGAGAGACACGGCCGAAGTTGAAGATCGGAATTTGCGGCGAGCATGGTGGAGACTCTGACAGTGTCAAGTTCTGCCACGGTCTCGGAATGGACTATGTGAGTGCCTCGCCGTTTCGTGTGCCGATCGCCAGATTGGCAGCGGCGCAGGCCGTAATAGACGAAAACGCCCAGAGCAATAAAAAGGCGAAGAAGGCTTCAGCCAGGTGATTGCCGAGTTGAGCGGCCAGAGCTTTCGCGTGAGAAGTGGTCAGGTTTCCTCTCAGGGACTCCCGTTCGTGCATACTTGAGGTATTCAGCAGGAACACCCGTACCCTATGGAAGGGTTAAACCCTCCTGGAGTTCACTAAACATCGACACAATATAGTTCCCATCTGTTCCCCACTGACTCGTCACGCAATCTAGACGAATTGAATTCGCGTGGCGCTGGCGTTCGGGGTGCGGCGTGGGAGTTCGATTCAGCATACTGATACCAGTTTTTAACCGAGAGAAATATCTCCAGCAGGGGATTGACTCCCGTACTCGCTCAGACCTTTAAGAACTTCGAAATCTTGCTATTGACGATAGTTCCACCGACGGCTGAGCGGACCGAGTGCGTTCGTATGAACGGCCAGCCACCTTTTATCCTGAGTTACCCGGTCTTTCATAGAGGTCGAAGACAAAAGCCATCGTTCAAGTAACAATTAGATTGTCGGCCGGCCGACGTACGCCAGCGTCGAATCATTTAATGTATTACTTGAAGTATCTAAGTCGGGATTTTGAAGAAGAAGTACAGGCCGATAAAGAAGAATATAAGGTCAGGTGACCAGGCTGCCAGGAACGGCGGAAGTTGCCCGACTCCACCCATAGCTTCCATCAGGCGGGCGATACTCCAGTAACCGATCCCGATGGCGACTCCCAGCGTGACACCGCCGATGGCCCCGCGAGCGCCTACCAGAAAAGCAAAGGGGATCGCCAGAAGCATGCTGATCGGAGCAATCAGCGGGTAAGCGATCTTCACGTGCCATTGCACGGTCAGGTTGGCGACGTCGAAACCCGCCCGACGCAGCCCTGCGATGTAGCGGTTTAGCTCCGACCAGTCCATCTGAAAGGCCTGACGGACCTCGCGGTTGAAGTATTCCGGCGGCTCGGTCAGCTCTGGGAAAGACTGCACGCTGAATTGGTCGAAACGGGTAATGGTCCCGCCGGAAAAATCGCGAACCCAGCCAGATTCCAGCAACCAGTTCTTTTGCGAAGGGGACCATTGCGCGCGAGTGGCAAAAATACGTCGGCGGACGTCAAAGGTAGCCGGATCGATCTCTACTACACTCAGTCCGCCAAAGAGATTTTGCAGCGGACTGAAGAGATCATAGTTATAGATTTTGGAGTTTTCCCCGAAGATCCAGCGTTGCGGGTGGCTATAGGTTTGAGGCGGACGGCCCTTGATCTGGTTGCGCAACGCATCCTGGCGCTGGTTGGCGTAGGGAAGATAGGTTTCGTCCACGAGCAACATGGCACCGGCGAGGACCATGCCGGCCCCCAGTAGCGGAACAATCAAGCGATGAATGCTGATGCCGTTGGCTTTGATGGCCACGATCTCGTTGTTCTTGCTCATGATTCCGAGCGTCACCAGCACAGCTACGAGCGCGCCGAGAGGAGCAAGGTTGTAAATCAGGTAGGGCGTCAGATAGCGAAAATAATTGATGACCGTGAGGAAGGCCACGCGGTGACGCGCGATGTCGTCGAGCAACTCGAAAAAAGTGAACGTCTCGAAAAGGAAAACGAAGACGCCCATGACGATCGAGAAATAAGCGGCGAAGCGCCGAAGTATGTAGAGATCCAGGAGCCGCGGGAAACTGCTCCCGCTGAGGTTCGATGCGGACTGCTGCGCTTCGCCGTTAAGGCGACTCGTAGTTAGGGTGGAACCGTTTAGCCTGCGAAGAGCCGCCGTGCGAGCGCGGGCCTTGCGGCGAAGCAGGCGCAGGCGAGTTCTGATGGGACTGGTGGGATGCAGCCAACGGCTTTCGCCGCGAAATTGCTCCATGCGCGGGAGAAGTGCAATACCGAAAGCGGCGAGTATTACGTTTGCGATCCAAATGCCGACGACTGGCGCTACTGTGCCTTGGCGCGCCATTCCAGCCCCGGTGACGAAGAGCAAGTAATAGCCGGCGATCATGGCCACAGCGATGAGGGAGCCCGCCGCTCGACCGCCACGGCGAGGTTGCGCGCCGAGAGGTACGGCGACGAGCGCAAACACTATGCAAGCAAACGGGAAGGCGAACCGGCGGTGCAGTTCCACGCGAGCTTCCCGCCAGGCGGGACCGTCGTCGTGCAGCAGGCTGGAGAACGAACGCTCCGGATTGCTGAGCTGGCGCTGCTTGGCGGGGATCAAATTGTTCACATCTATCGGCCAGTCGGTTTGCCCAAAAGCGGTGACAGAGTAGCGGTCAGGGCGATCGCGAAAAAATTCGTGAGTACTGCCGCCCTGCAGGTGCAGCTCGAGCTTGCCCTGACTGGGCTCAGGAATTACAATCGCGCGCTCGGCCAAGGTCAGCCGGGAGCCTCCTTCTCCACCCGTGTCTGCCAGGAACACGCCGTGCCATTGTGTGCCGCTGGCGGCGACATCTGAAATGTAAAGTATTAGTTGAGGAAAGCGTTCGTCAAAAACTCGAGGCTGCACCTGGAAGGAGATTTGTGAAGCGATCAGCGTTGCTTCCGTGGCACGGAAGGTGCGGAGCGCCAGGGGCGAAAGCCACAGGGTCATGGCCAGACTGACGAGAAGGCCGCCAACCGCCATCACGCCAACCGGTAGCAGGATGCGGCGGCGGCCGATACCCAGTGCGGTCAGGGCGATGATTTCGCTGTCGGCAGACATGCGGCCGAGTCCCAGCAAAACGCCAATAAGCACGGCCATGGGAATGGTGAAGGTGAAAACGGCAGGGAAAATGCACAAAAATAATCTGAGGATTTGTGTGCCGGAACCGCTGTGGCGGACGAAGAGCTCCATCAGGCGGATGAGCTGAGGGACGAAAAAGACAAAGGTGAAGACGATAAGGCCGAGAGCGGCGTGCCGAAAAACTTCGCGGACAATGTAGCGGTCCAATATACGCATGATGCGAACGGTGAGTGTAACACGCTGGAAGAGTGAGACAGGAGCGGGATAGAACATGCAGCGAGTGAACCTGGTGGTGTTGTGGCACATGCACCAACCGCAATACCGCGACCCGGAAACAGGGAGGTACGTGCTGCCGTGGACGCGCCTGCACGCGACCAAAGATTATTTTGGAATGGTGAAAGTGCTGGAGGAATTTCCGGGATTTCACGCCACTTTCAACCTGGTGCCGTCGCTCGGAATGCAACTGCAAGAGTATGCCAGCGGAAAATTCAACGAGCCGTGGTTTGCGCTGGCGTTCCAGAACGCCGAAGCGCTGACCCGGGAAGATAAAGTGGAGATTCTGGCGCGCGCGTTTCAAGTGAACCATGAACGGCTGATGTCACGCTGGAAACGCTTCGTCGAATTGTATGAATGGTCGCGGCCCGCGGATGGGGCGCAGGCGCAGGTTACCTTTACCACGCGCGACTGGCGCGATTTGCAGGTTCTGTCGCAGTTGGCGTGGATGGAAGAGACCTGGCTGGAAAAAGATGAAGTGGTGAGCCGGCTAGCATCGAAGGGGCGAGATTTTTCCGAGGCTGATAAAGAAGCGCTAAAGGCCAGGGAAATTGAATTGATCGGCCTGGTATTACCCGCCTATCGAGAGGCAGCCCAGCGCGGGCAAGTGGAACTGAGCACCACACCTTTTTATCATCCGATTTTGCCGCTGGTGTGCGATTCCGACATTGCGCGCGTGGCGAATCCGTCGACTCCATTGCCGAGGCGCGCTTACCGGCGGCCGGAAGACGCGCGCGAGCAATTACGGCGCGCGCGTGAATATCACGAGCGAGTGTTCGGGGTGAAGCCCGCGGGCCTGTGGCCCTCGGAAGGTTCGGTGTCGGATCAGACCCTGGCGATTGCGTCGGAAGAGGGCTTCCAATGGTTCGGAACGGATGAAGGAGTGTTGGGCCGCACCTTGAATGTAGGATTTTTTCGTGATGCTACCGGAATTCCTTCGAGTGCGGACCGACTGTACAAACCGTGGCGGGTGCAGACGCCATCCGGCGGAATCACGGGATTATTTCGCGATCACCATTTGTCGGACCTAATTGGCTTTGTCTATAGCCGCATGGATTCGAAGGCGGCGGCACGAGATTTGCACGAGCGCTTGCGATATCTAGGGGAGCGGGTGCAGAGCGCGCACCCGCTGACGATTTGTATTTTTCTGGATGGAGAAAACGCCTGGGAGTATTACCCGGGCAACGGGCGTGAATTTCTTCGTGAGTTTTATGGACGCATTGTCGGCGACCAGGATTTTCGCGCGCTGACGGCTTCGGAAGCAATTGTTGCCGCGGGTGATGTGCCGTCGACCGGCGGTATTTTTCCCGCTTCGTGGATCAATGCGAATTTTGATGTGTGGATCGGCCACGCTGAAGACGTGGCCGCGTGGGAATTGTTATGGGATGCGCGCGAAGTGTACTCGCGAGCTGTGGAATCGCACGGTGAAGGACGAACAGACGCACCGGTGGCGAAGGCTTTGAGCACAGCCTATGAATCGCTGCTCGCAGCAGAGGGCAGTGACTGGTGTTGGTGGTTCGGTCCCGAACACAGCACCGCGAATGATGCGGAGTTTGACGCACTGTTTCGCAAACATTTGACGGGAGTTTACCTGGCGCTGGGGCGCGTGCCTCCGGAGGAACTAGCCAAGCCCATTAAGCGCAAGCCGGAGCATGCGCTGGAGCTGACGCCGACGGGGTTTGTAAACGTGAAAGTGGATGGACGTGACAGCTCTTACTTCGAATGGCTGGGCGCGGGCTTATATTCGCCTGAGCGTCGCGGCGGCTCGATGCACGGCCGGGTTTTCCATTTGCGTGAACTGCGCTATGGCTTTGAGGAAAAGCGCCTCTGTGTGCGTGTAGATCTTTTTTCCGAGGTGCTGGCGGAATTGGAGGATCCGGAGTTTCGCATCACCATTGCGGGCGCGGAAGAAATTACCGTAGTGGTGAAAATCGAACGCGGGCATCTGCGCGAATTCGCCGTAGAGAAGGGAAATGTTTGTCTGTTGAATCCCGAGAATGTCGCGGAAGCGGCGTTTGATCGCATCCTGGAAGTAGCGATACAGCGTGAGGCGCTGGAGCTTGCGGGACAAACACAATTGCGTTTGGGAGTAGCGTTGTGGCATGGCGGACTTCCGGTCGATGTGCTGCCAGCGTCGGGATTCCTGGAAGTGAATTTGGGCGAAGAACATTCGGCGTGGGCGATTGCGGAAAAGAAGAGTGAGATGTTGGGTGACGTGAAGGGCTGATGGGTAAAGCTCAAGAACCGCAGTTGATGGTTCAGCTGTTCCCGGAACTATCAGCAGAACTCGACGAACTCCTCACCCGTGCCGGAGAACAGACGCTAGCGAGCTGGGTTTCCAAATTAGACCGCTGTCGCTGCGGCGACGATTTTGCGGCTCATTCTGTACGCAACCCAAACCGACAGGACAATATGGGTCCGGTTCCCGCAGTCTGGCATCGGAGCCCGATACCGGTTACCTCATTTTAGATATAGCCGGCAACTGCAATTACACATGTCGAAGTGCTGTATCGAGATGAAATTCGGCACAAATTGCTGGCGAAACTTCCCGGAGGGTTATTTATCCCTGGTGTCAAAACTAGGTTTCTAGAAAAGTTTGACGGCGAGGTCGGTGGGATTGGAGCCCACGCTGATCATGGTGACGAGATAATTTGTGCGCACGCGGATTACGGCGATGTCACCGGAATCCTGATTCACGGCGAGGAGAAGGGTTTCTTGCGGATCGAAACGCAGCGCGGACGGAGTTTGACCAGCGGGGACGGGGAAGCCCATGCCGGGATCGCGATCCAGGCGGCGATTTACGATGTCCACGGGGATGATGCGGTTGGCGGCTGCGTCGCTGACATACATCACACTGGCGTCGGCACTCAGAATGGCGCGACTAGGCGCTGAACCAAGGACCATATAGTCACCGACCTCGTGCGTGGCAGTGTTGATGACCTGCAGACCGTGAGCTTCGGGAGAGATTAGATAGAGTTCGCCGCCGTCCGGTTTAAGAAGCATTTGCGTAGTGCGGCCGGCGAGTTCAAGATGCGTGAGCAGCAGCCCCCGCCGCAAATCCACCACCGAAATACGCGCATCGCTGGCGCTGCGGACGAAGGCGACGGAATCGTCGGCCAGAACCGCAATGTCTTCGGGCCGCGCGACGACTGCAATAGTGCCGCGAGATGCCAGCGTTGCAGCGTCGTGTATCGAAATGGTGTTATCCCCGCGATTGGCCACCAGCAGAGTTTTGCCATCGTGAGTGACGCGCGCAAGGATTGGTTCGCGTCCGGTTTTGGCGGAGCCCAGAATCGCGTGAGTACTGCAGTCAATCGCGGACAGCACATTGTTTCCCGATGATGTGGCGTAGGCGCGCGTGCCGTCGGGCGAAAACTCAAGGCCATATGGCGCCGGACCTACAGGAATGCGCGCGGCGATTTGATTGCTGCGCGCGTCAAGCACCCAGACAAAACCTCCGGCGGTGCTGACTCCCCAGATTTCCGCGCGTGTGGGATGTTCGCGCACGCCGGATAATTTTTGACCTACGGTGATTTGCGCGACAGGACGGAGATTGACGAGATCCACGACGGTCAGCGAGCCATCGCCCGTAGTTACGTACGCGCGTAGACGCAGACCCGGGCGGAGGAAGGATGGACGGTGTTCGAAGAGAAGCAACGCCAGCGCGGCGAAGATGAGAATGGCCACGAGGGACAGGACGCGATAGTTCCGCGAGCGCGTCATTTGTTGTTGGGACCACCAAACGAGCGGGAAATCGCTATCGTGGCTGCGCAAAACTCCCATACGCAAGTGCGTACGGGGCACCCGACTTCGTGCTGTGATATGTAGGTGGTCAGTCGACCGGAAAGGCTCGCACGCACGTTCAGAAGTTTAGAGATGGGTAGAGGGCGTGTCAAAGCGGGGTCGTCTTGGCGGGCGCCATCCAGCGCGTTTGCGCGCCCTGGGACGTGCCGCTATAGTTAATTTACCTGCCATGCGATGGTATGAACGAAAAATTCGGCGCTATGAGCACCGGCGGTGGACTACCGACGATAATCGGCGTGTACAAGCGTTCGAATGGGGAGTGGAGCATATTGACGGCAGCCCTTCGGAATCGAATCCCGGCGAGTATGTGCGGCAATACGCGAAGCATGCGATCGAGACGAGTCACGAATGGTTCGCGACGACTCCGCCGCCGGCCTTCAAAGTCGGCAATGAAAATGTGCTGACATTTCCGAGTTCCGTGGAATCGGCGTGGCCGGAAAACAATGTGGTTCACGCGCAGATATTCCCTGGAAAGCCAAATGGCGCGGCGGTGCTGGTTCTACCGAACTGGAATGCCAAATGGCACGGCCAGCGTGGCTTGTGCGAGTGGATGCAGCGTTTGGGCATTACCGCGCTGAAATTGAGCATGCCGTATCACGACCGGCGTATGGCCAAAGGTCATGAGCGGGCGGATCAAATCTGTGGTCCGAATATCGGGCTGACGCTGCAGGCCAACCGGCAGGCGGTGCAGGATGCCCGGCGGTGTTTGCGCTGGATGGAACAGCAAGGATACCAACGGCTGGGCATTCTTGGAACGAGCATTGGATCTTCCATCGGGTACATCACGCTGATGCACGATGAGGCCGTGCGTGCGGGAGGATTTTTTCACATCTCCACGTATTATGCTGACGTGGTGAGTCAGGGCATGACTACCAATCACGTGTGGGAAAGTTTGCGGCATCACGTGACTGTCGAGGAGTTGCGAGATTATTGGGCGCCGATCAGTCCGATGCCGTACGTAGAGCGCAGCCTGGGCGCGGACCGCAACTGCTTCATGGTTTACGGCAAATACGATCCGACCATGCTGCCGGAGCTCACCGAGCAGATGCTCGATTCTTTGCGGAGGCACGGTTCGAACCCGACCGTTCTGGAGTTGGCCTGCGGCCATTATTCATTGGAATTGCGGCCATTCAGTTATATTGCGGGCTACCGCATGCTTTCGTTTTTCCGGCGAGCGTTGAGTTAGTCTTTTTTGGCGGGCGCTGCGGTTACTGCGGCGAAGGCTTGCCGGATTCACCCAACACCATGGTGCGGTACATGCGCTCGAGCATGTCTTTTTGTTGCGGCGTCAGCGGACCGTTTTCGTCGAGGCCCATGGCTTTCACAGAACTCCGGTAAACCTCTTCGCGTGCCTTCCGCGAGAGGGTAGCAGCTTGAGCGGGATCCAACATTTTCAGGCCGTTTCGCTGGATACGGGCGTCGTCCTCGGCTCGCTGCGTTGCTTGCGATGTGATCTTCGCCTGATCGGCGTCACGAAGCGTCGAGAGTTCGCTGCGCATTTCTGTGGCGTGCTGGCGGGTCTCGCCCGAGCAGCCCGCAAAGTTGGTAATCAACTCCATGACCTCCTGCGCTTCGAGAAAACTCATCTTGTGCTGGACGGAGGCTTCGCGGGTTGGAATGATTCCGGATTCGCATTGGGATGCCAGCGCGAAGGACACACCTACACGTATGCGACGCTCGTCGAGCATTTCGACTAGAACGGGTATGTCAGCAGGTTTCACCCGGCTGGCAAGTTCGGATAGGGATTTTTCGCCATAGCCCATGCCGTGCGCACCGAGATGTTGCGTGCGCAGAATTACGTTGCGCAGTTCGGCTCGCGAACGCGGCTCATCATTCCCGCGTGAAACAGTGGAGAACGAAACCGACAGCAGCAGGACCACCAGCGGAGCGGAGCGCCTTGATTTCATTCTGGGCATGATAGCCCCGCGCATGATGAGGCTTCAACTCCCGCGCGGGTTGCGGCGGTGGGATGGCATGCCTGTATGATAGGGCTCTCAAATTTGGAGGCAACGACTATGGAAACACCGCCGCAAATGGAACAGCTGAAGAAAAACATGAAGGCCACCTGGATGGCGGGAGACTTCGGCCAGATCGCTAAGTTGAACGTGGCGGAGGGAGCGCGCTTCATGGAGGGACTACACATCAAGCGCGGCGCGGAAGTGCTTGATGTGGCTTGCGGAACGGGGAATCTAGCGATCCCGGCGGCGCGCGGAGGCGCGAAAGTCATTGGCGTAGACATTGCCACCAATCTTCTGGCGCAGGCGCGCGCTCGTGCCGCGGAAGAAGGATTGCAAGTGGATTTCCGCGAAGGCGACGCCGAGGCGCTTCCTTTTCCGGACGCGCAATTCGATGTGGTGGTGTCCATGTACGGAGCGATGTTTGCTCCGCGTCCGGCGCTTGTTGCGGCGGAGTTAACGCGCGTTTGCCGGATGGACGGATTGATCGCCATGGCCAACTGGACGCCAACGGGATTTGTGGGCAAGAATTTTGCGGTCACGGCGAAATATCTACCGCCGCCGGAAAATATCGACCCGCCGGTGTTGTGGGGAAAAGAAGAAGTGGTTAAAGAACGCTTTGCGAAAGTCGGCTGGAAAGTGGAGACCACGCGAAGAAATCTGGAATTCAAGTTTCCCTATGGCGCGAAGGAAGTAGTGAAACTATTCCGCGAATACTTTGGGCCGACGAAAGTGGCGTTCTCGCGGCTGGACGAGGCCGGACAAGCCAGCATGGCAGCGGACTTGGAGAAATTCTGGAGCGAGCACAATGAAGGGCCAGACAAGGAGACCCACGTAAAAGCCGAATACCTCGAAGTGCTCGCGAGAAAAGCGTAGTCAACACCAGGGTAACAAACCTGTCCCGCGCACTGTCATCTTTCTTGACTTGGTTCCCGGGCTTCGCATAGGCTGCGCCTAACTGCGCACGCCTTGACAGCCTGTGTTCACGTCCGCAGAAATTGGTTGGGCCCCGCCATGGTATTTCCAGACCGCACTCCAAGCCGATGAGGTCGGCGCAAAATGAAAAAACTCTGTGGATATGTAGTGGGATTTTCTTTGGCAACAGCTCTTACCGGTATCGCCGCAGCACAGGACCAGTCCAGCAGCGCTATGACCCCACCCAAAGTGCTAACCATCACCCGGGAGTTTGTAAAACCCGGGAAGACCGGCACTACGCACGACAATGCGGAGAGCGCCTTCGTGAAGGCCATGACGGCGGCGAAATCGAAGAGCTATTACATCGGGCTTGATTCGGTGAGCGGAAAACTACGATCGCTCTTTTTGACCGGCTACGACTCCTTCGACGCCTGGGAGAAAGATCAGCGTGCAGAGCAAAAGGATCCCACACTCGGTCCCGCCATCGAACGGGCGCTGGCCGCGGACGGTACGTTGCTGGACGCGGTGGATCAGAGTGTATGGGTTTATCGCGAGGACCAGAGCCGCAATCAATCCGGAGCGATCGGTGACGCCCGCTACATGGAGTTTGAAGTTTTCCGTCTGAAGCCCGGCCACGAAGGGGATTGGGCAGCGGCGGTGAAACTGGTGCAGGACGCCTATGCCAAAGGAGTTCCTGAAGGGCATTGGGCTATGTACCAATTGGTCTTCGGTGGTTCTCCATCGTACGTGGTGATTACGCCGCTGAAATCGGCGGCGGAGATTGACCAGAACTTCATGGCGGACAAGAAGTTCGTGGAGGCTCTGGGAGCGGATGGGATGAAGAAACTGAGTGAACTTTCGGCAGCCGCGATCGAGTCCCTGGAGGTCCAGCTGTTTACCATGAATCCGCACATGAGTTACGTTTCGGACGAAATGGCGGCTGAGGGGCCGGATTTCTGGCGACCCAAGGCACGGGCTGCCAAATCGAGTGCCGCAAAACCGGAAGCGAAGCCGGCCACACCCTAATCCAAGCGCAGGAACCGGATACCCTGAGAGCAGGAACGCCACCCTCACCCATTGAGGGTGGCGCGTTCTGCGCTGCTTTTTTGGCGGCGACCCGCGTGCGCGTCAAGCGATTTCTCTCAAGATGTTGAAGCGATCATTCCTCGCGCAAAGCACGGGTGGGTTCAATCCTGGTGGCCCGCAGTGCCGGAACAGCGCTGGCCAGCAACGCGACGAGGCACAAGAGTGCCGCTACGGTCGCGAAGGTGATGGGGTCGGTGGCGCTAACGCCGTAGATCAGGCTGGCAAGAACGCGGCCCAGCGCGAGAGCGCCGGCCACACCGAGGAGGACTCCCAGCAACGCCGGTTTCATCCCCTCGCTCACAATCAGCCGCAGAATGTCTCGAATCTCGGCTCCCAGGGCCATGCGGATGCCTATTTCGCGAACACGACGGCGCACCGCAAAGGCCATCACGCTGTAAATTCCCACCGCGGCCAGCAGCAGAGCCAAGCCCGCAAAGGTGGCAAGCAGCAGCATGCTGAAGCGGCGCTGCGAAAGCGACGTGGCGATGAGATCGTCCATGGACATCACGTCGGTGACGGGCTGATCGCTATCGATCGAATGAATCGCGCCAGTAACGGCCGAGACCAAATTGTTGGGCGGCGAAGAAGTGCGCACGGCCATTTGCATGGGAAACGAATGCCAGTCGGCCAGGCTCGAAGCCGCGAGTTGATCAAACGGCACGTAAACAGTGGCCTGAGAAGCGGCCAAGTCCAGTCCATCCATTTTTACGTCTCCAACGATGCCGATGATCTCGCGAGATACGCCGGGATAAAACGACATAATCAGATGGCGGCCGATGGGATCTTCGTTGGGCCAGAAACGTTTGGCCATGGCTTCACTGATGAGCGCGACGGGAGGACGATCGATGGTATCGGCGGCGGAAAATTCGCGGCCGCGAAGTAAGGGAACGCGCATGGTGTTGAGGTAGCCGGACGAAATCAGCCGGGTATCCACCTCGGGTTGTTCGGAGAGTGGCAGCAGCGGACGGCCTTCGATGGCCACGGGTTGATGAGAGCCGTCGCCGCTGAGCGGTAGGCTATCGATCAAACCGGCGAAAGCTACTCCCGGCAAAGCGCGAACTTGCGAGAGCACGCGATCGAAGAAAGCCATCTCGTCCGTCGCGTGAGAATATTTGTGGCGTGGCACGACCACCGTCATGGTCAGGACGTGATGAGGATCGATGCCGGCGTCAACACCGCTGAGCAGCCACAGGCTGCGGATCATCAGCCCGGCGCCGACCAGCAAGATAAGCGAAAGGGCCACTTCCGAAACCACCAGCAAGCCTCGCGTGCGATTCCCGCCGGAATCAGAATCGGTTTTGCCCAGTCCCTGCTTGAGGGAATCGTTGACGTTGGTCCTGGTGAGGCGCAGAGCAGGAACCAGCCCGGCAACCAGCCCGGTGACGATTGAGAGGAAAAGCGTGAATACCAGGACGCCAGAATCGAGAGCGACGGTGGTGGATTTGGGCAAGTTGTCGGACAGAAATTTCAGCGTGAGGATGATTCCGAAATGGGCGAGCAGCAGGCCGAGCAATCCGCCGGTGATGGACAGCAAAACCGTTTCGGCCAGGATTTGCTGTACGACGCGGCTGCCGCTGGCGCCCAGAGCCACGCGAATGGCGATTTCCTTGCGGCGTCCAAAAGTTTTAGCCAACACCAGATTAGCAACATTGGCGCAGGCGATGAGCAGCACAAATGCAACCGCACCTAGCAGGATGAGCAGGGCCGGGCGCACTTCGCCGACCAGTTGGTCGCGCAGCGGAATGATGGTGGCGCCCCAGCCTTTGTCGTCTTCGGGATACTGCTGCTCGAGGTGCGTGGAAATGGTGTTCATTTCCGCCTGCGCTTGCGGCAAGGAGATACCGGGCTTCAGGCGCGCGATCACGCTGTAGTGGTGTTCGCCGCGTACGGCGCGTTCGGTATTCGTCCAGCCCATAGGCGTCCAGTACTGCGCCCATCCGGGAAGAGTAAATTTTTCGCCCATGACGCCTGCCACCGTGTACGGCTGGCCGTCGAAGTTCACTTGCCGGCCCGCAACATGGGGATCGGCGGCAAAGCGGCTCTTCCACAGACCGTAACTGAGAATCACTACGTGATTCTTGCCCGGTTGATCTTCGTCCGCCGTGAAAGTGCGGCCAATGACAGGATGAACTCGTAAGGCGGAGAAAAAATCGGAGGATACCGATGCGCCCTGTAAGGCCTCGGGCTGCTCACGCCCGGTCAAATTGAGGCTGGAGCCGGAGTAGATGGCCATTTTGTCGAAGACATGATTCTGTTCGTGCCAATCGATAAAATTCGCAGCAGACACGGAGAACTGCGTCATCCCGGGAAAACTTTTAGGAGGTGGCACGTGCCAAACCTGTACCAGGCGCTCGGGGTCGCCGAAAGGCAGCGGGCGAAGAAGCACGGCGTTCACGATACTGAAGATGGCGGTGTTCGCACCGATGCCCAGGGCCAGCACGACAATTGCCGCGGCTGTGAATCCGGGGTTTTTGAGCAAAACGCGCAAGCCGTGGCGTAGATCCTGTGACAGAGTCCTCATGGGTAGTTCTCCCTGAATGGCACTTGATTAGGTAACGCAGAATCTGTCCGTAATGTTTCTGCTTAATCAATTATTTGTGGCCGTCGATGGCGTTCAGGTGGACAGTCGGTCGGAGGAGATTGGGCGTAACGACCAGGCCTCAAAAGGCATTATTTTTGAATCCCCGCCGATCTTAACGCGCAGCGGGCCATTCGGCTGGTGGTAGATGCGGGAAGTGATGGCGTGCCGGCGATTGACAATGAGTTCGGCAAGAGACCCATCGAGAAATAAATGAAATTCGTGTCCGTCGGCTGGTGCCGCAGGCATTTCAAAAGTCGAACCGTTGACGGTCACCGTCGTACTGGAAGAAGCAGTTACGAATGACGCGGACCACCAGGGCCCACTGCGATCTTCGAGAGTTAACGCCAAGTTTTTGTTCGTAGACTTCCACCGCAATTCCGCCCGTAAATCGTCCATAGCGATGGGCTCCAAGATTTCAGAATCGCGGGAGCCGTTCTTAGGGGCAAGCGAATAGCCTTTCTCACGGAGGGATTGGGCCTCCGGAGTGATGGTCATCTCCAGTTCGCCATCAGTGGAAAGCGACAAGGTGCGTGGCAACGCCATGCAGCCGGCCCATCCGGCGGCAAGCAATTCGGAGTCTGGGCGTTTCTCGGGAATCCAGCCCCACAGAATGCGATTGCCTTTGGCATCGAGTTGGGTTTTTTGCGCGTAGTAGGCGCCACGGTCGGGGATGCCGCGCTTCTCGGAATGAAATTTCAAGCCTTTAGGATTTAACTCGCCGGATTCCCAAACGACCTGGCCTGCGGTGGAGTACAGCAACACGTGCTTCTTGCCGAGCGGAAAAAAGTCGGGACATTCCCACATTTCGCCGGAGTCGACGGGATTGGTTAGTTCTTTTTTCAGTCCATTGGCCGGAAGCAAGCTCGTGCAGGTATTCCCAGGAGCGTAGATCTTGGGAGCTATAGAGAAGAACACAGCCGCCTTTTTGGCGTGGCCCGACGCCACTCCTAAAAGCCAATCATTGCCTTGTCGCCATAGGATCTCGGATGCCGGTAATTTTTGGATCATCGGGAGGCTGAATGACCGGCTGCTTGAATTTTTCCCAAGTGCGGAGTTGCGGATCGCTGGAAGTGGCCAAACATTGGGTTTCGCGGAAGTTATTGTGGCCGTCGCGCAGAGTGGCGCGCTCGCGTGGTGCACGCTTTAAGCCGGTGTAAAGAATGGTAGCGGTGCCGTGGTCGTCCGCTGCGCTCCCGGTAAAGCAGCCGTCGGCTTCGTCCCATCCGGGAGTGGGCGCCAGCGCGATAGGCAGATGGCGCCAGTGAATCATGTCGTCGCTGACGGCATGAGCCCAGTGCATGTCTCCCCACACGGAGGCACCACGGTTGTATTGAAAAAACATGTGGTAGTGACCGCGCCAGAAAATGGGGCCGTTCGGATCATGCATCCAGTTCTTCGCGGGAGCAAATGGAATTACGGGCGCAGCGGATCAGCAGCGAGTTTTCTTTGAAGTTCCTCAGTGGAGGCAGACCATACTCCGCGAGGTAGGGAGGCTAGTGCGCAGGACGCGGCGGTGCTCTGCAGGAAAATGCGGCGAGTCTTGCGCATGAAATGCTCCTTACTTCAACAATTTCTCAAACGCATTGTTGGCCAGGAGTGCTGTTACGGATTCGATGTCCGGGGCCAATGGTCGGTCATCGGTGAGTTTTGGGGATTTCTCGCGGATCACACCGTAGGCTTTTTGCGCGAGGGTTCCGGTTTGCAGCGGTGCGAGCAAATCGATGCCCTGGCAGGCGCAAAGCAGTTCGATCGCGATGGTGTGGCGCAAATTTGTGAGCATGCGCTGCAGGCGGCGGGTCCCGCTCATGCCCATGGAAACGTAATCTTCCTGATTGCCGGAAGTGGAAATGGAATCCACGGAATGCGGTGTGGCCAGCGTTTTGTTTTCACTGGTGAGGGCGGCGGCGGTGACTTGCGCAATCATGAAGCCGGAATTGAGGCCTGGCTCGGGAGTAAGAAAAGCCGGGAGCATGCTGGTGAGCGGATTGGTCATCTGTTCGATGCGGCGTTCGCTGATGCCGCCGAGGGTGGCCAATGCGATAGCGACTTGATCGGCCGCCATCGCAAGAGGCTGACCGTGAAAATTTCCGCCGCTGACGATGTCGCCGTTTCCTTTTTCTGCCCCGGTTGAAGCGTCCGCGAAGACAAGCGGATTATCGGTGGCACTGTTGAGCTCCACTTCGGCCATCGAGCGTGCTTGCGCGAGCGAGTCGCGCACTGCGCCGTGTACCTGCGGCGTGCAGCGCAAGCTATAGGCGTCCTGCACGCGTGGGTCTTTCTCGTTGGAACGGTGGGATTCGCGAATCTGGCTGTCTTCGTTGAGGCGGGCGAGATTGTTCGCAGTAGTGGCGGCTCCGCGATACGCGCGAGCCTGCATGATGCGCGCATCGAATGCGCCGGGACTACCGCGGAGTGCATCGAGCGACAGCGCGGCGGCGATGTCGGCGGCGTCCACGAGATTGTCAGCTTCGAGGAGTGCGAGACTGATCAGCGCGAGCATTCCCTGCGTGCCGTTAAGGAGCGAGAGGCCTTCTTTGGCCTCAAGAGTGACAGTTGCGATTCCCGCGTGCTGCATGGCGGCAGCACCGTTGAGGATTTCATTGTTGTAAGTGGCGCGGCCTTCGCCGATGACGACCTGCGCGAGGTGCGCTAGAGGCGCGAGATCTCCGGATGCTCCAACCGAGCCTTGCGAAGGAATGACCGGATGGACTTGGGCGTTGAGCATTTTGCAAAGCGTATCCACAACATGGGGGCGGATACCGCTGAGGCCTTTGGCCAGGGCGTTGGCGCGCAGCAACATCATTGCGCGCGTTTCGGCTTCGCTGAGCGGCTCGCCGACTCCGCAAGCGTGGGAGCGCACGAGATTTACCTGGAGGCGCTGCACCTGTTCAGAGGAAATGCGTACGGAGGCAAGCTTGCCGAATCCAGTGTTGATGCCGTAAGCGGTGGCGCCGGAGCCGACCAGTTTGTCTACTACCGAGCGGGAAGCATTCATGCGTTCGATAGCCAACGGATGAAGCGCGACTTGCGCGTGCCGCAAAGCCACTGCGTGGAGCCGATCGAACGTTAAATCGTTTCCAGTGAGCGTGACGGTCATGACGGAGAAATTGCTTCGCTAGGATTCATGATTATTGTTCGCTCGCGGCGGGTGCTAGGGTAGTAGCGAACGCGCTGCGATACTTTTCCGGCAAGAGCTTGGGGCGGCCGTTGCTGCCGCAAATTACGTGCATGGTTTCGCCGGTGGCGAGCAGATGGTTGTCACGATCACGAAATATTTCGTAGGAAAAGCGGATGGTGCGATTTTTGGCTTCGGCTATACGCGTGCGCACGCGCAGGCGTTCGTCATAGCGCGCCGGGTGCAGGTAGCGGCAATTCGCTTCGGCAACCACAATGTGGCAATCGTCGGAGACTTCCATATCTTTGTACTCAATGCCAAGCGCGCGAATCAATTCCACGCGGCCGACTTCGAACCAGATCAGATAGTTGGCGTGATAGACCACGCCCATCTGGTCGGTTTCGGCATAGCGCACCCGGACGGCGGCGTCGTGATATTCAATCATTCGGTGTCACCGCGCCATTGGGGTTTGCGCTTTTCGAGGAATGAGGCCAGGCCTTCCTTGAAGTCTGGTGTGCAGCGAATGCGCGCGTTTTCGAGGACCGCACGCTCGAGGTCGGCATCAATGGTGGTGGCGGCTGCTGCGGTAAGCAGGCGCTTGGCGCGGGTGAGGCTGCTGGGGCTGGCTTCGATGAGCACCGCCGCCAACTCTCGGGCGCGGTCCATCAGGCGGTCGGGCTCGACAATTTCAGAAACCAGGCCAAGTTCCTTGGCTTCGACGGCGCTGACCATGCGGCCGGTGAGCAGCAGATCACGTGCGCGCTTGTCACCGATCTGACGGGTCAGAAAAACGGAGACGATGGCGGGCAGAAAGCCGATTTTGACTTCGGTGTAGCCGAATTTGGCTTCCGGAACGGAAATAGTGAAATCACAGAGTGTGGCGATGCCGCAGCCGCCGGCGAGCGCGTGCCCATTCACAGCGGCGATGAGCGGCTTGGTGAAGCTCCAGATGCGCTTGAACATGCGCGCCATGCGGCGGGAGTCGTCCATATTTTCCTGCGGCGACTGGCGGGCAATGGCGGAGAGCATCTCCAAATCCATGCCGGCGCTGAAGGCCTTGCCGACACCGGTGAGGATGCCCACACGGGCGTGGCTTTTTTCGATGATGTCGAAAGCGGACTGCAGTTCGGCGAGCATCTGCGGAGATATGGCGTTGCGCTTTTCGGGGCGATTCAGCGTGAGTACGGCGAGTTCTCCCGGGAATTCGAGTTGCAGAGTCTCAAACATGAATCACTCCTTTCTTACACTGCATTGGGGCGACCGCAATATTCAAACACAGTTTATTGGACCATGGGCGCGTGTGCGTATTTCGATCGAATTTCGTTGGTCATTTGGAGCAGGGAAGTGAGTGCAGTGGAATTGATGCCGGGATCGCCGCCAGCTTTGAGGACCGCGGCGAGAACATCTTCCGTGGCGATGTTCCCGACTAGCGTGTCACCCGCGAATGGACAGCCTCCGAGGCCGGTTAACGCGGAGTCGAAGCGGCGGCAACCTGCTTCATAGGCGGCGAGAATTTTTTCTTCGGCGTTTTCGGGGCGGCTATGGAGATGCACGCCCAGCTCGATGGCTGCGACGTCCTTCACGCTGCGGTACAGGTCACCGACAAGTTCCGGCGAAGCGTTTCCGACAGTGTCGGCGAGAGAAACGGTGTTAATGCGCGTATCTTTCAGCCACTCAAGCGTTTCCGCCACGATTTCCATGCCCCACGGTTCATCGTAGGGATTACCGAAGGCCATGGAAATGTAAATGACCAGACCGCGATTGGCGGCCGCGGTTTCTTTTTTGAGTCTTTCGACGAGCAGACGCGATTCGGCGCGGGTCATGTTGGCATTGGCGCGGCGAAAGTACGCGGAGATCGAATAAGGGTAGCCGATGGTAGTGACACCAGGCGTGGCGATGGCGCGGTCTAGGCCTTTTTCGTTGACAACGATGCCGATGATTTCCGGGGCGTCCCCGCCCGTCGGAAGAGAAGGCGCGAACTGGCGCATGACTTCTTCGCTGTCGGCCATTTGCTTGACGTGTTTGGGAGAAACAAAACTTACGGCATCAATGTGTTTGAAACCGGCGGCAATGAGCGCTTTCAGATATTTCACTTTATATTCGGTGGGGATGAAATCCGGCAATCCCTGCCAAGCGTCGCGCGGGCATTCGAGGAGCTTCACGGGTTCCATTACGTTTGCAAGACTCCGGTTTTGAATTCGCGGATTTCGGGATTCAGCGCGGCGGCTTCCAGCGCCCAAATTAGTGCTTCGCGCGTGTGCGCGGGATCGATGATGGCGTCCACCCACAGGCGCGCGGCTGCGTAGCGCGGGTCGGTCTGTCTTTCATAGGACGAGCGGATGGCTCCGTAAACTTCCTTCTTTTGTTTTTCGTCTACTTTTTGGCCCTCGCGCTCAAGTTGCTTGAGTTTGATTTCGGCGAGCGTAGTAGCGGCGGCGTCTCCACTCATCACCGCGTAACGCGCCGTGGGCCAGGCAAACATAAAGCGAGGGTCGTAGGCCTTGCCGCACATGGCGTAATTACCTGCGCCAAAACTGCCACCGCAGACCACGGAGATTTTCGGAACCACACTGTTGGCCACAGCGTTCACCATTTTTGCGCCGGCACGGATGATGCCGCTCCACTCGGCGTCTTTGCCGACCATGAAACCGTTGACGTCGTGCAGAAAAATCAATGGGATACGATTCTGGTTGCAGTCAAGGATAAACCGCGCCGCTTTTTCCGCGGACTCCGTGTAAATCACGCCGCCAAATTGCACACGTTTCTGGTCGGAGCCGGGGGCGGTCGTGTGCACGTGTTTTTTCTGGTTGGCCACGATGCCGACGGCCCAGCCGCCGACGCGCGCATAGCCGCACAGCAGGGTCTCACCGTATTCGGCGCGATATTCCTCGAATTCGCTGGCGTCCACGATGCGCGCGATGATGTCGCGCATGTCGTATTGCCTCCCGGGATCGCCGGAGAAGACGCTGTAAATCTCTTCGCCGGGGTACAGCGGTTCACGTGATGGGATGTGACTGAACGGGGAAGGATTGGGTGAGCCGATTTTATCGGCGAGCGCGCGAATGCGCTCAATGCAGGCGTCGTCGTCGGGTTCGCGATAATCGACCGTACCGCTGGTCTGCGAATGCATTTTGGCGCCGCCGAGTTCTTCGGCGGAAGTCTTCTGGCCAATGGCGGCTTGCACGAGGGCGGGACCAGCTAGAAACAAGCCGGAGCCTTCGGTCATGAGGATGTGATCGCACATCACCGGAAGGTAAGCTCCGCCAGCCACACACATGCCCATGATAGCGGCGATTTGCGGAATGCCCAGGGCACTCATGACCGCGTTATTGCGGAAAACGCGGCCGAAATCGTCGGTGTCGGGAAAGACGTCTTCCTGCAGCGGCAGAAAAATTCCAGCAGAGTCCACGAGATAAATCGTAGGAATGCGATTTTCGATGGCGATGTTTTGCACGCGAATGACTTTCTTCGCGGTCAGGGGGAAAAACGCGCCGGCCTTTACAGTGGCGTCGTTGACGATGAGCATGAAGGTACGGTTGCAGACGCGCGCGAGGCCGGTGATGACCCCCGCGCCGGGAGCTCCGCCCCACTCTTCGTACATTTCGTGCGCGGCATAGATGCCCAGTTCAAAAAAGTGGGAGCCGGGATCGACCAGTTTCTTGACGCGCTCGCGTCCCGTGAGGCGACCTTTTTTGTGTTGCGATTCGATGGCTTTGGCGCCCCCGCCGACGCAGATTTGCTCTTCCTGATTCTTAAGATTGGTTAATAGATCAACAATACGACGATGATTTTTTTGGGCGGCAGGTGATGTAACGTCAACAGTGCTTTTCAGAACAGAAGCGGGCACGCAAGACCTCGTCCTATTTTTAACTCCGCTAAGACTGATTCGATAGAAACAGTATACGAGTTTTTGGAGAGCAGGTCAGGTGCCTACGGCCATGCGCTTGTTGATGAACTCGACGATGTCCTGGGTGGAGGTGCCGGGGAGGAAAATTTCGGCAATGCCAGATTTTTTCATGGCGGGGATGTCGGCTTCGGGGATGATGCCGCCGACGAGCACGGTTACATCGTCCATGCCCTTGGCTTTCAGCAGGGCCATCAACTGGGGGCAGATGGTGTTGTGAGCGCCGGACAGGATGGAGAGCCCGATTACGTCTACGTCTTCCTGTATGGCGGCGCTGGCTATCATTTCCGGCGTCTGGCGTAAGCCGGTGTAGATCACTTCCATGCCGGCGTCGCGTAAGGCGCGAGCAATTATTTTTGCACCGCGGTCGTGGCCGTCGAGGCCGGGCTTGGCGATGAGGACGCGAATTTTCTTGGTGGGCATTGGAGATTTTAGGTAATGGCGACTTCTTCGTAGGTACCAAAAACATCGCGCATGGCTTCGCAGATTTCGCCGAGCGTGGCGTAGGCTTTCACGGTGTCGTAAATAAAGGGCATGAGATTTTCTTTACCGCGCGCAGCGGTGCGCAGGGCATGGAGGCGGCGGTCCACTTCGGCCTGGGAGCGGTCGGCGCGCAATTTCTGGAGGCGCTCCGCCTGGCGATGCGCGACGGTTTCGTCAATCTGCAGAATCTCAAGTTGATTTTCTTTGGTGACGTAGTCGTTGACGCCCACCACAATTTTTTCTTTGCGATCCACTTCCATCTGGTAGCGGTAAGAGGCTTCGGCGATTTCGCGCTGCGGGTAGCTGCGTTCAATGGCGGCGACCATGCCGCCCATGGTGTCAATCTTGTGAATGTAGTCCCACGCGCCGGCTTCCACTTCGTTGGTGAGGGATTCTACAAAATAAGAGCCGCCGAGCGCGTCCACGGTGTTGGCGACACCGGTTTCGTGCGCGATGATCTGCTGCGTGCGCAGGGCGAGGGTAGCGGCGAATTCGGTGGGCAGCGCCCAGGCTTCGTCGAGCGAATTGGTGTGCAGCGATTGCGTGCCGCCCAAAACAGCGGCGAGCGCCTGAATCGCGGTGCGCACCACGTTGTTGTAGGGCTGCTGCGCGGTGAGCGAACAGCCGGCCGTTTGGGTATGAAACCGCAGGGCCCACGAGCGCGGGTTCTTGGAGCCGTAGCGTTCCACCATGGCTTTGTGCCAAATGCGGCGGGCTGCGCGATATTTGGCAATCTCTTCGAAAAAATCGTTGTGCGCGTTGAAGAAAAACGAAAGCTGCGGCACGAAAGTGTCCACGTCCATGCCGCGACGCATGCCCCACTCCACGTATTCGAGGCCGTCACGCAGCGTGAAAGCCAATTCCTGAATCGCGGTGGAGCCGGCTTCGCGGATGTGATAACCGCTGATGGAGATGGGATTAAATTTCGGAGTGTTTTTTACGCCGAATTCGAAGGTGTCAATCACCAGCCGCATGGAGGGCTCGGGCGGGTAGATGTATTCCTTTTGTGCGATGTATTCCTTGAGGATGTCGTTCTGCAACGTGCCGGAAAGTTTTTTCCAGTCGGCGCCCTGCTGCTCCGCCACCGCCAGATACATCGCCCAGATAATTGCGGCGGGCGAATTGATGGTCATGGACGTGGTGACATGGGCGAGAGGAATTTTGTCAAAGAGAACTTCCATGTCGGCGAGGGAACTGATGGCTACGCCACATTTGCCGACCTCGCCCTCGGACAGAGAGTGGTCGGAGTCATAGCCCATCAGAGTAGGCAGATCGAACGCGGTGGACAGCCCTGTCTGGCCTTGCGCCAACAAGTAACGAAAGCGCGCGTTGGTGTCTTCGGCAGTGCCGAAACCGGCGAACTGGCGCATAGTCCAGAGGCGGCCGCGATGCATGGTGGAATGAATTCCGCGGGTGTAAGGCGGCTCACCGGGCTGGCCCAAGTCTTTTTCTGGCGACCAACCTTGAAGATCGGCTTCGGTATATAGCCGGCGAATTGGATGGCCTGAAATGGTAGTAAATTCAGCGCGGCGCTCGGGGCTTTTCTCAAGCGTAGGCTTCAGAGTATTTTCTTCCCAAGCTTTTTCTTGCGTGGAAGGAAGCCGAGGGGAAATGGTTCGTTCGGGCGGCGCGACCGGAGTCTGAATCTTCGTTTTTTCCGCCATGCCGCTGAGGCTCCCGCTGGATTTTCGCAAACAGGCCGTGGTTACGATGCAGACCTCCATGCTATGCGAAAGCCCGCAGCGGGGCAAGGGAATGCCCGCGATGCAGTTTCCAATCAACCCACCACCGGGCACACTCGGGCCTTAGGCTCGGTGGCGAAAAGACGTTGACCGTGGGGTTACTCGGTGGTCTTGCCGGAGCCACTCGCGACGGCGTTGTTAACGTTAGTGAAGATTTTGTCGGTGCCGACCACTTGGCCATGCAAGGTGCCAGGAATCAGAGTTTCGCGCTCCAGTTCAGAGCCGCCAGACTTTGTGCCGGTGCTGGCGATCGTGACGCGGTTGACGTCAAGAGTGCGGCCGACGGCGCGTTCGAAATTGGCTTTGGCTTCCACCAAATCAGAGAGCGCGCGTAATTCCACGCCCTGAGCGGTGACATAATCGCGCTGCGTCAAAATGACGTTGTAAACGGTGGATGCGCCGAGAGTGTATTTCTTCTGCTCGGCTTCGAAGGTTTGTTTCTGCAGTTCACGCGCCTTGATGGCGGCATCCACGCGAGCGCGGTCCTGTTGCAGCGCGATGTAAGTGTTGCGGACATCGAGCAGCGCGGCATTCTTCAGTTGCTGAAACTGCGTCTCCAACTGGCGTTGCGTCAAAATGGCGCGGGCGTTGTCAGCCTGCGCGGAACGATTACGCAACGGCAAAAGCAGATTCAGTGACGCGAAGTAATCGGGAAACTGATTGGTAAAAACCTGGTTTTGAGCCGTACCGAATCCCTGCTGGGAAGCACCCACCACCGGAGAGGTAGCGACCTGCTGAAAAATGGGGGTCTGCACTCCCCCCGGACCAGTGACCGTCACGGGATTGCCATTCGAATCCACGATGGGCGCTCCGGCAGTGATTACCGTAGTGCCCGTTATAGGTGAATTTCCCGCGAGACCAGAAGAGCTGTATTGCCCGCTGAGGGTCAGCTCCGGCAACAAGGCGTTCCTCGTGGCATGCACTTCGATTCCGGCGTTCTTCAGGTTGTATTCCTGCTCCTGCAAATCGGGGCGCTTGTTGAAAGCTTCCTGAATGGCCGCTTCGAAAGTGGAATTTTCAATGGCTTCGACCGGCGCGGGCAAATCGGCAGGAATAATTTCAACGTTGATGAGATTAGGCGCCAGAGGATTTTTGGTCATGGCGTTTTTCAGAATTTGCTCGTCCTGCAGCTTGGTGGTCTGGGCCACGATCAGGTTCTGGCGATCGCTGGCGACTTCGGACTCTGCGCGAGTGACGTCCAGGGGAGCCATGGTGCCGATTTCCAATTGTTTCTTGTTGTCGTTGAAGAGTTTGTCGGAAACAGCGACGGCCTGTTGCTGTACTTTTACAGCTTCACGCGCGTAGACCAATTCCCAGTACGCGTTAATGGTGTTGGTGACGGTGGTGATGGCCTGGTTCATGAAGACCAGATCGGCAATCTTGCGATTGTTTTTGGCGATCATGATGTTGCGACGCCCCACATAGCTGCCGAAGCCATTCAATAACTGCTGGCTGAATCCTGCGGTTAGGGAAGACTGCACGCTGGGATTGAAAAAATTTGCAGCGGAACCGGAGGACGAGCGGGTATTGTCCCAGGCGACATTAAACGTGGTTCCCGGGCTGAAACTCTGGCTATAGGCGACGTTAAAGATCGTGGCGTGCGACTGCAAGCCCGTCAAACTGTTGCTCCCCACGCCGGTACCAGACAGAAAGGGGTTGTTCACTGCCGTGCTGCGCGAATCAATCTGAGCAGCCGCAGTGATGAGGGGGTCGTAGGAGACTTGAGGGCTCGTCGGGATGATGTTGGCTTGCGAGGAACCGAAATCAGCGCCGGTTGTGCCGAGGCCTCGACCACCGGCCTTGGTCCGGAGAATGTCGGTATCGGCAATCCACGGAGTGTAGCGAGCGACAGCGATATCCAAGCTGTTTTCCAGCGCGAGTTCCACGGCATCCTGCAAAGTGATCTCCAGCTTGTTGTCGTGGATCAACTGATCTATACGCGGTGAATTTGTCAGATTGGGCTCGTCAATGTGAATTGGCTTGTACGGCGCGATCAAAGTCGGGAATGCGTGCGGGCCGTTCGTGAAGCTATGTTTTGACAGCCCCAGGGTGACCGGAATAGGTGGTGCGGGCGCGGGAGAAGTGCCGGCGGCAGCTTCGGGTCCGGCTTGCGATGCGGGCGGTACATTGCCGGGCGTGCCAGCCTGAGGAGGCGGTTGTTGGGATTGATCCTGAGGAGCGGGCGCAGGATTTTGCGAGAAGGCCGGGCTGGCGTTCCCGCCGGCAAGGAGAGCCGCCAAGCAGGCGGCGACCAGCGGCCGCGCGAGCTGTGCCGCTGCTGTCGCTGCTGTGGTGAACACCTGAACAAAAGACTGCTGCGCGGTCGCCCGCTTCAAGCTCATGTTATTCCTTACCCCTCAGAAGATGGTCCCGTCAGGGACGATTGGAGAATTTGGACTCACTTGTAAAACGTTAGCGGCACTGTATTTGTTTCAGCCGATTCCAAAAAAATCGCACCATGCAGAAGCCATTTCGCTGATTATTCCACGCCGTGTGGAGTGAACAGGAGTCTAGCAGGGGCTCGCATCCTTGACAACGCGAAGAGCGGCAGCTAGGCTGCTGACGATTCGACGGTTAGGATGGATTGCGGTTAGCCAAACGATGCTGAAACGCGAAGAGTTGCTGGCGATGTTCGAAAGTGCGGGGGCCGTCCGGAATGGGCACTTCGAGCTATCGAGTGGCTTGCACAGCGCCATGTATGTCCAGTGCGCCCGGGTGCTGCAATATCCGCGGTTTGCGGAGAAATTGGGGCAGGATCTGGCGGAGGTATCTGCAGCCGCTGAAATCGAAGCGGTGGTCTCACCGGCCATGGGCGGCCTGGTCATCGGGCAGGAAGTGGCGCGGGCCCTCCCGGAACGCAAGATATCCAGTGGGGAGCCGGAGAACGCCGGAGTGCCGGCAATCTTTGTGGAGCGCGACGCCAACCGGGTGATGAGCATGCGACGCGGTTTCACACTGCAAGCCGGGCAGAGAGTTTTACTGGTGGAGGATGTATGGACTACCGGGGGCTCGTCCCGCGAGGCCATTCGAGTGGTGGAGGAAGCTGGTGGCCGGGTAGTGGCCGCCGCCGCTCTGATCGACCGCAGTGGCGGCAACGTGGATCTCGGCGTTCCAGCGCAAGCGCTACTGGATCTCGCGATCCCCAGCTATGAGCCTAAGGATTGCCCACTGTGCCGGACGGGGAGCGCGGCCGTCAAACCCGGCAGCAGATTTGCGCGCACGTCGGATGAAACCGGCGCGAGTGCTCGCACCAGGGTGGGCGGCTGAGGCGAGATCCGGCTCTCCGCAGTTTTCTACCGGCAGACTCCTCATGCGCTACTTTAAGCTGACCATCGCGTATGACGGCACAGACTTCCACGGCTGGCAGGTACAGACCAACAAGCCGACCATCCAGGGCGAAATTTCCAATGTGCTAAGCAGGCTCACACAGGAGCGTGTCGCGGTGTACGGCGCCGGGCGAACGGACGCGGGAGTACACGCGCTCGGACAGGTGGCGAGTTTTAAGACTCAGTCGCCGCTGGCGGCGAGCGAATTTCAGCGCGCGTTGAATGCGTTGCTGCCGCCAACCATTCGCATTGTTGGCGCAGAAGAAGTGGGGCCGACATTTCACGCGCGCTGGTCGGCGCGTGGCAAGACGTATCGCTATAGGATTTATCGCGGCAAGGTTGTGCCGCCGATGATCTGGCGTTACGTGTTGCATTATCCGTTTCCCCTGGATGAAGAGGCCATGGGTAATGCGGCGGGGCGATTTGCGGGCGTGCATGATTTCGCTTCGTTCGCGGCATCGACAGGTTCAGAGGACGACGATCAAGAACGCTCCACCGAGCGGGAGATTTTTTCCTCGGCGTTGGCGCGCAGCGCGGACGACGAAGAACTGATTTTTACCGTGAGCGGACGATCGTTTCTGCGCTATATGGTTAGGAAGATGGCGGGCACGCTTCTAGATATTGGACGCGGCAAACTGATTCCGGAAGATATTGAGCGGCTCTTCGAATTGAAGGACCGCTCGAAATCAGGACCCACGGTCCCTGCGCAGGGATTGGTGATGGTGGAAGTAGTGCACGAGGAGTCGTTTCGCATCCGTTCCTGATCTGGGAAAATCGGGTAAAGTTGAAGAGATGAACGAGGAACTGATTTACGACTGGAATCTGGTGGGTGCGCCAACGATTGCTCCCGGCACGCGCGTGCTGTTGAACGACGAAACCTTACGCGACGGACTGCAGAATCCTTCCGTAGTTGACCCCAGTATCGAAGAAAAAATCGAAATTCTTCACTTGATGGAATCGCTGGGTATCGATTCCGTGAATATCGGGTTGCCGGGGGCGGGACCGCGTGCGGCGGCCGACACGGAAGCGTTGGCTCGCGAAATCGTTGTGAACCGTATGAAGATCAAGCCGAACTGCGCGGCTCGCACGGTGGAAGCGGACATTTTGCCGATCGTGGAAATTTCGCAGCGCGTGGGCATGGCACTGGAAGCGGCGACATTTCTGGGTTCAAGCCCGATCCGGCGGCTGGTGGAAGACTGGACCGTGGATCACCTAGAGCGCACCACGGAAAAAGCGGTGCGCTTCGCGGTAGACCATGGCCTGCCTTCCATGTACGTCACCGAAGACACCGTTCGCACCGACGCGGACACAGTAAAGCGGCTGTACAGCTGCGCCATTCGTAACGGCGCGCGCGCCATCGTACTGTGCGATACGGTGGGCCACGCCACGCCGAGCGGCGCTTATAATCTTGTCAAGTTCGCGGTGGATGAAGTAGTGAAACCATCGGGCGAAAAGATTCGTGTGGACTGGCACGGCCACAATGACCGCGGCCTGGCGGTGGGGAATTCGCTGGCGGCGATCGCGGGAGGCGCGCATCAGGTGCATGCGGCTGCCAACTCGCTGGGGGAACGGGTCGGCAATACGGCCATGGAATTGATGCTCATGAATCTGCGATTGATGGGGTTAATCCATCAGGATCTTTCGCGCTTGAAGGAATACTGCGAGCGGGTGGCGCAGGCGACGCACACGATTATTCCTGTCAATTATCCGGTGCTGGGACGGGATGCTTTCCGCACCGCGACGGGAGTGCATGCCGCGGCGATCATAAAGGCGTTTCGCAAGGGCGACACGGAACTGGTGAACGCAGTGTACAGCGGCGTGCCAGCACATCTTTTCGGCCTAGACCAGATTATTGAGATCGGCCCCATGAGCGGAAAATCCAACGTGCTCTATTGGCTGGAAAAGCGCGGCCTGGGCAGCGACGAAAAGCTTGCCAACATTATTTTCGAAGAGGCGAAAAAATCTTCGCGTGTTTTAACCGACGAGGAAATTCTGGCACTTTGCAAAAAATCGGCAGTGGATTAACGACCGCAGCGAAAAGCGCACGATGAAACACTTTGGCGTTTGGGTTATTCTGCTAAGCATGCCGCTGCGCTCGCCACTCGCCGCTCAAACTCCTCGACAGGTTGGCACTTCCGAAATCGGGTACAACGCGCAGGCGCGTGCGGCGATGGACTGGTTCGAACCGAACATCGCTTCCATCAACGAAATTCAGGCCAAACTGGCGGAAATTCCCGCGCCTTCGTTTCAGGAAAAGCGACGTGCGGCAGCGGTGGAACCTTTGTTGGCGGCAGCCGGGCTGACTGTCCGTAGCGACAAAATTGGCAATGTGATTGGCGAACTACGCGGCGCGAATGAAAAGGAAATTGTGCTGGTGGCCGCGCACCTGGATACCGTATTTCCCGCGGGCACAGAAGTTAAAGTGCGGCGTGAAGGTACGCGAATGAGTGGGCCGGGAATTTCCGACAACGGTACCGGATTGGCGGCGCTGGTAGCCTTGGCGCGAGCCATGCACGCGGCGAAAATCAAACCTCGCCGCACGATTCTGTTTGCCGCCGATGTCGGCGAAGAAGGCGAAGGAAATTTACGCGGGATGCGCGCGCTGGTGGATGCCTACCGCACCCATCTAAAAGCGGTCTTGGTGCTCGACGGATCGGGCACAGATCATGTCACCACCAAGGCGCTAGCGTCTCGACGGCTGGAAGTAACTATCAGCGGACCTGGTGGGCACAGCTGGTCGGATTTCGGCATGGTCAATCCCATCAATGCGCTGGTGCGCGCGGCGGTGCGCTTCATCAATACCAAAGTGCCTGCCGCGCCGCGCACAACATTTAACCTCGGGCAGATTGAAGGCGGCACATCCGTCAATTCTATTCCGCACGAGTCACGGCTGAAAGTGGACATTCGCTCGGAGAGCGAAGACGAACTGGCGCGACTGGAAGCGGCGTTACGCGATTGCGTGGCCGCAGGCGTGCGCGATGAGATGGAATCGGCGCGCGATCGTTCGAAAGGGCGGCTGGAGTGGAAAGTTGAGTTGCTGGGCAGTCGGCCCGGTGGGGAATTGGCGGCTGGTTCGCCGCTGCTGGCGGCCCTCCGCGGCGCAGATGAGTATATCGGAAATCATTCTCGGCTGGAACGGTCCTCGACAGATGCGAACATTCCGCTGTCCATGGGCATAGATGCGATTGCAATTGGCGCCGGTGGCAATGGTGGCGGGGCGCACTCGCTACAGGAGTGGTACGACCCGGTTGGCCGTGAAATGGGATTAAAGCGCGCGTTGCTGACACTGTTGGATGTTGCTGGGATCGCACAGGAAAAACTTCGATAGTTAGAATGTTGAACGTGTGTCGGTCTTAGCTTCGAATGCCTCGCTGGACCCTTCATGAACTGCTGAGGCAAGGTTGGCTCTGTGGCGCTTCACGTTACGAAGCCCACCTGCAGAAATCTGAAATGAGGCACCCCCGCGTTAATGAGTCCCCCTGTATTTTCATTTGTTGTGCCGCTTGAGCGCTATCATTCCTAAATTCTGTGTAGATACCGGCCGGTTGACGGAGAAGATCTTTGATAGAGCGCAGGGTGCGTGCGGATATCGGTCTGGCGATTTGTTCGTTGCTGTGGGGCGTGACGTTTGTGGTGGTGCGTAACGCGCTGGAGCACATCTCGGTATTTTTGTTTCTGGCGGTGCGGTTTTCGCTGGCGGCCTTGCTGATGGCGCTGTTCCGGCCGACCGGTTTGCGAAATGTTAAGCGGGATGAACTATATGCCGGGGCCGCGCTGGGGCTCTTCATGTTTGGCGGCTACGCCTTTCAGACTGCGGGCTTGCAGTACACCACACCAGCAAAATCGGGATTTGTTACCGGGTCGAGCGTGGTGCTGGTGCCACTGTTGCTGGCGATTTTTTGGAAGCGGCGGCTGACGACGTGGATTTACCTGGGCACGCTCGCGGCGGTTGCGGGCCTGTTCCTGCTCACTGTGCCGGCGGAGGGATTGTCGCGGTTGAATCATGGGGACTTGTTGACCCTGGGCGCTGCGGGTCTTTACGCCGTGCATATTATTCTGGTCGGCGACTACACGCGGAGGCATTCGGTCGCGGCATTAAGCGTGTTGCAAGTGGCGGCGTGCGCGGTGCTGGCGTGGATGGCTACCGCCTCCGCCTCGGCGACCGCGTGGCAGCCGGCGCGATTTGACGCCGGATGGCAGTTGGCTGCCGCCATTTTGGTGTGCGCGCTGTTTGCAACGGCCATCGCCTTTTCGGTGCAACTGTGGGCACAGCAATACACTTCGCCGAGTCACGCGGCGATTATTTTTACTTTGGAACCGGTGTTCGCAGTGATTACTTCTTATCTGGTGATTGGCGAGCGATTGAATGGGCGATCGATGCTCGGCGCGGTGCTCGTGCTGGCGGGCATTTTGATCGCGGAGTTGCTGGGTCCCGCGGCGGCGCCGGAATCGCCCGAGCCCATGGGGGAAACCGCTGCCCTTAGCTGAGTTTTGATATTGCATGGGTAATCAAGAAAAGCGCTTCGGATGTTTTGGCCCGAGCGTTCCCGCTGGACGAACCGCACCCTCCTAAATTCCGAGGGTGCGGCACCCTCCGTGTCTTTTCATTTGGTGATTCGGATCAAGCGAGGCGTTCGGATTGAGGTTACTGCGCTGGCGAATAGTTTTTTACGTCTACCGGCTCGAACATGGTGGCAGTGGCGGCGTGAGTTTTCTCGTAGGCGGTGATGTCGGGCTCGTGTTTTAGGGTGGTGCCGATGTCGTCGAGCCCCTGGAGGAGTACTTCTTTGCGCGAAGGCGCAATCTCAAATCTGTAGCTCAGCCCGTGATTGTCGCTTACCGTCTGATTGGGCAGATCCACCGAGAGCGTGTAGCCTTCTTCTTTCTCCGCGCGCTTGAAGAGTTCGTCGATTTGTTGCTCGGTTAGCTCAGCGGGTAGAATGCCGTTCTTGAAACAGTTGTTGTAGAAAATGTCGGCATAACTGGGAGCGAGGATAACGCGGAATCCGTAATCGCCGATGGCCCAAGGGGCGTGTTCACGGCTGGAGCCGCAGCCGAAGTTGGTGCGCGCCAGCAAGACCGATGCGCCTTTATAGCGTGGAAAATTTAGCACGAACTCTGGATTGGGCTTTTCGCCGGGCAGGTAGCGCCAGTCATAAAACAGAATGCGACCGAAGCCCTGGCGCGTTAGAGCTTTGAGAAATTGCTTGGGCACCATCTGATCGGTATCCACGTTGACGCGGTCGAGCGGAAGGACCAATCCGCTGTGTGTGATAAACGGTTTCATTCTGCTCGGGACTCCAATTCCTCAAAGGATCTTACAGATTCCATGTTCGACCAAACGGCGGGCGATTTCGAACGCTCGAGCGCTTTCGCATATCTTTCAGGGCGATTCGTACTTCGCAAGTCGAAAACTATTCCGCAACAATCGGCACGCTCATCACCGCTGGAGACCGTTCAAGAGATGCCCTTCACAAATTTCCCAGTCAGTGAATTCGATTCAAAGGCGTTGGCCTTCCAGCTCACGGCGAAACCTTCGATAGCGGACTGCATAGGAGTAATTACTCCACTGAGTCAACGGCAAAGTCGCGCACATCCACGAAGTGCCCGGCGATGGCGGCGGCGGCGGCCATGACCGGGCTGACCAGGTGGGTGCGGCTGTCTTTGCCTTGGCGGCCTTCGAAATTTCTGTTGGAAGTGCTGGCGGAGCGCTCGTGAGGCGGAAGGACGTCGGCGTTCATGCCGATGCACATGCTGCAGCCAGCGTCGCGCCATTCGAATCCCGCGTCGGTAAAAATTTTGTTGAGGCCTTCCTTCTCGGCCTGGGCTTTTATGCCGCGCGAGCCGGGAACAATCAGCGCCTGCTTGATGTTGCGGGCGACGTGCTTGCCGGCGACGAAACGCGCGGCGGCGCGCAAATCGTCAATGCGTGAATTGGTGCAGGAGCCGATGAACACGCGGTCCACGGGAATATCCACGATGGGCGTGCCGGCTTTCAGTCCCATATAAACAAGCGCGCGCTCGGTAGCTTTCTGGTCGTTCAGGTCGCTGAAGGAGCCGGGGTCGGGCACGCGGTCGGTGACGCCAGTGACCATGCCTGGATTCGTGCCCCAGGTGACCTGTGGCGCGATTTTTTCGGCTTGCAGTTCGATGGTGACATCAAATTTTGCGCCGTCATCGCTGGGTAACTGCTTCCAGCGCGCAACGGCCTCTTCAAACCCTGTGCCACGGGGCACGAAAGGCCGGCTTTCGAGATATGCAAAAGTCGTGTCGTCCGGCGCAATCATGCCTGCGCGCGCGCCGCCTTCGATAGTCATGTTGCAGACGGTCATGCGGCCGTCCATGGAAAGGTCACGGATGGCCTGGCCGCTGTATTCGGCCACATGAGCGGTGCCGCCGCCGATGCCGATTTTTCCGATGATGGCCAGGATGAGGTCTTTCGCGGTGACGCCGTGGGGGCGTTTGCCATGGACCACGATGTTCATGGTTTTCGAGCGTGACTGCACCAGGCACTGGGTGGCCAGCACGTGTTCCACTTCACTGGTGCCGATGCCAAACGCCAGCGTGCCGAAAGCGCCGTGCGTGGAGGTGTGGCTGTCGCCGCAAACGATGGTCTGGCCCGGCTGCGTGATGCCCAGTTCGGGACCGATGATGTGCACGATGCCCTGATTCTTGCTGTGCATGTCGAAGAGGCGCACACCTGTTTCGCGGCAATTTTGTTCGAGCGCATCGAATTGCAGCTTGGCGTCCTGATCGAGGATGGGCAAAGTGCGGTCGGTGGTGGAGACGGAATGATCCATCACTGCGAAGGTCAGGTCGGGGCGGCGGACTTGGCGGCCTTCGGCACGCAGACCGGCGAAAGCTTGCGGGGAAGTGCCTTCGTGAATTAGGTGGCGATCGATATAGATGATGGAAGGCTGGCCAGCCTCTTCGCGAACCAGATGCGAATCCCAGATTTTTTGATAGAGAGTTTTTGGTGGCATGGTGACTCCCCGCGATTTTAGCACCGTGCGGTTTTACTTAATAGCCGCTGTGCAGGAATCGAGCTTTCACCGGGGGGGGACCGTCAGCGGTTCCCTTAACCCGTGTAGGGTGTGATACTTTTTGTCCATGAACCGCTTCTACCACGTCACGTTGGGCTTGCTGTTCGTGGGGCTGGCAATTTTATGTCTTTACGCGCCGTGGACTCAGCCGGAATTGAACAGCCCCAACGCGCACCAGACCATCGGCTATGCACCCGTGTGGTCGAAGACCTTCGCGCAAATTCCCGCCGCACACGTGGACTGGAGCGGGGCGTTCGCTGCCTACGCCGTGGCGATTGTTTTCTTTTCGATTGTTTTGGGCGCGATTGTGTATTTCTTTCGGGAGCGCCGCGGCAAGCCTGCCACACACCGAACTAAGTCGCACTAGATACTACTTACCAAACTGTCGAGGCTAGTGGCGGGCTAAAGTGCGCTGATATGGAACGACCGGTGCGTTCTTGGCGTCGTGACCCGCAGACTGCATCTGCTGGGATTCCTGCTGAGAGAGTTTCTGCGTAAAGGAAAAGCTACAGTTGTTATCGAAGCAGCGCCACTGACGCCATTCTTCGGTCTGGTTGCCCACAGATTCCTTGGCGTAGCTCACGATGCAGGGATGATGTTCACGATCCTTCTCGCAAGTCACGGTCTCGAGATGGGAAAGGAAAGCGTGATCACCCGCCGGGTTGGTGGAATCGTAGTAGCCTGCAGCCAGCGAAAATCGCATAGTGCAGGTTTCAAAACTGCAGCGATAAAAAGCCTCAGTGCTGTTCCAGGCCTTTCCCGTGGTCGAGTCGTAGGCCATGCGCCAGTGATGAACGGGGCAGAAAGGTTTCAGAGCATCGCGAGCTTTTAGTTCAGGCATAACCAAATATTTCTCCAGCCATGAACTGTGGGCTTTGGCGAAATTCTCGTCTACAGTACCGGCGTACTAAGGAATAGAAGGGGATTTTCGGGCCGGGTAGGAATCAAGCGAATGCCTTATGGCCTGGCCGGATTGGTTCGTGATAGTAAATCTAAAGCGTGAGGCGCTTCGCGTGCTGCGCTACCGGCAATTGGAGTATTGCACGCGTCCGGGATCGACTGAGGAGACAGAATGATACCGGTTCGGCTCGTGCTGGCAGATGATCACGAAATAATGCGGGTGGGCCTGCGCACATTGCTGGAACGGCAGACCAACTGGTCGGTGGTGGGCGAAGCAATCGACGGGGAAGAAGCCGTTGAAATGGTGCTTTCACTTAAGCCGGAAGTTGCGCTGCTGGACATAGCGATGCCTAAACTGAACGGACTGGAAGCGGCCAAGCAGATTTTGGCTAACGGGGCGCGCACCAAAATACTCTTGTTGTCGGCTCACGATTCAAGAGAAGTTATTTCGGATGTGCTGGACTCTGGGGCCAAGGGCTACGTGCTAAAAAGCGACGCGGCGCGCGATTTAGTGGCCGCGGTGGAGGCGTTGTGCGCCAACCACACTTTTTTTACGCCCAAGGTCGCTGACCTGGTGCTCTCGCGGCACATGAAACGCGTGAAGGACGAAGCAAACCGCTCGAGGAAAGATTGACGGAGGCTTTCCTCTAGGCGAGCAAGGCGCCGAGAAAGTTGCTGGCATTACGATGACCTTCGCCTACTGCTACCGTGGCCATCCTCCTGAATCACAAACTCGCTCGCGCCCACGTGCAATCCTGGCCGGTCTTCCTTTCTTATTTTGTTTTCCACTCTTCTCGACATGCCTGCCTGGACAAGTTCGACCTGCTGCGGCCCTCCAACTCGCGCCCCAGGTCATTCGGCTGAAAGGCCGCGCAAGTTTTTCAGCGTATCTACCGGAGGGGTTTTCCATTTCGCCCGCCGTGGAGGGATTGAAGCGCCCCCGATTTTTCGCCAAAGCTCCGGACGGGCGGATTTTTGTGACGAGCATGCACGATCTCACAGATAACTCCAAAGGGGTCGTATACATCCTCGACAGTTTTGATGAGCAGCGCCACAGATTTACCCGGGTAATTCCGTACCTGAGCAATCTGCGAAACCCCAACAGCGTGGCGTTTTACACTGACGCCCATGGGCAGGACTGGCTTTATCTGGCGTTGACGGATCGATTGGTGCGCTACAAGTTCACGCGAGGTGCAGAGGCGCCAACGTCCAAACCGGAAGTGCTGGCGACTTACCCCGCGTACGGATTGAGCTATAAATATGGCGGATGGCACCTGACGCGGACAATGGCATTTGGCCAAGGCGCGGAAAAAGATTTGCTGTACGTGACGGTAGGCAGCAGTTGCAACGCCTGCGAGGAGAAAGAAGAGATACGAGCAACGCTCTCCGTGATGGATGCGGACGGCAAAAACCAACGCATTGTCGCGAAAGGCCTGCGCAACGCGGTGGGGATGCGTTTTGTTGGCAGCACGCTGTACCTGACGAACATGGGCGCGGATCACCTGGGCGAGAATCAGCCGGGCGACCCTCTGTTCGCGCTGACTCCGGACGTGCTTCGCAGATCGTCTGTCGTGGACTATGGATGGCCGCATTGCTACTACTCATCCGGGAAGGCCACCGCCGATCCTAAATATCCACCGCGCTCCGCAGAAGCAGGATGCGAGAAATCGCCTAGCGCGTTTGCCCACTTCGCGGCGCACAGCTCTCCTTTGGGGCTGGATTATTTTGGAGAGGACTTCGCTCAGGCGCTGCTGAAAAAACACTTCCTAGTAGCGCTGCATGGGCCGGTCAACACGAAACTAGTTCGCGGTCATCGCGTGGTGCGGGTGGACGAGCATGGAGAAATACAAGACTTCATTACAGGATTCGAGGAGGGCGACCTCGTGAACGGCCGCCCTTGCGACGTGTTCAAGCTGGACGAGAAATCATTTCTGTTGTCGGATGATAACGCTGGAGTGGTCTACTATGTCCGCGCCAAGTGAAGGCAGCGAATCGTGAGTGAAGGCCGGGAACGAAAAAGAGTGAAGTGGGGCGTGCTGGGGGCGGCCTCCATCGCCGTGCGTAAAGTTATTCCCGGGATGCAGAAAGGCGCGTGGAGCGAAGTGTCGGCGATTGCTTCGCGCGATATCGCCAAAGCGCAGAAGGCGGCCGCGAATCTGCAAATTGGCAAGTCGTATGGCTCGTATGAAGAGCTGCTGGCCGACCCGGAGATCGAGGCGGTCTACAACCCCTTGCCTAATCACCTGCACGTGCCGTGGTCTATCAAGGCCGCGAAAGCCGGGAAGCATGTGTTGTGCGAGAAGCCCATCGCGCTGAATGCCGCGGAAGCAAAGACACTGCTGGCGGCAAGAGACGCCCACGGCGTAAAAATCGGCGAAGCATTCATGGTTAAAACGCATCCCCAATGGCTGCGGACAAGAGAGTTGATTCGCAAAGGCCGGATCGGGCAGTTGAAAGCGATTCTGGGAGTGTTCAGTTACTGCAATGTTGATCCTAAAAACGTGCGCAGCAAGCCGGAGTGGGGCGGCGGGGGATTGCTGGACATTGGTTGTTATCCCATAACCATGTCGCGATTTATGTTTGAAGGCGAGCCTCTGCGCGTGGGCGCGGTGTTGGAGCGCGATCCTGAGTTTGGGACCGACCGCCTGGCCTCCGCGGCAATGGAGTTCAGCGCCGGGCAGGCGGTCTTTATCTGCGGCACGCAGATCGTGCCGTACCAGCGCATGCAATTCCTGGGCACGAAAGGGCGCATCGAGATTCAGATTCCGTTTAATTCACCGGTGAACGATCCCACGTGGATTTTCATTGATGACGGCAGCGATCTGGCTGGTGGCGCTATAAAAACGGAAACGATTCCCGCTTGCGATCAGTACACGATACAGGGCGACGAGTTTTCAAAAGCCATACGCGAAGAGACCGATGTGCCCGTGCCGCTGGAAGACGCCATCGCCAACATGGAAGTAATGGATGCGATTTTCCGCTCGGCGGAATCCGGGAAGTGGGAAAGACCGGGAAGCTAATCGCGACCGGCGAACAATGAAATGGATTCGGAGCTGTCGGCGACATCGACCGCGTAGTGTTTCACCCGCTTGTCGTAGCTGGTCAACAAGGCGGCGGCTTCGGGGACGACCACCGCGACTTCGCAATCCTTTCCCGCAAACGCTGTTATGGAAGTCAAATTTTTCCAGAACGTGGTTACCAGTACTTCTGTTTCGCCGTCCAAATCGCGAGTTAACACCAGCGCCGAGGCGAAGCCATCATAGTGTTTCAAATCTGGGAGCACGTTTTTCGCGAAATGCTTGAGGTATGCCTTGAGGTTGGATTTCGCGACTCGGCTCGCCCATACGCGCGCGATCATTGTAAGCGGCCACCAGATGAGGAGAGTGCATCGGAGGCTTGTCCGACTACTACATTCCAGGGACGCACGGTCCACTTTTTGACCAGGCCATTCACCACATAGGGATCGTTGCGGGCGAAATCTTCGGCCGTGGATTTGTCGGCAGCGTGGAAAATAATCAGTGCGGCAGGGGGCTCGGAAAGCGCGCCAGCGAGGACAATTTCTCCGCGCCGGTGAGATTCGCCAGCCGAGCGGAGGTGTTCGCTGCGAAATGTATCGCGGCGTGCGATAAAATCATCAACTACGTCGTAGAAAAGGGCGAAGTATGGCATCGGACTCACCTGAAGCTTTCCAGATGGAGGACGATTCGTCAATCGGATGATTCGAGACCGAATGACGGAGAGCCACCCGCGATGGAGGGCACGAGTAGGAGGCGGTCGCCATCCTTGATGGTACAGGCTTCGCCGCCGAGGAAGCGGATGTCTTCGTCGTTGAGATACACGTTTAGAAACTGCCGAATCTGGCCCTGATCGTCGCGCACGTGGCGGCCTAGATCAGGGAACTTGGCGGTAAGCTGGTTCAACGCCTCCGCGATGGTGACGGCACTACAGTCGATTTTGGGCTGGCCATCCGTGAACCGGCGGAAGGCAGTAGGGATTTCGATGATTACGGGCATTTGTAAAACTCCTCTTTCGAACTTTACGCCGAGCTAAAATTCCAACTTCGATGCACGCCACAAATCTTCGGTTAGCGTTCCGCGGATCGCCAAATCCCCACTCCTGAAGGCGACGAGTGGGGCAACCGGGAGTCAGGCCTTTTGACCTGCCAGGACGTGGCGGCTAGCGGCGAACTGCGCGTCCATGAGCGCTTCGAAGGCCTCGATACGCGGCGGAATGGCGTCGCTCAGCGGGAACTCGCCGACGATGGCGTCAGTAGTTTTCAGTCCGTTGCCGGTGATGCACACCACCGTGGTTTCGTCGGGAGCAATTCGTGCCTGGTCGACTAGTTTCTTGGTTACTCCCGTGGTTACTCCGCCGGCGGTTTCCGCGAAGATGCCTTCGGTCTCGGCAAGAAGTCTGATGGCCTCGACAATTTCTGTATCGGAGACGTCATCGGCCCAACCGCCGGATTCGCGGATTTGTTTGATGGCATACGGTCCGTCGGCAGGATTGCCGATGGCCAGCGAGCGCGCAATGGTTTGGGGTTTTTGTGGTTCGAACCGCGACAGGTTGCGTTTCACGCCGTCGGAAATGGGCGAGCAGCCCGTCGCCTGCGCTCCAAAGAAGCGCACCGGACGAGCTTCCACCCAGCCGAGAGTGACCAATTCGCGAAAGGCCTTGGCGATTTTTGTGATGAGAGAACCACCGGCCATGGGAACGACGACGTTGTCGGGAAGCTTCCAGCCCAGCTGCTCGGCGATTTCGTAACCGTGCGTCTTAGAGCCTTCGGCGTAGTAGGGGCGGAGATTCACGTTCACGAGTCCCCACTTGAAGCGGTCGGCAATCTGCGCGCACAGGCGGTTGACGTGATCGTAATTGCCGTCAATGCGCACGATGCGCGCGCCATAGACAGCGGTGTTCAAAACTTTTGCCGGCTCGAGATCGGCGGGAATGAAGACGCAGGCGTCGAAACCTTGCTGCGCGGATTGTGCGGCGACCGCGTTGGCGAGATTTCCGGTGGAAGAGCAGCCCACGGTTTCAAATCCAAAGCGTCGCGCGGCGGCCAGCGCGGTGGCGACTACGCGATCCTTGAACGATAAAGAAGGGAAGCACACCGCGTCATTCTTGAAATACAGATTCTTAATACCCCATTCCTTGCCTAGCTTGCGCGAAGCCACCAAGGGGGTGCCGCCCACGGCATTGGGGCCCACATAGCCGGCGGGAAGCGGCAGGAGTTCGGAATAACGCCACATGTTGAAGTCGCGGCCGGTCAGATTTTCGCGGCGTACAGTCTTCTTGAGGGCATCGTAATCGTACACAACTTCGAGGGAGGAAAAACATTCTTCGCAGAACGAGCGAGGTTCGTTGCCCCAGGTCTTTCCGCATTCTCGACAGCGCAATTCGTACAAGTCAGCCATCTCTCTACCTCTTGAGTTTTCCGGCGCGGAATGAACCGCATAGTGTGGAGGCGCAGCAGGAGGGTGAAAATAGAAACCCCTCCGTGCCAAAGTGCTCGGAGGGTCTCAGAAAATCTATCTGGGATGCTCTAAAAGCGCTTTAGCAGTTTTTTACGTGGAGCAAGTTGCCCTAAATCGCCACGTGCGCCGCCACTTCCGGCTACCCTTTTTATGCGCCTTCCGACCCAAGATGTCAAGTCGGGACGCGGCCGGTTCAGTCATATGCGGCAAAATTCACATATAGCTAACCTAAATGCATTACAACAGAACAGGGGGTTAGTGCGTCAAACAGTTGGTAAGCAAAGTGCACGCGGCAAGTTGAGTGGTACGGCGCCCGTCCGATTGGGCAGTGCTTCATCCGGCGCACAAGTTGTCCGCAGCAACCGGTCCCGATTTGCGGTGTTATATACTTTAGATGCCAACGGTGAAGTGCGCGTGCTGGCGCACCCGGTCGGCAAAACAGGAGCTTCAAGATGGGTGAGCAAGTAAAGGAACTGTTTAACTGGGCGCGCCGCCGAAAGATCATGGCGGCCTTTTTCGTGGCCCTGACGCTGGTGGTCGGGATACTCATCGGCTCGGTGGTATCAGGACGAGTCTCGGCGGTAAAAAGCGCTGGCTTTGCAGGTACGAATGCCACGCCTCTGACAGTGCCAGATCCTATTCCGGCTTCCAACTCTTTCGCCGGCATCGTGAATCGCGTAGAGCCGGCAGTGGTGAATATCGCCACTACGCAGATCATGGAACGGCGCTCACCGACGACCAAGCGGAAGCGCGCGCAACCGGATGATCCAGACGATCCGATGCAGGATTTCTTCGACAAATTTTTCGACGGACAAAAAGATGGACCAGCGCAGGCGGAGCGCAGCCTGGGTTCGGGCGTGATTGTGGATAAGCGCGGATACATCTTAACGAATAATCACGTAGTGGATCAGGCCACCAAGATTCAAGTGCAAATGCACGGCGAGAACGCCCGCTACACCGCGAAAGTTGTTGGAGTAGATGAAGACACGGACCTGGCCGTTTTGAAGATCGACACCGGCAAGGATTTGCCGACGGCCAGGCTGGGTAATTCCGAAGGCGTACAAGTTGGTGATTGGGTGTTGGCCATCGGCAGCCCGTTTGGACTGCAGGCCACCGTAACAGCGGGAATCATCAGTGCCAAGGACCGCGGCGGCATCGGCCACCAGTTTCAACGCTTCCTGCAGACGGATGCAGCCATTAATCCAGGAAACTCCGGCGGGCCACTGGTCAGCCTGGCCGGCGACGTAATCGGCATCAACACCGCCATCATCACCGGGAGTCGCGGCTACGAAGGCGTGGGATTCGCGCTGCCTTCCACTACCGCAATCAACGTCTACAACCAGATTATCGCGCAGGGACGCGTGACGCGCGGTTCCATCGGCGTCAGCTTCCAGGAAGACCTGGGCACCAATGCGATTACCCTGAAGGCCCTGGGTGCTCCTTACGGAGTGGTCATCGAGGGCGTTGAGCCGGGCAGTCCCGCTGAGAAAGCGGGCCTCAAAGGTGGCGACGTGATCACCAGCGTGAATGGCACGCCGGTAAAGTCCGGTAACGATCTCGTGAATCCAATTTCGATGGCCCCTATCGGTAGCAAAGTAAAACTGACTTACTACCGCGACCGTTCCCAGAAGGAAGCCACCGCAACCGTGGAAGACCGCACACGCGTGTTCTCAAGCACGGCAGGACGTATGGGTGATCAGCGCGGCGGTGAAACGGCTCCTGCGGATTTTGGCTTGCACGTACAGGAACTAACTCCCGAACGTGCGCACCGAGTGGGTATGGACACGCAAAAGGGCGTGATGGTCACGGAAGTCGACCCTGCCAGCTTTGCGGAAGATATCGGCTTCGGGCGCGGCGACGTGATCGCCGAACTGAATCGCCAATCCATCTCCTCCATAGCCGAATATCGCGAGGCCATCGGCAAACTGAAAGCAGGGGACAACGTGGTTTTTAAAATCCTGCGGCATCAGGATGCCGATCGTGTGCTGACGGTATTCCTGCCCGGGGTGATACCGGCGGAAGACAAGCGATAAAAACTGAGCCAACATTATGAAGCGCTACCTGAAGCCGGCATACCTGATTGTCCTGTCCCTGTTCGTGGGAACGTTGGGTGTGTCGGCCGCTTCATCGCAAGCGCAGACGCGTTCTCGTACTCGCGCTCGGAGCGGAACTGCGGCAAAGAAAAAAACTCCCCAGGCGGCGAGTCCACGTACCAGCTCCAGCAAGAGTAAGACGGCCAAACGCGTGCCTGCGCGGCGCGATAAAGGGCAGAAAGCGCCGACGGTGGAGCGCGTGTCAGAAATTCAGCAGGCCTTGGCAAAAGACGGATCCTATTCAGGTTCGCCGAACGGGAAGTGGGACGACTCCACGGTCAACGCCATGAAGAAATTCCAAGCCGGGCACGGATTGAATCCCTCCGGAAGGCTCGACGCGAAAACGCTGCAACAGTTGGGTCTCGGTTCGCAGACCGCTGGGGTGGCGCCGCCGACGCCGTCGGCTAAATATTCGTCCGCCAGCAGGCTCCAAGCAGAAACCCAAGCCGGTAAGTCAGCAGACGTCAGCAAGCCGTAGGGTCTCCGCACCGACCAAGTACTCGTGACGTTTTCCGACTGCGCCGCGGGTGTGAACTTTGGTCAAATCGACTATCATTGTAGATATCTCGACCAGCAATTATTCCCGCTTCAGAGCTTTCTTCCAGGAGGAAGTATGGCAACGGCAGCTACGCCACGCGTATTCAAGAACTTTATCAATGGCGAATGGGTGGATTCGCGAAGCGGGCAGGCCTACGAGAACCGCAACCCCGCCAATACTGACGAACTGGTGGGCATGTTTGTATCTTCCCACGCGGAAGACGTGAATGCGGCGGTAGAAGCCGCCAAGCAGGCGTACAAGACGTGGCGGCTGGTTCCGGCGCCCAAGCGCGCCGAGATTTTGTACCGCGCTGCGGAATTGCTTTTGCAGCGCAAGGAAGAATTGTCAAAGGATATGACGCGCGAGATGGGCAAAGTCTTGGCGGAGACGCGCGGCGATGTGCAAGAAGCCATCGACATGACCTATTACATGGCCGGAGAAGGCCGCCGGCTGTTCGGGCAGACCACTCCTTCGGAGTTGCCCAATAAATTCGCGATGAGCGCACGACAGTCCATCGGCGTTTGCGGAATGATCACGCCGTGGAATTTTCCGATGGCCATTCCGTCGTGGAAGATGATGCCGGCGTTGGTGAGTGGCAACACCGTGGTGTTGAAGCCGGCGGAAGACACGCCGCTGTCTTCGTATCACCTGGTACAAATATTGATGGAAGCCGGCTTGCCGAATGGCGTTGTGAACCTCGTGAGCGGCGACGGCCCCAACGCAGGCGCTCCCGTAGCAGGTCACCACGACGTTCCGGTAGTAAGTTTCACCGGCTCCACCGCGGTCGGCCGCATCATCGCGCAAGTGTGCGCGCCGGATTTCAAGCATTGCAGCCTGGAGATGGGCGGAAAAAATATAATCATCGTGATGGATGACGCGAACCTGGACTTGGCGGTGGATGGAGCGATCTGGGGCGGATTTGGCACCAGCGGACAGCGTTGCACGGCGGCGAGCCGCGTGGCCGTACACAAGAGCGTGTATCGCGAATTTATTTCACGCTTCGTGGCGCGCGCAAAGACTTTGCGTGTCGGCGACGGTTTGGATGCGACGACGGAAATGGGGCCGTGTATCAACGAGCAGCAATTGAAGACAGTGATGAACTACATAGAGATCGGCAAGAACGAAGGCGCCAAGCTGATGACGGGTGGCAATCGCCTGGGCAAAGCGGCGTATGCCAAAGGCTGGTTCCACGAGCCTACGGTGTTCGGCGATTGCTCGCCCACCATGCGCGTGGCCCAGGAAGAAATTTTTGGCCCGGTGGTCTCCGTGATTCCGGTAGACAGTTTCGAGCAGGCCGTCGAAGTGGCCAACGGTGTTCCTTACGGTCTCTCGGCGTCCATCTACACGCGCAATGTGAACCTGGCGTTCGCGGCTATGCGCGATTTATATACCGGTATCGTCTACGTGAACGCGCCTACGATCGGCGCGGAAACACATTTGCCGTTTGGGGGAACCAAGCAGACCGGGAACGGTCATCGTGAAGCGGCTATTGCGGCAATTGATTTCTTCACCGAGTGGAAGACGATGTACATCGATTATTCGGACAAGCTGCAGCGGGCGCAGATTGACAACGCGGAGTGACGCGCCCTTCACCGACCGGACCGCCGAAGAGCGCCCACGCTGGCAAGATCGGCAAGGGTCGGCCACAAGGTTCTGCGCCAAGGACGAAGAACGCTGTAAGGCGGCTCACATTGACGGTACTTGACACGCTTCCTAAAATAGATGAGTGGGCTCTTTTACCAGCCTTACGTGTAGAGTGCTGATATGAGGGATGCGGCACTCCAGGAGCGGCGGAATCGCCAGATTCTGGCGGATATCGTTCGTACGTACATCGAGACGGGCGAACCGGTATCGTCACGCGCGATTTCCAAACGTTTCGAGGAAACACTGAGCACCGCGACTATCCGCAACGTGATGGCGGACCTGGAGGATGGTGGCTTGCTGTTTCAGCCGCACACTTCCGCCGGACGCGTGCCTACGGCGGCCGCATATCGATTTTTTGCGCAAGAAATTGCTTCCCGCGCGACGTTGAGCATCGAAGACCGCGACTGGATCAAGCGGGAATTCAACGCCGCGTCGAGCTCGGAAGATATGACCGAGCGCGCCGGGCTTGTGCTGGCGGAAGTGTCGAGCGGGTTGGGAATCATAGTTTCGCCGCCGCTGGCCCGAACCGTCCTGGAACACGCGCGGATGTGGTTGCTGCCGGATGGACGCGTAGTGGTGGTGCTGATTTCTCACGGGGGCGTGACCCGCGACAAAATTTTGCGCCCTCCCCGGCCATTCACACAGTTGGAGCTCGACGGCATCGCAGAATTTTTGAACCAGCACTACGGCGGATGGACGCTGGAAGCGATCCGTGGAGATTTGCTGCAGAAGTTGGCGACGGAGCGCGAGCGCTACGAAGGCATCGTGCAAAGCGCTTTGACGCTTTGTGACCCAGCGGTGCTCGGCGAAGGTGCGGACTCGCGGGTGCACGTGGAAGGCACCGCGCAAATGATCGGCGCGACGGAGTTCGCCGATCAGGCGCAATTGCGTGACCTCCTTTCGGCCATTGAAGAAAAGCACCGTCTCGTGACGGTATTGAACGCCTGCATTGATACGCCCGAGCCCGTGTTCGTAAAAATCGGTGTGAAAGAGATTTCAGCTGCGGGCGAAAATCTGGCGCTGATCAGTGCACCGTACATGAGCAACGAACTGGTGCAGGGATCGCTGGGAGTATTGGGACCCACGCGCATGCCGTATGAACGGGCCATGACCGCGGTGGCCTATGTCGCGCAGCTTTTCAGCGAAGCGTTGAGCAAGATTTGAAGGATTTTTGGCGGAGGAGAGGCTGGACTGTGAGCGTAAAAGATTCGAAGAAGGATGCAGAAAATAATCCCGAGAATGTCTTGAACAATCCGGGAGAAGATACCCCAGAGATTTACACGCTGGAGGCCGACGAGGCGGCTGCGGATTCCGACATCGGTAAACTGGCGAAAGACCTGGAGGATTTGCGTCAAACGCTTTTGCGGCGGCAGGCGGATTTCGACAATTATCGCAAGCGGGTGGAGAAGGAACGTTCCGAAGATTCCCGCCGGTCCACGGCACGCGTAATTGAAGGATTGATTCCGGTGGTGGACAGCTTTGACCAGGCACTGGCTTCGCATCGCGAGCCGGAGTACGCGAATTATCGCAAGGGTTTTGAATTGATCCACAAGCAGCTGATAGATAACATTGCCAAACTCGGCGCGGAACGCATTGACCCCGTGGGCATGACCTTCGATCCGCACATGCACCAGGCCATGGATCGCACGGAAACCACCGAGCACGACGACGGCACGATTCTGCAGGTGTTTCAGCCAGGATACGTGTTTCACGGGCGCGTGTTGCGCCCGGCGATGGTGCGGGTAGCGGTTCATCCCGGCGCCGCATCCAAGATGGCAAACTAAAATACTTTGGGAGTTTGAATGGCTCGTTCTACGCAAAAGGATTATTACGAGATTTTAAGCGTCAAGCGCGAAGCGACGATCGAGGAGATCAAGGCCTCGTATCGCCAGAACGCGTTGAAGTGGCATCCCGACCGCAATCCGGTGGACAAGGAACAAGCGGAAATCAAATTTCGCGAATGCACGGAAGCCTACAGCGTTTTGAGCGATCCGCAAAAGCGCCAGGTGTATGACACCTACGGGCACGCCGGGCTTTCCGGCTCCAGTATAGGCGCGGACTTTAACAGTTCCGTGTTTCAGGACTTCCACGACATTTTCGGAGATTTTTTTGGCTTCGAGGATTTGTTTTCCGGTGGGCGGCGTGGGCGGGGTCGGACGCAGCGCGGGGCGGATTTGCGCTATGACATGACGCTGACGTTCGAAGAGGCTTCTGCGGGCGTAACCACCAAGGTCAAATTGCCCAAGCAGGAATTGTGCGCGGCGTGCAACGGCACGGGGGCAAAGAAGGGGACTGGCGCAACGAGTTGCCAGACGTGCGGCGGCCGTGGACAGATGGCGTACCAGCAGGGATTTTTCACTATCACGCGAACATGCCCGGCTTGCCAGGGCGCGGGGCAGATTATTCGCGAGCGCTGCGTGGAGTGCCGCGGCAACGGCCGCGTGGAGCGCGAAAAAATCATCGAACTGCGCATTCCGCCGGGAGTGGACTCGGGCACGCGCTTGCGGGTTACCGCCGAAGGCGAACCCGGGCCGAATGGCGGGCCTTCGGGCGATTTGTATGTCGTACTGGATGTTAAGGAACACCAGTTTTTCGAACGCCGCGGCGCGGACTTGTACTGCACCATTCCGCTGAGCGTGGCGCAGGCTGCGCTGGGCACCGAGCTTCAGGTGCCGGGATTGAACGGCGAGGAAAAGCTAAAGATTCCCGAAGGCACGCAGAGTGACGCGGTGTTTCGCGTTAAGGGCAAAGGCCTGCCCGATCCACGCGGTGGAGGCAAAGGCGATCTTTACTACCATGTGCGGGTGCTGACGCCCACCAAGCTGACGCGTGAGCAGCGCAAACTGATGGAACAGCTGGGCACTTGGCTGAAAGTGGATAACAAACCCGCGGACCGCAACTCGTCCATATTCGAAAAAGTAAAAGACATTTTCGGATAACTTCGTCCTTCTCTTAAAAGCCGTTGGTAGCCAAGTGATATAGAATCGTCGCGTGCGGCGGCGATTTTTTGTTGAACAATTTGATGAGCAACGCGCGGTTCTGCAAGGCGACAAAGCCCATCACCTTGGTGTAGTTCTTCGCGCGCAGGTTGGTCAGCTGTACGAATTGAGCGACGGCACCCGGGTTTGGCTGGGGCGCATAGAGACCGTGGCGCGTGATCGCGTGGAATTTGCGTTGCTCGAAGAACTGCCAACCACTGAGCCGGCAGTGCGGACCACCCTGTTGCTGGCTGTGGTGAAATTTGATTCATTCGAATGGGGGATTGAGAAAGCCACGGAGCTGGGCGTCAGCGCAATCGTTCCTCTAGCGGCGGCCCGCAGCGAAAAGGGTTTGCTCGCGGCAGCGCAGAAGCGCTCAGAACGCTGGCACAAAATAATCCTGGAGGCCGCGCAACAATCCCGGCGCGTGCGATTGCCAGTGTTGGAACCGGTGACTAAAGCGGAGACGGCATTTTCAGGCCGCAAAGACCGGCTGGGGATTTTTCTCTCCGAACGCGGCCAGGCTGCACCCATGCGCAATGCCATAGGAAGCGCTAGCGCAATAACTGACGCGGTTTTGGCCGTCGGTCCGGAAGGCGGCTGGACGGACGGGGAAGTGGAGTCGGCGATCAACGCCGGTTTTCGCGAGGCTTCCTTAGGCAAACTGATCCTCCGCACGGAGACGGCGGTTGTGGCCGCTTTGGCCGCCATAGCATTTGCGTTGGGTGAGTAGCGGCAGGCAACGGGAACGCCGCTGCGGTGGATCCTACTGGGGACGTACCCGAGAGAGCGCCGGCACGAGCGCGTTGCCTCACAGGCCTCCGCGCCGAAACGGAATCTGGCGTGTTTCGTGATGCTCGTGTTATAAATACGAGGCAACAAAATGGACCACTCCGACGAGAAGCCCAGCGCGACATACGTAACGCCAAGCCCCGGAGCCATTGTTTCCAGCACCTCTTCCGACCCGCCCCAGCTTTTGTCTTTGCGCCACGAAATCCGCGTATGGACCCGCGACCTGCTCATCGCCATTGGCCTGGCCCTGGTCATCATCGTGTTCCTGTACCAACCGGTGAAGGTCGAAGGCACCAGCATGGCGCCCCTGCTTTCCGATCAGGAACGGATCTTCATCAACAAGTTTGTGTACCGCTTCGAGGCCATTCATCGCGGCGATGTAGTGGTGTTCTGGTATCCGCTAGACCGCTCCAAATCATTTATCAAGCGGGTCATCGCTCTGCCCGGCGAGACCGTATCAATCCGCCAGGGTGTCGTCACCGTGAACGGTAAAGTGGTGCCCGAACCCTATGTGCCGCCGCAATATGAAGACATCAGCGATTACGGCCCGGTGCGGGTGCCGAAAGACAGCTACTTTGTGATGGGCGATCACCGCATCAGCTCCAATGACTCACGGGTGTTCGGGCCGGTGGCCAGCCGATTTATTTATGGCCGCGCGGTGTTTGCGTACTGGCCGGTGGACCACTTCGGTTCGCTGGCTTTGACCGAAACGGAAGGGGATACCAAATAGCTCGTCGAGATTTCAGGACTATTCAGGACGCGGATGAAAAAAACAGGGGGAGCCACTGACAGAAGTTCAGCACCGACCCGCTACACTCGCGCTGGAAGACGGGCGCATATTTAACGGCCGCGCGGCCGGCGCGATCACACGCCGGGGCGGCGAAGTCGTTTTTAATACCAGCCTCACCGGATATCAGGAAGTTTTCACCGACCCCAGTTATTCCGGGCAGGTTGTTTGCCTGACGTATCCGCACATCGGAAACGTGGGCGCGAATCTCGACGACGAAGAAGCGCCGCATCCCTACATCGAATCGCTGATCGTGCGCGAATTTTCGCAGATGGCCTCCAACTGGCGATCCGCGGAAAGCACACAACTTTATCTGAACCGCCACAAAATCCCGGTGATCTGGGACATTGATACCCGCGCACTGGTGCGCCACATCCGCGATGTTGGTTCGTTGCGCGGAGTGGTGGCTACCGATGGAACCGCCGCAGAACGACTGATTCACGAGGCCAAGAATCTGCTCAAGATGGCCGGCCAGGAATTGGCCAGCCGTGTGAGTTGCCAAAAGGCTTACGCGTGGGACAAAGGTTCAATTGAGCTGGCTTCGCAGCCCTGGACGGAGCAGTCCGCTTCGAACGCCACTACCCATGAAGGGCGGAGATTTCGCGTGGCGGCGTACGATTACGGGATTAAGCAGAATATTTTGCGCATGCTGATTGATCATCACTGCGAAGTGCTGGTGGTACCAGCGCAGACGAAAGCGGAAGACGTCCTCGGGCTGGGGCCGGACGGCGTGTTCCTTTCAAATGGCCCGGGTGACCCGGAGCCCATCGACTACGCCGTGGACAATATTCGCAAGCTGCTGGGAAAAGTTCCGGTGTTCGGTATCTGCCTCGGGCACCAGTTGTGCGGACTGGCGCTGGGCGGGAAAACTTTCAAACTGAAATTTGGGCATCACGGTTCGAATCATCCGGTACACAATCTGCTCACTCAGAAAGTGGAAATCACCGCGCAGAATCACGGTTTTTGTGTGGACCCGGAGTCGCTACCTTCTAGCGACGTGGAAATTACGCACGTAAATTTGAACGATCACACCAACGAAGGCATGCGCCACAAATCGCTACCGCTGTTCAGCGTGCAGTATCATCCCGAAGCGTCTCCGGGGCCGCACGATTCACACTATCTGTTCACGCAGTTCACGGATTTAATGAAAGAAACGCGGCGTTAGTTCATTTTGATCGAACAGTAATAATTTTTTGCGGGAGCCTGCACTAGCGGATGCCTAAGCGCACAGACATAAAGAAAATCATGATCATCGGCTCCGGGCCGATCGTCATTGGACAGGCCTGCGAGTTTGATTACTCTGGCGCCCAGGCTTGCAAAGCTTTGCGCGCGGAGGGCTATGAAGTGGTGCTGGTCAATTCGAATCCGGCTACCATCATGACCGACCCGGAAATAGCGCAACGTACGTACATCGAGCCGCTCACCAAGGAATATCTGGAAGAAATCATCGCGCGGGAAAAACCCCACGCTTTGTTGCCGACCGTCGGAGGTCAAACCGCGCTGAATCTCGCTGTGGACCTGGCGGAAAGCGGCATCCTCGAAAAGCATTCCGTGGAAATGATTGGCGCGTCGCTGCGGGCCATCAAGGTGGCCGAAGACCGCCTGTGGTTCAAGGACGCCTGCCGAAAAATTGGATTGGAGGTGCCGGCCTCCGCACTGGTGAATAACGCGCAGGACGCGCTGCGGCTATGCGATCAACTGGGATTTCCCCTCGTGATTCGCCCGTCGTTCACGTTGGGCGGCACCGGTGGGTCTATCGCCTACAACCGCGAAGAATTTGGCGAAGCCATTTCTCACGCCCTGGACATGAGTCCGGTCCATGAAGCACTGGTGGAAGAATCTGTACTGGGCTGGAAAGAGTACGAACTGGAAGTGATGCGCGACCGCCGCGACAATTTCGTGGTCATCTGCACCATCGAAAACTTCGATCCCATGGGTGTGCACACTGGCGATTCCATCACGGTGGCCCCGGCGCAGACTTTGACGGACAAGGAATATCAGCGCATGCGCGATGCTGCGGCGGCCATTGTTCGTGAAGTGGGCGTGGAAACCGGCGGCTCCAATGTGCAGTTTGCCGTGAACCCCGAAAACGGCAAGATGACGGTGATCGAGATGAATCCGCGGGTGTCTCGCAGCTCCGCGCTGGCCAGCAAAGCGACGGGCTTCCCGATCGCCAAGATTGCCGCGCGCCTCGCCGTCGGCATGACGCTGGACGAAATTCCTAACGACATTACCAAGCAGACGCCCGCGTGCTTCGAACCGACCATCGATTACGTGGTGGTGAAAATCCCCAAGTGGCAATTCGAGAAATTCCCCGGCGCAGACAGCACGCTGGGCACACAGATGAAATCGGTGGGCGAAGTGATGTCCATCGGGCGCACGTTTAAAGAAGCGCTACAGAAAGGCATTCGTTCGCTGGAACCGAGTTCACCCTGGCGCGCGCCCGCGGACACGCCGGATTCCTTGCTGCGCGAGAAGCTGGCAACACCCCGACCGGATCGCATTCACTGGCTGCTTACGGCTGTGGAGCGCGGATTGCCCACCGAAGAAATTATCGAGTTGACGAAAATCGATCCATGGTTCATCCGCCAGGTCGAAGAAATAATCGCGATGAACAAGCGCGCGGCACACGTCACGGTGGAGACGGCGTCCAAGGAGTTGTTGCGAGAAGTAAAACGCCACGGTACCAGTGATGAACAACTGGCGCAGATGTGGAAGACCACTCCAGCGGCAGTGCGGCTGCAACGTGCGCGTTATGGCGTGGCCCCGGTGTTCAAACGCGTGGACACGTGCGCGGCGGAATTCGAATCGTTCACCCCGTACATGTATTCGACGTACGAAGATGAGGACGAATCCGAGCCCACCACCAAGCCGAAAATCATGATTCTGGGCAGCGGACCGAACCGCATCGGACAGGGCATCGAATTCGACTATTGCTGCTGCCATGCTTCGTTTGCGCTGCGCGAAGATGGTTTTGAAACCATCATGGTGAATTGCAATCCGGAAACGGTTTCCACGGATTACGACACTTCGGACCGTTTGTATTTCGAACCGCTCACGTTGGAAGACGTTCTCGCCATTGTCGAGCGAGAAAAACCACAAGGCGTGATTGTGCAGTTCGGTGGGCAAACCCCGCTGAACTTGGCGCTGGAACTGAAACGTAACGGCGTGCCGATCGTGGGCACCGCGCCGGAGTCCATCGATCTGGCGGAAGATCGTCGGCGATTTGGAAGACTGCTCGACGAACTGCGCATTCCGCAGCCGCGAAACGGCACCGCGCTGATTCCCGAAGAAGCGGCGCGCGTGGCCGGCGAAATTGGCTTGCCTGTTTTGGTGCGCCCCAGTTACGTGTTGGGCGGACGCGCCATGGTCATCGCCTACGACGTGAATACGGTGCAGGAATATGTGGCGCAAGCGGCACTGATGGGTCCTGCGCGTCCCGTGCTGATCGACCAATTCCTCGAAGAAGCCACGGAAGTGGACGTGGACGCACTGTCCGATGGCACGGATGTAGTCATCGGTGGGATCATGGAACACATCGAGGAAGCCGGCGTGCACTCCGGTGATTCCTCGTGTGTGCTGCCGCCGGTCAGTCTGCCGCCAGCGATTATTGAAACCATTCGCGAATACACGCGGCGCCTGGCGGTGGCTTTAAAAGTGGTGGGACTGATGAACGTGCAGTACGCCATCCAGCGCGATGTGGTGTACGTGCTGGAGGTAAATCCCCGCGCGTCACGCACGGTGCCCTTTGTCAGCAAAGCCACGGGAGTACCGCTGGCAAAAGTTGCCGCGCGCCTCATGGCCGGCAAGAAACTTTCCACCATGAAGTTGCCGCTGGTGCATCACCACGGTGTTTCCGAAATTGCGGTGCACGAATTTTACTCGGTGAAGTCACCGGTATTTCCGTTCAATAAATTTCGCGGCGTGGATACGATTCTCGGGCCGGAAATGCGCTCTACTGGCGAAGTAATGGGCATTTCTACTTCCTATGGATTAGCTTTTGCCAAAGCGCAACTGGCGGCGGGACAACGCTTGCCACGCAAGGGTACGGTATTCCTGAGCGTGAACGACCGCGACAAAAAACAGGTCGGTCCCCTGGGCAAAGAGCTTCATGCGCTCGGATTCAAGCTAATGGCTACGCGCGGAACCGCGGCTGCGCTCGAAGCCGCGGGGATACAGGCGGAAGAAGTATTCAAAGTGAACGAAGGCCGCCCCAACATTGTGGACCTGATCAAAACTGCAAAGATCGATCTGATTATCAACACTCCGTTAGGTCGCGAATCGTTTTACGATGAAAAATCCATTCGGCGCGCGGCTATACGCTATAACATTCCGTGCATTACTACGCTCGCAGCGGCGCACGCGGCGGCGCGCGGAATAGAGGCGCTGCTCAATCAGGGCATAGAAGTCGCGGCGCTGCAGGATTTGCACCGCGGCAAAGTAGTTGCTTCGAACAATTAGGGCGGAGACCCCCGCCAGAGAAGCTACGTCAGGAAATTTATGGTGGATCTATCAGGAGTATTTCCGGCTCTCACCACGCCTTTCGGCGCGGACGGCGCCGTCGCGCTCGGGGACCTGAAGCACAACATCGAACGTTACAATCAGAGTGCGCTTGCGGGCTATGTGGTGCTCGGCTCTACCGGCGAGGCGGTGTTAATTCAGTCTGGGGAAGTAGACGGGATTCTCACCACCGTGAAAGAAACCGCCGCGGCGGGAAAGAAGCTGATTGCCGGAACAGGCGCGGAGTCCACCGCGGAAACCATCGAGCGTACCAAACGGGCTGCTACACTCGGCTATCACGTGGCGCTGGTAAAAACGCCGTTTTACTACAAGCCCGCGTATAAACCAGAAACACTTATCGCTCATTACCGGCGCGTGGCCGACCAGTCACCCATCCCGATTCTGCTTTACTCCGTTCCGATTTTCACTGGCTTGGCTTTGGAAGCTCCCGAGACCATCGCTCTCGCAACTCACCCCAACATCATCGGTATCAAGGACAGCTCAGGGCATATTCAGCGCATTTCAGAGATGATCGCCGGCGCACTGCCAGATTTTCAGGTGTTGGTGGGCGCCGCGGCCACGGTGTTTCCGTGCCTCGCGATTGGCGTCCGCGGCGCGATCCTGGCGCTGGCTAACGCGCTTCCCGAGAAATGTGCGGCGCTCTACCAACTGCATAAAGAAGGGCGTTTGGAGCAGGCCCGCGAGTTGCAGAAACTACTTTTAGCCGCTTCCAATCTGATTGTTTCCCGGTTTGGCATCGCGGGCGTCAAATGCGCCATGGACTACCGGGGCTACCGCGGAGGTCAGCCGAGGCTGCCATTGCAGCCACTTTCCGAGGAGCACAAGGCAAAGATCACCGCATTCCTGGCTACGCTCGAGCAGCCCGTAATGGCTTCCGCTTGATTTGTAATATTTGCCCGGTTTGATGAGACGTTTCGTCGCAGGTATCATCTAACGGCTCATGGACTGTCGCGCCCTCGCGTCCCACAGGCTCCCTCACCAGTCAAAGCTCTTCCTCGATTACGTCGACAAATTCTCCGGTGTTGAAACGTTTTACGCCCACGCGCCGAAGATGGCTTCGGTCATGCGCGTGGCGCGTGACGTGAAATTTCCCGATGACCGACGCCGCGAAGTTGCTGGAATTTTGCGCGAGCAGAATGTGCGCTTCGGCGGCGGGCCCGCGGCGCTCGAAAATCTGGCACGCCTGGAAAAAGGCGCAGTAGCGGTTGTCAGCGGGCAACAGGTCGGGCTGTTCAGCGGGCCGGCGTACGCATTCTACAAAGCGCTTACCGCCATTCAGCTTGCCGCGGAGTTGACCAAGTCGGGAATTGACGCGGTGCCGGTGTTCTGGATGGCCACTGAAGATCACGACGTCGACGAAGTTCGTCACGTGAGCTGGTTCCAGGAAGGCACGCTGAAACGTTTTGAGCTTGCGGTGCCCGATGCCGCGGATGCCGGACGGCCGGTGGGAAATATTCTGCTCGGCCCGCACGTGGAGGAACAGGTTCACGAAGCTGCGGATCTGCTCGGCAGGCAGGGAAGCGTGCTTCTGGCGCAACTGCTGAAAGAAAGCTACAGCCCCCGTGAGACGTACGGGAGTTCGTTTGCGAAATTATTTGCGCGGATGTTCTCCGCGCAGGGTTTGATCCTACTCGATCCGTTGGGCCCTGCTCTGCACCGGATCGCCGCGCCGGTTTATCGCCAGGCCATAGAGGACCGCGACCTGCTGAACGACAAATTGCTACAGCGCGGAAAACAATTGGAGTCGGCCGGATACACAGCCCAGGTAAAAGTAACGGCCAAGAGCACGCTCCTATTTCATATGAGCGACGGGCCGAGGAATACGATTGCGGCCAGCGGTGCCGAGAAATATTCTGCCGGACAAAAACAGTGGAGCAAGGCGGAACTGCTGGCCGCTATCGAAGCACAGCCTGAGGAATTCAGTCCCAGCGCGCTGCTGCGCGCGGTGGTGCAGGACTATCTGTTGCCGACGGTCGCCTACATCGGCGGAGCAGCGGAAATTTCTTACTTTGCACAGTCTGAAGTGGTTTACAAACACGTGCTGGGCCGCATGCCAGTGATTTTGCCGCGCCCGGGATTCACGCTGGTAGACACGAAGGGCGCCAAATTATTGCGCGCCTACAAGCTGAAAGTGGAGGACATCTGGGCCGGCTCGCAGGAAGTGCGCCGGCGCATGGAGCTGGTCTCCGTGCCGAAAGAGCTGTCGCGGGATTTCGATGGTCATCACAAAGGCGTGATGAAGATGCTCGACAAGCTGAAGCGGCAAATAGAAAGACTGGACCCCACGTTACAGGGCGCAGTAGAAACGGCGCGCAAAAAAATCGACTACCAGATAGATAAGCTGCGGCGAAAAACTGGGCGCGCGCAGGATGTGAAAGCGGGATTGCTGGCAAGCCACGAGGAGTTTCTGGAGCGGTTGCTCTACCCGCACAAAACGCTGCAATCGCGCGAGCTTTGTCTGTTGCCCTTTCTTGCGCGATGGGGGCCCGGAGCCCTCGCAGATTTGCAGAAAATGTGTGGCAGCAAAAACCTTGCGCAACACTGCATCGTGCAACTGTCCTGAGCAACTTTCGAGGTCTTCGTGCCGGTTCAAGAGCTGAAAGTCAAGACATCGCGGCGCACGCAACTTCTCAACGTTACGAAGCAAGTACAACAGGCGGTGGAGAAGTCGCGGGTGTCCACAGGCGTGTGCTACGTGTATGTGCCGCACACTACCGCGGCGGTGATGATCAACGAATGCGCCGACCCGGATGTAGCCACTGATCTCGAGGGCGCATTCGATCGCTTGATCCCCTTCGAAGGGCCGTACCGCCATGAAGAGGGCAATTCGGACTCGCACATGAAATCCGTTCTCGTGGGCGCGAGCGTGACGGTGTTTGTTGCAGAAAGGAAGCTGCAACTCGGACGCTGGCAGGGAATTTTCCTTTGCGAATTCGATGGGCCGCGCGAGCGGCGATTCCAGGTCAAAATCGTTCCGGACCCGTCCTGATTCCCGCCAAGGTCCGCCTCGGCGCGCGATGCGCTGCTGTGTTAAAGTTTTTGTGCAAATGACCAGCCTTGGCATCTACGTGCAGGTCCCTTTTTGCCAGACCAAATGCACTTATTGCAATTTTTACACCGGGGTCGTTTCATCGGCGCGGTTCGCCCCTTATGTGCAGTCGGTTTGCTGCGAAATTGAGGCTCACAAGGATCTGTACGCGGCTGCGGGCATCGAACTACCGTTGTCGCTCGCGGACGCGCGGACGGACACGGTCTACATTGGCGGCGGTACGCCGAGCCTATTGGACCCCTCTCACCTGCAAACTCTTCTGGATACTATCCGCGCGGTATTTTCATGTGAGCCGTCCGAGATCACGCTGGAAGCCGATCCCGAGACCATTCATGGGGAAAAGGCGGCTGCCTGGGTGCGGGCGGGGATCAATCGGGTCAGTTTCGGCGTGCAATCGTTCTCGGATAAAGAGCTGGCCGCTTCCGGCCGCATGCATCGTCGAGCCGACATTTATCGTGCCGTACCGATTCTTCGGGATGTGGGTATAGCCAATATTGGCTTCGACCTTATCGCGGGATTGCCGCTACAAACGCGCGAAAGTTGGCAGGACTCACTGGAACGTCTTACCGAGCTCGCTCCTGAACACATTTCCGTCTACATCCTGGAAGTGGACGAGAAGAGTCGCCTGGGCAGCGAATTATTGAAAGGTGGCCAGCGTTACAGCGCGGGTGCCGTGCCTACTGAGGATGAGATGGCGGAATTTTACGAGCTGGCCCAAGAGTCGTTCCGCGGCGCAGGCTATCGCCATTACGAAATTTCCAACTGGGCCAGGCCGGGATTCGAATCGCGCCACAATTTGAAATATTGGCGTCGCGAGCCCTACATGGGGTTTGGGGCCGGCGCGCATTCCTTCTCTGGCACACAGCGCTGGGCCAACGCGCATGATGCCGCGAATTATGTCAGGGTCGTACAAGGCAGGTTGTTGCCGGTGGAGCAACTGGAGACTTTGACTCCGGAGGCGGCGCTGGAAGAGGAATTGTTTCTGGGCTTGCGGCAGCTCGATGGTATCAACGTGTCGCGCATCGAAAAGGACTACGCCGTCACGCTGGCGTCGCGGTTCGATCCGCTCGCATCTTCAGGCCTGGTGGAGAGGAACGGCCCCGTGGTGCGGCTCGCGCCTTCGCGGCTCAGTGTTTCGAATGAAGTTTTTGTCGAATTGCTCAGATAAATTGCGGAATTGAAATTTGTAATGGAGATTTGCTTTTGAGCGCTACAGAAACAGATCCGGTGATGGCCATGAATTTGAAAGCGCCCACGCCGCCCGCCGGTGTCGTGGATCTGCGCAGCGACACACTCACGCGCCCGACGCCGGAAATGCGCCGGGCTATGGCCGAAGCCGAAGTGGGCGACGACGTTTACAGTGAAGATCCCACCGTCAACCAGTTGGAACGCGAAGCAGCCGAGGTTTTTGGCAAAGACGCGGCGTTGTTTGTGCCCACCGGCTGTATGGGCAACCTCATCGCCATCAAGATCTGGACCCATCACGGCGATGAAGTGGTTTGCGACGAGCGCGGCCACGTAAACCTTTATGAATTGACTTCCATGTCGGCGATTGCCGGATGCATGCCGCGTGTGGCGCGCGGGCAAGACGGAATTTTGTCCTGGGCGCAAATCGAAGCGGTGATTCGCCCGCGTATTTACTACGACTCTCAAACCGCGCTGATCTGCCTCGAAAATACTCACAACATGGCTGGTGGAATGTTGTACCCCACCGCAACGGTGGTGGACATTTGCGACCATGCCCACTCCCTGAATCTGAAAGTACACATGGATGGTGCGCGCATTTTTAATGCCGCCGTGGCGCTCAACGATACTGTCGCGAATATGACGCGGCAATGCGACTCCGTGATGTTCTGCCTTTCCAAAGGATTGGGCGCGCCGGTGGGCTCGATGGTGGTGGGTTCGCGCGCATTCATTGGCAAGGCTCGGGTGTATCGCAAGATGTTCGGAGGCGGGATGCGCCAGGCGGGAGTCATCGCGGCCGCCGGGCTAATCGCGCTGCGAAATTCGCCTTCACGTTTACACATCGATCATGAGAACGCGCAAATACTTGCGCGCGGCATAACGGAAATCCCGCAGTTGAGCATGGACCCCCTAAAAGTGAAAACCAACATCGTGATTTGCGATTGCTCGCGAACGGGCAAAACGGCCGTCGAATTCTGTGAAGAGCTGCACCCTCACGGTATTTGGGCGCAGGACACCGCTTTGCATTCGGTGCGCTTCGTCACGCATTGCGATGTGGACCGCGCCGGCATTGAACGAGCTCTGCCTATAATCAGGCAAGTTGCAACGAGCACGAGGAAAGCCGGGGCATGAAAACAAAAATGGTGTCAGCGAAGTTGTGGCTGTCCGCGCTAGCTTTGGTTTTGCTTTGTGCGCCCATCATTAAGGCTCGGGAGCATGGCGCCAAAACGGAGGGCCAAGCCGCCACCGTCACGGAAGCCCAAGCCTTCGTCGACGACGCCGAAGTCCGGCTTTTCGACCTCGGCAACAGGCAGCAGCGTGCCGCTTGGGTTCAGGAAAACTTCATCACCGACGACACCAATCAAATTTCTGCCGACGCCGGTGAGGTGCTCAATGCATTGACTGTGGAGTTGGCCACCAAGGCACACCACTTTGACGGCCTGAAATTGCCACCGGAACTTGCGCGGAAAATGTTGCTGGTGAAACTTTCGATTGGTTTCCCGGCTCCCTCGAATCCCGCCGAGCAGAAAGAGTTGGCGGCGGTTTCCACTTCGCTGGCAGGCGACTACGGAAAAGGGAAGTGGTGCCCAGAGGGAAACGGTACAGACGCGAAGTGCCTGGACATCACCGCCATCGAACGCACCCTGGCCACCAGCCGCGATCCTGAAGAATTAAAGCGCGCGTGGATCGGCTGGCATGCCGTCGGGGCGCCGATGCGGCAGCGCTACGCAAGACTTGTGGAATTGGGCAACAAGGGCTCGCGTGAACTTGGATATTCGGACGTCGGCGCAATATGGCGTTCGATGTATGACATGCCGCCCGACCAGTTTGCGAAAGAAGCAGACCGCCTGTGGGAGCAACTGCGGCCGCTGTATGAATCGCTGCACGCCTACGTGCGCGGGCAATTGGCGAAAAAATATGGCGCGACGCTGGTACCCGCGAAAGGCCCGATTCCCGCGCAACTGCTCGGCAATCTTTGGGCCCAGGAGTGGAACAACGTTTACGCGTTGATGGATTCACCAAAGCCACCGCAGAGTTATGATCTGACGAAAATCCTGGTGGACCGTCACACCGACGCGCGCGGCATGGTGAGATACGGCGAAGGATTTTTTACTTCGCTGGGATTTGCGCCCTTGCCCAAAACTTTCTGGGAGCGCTCGCTGTTCACCAAGCCCGCGGACCGCGACGTGATCTGCCACGCCAGTGCCTGGGATGTGGACTCCAAGGAAGATCTGCGCATCAAGATGTGTATCCAGATCACCGAAGAAGATTTTCGTGTGATCCACCACGAACTGGGCCACAATTTTTACCAGCGCGCGTACGAAAATCAGTCGCCATTATTTCAAACCAGTGCCAACGACGGCTTTCACGAAGCGGTGGGCGATACCATCGCGCTTTCGGTCACGCCGGATTATTTAAAGAAGATTGGGCTTATCGATACGGCTCCGGCGACCTCGGGAGATGTTGATTACTTGCTGCAGCAGGCGCTGGAAAAAGTGGCGTTCCTGCCGTTTGGGCTACTGGTGGACAAATGGCGCTGGGAAGTGTTTTCCGGCCAAGTGAAACCTGGGGAATACAATAAGGCGTGGTGGGAATTGCGCCGCAAATACCAGGGCATCGAGCCGCCGGTGCAACGCAGCGAAGCAGACTTTGATCCGGCCGCGAAATATCACGTCGCTGGAAACGTGCCGTACATGCGGTATTTTCTAGCGCGCATTCTGCAATTCCAGTTTCATCGCGCGCTTTGCCGGGAAGCGGGCTATACCGGGCCGCTCAATCGCTGTTCGATTTACGGAAACAAGGCTGCCGGCGAGAGTTTAAACAAAATGCTGGCGATGGGCGCGAGCAAACCGTGGCCGGAAGCGCTGGAAGCCATGACCGGGGATAAACAACTGGATGCTTCCGCGCTGGCCGATTATTTCGCTCCGCTGAAAACCTGGCTGGACGAACAGAATAAAGCCAAAGGGTATGCAGTGGGCTGGTAGTCAGGAGACCGCGTGAATTTCGGGCTAACCAACGAACAACAGCAACTGCGCAACAGCGTGCGTAAATTTGCCGAGGGCGAGATACGGCCGCACGTGATGGAGTGGGATGAAGTCTCCCATTTCCCGCTGGAAATCATGCCCATGCTGGCGGAAATGGGCCTGCTGGGAGTGATCTTCCCCGAGGACCTCGGCGGCGCTGGCCTGGGGTACATCGAATACGCCATTGCCATTGAGGAATTATCGCGCGTGGATGGTTCCGTGGGCATCATCGTTGCCGCCCACAATTCGCTGTGCAGCAATCACATTTTCAAGTTTGGCAACGACGCGCAGAAGAAAAAATATCTCGTGCCACTGGCACTGGGAAAAAAGATTGGTGCCTGGTCGTTAACGGAGCCCGAAGCAGGATCCGACGCTGGCGGCACCAAAACGACGGCTGTGCGCGACGGCGATCACTGGGTGCTGAACGGCGCCAAAACATTTACGACCAATGGACACTATGCGGATTTTCTGGTGGCCATGGCGGTCACGGATAAAACCAAGGGCTCGCATGGCATCAGCGCGTTTATCCTGGAAAAAGGCATGCTCGGTTTCCAACCGGGGAAAAAAGAAAATAAACTGGGCTTGCGCGCCAGCGATACTTCGGAAGTTATCTTTACGGACTGTCACGTGCCCGGAGAAAATCTTCTGGGCGCCGAGGGCGAAGGCTTCACTGGCAGCCTGAAGATTCTGGATGGGGGGCGCATTTCGATTGCAGCGCTGGCGTTGGGCATGGCGCAAGGCGCGCTTGAGGCGGCCATGTCGTATGCGAAGCAACGCAAGCAATTCGGGCAAGCCATCAGCGAGTTTCAGGCCATTCAATTCAAGCTGGCGGACATGGCTACGGAAGTGGAAGCGGCGCGTTTGCTCGTTTATCAGGCAGCCTGGCTGGCGGACCAAGGCGACGTGCGCTTCACCCGCGAATCCAGTATGGCGAAACTGTTTGCCAGCGAAGTTGCCGTGCGCGTGGCCAATGAGTGCGTGCAGATTCACGGGGGCTACGGATTCATCAAGGACTACCCTGCGGAAAAGTTTTACCGCGATGTGAAGCTGTGTACCATCGGCGAGGGCACCAGCGAAATTCAAAAACTGGTGATTGCTCGGCAAATGCTGGGAAAAAAATAATCAACTGAGGCTCGCGGCGTTTGTTGAGAGCTCCACAGGAAAATATGCCAGCGGTCGTTGAGAAGTGGGCGGATGAAGTGCGCGCGGGCGAGGTACGCGCTTTGTCTCGCGCGATCACTGCGATTGAAAATCACGACGCCAATGCCGAACCGCTGCTGCGCGCGCTGTTTCCCGATACCGGCTCGGCTTATCTCGTAGGTGTCACCGGAGCTCCGGGAACGGGGAAGAGCACGCTCGTTGATCGGTTGGCAGCGCACTATCGAAAACAAGGTGAAGCCGTCGGCGTCATCGCCGTGGACCCCACCAGCCCGTACTCCGGCGGCGCGATATTGGGGGACCGCATTCGCATGCAGGGCCACGCGGGCGACGCGGGAATGTTTATTCGCTCCATGGCCACGCGCGGTTTTCTGGGTGGCTTATCGCGCAGCACTTCCGAAGTGGCGCTACTGCTTGACGCCGCAGGCAAGCGCCGCATATTGATCGAGACAGTTGGTGTCGGCCAGGACGAAATCGACATCGTGCGGCTGGCCGACTGCGTGGTCGTGGTGGTGGTGCCCGGATTGGGCGACGACATTCAGAACATGAAAGCCGGCTTGATGGAAATCGCCGATATTTTTGTCGTGAATAAAAGTGACCGCGAAGGCGCCGAGCGTGTGGAGCAACAATTGCACACCATGCTTTCGCTGGTGATGCCGCAGCATGACTGGCATCCGCCGGTGGTGCGCGCGACTGCATCGGAAAATCGCGGCATTGATGAGCTCGCGGCCACCATTGCAAAATTTCGCGAGCATTTCGCTTCGCGGCCGGAGATCCGCAGAAAGCACGTGGAGCACTGGAAGAAACGCATCGTGGAGTTGCTGGAATCGCGTTTGCTGGAGCGCGCCCTCGGCTCCGCGGCAGGAGAGACGCAACTCGCGGAATTGGCCACCGCGGTAGCGGAGCGCCGAATGGATCCATTCACCGCAGTAAATGAAATCCTCGCAAGGAGCGGCCTGAATGCCGGAGGCCATCACTGATGCATTTTGGTGACATTGAAGTTCTGCCCATTCATGGCGGCACTTTTTATCTAGATGGCGGTGCCATGTTTGGGGTGGTGCCCAAAACGCTGTGGGAGAAGAAAGCCCCAGCAGACGAACGCAATCGCATACGCTTGGCGGCAAATTCTTTGCTGTTGCGCGCACATGGCCGAAACATCCTGGTGGAAACCGGCAACGGAGTGAAGTGGGATCCCAAATTGCGCAACATTTACGGGATTCAGGATGGCGATCCGCTGAAAGACTCGCTGAAACGCGCAGGCGTGCCGCTCGCGAAAATCGACATGGTCATCAATACCCACCTGCACTTTGATCATGCCGGCGGAAATACGGTTCCGGTGAACGGGCGGGATGTGCCGGCGTTCCCCAATGCGCAATATGTTGTGCAGCGCGCGGAACTTGAGCATGCACTGAATCCCACGGAGCGCGACCGGGCCAGTTATTTCGCCGACAGGATTGTTCCGGTGAGTGAGGGCGGACAGTGGCAACTGGTGGATGGCGACGTGCGCATCGTGCCTGGCGTTTCCGTAATACGCATTCCCGGGCACAACGCGGATATCCAGGCGGTAAAAATCTCAGGTGGCGAGCGTACGCTGCTCTTCGTCGCGGACATGCTGCCTACGCGTCATCATCTGCCACTGGCATGGATGCCCGGCTATGACCTGTATCCAATGCAGACGCTAGAAACCAAGAGGGCACGCATCACCGAAATCGTCAATGAAGGATGGATCGTGGCGTTCGGCCATGATCCTGATTTTCCCGCCGCCACATTGCACGACCGCCACGGCAAGGTCGAATTTGAGCCGGTGGATTTGGGCAAGTAATCAGGGGGAAGGCATGGCAGTCGCGAAACGCAAAGCACCAGAAGGCGCGAAAAAAGCAAAGAGCGGTACACAAGCGAACATCGGTATCATCGGTGGAAGCGGGTTATATGCCATGCCCGGATTGATGGGACCGCGCGAGATCAAGGTGCATACACCGTTCGGCGAACCTTCCGATGCATTTGTGCTGGGAACGTTGGAAGGGAAACGCGTGGCCTTTCTCGCGCGGCACGGGCTTGGGCATCGTATTCTTCCGGGTGAAATCAACTACCGCGCCAACATTTACGCCATGAAACTGCTCGGTGTGGAGCGAATCATTTCCGTCAGCGCGGTGGGCTCGCTACGTGAAGAACTGCGGCCCGGCGAATTTCTGGTGCCCGATCAATTTGTGGATCGGACCCGTCATCGCGTTTCGACCTTTTTTGGAGAAGGACTTGTCGCGCACGTTTCGTTCGCTCATCCGACCTGCGAACTGGTGTCTTCGGCACTCGCCGACGCCAGCGTGCATTGCGCGGTTAAGGTGCATCGCCGCGGCACGTATATCTGCATGGAAGGACCACAGTTTTCGACTCTGGCGGAAGCCAACATGCACCGGCAGCTGAATTTCGACGTGATTGGCATGACCAACGTGACGGAAGCGAAACTGGCGCGCGAAGCGGAGATCTGTTACAGCAGCATTTCCATGATTACGGACTACGACTGTTGGCACCCCGACCACGAATCCGTGACCGGAGCTCAGATTATCGCCACCTTGCACCAGAATTCAGAGAATGCCCAGCGCGTTTTGCGCGAAGCGGTGCGCGCCATGCCGGAAAACAGGGCGTGTAACTGCGGTACGGCGCTGCAACATGCGTTGATTACGGATATGAAACTCGTGCCGCCGGCGACCAAGCGCCGTTTGGCGGCCATCATTGGAAACTATCTCTAGGAGAAAACTGTGTCTTTACTCGTGGTTGGTTCCGTAGCGTTCGACTGTCTGGAGAGCCCGTACGGCAAGGTGGAGCGCGCGTTGGGTGGAGCGGCAACGTACTTCGCAGTGGCCGCCAGCCATTTCACGCACGTAAATCTGGTGGCTATCGTAGGCGACGACTTTACGTCCAAGGACGCGGAAGTTTTTCGTGGGCGCAGCATAGACACCGAAGGGCTGGAGCGCGCAGCGGGCAAAACATTTTTCTGGTCAGGACGGTATTCGGAAAATCTGAACGAACGCATCACGCTGGTCACCGACCTTAACGTTTTCGCAGATTTCAAACCCAAATTGCCTGAGAAATATCGACGGTCGAAGAACGTATTTCTGGCGAATATCGCCCCGGATCTGCAACGTGATGTGTTGCAGCAAGTCACCAAGCGGCCGAAGGTCGTCGCCTTGGACACTATGAATTACTGGATCGAGCGCACCAACGCAGAGCTGCGCGAGACGCTGAAGCACGTGGATATTTTAATGATCAACGATTCGGAGACGCGCCAACTATCCAGCGAACACAACCTGTTGCGCGCCGCCAAACACATTTTCAAGATGGGCCCGAGTACGCTGGTGGTGAAGCGCGGCGAGTATGGAGCCATGATGGTGGACAAGCGCGGGGTATTTTGCGTACCGGCATTTCCATTAGAGGAACCGCACGACCCTACCGGGGCGGGCGATAGCTTTGCGGGCGGCTTCATGGGCTACCTCGCCAGCGTCGGCACGAAAAGCGATGCAGCGTTGCGTCGCGCCATGGTCTACGGCTCGGTACTGGGCAGCTTCGCGGTCGAGAAATTTGGCCTAGACCGCCTGCGCTCCCTCAAGCGCAATGAGATACACGCCAGAGCACGGCACTTTGCGAAATTGACGCAATTTAAACTGTAAACTGTAAACTTCTCTGGGGCTTTCGAAGTCACTGGAAAATCGTGCTTCCTCTCACTGCCATAATCCTGCGACTGCTGTGGGCTGCACTGCTCGGTGCGTTCATTGGCGTGGAACGTAGTATCCGCCGCCGGCCCGCGGGTTTGCGCACGGGAATTTGCGTTTCCGTGGGAGCGGCATTGTTCACGATACTTTCGGTAGAGATCGCTCTTCGTACCGGTGATACCAGCACCACGCGTATCGCTTCCAATATCGTGCAAGGCATCGGGTTTCTTGGCGCAGGCGTGATCCTGCGCGAGCGCGGTAGTGTCACCGGGTTAACGACGGCCGCCACGATTTTTGTAGTGGCGGCGCTGGGCATGGGCGCCGGCGCTGGCCTGTTCTGGGCCTCAGGCTTCGCGTGCGCCTTAGTTTTATTCGCACTGGTTGTACTCATCTACGTCGAAAACTGGCTGAACCTCAAGCCCCGCTACATGCTGTTCCGCATTTCCACGGAAAACACCGTGGACCTCGTTCCGGAAGTTCATCGGATTTTTTCCGACATTGGCATTGCACTCGATAATTTTCAGGTATCCATGACCGGACCGAAAAATCTAATTCAATTTGATGCGGACATCAGTCACCGCAAGCAGGAAAAAGTCTTTGTGGCCATGACGCGTCCGGGCGTGACCTGCGAGATGCTTCCCGTGGAGAGGCAGCACGAATGACGCCGCGCTCCAGCAGTGTTCCGGTCATTGGGAATCCGTCACCAACGGGTGCAGCAGCGGCGGTGCGCAAGCCTCATGCGCTCGCGAACGGGGGCCAGTTTATGCCCTTCGCGCCCGCATCGCCTGCGGAACCTCTACGAATCGCCGCAGGGATTGCGGAACTGGTGGGCGTGGGCTTTCGTGTAGCTGACCGCGCGGTGTTTGCCAATGATGGATATTTCTCTGCAGCGCTGGCCAATCGCCGCAACGATTTTGCCGCCGCCCTCGAGCGTCCCGAGATCGACGCCCTGGTAGGCGTGCGCGGTGGTTACGGTTCGAACTACCTGTTAGATGAACTGAAGGTTACCACCCCTGAAAATCCTAAAATCATTTTGGGATTCAGCGACCTCACTTCCTTGCAGATTTTTATGTGGGAGCGCTTCCGTTGGGTGAGCTTTCACGGTCCGATGCTGGCGGCAGGGCTTGACGCAGGCCCCGGCGTAGCCAATGGCTACGATCAGAAATCGCTAATGGCAGCGCTGCAAAAGACAACTGGCGGCTGGTCCTTGGAACTTGAAGGGGAAGCGCTGACGCGCGGCGAAGCAAAGGGCCGCCTACTCGGCGGATGCTTGACTCTTGTGGAAACGACGCTGGGAACGGCGTGGGAATTACAAACCGACGATGCCATTCTGGTGCTGGAAGATCGCGGCATGAAACCGTGGCAAGTTGATCGCGCGCTGATGCATTTGATGCAAGCCGGAAAATTCAAAGGTGTGCGTGGAATTTTGCTGGGTGACTTTCCGGAGTGTGAGTCGCCGGTGCAGGGCAGCCCGACAGTTCGTGATGTTTGCCATCGAATTCTCTCGCCGCTGAACGTGCCGATAGTGTTCGGAGCGCCGGTGGGGCACACGGTACGTCCAGCGCTCACACTGCCGCTGGGAGTGAGTGCACGACTTTCGGCCAAAGGAGCAGGTGTGTTGAATATTCTCGAACCCGCGGTAGTGTCATGACGGAATCCAGACATGTGCACGTCGTCGGAATTGGCGGCTCGGCCATGGCCCCGCTGGCCGGCATGTTGCGTGAACGCGGCTTCCGGGTGACCGGATCGGATTCGGGAGTTTATCCACCGGCGTCCACGCTGCTGGAGAGTTTAGGAATTTCGTTTTTTCATTCGTTTGACGCCGCGAACCTGCAGCTTGCCCCGGACCTTGTGATCGTCGGTAATATCATCGCCCGGGGCAATCCGGAACTGGAAGAAGTACTTGATCGTAAGATTCCGTACCGCTCCATGCCGGAAATTCTCGAGGAAGTATTTTTGCCCGGCCGGCATTCCATCGTGGTCAGTGGTACGCACGGCAAAACCTCCACTACCGCCATGCTGGCGTGGCTTTTTGAGACGGCCGGCAAGAAGCCAAATTTCCTGGTGGGCGGAGTGGCCGAAAATTTTGGCAAGAGTTACGGCCTGGGCGGCGGCGAGGAATTTATTCTGGAAGGCGATGAATACGAGACGGCTTTCTGGGATCGCGGCCCGAAGTTTTTTCACTACCATCCCGATGATTTGATTATTACATCTCTCGAGTATGACCACGCGGATATTTATCCCGATTTCGAGACTTACGAACTGGCGTTCCGGCGACTGGTGAACCTGGTGCCCCGCCGTGGCCGTGCCATCATTTGGGGAGACACGGAAGACTCTGGTCCAGCACTGCGGCGCGCGGTGCAAAAAGCGCTGTGCCAGGTGGAAACCTACGGCTTTCGGGAAGGAAACGATTGGATTGCAAGCGATGTGGTTACCACCAATGAAATGGTGCGCTTTCGCGCGACGCATCGCGGCAAGGCATACGGCGAGTTCGAATTGTCCGCCACCGGCCGCCACAATGTGTTGAATGCGCTGGCCGCTGCCGTCGTCGCGCAGGGCCGTGGAATCTCCACCGACGCCATCGCCAAAGCACTGAAAACATTTCGCAGCGTCAAACGTCGAATGGATGTGAAAGGCGAATTCAGCGGCGTGCTACTGGTGGACGATTTTGCGCACCACCCCACCGCGGTGAAAGCTACCATTGAAGCTGCGCGTGGCCGCTGGCCGGCCCGCCGCTTGTGGGGCATTCTTGAGCCCCGCTCGAACTCCATGCGCCGTAAAGTGTTTCAGGAAACTTTGCCGCAGGCGTTGGCACTGGCGGATCGCGTGATTCTCGGTGGAGTGTTTCGGTCGCAGCAATTGGGCGACGATGACCGGCTGGATCCCGAGACGGTGGCCAATCGTGTTCGCGCTTTGGGGAAGGACGCTCGTGTCCTGGGCAGTAGCCAGGAAATTGCCGATACTCTGGCGGCGGAATCGCAACCTGGCGACGTTCTATTGGTAATGTCCAATGGCAGTTTTGACGGCCTGTGCGACAAATTAATCAAGCAGCTTGGCGAAGAGGTTCGCGTGCCGTCCGAGGCTAACAGCAGGTGATTCTTTTCCGCTTGCGGCGCTCCGTCCTGAATTTATTTCTTTCCTTGATCTTGGGCTTGGCCTTTTGTTCTTCGCTGCAAGCCACTATTTACTATCAAGTTTCTCTGGCGCACCCCGAGCAGCATTTGTTTCATGTCGTCATGATCATTCCGGATGTTGACGATCATGTGCTGGTTCAGCTTCCCGCCTGGAATGCGCTCTATCAGATTCGGGATTTTAGCGCACACATCCAGCGCGTCGAGGCCTTCGAAATAGGCGACGGTTCAGGGAACACGCTGGCGACAGAAAAACCAGCCGCCGTCGAAAAAGTAGACAAGCAGACCTGGCGCGTTCGCGCACATGGAAAGGTAAAGATTCGTTACGCGACTTATTGGGACGAAGCCGGTCCATTCGCAGCGCAACTCAACCAGGAACACGCGTTTATCAATCCCGCGATGATTTTGATGTATGTACCTACTCGTCGCGGAGAAGCAGTTAGTCTCGACTTGCCGGACGTTCCCGGGACTTGGGAGGCAAACGGACCAGGAGTTCGACGGATCAGACAAATGGACCGCGCTCACTTATTTTCTTCTGAATTTCCAAATTACGACGCTCTCGCGGACGCTCCCATAGAAGCCGGTAAATTTGAAGAATTTCAGTTGGAAGGATTGAAACCCGAAGTCTGGGTGGTGGTCCACGGCGAGGGCTGGAAGAAAAAACAGGTTGAGAGCGATCTCCGGCGCATCTGCGAATACGAAATAAAATTGATGGGTAACGCCGCACCGTACTGGCGCTACACATTTATTTTTCACATCGGCAAAGCCGCGTCTGGGGCCGGCGGCGGTATGGAGCACGCGGATGGCACGGCCATTTCCGTGGCTTCCGGCGATTTGCTGCAAAATGTCGCGGCGCATGAGTTTTTTCACTTGTGGAACGTGAAACGCATCATCCCCACGACTCTGTATCCCGTTGACTATTCGCAGGAGCAATACACGCGCGCGCTGTGGTTTGCTGAGGGCGTCACCAATACTTATGCTGCCTACACGCTGGAGCGCACCGGGTTGTGGAGTCGCCAGCAGTTTTATCATGACCTGGGCGAGCAGATCAGCGAACTGGAAGCGCGACCGGCAAATCACTGGCAGAGCGTCGAACAGTCCAGCCTGGATGCCTGGCTGGAAAAATATCCGCTCTACGAAAATCCAGCTCACAGCGTTTCGTATTACACCAAGGGCCAGGTCCTCGGAGTCCTGCTGGACATCCTGATTCGCGATCGCACGGACAATGGCCAAAGTCTGGACGACGTGATGCGCGCCATGAATCGCGATTTTGCGGTCGCCGGGAAAACTTACCGTGACAGTCTGGACGTGCAATTGCTCGCTGAGAAATTGACCGGCCTCAGCTTCGAAGAATTCTTCAAGCGTTACATTGCCGGCGCTGATCCGTTGCCATATCGCGCCACTCTGGCATTGGCGGGTCTGGAGATTCGCGAGGTGGAGCATAAACGTGCCACGCTGGGGTTTGAGACCGAGCCGCCCTCCGCCGGGGCGCTTGGCGTCCGCAGCGTTGGTGCCGACAGTCCTGCGGCGGCTGGATTGCGTACCGGCGACCTCATCATAAAGTGGAATGGCAGTGAACCGCCCAGGCGTGTCAATGAATGGTTGCGCCAGCAAAAAGCCGGCAGCACCCTGCATCTGCGGATCCGCCGTGACGAGGTCGAAACAAATATTGATGTGCGCATGGGCGAATTGACGGAAACGTTTTACGATATCGCCGAAGACGCGCACGCCAATGAAAAAGCCCGCCACATCCGCGACGGTCTGCTGCATGGCGTGACCGATGCCGCCGCCGTACACGTCAGTAACTGACTTTGTGGTCCGTCGTATATGCCTTGACCAACCCTAGCAAGCCCGTAAGGATGCAACGCACGCCATGATTCGCACCGTACTAGTCGGTCTCGGTCTTTCCATTTACATTCTGCTGGTTGGCCCAGCGCTGCTGATTTGGACTTTACTTACGCAGGACCCCGAACCCATCTACAGTGCGGGCGTTAGCGGTGTAGTGTTTTTTGTGCGCGCCGCGGGTGTGCGGGTGCGCGTCATCGGAGCAGAACGCATCCCCCTTGGTTCGTGCCTTTTCGCCGCAAACCACACCAGCACGCTCGACGCGCCCGCGGTCGTAGGCGCAATTCCTCGGCGCATCGCGATCCTGCTGAAAGAATCGCTCTTCCGCTTTCCCATCGTGGGTCAAGCGTTTCGGCTTGCCGGGTTCATTCCCGTGGAACGCGGACACGAGTCGGCGATCGTCAGCCTAGAAAGAGCCACCATGGCTCTGCGCGCGGGGCAATCGTTTTTAATTTATCCCGAAGGAACGCGTAGCGACGATGGCCGCCTGCAGCGCTTCAAAAAGGGCGCAGTGGTCATGGCCATCAAGGCCCGCGTTCCCATTGTGCCGGTGGCTTGTTCCGGCGCGCATCTCTTGATGAAAAAACGTTCCCTGGTCTTGCGACCGGGCGAGATTCTGGTGGAATTCCTGCAACCCATTGACCCGTCGCAGTTTTCCATGGAAGATCGTGATGCGCTCAACGATCTGGTGCACTTCGAGTTGGCGGCGGCCCTGCCTCCGGAACAGCGCCCAGTTGGATTTCCCGGCGCTGCCTGAGCGCTGGTTTCTAATTCTTGCGCGCTTTCAACTTTTCAATTTCGGCTTCCAGTTCCCACACGCGTTTTTGCAATTCCGGCAAGCGATTAAGCGCCGCCACGGATTTGAGCCACTGGCGATTGTCCACCGCGGGGTAGCCCGAATACATGGCGCGAGCTGGCACATCATTGGGGATGCCACTTTTGGCCGTGACCACTGCATTCTGGCCCACGCTCAAATGCCCGGCCGTTCCGACTTGTCCGGCGAGGATACAGCCGTCGCCAATTTGCGTGGAACCAGCCAGGCCCACCTGTCCGCAAAGCATGGCATTGCGGCCAACTTTCGAGGCATGTCCCACCAGCACCATGTCGTCGAGTTTGGAGCCGCGGCCGATGCGGGTTTCGCCAACGGTGGCGCGATCCACACACGCGTTGGCCTGCACCTCCACGTCGTCTTCTAGAATTGCCGCCCCCGATTGCGAAATCTTGTACCAACTGCCGTCCTTGCGTTTCGCAAAACCCAGGCCATCGCCACCGATAATCACGCCGTTCTGCAAAATTACGCGATCACCGATGGTGCAGAATTCGCGAACCACAGCGTGGGCGTGCGCGAAAAAGTCAGCGCCAATTTTTACTCCACGATAGAGGCTGACGAAACTATGTAGCACAGCGTTGGTGCCGATCTCCGCGTCTTCGTCCACAAAGCAGTACGGCCCGATGTGCGCGCCGGCTCCGACGCGTGCGCTCTTGGCGATGACTGCGGTGGGATGCACTCCGGGGGCGTAGCGCGGGGTCTGATAAAAAAACTCAATGGCGTGCGCGAAATCCAGATAAGGATTCTCGCTGCGCAGCGCCGAGATGGGCGGCGCACCAGGCGCGCGCTCCATGGCGATACCTTCCTGCAGCAGGACCGCGGACGCCTCCGTGGTTTTGAGGAGAGGGAAGTAACGCCGGTTGGCGAGAAATGTCACCTGCCCTGGCCTGGCGTGGTCAATTCCCGCAACGCCTGTGATTTCCGCGTCCGGCGGTCCTTCCACCCGGCAACCGAGTTTCTGCGCGATGTCCGATAGCTTCATGAGCGAGGCTCCTCACAACTCTGGGGAGTCTCGCACAGCTTCCAGAAGTAAGTACAGGCAGTCTCGTACGAAGAGTGAGTCAATCTTGAGGGGCGATGCGATGCAGCGTTACTTTGCGGACCTCCGCGAATCCCATGTGGCGATACAATCTGATCGCGCGGTGATTAGCGCAGCCCACATGCAGCCAGGAAACCGCGCCATCGCGGCGCTGGCCTCGCACGACTTCCCATATGACGCTCGCGGCCAATCCCTGGCCGCGAAACGCGGGGTGGGTACACACCCCACTGATTTCGGAATATTCTTGAAGTTTGAGGCGCTCGCCACCCATGGCGATCAATTCGCCCGAGGGGGAACGGACGCCATAGTAGTCGCCCATCCGGCAGGTTTCCTGGCGAAAAAAACCGGGGAAGGCCACGGTGGTTAGCGCCACCATTTCGTTCGCATTTTCGTCGGCAAGTTTGCCGATATTCTCCTTGCCGTCCGGTACAGCTACATCTGCGGGCAGAATCATCTGAAGGCATTCCAGCGTTTCATGGCGAACGAGTTCCGGTATCGCGGTGTACGCTTCCCCGATGAGCCACACGGATTCGTCGGCTTTGAGGAGCGAGCGCAGTTGTTGCATGGATTCTGCGGTCGGAGCCTTGATCGCCGCGAACGGGACCACATTCGCGGGATAGCGGCAGGCGTCACCATGGGAAACCGCGAAATGCGCATGCCTCGTGTGCAGGGCATGCCACACGGGATTCGCAAACAAAATTTCCGGCAAGTCATGCATCACTTAGGGGTCCATTCGATTTTTTTGTGAAATTGGTCGCGTGCGTGCCGCCCGTCATTGGAGCGATAGCAGGGAGGGGCTTATTCCATGCGCTGGCTTAACCCTGCAAGAACGCGCAGTTGTCCAAGAATGAGCATTTCGAGGTTGGCGGGCTCATTGTTGCGAACGAGGCGAGCGTCGCGTGCAGTTCCATTACCGGTGGCATAGCCTTCCACAGTCAAATACGTGTCCGGCTCCGTATCGGGGCGCGCGGTGTTCTTGATGGTGACCAACAGTTTGCGCGATTCGTAGTGCACCAGCATCTGGTGCGGACGCCCCGCGCAGCGAATGCGCAGGTCGCCCACAGCCGTTTCAGTGCAGGTCAGCGTCTGTTCATTGGTAACGCTGTTCCACTCGCGGATTTGAGCGTTCACCGTGTCGGCGAGCCTCTTCCACACCGTGAAACCGAGGGTCATCGCAGCTTCGCGATTGCGTTGGGCTTCGAGGTTCTGACTTTCTTCCGAGAGCTTCGCGGCCAGGTATTCCTCAGCCGCTCGCTTGGCGCCTTCATCACGCATTGTGGCAGTTACTCCATTAATTATTTTACACGACGGTACTGGACAGAGTTAAGTCCGGAGATTTACGGTGTTTCGGCAGATTCAAAATATTTTGACGCGGGTGGAGTCATCAGGAAATAGCCGATAACAATGAGCAGCACGGCGTGCGCGACAGTTTCTGACAGCGAATGAAAAACACTAATGCCGACGTGCAGAGCCAGCCAGGCCAGCAGCAGCCAGCGAGCCCAATTTCGACCCTTGATCAGAAAAATTCCTCCGACGATAGCCAGGATTCGAATGAAGGAGATCAGCAAAATCCAATGGTCCGGTGGCCGCTCCGCCAGATGATAGAGAAGGCCGACCAGACCCACAGCGATGAACAGGCAACCGAGGATTGCGACTGTTAGCGGGCGCTTCATGCCGATTTAGTCGGACCCGGCCAGCGGAAGACTGACAAAAACTGTGGTGCCAGAACCTTCTTGCGATTCGATACGCACAACGCCTCCAAGTTGGCGAACTCGTTCACGGATCCCCCGCAAACCCACGCCGGTGCCCCGGGCCTGAATTCTTGACAGATTCTCCGCGGAGATTCCGCGCCCAGCATCGCGGACTTCCACCAAAATACCTGCGCTGTCACGGGCGATAAAGATTTGGGCAGTTTTGCTTCCGGAGTGGCGATGAATATTTGTCAAGCATTCCTGCACCACGCGAAATATTGTCAATTCGGTGTCCCGGGTGGGGCGCTCGAAGTCCTCGTCAATGTTCAGCGCGACATCAAGATTGGCCCGCTCTTTCAAGCCTTCGACGTACCAATCGAGAGCCGCCCGCAATCCCGATTCGTCTAGTAGGGGTGGATGGAGCAGGTACGAAGTGGTGCGCATTTCCTGATTGAGTTCCTCGGCCCACATCTGTGTCTCTTCCGCCAGTTGGGCAAGTTTTGGGTTGCTGACGCTTAACTCTCTGCGTATTCGACCCATATTCATCAGCAACGCAGCAACGATCTGGCCGGCGCTATCGTGCAATTCGCGTGCGATGTGGCGGCGCTCGTGATCCTGCGTTTCCATCAGCCGCACCGACAGGTTGCGAAGCTGCTCAGACTGCATCAACACGTCACTGTTACGTTGCTCCAGTTCAGAAGTTCGTGACCGGACCTGGTTTTCGAGCGACGCGGCAAGTACGCGGAAGCGCTCCTGGCTTTGCCGCAGCTGTTCTTCGACTCCCTTGCGCTCGGTGATGTCGCGAGTGGAACCCGCGACCGATTCGACGTTGCCATGGCGATCGAATACCGGCCGAAAAATATATTCGTAGTAGCCGCCCGCACCCGTGGGACTGGTGTATGGCGTCTCATCCGTCAGTCCAGCCTTAGTTGTGATTACCTGCTGGATTTGTTCCTGAAGTCGGCGGGCGAGGTCGTCGGGATACCGCAATTCGTAGAAATTCTTCCCTATGGCGTCCTCGAGTTTCAATCCCCACAGGTCGAGCAGCGCCTGGTTCACATAAACGAATCGGCCATCGCGATCGAAGATGTAAACGAAGTCGGTGATGGAAGAAAGGGTAGTATCGAAAACCCTGGATTGCTGTTCCAGTCGCCGTCGCAGGCTTTCGGTATTTGGTTCATAGCTGAGGAGCTTGGCGGCTTTTGCTTTCTGGCGAGGTCGCTTGGAGGTCTTGGTCTGTCGAGGTGATTTTGGCATGAGTGGGACAGTGTCGGCAGGTAATTATAGCCGACTTGGCGAGGGCGCTGCGCCTGCGATGCCTTCCCGCGTGGCCGGCGGTGACCGCCCGGACGCGAAAGCAACTTGCTGGACCTATATAGAAAATGGGTTAGACTAAATCCACCACCCAAGCCCCCTCACCAACAGATAAGGAGATCGTTCTGAACACCTACAACATCAGCATGAAGTACGAAGACCGCAAAACCGGCTCTGACGGCCGGACCATAAAAGTGGACGCCAGCAGCATCGCCGGAGCGATTGGCAAGGCTACGCGAGAGTTTGTGAAGAGTTTGGATCGCAAACAGCGCTTTGACGCCAACAAGGGGTTGCGCATCGAAGCCGTTCGCGTGACTACCGATAAAGGCGAAGAGCCCAAGGCCGAAGAAGCCACGGCATAACCGGTCGGTTATAACTGGGCCACTTTCGGGCCTATTCGTTAAAAAGACGGGGTTGCGCGGCGGCAGGCACGGCAGCAGGCTTGCGCCGCGCAATGCCTACTACTCCTAAAACGGTCATCTCACGCAAGGCGGCGCGCGGCACATAGATACGATCGGTGTTGCCGTTCAGATCCGGCGGGGTAATCTGCACGCCGTTGTCGAGGATATTTAGCAAGTCGTTCGGGACTACGCCCTCCAGTGTTTCGCCGTCGCTGTAGCGCAGGCGTACCCACAAGCCATCCAGCTTTGGCCGACTGAGAAAGACCTTACGCGCCGGCTCAAACTCGTCCGAAAACTCTCGCACAAAGTAAATCGACCGCAACTTCTCAAGCGCAATCTCCGTGTGTTCGCCGTCCGGACTGAGCAAATCGACCGGACCGTGCTGTCCAAGGCGTGAGGGGTTCAGGTACCCTCGCAGGGACTTTTTGTCCGCGAGGACCACAACCACCTTCTTGTGCGTCGAAGTTGGAGCGCGATTTTTCAAGTTTTAGAGATAAGGGCGTGCGAAAAGGCTAAATTTGCCAATCCGCGGGATGTATGTTATGTTAAGCAAGATTTCCTGTCAACCTACTGTGTTCATTAGGGTTAGGTCCGGAGACGCCGCCCGTTGACCGAAAAGAAGCAAATACTCAAATCCGCTTCGATCATTTCGCTCGTCACGATCTTTAGCCGCATTCTCGGGTACGTCCGGGACCAGCGCTACGCGTTGCTATTGGGGACGTCGCATATCGCCGATTCTTTCATTCTGGCGTACCGTATCCCCAATCTTTTCAGGCGTCTGGTCGGGGAAGGCTCCATGAGCGCTTCCTTTATACCCGTGTTTACCACCTACATGCGCGAAAAATCGCCCGCCGAAGTATGGGCGTTTGCCAACAAGCTTTTCTGGACACTCGCGCTGGTACTGGCGGTAATCACCGTCTTTGGCATGATTTTCTCTCCCGCGGTTATCCACACATTTATCCCAGCGTCTGCGCAGCACTTGAATTGGGATGAGGCTGTGGCGCTGAACCGCATCATTTTTCCCTATCTGTTTTTTATTGGACTGGCTGCGTTGGCCATGGGCATTCTCAACTGTTTTCACATTTTTGGATTGCCCGCCGCTACCCCGGTATTACTCAACTGCTCCATCATTTTCTTTTCCGTCGGAGTCGTTTGGCACTATTTCAAAAGCCCCGCGATTTCCCTGGCAGTGGGAGTTTTGGTCGGAGGAGCGCTGCAATTCCTCGTTCAGGTGCCCTCGCTGGTGCAGAAGGGCATGCACTTCGATTTCGGCATTTCTTTTTCACATCCGGGGATTCGCAACGTGGCGCGACTGATGATTCCGCGTTTCTTCGGCATCGGGATCGGACAGATCAATTTTTTCGTGGACACTTACTTTGTGAACTCCGCCAAAATGCCGCAGGGCAGTTTGACCGCGCTGTACTTGGCCGATCGCGTAATGGAGCTGGTGCTGGGTGGATACGCTATCGCTGTGGCTACCGCCATCCTGCCGATGATGTCGCACCAGGCGGCGGCTAAGGACTACGGGTCGCTCAAGAAGACGCTGTCGTTTTCCGTGCGCATCGTGGCCTTCATCACCATACCGGCGGCGCTGGGCCTGATGATTTTGCGCGAGCCGATTATTCGCGTGTTGTTCCAGCACGGCCAGTTCGTGGCGGAATCTACCCGCCTGACCGCGCGGGCGCTGCTTTGCTATGCCGTGGGATTGCCGGCGCTCGCTTCAGTCAAACTGATTGTGCCGGCGTTTTATTCCACCCACGACACGCGCACCCCGGTGGCCGTCGCGTCTCTGTCGCTGGTACTCAACATAATTTTGAATATCGTTTTTCTAAACTATTTCTTTGATACCGTCAAAAACGGCGGGCCGGCGTTAGCCACCGCCATCGCCTGCTTCGTGGACTTCTTCGCGCTTTTCTTTATTTTTCGTAAGCGTTACGGTGCGGTCGGAGGACGGCAAATCCTGCGCTCATTCGCAAAAATCGCGCTGTGCTCCGGCATTATGGGAGTGGCCTGCTGGCTGGGACTGCATTACACGGCGTTCACCATCCACTCGCGGTTTCTGGTGCAATTGTTGACGTTCCTCGCGTTGCTCATCGGCGCGACCGCGCTCTATCTGGGGCTGGCGTGGGTTTTTCGCTGTCACGAGATGGAAGAAATTTACGGCATCGCCACGCGGCGTAGAACCCCCGCGAGTGTCGGGTTGGCGGAACCATGATAGAAATCGCCGCCACCATTTCGTCATTCCTGACACATGTAAGAGTGGAAAAAGGACTTTCGTCCAACACGGTAGCGGCGTACCGGCGCGACCTGGTGAAGTTCGATCGCTTTGCACAAAAGCGCAAACTTTCGCTCGAACGTGTAACTCGTGATGATCTGGTGGACTTCCTCGCCGGTCTGTACCGCATGAATCTCGAAAGCCGCACGGTGGCGCGTCACCTGGTGACCCTGAGAAATTTCTTTCGCTTTGCGCAGATGCAGGAATTAATTTCCAGTGACCCGTCGATCAATCTAGAATCGCCGAAGATTCGGCGCTCCCTGCCAGGTTATCTGCGCCTGGAAGAAGTCGAACGCCTGCTAGAGCAGCCGGACTCGACCACCGCCCTGGGTTTGCGCGATCGCGCCATGCTGGAGGTGTTGTACTCGACCGGTCTGCGGGTTTCGGAGTTGATTGGTCTGCGCGTAAGCGACCTCGACAGCAAGGTCGGGTGCGTGCGTTGCATCGGCAAGGGCGACAAGGAACGCATCGTACCGGTAGGGCGTAAGGCGCTCTCGATGGTCGAAAAATATCTGCGCGATGCGCGCCCGCAGTTGCTTGGCAAGTTGCGCGGCAGTCCCACGCTGTTTGTGAACCGCCGTGGTGTTTCGCTGTCCCGGGTAGGCGTGTGGAAGATTTTGTCGGCCTATGGGCGGCGGGCGGGGCTGCGCGTGTCTCTGACTCCCCACATGCTGCGCCACAGTTTCGCGACACATTTACTGGAGCGTGGCGCAGATCTGCGCTCGGTGCAGTTGATGTTGGGCCACGCGGATATTTCCACCACGCAGATTTATACCCACGTGGTGGAAGAGCGGTTGAAGCAGATTTACAAGGCGCATCATCCCCGTGCATAAACGTAGCGTCAAAAAGGCACTGGGCCAGGTCTGATACTTAACGCGAGTGCTTTCGCGGGGTCTCGCGAACACTCTGAAGAGGGAAGAAGGAGCGCAATGCCCGATTATATGTTTTTACTGGAAAGCCGGCTCTCGCCGGAACAACGCGCGGTGTTAACGCGCGTGCAGGAACTTTCCGCCGCGATGGGCTTCAACGTCTATCTGACCGGCGGGACGGTGCGCGACCTGGTCACCGGAGCTTCGCTGCGCGATCTGGATTTTACAGTGGAAGGGAATCCGGCGAAGATCGCTCGTGAACTGGAAAAGGGCGGCGCCAAAGTCCTGGTGGAAGATGACAGGTTACGCCACATTGAGCTGCTGTTCAGCGGCGACGTGGAAGGTAGCATCTCCGCCGCCCGCGACGATCACTACGTGCGGCCGGGAACCCGGCCGGAAGTGCGCTGGTCCACCATCATGGAAGATTTGCGGCGGCGCGATTTTTCGCTGAATGCGGTGGCCATCTCGCTGAATCCAGCATCGCGCGGACTGCTGCTCGACCCGACCAACGGCCTGTCGGACATCGAACGCGCCGAGGTGCGCGCGCTGACTATTCACGCCTTCACTAACCAACCGGTGCGGCTGCTGCGCGTGCTGCGGTTTGCCGCGCGCATGGGCTTCAAAATTGAAGCGCGCACTCAGGAGTGGTTTGATCTCGCGGTTGAGCGCGAACTGCCCGCGACCATTACGCCGGAAGACGCCGGCGCGGAGTTGCGTGCGCTGGCACGTGAGGAGCGCCCCTCCGTGGTGCTGAAAGCATGGGAAGACCACGATCTTCTGGAAGCGGTGAATCCCGTGCTGGCAAAAAAACGTCCCGGTTATGACGCCGTCACACGACTCGGCAATGTTCGTGAGGATCTTTTCACCGCCGGTTTGCGTCCGCGACTAGCCAACCCAATGCTGTTGGCCGTCCTGGCACGACTGAAGGACCGCGAACAGAGTTCCGTGCTGTCGAAAGCTGGTTTTCGTTCCGCCGAAGCTCAGGAAGTGTTGGGCTTCGACAAGATGATCCAAGGTGTTCAGAAAGAACTAACCGGCAAGAGAGTGAAAACGCCACTGGAGGCTTACCGTTTTCTGGAAAGGCTGCCGCTTGACCAGGTCGCATACATCATGGCGGAATCCAATAACTCCGCGGCGGTTTCAAAAATTCGCGCTTATCTGAACAAGTGGAGACCCATTCGTTCAGGGCTGCCCATGGTAGTCAGTGAACTCGCTGCGTTGGGCATGCCGCCCGGCGCCAAATTCGACGCCATCGTAGATCAGGTATTTGGCATGCAGCTGAATGGAAGGGGAAAAACTCCCGAGGAGCGCATCAAGATTCTGCGCAAACTATCCGGCATTAAAGAACAGCCCAAGAAACCAGAAAAGGAAAAGAAATCAAAGGCTGCGGAGAAATCACAAGCTGCGCTCGCGGTGGGCAGCGCAGCGCGACAGAAACATGCCGCTTCCGAGGCGGAGACGCAGAAGGGTGGCAAGCGCGGGACTGCAACGCACTCGGGCAAACCAGCCACGGTGAGCAAACCCGCTGTAGCGAGGCCTGCAGGGAAAAAAGTAAAGGGAAGAAAATAGACCACGAAAAGTGTTTTTGGATAGGCAACGTTCCCGGCGTCAAAAGTTTTCAACAAGGCCGTTAGCAATTGTCGCCGCGGAGATTTAGAATCGAGGTTCATGGGCCAGCCTGAATTTGTTCACCTGCACGTTCACACGGACTACAGTCTGCTCGATGGAGCTTGCGAAACCGGTGAACTGCTCGACGAAGCCTCGCGCCAGAAGATGCCCGCCGTGGCCATCACCGACCATGGCAATCTTTTCGCCGCCGCCAATTTCTTCAACGAAGCCAGCAAACGCGATGTAAAGCCCATCATCGGTTGCGAAGTATATGTCGCCAAAGGCAGCCGCCACGATCGCGGGGAAAAAAACAACGGCACGAATGCTTCGAATGGAAATGAGCGCGGTGAAAGCGAGCCGGCTGGCCGCGGCAGCAACCATCTCGTTCTGCTCTGTGAATCCCTCGAGGGCTACCAGAATCTCATCAAACTGGTTTCTTCCGGATTTCTCGAAGGCTTTTACTACAAGCCGCGCATCGACTACGACCTGCTCGCCAAACACAGCAAAGGCTTGATTGCGCTTTCCGCCTGTTTGCGCGGGGTGGTTACCGAAGCGGTGGTGGAAGAACGGTACGACCAGGCGCGTGACAACGCCTATCGGCTGCGCGACGTTTTCGGCAAGGGCAATTTCTTCCTGGAAATTCAGGACCAGGGCCTGGAGATCGAGAAGAAGGTAAACCCCCATCTGGTGCGCTTGGCGAAAGAATCCGGCATTCCACTGGTCGCCACCAACGACTGCCACTATCTGAAGGACACCGACGCGCACGCCCAGGAAGTTCTGCTGTGCATCCAGACCGGTAAGACCATGAGCGATGCCCATCGCATGAAATTCGCCACCGACCAGTTTTTCTTCAAGTCCGCCGCGCAGATGGCACAGGTTTTTGGGGAATTACCCGATGCCTTGCGGCGCACCGTGGACATCGCCGCCCGTTGCAACGTAAAAATCGAACGAATCGCCAATCCCTTTCCCGAATTCAAAGTCCCCGAAGGCCACACGCCCGGCAGTTATTTCGAAAAGGTGGTGCGGGAGAATTTCGCCGAGCGTCTCCCGCAACTGGAACGTCTCGCCAAGCAAGGCTTGCTGCGCAACAGCCTAGCAGAGTACGAACGGCGGCTTTCCTTCGAAATCGCCATGATCCAGAAGATGCGCTATGAAGGCTACTTCCTGATCGTGTGGGATTTCATTCATTACGCGCGCGCGCAGTGTGTTCCGGTGGGGCCGGGGCGGGGCTCCGCGGCCGGAAGCCTGGTCAGCTACGCACTACGTATCACGGATGTTGATCCGCTGCAGTACAACCTGATTTTCGAGCGCTTCCTGAATCCCGAGCGCGTGTCCATGCCGGATATTGATATCGATTTCTGTATGCGCCGCCGTGGCGAAGTGATTGATTACGTCACGCAAAAATACGGCCGCGACAATGTTTCGCAAATCATCACTTTTGGAACCATGGCGGCAAAGGCAGCGGTGAAAGACGTAGGCCGCGCCATGGATATTCCATATACAGAAGTGGATCGTATTGCCAAGTTGATCCCCACGACGCTCGGAATCGAGCTTCCCGACGCGCTGGAACAGGCTCCGTTGCTGAAAGCAGCCATCAACAGCGATCCGCGCCTGAAAGACTTGATGGCCGTGGCGCTGCGCCTCGAAGGCCTTGCGCGCCACGCCTCCACGCACGCCGCCGGCGTGGTGATTTCCGCGCGGCCGCTTACCGACATCGTTCCCGTTTACAAGACCAGCCGGGATGAAATTACCACGCAGTACGACATGAATGCGCTCGAGCGCATCGGCCTGCTGAAGATGGATTTCCTCGGTTTGACCACGCTGACGGTGCTGAACGACACCGTGCACATGATCGAACAGAATCGCGGCGCCAAAATCGACATTGATAACCTGGCGCTCGACGATGCCGACACCTACAAACTCTTCGCGCGCGGCGACACTACCGCCATATTCCAGTTTGAATCGCACGGCATGCGCGACATTTTGCGACGCTACCAGCCGACGCGCATCGAAGACCTCACCGCGCTCAACGCACTCTATCGCCCCGGCCCCATCCAGGGTGGGATGATCGATGACTTCATCAATCGCAAGCATGGCAAAACCAAAGTCAGTTACGAATTGCCGCAACTGCAGGACATCTTGGAAGAGACCTATGGCGTAATCCTGTATCAGGAACAGGTGATGCAGATCGCCAACCGCCTGGCGAATTTCTCGCTGGGCGAAGCGGACATCCTGCGCCGCGCCATGGGCAAAAAGAAAAAAGAAGAAATGGCCGCGCAGCGCGCCAAGTTCATGGCCGGCTGCGCCACCAACAAACTGCCGGAGAAAAAAGCGGAACGTATTTTCAACTTGATGGAAGAATTTGCGGGCTACGGCTTTAACAAATCACACTCCTGCGCCTACGCGCTGCTCGCGTATCAAACCGCTTATCTGAAAGTTCATTACCCGGTGGAATTTATGGCTGCGCTGCTCACCTCCGACGCGGGCAACACCGACAAAACCGTCAAATACATCAATGAAGCACGCGGTATGAGCATTTCCATCCTTCCGCCGGACGTAAACGAAAGCGATTTGTACTTCACTCCCGTCAACGAAGCCATTCGTTTTGGAATGGCCGCCATCAAAAACGTGGGCGAAAATACCGCCAAGGCCATTCGTGAATCACGACTGGCCGAGGGAGAATTCCGTTCTCTCTATGCCTTTTGCGAACGTATCGAGCCGCGCTTCCTCAACAAACGCGTGTTCGAAAGCCTCATTAAATCCGGCGCGCTCGACTGTCTTGGCCCCCGTGAAGGAATGCTCGCCTCTGTAGACGATGCCGTGAACGCGCTGCAGCGAGCGGCACGCTCGCGAGAATCAGGGCAGCACGGATTGTTCGGTGGAGGATCCGCCGCGCCTGCGCCTCTGCTCTTCGAATTACGCGAAGCCGCCCCGTGGAGCGAAGAAGAGCGCCTCACCAGCGAGTACGCCATGCTGGGATTTTACGTTTCTGGACATCCTTTGGCGCGTTATGCTTCGCGGCTGCAGGATTTGAAGGCCATCACGCTCGATCAGGTGGAAGGTCAGCGCAACAACAAAGAAATCACCGTAGCCGCGCTGATCGTGGGGGTGCGGCCCATGCGCACGCGCAAAGGCGCGCGTTGGGGTATTTTTACTTTGCAGGACATGACCGGCGTGCAGGAAATGCTGGTGTTTCCGGAAACATTTACGAAACTGGAAGCCATCTTGAAACCAGGCGCTCCGCTGCTTCTCAAAGCGAAAGTTCAGGTGGAGGAATCCGGCACGCGCTTGTCTCTGCAGGAAGCGCGCCGCATGGAAGACATTGTGGACCGCGCCACTCCTCAGGAATTTCGCGTGCGGTTGCGTACGGACGCCATCAATGAAAACACTCTCGATCAACTGGAAACGCTTTTTGCCGCCAATCCCGGCAGTTGCACCGTGATGTTCGAACTACGCTCTCCTGACGGGTCGGCCGCTCAGATCCAATCGCAGCAGCGCGTGCGGTCCAATCCTCAATTAGTAGAAGCGGTTCGCCAGATTTGCGGCGAGCGCGCCATTGAAATGGCGGCTAGCACGTGAGCGCCGCCAAAGACAAGCACAAGTCCAAAACCACTCCCGGCGATCGCCAGAAGGAAATCGACCGTCTTGAAAAAGACGTGGAGGATTTGCGGCAACTGGCCGGGAACGAAGCCGCCGACGCGGAGTTCGAGCGCGTCAGCAAACAGGTCGCGGAATTGCGCCGGGAGTTCTATGCGCACCTCGGTCCGTGGCAGCGCGCGCAGATTGCCCGACACCAGAATCGGCCTTACACTCTCGACATCATTGGCATGCTGTTCACCGATTTCATCGAGCTGCACGGCGACCGTAATTTTGGCGACGATAAAGCCCTGGTTACTGGCCTGGCCAAATTCCATGGTCGTCCCGTGGCGGTGATCGGCCACCAGAAAGGCCGCGACACCAAGCAGCGTGTTCAGCGGAATTTCGGACAGCCCAAACCGGAAGGCTACCGGAAAGCTCTGCGTGTCATGCAGCTGGCGGCGAAGTTTTGCCGACCCATTTTTACGTTTATCGATACGCCCGGCGCCTATCCAGGCATTGACGCGGAGGAGCGCGGCCAAGCTGAGGCCATCGCCCGAAACCTGCGCGAAATGTCCCGCTTGCCCGTGCCCATCATCGTGACGGTTACCGGCGAAGGTGGCTCCGGTGGCGCGCTGGCCATTGCCATCGGTGATCGCGTAAATATTTTCGAAAACAGTTTTTACTCGGTGATCTCTCCGGAAGGCTGCGCCGCCATCATGTGGCGCGACTCTACCAAAGCCGAAACGGCCGCCACTGCGCTTAAAATCACGGCCGCGGACCTTAAGGAGTTCGGCATCGTCGACGAGATCATTCCCGAGCCGGAAGGGGGCGCCCACACCGATCCAGATGCCGCCAGCCGTTTGCTAGACGCTGTGCTCGAACGGCAACTTCTGATGCTCAGTGAGCAGCCACAAAAGGCACTGCTCGAGGCGCGCTACGACAAATTCCGCAGGATGGGCCAGTTCTTCGAGATAAACCAGTAACACTCGTGGTTAGAATGTTTTGCTGACCGGGTGGCACTTTCGCAACTCCCCCAATACCTCCGGTTGTTGACCCCCCAGCGCAGGTCTAATCTGGAAGTGTGTTCGGCTCTATACCACCTGGGCCTGGGCGCGGAGGAAGCTGCAATCATGTCGGAGCCGTTCCGCCCGTACGAAAAGCTCGTTGAAATCACCCTCATGGGTAGGAAGTTCCAGGTTCCAGAACGAAACTCACTGCTGCGATGTTTCCAGTTCATCAGCCCTGAGACCATCCCCTATGGCCGGTTCTGCTGGAACCAGGATTGCCAATATTGCCGCGTAACCTGCCAGTTGCCCGACGACGACGAAGCGCGCGAAATGCTCAGCTGTAAATTCATTGTCACTAGTGGCATGAACATTACGGAAATCAGCCAGGAACTCAAATGGTGCCTGCGCGCCAAACTACCCGCCGATACCCCAGTTTCGTCCTGAGGCACGAATTTCCGACTCGTTTGCTCTCCCCCCTCCGCTGCATTACATTGCTAGTCGATGCCTAATTCCATCTTGATTCCCTGCGATGGCTGTGGACAACCCGCCTCCCCCGAGCATATTGCCCGGCGTCTGCAGCGGCTCGAATGGGCCACGCGCTATCGCCCAATTCATATGCAGACTTTATTGCTCGGCGGCATCTCCCCAGAAAACGATGCTGATTTTTTGTACTCACCTGAGTACGCACACCAAGGTGAAGCTAAAACCGTGCTCGCGGCCGCGGGAATTGAGACCACCGCGAAAAGCGCGGACATCCTTCACTCGGAATTCCAGCGGCGCGGAATGTACCTCACTCATGTTCTGGAATGTCCGCTGGCTCTGAAAGGCAAAGAACACTCGATCACTGATCTGGACGCGTTGCTCTGTTCGCGATTGAACGCTCTCTTCACCAGAATTCGGCGTTCGCTGAAGCCCAGGCGGGTGGTTATCATTTCGGAAGCTCTCGAGCCGTTCACCGCCAGGTTCTTGGCGGAGGAACTTGGATGTGAAGTGACGCTCGATGACGGGCACGCCTTCCGCCTGGATAACGCAGACGGATCGGCCACGTCTCAGGCGGGTTCCAAATTGCAGCGGTTCCTCCGTGAAGCGGCCAGGTAAGGCCGTCGTATGCAAGGCGGGCATACATTTCGCCCTCGCCCGGCGGCGCTCCTGTACCACACCTTGTACCAGTGGACTGGCCTTAAACTGTGCGCAGCAGCTGCAAACTCTGCAATTTAACTGTGATAGAATCAGCCTGTTCGGGACGGGCGCCGGTCACAACCGCGCGAGGTAAACCTGTGCAGAAACGCGCAAAATTTGGAGTCGGCATCGGCGTGATTGTGTTTTCTCTAGGGTTCCTGGCGTGGCTGGGGTACGGCGAGAGCAAAACTTACTACCACACTATCGCTGAACTGCAGACCCTCCAGGGCGCGTCCCTCAGCCACCGCATGCGCGTCGGCGGAACCGTCGAGCCCGGGAGCATTCACCGGCTTACCGGCCGCGTGGATTTTGTGCTGCAAGGGGAAGGGAAACTTCTTCCCGTGAGCTACGTCGGCAGCGAGCCGTTGCCCGACACCTTCGTGGATAAATCTCAAGCCTTAGTCGAAGGCCGTCCTGCACCGGACGGCCGTTTTGTTGCCGAACATGTGCAGGCCAAGTGCGCCTCGAAGTATGAGGCCGCTCCGGGCGGCACGGCCGCCCCCGCAGCCAGCGGAGCGCGCGCCAGCACTATGTAACACTCGCCCCGTTTGGGTGGGGAAGTGGGGGCTTCGTGGATGTATTCGGTTCCTTTGCGCTTCTGTTGGCGTTCGTCTGTGCGATCTATGCCTTCGTTGGCGGTATCGTCGCCATTCGCACCCGGCACCCTCTAGTCGTAAAAAGTACTCGTCAGGCCGGTCTGGCCACTTGCGGACTGATTTTCCTCGCCACTTTCAGCCTCGAGTACCTTTTCTTCAGCGACAATTTTTCTGTAGCCTACGTGGTCGCGCACAGTAACCGTAACCTTTCGGCGTTCTACAAAGTAGCGGCGTTGTGGTCCGGGCAGGAAGGTTCGCTGCTGTTCTGGAGTTTTCTGTTGGCGGTATATGTTTTCTCCGCGCTGCTGGCCTATCGCAACAAGAACGGCGAGCTGATGCCCTATGTCGGAGTGGTCCTCGCCGGAGTGCAAATATTCTTTCTTACCTTGAACAATTTTGTGGCTAGCCCGTTTAAAGCGCTCGGGGTGCCGGGATTGAATGGCGCCATGGATCTGGTCGCGCGCGGGGACGGCAACGGACTGAATCCCTTGCTGCAGTACCCGGAGATGGTGATCCATCCGCCCAATTTGTATTCCGGATACACCGGCTTCACCATCCCGTTCGCTTTCGCGCTGGGGGCGTTGTTGGCGCGTTATCCGGGTGAAAAGTGGATTCACCTGACCCGCAAATGGACCATGATTGCCTGGGGATTTCAGACTGCCGGAATTTTGCTGGGCGCGCACTGGGCTTACGCGGTGCTGGGCTGGGGCGGCTACTGGGCCTGGGATCCGGTTGAAAACGCTTCGTTGCTGCCATGGCTGACCGGCACGGCGTTTCTGCATTCCGTGATGATGCAGGAAAAGCGCGGCATGATGAAAGTATGGAACGTGTGGCTGGTATTCACCACTTTTCTGCTGTGCATCCTAGGAACTTTTCTTACCCGCAGCGGTGTAGTCAGCTCCGTCCACGCGTTTGCCAGCTCCAATATTGGCAGCTGGTTCGTGGGCTTCATGATCGTGATCATGGGCGTGTGCCTGACGGCCTATTTCAAGAATCGCGATTATCTGAAAAGTGAAAACCAACTGGATTCCATCGTTTCGCGCGAATCCAGTTTTCTTTTCAATAATTTGATTTTGCTGGTGTCCTGCATCGCGGTGCTCTCCGGCACGTTGTTTCCGGTGTTTTCAGAATGGTTTACTGGTGATCGCATCAGCGTGGGTACGCCGTTCTTCAACAAAGTAAATATTCCCATCGGTTTGCTGCTTTTGTTTTTAACTGGTGTCGGTCCGCTGCTGGCGTGGCGCAAAACTTCACTCGACAGTTTGAAACGCAACTTTGGCTGGCCTTTGCTCATCGGCCTGATTGCTGGCACTATCGCTTTCCCGTCAGGCGTGCGTGAATTTTATTCTTTGATCTGCCTGAGCCTCTGCGTTTTTGTGGCCTCCACCATCTTTATGGAGTTTTATCGCGGCGCCAAGGTTATTCGCGCTCGGTCTGGCGCTTCGTTCTTGGCTTCGGCGGTGGATCTGACCATGCGCAACACCAGGCGCTATGGCGGCTACATCGTGCACATGGGTATGGTGATGATTTTTATCGGCATAGCCGGCGCGGCCTTCAATCGCGACGTGCAGAAAGACATGCAGATCGGTTCCACCATACAGATGGGACCCTACGCGCTGCTGCTGCAGAATTTCGACACCAAGCAGGAAAAAAACTACACCGCGGAGCGCATGATCATCGAGGTGTCGCGCAACAATAAGCCGGTGATGATGCTGTATCCCGAGCGCCGCGTGTTTCCCGCGAACCAGGCTTCCGGCACCATGGTAGCGATTTATTCCACACTCAAGCAGGATCTCTACGTCGTGTACGCGGGACAGAATCCTGAGACGCAGGCGCCTGTCGTTCACGTCTATCTGAATCCGCTGGTGAAGTGCATTTGGTTCGGCGGGGTCATCGTGGTTCTCGGCACGCTGGTAGCGCTTTTGCCCAACCGCCGCTCCGTGCTGGTTTTCTCTGCCGTTCAGGAACCGACCGCCGCCAAGTCTCTCGCTGGCACGTTGACGCCCGCGCCTACGCTGCGTGAGGGCCATGACTAAGCGCCCGCTGATTGCCAGCGCAATTTTATTTGCAGCTACCTCGCTTCCCGTGCTGGTTTCTCCGCTGACTGCGCAGCAACAAGTTGACCGTGCCCACCAGATCGGCGGCAAGTTCATGTGCATGTGCAGTTGCAACCAGGTCCTGACGCAATGCAATCACGTAGGCTGCACCACTTCCACGGCGATGCTGAAGCAGATCGATCAGGGGCTGGCCAAAGGCGACTCCGAAGACTCCATCACGCAGGCATTCGTGCAGGAATTTGGCACCAAAGTGTATGCCGAGCCGCCGCACTCCGGCTTCAGTCTGGTGGCCTGGAGCATGCCCGCCGTCTATCTGGCCGTGGGACTCGTCATGGTGCTTTTTGTCATCAGCCGCTGGCGCAAGCGGCCCGTACAGGCAGCCGCGAATTCAGCGCACGCGCCACACATCTCCCCTGAATTGCTGGAGCGCGCACGCGCGCAGGCTGCCCGGGAGACCCAGGACTAAATGAATTATCTCGCGGCGTTCATTCTGGATTCGGTCACGCCTACCGACTGGGCGGTGCTGGGAGCGTGCTGCGCACTCGCGGCCGCCACGTTGATTTTTATTTTTTATATTCAAGCGGACGCTTCCGATCTCGCGCCCCAGCGCACTAAGCTCGACCAACTGCTCGAACGCCGCGACACTATCTACGACAATTTACGCGACCTGCGCTTTGAATTCCGCTCCGGCAAATATGCGGAGAGCGACTTCGAAGCCATGAAAGCTGCGCTCGAAATCGAGGCGGCCCTGGTACTGGCAGAAATCGACCAGGTCACCGAGTCACAGGTGCGCCGTCCGCGTGTGCGTCCGGCACCTACCGGGCGAGGTCCGCAGTGACGCGCGCGGCCGCTTGTTTCTGCAAAACCATTCTCATAATTTTGGTTTGCGCTTATTTTTCAGCGGCGGCGCGGGGCGGAACTGTTCACGGTATGGTAAAAAACGGCACTACCGGCAAACCCGCGCCGGGAGTGACTGTGATGCTCATACAGCTACAAGGTGGCATGCAGCCTGTGGCCAACACTCAATCGAACGCTCAAGGCCAGTTCACGTTCGACAACCCCAACTTAGGCGCGCAGCCTATGCTGCTCCGCGCCGTGTATCACGGAATAAATTTTCATCAACCGGTGCCACCGGGCAAGACCGAAGTTGAAGTTGCCATCTTTGAACCCACGAGAGATGCCAAGGCCATTGCCGTCACCACGCGTGTGGTCTTCTTTCAGCCCAACGGCGAGAATCTCATCGTCGGCGAAGAATATTCACTGCAAAACGATACCAAGCCGCCCGAAGCATATTTTCGTGCCGACGGCAATTTCGAATTCTTACTGCCCGAGAACGCTCAGCTGCAGCAAGTGGCCGCGTCCGGACCCGCGGGTATGCCCGTGGTACAGGCGCCCATAGACAAAACCAAAGGTCATTTCGCTATCGCCTACGCGTTTCGTCCGGGCGAAAACACCGTGCGCTATTCCTATGAAATTCCTTATCCCAACAATACTGCCGCGGTAAGAATCCCACCTTCCGCATATCTTGCCAAACGCCTGCTCGTGGTGGCGCCGCCGACTGTGCAGATTGCCGGCGAAGGGCTGCAAGCCGGCGGACAAGAGCAGGGCATGAGCATTTACGGCCGTGAAAACCTCCCTGCCAATACCACTGTCGCTGTGAACGTTTCTGGAACCGCGCCGCCGCCGGGCGCGAGCAACGGAGCCGATCAAAATCAGCCCGGCCAGGAGGCGCAAGGCAGTGCGCCGGCAGTCAACATTCAGCAGGTTCCCGGGCGCCTGGATGTTTTGAAATGGCCTCTGGTCGCCGGCTTTGTGGGAATTTTTGCCCTGGGCGCGATCTTATTGGCGCGCAAACCCGTTGCTATTAGCGTGGCGACGCCGCAGGATTCGGCCGAGTCCATCGCGGCGCAAGCACAGCCGCAGGGGGCCGCAACTCCGCTAGAGAGCGTCAACGCCGCGGTGGCGACCAGTCTCGACTACTTGAAAGAGCAGCTTTTTCGCCTGGAGTTGCGCCACCAGGCCGGCACCATTTCCGATGAGGAATACGCATCCGAACGGGCCCGCGCCGAAAAAGTGTTACGCGATCTCGTTCGAGGATGAGCTTTGAGGTCGAGTATCCCACCGCAAACAATTCTCTCATTTCCTTACAATTGCGGTATCGAGACGTCCTGGCGATGACTCGCGGATCTTCGTCAATGGGCATCCGCTTTGAAAATATTGAAAAGCGTTATGGCAGGCTAGCCGCGCTACGCCGCATCCGTCTTGAAATTGCGCCCGGGGAATGTGTCGTGCTGGCCGGCCGCAACGGCTCCGGCAAAAGCACTTTGCTGAGAATTGCCGCCGGGCTGGTGCGGCCATCATCTGGTGAGCTCAGTTTTCTGACTGCGGGCGCAAGAAATTCGCCAACGTGCAAAAATGTCGCCGGCTTCGTAGCGCACGCCACCATGGTTTACGACGAACTCACCGCCGAAGAAAACTTACTTCTGTTCGCGCGCCTGCAACAGACTCCTGACTCCGCCGTTCGCGCGGAGAAACTTTTGCACGAAGTGGGGTTGTTCGAACGCCGCACGTCGCGGGTTCGAACGTTTTCGCGCGGCATGCGCCAGCGCATGGCCATCGCTCGAGCCTTACTGAACGAGCCTTCGTTACTGCTGCTGGATGAGCCTGGCACCGGCCTCGATCCGCAAGGTCTTTCCTGGCTGGCCTCCGCCCTGCGGCAATTACGCGATGCCGGTTGTACCCTTCTCATGAGCCTGCACGGCGAATCCGAAATTTCCGCGCTGGCAACCCGCGCCGTTCGGCTCGACTCTGGTCTGATCGTGGCCGATGCGCGTGGCGAAACCGGCGTACGTGACATCCTGACAGTTGCGGACGCCTGATTGAGCCTCCTCTCCAGCACGTCTGTTCTGCTTGGCAAGGAACTTCGTACGGAGTTCCGTTCGCGGGAGTTGCTGACCACCACCGTTGTTTTCATCTTGATGGTCATCGTTCTTTTCAGCTTCACTTTCGATCCGTCCTATACGGAATCTCGCCGTTTCGGTCCCGGCCTGTTGTGGCTGGCGTTTTTGTTCGCCGCCTCGCTGATGCTGCAGCCCTGTTTTCTGCGTGAACAAACCAACGACACCCTCAGCGCACTGCGCCTCTCCGTAAGCGATCCGTTTGCAATTTTTCTGGCCAAGCTCCTCGCCAATACGCTGTTCCTGCTCTTCACCGAACTATTGATGCTTCCGATTTTCGCCATTCTCTATAACGTGCCAGTGTTGGGAGTTCTGGGTTACTTGTTGTTGGTATTTTTTCTCGGCAGCCTCGGCGTCTCCATCGCCGGAACTGCACTCTCCGCCATATCCGCGCAGGCGCGCATGCGCGAATTATTGCTACCGCTTTTATTGTTGCCTTTGCTTACACCCGTACTCGTCTCCAGCACCCAAGTTACAGTGGGCTTGCTCGACCCAGCGCCTTTTGTGGAATGGAAGGGCGTCGGCTTTCTGGTCGTCTTCGACGTGGTCTTTTTGACCGCGCTATGGCTTTTCGGCGAATATCTTCTGGAGGAGTAGCTGGATGAAAAAACAGGTTCTGGCCGCGGCAGTGGTTTTCCTTCTGGTAGGCGCGGCTGCTTACGGTGCTTTTTTCATCGCTCCCACGGAGCGCACCATGGGCCCCATCCAGCGCATTTTTTACCTGCACGTTTCCAGCGCGTGGACCGGCCTCACTGCTTTTTTCATCTGTTTCATCGCCAACATTCTCTACGTCTTCAGGCGGCAGCAGAAATGGGATTGGCTTAGCGTATCCGCCGCTGAAGTCGGCCTGGTTTTCACTTCCGTGGTGTTGGTCACCGGCCCCATCTGGGCGCACCCGGTGTGGGGCATCTGGTGGACCTGGGATGCGCGCCTTACGTCCACATTTATTTTGTGGCTTCTGTACGCTTGTTTTCTCTTGTTGCGCACGCTCGTGGAAGAACCGGACCGTCGCGCGTTGTTCAGCGCATTATTCGGCATCTTCGCTTTCCTGGATGTGCCGCTGGTCTTCGGCTCGATTCGCTGGTGGCGCACCCAGCATCCCCAACCGGTGGTGATGGGTGGTTCCGGATCCGGCCTGGATCCCACCATGTGGAAAGTTTTGTTTTTCTCGTGGTTCGCGATGCTGGCGTTGATGGCTTTGCTGATGTGCGCGCGCTATGCGATGGAAAGCGCCCGCGAGCAGCTCGAAATGATTCGCCAGGAGGCGGACACTGCATGAAAAATCTGAATAGTATTTTCGCGGCGTACCTGATTGCCTGGGGAATTTTCTTCGCCTATCACCTCACCATAGCCAGCCGCGCCGCTGCGCTACGCGAGGATCTCGAACGCCTGAAAGATTCGCTACACCGGGGAAAATAACTTGGCGGGGAAGAAGCGCGTCGGCATTGTGATGTTTCAGCTTGGCGGCCCCGATTCGCTCGAGTCTGTCGAGCCCTTCCTGCTTAATCTCTTTCTCGACCCTGATATTATTCCGTTGGGCCCGCTTGGATTGCTGCGCAGGCCCATTGCCAAGCTGATTTCTTCGCGCCGCTCCAAGCCGGTGATGGGACGCTACGCCCAAATCGGTAGACGCTCTCCCATAGCGATACTTACCGAGCGTCAGCGCGTTCGCCTCGTGCATGCGCTGTCACCTTATATCGATCCGATAGCAGTAGTGGCCATGCGCTACTGGCGCCCTATGAGCGGCGAAGCATTGGAGACACTTCGCAAGGCCGGTTCGCTGGATGAAATTGTTTTGCTGCCGCTCTATCCGCATTATTCCTACGCCACTACGCTCAGTAGTATGAAGGAGTGGCGTCGCGTCACGGAACGCGCAAAGCGGGTCACTAAAAATGGCGCTCCGCCGGAACGCGCTATCGACAATTTCTACAACCATCCGCTGTACATTCGCGGCCTGGTTGAAAATATCGGCCGGATCCTCCGCCAGTTTCCAGACAGTTCGCGCATTCACTTGATTTTCAGTGCCCACGGCCTGCCCATGAGTCTGGTGGAAAAAGGCGATCCTTATCCGCGCCAGATTGAGGAAACCGTGCGCCTCACGTGCGAACAGGGAGCGGTGAAATTTGCAGCCTGGCCGCGCACACACATCCTCTGCTATCAGAGTCGCGTGGGGCCCGCAAAGTGGCTGCAGCCACCTTTGACTACAACCATCGAGCGCTTGGCCCACGAGGGCGTAAAGGAAATGCTTGTCGTACCCATCTCCTTTGTGACCGAGCACATCGAGACGCTGCACGAAATCAACATCGAAGCCCGTGAGGAAGCCAAAAAACTTGGCGTCGAACGTTTCCGCATGATGCCGGCGCTGGGCGACTCGCCGTATTTCATCGCCGCACTGAAAGACTTGGTCCTGCGAGCGGTTGGCGTGCCGGAATATTCGGCGACGTCGACGGGATCAGAAATCGCGTCAGCTGCAGGACGCGTTTCAACGTGACATTGCGGCAAATCCACCACGTCGTTATCCGCATTCAATACGTGCAAAATTTTCGAAATTCCCGATGGCTTGTTTCCCGACTACGGAAGCAATCGCAGTGATGTATAATTCGCCGTTGGTACCTGGGTCTATGACGGCTACTTACCATCCATTGGTCTACCGTTTCGCGGTTTTCGTGGTCTGCTGGACCGTCCTTCTCCTCGTTGCCGGCGCGCTGGTAACTTCCAATGAAGCGGCCCTCGCGGTTCCAGATTGGCCCCTTTCCTACGGAACGCTGACTCCTCCCATGGTCGGCGGCATTTTTTACGAACACTCTCATCGCGTAATTGCGGGCGTATTAGGCCTGCTTTCGATCGCCTTGGCCGTCGTAGTGTGGGCCAAGGACGGACGCCGCTGGTTGCGGTGGTTCAGCGTGGCGGCCGTTCTCGGCATCATGGCGCAAGCCGTTCTGGGCGGGGAAGTGGTGCGTCAATTGCTCCATTATTGGTTGCCCGTCATGCACGCGTGCTTTGCGCAGATCGTATTCGCCGCGCTTCTGAGCATTGCCGTATTCACCAGCCGCTGGTGGATTGCCGATCATCCGCGCATCGAGGACTCCGGCGCACCGTCGATTCACGCTCTGGCCGTCATCAATGCCACGGCGATCTACTTCCAGGTGATTCTCGGAGCCGGTTTTCGCCACAAGGAAATTCCCGTGTGGCCGCACATGGCGGGAGCGCTGGTGGTTCTCGGCATGATCATCTGGACAGCTGCGGTGCTGCGCCGCCGCTTCGAAAGATCCGCGACCATCTCAAGAACTCGTATCCTGCTGCACGTCATTCTTGGAATCCAATTACTTCTCGGGCTGGGCGCCTACTGGTCGCGCATCACAAGCGTGAACGATCCGCAGCCCATGCCGTTGATGGTCACGCTGACCGTGCTTCATACTGTCGTCGGCGCAATGTTGTTTGGCGTTTCCATTCTGCTTGTTTTACTCTGCTATCGATTGGTTCCACGTAGAAGGGAACTACCCGCCGCCTCGCAGCGGCCGGTGGCCATTTGATGAGCACCGCGCGCACCGCCGAATTAACGATGACATCTCGGGCCAACGCCTTCGTCGCTCTGACTAAGCCCGATGTTTCGTTTTTGGTTTTGATGACCACGGCCGCCGGATACTACATGGGCGTGCGCGGCCCGGTGAATCGGCTGCACATGCTGCACACCGTTTTCGCCACCATGCTGATTGCCGCAGGCACTGCAGCTCTGAACCACTACATTGAGCGCGATTCCGATCGCTTCATGCGGCGTACCGCCGGCCGGCCATTGCCGACGGGCGTCGTGCAGCCTGCGGAAGCTTTGCTTTTTGGCGTTTTGCTCTCGGTTGCCGGCGCGATTGATCTTTATTTTGTGGGCGGCCCGCTGGCGTCTGGTCTCGGCGTGGCTACCTGCCTCAGCTATCTGCTGGCATACACGCCTTTGAAAAAACGCACCGTGTGGGCCACGTTTGTCGGCGCTTTTCCTGGTGCGATTCCGCCGATGATCGGCTGGGTGGCGGCCACCGGTTCGCTTGATCGCGGCGCGTGGTTGCTCTTCGCCATTTTGTTTCTCTGGCAGTTTCCGCATTTCCACGCCATTGCCTGGATGTATCGTGAAGACTACGCACGCGCGGGCATCCTGGTGCTCCCGGTAGTGGACCGTGAGGGTACGCGCACGTTTCGACAGATTGTCTGGTTTGCCGCTGCGCTGGTGGCGGTGAGCCTGTTGCCTTCACTGATGGGACTGACCGGGGTGTTGTACTTTTTCGGCGCGCTGATCGTCAGCACTGCGCTCGTACAAGTAGCCATCTGGGCCGCCAGCACAAAAAGCAACGCGCGCGCCAAGTGGCTGATGCACGCAACAGTTCTGCACATACCGCTGCTGCTAGCATTGATGGCCTACGACAAGATCCCTCGCTGACGTTTAGATGATTTTCTCGCGCCGCGGTTAACGCTCTACTCAACGGCACTAGCGGCATTCTGTTGGCGTGCGGTTACGGCGCTATCCGCAACGGAAAAATCCAGATACACAAACGCTTCATGATCTCCGCGTTCGCAGTGTCCACGATTTTTCTGTTTTCCTATCTGCTGTATCACTACCGGATAGGCCACGTTCCGTTCCTGGGACAGGGCTGGATTAGCGCGCGGCTTACTTCGTCCTGCTCACTTCACACACCATTCTGCCGATAGTGATCGTCCCCATGATCCTGATTACGTTGCGCCGCGCGTTACTCGAACGGTTCGATCGTCATCGCATCATCGCACGCTGGACGTTGCCGCTGTGGTTTTATGTTGGCGCAACAGGCGCGATCGTATACCTGGTGGTCTACCAGATCTACGCCGGCCCCGCGAAATAAACGCAAGGCTACTTTCAATATTTCAGGGCTGCGGAGCACCAAATCTAACTCTTGCCCATGGCCCCGATTACCGCATCCGTAAAATCCTCCGTGACGGCGCCGCCGCCCACATCCCGCGTCGTGTGTGTGCCTTCGCGATACACCTTTTCCAGCGCCCCTTCGATACAGCGCGCGGCGGACCGCTCTCCGAGATGATCCAGCATCAGGATGCTGCTGAGCAGCAGGGCCGTAGGATTCGCAAATCCCTTGCCAGCGATATCAGGAGCAGTGCCGTGCACCGCCTCGAACATGGCCGCGTCATCGCCGATATTGGCGCTACCAACCACTCCCAGGCCGCCAACCAATCCGGCGGCCAGATCGCTCATCACATCTCCATACAGGTTCGGCAGCAGCAGCACATCAAACTGCTGCGGATTCAGCACAATCTGCATGCAGGCGTTATCCACGATCATTTCCAGGTATTCAACGTCGGGATATTGCGCCGCCACGGTGCGAATGGACTTTAGAAACAGCCCGTCCGACATTTTCATAATGTTGGCTTTATGAATGGCGTGGATTTTCTTGCGTCCGTTTTTCTTGGCGTAATCAAATGCAAAACGCGCGATTCGCGTAGAGGCTTTTTCCGTGATGATTTTTAGGCTCTCCACCACTCCTGGAACAACTTCATGCTCAAGGCCTGAGTATAAGTCTTCGGTATTTTCGCGGACCAGCACTACGTCCACGCCTTCGAACCGCGACTTCACTCCCGGCAGGTTTTTGACCGGGCGCAAGTTGGCGTACAAATCGAGAGTCCGGCGCAGCGCCACGTTCACACTGGGAGCGCCGCCGGCAATCGCCGTGGCCATGGGACCCTTCAGCGCGACGTGATTCCGTCGCACGGATTCCACCGCAGACTGGCTGACCAACTGACCCTTTTCGGTGTTCTTGTCGGTGCGGCCTTCGAGTTCTTCCCAGTCAATGTGTACGCCTGCGGCATCGAGGATGCGCCGCACCGCTGCGGCTACTTCCGGTCCAATGCCTTCGCCGGGTATCAACGTGACCTTATGTCTCATAGATGCATCATATTCTAGACGAACGTCGTAGCATTTAGCAGCACGATGGCGGCATCGGTTTCTCTAAAGTTTTCCAGCATGGAACGTCGCCGTTGTGCAGCGCAATGCAAGGTTTGCTATAATGTTCAAAGGATCGCGGCTCTATCCGCGACCGGAGGCCAAGCTATTTATGATTAACCTGACGCCCGTTGCGAGCACCAAAGTCAAAGAAATCATGACCATGCAGAATCCCTCGCCGATAGCCCTGCGCGTTGCGGTGGTGGGCGGCGGCTGCTCCGGATTCCAATACCACATGGCATTCGAGAACCAGACGAGCGAGAACGACCAGATTTTCGAATTTGACGGCCTGAAAGTGGCTGTGGACCAAATGAGCTCCATGTACTTGGACGGCATCGAGATCGACTACATCGAGACCGTCGAAGGCGCCGGTTTCAAATTCAACAACCCTAACGTGAAGAGCACCTGCGGGTGCGGTAGCTCCTTCAGCGTTTAATTTTATAGTCCAGCGTCGCACGGCGACAAAATCTCAAGGTCCGCGGCTTGTGAACACTCATTGTCCCACAAGCCTTTTTTTTGCTCCACACGCTGCCAGGGTGTCTGTAGCCGCCCTACGCAGCGGGCATAATTGGATTCCTTTCAATCGTTCTGTTATAACGTACGCGTCTCCGCGTGCCTGGAGGACGTAATGCCGATCGAGGCTGGGGCGCCCATACGAGTACTGCTGGCTGACGACAGCGCAATCATGCTGGAGGCCATTCGTAAGCTGCTGGACGAAGAATCCCGGATTCAGGTCGTCGGAGAAGCGTCAACCTTCGCAGCTGCCATGCAGATGATCGCGGATCTTAAGCCTGATGTCTTGCTCCTGGATCTTCACATGCCTCAAAAACGCGGATTGTACGTCCCGCTGGTCAAAGCACAGTTGAACTGCGTGGAATACACGCTGGCTATTTCTTTCGCCAACGATGAAGAAGCCAAGTCGCTAGCGGCCAGTTACGGCGCCGTCGCTTTGCTGGATAAGATGAGTTTGTATTCGCAACTAGTGCCCGCCATCACGCGGCTTGCTGAGCCCGCGCCGCTCCCGTCGCAAAGACTGAAGTTGCAGCCCGGGACCCAGGCTCTCTCCCTCGAACCCTCCGAATAAGTGTTGGCCCATCGAAACAACTGACGCCGCGCCATTTGCATTCATGTCCTGCGAACCGTATCCTGAATTACGGGCATGAAAATAGCGCTCGCGCAGTTTAATCCCACCGTAGGCGACTTTGCAGGCAATGCCGCTCGCATCGTGAGTCTGGCAAACACCGCTCATCAGCGGGGCGCCGATCTGGCTGTTTTTTCCGAACTTTGCCTGTGCGGTTATTTGCCGCAGGATCTGCTCGAACGTCCCGCCTTCATCGATCGCAATCATAAAGAGCTTAAGGAGTTGGCTGCGAAGCTGCCGCTGCCTGCGATTGTCGGCTACGCCGGCCGCGTGAAAAATGGCCACGGAAAATCCATTGCCAATAAGGCCGCGCTTATCTCCGAAGGCCGCGTGGTGTTCGAACAGAGCAAAATGCTTTTGCCCACTTACGACGTTTTCGACGAATCTCGCTATTTCCAGCCGGCAGACCGGCAATCTGTTTACGGTCTTGGCCAGGAACAACTGGGCATCACTATTTGCGAAGACGTGTGGAACGATAAAAATTTCTGGGCCAATCGCCGCTATGATCGCGATCCGGTCACCGAAATCATCGGGCAGGGAACTACTGTCCTTTTGAATATCTCCGCTTCGCCCTACACCATCGACAAGCGTGGCCTGCGCCTGGAAATGCTGCGCTCCATCGCCGTGCATCATCGGACGCCTATCGTTTATGTAAACCAGGTAGGTGGCGACGACAGTTTGATTTTCGATGGCGCGAGCATGGCGCTCACTGCCGACGGTAAGGTCGCCGCGCAAGCCCGCGCCTTCGAGGAAGACCTGGTTTTCTTTGATACGGTGACCGGACGCGGTGAAACTCATGAACAGCCGCACGAGGAGATTGCTTACGCTTATCGCGCCATCATCACCGGCACATACGACTATGTGCAGAAGTGCGGCTTCAAAAAAGTATTGGTGGGCCTGAGCGGCGGAATTGATTCGGCTGTCGTCGCCGCCATCGCCGCCGAGGCCCTCGGACCTGAAAATGTGCTGGGGGTCTCCATGCCGGGGCCGTATTCTTCAGCGGGCAGCAAGACCGATGCGGCTGCGGTGGCCAAAAATCTGGGCATCAACCTGATCACCGTGCCCATCGGGGAAGTGTTTGAAACCTACCTGAAAGCCCTGGCCCCCGTTTTTGGAACGCTCGCTCCCGACGTTACCGAAGAAAATATTCAGGCGCGCATCCGCGGAAATTACTTGATGGCGTTGTCCAACAAGTTCGGCTCCATGGTTTTGAGCACCGGAAACAAATCGGAACTCGCAGTCGGTTATTGCACTTTATACGGCGACATGGCTGGGGGACTGGCGGTTCTGTCCGACGTTCCCAAGCTGATGGTCTACGAGTTGGCCACGTGGATCAATCGGGAAAGGGAACTAATCCCCCAATCGAGCATAGATAAAGCTCCCTCCGCGGAACTGCGCGCCGACCAGAAAGACGAAGACATCCTTCCTCCCTACGACGTGCTCGACCGCATCCTGAAAGCCTACATCGAGGATCTGCACAGCCCTCAAGAAATCGCCGACCGCTGCGGCTATGATCTGAAATTGGTCCGCGACATAGCCCTGCTGGTGGATCGCAACGAGTACAAGCGCAAACAAGCCGCGCCCGGTCTCAAAATCACCTCACGCGCATTTGGATTTGGACGTCCGTTTCCGATTGCTCAGCGGTTCATCCCCTGATCTGCGCCCGTTTCACCCGCAGGTCCATTCAAGGAGTCTCGTGAACATTCCAAATAAATTTATCCCTGCGGTGGCATGGGCTTTCCTGGCGCCGGTAGTTTTGTGTGCGCAGCAGCCACAGGCCACCGCGTCGAAAGCCTCGCCATCCGGCATTCAGAAAAGTGTCGAAGCATATCTCCGTGACATGTACGCCTTCGGTGCTGAAACTCAAGTGACTGTAGGCGCCCCCAAGGAGACCGACATTCCCGGGCTGCTGGAGACAAAAATTGACGTGAAGGTGGATGGCAATCTGCAATCCGTAAAGTTTTACGTTAGTAAAGACGGGAAGTACCTGATCCGCGGGGAACTATCGGACATGACCAAGGACCCGCTGGCAGAGAATCGCGCCAAGTTAGACGCGAAGGACGCCCCGTCCTCAGGGAACCCCAACGGCTCCGTCACCATGGTGGAGTTTTCCGATTTCGAATGCCCAGTGTGCCGCAGCCTCCACGACGTGCTGCAGGGCCTGCTGGTCAACTACCCGCAGGTGCATCTGGTCTTCAGGGATTTCCCTCTTGAACAGCATCCCTGGGCGCGCCTGGCCGCTATCGGAGGGCGTTGCGCCTATAATCAGGATCCCCAAGCTTTCTGGAAAATGTACGACCTTATATACAACAACCAGGAAGTCATCTCCGCCGAAAATGCCTACAGCAAGTTCAACGACTACGCTTCGCAGATTGGCCTGAACGGCGAGACCTTTAAATCGTGCTTGTCCAGCCCGGAGGCCGCTGCGGCCGTTGAGGCCAGCCGGGCCAATGGCTTAGCTCTGGAGGTTTCCAGCACGCCCACGATCTTCATCAATGGGCGCCGCATCGTTGGTGCCGACCCACACCTCATCGAACAAAACATCAAGTATGAATTGGCGCGCCCAAAAACTTCCAGCCGCTGATTCCCTTACATCCTGCAATCGTTTCTGAATTTTGGTCTCAAGGAAAATCTAACGGTGATTGGCAAACTTAAGGAAGTAATAGAAGTCGAGGATAGAGAAGCAGAGCATCGGGGCATGTCGAATCCACCGAATGCCCGCGGCGGGTTTCCTTATTTTGTAGTTAACATAATATAACTTATGGGACGCGATGTCAGGCGCGATCTTTGTCCTCTTGTCAATTTCCCTAGGCCCTGCCTTGCTTATATTCGCAAATCGGCATGCGCACAGGGGTTAACTAGCTGTGCTTTCCGGCTCGTCAGTGGGTCGCTTATGCCGAAAGGAAGGTTCGATTACGCTCTCGGCGGGCCCTAAAAAACAAAACGTCCCAACATCGCCGAGGCGCACTTGTTTACGAAATGACGCGATCGTGCATCTCCTACTTACTGGGCGCGTTGCAACGCCATTCACGTGCGTCTCTGCTAAAATAACTCTGTGAGTTCGTCGGCACTGCTAATTCCCCGCCTGGCCCGTATCCAGATCCACCCAATAAAAACCCTCGACCCCGTCGAAGTCCAATCCGCTACCATCGGCCCTGCCGGCAGCCTGCAATTTGATCGCGCGTGGGCCGTTCATTCTCTAGACGGCCGCATCGTCAGCGCCACCCGTGTATCCGCGATGCATTTGATCCGCGCAACCTACTCCCCAGATTTTTCGCAGGTAACACTCGCCGTTCCAAATGACCCCGCAAGGATCGAGCCCGGTACCTTCGCATTCCCGGCCGATACGGAACGCGCTGCCGCCTGGTTCACAGAGTTTCTCAAACAGCCTGTCATGCTTCGCCACGACCCCAGTGGCATTCCCGATGACCGCATCGCCAGTGGGCCCACCGTCATCTCCACCGCATCGCTCGATACCGTATGTGAATGGTTTCCCGAGTTGACCATCGCCGAAGCCCGTCTCCGCTTTCGCGCCAATCTCGAAATCGACGGCGTTCCTGCATTCTGGGAAGACCAGCTCTTCGGCGCGGAACTGCGCAGCGTCGTCCGTTTCCGCCTCGGCGAAGTCGCCCTAGAAGGCAGCTACCCGTGCATCCGCTGTCCCATTCCCGCGCGCGATCCGCTTACCGGCGCCGAAACCATCGGCTTTCAAAAACGTTTCACTCAGCTTCGCCAGGCCAGGCTTCCTCCGTGGTCGCACGCCGACCGCTTCGAGCATTTCTACTGCTTGGCAACCAATACGCGCGTTCCCTCCGGCAAAGCCGGCAACCAGCTTCATGTCGGCGATTCTCTGGTCCTGCAAGATTAATCAGCTGCGGCCGATCCCCAGTCGATCATTTCGCTGCCAAAGTAGTTCCTCCGTGGAAACCTCCCGCGCCGCAGTAATTCTTCCCCGCATCGCCGGCTCCTCGATTGACGTAATGGCAGCTTTATATCCGTTCGGAGACGCAGAACGAGCAGATCGCCGCGCCGAAAATATCGGATCAGCCGCAGCAGACCGCTGTGGTTCTGACTCAAGAAGTGGCCGAATCTCTGCTTATTTTCTGTGTGCTTCTTGGAGGTTCAAGCCGGAAATCGAATTCTGGAGAGGCTTAACCAAAAATTAAACCGCTTGGTTTTTTGACAAGAAAAAAGGCACGCAACCCAGAGGGCTGCGCGCCTGAAGACCAAATTGCGGGACTAGCTGCGAACCATATTCCAGGCTTGAATTTCAGCGCAGCGGTTCGCATAACTCACTGATTCAGCCAACTCTTCCTGCGCCAGCGCGAAGTCTTCGTCGGGCGGACTTCCCTGGCGGGCGATTTCAATGTCTTGAGACCAACTGCTCATTAGGAAATTATTGCAGGTTTTAATGAAGGTCTGGATGAATCGCATCTGATCACCACCTCGTCGATGAATTTGTCATCGGGCCGGGGGGACCGTGTCGACAAAAGCCGCATGCGACTGCACTTAACTTCTCAACCTTAATCCAGACCGAATTCCGGGCCCATAGGGTAATACCCCTAATCTCTATTGGGAGAAGTACTAAGGATCTAAGTTGAGCTTAGGAGCGAGGTTACGGCGAGCCACTTCAGGCTTTTGCGGTTGCAGAAACGGTACTAGCCGGCGTCTTTTCCAGCAACTGTTCCTTGCGATAAACCAGCGAATTGATGTCGTAGGTAGCCAGCTCGAATCCATGTCCGTGGGTGATCGCATCTGTCGGGCAAGCTTCCACGCAATAGCCGCAGAAAATGCAGCGCGAATAGTCGATGTTGTATACGCTGGCATATCTTTCACCGGCTGATATACGCGTCACGTCCGTGTTTTCCGCTGCCTCGATATAAATGCAGTTCGCCGGGCACGCCGCCGCGCACAGAAAACAGCCCACGCACTTTTCGAGTCCGCTCTCGTCGCGATGCAATACGTGAATGCCTCGGTAGCGCGCCTGAAAATGCACTTTTTCGTACGGATAATTTTCCGTGACGGTTTTGCGGAATATATTGCGAAATGTAACGCTGAAACCCTTCGCCAAGGTGCTGAATGTTTCAGCTACTTCCCGGAGGCCTGATGCCATGTTGGCAGTCTAACAAAGGCTCCGCGAACGGGCAAATCCCGAGAAAATTAACGTGGCGCATGGGCCTTGCCCGTCAACGAGTTAATAATCATTTTTCCGTGAAAACGTCCATTTTCGATGAAAATCTCGCTCGTTTGCCGCCCGCCGATCACTACCCCTGCCAGAAAAATACCCGGCACATTGCTTTCCAGCGTCTCCGGGTTCAGCTTCGGCTTCAATGTCTGCTCATCCAACTCCACGCCTAAACTCTTAATGAAGGTGTAGTCCGGATGGTATCCCGTGAGCGCAAACGTCTGCTTAGCCGGCAATCGTTTTTCTCCCCCATCATTTTCCAGCACTACATAATCGTTCGTGAATTCCTTAACCCGCGTGTTGAACAACCCCGTGATTTGCCCCGCCTTGATGCGATTCTCGATGTCCGGCCGTACCCAGTATTTGATTGTCGCTCCCAATTCCGCGTCACGATGCACCAGCGTCACTCGCGCGCCGTTGCGATATAGGTCCAGCGCCGCTTCCGCCGCGGAGTTTTTTCCACCCACCACCACGACATCCTGCCGCCAGTAGGGATGCGGCTCAGTGTAGTAATGCGAGACATTCGGCAGGTCCTCGCCCGCCACCCCCATCATGTTCGGCAAGTCGTAATAACCAGTGGCCACCGCGATCTTTTTTCCGCGATAAGTGTGCGGCGTGCCGTCCAGGGCGCGGGTGGCAACCGTGAAATTCCCCTCGCTGCCTTCCAATTTTTCAATCAACTCAAATAGTCGCAATTCCAGATCAAAGTGTTCCACAGTCTTGCGGTAGTACTTGAGCGCCTCCACTCGCGTGGGCTTCTCTGCTGCGCAAACCAGCGGAAGGTCGCCGATCTCTAATAATTCCGGCGTCGTAAAGAAATACATGTTCACCGGGTAATTGAAAATCGAGTTGCACAATGTACCCTTATCAATCACCAGCGGCCGCATTCCGGCCCGCTTGGCCTCAATCGCTGTAGCCAGTCCCGTTGGACCCGCCCCAAAACAAATAATGTCGTAAGTTTCCATAGAAATTTAGTTTGCAGTCTCACACGCGCAATTGCAAACCGGTCGGGTGCGTCAGTTAATGTTTACTGCGTTGGAGGTATTTCGAGAATTTCCATCAATTCGCGCTTAAACTCATCTAGTTCTCGCAGTCGCGCCGGAGTAGCCGGGATTTCCGCCTTCTTCCAGACAAAAACCTCTCCCTTGCCGCGCCTCAACTTCACGCCAAAATTTCCATGCACCAGGTAGGAAGCCGGCGCCAGCACCTTCAATCCCCCGTCCGCCACCGGGGCAAGCACCGCCGCGCATTCTCCCTTGCGCATGCACAGCGCACTTTCATAAGGTGGAATCGCGATCGGACCGAATCCCGCCGCCACCAGCCGTTCGAGCGTGCTTATTTGCTGTGGCGAAAGCTCCAATGGCATAGGTCAGTGCGCTTTCTTTCGGATTCGGATTTATTTTGAGGAAAACTGGGTTGATTGACCGCGCGATCTCGCAGCACAACGGTCGACGCTTAAATAGTTTATGCCGCCGTCGAATCCGCCGAAGAAGACCCCGATGAAGAGCCTTCCAGCTGCGACAAGATATCTCGCAGTGTGCTGATCAACTCGTCGCGCGTAACATGGCTCTTCTTGAACTGAATCCTGAACTTGAACTGCTCGTTCTCCGGCTCGAATTGAAACAAAAACGGCTGCGGCCTCTGCGGTCCGGTGACATGTTCCTGCCGTTCTTTGCGCGCTTCATCACGCGTCAACCCGCCCTGCATCATACGGTGAATCGTCTCCAACATCTTCTTTTCAGTCGGCTGCCGCGCTACCTGCAGCAACAGCGACTTCGTATGGATGCCCTGCTCGGCGCACTTTTTGCGCAGTGGCTCCGGAATGTGCAGCAAGGAAAGCGTCTCCGTCACCGAAGTCCGCGCACGCCCGATCTTTCTCGCGATGTCGTCGTGGGTGTATTCAAACTGCGTGCCCAGCCGGTCTAGTCCTTCGGCTTCTTCGAAAGGGGTCAAATCCTTGCGCTGCAGATTCTCGATCAGCCCGATTTCCAGCGTTTCCGCATCGTCAGCGGTCTTCTCGATGCAGGGCACTTCACGCAACCCCGCCGCTCGTGAAGCGTGATACCGCCGCTCACCGGAAATAATGTAAAAGCAATCCTCGCGCGCGATAAACCGCACCAGCAGCGGCTCCAGCACGCCTTTTTCGCGAATCGAATCCGTAAGTTCGCGCAGATCTCCCAACGCTTTGCGCGGCTGATCCGGGTTGGGACGAATCTGGTCCACCGGAATCATCCGCCCTATTGCCGCGCCGCTGTAGCTCGTTAATGATTCAACGTAGTGCGAGTCATGCCGCATCTTCAGCGTGGCTGGCAAGCCGATTCTCTTCAACACGATTGATAACCTCCCCGGCCAATTTCTTATATTCCAGCGCCCCCGGTGATTTGGGAGCGAACGTCAGAATCGTTTCCTTGTACGCCGGACTTTCCTCCAGTCGCACGTTCTTGCTGATCTTCGTTTTGAATAGAACTTCCCCAAACACCGTGCGAATCTGTTCGTGCGTGTCCCGCGAAATATTGGTCCGTTTGTCGAACAAGGTGATGACCACGCCCAACATCTTCAGCCCCGGATTGGGCCGCGCCCGGATTCGTTCGTAGGTCTCCAGCAAATCATCGGTGCCTTCGATCGCGAAATATGCTGCCTGAATCGGCACGAGCAAATGCGTTGAAGCCACCAGCGCATTCACCGTCAAAATTCCCAGCGAAGGCGGTGTATCCAGCACGATGTAGTCGTAATCTTTTTGAATCGGTGCCAGCGCATCCTTCAATTTGAACGGCGCGTCGAATTGTCCCGCAAGCACCTGCTCCAACTTCGCCAGCGCCAATCTTCCCGGACCCAGGAACAACATGGGATCCTTCGTGCCCTTTACCACTGCGGACATCTGCACGCGCTGATCGCCCAGCACATCAAACATGGACGTGGCGATTTCTCCGGAATCAAAAAACGCGATGGTGGAATTTGCCTGCGGATCTAGATCGATGAGAAGTGTTCGCTTGCCCCGGTGCGCCAGCGATGCCGACAGATTAATTGCCGTCGTTGTTTTGCCGACGCCACCTTTTTGATTCGCAACCGTGATAATGGCAGTCATATCTGTTCTGCCCCCACCCGCGCGCTCACTTTGTGGCCGAGGCGATCCGGCAACTCGGTTCCCATATATGGGTGCTGTCCGTGGAAAACCCCCTAGAACTAGCTAACTTTACGTTCGCCATCTATTAAATGGCAAGCAAAAAGTAAAGTATCACTCGAAATAAGCGGTGGAAATCTTCAGCAGGTAATTGAATTGCGACTTGAGGCAGCCCGTTCGTAAGGCCCTGAACCCCGAACTAAAACTCCAACTCCCAAAAATCTGGCCCCGGATCCTTCAACCGCAGCCCCAATTCCCAACCTGAACTGACTTGATGCCCGCGCCACACCAGCACAGCCTCGCAGGCCTTCTGATTGATCAGGTTCGTCACCATGAGCTTCTCGCCTACTTCAAATTGCCCCGGAACGATCGCCATACACCCGTGCGCGCTGATGTCCATGGTCTGCCCCTCGCCCCGTTCCGGCCGCCCTTCTGCCTGGCGCTCTACGGAAACCTTGACCCGCGAATTCACCCGCACTCCAGCTCGAAGGTGTCGTTTCTCAGATCCCTCTAATTCTTCATTGTCATCGTAGCGGTCATACAAAAGCGGCACGTTGTTCTCCTGCGATGGATGGCCTTGGATGAAACTTCCGGCCGGCTGTATCTCACCTTAAATCCGCGCGGCCAAGCAGGTCAATGGAAGTTCGAAATGAAGTTGAGCTACGGGTCATCCGCGCACGGGCTACAGAGGTGTTGCCCTACCGCAAATTCCCGTCCACAAGGGCCGCAGGCACGGGCTTGGTACCAGAGCCGAGCCCCATCAGCAGCATTCGATTATCCGAATAATACGCTTGTCCCGTGGCGGTCTCCGCCCCGGACACCCCTTCGGCGCTCCGCACATACTCCTGGCGTATCAGGCGCTGCGTCTCCGTCAGGTTCCGTGCAATGAAATCGCGCTCTGCATCCACGTTGGGATCGATCCGGTGAAACAGCCACAGTTTGCGCCTTACGAACTCGATCCCTACATCATGCGTCGCTGCCCCGACCCACAGCGGCACACCGTCCACTTCCCGACTGGTCTTCCAGATCCGCAGGTGATGCCGTCGTGCCACGACAGAACTCGGATCCGGCAATGCGTACGAATAATCCTGCGCTCTGCCGAATAGATACAGCCTGTCCATAGGCAGCTTCATGTAGCGGGTGCGCTGCCACAACAGGTGCCAAATGATCTGCGGCTTGGATTTTTCAACTTTCACCCAACCGGCTCGCGCAAACACTTCCTGCAGATCATCTTCTTTCGCCACAAAAATTACGTTCAACATGTCGCCTTCGCGACCCTCACCGTTCAGCACTCGCGGCGGAAGCATCCTAACCATTTCTGGAAGTTCCGAAACATTTACAGCAGCCATCGGTAACTGAGCAGTTTCTGCCGTCGCGTCGCTCTTCAAATACGCCGTTAGCTCCGTGCCCTTCAACACCGTGCTGTCGCGTCCGCGCGACAACAAAAAGACTGGCGCCGCTGGAAAATAAATTGCTCCCGCAACGGCCATGGCCATGCCCATCCGCAAGGTGTGCGACCGCCCCTTGAAGCGCTTTTGCGCCTCTAACTCCACACGTTCTCCACTTACCAACTCCACCGAATCCAGTTTTACGATGACTCCGCCGCCCATTCCAAGCAGCCGCCTCTGTTTCACCTGCACTACCGATCCTCGCGCCAGGTCACCGGCCCTGATGACTGTATACCCGCCCACTATCACGTCCTTTTCCACCACAAACTCGAGCGGATCGCCCTTCTGCGCCCTCGCCGACGAAATGGTCTTCGCAAATTGCAGTTTCAGGGGCAGGCCGCTCTTGACGACTATTCTGTTGGAGGATCGGGGCAATTCCTGCGCCGAAGAGAGCTGCGGGTGAAAAACGATGGGTACCAATAGCGGAAGAAGGAAACGTTCGGCGTAACGCATGTGGCACTGCCTTTCGCCTGGTTCGTAACTTGACCACGACGATGGGCCGCCGGGTTACTGCGCTGGGTTTCGACTCCTTTTATTGGACTACAGGCCGGACAGGACTGTCTGTGCTGTGTTGCACTCTATCTACACAAATAAGCAGCGCACTTGCTGGGCGTAGCTCAGTTTGCACGGCTGACACCCTGCGCTTACACTCTTTCAACACCCAGGCCAGCTAAATGTTTCGACTTAAGACTCTTCGCCAGGAATTTCCGGCCACTTTGCGACTCGCCTTGCCGCTCGTGCTGGCAGAGCTCGGCTGGATGAGCATGGCCATCGTGGACACCGTCATGGTCGGCCATTTGCCCGACAGCGCCACCGCTATGGGCGCGGTCAGTCTGGGTTCCAATATCTTCATTGTGCTGGCGTTGTTCGGTGGCGGCCTACTGATGGGGCTCGACTCTCTCGTCTCTCAGGCTTTCGGCGCCGGCCGTCGCGAAGACTGCCATCGCTCCCTGCTCAACAGTATTTATCTGAGTATCGCCCTCACGCCTATTCTCGCCGCACCGGTGTGGTTGCCGCCACCCGTGTTGGCCAGGATGCAAATCGATCCTGCGATCATGGCACTGGCTATCCCTTACACCAAAGCGCTCGCCGTCGGGCTTTTTCCGTTGCTTCTTTATTTCGCCGTGCGCCGGTGCCTGCAGGCCATGAACATGGTACGCATCGTGGCCTTCGCTCTCGTTACTGCCAACATCATCAACGCCGTCGGCAACTGGGTCCTGATCTATGGTCACTGGGGAGCGCCAGCCATGGGCGCCGTCGGCTCCGGTTGGTCCACCGCCATTGCGCGCGCTTACATGGCGGCCGTTCTGGTCGGCTACCTGTTGTGGTACGACCACCGTCATCGCACCAACTTGCTGAAAACACCTGTGGACATCGATCTGCCGCGCATCCGCCGATTAATAACTCTGGGCGCCCCAGCTGCCGTGCAGTTCACCCTCGAAAGCGGAATCTTCGCCCTGGTCACCGCGCTAATCGCGCGTCTCGGACCTGTGCCTCTCGCCAGCCATCAGATCGCGCTAAACACCGTTGCGCTCACCTATATGGTGCCGCTGGGAGTTTCTTCCGCCGCCGCCGTGCGTGTCGGCCAGGCCATCGGACGCAAAAATCCAGTAGCTGCTGGTGACGCCGGCAACGCCGCAATTTTTTGTGGAGCCGCTTTCATGACCTGCGCCGGCGCCGCTCTGCTCATTTTCCCGCGCGCCATCGCGCGCATGTATACGCCGGACGAAAGCGTCATTCGCGCCACGACTTATCTTCTTGCTGCCGGAGCGGCCTTCCAGCTTTTCGACGGTATTCAAACAGTAGCCACGGGCGCGTTACGCGGCGCCGGCGACACGCGCACACCTATGCTCTGCCACCTGATCGCATACTGGATCATCGGACTGCCCCTCGGCTACTACCTCTGCTTCCACCGCGGTTGGGGAGCCTTCGGTCTCTGGGCTGGACTGAGCCTCGCCCTCATCCTCATCGGCGTAGTCCTGCTAGCCACCTGGCGACGCATGACCCGCCGCCTGGCTTCCATTTAGCGCAAAGTCTGGCACGTAAAGCGGTTTCCGCACCCTGTGGTGATTTTCAAAGGGAGCGGTTTTTCCGCAAATCGCCGGAGCGCGATTTTAATTTGTTAGGAGATTTTTGAAACGAGGACAACAGTCGACTCAGAAAGAGCCGGCGCGAGTTTTATCATCGCGACCAACCACCTACATCTTGTATCTCCCCAAATCATCATCCGACAGACCCTCCAGCCACGACCGCAACTGTTCATTCGTAGTGCGCTCGTTAATCGCGCTGGATACCTTCGAATTCTTCAGTACCTGGTCATTCACAAAAATCGGGCAGTCCATCCGCAGCGCCAAAGCCAGCGCATCGCTGGGCCGCGAATCAATAGTCATCATTTCGCCATCACGCTCCACGCAGATCAACGCATAGAACGTATCGTCCTTCAAGTCGCTCACAATTATTTTTTGCACCCGCACTTCGAGCCCCAGCAAAACATTCTTCAGCAGGTCATGCGTCATGGGACGCGGCGTCTGCACCTTCTCAATTTCCAGCGCAATGGCGTTCGCCTCATACACACCCACCCATATCGGCAGAATCGCCTGTCCGCCCACGTCCTTCAACACCACGATCGGCATGTTCGTTACGGGATCCATCATCAGCCCACGAATCTTCATCTCCACTTCCACGTTGGACCCCCGATCACCACTTCCGCATCCACCTCACTCTACGTGCACGCCCGTCAAACTCCCTGTCCCACTGTCTGTCACTCTTACCTGCACATAACTTCCGAGCAACTCTCTTCCTTCGGACGAGAAACTGATCACCCGGTTCGAAGTCGTATGCCCCGACCACTGCTTCTCTCTTCGCGATTTGTTGCTCACAAAGACATCCAACTCTTGCCCCAGCATCGCCTGATTTCGTGCCGTCTGAATGATTCGTTGTTTCTCCTGGATCGCCGCCAAGCGCTGGCCCTTCACTTCTTCCGGAATCGGGTCGTTCAGCGCCAGCGAAGGCGTGTTCGGCCGCGGCGAATACTTGAATCCAAAAACACCGTCGTATTGCGCCTCGTCCAGCATGCTCAGGGTCTCTTCAAAGTCAGCGTCGGTCTCCCCCGGAAATCCCACAATGATGTCCGTAGTAATGCTTATCGGCCGGTTGTCGCCGCGGATTAGCGCAATCTTCTCTAAATATTCGTCGCGCGTGTAGGTTCGGGCCATGGCCCGCAGCACCTTCGTTGACCCCGACTGCAACGGCAGGTGGATATGATCGCAAAGCTTCGGCTCGCGATCGATCGCTTCCACAATGTCAGCGCCGAAATCCCGCGGGTGCGAGGTCGTAAATCGCACTCTTCTTATCCCACTGACCTGCGCCACTTCCATTAGTAATTCGGAAAACTTCATCCGCCGCACCGTCGGGTCCGCATACGAATTCACCGTTTGTCCCAGCAGTTGCACTTCGGAATATCCCAGCTCCGCCAACTGCCGCACTTCCCGCAAAATCGATTCGCTACCTCGGCTGCGCTCTGGCCCGCGCGTGTGCGGCACCACACAGTACGCGCACGCCTTGTCGCATCCTTCGATAATCGTGAGGTACGCCCGCCAGGGATTGTCGCGTCTCGTAATTTCCGTCTCAAACGTTTCATCCGTGTCGTTATCGAGTCCCGTGACGCGTTTGTTGCCAGCCTCCAACTCGGCCAGCATTTCCGGCAATTTGCGATAACTCGCCGAACCGCAAACCAGGCTCACCCACGGCGCGCGCTTGAAAATGGCCTCGCCTTCCTGTTGTGCCACGCAGCCCAGCACTGCAATGATCTTGTCTCCGCCGCGTTCGCGATATTCCCCCAGCCGGGAAAACACCTTTTGCGCGGCCTTCTCGCGAATACTGCAGGTGTTGTACAAAATCATGCCCGCCGCTTCGGGCGTCTCCACCGGCCGGTATCCGCGCGAGAGCAACAACCCGGCTACCTTTTCCGAATCGTGGTCGTTCATCTGGCAGCCAAACGTCTCCAGAAAAAACGTTCCAGCCTGACTATTATTTTTGAGGAATTCCGTGCTCAGCAAATCGTTGGGAGCTAGCGCTATTTTTGCATCGGAGCGCGAGCCCCCGCTCAAACACTCCACGCCGACATCGAAGGCCTTATTCATCGGAATCCGCAGTCTACCACAGGCCGCTAAGCGCCCCTGCCGCAGCTCGGCGCCCGCCGCAAAAACAAATGTCATCCGAACCCGCCGCCTTTTCCGGGCGGGTTCGGAAACTGCTATTGACTCCCCTGCCCTCAAATTCGGCCAAAGTGCACCCATTTCCCCACACGAAATCCCCTTCACCATTCCCTCACGTTTCGTTGCTTCCCCTCCATGCGTATGCTACGGTTCTTGAAGCATCAAAATTTACGTCTAACTGAGGGGTAAAACCATTTTTCTGTTCGCCGCGTTCCTCGTGACCGACATCGGTAGCATTCTCCAGCAAACCGGATGGGTCGCCCGTGGAGTTCTCGCGCTTCTCCTCATCTTCTCCGTCGTCTCGTGGGCCATGATCTTCCAGAAACTCGGTTTTTTCGGCCGCGTCCAACGCGAAGGTGATCAGTTTCTCCGAATTTTCCGCGCTACTCATGGAGTCGCCAACCCCCAAGCCTTGGCCTCCGCCGGCTCTCCGTTCGCCACCGTCTACGCGTTCGGCTATCGCGAACTGCAAAGCCAGGTCGGCGGCGGCACCGGCTATCCCAATGCCGGCGGCAAACTGAAAAGTCTCCAGGCCGTCACCGTAAATATGCAGCTCGCCGCCGCCGAAGAGCTTCGCCGCGCCGAAAAGGGCATGTCTTGGCTGGCAACTACTGGCTCCGTGTCGCCCTTCATCGGACTTTTCGGTACCGTGTGGGGCATTATTGACGCCTTTTCCGGACTCGGCACCGCCGGCTCCGCCAGCCTGCGTGCCGTCGCCCCCGGTATTTCCGAAGCGCTCTTCACCACCGCCGCGGGGTTGGTGGCCGCCATCCCGGCCGTTATCTTTTATAATCAGTTCTTGCAGAATATTCGCAACCTTGCGCAGCGCCTCGACACCTTTACTCTCGAAGTCGCCGCACAAATCGAAAAGACTTTTACGTAGAATTTTTTTTCAATGCGCCGCCCAACCCGGCGCTGATTCAACGGACCGACGATGGCATCCATCCAAAAAGGCACACAATCTTCGCTCTCCGAGATCAACATGGTCCCCTTTGTGGACGTCGTGTTGGTCCTGCTCATCATTTTCATGATCACCGCACCGATCCTGCAGTCCGGCATCGAGCTCAACGTCCCTAAAACTCACTCCGTGAAAGAGACTCCTGAGCAGCGCGTCGTGGTTTCCGTCGACAAGCAGCAACTCATCTATCTCGGAAATACTCCGGTAAATGTCCACGAACTTGGCGACAAGGTGAAAGCTCAGCAGAAAGGTCCAGAGGACGCCGTCTTTCTGCGCTGTGACGAAACCGTTCCCTTCGGCGCGTTTGCTTCCGTCGTCGATGCCCTGCGCGTGGCCGGTATCAACAACATCAGTATCGTCACGGAACCCATTAACGATCGACCTCGTAGCAAGTAATGAGCATCCAATAATCAAGCCATGAGCGTCGCCCTCGCCAACACGGACGAAGTCACTCTTCGAAAGTTCCTCGTGTATTCCGCGTTCCTGCACGGAGCGTTGGCGCTCGCCATCGGCCTCGCCGCCTATTTTCAATATCGCGGCGACCAGTGGAACGCCGTTGGCGGCAACCAGGGCAACGACGTCAAGGTCAACCTCGTCGCCAGCGCGGGCATTCCGATGCCCACGCCGGACTCTTTCAGTGACAGTCACGCCGTTGATCCCACCAAGGGTCTATATAAGGAAGAGCCCAAGGCTCCTGACGTTGCGGAAATGCCCAAGGACGCCCTCGATATCCCCAAGTTCAAGGAACAACAGACAGTCAAGCCGCCGGTTACGCCCACCAAGGAATTCAAGGATGAACCGCGCACCAAAAAAGAGCCGCGTCCTTCCAAGGTTTTTGAAGACCTCCGGCCCACACCCAACAATGCTGTAAATTATGGCAAGAGCGGCAGCCCCAATATCCCTACTGGCAACGGCAGCACTCCCGGCCAAACCACCAGCGGCGTGCAGGTGCAGGGTCAGGGCGGCGGCGATTTTGCCACGCGCTACGGCTGGTATGTGGAAGCGGTGCGCCGAAAAATCGGCAGCAACTGGAATCTCTTTGAAATCGATCCCGGTGTACGCAACGCGCGACGCGCCAAATCCGTGATGACCTTCACCATTTATCGTGACGGCTCCGTCAAAAATATGCGCATGGAACAATCCAGCGGAAACTCTTCCATGGATATGTCTGCTCAGCGTGCCTTGGCCAGCGCCGCGCCCATGCCCGCATTGCCCAATGATTATTCCGGCTCCTATGTGAACGTAAGTTTTGATTTCGATCTATCCATGACCAAATAATTTACTTCCCATCTCGCTCCAAGCGGATGGGGTCGGGGGTGCAGGTGCAAAGTTCGTTCAAGCGTTTCAAATTCGTTTCAGTTGCAATGATCCTGGTGGCGCTGTGCTGTTTGCCACGCACCGCGCGTGCGCAGGATTGGATCAAAACCGGCACCGGACTCGGACTCGAAAAGCCGCGCGTCGCCGTCGCCGACTTTGCTCCACGCGCGGACCAGGCCAAGAATCATTCCGCTTTGTTTTCCCAAGTGGTCCGCGATGACCTGCAGTTCAGCGGCATCCTGGAACTCGTCAGCCCTAGTTTTTATCCGCCGCAAGCTCCCTCTCAGCCTTCCGAATTGCGCAACCTCACCTGGACCGATCCTCCCGCCAACGCCAATATGGTGGCCTTCGGCAACCTCACCGAATCCACGCCGGAAGTCGCCATCCAGGCTTGGTTCTTCGACGTCCGCAACCCAGCCGCGCTACCCCTGATCGCCAAGGTTTATCGTGGCGCACCAACCGACGCCCAGGTCCGCCGCTTCGCTCACCAGTTCGCCGATGAAATCATCAACAAATTAAGTGGCGGACTTCCCAGCATCGCCGGTACGCAAATCGCTTTCGTCAGCTCTCGCAGCGGCACCAAAGAACTCTGGCTCATGGACTACGACGGCGCCAACCAGCATCCCATTACTTCTCTGCGTTCTATTTCGCTGACGCCCCGCTGGTCTCCCGACGCTTCGCGCATCGCCTTCACCTGCTTCAAGCCCATGATTCGCGTCACTAGCGCACAGCTTTGCATGTATTCGATGGATACCGGAAAGCTCGTGTCCTTTCCTCAGTACAAGGGCAGCAATAGCTCTCCATCTTGGTCTCCGGACGGCTCCCAAATAATTTTTTCCTCTTCCATGGCCGGTAATCCCGAACTGTACGTCGCCGATTCAAGCGGTGGCCGCCCCAAGCGCCTCACCAATTCCAATGGCGCGAATACTTCCGCCACCTGGAATCCTAAAACTGGACAAACCGTCGTCTTCGTCAGCGACCGTGGCGGCGTTCCTCAACTTTATTCCATGAACATTGACGGGACTAGCGTCGCCAAGTTCGATCTTCCCGACATGGGCTACGTCATCGACCCCGCGTGGTCGCCCAACGGACAAATCCTGGCTTTCAGTTGGCGTCGTCCCAACGGCAACTACGACATCTACATCATGGAAGCCGCCACTCGCCAACTGGTCGAAATCACCCGCGACTCCGGGCGCAATGAACGCCCCAGCTGGGCGCCCGACGGCCGCCACATCGTGTTCGAATCCACTCGCGGCGGCTCGCGTCAGATCTGGACCATGCTCGCCGACGGCTCCCAACCTCACCAGCTCACCACCGCCGGCCACAACGAATCCCCCAACTGGTCCCCCAAATAATGTCCCTTCACGCAAAATATGAAGTGCCACGGAGGGTGCCCCGCCTTCAGGTTTTCAGAACGTGGGTCTTGTAACGTGCACCAAGAAAATACAATCCGTCACAGCGCAAAAACGCTTTCCCTCGGGAGCGCCAATCTCCCGATTAGCGTTTCAAAAATTGGCCACTTTCCGTTCTCAACGCGAATCAAATGTTGCAGTGCTGGAACATCGGATGTAACTCTTAGGAGTTGTCGCTTTATATTTGCTGTCAAGTGGTACGATTCTTGCCCAGACGGACTTGGGATCCTACGTCCAGGAGGAAATAGGAATGATGGTTGTTTCGCAAAAATTGTATAGAACGTGCCTGATGGCGGCTCTCTCGCTGGCCGCGTTCACCTCTGCTTGCAACAAGAAACCGATTTCTGCTCCACGTGAGACTGCGCACACCGAAGCGCCCGCGCCGCGCCCCACCATCACTTTCCAGGCTAATCCCACCAGTATCAATAAGGGCGACACCACCACTCTGTCCTGGTCCACCACCAACGCTACGCAGGTAGCCATCGCGCCTGAAGTCGGCCCCGTCTCCGCCGAAGGTTCCACCAAAGTCACGCCCACGGATTCCGCGACCTATACTCTTACGGCTACTGGTCCGGGTGGGTCTGCTGACGCCAGCGTGCGCATTACCATCGCCACGGTCGCTTCCGTTGAACCCACCGACACCGACCTTTCTCGAGACCGCATTTTCAAAGAGCGTGTCAAAGACGCCTACTTCGATTTGGACAAAGCCGACATCCGCCCCGACGCGCGCACAGCTCTCGCGGCCACCGCCGAGGTTCTTCGCAGCTACCCGGACATTAAAGCCACCATCGAGGGTCACTGCGACGAGCGCGGTTCCACCGAATATAATCTCGGCCTCGGCGACCGCCGCGCCACTGCCGTAAAAAATTATCTAGTTTCCCTGGGCATCTCTGCCGATCGCCTCAGCACCGTCAGTTACGGCAAGGAAAAGCCCTTCTGCATGGAAGCTACCGAAGCCTGCTACCAGCAGAATCGCCGCGGCCACTTCGTCCGCGCCAACTAATTTACGCCCGTGGCAGTGGGTGCCAATTTTCGGCCATTGGCTGCCCCAGACGCCGTATTTGCGTCTGGGGATTTTGGTAATGCGCAGCTCGACATTCGGGCTAGGAACATCAACTGACTTGCCCGTGCGCGCCGCTGCCATTAAAGTTAAATCTGTAGCGCACTCTTCTACCCAGCCCGGTAGTAGTTTTTTGCAGTGTTTCAGAAAATCGGTGCAGTAACAGTCCGAGGAGGTCCACCATGCGTCTCCGTAACGTCGCCATCTTCAGTGCTACCGCCCTTGCAGGCATGATTGCCGGCAGCGCCGTTGGTCCGCGTCCCGCGCAAGCCGTAGCCCGCGAACTCATCGAGCTTCAGCGCGACGTCTCCACGCTCCTCCAGGGACAAAAAGATTTGCAATCCCAGATGACTCAGGACCACACCGTCATGAAGACGTTGGTGGAACAATCCAGCGACAATGTCGGCCGCCTGAACTCCACCATGAGTGGGCTGCAGAAATCCGTGCAGGACGTGCAGGCCAATTCGGGCGCGCGCCTCGACACCATGTCCACTCAGGTGCAAGGGCTCTCCGACAATCTCGAAGAAATTAAATCGCGCATGGGCAAGCTCAATCAGCAGCTCGTCGACCTGCAGAACACTATGCAGAGCGTGGACGCCAAAATTTCCGGCGGCGCCGCGCCTCCGGCAACATCCTCGTCCCCGAACGGCGGCAGCGCTTCCTACAACGGCAATTCGGGCGGCCCAACTTCCAGCAACGGCTTCCCCACCAGCTATGCCAGCAATGGCTCCGTCAGCCCCGGTGCGGTCAGCCCTTCCAATTCCGCTCCGCCAGTAGCCGCCGGCTCCGCGCCCAGCGCCGACACTCTTTATTCGAATGGTCTCCGCGACATCACCAGCGGCAAGTACGATCTGGCACGCTCCGAATTTCAGGACTATCTTCGTTTCTACGGCAATACCGACCTGGCCTCCAACGCGCAGTTCTACCTCGGTGAAATCGCCTATTCCCAGAAAAACTACGATCTCGCCGTCTCTGAATACGACAAAGTCCTCACCGGCTACCCACGTAGTTTCAAGACTGCTCCCGCGCGACTCAAAAAAGCTCTCGCCAATATCGAGCTCAATCAGAAAGCCACTGGCGTCCGCGAACTCCGCGAAATCGTCAAAAAATACCCCGGCACCGAGGAAGACCGCCGCGCCCGCGCCAAGCTGAAAGAAATGGGCGCCTCCCTCTCCGCCTCCCAGCAATAATTCCTAACGGCGAGTTTTTCCTCCGCACCTAGCTGAAATCCCCGATTTATTTCCAGCCAGATCGCCTCCCATGTCCACCCAACAAAAGCCAATCCACTCGGGATTCGGTGCAATTACGACCGCCTGCGAAGTCCGACGCGACATCGAGCTGTCCGGTAAAGTGGCCATCGTCACTGGCGGTTATTCTGGCATAGGTCTAGAAACCGCCCGTGTTCTGCACGCCGCAGGCGCGAAAGTCGTCGTCCCTGCGCGCGATCTCAGAAGAGCCATCGCGGCAACGAGCTCTATGAGCGACATCGAAATCCAACCGATGGATCTGATGGATCAAGCTTCCGTAGATGCGTTCGCTAACGGATTCCTCGCTTCCGACCGACCCTTGCACATCCTCGTAAACAGCGCCGGTATCATGGCTTCCCCGCTCGCCCGTGACTCGCGCGGATACGAATCGCAATTCTCCACCAACCACCTCGGCCACTTTCAACTCGCAGTTCGTCTCTGGCCCGCTCTCCGCCGCGCAGGAGGAGCGGGCATCGTCTCCGTCTCTTCCTGGGGCCATCGCCATTCCCCCATCGTCTTCGACGACCCCAATTTCGAACGCCGCCCCTACGACCGCTGGCTGGCGTATGGCCAATCCAAAACCGGTAACATTCTTCTCGCCGTCGCCGCAGACGAGCGCGGCAAATCGGATAACATCCGCGCTTTCTCGCTTCATCCCGGCGGCATCGTCGGCACCGGTCTCGAAAAACATTTGACCAAAGAAGAACTCCGCAAAGCCGGCGTCATTGACGACCAGGGTCAACCGGTCCTCGATCCATCACGCGGTTTTAAAACCGTGGAACAAGGCGCGGCCACCAGCGTCTGGTGCGCTACCAGCCTGCAACTCTCCGGACTGGGCGGTGTCTATTGCGAAAATTGCGACATCGCCCCAATCGTTGGCGCCGCGGACGAAGCCAACCGCACCAGCGAAGCCATCCGCCAGGTCGGCTCCCGCCCCCTCGGCGTCATGCCCTACGCCGTCGATCCCGCCGCCGCCGCCCGTCTGTGGACCCTCAGCGAACAACTCACCGGTGCAAGCCTCGCCTGCCAAAGAGAATTTAGTAACTCCTGAGACTGCCGCAACCCTGACCTCGCTCTTGCAGTTCGGCTAAAATAAATGCTCATTTAGGAGTCCACCGTGAATATCCACGACTTCCGCCGCATCGCCCTCAGCCTCGAAGGCGCCGAGGAATCCTCCCACATGGACAGCCCCGACTTCCGTGTCGGCGGAAGAATTTTCGCCACTCTGGCCGCCGCAAGGCTCGGCTATGGCAACATCATGATCACGCCCGACGAACAGGCCGCCTTCGTCGAAGAGCTCCCCGAAGTATTCATCCCCGTAAAAGGTGGTTGGGGCCGCAACGGTGCGACGCATGTGAGACTCGAACTCGCCGACGAAGATCTTCTGGCCGGGGCGCTGAAAACCGCCTGGAAACTCCGCCTCGATCTCAACGCCACAGTTAAAAAGAAAAGTCCGGCAAAAACAAAAGCGCCGCGACTCAAATCATCGCGGCGCCCTTCCAAAAAATAACCTTTTTTTACGAATTCCCCTTGCACCCGGGATGTCCGCACTTGCACGCGATGTCCGGAGTCTTCGCCATCGCCTCACACTCCGTGCTGCAATATTTTCCCGATGTCACCGTACAGGAACAAACCGGATGTGCGCATTTCTTGCTGTCAGCCATGTTTTATCTCCTTCGAATTGTCGCCAGCCACAGTTCCTACTACAACGCACCTCGCCCTTCGTTGGCCATCAGGTAAACGGGGTATGCGCTGGTCTGAAACTGACGTCCACGTCGATCGGTTCAAACCCGCGCGTGAACATTTGCAAAACCTGCCGTACCCGAACGAAGATCGTACTCGTGTCTCCACGGTTCATCTGGCGCCGAATTGCGACGCTTGCCCTAAACTTGGCCGCGCTCAACCCTGCGTCCTCGCTCCTCATCGCAGCACTCTTCGCCGTAATTCTGACCTTGGCTCCCACTTCCGTTGGGCCCAGAAAAGTTCACGCACACAACGAGCAAGCCGTCGCACCTACTATCCCCTCGTTCTATCGCGATGTCCTACCCATCCTCCAGGATCACTGTCAGTCCTGCCATCGTCCCAACGAAATCGCTCCAATACCGCTCCTCACTTACGAGCAGACGCGGCCCTTCGCGCGTGCTATCGCCAACGCCGCCACAAAAAAAAACATGCCGCCTTGGTTCGCCGATCGCTCCGTTGGCCACTTCTCCAACGATCCATCTCTCATCGATCAGCAAATCGCAATTCTCGAGCGTTGGGCAAACTCCAACGCGGTTGCCGGCGATCCGCGTGAAGCCCCGCCACTGCGCCAGTGGACCGACGGCTGGCTCATCCCCCAGCCCGACAAAATTATCCGCATGCCGAAACCTGTCGCTATCCCCGCCAGCGGCGACGTGGATTACACCTACGAAATCGTCCCTACACATTTCACCGAAGACCGCTGGATCCAATTCTCCGAAATCCGCCCCGCCAGTCGCGAAAATGTTCACCACGCCGTCGTCTACATTCGCCCGCCGAATTCCACCTGGCTCCAGCGCGCCCCGGTCGGCGTTCCCTTCACCGGTGCGGACATGACCGATGCGCAAAGCCGCAGCGACGCGCATTTCACCACCGCGGACATACTTCTTGTCTACGCTCCAGGCTCTTCGCCGGATCACTGGCCCGCCAACGCGGCAAAATTTATTCCCGCCGGCAGCGATCTAGTCTTTCAGATGCACTACATGGCCCACGGCCACCGCGCTACGGACCAGACGAGTGTCGGTTTCGTCTTCGCCAAAAAGGCCCCGGCGCAACGCATCCTCACGCTGCAATTAACCAACGACCGATTCGTAATTCCTCCCGGCGCGCCGGACTCTCGCGTGGAAGTTCACGGCTCGCTACCGAACGACGCCATTCTTTTTAGTTTTTTTCCGCACATGCATCTACGCGGAAAGCGTTTCGAATACAATCTCCTCGAGCCCGGCCGTCCACCCGAGCCTCTTCTCCGCGTGAATTACGATTTTTACTGGCAGCTCAGTTACACTCTCGCCCAGCCTCGTCCCCTCAAAGCCGGCACCATCCTGCAGGCCGTCGCCTGGTACGACAATTCGAAATATAACCCGCACAATCCCGATCCCAGTGTGGCTGTGCGCTGGGGAGATCAGACCTACGACGAAATGATGGTCGGTTTCTTCGACATCGCGGTCCCCGCCAACACCGACAAAAGCAAATTTTTCCTCCGCCCCTAGCCAGTTCTTAAAACCGCCCGGCGCGGAGGGTGCCTAGGTTGGCAGTTCAAGAACCTGAGTCCGTGGTTCGATTCATTGCGCCTTAAACTTCACCACGTTTCGAAATTCGTCGAAACTATTCACTCAATGGCAAAATAAAGTGGCGTGCCTACTTCCCCAGACTCCCTCGAAAATAATTCTGGAATCTCCCGCGTCTGGCGCGCCCTCCGCCATCGCAATTTCCGCCTCTACTTCTGCGGACAATCTATCTCTCTCATCGGCACCTGGATGACTCGCCTCGCTACCAGTTGGCTGGTGTATCGTCTCACGCAGTCCGCGTTCCTGCTCGGCATCGTCGGTTTCGCCGGCCAGATTCCCACCTTCCTGCTCGCTCCCTTTGCGGGAGTCTGGATAGATCGCCTAGACCGCCGCAAAGTCCTCGTCGTCACCCAAATTCTCGCCATGCTGCAGTCCCTCGCGCTCGCCGTCCTTACGCTCACTCATCACATCAACATTCGCGAAATTATTTTTCTCAGCGCCGCGCAGGGCGCCATCAACGCCTTTGACATGCCCGCCAGGCAATCCTTCATCGTGGAAATGGTGGAAGACCGTCGCGATCTTGGCAACGCCATCGCCATGAATTCTTCCATGGTCAACCTCGCGCGCCTCATCGGCCCTTCGCTCGCCGGCGCGGTCATCGCCCTCTCCGGCGAAGGATACTGCTTTCTTATAGACGGGCTCAGCTACATCGCCGTCATCGGCTCACTGATCGCCATACGCCTCAAACCCGCCGTCATCAAGCGCTCCGCCGATTCCATCCTCACCCAACTCAAAGAGGGCTGGACATACGTTTCCGGATTCGTTCCTATCCGCACCATCCTGCTTTTATTCGCAGTCGTCAGCCTGATGGGCTGGCCCTTCACCGTACTCATGCCCATCTTCGCCGGTACCATTTTAGAAGGCGGCCCCCACACGCTGGGTTTCCTCATGGGAGCGATGGGCATTGGCGCCCTTCTTTCGGCTCTATCTCTCGCCATCCGTAAATCCGTGCTTGGTCTCGGAAAAATGATTCCGATCTCCAGCGCACTGTTCGGCGCAGGTCTGATTGCCTTCGGACTGTCCCGCGTGCTGTGGCTCTCTCTAATCCTGATGTTTGTCTGCGGCTTTGGGTTGATGCAACAAATGGCCGCCAGCAACACCATCATTCAAACCATTGTGGAGGAAAACAAACGCGGCCGCGTGATGAGCTTCTACACGGTGGCTTTCGTCGGCATGGCGCCGTTCGGCAGTTTGCTCTCGGGCGCCCTTGCTCACGTCATCGGCGCGCCCTACACCGTCATGTTAAGTGGCGTCTGCTGCCTAGCAGGCGCGGCCTGGTTCGCCACCCAGCTCTCGTCCATCCGCAAATACCTGCGCCCCATCTATCGCGACCTCGGCATCCTTCCCCCGCTGACCGCCGTAGTGGAAGACAGCGTCGGACGTTAAGCACGTCCAGACGTGGCAGGTATTTCCTTGGCCTGTTCCAAAGCTCTCTCACTGGATTTCTGGTTGCCCTGAATTTCGCTTGGATTCTTGAATGCGGTGGCGCAAGCTTTCCACCTGTAGCTAATTTGTCTTCCGGAAAGAAATAATGAACCTTCGAAGATTCGTCGTTCTCGTTGCCCTCGCGACCTTTGCCACCGTCGTCCGCGCCGCGGAAACTCCGCAAGTCTCTCTTCTCATTCTTGGTAAAAGCGATCAATCCCTCTCGATCGTCAATCCCGCCTCGCTGCAAGTCGTCGCCACACTCCCGTCCGGTCCCGACCCGCACGAAGTCATCGCTTCTGACGACGGCAAGTTCGCCTACATCTCCAACTATGGCGGCGGCACATTCAACACCATCACTGTTGTGGATCTTGTCGCGCAGAAACCGCGGCCGGCAATTGACCTCGGCGCGCTCCGCGGCCCTCACGGTCTCGTTTTCGCAGGCGGCAAACTCTGGTTTACCGCTGAAGGCGCGAAAGTGCTAGGCAGCTACGATCCTGCCACACAAACAATCGACTGGGTCCTCGGCACCGGCCAGGATCGCACCCACATGGTTTATGTTTTTCCCGGAGAAAATAAACTCATCACTTCCAACGTAAGCTCCGCGACCGTAACCCTCATTGAAAAAGAAAGTTCGCAGCTACGCAGTCCGGGGCCCGGTGGTCCGCCCCGTACCGAGTGGAACGAAACGGTAATCCCCGTCGGAAAAGGCTCCGAAGGTTTCGACGTCTCCCCCGATGGCCAGGAATTGTGGGTCGCCAACGCGCAGGACGGCACCATCTCCGTCATCGATGTCGCCGCCAAAAAGGTAGTCAAAACGCTCGACGCCAACGTCCGCGGCGCCAACCGCCTGAAATTTACGCCAGACGGAAAGTTGGCATTTGTCTCATCACTGGGAGGATCGGACCTCGCGGTTTTCGATCGCGCCAGTCGCAAAGAAGCGAAGCGCATAAAACTCGGCCACGGCGCCGCCGGTATCCTGATGGAGCCGGACGGCGCACGGGCGTTTGTCGCCTGCACTCCCGACAGCTATGTGGTTGTGATTGACCTGAAATCTCTGGAAATAACAGGAAAAATTATCGCTGGCAAAAATCCCGACGGCCTGGCCTGGGCCGTCCGCAAATAGACGGCATTTAAGCAGCTCGCAGCCTTGGTTTCCGTTCGTGAATCGCCTTCACAATTCGCTCGGCGTCTCTGCCAACTCCCGTTATCGTGTCCGAAGTCATCGAATACAGATAGTGCAGTCCCACGAAGTGCAGCCCCGGCGCGCGATCCACGATTCCTCGATCATGCATCGGCCGCCCGTCTTCACCAAAAATTGGAAGATCGATCCACGAAAACCCCGGCTCGTAGCCAGTGCACCAGATGATATTTCTTACCTCCACAGTTCGATCGTCCGCCAGCAGCGGCTTTGCGCCACGAACTCCCACCACCTTCGGCACCCGCTCAATTCCGGCGTTGGCCAGATCTGCAGGTTTTACTCGGATCAGTGGCGGCTGCTTCTTGAGTAGCTCGGGCCGCAGTTTCCTTCCAATGGGCGTACCCATTGACAAAATGTGATGCCCCACAAATCTCATCAGCCGCACTAGCACATGTCGCCCCATGAAGCCTTCTATGGGCCAGGGGATGTGGCCGGTCTCTTTTCCTGACAACCATGTCGGATGTGTCCGCGCAACTTCCAAACCAATATCTGCGCCCGAATTTCCAACTCCCACGACAAGCACGCCGCCGTCCTGCAATTGCGACGGGTTTCGATATCCACCCGAGTGCGTCTGCAAGATTCCTGGATCAATTTCTTTCGCAAACTCCGGAAGCCGCGGTTGCTGATAATTTCCCATCGCCACAACCACGTTCTGTGCCTCGAATCTTTCACCGCCCGCAGTCACCGAAAATCCGTCACCCTGCTTGGCGAGTTTCTCGACCCTGGTATCGCTGCGAACCGGTAAATTGAATCTTTTGGCATATCGCTCCAGGTAATCCGCCATCTCTTCCTTCGTGGGAAATTTGTCTCCCCGGGCTGGGAACGGAAATCCCGGCAGGGCCGAGTAACGCGCGGGCGTAAATAGTCGTAGCGAATCCCACCGGTTTCTCCAAGCGTCCCCCACTCGCTTGTTGGCATCCAGTATTTGAAACGGCCTTCCCAGCTTGGCAAGGTAATATCCGACCGAAAGCCCCGCTTGCCCGCCGCCAATAACCACCGTTTCAACCCGTATCGTATTTTGATTCTTCATTCGTTCACCTCGGGACGAGTTGCGCTCAATTTCATCTCTGCCCTCGTCTGCCACACAGTAGGGCAATCCCAAAGCCGTCGCATCGGGCGAAACACCCACACCGCCAGAAATTTCGTATGGGTATTTCTATGTAGAAAATCTAAACCAGCCCATGTTCGTAGGAATACGCCGTAGCTGCCGCCCTCGACGGCAGGTCCAGCTTCACGAAAATATTACTAAGGTGACGCGCTACCGTCTTCTCGCTGATGCTTAGTGTGCCAGCGATCTTACGATTGGTCATTCCCGACGCCACGAGTTTCAGCACTTCCACCTCGCGCGCGGTCAACAAACTCTCGCTATCAGATCCCGTTGTCTCTGCGAGTGTTTTGGCGTGAGCCAACGCCGGCGCAGCACCCAATTCTTCAAATATTTCACGCGCCATGCCCAGCTCCAGGTCCGCCGCGTCGCAATTCCCCAATTCTCGGCATGCTTGCGCAATCAGTACACGCACTCGCGCCGCTTCATAAGGCGCGTTCAGCTCGCGCCAGATGGCCAGCGCCCTTCGTAACTCAGCCAGTGCACCGTGCGCGTCCTTCTCCGCCAGCATCACTGCTCCGTTGGCTCGTCCCGAGACGGCCCGCAGCAACGGTGCATCAACCCGTCGCGCAATCCCCGCCAATTCTTCCGTAGCCGCCCGTGCCGCGCCAAGGTCTTTCGCGGCCAGCGCAATTTCTACGTACGCGTCCAAAACTTTCGAGCGTGGCCCCGCTTCCTTCACTTCGTCCGCCACCTGGCGAATGGCTTCATATGCCGCTTCGATATCCCCCTGGAGCAATCGTAGTTGAGCAAACCCCGGTTGCGGACTCCGCTGCCACCGGGTGGCTTTTCGGTACGCTTCTTCCGCCGCTGCAAAATCACCGCGCAGTCTATGAATTTCTCCCAAGCTATGGAAAGCCTCGCCAAGCTGTGCCTTTGGTGGCGGCTGGGCCATCCTGTCGCACGCTTGCTGGATCTCCCTCAGAGCATCCTGCCAGGAGCCGTGCAAATGCAATATCTCCGCGCGCAACACGAGACAATGATTCCGGTACGGCACAATATCCGGTTGCGAGGAGCACCACTGATCAAGCGCCGCGGTCCACTCTTGCGCGCGCCGCAAATCGAATATTTCGCCGCAAGCCGCGATCACGCTGCAATAGACGCTTCCCGCCGTGATCGCCGAAACATCACCCGCGCGCACAGCAATCATGGCCTCATCCAGTAATGCCACTCCATCCGCAATTTTTCCCTGTCGAATCAGCGCTCGCCCTTGTCCTTGTCGCGCCAGTGTCACCAGGTCCGGGTCACCAAAACGCTCTCCGATTTTTACGGCTTCCACAAATGTTTTATACGCTTGCACTGCGTTCCCACTGTGAACACCCTGATATCCCACCGGCAGCAGCAGATAACCTTTTTCGACGCAGTCACCCTCGCCTTCCACCAATCGCTCGGCTCGCGAAAAAGGTTATCTGCTGCTGCCGGTGGGATATCAGGGTGTTCACAGTGGGAACGCAGTGCAAGCGTATAAAACATTTGTGGAAGCCGT